>Ga0310345_10000083_pt1 | contig 199619 bp, 182 predicted proteins | sample HC15DNA20500_MG_FD_204667 | JGI IMG/M metagenome (GOLD analysis project Ga0310345, IMG submission 204667) | Marine microbial communities from station ALOHA, North Pacific Subtropical Gyre - HC15-DNA-20-500_MG | ecosystem: Environmental > Aquatic > Marine > Oceanic | place: Pacific Ocean... | reverse complement strand
GCTGCGGCACCTGCTACGACCAGCTGCAGGGCTACCAGTTCGACAAGATCTTCCCGGGCTGCCGCATCATCGACATCCACGAGTACCTGCTCGAGAAGGGCATCACCCTGCAAGGCAAGGGCGCCTTCCTGTACCACGACCCCTGCCACACGCCCATGAAGCTGCAGGACCCGATGAAGACCGTCAAGGCCCTGGTGGGCGATGGCGTCATCAAGTCCGAGCGCTGCTGCGGTGAGGCAGGCACCCTGGCGGTCAACCGCCCCGACGTGTCCACGCAGATCCGCTTCCGCAAGGAAGAAGAGATCCGCAAGGGCGAGGCCGCGCTGCGCGAGCAGGGCTTGATCGGCCAGAAGGACAACGTCAAGGTGCTGACCTCCTGCCCGGCTTGCCTGCAAGGCCTGAGCCGCTACGGCGAAGACACGCAGAATGGCCTGCTGGAAGCGGACTACATCGTCGTCGAGATGGCCAAGCAGATCTTGGGCGAGAACTGGATGCCCGAGTACGTGGCCCGCGCCAACAACGGCGGCATCGAGCGCGTGCTGGTGTGATGACGGCCGCGGTTTGCGAGCTTTGCAAGCATGACGGCGGCCTGCTGGTCTGGCGTGGCGACAAGTTGCGCGTGATCCGCCCTGTGGGCGACGAACAAAGTGCCGACCACCCGGCCTTCTACCGCGTGATCTGGAATGCGCACGTCGCCGAGTGGACCGACCTGCCCCCGCCTGACCGCAGCCACCTCATGCAGGCCGTGGCGAAGGTGGAAATGGTGTTGCGCGAGCAGCTCAAGCCCACGAAGGTCAACCTGGCCAGTCTGGGCAACGTGGTGCCGCACCTGCACTGGCACGTCATCGCGCGATTCGATTGGGACGCGCGCTGGCCTGCGCCTGTGTGGGCACCCAAACAGCGCGAGGTGCTTGACGCACCCGAGCGCCTGGCCATGCCGCTGAACGCGCTCGACGCCCAGGTGGCCAGCGCCCTCGAGGGCTTCAGGCCCGCAGCCTGAACTTGCCGACCACCGAGGCCAGCGTCTCGGCCTGGTCCTTGAGGCTTTCTGCGGCCGCGGCCGACTGCTCCACCAAGGCGGCGTTTTGCTGCGTCATCTGGTCGAGCCGGGTCACCGCCTGGCTCACATGCCCGATGCCTTCGGACTCCTGATCGGCCGCCTGCGTGATCTCACGGATGATCTGGGTGACGTGCTCCACCCCGGTCACGATGCCCTGCATGGAGGCGCCGGCCTCCTGCACCAGGCGTGAGCCCACCTCGACGCGTTCGGTCGAGCTGCTGATGAGTGTTTTGATCTCGCGGGCCGCGTCTGCACTGCGCTTGGCCAGGGAGCGAACCTCACCGGCCACGACCGCGAAGCCACGGCCCTGCTCGCCCGCGCGGGCGGCTTCCACCGCGGCGTTCAATGCCAGGATGTTGGTCTGGAACGCGATGCCGTCGATGACGCTGATGATCTCGTTGATCTTGCGCGAGGCGGTGTCGATCTCGGTCATGTTGCTCACCACCTGCTGCATCACCTCACCGCCGTGGCGTGCAGCCTCGGTCGCGCTGGTGGCCAGGCTGTTGGCGGAGCGCGCAGACTCGGCGGTCTGGCGCACCGTGCCGGTGAGCTGGTCCATGGAAGATGCCGTCTCCTGCAGGCTGGAGGCCGTGGTCTCGGTGCGCTGGCTGAGGTCCTGGTTGCCAGCGGCGATTTCGCTGGAAGCTGTTTCGATGGACTGTGCCGCGCGCTGCACCGTCTGGATCGAGGCCGACAGCTCGTGGGTCATGCGCGCCAGTGCGCCCAGCAACTGCCCGATCTCGTCGCCACGCTGGCTGCGCAAGTCCACGTCGAAGCGGCCGTCTGCCACTTGGTTGGCCGCGTCCAGCGCCAAGCGCACATCCTGCAGGATGCGCCTTTGCATGGCCCAGGCAAAGGCGAAGGCGCCCAGACAGGCCAGCAGCCCCGCGACACCAATCACCACCTCCTGCACCAGCAGCCCCTGACGCAGTTCGGCGAGGTCCGCGTCAGCATGGGCCTTGACCAGCTTGAGCAGTTCGTCCAGCGCGGCCATCATGGCCTTGTGGTCCGCATCGGCCGACTGCAAGGCCGCCACGCCGGTGTTCGGGTCGATGGCGGACAGGTCCACCGCGGTGTCAGCGCTCTTGATGAAGCTGTCCAGGCTCTTGTCGAAGGCCTTTGCCACGTCCGTCTGGGCGTCGTCGCCCGTCAGCACCTGCCCCACCTCCGCGCGGCTCGCCTTGCCCAGTTCGGAAAGCTTGCCCCGGAAGGCCGCGATGTCTGAATCGCTCATCGAGCCGATCACCGTGATCGTGCGGTAGAGGCCTGCGTGGGTCTCGGACAGGCGCTGCTTCGTGGCGGTGATGGCGTCCTGGCGAACTGCCCCCTCTTCGTGCGTCGCCGACACGCGGGCCTCGTAGCGGTTCATCGCCATCAGCACGGCCACCAGGCTGGCCAACAGCACCAGGCTGACCGCGGTGGGCGCAGCCATGAGGGTCGTGCGTAGATTCATGGTGTCACCCGCGGGTCACTTGTAAATGCCGCCGCACACCACCGTGTCTTCGAGCTTCTCGCAGTACATCTGCTTGGGCTCGATCTTTTTGTTCTCAGGGTTGGTGAACTTGTAGTCCTGCCAGAAACTGGCGTGGGTCTTGGCCATCTCGACACGCTCTTTCACGAAGGGCTTGCCGTCGATGTCCTTCAAGTCGATGAGGTTCTTGCCCACCATCCTGGCGTTGGCGCCATGGGCGTGGACGGTGCCATCGAGGCCGTACACCACCAGGTAGAGGTCTTGCATGTGCCAGGCAGCACTCCCCTTGTCGCTGAACTCGGCGTAAGCCTTGTCCTTGCCGGCGGCCTTCACATGGGCCACGCCCTTTTTCACCATGGCGATGGCGTCTTCCTTGGTGGCGCCGCCCTCGGCAGCCAGGGCCGGAGCGAGAGTGGACAAGCTGGCCGACAGTGCCAGGGCTGCGATGCGAGCAGTGTGTTTCATGGTGCGATCCTCTTGCAGTTGGGGTGCCGTGCAGGAACACTCCGCTCACGGCCGCGGTGCTGCCTCTGTGCAGCGCGTCGGTCGGTGCTCAGTCGATCAGGCCCATGTCCTGGCTCATCAGCATGCTCTCGATGTCCAGCAGGATGACCATGCGTTCACCCACCTGGGCCAGGCCTCGGATGTAGGTGGCATCGATGGCCGACGTCATCTCGGGCGCGGGGCGCACTGCTTCGGCAGGGATCTCCATCACGTCGCTGACAGAGTCCACCACCGTGCCGATGGTGCGCTGGCCAATGTGCAGCACGATGGTCACCGTGAAAGCGTTGTACTCGGCGGAACTGCAGCCGAAGCGCAGGCGCAGGTCCACGATGGGGACGATGGTGCCGCGCAGGTTCACCACCCCTTTCAGGAAATGTGGCGCGTTGGCGATGCGGGTGGGATTTTCATAGCCGCGGATTTCCTGCACCTTCAGGATGTCGATACCGTATTCCTCGTCGCCGAGGCGGAAGGTCAGGTACTCACGTGCGAGTTCGGCCTGCACGTCCAGTTTTTCCATCATGCCCATTTGGCTGCTCCTCTTGTTGCGTGACCTGCTCGGTCGCCATCTCAGTGACGAGAGCGGCGCACCAGGCTGCCCACGTCCAGGATCAGGGCCACCCGACCGTCACCCATGATGGTGGCGCCCGACACGTCGTTGACCTTGCGGTAGTTGGTCTCGAGGTTCTTGACCACCACCTGTTGCTGACCCAGCAGCTCGTCGACCAGCAGGGCCACGCGGCCGCTCTCGGCCTCCACGACGACCATGATCCCGCTGGTGTGCTCCCAATCGAAACGAGGCACGTTGAAGACCTTCTCCAACTCGATGACGGGCATGTACTCGTCCCGCACCTCGACCACACGGCCCGATCCGCCCACCGTCTTGACCATTTCCTGACTGACCTGGAAGCTCTCGACCACCGAGGACAGCGGCAGGATGTAGACCTCTTCGCCCACACCCACACTCATGCCGTCCATGATGGCCAGGGTCAGTGGCAGGCGAACCGCCACGCGCATGCCGTAGCCCTCGGCCGAGTCGATCTCGACCGTGCCGCCCAGCGAGGTGATGTTCTTTTTGACCACGTCCATGCCCACGCCACGGCCGGACACGTCGGTCACTTCCTCGGCGGTGGAGAAGCCCGGAGCGAAGATCAGGTTCCAGACTTCGGGGTCGGTCAGCGAATCGGGTGCGTCGATGCCCTTCTCGCGGGCCTTGCGCAGCAGCTTCTCGCGCGACAGGCCCTTGCCGTCGTCGCGGACCTCGATCACGATGGAGCCGCCCTGGTGCGATGCCGCCAGGGTGATCGTGCCCACCTCGGGCTTGCCGGCGGCCAGGCGGTCGGCGGGCATCTCGATGCCGTGGTCGCAGGAGTTGCGCACCAGGTGGGTCAGCGGGTCGGTGATTTTCTCGACCAGGCCCTTGTCCAGTTCTGTGGCTTCACCCTGGGTGACCAGCTCGACCTTCTTGCCCAGCTTGTTGGCCAGGTCGCGCAGCATGCGCGGGAAGCGGCTGAACACGGTCGACATCGGAATCATCCGGATCGACATCACGGCCTCTTGCAGGTCGCGGGTGTTGCGGTCCAGGTCGGTCAGGCCAGTGACCAGTTGCTGGTAGACGACCGGGTCCAGGCCGCGGCTGTTCTGCGCCAGCATGGCCTGGGTGATGACGAGTTCGCCCACGAGGTTGATGAGCTGGTCCACCTTCTCCACAGACACGCGGATGGTGGAAGCTTCCAGCGCAGCGGCGGGCTTGTCTGATTTGGAGGCCGCAGGTTTGGCCGCGGCAGCCACGGGCTTGAGCGCTGCCGGCTCGACTGCGGTTGAGGACGGTGCCTTATCGGGTGCACCGGGTGCGTTGTCGAAAAAGCCGTAGCCCTTCTCGGGCGACTCGGCCGCCGCCTGGCTCGCCGGAGTCGACGGGGCGGTGCCCGATGCCTCGGGCGCATCGAAGAAGCCGTAGCCCGGATCGGCCGCAGGGGCAGGCTCGGCGGGTGCCGCAGCCAGGGCAACGAATGCCACGTGCTCCCGTGCCACATGGAAGGTGAACAGGTCCAGCAGTTCGGACTCAGCCGTGGCCGTGGTGACCTTGAAGCGGCGCACACCAGCCAGGGCGGCGTCGTTCGGCAACGCCTCGATGGTACCGAGGTCGGTGATTTCCTTGAACAGCTCGGTGAGGTTGTCTGCCTGGGCGGGGTTGCTCAAAGGCCCCACGCGCAGCTCGACGGTTCGCTGCCCCGAGGTCGGTGCCGCAATGGCCGCGGGAACCGCAGCGGCAACGGGGGCCGTGGCGGCGGCTGGCGCTGGCTTCGGGGCCGGCGCAGCGGCTTGCACCAGGGGCGCCTCGCCAGACGCCATGGCACGGATGTTGAACAGCAGCTCGGTCGTGTCAACCACGTCGCCACCGGAGCCCTGGTGGCGACCCAGCATGGACTTGAGCGCATCGCCGGACTGCAGCAGCACGTCGACCATTGGCGCGGTGGGCGCCAGTTCATGGCGGCGCAGCTTGTCGAGCAGCGTCTCCATCTGGTGGGTCAGCTCGGCCACGTCGGAGAAACCAAACGTCGCAGCGCCCCCCTTGATGGAGTGGGCGCAACGGAAGATGGCGTTGAGCTCTTCGTCGTCGGCGGATTCGATGTCCAGCTCCAGCAGGAGCTGCTCCATGTTCTCCAGGTTCTCGCCCGCCTCTTCGAAAAAGACTTGGTAGAACTGGCTGAGGTCAATGCCTGCCGAGGACGTGCTGTTGTCGGTGCTCGTGTCTGCCATGTCTGGCTCCAGATGTTCGTCGCGATGCTCGCGGGCCAGATGGCCAGCCCGTCAGCGGATCCCTGATGTCAGCGGATCACCTTCTGAATGACTTCGATCAGCTTGGTGGGGTCGAAGGGCTTGACCAGCCAGCCGGTCGCACCTGCGGCTCGACCTGCCTGCTTCATCTGATCGCTGGACTCGGTGGTCAACATCAGGATCGGCGTGGTCTTGAACTGGGGGGATTCACGCAACTTCTTGGTCAGGCTGATGCCGTCCATGCGGGGCATGTTCTGGTCGGTCAGCACCAGATCAAAACTGCGCCCCTGTGCCTTCTCGTAGGCGTCCTGGCCGTCGACCGCTTCGACCACGTTGTAGCCAGCGCTCTTGAGCGTGAAAGAAACCATCTGACGCATGGATGCGGAATCGTCAACGGCAAGAATCGAGTGCATGGCGCTCTCCGGTACTTGATGAACTTAGCGTGTGAGCAGGCGGGGTCAAATCAACTTGACTGGCTTTGCAACTTTTTCGGATTTCGGCAGACGGCATGGAATCTTTAGGCGCGGTTCAGAACAATTCCACCGAGCCGGCGTCCATCTCGTCCTGCGTGACGGGGTTGGGCTTGAGGGGCCCCTCCTCGATCACTGCCGCGCCGTCGGGATCGTCGTCACCCAGGGCGTCACGGGCGATCTGGTCGGCGCAGTTGCGCAGGCGTTTGTTGGTGTGCGCGATCAACTGCGTGGCCATGTCCTGGAACTGCAGCGCCGTGACCGCTTTGAACAGCGTTCGGCGCACCTCGGTGAGGTGCGGCGTGATTTCGTGGCCCTGGTCGATCACGCTGCCAAGCTGGCCGGCAGAATCGTGAAAACCTTCCATGAGGGCCAGGCAGGCGTCGTCCAGCAGGCGCTGCAAACGCTCGAGGTCGTTGCTGGCCGTCATCAGGTGGTCCTGAAGTTCGGCGGCGAGCAGCAAGGGCATCTCGGCGGGCTGGGACGCGACGTTGTCGTCGTGGCTCATCGGGGCTCCACTCAACCAAGGTTAATGTCGGGGGTCGTCAGAACGACCATGTGCATCGGGTTTTCGGCAGGTTCACAGGGATCCTGAAGGCTTTGCATGATCAGACCACGCGCCTCTGCCGGTTGATAGAATTTTTCATATGCGCTGCCGGAAGATGTCCACAATGACGCGGCAAAACTTGGCGTAAATCGAAGGATCGAAACTTGCCCGTGCCGGAGTTCTCATCCCCACCGCCCCAGCCGAGCCCCCAGGGGCCGCAGCCAGGCCAGCAACCCGTGCGCCTGCGGGTGCTTCACCTTGAAGACAACGAGGGCGACCATGCCCTGGTCGCGGCGCACCTCATGCGCGGCGGCATCCAGGCCGACATCCAGCGCGTGGAAACCGAGTCCACCCTCATCGAGGCGCTGGCCGAGGACTGGGACCTCATCCTCTCCGACTACAACCTGCCGGGCTACTCCGGCATGGCGGCGCTCGACAAGGTGCGCTCGCTGGGCAAGCTGGTGCCGTTCATCCTGGTGTCCGGTGAAATCGGCGAGGACATCGCCGTGCAGGCCATGCGCAACGGCGCCAACGATTACCTGCTCAAGAGCAACCTCACCCGCCTGGCGCCTGCGGCCCTGCTGGCCATCGAAGCCAACCGCACGCGCATCGCCAAGCAGCGCGCCGACCACGCTCTGACGCGCTCGCGACAGCAACTGCGTGAACTCGCGCAACACCTGCAGACCAGCATCGAGCAGGAACGCGCCGCGATTGCACGAGAGATCCACGACGACGTGGGCGGCGCGCTCACCGCCGTCAAGTTCGACCTGGCCTGGATGGCCCGCCATGCGCCCTCCCCCGACATCGCCGAGCGCGTCGCGCAAGCGCTGGAGGCGGTCAACCACGCCCACGAGGCCAGCCAGCGCATCATGCACAACCTGCGTCCGGCCATCCTCGAGCAGGGCCTGGTGGCCGCCCTGCAGTGGATGACAGACCGCTTCGCGAAGCGCACGGGGCTGAGCGCTGCCTTCCGCACCAGCCACGAGTCGATGCAACTGGCACCCGGCGTGCCTCTGGTGGCGTACCGGTTTGCCCAGGAAGCGCTGACGAATGTCTCCAAACACGCACAGGCCACCGAAGTGAGCGTCGATGTCTCCCAGGCAGGCGGCGTTCTGTCCATCGAAGTGACCGACAATGGCAGGGGCCTGAGTGGGGACGACTTGGCCAAGGCCCGGTCCTTCGGCATCCGCGGCCTGCACGAACGCGCTGAAACCGTGGGTGGCTGGGTGGACATCAGCAGCAAGCCCGGCGGCACCACGCTGATCCTGTCGGTTCCCCTGTCGGGCCCGGAAAACGGCTTCATCGACCGCCTCCTGCCCGGCCTGGACGGTGATGTCACCAGCATCGACCACGACGACCCTGACGACCCGACCGCCTGGGGCAAACTATGATCAAAGTCATCCTCTGTGACGACCACGCCCTCATCCGCCGGGGCATCCGCGACACCCTGGCCGACGCCGATGACATCGATGTGGTGGGTGAAGCCGCAGACTACGGCGAGCTCCGCGCCCTGTTCCGCGATCAGACCTGCGACGTGCTGGTGCTGGACATCAACCTGCCGGGACGCAGTGGCCTGGATGTGCTGCACGTGCTCAAAGAAGAGGGGAACCCGGTCAAGGTGCTGGTGGTGTCCATGTACCCTGAAGACCAATACGCCATGCGCGCGCTCAAGGCGGGCGCATCCGGCTACCTCAACAAGGGCAGCGATGCCGCGCAGATCGTGGCCGCCGTGCGCACCGTCTCGCAGGGCCGCAAGTACGTCACGCCCGAGATGGCGCAGATGTTGGTGGACAACCTGACCACCCCGGCGCAGGAAGACGCGCACCAGAAACTCTCGGACCGAGAGTTGCAGACGCTGGTGATGATTGCTTCGGGCAAGCGCCTCTCCGACATCGCCGAGCAATTGCTGCTGAGCCCGAAGACCGTGAGCGTTTACCGCGCACGGGTGTTGGAGAAGCTCGGCCTGACCAACAACTCCGAGCTCACGGTGTACGCCATCCGCAACGGGCTGGTGTGAGGGCCCCGCCGCAGTCGGCCCTCGGTGCGCTGGCCTGGATGACAGCATCCAGCCAGGTGAGCCTGCTGACGGGCTTTGCCAACAGCGTGCTCATCACCCGTGGTTTGGGGCCACAGGCCTACGGCTTGTATGCCTACCTCGTCTGGATGGTGGGCATGGCGGTCAGCCTGAGCACTGGGGCCTTGAACGTCACCACCATCCGTTTCGTGGCCGAGGCGGCGGGGGCCGGCAACGAGGCGCAGGCGCTCGCGTTCGCCCGATTCCTGCGCCGGCTGCTCTGGCTCAGCCTGGCCCTGATGGCGGGCGTGGTGGGGGCAAGTGCGGCGCTGCCTGACATCCACCCGCCCGCGCTGGCCGGCCGGCTGGCGCAGAGCCTGGCTTTCACGGTGGCCTGCGCAGGCCTCAAGGCGACCTACATGTTCGAGGCTTCGGTTGGCAAAGGGCATGGCCTGTTCCAGGCCGAGGCGCTGCCGCCGGCGCTGATCGGGCTGATCACGCTGCCGCTGCACGCACTGCTGTGCCTGACGGAACAACCCCTGGACGCTTACCTGCTGCTGTTCGCGGGCGCTTCGCTGGCACACCCTGTGCTGGCACGCTGGGTGCTGAAGCGGCAAGGCCTGCTGCAAACCACGGGCTCGCCTTTGGCACCACCAGACCGTGCCCGGACCTGGCAGGCGCTGGCCTGGCACACGGGTTTCACGCTGGTGGGGCTGCTGTCGACCAAGTCCATGGACATCTACCTGCTGGGCTTGCACGCCCTGCCCGCGTTCGTGGGGTACTACAACATCGCCGCCTCGCTGGCGCGCGCCGGGCTGGACCTGCTGTCCGGCGGCTTTTCCTCGGTGCTGCTGCCAGGCATCGCCCGCGCAGCTGCCGAAGGGGGGCGAGACAAGGTGCAAAGCTTCTTCGAGGGGGCCGTGCGGCTCTACCAGTGCATGGGCATCCTGGTGGCCGGCGGAGCCTGGCTGCTGGCCGAGCCCATGATCACGCTGCTGTACGGTGCGCCCTACCTCGAAGCGGTGCCCGCGTTGCGGGTCATGGCCCTGGTGGGTGGGATCCTGTTGCCCAACGCCGCTTACTCGGCGGTGTTCATCTCGGCCGACCACCACCGCGCCAGGCTGCTGTTCATCGTGCTCTCGTCGGCGATCTCGGTGATCACCTCGCTGGCCTTCATCCCCTGGCTCGGATGGACGGGCGCGCTGATGTCCGTGTTCGTGGGCAACGTGGTCACCTACACCCTCGTGGCATGTCTCGCCCACACGGTGCTCCACATCCGCTTCCCTCTGAGGCATGTGCTGCGGCACTGGCTGTGCGCCGGGCTGGCCTTCGCCCCTGTGTGCTGGGCCTTGCCTGGCAGCCCGGGCGCCGTGCCAGCGCTGCTGGGTTGCGTTGTTTTCGGTCTGGGTTACCTGATGCTGACCCTCCACCTGGGCGCATGGCATGACAACGACTTGGCCCTGGCGCGCGACAGCAGCAGGCACCTGGGGCGTCTGCTGTCTCTGTTGACTTTCCAAAAAGACCGGCCATGAACCGCCCCCTGCTCCAGGCAGCCCTGCGCGAACTCGATGCCGTGCACGCGACCGACGCCCCCATCCCGAAGCGCGTGCACATGACCGCGCGCAGCCGCCACCTCGATGGGGCGTTGGCCGACAACCTCGCGCAGATCCGGGAGCACAACCCCGACTGGTCGGTGACGCTCTACGACGATCGGGACATCGAGACATTCCTGCACCGGCACTACGGCCCCGCTGTGCTGGCGATCTACCAGCGCATCAACCCTCGCTACGGCGCCGCCCGGGCTGACCTGTTCCGCTACCTGTGCGTGTACCGGCTGGGAGGCGTCTACCTCGACATCAAGAGCGGAACGACCATGCCCTTGTCGCAGTGGCTCGTGCCCGAGGACCGGTTCATCCTGTCCCAGTGGGACAACGGCCCCACCGGCCGCTACTCCGACTGGGGCCTGCACCGCCCCATCCGCCACATCCCTGGCGGGGAGTATCAGCAGTGGTTCCTCATTGCATCGGCCGGACACCCTTACCTGCGCGCGGCCTGCGAGCGGGTGCTGCGCAACATCGTCGCTCACCGGCCGGTGCCAGCAAAGTTCGGCCGCATGGGGGTGCTGGAAGTGACCGGCCCGATCGCCTTCAGCCTGGCCATCCACCCCATCCTTGAGCGGCATCCGCATCGCTTCGTGGACGTCGAGCGCGAGGGCGGCCTGCGCTACAGCTGCCACCCCGGACAAGGCGACCACATCGCGCAGAACCCTGGGCACTACTCACGGCTGCTGGAGCCGGTGGTGCAACTGGATGCGGGTGCCCTGCGCTTGTTCAACCTGGCGCGCAACGTTGACCAGCAGCTTCAGCGCTGGCGGCTGGAGCTGCTCTCAAGGCTGCGGCTGAGGCGCTGAAACAGCATCCACGGCGTGAGCAGCAGCAGCTTGGCGCCCTCGCGGGCTTGGCGGATGCTGCGGCCGTGCCGCAAGCCGACGGCCCAGTAACGCCACGCGTCGGTGACGCGGTGTTGGCGCCGCGTGAAATAGCTCAGGTCCAGGCAGGCACGGACCAGTGTCCGGCGGATTTCGGCTCGGTCGGCGTTGCAGAGCTTGGGCCAGGCCAGGTACTCGGTGAACAGCATGAGTGCCGTGCGTTCGATGCGCTCGTGGTTCTCGGTCTGTTCGGCCGTCAGGCTTTGCGCATGGCGGTGGTACACACCGCTGGTTCTTGCGCACACGGCCCAGGTGGCGCCGCTCAGGTGGACTGAGCGCAGGGCCCAGTCGACATCTTCGTTGCAACGCAAGCGCTCATCGAACATCGTGCCTTCGAACACCGCACGGCGTGCCACCGTGGCTTGCATGTGCACAAAGCATCCACGCATCACAGCACCGACAAAGCCCCCATCAATGCGGCGCGTGAGCGGGTCCAGCGCGGTGGTGCGCAGGCGGCCCAGGGCCTCGTGGCGCAAGGCAAACCACCGGCCTTGGTGCTCCCCGGTTTCCAAATCGACGATGTCGAAGTCCTGCAGAACCACGTCCACGTCAGGGTGCGCCTGCAGCACCGCCAGGGCCTGCGCCAGGTGCTCGGGCCGCCAGATGTCGTCCGCGTCCAGGAAGGCGATGACATCGCCCGACGCCTCACGGACGCCCGCATTGCGTGCCGCCGCCACGCCCTGGTTGCCGGGCAGGCGCAGAAGCTGCACACAGCCGGCCGCAAGGTGTTGCGCCAGGGCCGCCTCGATATCATCGGGCGAGGCGTCGTCGACGACGATCACCTCCGCCGGCTGGGCTTGCTGAGCGAGCACACTGTCCACCGCGCGGCCCACGAACGCTGCAGCGCGATAGGCCGGGATGACCACCGAGACGCGCAGGCGCCGCGGCTCAGCCGTGCTCACGGGGCCACCCCGCTGCGGCGGACCACCCCCGTAAACGATGGGCCGGCGGTCACTCTTCCAGCAAGGAACGGAGCATCCAGGCGGCCTTCTCGTGCACGTCCAGACGCTGGGTGAGAAGGTCGGCGGACGGCTCGTCCGAGGCTTCGTCGACCAGAGGGAACAGCGCACGTGCGGTGCGGGCCACGGCTTCATGGCCAGCCACCAGGATGCGGATCATCTCCTTGGCCTTGGGCGGCTGGGCGGGCGCGTCCGGCAGGGTGCTGGCCTTGGCGAAATCAGCGAACGAGCCGATGGCAGGGTAGCCCAGGGCGCGCACACGCTCGGCGATCGGGTCCACCGCGTTCCACAACTCGGTGTACTGCGCCATGAACATGGTGTGCAGGGTGTTGAACATCGGCCCCGTCACGTTCCAGTGGAAGTTGTGCGTGGTCAGGTAGAGCGTGAAGGTGTCGGCCAGCAGGCCATTGAGGCCCTTGGCGATGGCTGCGCGGTCGCTGGCGGCGATGCCGATGTCGATGGCAGCGCCTTTGCCTGTGGCCTTGGTGTCGGCCTTGGTGTCGGACTTGGCTGTGGGCTGGGCGGCGGCCTTCACCGCGGGTTTCTTGTCGCTGGTTTTCTTTTCGAGCTTGGCCATGGTGTGGATCTCCTGACAGTGCGAGCAATGGGAACCGAACGTCTTGAGAGCGACTTTAACGCGAGCGGCCGGCTCACTCGATGGGCGTGAGTTTGGCCACGCTCAGCATCAGCCATTTGGTGCCGTGCCGCCCGAAATTGACCTGCACACGCGCATCGGGGCCATGGCCTTCCAGCGTCAAGATGACGCCCTCGCCGAACTTGTTGTGGAACACGCTCTGGCCGACGCGGAAGCCCGCCTCTGACTTGGCGTGGGCCATGGCCTTGGGGATGGGCGCGGTGAGGTCCTTGAAGTTGTCCTCCGCACGCTTGGCACCACCCCAGGCCGGCGCCTGGCGGAAGGGCTGGGCCCCGGCCCCCACCATCGAGCCCATGCCCTTGCCGCTGGACCAGGCGTCGCGGTAAGGCTTCTCGAAGCCCGAGCCGAAGCCCTGGTTGCGTGGCGTCAACCACTTCAGCGCGTCTTCGGGCAACTCGTCGAGGAAGCGGCTCTTGACGTTGTAGCGGGTCTGGCCATGCAGCATGCGCGTCTGGCTGAAGCTGATGTAGAGGCGCTGGCGCGCCCGCGTGATGGCCACGTACATCAGGCGGCGCTCTTCTTCGAGGCCGTCGGTGTCGTTCAGCGAGTTCTCGTGGGGGAACAGGCCCTCTTCCAGTCCGGTCAGGAAGACGTTGTGGAACTCCAGGCCCTTGGCGGCGTGGATGGTCATGAGCTGCACCGCGTCCTGGCCGGCCTGGGCCTGGTTGTCGCCGGCCTCCAGCGAGGCGTGCGTCAGGAAGGCCAGCAGCGGCGAGATGATCTCGCCCGTCTCGGCGTCCGGCTGCAAGTCGACCGCAGCCACCGCGGCCGGCAAACCCGCCGCGATGGTGCCTGCGGGTTCGTCGACCGGCATCGCGATGGCATCCTTGCCAAAGCCTTCCTGGGTGACGAAGGCTTCCGCGGCGTTGACCAGTTCGGCCAGGTTCTCCACGCGCTCCTGGCCGTCCTTCTCGGCGCGGTAGTGCTCGGCCAGGCCCGAGGCCTCGACCACGTGCTCGATGATGTCGCGCAGCGTCAGGCCTCGGATGGCCTCGCGCATGGTGTCGATCAAGGCCACGAAGGCCTGCAGGTTCGCGCCGGCCTTGCCCGGCACAGCCGTCACGCTTTGCGCCAGGCTGCGACCGCTGGCACGAGCGGCATCCTGCAATTGCTCGATGCTGCGCGCGCCAATGCCGCGGGCGGGGAAGTTCACTACGCGCAGGAAGCTGGTGTCGTCGCTGGGGTTCTCGATCAGGCGCAGGTAGGCCAGCGCGTGCTTGACTTCGGCGCGCTCGAAGAAGCGCAGGCCGCCATAGACCTTGTAGGGCACGCCCGCGTTGAACAAGGCCGATTCGATCACCCGCGACTGCGCGTTGCTGCGGTACAGCACTGCCACCTCGTGCAGCGGGTGGCCATCGCGCTTGACCTGGCGGATCTCGTCGAGCATCCATTGCGCTTCGGCGAAATCGCTGGCAGCCTCGTGCACGCGGATGGGCTCGCCCAGACCGGCGTCGGTGCGCAGGTTCTTGCCCAGGCGCTTGCTGTTCTGCGCGATCAGGGTGTTGGCCGCATCGAGGATGTGGCCGTGGCTGCGGTAGTTCTGCTCCAGCTTGATGACGCGTGGCACACGGAACTCGCGCTCGAAGTCAGACATGTTGCCGACCTGGGCGCCGCGGAAAGCGTAGATGCTCTGGTCGTCGTCGCCCACGGCGAACACGCTGTTCCCCGTGACCGCCGGGCTGCCCGCGAACATCTTCAGCCAGAGGTACTGCAGCCGGTTGGTGTCCTGGAACTCGTCGACCAGGATGTGCTTGAAGCGGCGCTGGTAGTGTTCGCGCACTTCGGGGTGGTCGCGCATGATTTCGTAGGTGCGCAGCATCAGCTCGGCGAAGTCCACCACGCCTTCGCGCTGGCACTGGTCTTCGTAGGCCTGATAGACCGCCAGCTGCATGCGGCCGAGCTCATCGCGCGGCTGGAGGTCTTGCGGGCGCTGACCCGCGTCCTTGGCGTTGGCGATGAAATAGCTCGTGGCCTTCGGAATGCACTTTTCCTCGTCGAACTTCAGCGCCTTGATGACGCGCTTGACGGCGGAGAGCTGGTCCTGCGTGTCCAAGATCTGGAAGGCCTGTGGCAGGCCGGCGATCTTGGCGTGGGCCCGCAGGAAACGGTTGCACAGGCCGTGGAAGGTGCCGATCCACATCGCGCGGGTGTTCACCGGCAGCATGGCCGACAGGCGCGCCTGCATTTCCTTGGCGGCCTTGTTGGTGAAGGTCACGGCCATGATGCCCGCCGGCGAGACCTGCCCCGTCTGCAGCAGCCAGGCGATGCGGGTGGTCAGCACACGGGTCTTGCCCGAGCCTGCGCCGGCCAGGATCAGCGCTGGCCCGGCAGGCGCTGTGACGGCGGCCAGTTGCTCCGGGTTGAGGCCAGCGAGCAAGGGCGAGGCCGATGCGGCGGCAGAAGGCTGCTGAACGGGCGAGCCCGATGGGCCGGACGGGTCGGAAAAATCAGAGAAAGGCATGGCTGGATTGTAGGGACCGCCTTGCGTGACAATGCCTCATGCCCATCGACACCCCCCTGGTCGACATGCCGCTGGATTACGCCCGCCGCCTCGTCGGCCGCCATCGCACGCCGGACGCCAACCGCCATCTGGGCATCGCCCTGGCGTGGGTTGCGGGCGCCACGAACGCGGGGGCTTTCCTGGCCGTCAAGCAGTACACCTCCCACATGACCGGGCTGGTGTCCGCCATGGCCGATGACATCGTGTTGGGCAACATCCCGCTGGTGCTCAGCGCACTGGGCGGTCTGGTGTCTTTCGTGCTGGGCGCAGCCACCACCGCGGTGCTGGTCAATTTCGCGCGTCGCCATGACCTGCACAGCCAGTATGCCTTGCCCTTGCTGCTTGAAGCCCTGTGGATGCTGATGTTTGGCTTGATGGGCTCGCAGCTGGCGGAAATTGGCGAGGACTTCGTGCCCGCCACGGTCGTGGTGCTGTGCTTCATGATGGGTTTGCAAAACGCCGTCATCACCAAGATTTCGAATGCGGAAATCCGCACCACCCACCTCACAGGCATGGTCACGGACATCGGCATCGAACTCGGCAAGCTGTTTTACTGGAACCGCCTGCCCGAATCGGTCACCCCGCCTGTGCGCGTCAACCTGCGGCGCTTGGGCACCTTGTGTGCGTTGGTTGGCGCATTTTTCCTGGGCGGTCTGATCGGGGCTTTGGGCTTCAAGCATCTGGGCTATGCAATGACGCTGCCTTTGGCTTTGCTGCTGGCCTCCCTGGCCTTGGTGCCCGCCGCCGACGACCTGCGCCAGCGGCTGGGACGCACCCCCACCGACCACCCCACATGACCCCCTCGCCATGCCTGCACAGACCATTCCGCATGCCCAGCCACTGCGCCCCCCTCGGGCCCGCGCGCGCACCGCTGGGTTTCTGACCCTGTGTCTGACGCTCTATTCGGCATTGGCCCTCGGCCTGATCGGCTCGCCCGCCCAAGCCCGACTGCGCGACATCTTCACAGGCAACAGCACGCCCAGCGAGGCAGCAGATTCCCCGCAAGGCAGTGCACGAGGTGACGCCCCTGGCGACCAGACCTTCACCTTGCAGCACAACGGCCTGGCGCGCCATTACCGGGTGCACGTGCCGCCCAACCACACGCCAGACAAGCCCATGCCCCTGGTGATGGTCTTCCACGGTGGCGGCGGCAACATGGACATCCAGGCCAACGACCGCTTCTACGGCCAGATCAGCAAGGCCGACCAGTTGGGCTACATCGTGGTCTTTCCCAACGGATACAGCCGCCTGCCTGGCGGCAAGCTCGCCACTTGGAATGCCGGAGCGTGCTGCGGCGCAGCCCGCGACAAGGACATCGACGATGTGGGCTTTGTGCGGGCCCTGCTGGCTCGCCTGAAGCAGCAGTTCAATGTGGACGCCAAGCGGGTGTTCGCCACCGGCATGTCCAACGGCGGGATGATGTCCTACCGCCTCGCCTGCGAGATGGCCGACAGCTTTACCGCCATCGCCGCCGTTGCCGGGACCGACAACACACTGAACTGCACGCCCTCACGGCCTGTGCCGGTGCTGCACATCCACGCCCAGGACGACGAGCGCGTGCTGTTCAACGGCGGTGCCGGCAGCCCATCGGCGCAAGTGACCGACTTCGTCTCCGTGCCACACACCGTGGCCAAGTGGACCCGCCTCAATGGCTGCCAGGGCGATCCGCAACGCGTGCTGACGGTTTCTGGCGCCCACTGCGACGTCTACAGCGCCTGCCGCAACGGCAGCCAGGTCAAGCTCTGCGTGACCGACACCGGCGGCCACAGTTGGCCCGGAGGCCGCAAGCCGCTGAGCGGGGCGCAAGGCAGCCAAGCCATTTCGGCCACCGACCTCATCGGCGAGTTTTTCATGAAGCGCTGAACATCAGTGCAGCACCAGCAAGGGCACCTGGCTGTGCGCCAGCACGCTCTTGGTCAGCGAGCCATGGATCAGGGCATCCAGCCCGTGGCGCCCGTGCGTGGCCATGACGATGAGGTCGCAGCCCTGCTTGCGTGCCAGGTCCACGATGGCTTGCTGCACGTCGTCGGTGATGATGTACTGCCCGTCGAAATGCACGCCCGCCGCCTGCGCCTTCGACGCGAACGACTGCAACAACTCTCGAGCGTGGGCCTCGCAACGCTTTTCGTGCTCCTTGAACGTGGCGACGTCGTAAGCCACCGCGGCCTGCTCGACCACCAGAACCGGCAGCGGCGGCTCGGCCGTGAAGCCCGTGATGGATGCACCCAGCATCTTGGCCAGGCCGATCGCGTGGTCCATGGCCTTGTGGGACAGCTCACTGCCATCCACTGGCACCAGCAAATGTTCGTACATGGTTTCCCTCCGTGCGGTGATCCCGGCCCATCGTAGGCCCATCCACCCGACACGCCAAGTCCCTGGGGCATGGCACTGACGCCGTATCCGACCCGGCCTTGATCTGGCTCAGATTTGCCCCAGCGGGTGGCCGAGCGGGTGGAGCACGCTCAAGCGACCTAAAATCACGGTTTGCCCCACGCCGCGCGCCCCCGACGCGAGGCACCCAGGCCGCAGCCCCACGCACACCATGACCGAACTCGCCAAATCTTTCGATCCCGGCCCCATTGAAGCCAAGTACGGCCCCCTGTGGGAGCAGCGCGGCCTCTACAAGCCCACGCTGGACGAGTCCAAACCGTCGTTCTGCATCCAGCTGCCGCCGCCCAACGTCACGGGCACCTTGCACATGGGCCACGCCTTCAACCAGACCATCATGGACTCGTTGACGCGCTATCACCGCATGAAGGGCCACAACACGCTGTGGATCCCGGGCACCGACCACGCCGGCATCGCCACGCAGATCGTGGTGGAGCGCCAGCTCCAGGAAAAAGGTCAGAGCCGCCATGACCTCGGCCGCAAGAACTTCGTGGCCAAGATATGGGAATGGAAGGAGCAATCGGGCTCGACCATCACGCAGCAAATGCGTCGCATGGGCGATTCCGTCTCCTGGGACCACGAGTACTTCACCATGGACGACAAGCTCTCCAAGGTGGTCGTCGAGACCTTCGTGCGCCTGCACGAGGAAGGCCTGATCTACCGCGGCAAGCGCCTGGTGAGCTGGGACCCGATCCTCAAATCCGCCGTCTCTGACCTCGAAGTCGAGAGCGAGGAGGAAGACGGCTCGATGTGGCACATCCGTTACGCCATCGATGGCAGCGCGGACACCCTCGTCGTGGCCACCACCCGCCCCGAGACCCTGCTGGGCGACACCGCCGTCATGGTGCACCCCGAAGACGAGCGCTACACCGCCTTGATCGGCAAGCAGGTCAAGCTGCCCATCACCGGCCGACTGGTGCCCGTGATCGCCGACGAGCACGTGGACAAGGACTTCGGCACCGGCGTCGTCAAGGTCACGCCTGCGCACGACACGAACGACTACCAGGTCGGCCTGCGCCACGGCCTGCCCATGCTGACCATCTTCGATTTGGAGGCCAAGGTCAGCGCCCACGAAGCCACCGACATCCCCGCCGAGTACGTCGGTCTGGACCGTTTCGTGGCCCGCAAGAAAATCGTCGCCCAGCTCGACGCCGATGGCCAGCTGGTCGAGGTCAAGAAGCACAAGCTGATGGTGCCGCGCTGCGCCCGCACCGGCCAGGTGATCGAGCCCATGCTCACCGACCAGTGGTTTGTGGCCATGACGAAGCCCGGCGCTGGCGGCAAGAGCATTGCCGACCAGGCCATCGAGGCGGTGGCCTCTGGCGAGGTCAAGTTCGTGCCCGAGAACTGGGTCAACACCTACAACCAGTGGATGAACAACATCCAGGACTGGTGCATCAGCCGCCAGCTGTGGTGGGGCCACCAGATCCCGGCCTGGTACGGCAGCAACGGCGAAATCTTCGTGGCCCGTTCGGAAGACGAGGCGCGCGCCAAGGCCACGGCCGCTGGCTACACGGGCTCACTGACCCGCGACGAAGACGTGCTCGACACCTGGTACTCGTCGGCGCTGGTGCCCTTCTCCACGCTGGGCTGGCCCGAAGCCACGAAGGAGATGGACCTGTTCCTGCCCTCGTCTGTCCTGGTCACCGGCTACGACATCATCTTCTTCTGGGTGGCCCGGATGATCATGATGACCAAGCATTTCACCGGCAAGGTGCCCTTCAAGCAGGTCTACATCCACGGCCTGGTGCGCGACGCCCAGGGCCAGAAGATGTCCAAGTCGGAGGGCAATGTGCTCGACCCGGTGGACCTGATCGACGGCATCGCGCTCGAACCCCTGCTGGAAAAGCGCACCACCGGCCTGCGCAAGCCCGAAACGGCTCCGAAGGTCCGCAAGAACACCGAAAAAGAGTTCCCCGAGGGCATCCCCGGCTATGGCGCCGATGCATTGCGGTTCACCTTTGCTGCCTTGGCCAGCCTGGGCCGCGCCGTGAACTTCGACGCCAAGCGCTGCGAGGGCTACCGCAACTTCTGCAACAAGCTCTGGAACGCCACCAAGTTCGTGTTGATGAACACCGAAGGCCAGGACTGTGGCCTCAAGACGCACGAACCCGGTGTGTGTGCCGCCGGTGGCTACCTGCAGTTCAGCCCAGCCGACCGCTGGATCGTCTCCGAGCTGCAGCGCGTGGAAGCCACCGTCGAGCAAGGCTTCGCCGACCTGCGCCTAGACAACGTCGCCAATGCCATCTACCAGTTCGTCTGGGACGAGTACTGCGACTGGTACATCGAGATCGCCAAGGCCCAACTCAACGCCGCCAAGGCCGAAGGCAATGAGGCCCAGGCCCGCGCCACCCGCCGCACCCTGATCCGCGTGCTGGAAACCGTGCTGCGCCTGCTGCACCCCATCACACCCTTCATCACCGAAGAGCTGTGGCAGGTCGTGGCGCCGGTGGCGGGTCGCAAAGCCGCGGGCAGCGACGACACCCTCGTGCTGGCGCCCTACCCCCGAGCAGAGCTCGATCGGGTCTGCGCCGAGTCCGACGCCTGGGTGGCCAAGCTCAAGGCCGTGGTGGGCACTGCCCGCAACCTGCGCAGCGAAATGAACTTGTCGCCGGCCGAGCGCGTGCCCCTGCTGACCTCGGGTGATGCCGACTTCATCCGCCAGGCCGCACCCATCCTCCAGGCCCTTGGCAAGCTCAGCGAAGTTCAGCTGCTGGACGAAGCCGCCTTCGCAGCCGCCACCCAGATGGCCCCCGTGGCCGTGCACGGCGATGCCCGCCTGGCCCTGCACGTCGAGATCGACGTCGAGGCCGAAAAGGCACGCCTGGGCAAGGAAATCGCCCGCCTGCAAGGCGAAATCGCCAAGGCGCAGGCCAAGCTGGGCAATGAAAGCTTCGTCGCCCGTGCCCCGGCGGCCGTGGTCGAACAGGAAAAGGGCCGCGTGGCGGACTTCACCGCCACCCTGGAGCGACTGCAAGGCCAGCTCAGCCGCCTGGCCTGAGCCCGACCGGGCGGCACGCCCACCAGCGTGCCGTCTTCAGGGTATGGGGTTGGCGTTGCCGGGAGCGGCTTGACCCATGGCAGGCAAGAGGCCTGCCACCTCCAACTGCATCATGATCAGGTTGACCAGGTTGGACACGGACGGGCGCCCCGTGTCGACGCGGTGGTGAGCGACTTCGTCGTACAGCGGGTGGCGCTGCTCGTACAGCTCACGCAACTTCGCCAGGGGGTCTGCCACCTGCAGCAGAGGGCGCTGGGTGTCGTGCCGCAAACGGCGGTAGAGCTCCTCCGGCGTTGAGCGCAGGTAGATCACGGTGGTGCGCTCGTGAAGGCGCGCGCGGTTGGCGGGCCGCAGCACCGAGCCGCCTCCTGTGGCCAGAACCAAAGGCGTCCCACCCTCCCGGGTGAGTTCGTCGATCACCTGCTCCTCCAGATCCCGGAACGCAGCTTCACCGTGCTGCTCGAAATAGGCACGGATCGGCATGCCGATCCGCTCCTCCAAGACGACGTCCGCGTCGAGGAAACGCGCCCCGAGGCGCCGGGCCAGTTGTCGCCCGACAGTGGACTTGCCACCACCGGGCAGGCCCACCAAAGAAACCACCGATGTCACATGCGCTGCCTGGCTCAGCGCAGCGCCGCCTTCTCGGACACCACCTTCGGCGTCAGGAAGATCAGCAGTTCAGACCGATTGGAGCTGCGCGTGTTGTTTTTGAACAGGTTCCCCAGCACGGGGATGTCACCCAGCACCGGCACCCGCTGTTCGGAGGAGCGTTCGGTCTGCTGGAAAATGCCACCGATCACCACCGTGCCGCCATTTTCCACCAGAACCTGGGTCTGCACGTGCTTGGTGTCGATGGCGAAGCCCGCCGTCGTCACCTGACCCACGCTGTCCTTGTTGACGTCCACGTCCATGATGATGCTGCCCTCGGGCGTGATCTGGGGCGTGACTTCAAGCTTCAGGTTGGCCTTGCGGAACGTGATCGCCGTGGCACCGCTGGAGGTTGCCGTCTGGTAGGGCAACTCCGTGCCCTGCTCGATCAGCGCCTTCACCTGGTCCGCCGTGATCACGCGCGGGCTGGACACCACCTTGCCGCGGCCATCGGCCTCCAGCGCGGAGATTTCCAGGTTCAGCGCGTGGTTCACGCTGGAGGTGAACAGCGAGATGCCGACGGTGGCCGGGTTGAAGCCGTTGATGCCCTGGCCCGGCAGGTTCACGAAATAGCTGTTGTTCACCGACGAAACGCCGCCGATGCCCTGGTCAGGCGAGGCCACCGTGCCCGAGTAGTTGCCATTGATGCCCAGGTTGAGGTTGCCCGACGAGGCCACGGCCGTCTTGTTGACCGTGCCCAGGCGCACACCCAGCGTCTTGCTGAAGGTGTCGTCCGCCTCGACGATGCGGGCCTCGATCAGCACCTGGCGCACCGGGATGTCGATCTTGGCGATCATCGCCTGGATCTCCTCCAGCTTGGACGGGATGTCGTTGACGAAGAGCTGGTTGGTGCGGGTTTCGAAGATCACGCTGCCGCGCGGCGACAGGATGCGGGTGCTGTTGGCGCTGCCACCCGTGCCGCCCGTCGTGCGACTGCCGGTCAGGCCCTTGGCGATTTCCTCGGCCTTGGTGTAGTTCAGCTGGAAGGACTGGTTGCGCAGCGGCTCCAGCGCGGCCACCTGGGCCTTGGCTTCGAGGTCGATCTTCTCCTTGGCGTTGATCTCGTCCTTGGGCGCGATCCAAAGCACGTTGCCGGACTTGCGCACGCCCAGGCCCTTGGCCTGCAGGATGATGTCCAGCGCCTGGTCCCAAGGCACATCCTTCAGGCGCAGGGTCACGCTGCCATTGACCGTGTCGGACGTCACCACGTTGAAGTTGGTGAAGTCAGCGATCACCTGCAGCAAGGCGCGCACTTCGATGTTCTGGAAGTTCAGCGACAGCTTCTCGCCCGAGTAACCAGGGCCCTGGGTCAGCTTGTTGGGGTCGATCTTGCGCGAGCGCACTTCCAGCACGAACTGGTTGTCGCTCTGGTAAGCCGAGTGCTCCCAATCGCCGCGCGGGTCCACCACGAGCTTGACGCGCTCGCCTGCCTGCGTGGCCGTGACCACCTGCACCGGCGTGCCGAAGTCGGCCACGTCGAAGCGCTTGCGCAAACGCTCGGGCAGCGTGGCGCGCACGAACTCGACCACCAGCGACTGGCCCTGCTGGCGGATGTCGACACCGACCTGGTTGTTCGGCAATTCGACCACGACACGACCTGCGCCATCCTTGCCGCGGCGGAAGTCGATGTCTTTGAGCGCCAAGGGCGCAGCGTTCTTGTTCTCGGCGAAGTGCAGCGCCTCATCGGTCTTGGGCTTGGCAGTGGCGGCGGCGGCCGCAGGCGCGGGCGCTGGCGCATTCGCCACCGAGGGGTCCAGGTAGAGCATCAGCGTCTTGCCCTGCAACTCGGAGCGGTAGGTCGTGGCCTGGCGCAGGTTCAGCACGAGGCGCGTGCGATCGCCCGCGTTCGCGACGTTCACGGTGCGCAGGTTGCCATTGTTGATGGTGACCACGTTGCGCGCCAGATTGCTGGACACGCCGGGCAGGTCAATGGCAATGCGCGGGGGGCTCTGCACCACGAAGCCTGCCGGCAGATCGGCCAGAGGTTCGGACAGCTCGATGCGCACCACCTCCGCGCCGGCCTGCTGCGTGCTGGTGATCGCCTGGATCGCAGCGGCGGCCCAGCTCAGGGGCGATGCCAGCGCCAGGCCAAGCCCGACCATCGCAAGACGCCACGGTTTCATAGACAGGTTCTCCAGCTTCATCATCATTTGCCACCCTCTTGCAGTTGCAGGGTGGTTGGCCGCTCGATCCACTCGCCAGCGGCGTCCTGCACGATCTCGCGCAGCGAGACCTCGGTTTCGGTGATCTTCAAGATCTTCCCGTAGTTCTGGCCGATGTAATCACCGGCCTTGACCTGGTACAGCAGGCCATCCACCTTCAGCAAGGCGAACGGCATGCCCTTCTTCTGGACGCTGCCCACCATGGACATGCTGTCCAGCGGGAAGGCTTCCAGCGGCTCTTTGCGACGGTTGAGCTCGGCCGCCACTGCGGAATTCGGCTGTCGCGCCTCTTGCTTGAGGGCCCCAGCCAGCTTCTGTGCGCTGAAGGGCTCCACACCCTCCATGCCGGTGTAGGCCTGCGGGTTGAATTTTTGCGGCGGCGACAAGGGCTGCACGTTGGGGCGCACTTGCTGGCGCTCCTGGTCCATCCAGGTCTGCAGTTCGTTGTGGTCGCTGTCGCAGGCGCTCAAGCCTGCCGACAACACCAGGGCCCACACGGACCAGGCGAACGGACGGGGGAAAAACGGGCGAGGGAGAATCGGGCGCGTCATTTCTTGGGGCCCTTCTGCTTGGCCTTCTCGGCGCGGATGGCGTCCAGCTCGGTCTGGTCAAGATAGCGATAGGTGCGTGCGGTGGCGTCCATGAACAGATTGCCCTGGGCGTCTTTGCTCACGACGCTGCCCACCGACATGTTGTGCAGGGTCACGATGCGGGAGAGGTTGGCGATGTCTGCCGTGAACGCGCCGATGTCGTGGAAGCGGCCTGTCACGCGGATGGCAATCGGCAGTTCGGCGTAATAGTCTTTGACGACGACCTGGCCGGGTCGGAACAGCTCGAAGTCCAGGCCACGCCCCAGGCCAGCCTGGTTGATGTCAGACAGCAAGGCATCCATGTCTGCCTTGCCGGGCAGCTGTTTCTCAAGCTGCTTGACGTACTCCTCGACCTGGATGCGCTGCTTGCGCAACTCGGCCAGGTTGACGGCCTGAGCCACTTTGGCCTGGTACTCGCTCTTGAGCTGGGGCTCCTTGTCACGCTCGGCCTGGAGCTCGTCGCTCTGGCCAGACAACAGCGCCACCCAGCCCAGGATCACGACGACGATGGCAGCCAGCAGGAAGCTCGCCAGCTTGGGCAGCAGAGGCCACTGTCCCGGCTCGTTGGGATTGAGGCCGCTGAACTGGGCCTGGGCCTGTTCGAACAGCGTGTTGAGGTCGATGTTGAGGTTCTTGGCCATGGTGTGCTCCTCAAGACCGCGGGGCGGCCGCAGGGGCGAGCGTGGGCTGGCCAGGCGCCTTGCGGCCCTTGGCACCAGCGGGCGCAGGGGTCCCGCCTGCCGCCTCGGCCACGTCTTGTGGCTGCTTCAGGGTCAGGCGCATGGAAAACTCGAACAGCCGCTTGGGGTTGCGTGCGTCCTTCTGGGCCACCGCAGACACCTTGATCTCCTGCAGCTCCGGGCGCTCCAGCCAGGTGGAGCGGTTGCCGGTGTTGCGCAGGAACTCGGAGACGCGCTCGTTGGTCTGCGCCACACCCGTGACCATCACGCTGCGGCCGTCTTGCCGGATGGTGCTCAGGTAGATGCCCTCGGGCGTCTGGGCCACGAGTTCATTGAGCAGGTAGACGGGCATGTTGCGGTCGGTCTGGAGGTCCTCCACAGCGCGCTGTCGGGCTTTGAGTGCCTCGATCTCGGCCTTCAGTGCGGACACGTCCTTGATTTCTTCGTCCAGCTTGCGGTTGGCCGCGGCGAGGAACTCGTTGCGGGCCTGCTGGTTGGCGATCATTTGTTGCTGCACGGCGTAACCGCCGGCCACCAGCAGGCCACCCACGCCGAGGGACAGCCCCAGCCCGGCGAAGAATGCCTGCTTGCGCAGGCGCCGTTTTTCCTCGCGATGAGGCAGGAGGTTGATCAAAATCATGCGAGGAACCTCCGCATGGCCAGACCACACGCCGTCAGGTAGGACGGCGCCTCGCGCCGCAGCTTGCTTTCACGTACCGAGGATCCCAGCTTCATGCCATCGAAAGGGTTAACGACCATGGAGGCGAAACCGGTCAGTTCGGTGACACGGTCCTTGAGCCCGGGCAAGGTGGCCGTGCCGCCCGCCAGCATCACGTAGTGCACTTTGTGGTGTGGCGTGCTGGTGAAGAAGTACTGCAGGGCCCGGCCGATTTCCTGAGACAGGCTGTCCACGAAGGGACCCAGGATGGTGTTCTGGAAGTCTTCCGGCAAGTCACCGGCCAGCTTCTTCGTTTCAGCCTCCTCGAAAGAGAAGCCGTACTGGCGCGAGATGAGTTGCGTGAGTTGCGCGCCACCGAAGGCTTGATCGCGGTCATAGAGCAGCTCGTTGTCGCGCAGCACCTTCAAGCTGGTGTTCTCGGCGCCGATTTCGAACAGCGCGACCAGCGCGTCCTTGCCCTCGCCCGGCAGCGCGGCGATCAGGCGCTGCATGGCCAGGCGCGAGGCGTGGGATTCGATGTCGAGGATGGCGGGCTTCAGGCCGGCGGCTTCGGCCAGGCCCTGGCGGTCCTGGACGCGGTCCTTGCGGGACGCGGCGATGAGCACCTCGACGTCGCCAGCCGATGTGACGCTGGGGCCGATGACACAGAAATCGAGGCTGACCTCGTCCAGCGAGAAGGGGATGTACTGGTTGGCCTCGGCCTCGACCTGCAACTCCATTTCCTCTTCGCGCAGACCCGCGGGCAGCATGATTTTCTTGGTGATCACGGCCGACTGGGGCATGGCCATCGCCACCTGCTTGGTGCGGGTGCCGCTCTTGGTCACCACTTTGCGCACGGCTTCGGCGACCTCATCGAATTTCTCGATCTGGCCGTCGGCAATCCAGCCCTTCTCGAACGGCTCGGAGGCAAACCGCTCCAGGACATATTCGCCCGTGTTTGTCTGGCTCAACTCCACCAGCTTCACGCTGGATGAGCTGATGTCCAGCCCGATCATTTGCGCGTGCTTGCGGCCCAAGAGCGTGTCTAGAAAGCTCACACCGTCCCCCGTGCGCCACAGTTAGCGCAGGAAAGTTAATAAACCACTTGAATCGTAGCAGCAAAGGTTTTGCTCGCGAGTGCAGATAAAGCAGGAGAAATCCCCCACACGTTGCGGTATGCACACGCCTTACAGACCGTTTCAAAATCAACCGTTTGAAAGCATTTGAGCCGCTTCAGCGAAGGTCGGCATCGGGCGCGCGCCGGGGTTTCTATAATCCCGCGACGTCTGCGAGCACCCTTCATGAGCGATTCCGCCTCCTCCGCCCCTTCTTCTCCCTCAGCCAACCGCCCCAGCGGTGCAGGCCGACCCTGGTGGCGGCGATGGTTCGTGCGCGCGCCGCTGGTCCTGCTGGGGCTGGGCGTGGCGGGCCTGCTCAGCGGCATCTTGCTGGTGGGCGTGGGCCTGGCTGTGGCTTATCCGAACTTGCCGGACGTCAACGGGCTGACGGACTATCGCCCCAAAATGCCCATGCGGGTGTACTCGGCGGACCAGGTTCTGATTGGCGAATTCGGCGAGGAAAAGCGCAACTTCCTTCCCATCAAGGACATCCCGCCGGTGATGCGAAACGCTGTGCTGGCCATCGAGGACGCGCGCTTCTACCGCCACGGCGGCGTGGACTTCCTCGGCGTGCTGCGCGCCGGCCTGGCCAACTTCGGCGAGGCGGGCAGCCAAGGCGCCTCCACCATCACCATGCAGGTGGCGCGCAACTTTTACCTGCCCACCGAGAAGACGCTGACGCGCAAGATCTACGAGATCCTGCTGGCGTTGAAGATCGAAAGCCTGTTGAGCAAGGATCAGATCCTGGAGCTTTACATGAACCAGATCTACCTGGGCCAGCGCGCCTACGGCTTCGCTGCGGCTTGCGAGACCTATTTCGGCAAGCCCATCAAGGACATCACCGTGGCCGAAGCGGCCATGCTGGCCGGCCTGCCCAAGGCCCCGTCGGCCTACAACCCGGTCCGCAACCCGCCGCGCGCGCGCCTGCGGCAACAGTACATCATCGACCGCATGTTCGAGAACGGTTTCATCACCGCCGAACAGCGCGACACCGCCAAGGCCGAGGAGTTGCGTTACCGCACCAAGGCGCCCATCCCCGTGCACGCCGAGTACGCGGCCGAGGCCGCCCGCCTGCTGATGCAGGACCAGTACGGCGCGGAAGCCTACAGCCGCGGCCTGAACGTCTACACCTCGATCAACATGGTCGAGCAGGAGGCAGGCTACAAGGCCTTGCGCAAGGGCCTGCTGGACTTCGATCGCCGGCAAGCCTGGCGCGGCCCGGAAGGCTACATCGACCTGCCGGCCGACCCCAAGCTGGTCGACGTGCGCATCGCCGAGGCCCTGGAAGAGCACCCGGACAGCGACGACATGCGCGCTGCGGTGGTGGTGGCTGCGGAGCCCAAACGCATCCAGGCGGTGCTGCAGTCTGGCGAGCAGCTCGACATCGGTGCGGATGGCCTGCGTGCCGTGGGCAATGCCCTGGGCGACAAGGCCAACCCCAAGCAGCAGATCCGCCGTGGCGCCATTGTGCGCGTCGTGAAGGACAGCAAGGGCGCCTGGTCGGTCGTGCAGATCCCCGAGGTGCAAGGCGCGTTTGTCTCGCTCGACCCGCGCACCGGCCTGATCCGCGCCATGGTGGGGGGCTTTGACTTCAACCGCAACAAGTTCAACCACGTCACGCAGGCGTGGCGCCAGCCCGGCTCCAGCTTCAAACCGTTCATTTACTCGTCGGCTCTGGAAAAAGGCTTCACACCCGCCACCACTGTGAATGACGCGCCCCTGTTCTTCGATGCCGGCACCACCGGCGGGCAGGCTTGGGAGCCCAAGAACTACGATGGCAAGTTCGAAGGCCCCATGACGCTGCGCCGCGGCCTGGCCAAGTCCAAGAACATGATCTCGATCCGGGTGCTGAAGTCGGTGGGCGCCAAGTACGCCCAGGACTGGATCACGCGCTTCGGCTTCGAGGCCGACAAGCACCCTGCCTACCTGACGATGGCTTTGGGTGCGGGCTCTGTGACGCCGCTCCAGATGGCCGATGGTTACGCCGTGTTCGCCAACGGTGGCTACCGCGTCAACCCGATGCTGGTCACGCGGGTGAGTGACAACCGCGGCCACGTGCTGGCCCAGTATCGCCCGGCCAACCTGGACGAGAGCATGCGCGTCATCGACGCCCGCAACGCCTTCGTCATGAGCAGCCTGCTGCAGGAAGTGACCCGCTCGGGCACCGCTGCACGCGCACAGGCCATGCTCAAGCGCCCCGACCTGTACGGCAAGACCGGCACCACCAACGATTCGATGGACGCCTGGTTCGCCGGCTACACCGCTCGCAACGTGGCCGTGGTCTGGATCGGCCACGACCAGCCACGCAAGCTCGGCGACAAAGAAACCGGCGGTGGCCTCGCCCTGCCCGTGTGGATCGACTTCATGGGCACCGCGCTCAAGGGCGTGCCCGTGGAAGAGCCACCCGTGCCCGAGGGATTGGTCAACATCGGCGGCGAGTGGTTCTACGAGGAATACACCGCCAGCACCGGCGTGAAGGAACTCAGCCCGGACGCCGAAGACCGCAGCACGCCCGCACCCACCTCGCCTGAGGAGAAGAAGGGCATTCTTGACCTTTTCGGCAACGGCAAGCCAGACTGAGTTCGACCAGGCCGGCGCGCCGGCTCAACGCCAGGCACCTGCGTTCAGAAACTCAGAGGCACGCGCGACTGCTCCGAGGCGCACTCAGACAAGAGCGCGAAGAATTCCTGGCCGGACCGCGAATCGCGCCACACGCCGGCGGTGTCCATCTTGAAATGGAAGCCGCCCCGGCGTGCCGCCAGCCAGAGTTCCTGCAGCGGCGGCTGGGCGTTGACGATGAGCTGGCTGCGATCGGGCAGGCTCAGCGTCAGCATGTTGCCCGTGCGGGCCGAGTCGATGTCGACGACATCGTCCTCCAGCCAGCGATCCACCTGACGTTCGATGCGTGACAGCGCCGCGTGCACGGCTTCGCGGTACTGGACGTCGCTCAACGTCGCCACGGAGGGGCAGGCGGCGCCAGTTTCGGTGGGCGTGGCAGGGATCGACATGGCGGCTTCCTTAGAATGTGGGCATGAATCGCAATCCTCAAATTCTAGGCAGTCGCGCGGCTCGGCGCTTTGGCGCCGCCCGGGTGGCCCTCGGCATCAAGGTGTCGGCGGCATTGCTGCTGGCACCGGCGCTGGGCGCGTGTGGCCTCAAGGGCCCGCTCTACATGCCCAGCCCCGCCGCAGCATCGCCCACCGCCACGCCGGCCGACACGTCCGCATCGGCGGCCATGCCATCCACCTCGAACACCTCCGCACGATGACCCTCCCCGGCTCCCCCTTCCTCGCCTGGCAAGGCGCCGACCTGTGCCTCGACGGCGTCAAGCTGCGCGACCTGTCGCGCCAGCATGGCAGCCCGTTGTACGTCTACTCGCGCCAAGCCATGCTGGCCGCATTGGCGCCGTACCAAAAAGCGTTGCAGGGCCGCGAACACCTGATCTGCTATGCCGTGAAAGCGAACTCGAACCTGGCGGTGCTGCAAACCTTCGCCCAAGCAGGGTGTGGATTCGACATCGTTTCATCGGGCGAACTGACACGCGTGCTGGCCGCGGGCGGCGATGCAGCCAAGGTCGTGTTCTCGGGCGTTGGCAAAACGCGCACCGAAATGGCGGAGGCGCTGAAGGCCGGCGTGAAGTGCTTCAACGTCGAAAGCACGGCCGAGCTGGAGGTGCTGTCTCAGGTGGCGCATGGCCTGGGCCTGATCGCCCGTGTGAGCCTGCGCGTCAACCCCGACGTGGACGCCGGCACCCACCCCTACATCTCCACGGGTTTGAAGGGCAACAAATTCGGCGTCGCCCATGACCAAGCGCTGACCACCTACGTGCGTGCAGCCAGCTTGCCGGGCATCGACGTGGTCGGCATCGACTGCCACATCGGCTCGCAAATCACGGACGTCAGCCCCTACCTGGACGCACTTGACCGCGTGCTCGACCTGGTCGACGCCATCGAGGCCAAAGGCATCCGCATCCACCACCTCGACCTGGGTGGCGGCTTGGGCATCACCTACACCGACGAAGTGCCGCCGAAGGCCGACGAACTCATCGCCCAGTTGCTGGCTCGCATCGACGCCCGTGGCCACGGCCACCGCCAAGTGATGTTCGAGCCCGGTCGCTCGTTGGTGGGCAACGCCGGCGTGCTGCTCACCGAGGTGCTGTTCTTGAAAGAAGGCGAACAGAAGAACTTCTGCGTGGTCGATGCCGCCATGAACGACCTGATGCGCCCGGCGCTGTACGAGGCCTGGATGGGCATCGTCAACACCCAGCAGCGCGCAGCCGATCAGGCCCGGGTGTGGGACGTGGTCGGCCCGGTGTGCGAGTCCGGTGACTGGCTGGGCCGTGATCGCGCCCTGAACGTCGAGCCCGGCGACGTGCTCGCCGTGCTGTCCGCTGGCGCCTATGGCATGACCATGGCCAGCAACTACAACACCCGCGGCCGCGCGGCCGAGGTCATGGTCGATGGCGGTCGGGCCTGGGTGATCCGTGAGCGCGAGACGGTGGCGCAGTTGATCGCCAACGAGCGGCTGATCTGACCGAGGTTGGCCCGAGGCTGAGCGCCTCAAGCATGAAAAAAGCCGCCCGAGGGCGGCTTTCAAACTGGTTCGAACTTGGGGTCCGGATCAGAAGTTGTGGCGGACGCCCACACCGATCAGGCTGGTCTTGCCGTTCGGCGTGATGCCGGCGCCAACCATCGTCGGGACCTCGCGGATGCCGGTGGCGGTCAGCGTGACGGCTGGGCCCACGCCCTTGTCCTTCAGCTCTTCGTAGCGGGTGTACAGCGTGGTGCGCTTGGACAGCGAGTACTCTGCACCCAGCGTGTAGCCGGTGTTCTTGCCACGGCCTTCGTTGCGGAACTTGGTTTCGGACCACTGGCCGAACAGGCCGACCGCGCCGATTTCATAGCGCGTGCCCAAGACCAGCGAGCTGACGTGCAGATCGCCGTTGGTCAGACCGAATGCAGAAGTGGCCAAGGCCGAGGCGCTGTTGATGGCGTACGTGGCGCGACCAAAGGCACCCGAGAAGGTCAGGCCCAAGTCCGTCAGCTTGTACTTCGCACCCAGGTTCCACACCGAGTAGTCTTCGACGTTGAACATGGCCGTCGCGGCGGTATTGCCGGTCAACAGAAACACCGGGGCGTTGTCGAAGTTGGTGCGGCCATATCCAGCACTCAGGGTCAGGTCGCTGGACACGTAGGCACCGAACATGCCGTAGCTGCGGCCACGGCCGTCTTTGTTCTCGCCACCGGCGCTGGAGTTGTTGCCGCCCAGGATGGAGCCTGCGCTTGCGCTGGCGCTGCCGCCGCGCTGTGCGTTGATGCGGTCAGGCACGCCAGAGTTGGGCGAGTAACCCACTTGGCCGCGGAATTCACCCACCTGTGCAGAGTAGGTGATGGCATTGTCCCAGCGAATGTTCAGGCTGTTAGAAAGACCGCCTTCGATGAACTGGTCGGTGCCGCCGAAACGCTCGGTGGTGACCACGGCGCTGGAGAAGAAGATCGGGGCGTATTGGCGGCCCAGGCGGACCTCACCGTAGGGGGTCGTCAGACCCACAAAAGCTTGGCGACCGAACAAGCGGCCATCGCGCGCCAGGTTGCCGGCGTCAACGCTCATCTGGCCTTCCAACACGAAGTTGGCCTTCATGCCGCCGCCCAGATCTTCCACGCCCTTGAAGCCCAGGGCGGATTGCGACGAGAGGTCAGGCGTGACGCGGTTGGTGCTGAGCTTATTGCTCAGGGCATCGTTGACGGGCGTGGTCGTTGCCGATTCCGGCAGCAGGCGGGTGCCCGCCTTGCGGTTGATGTGATCAAAGGCCACGTCCACGTTGCCGTAGATGGTGACGCTGGACTGAGCCAGAGCGGAGCCTGAGGCCAAGGCAGTCAGGGCCAAAGCGATGGCCGAAGACAGAACGCGCTTTTGCATGTGTTTTCTCCTGAAACCCCCCTTGAATCGGGGGCGTGGGGAATTGTTGCTGACGCCCATGCGCCCCCATCCTGAGGTTTGCGCTAGGTTGTTGCGCCCTGGCTACACAAAAGACGACACGCTTTGGGTACGCGCAAATGAATGCACACGTTCATCCAAAGAAAACGGGGCCGAAGCCCCATGTGTGCGCGCGGAACGGCAGCCAGACGGCGGCCCTCGGACGGCGGCGCGCATGAAAAAAGGGGCCGAAGCCCCTTTTGCGATCAGTTTGGGAAGAACCCAGATCAGAAGGCGTGACGCAGGCCGACGGCCACGCCGCGCGACGACTTGTCGTTGGTGGTGGGCGAAGAAGGAGCGGTGATCGCCAAGCGGGCGTTGTCGCCGTTTTGCACTTCCGTGAACAGAGCGTACACAGCGGTGCGCTTGCTCAGGTCATACTGGGCCTTCAGGGTGATGATGCCGGCGTTGTCATGCTTGGTGCCCTTGGCGCCGAACGCAGCATTGATCACAGAAGTGCCAGCGGTGTTGAACACGTAGCCGGTCACGTTCTTGGCGTAAGCATAGCCGCCGGTCACGGTCAGGCCAGTGGCCACAGGCACAGCTGCTTGGAAGCCATACAGGCGGTTGCCGTTGACAGCGCGGTTGCCGTCGTTGGTGTCGTCGTTGTAGAAGGCGGTCAGCTTGGCAACACCCAGGTCGTATGCGCCGTAAGCGAACAGACCCACGTTCTCTTGTTGCAGCCTAGCGCTGCTGTTGACGTTGATGTAGCTTGCGCCAGCCGACAGCGGGCCTTGCACAAAGTCAGCAGCGAAGCCATAAGCGCGGCCCAGCTTGGAGCCATTCAGGGCTTCAGCGCTGTTGAGGACGGCAGGGGACCCACCGGTGACGGTGGAGTCCACGGTCGTGCTGTACTGAGCCGACAGGGTCAGGCCAGGCACGAAGGTGGGGGCGATGTAGGTCAGGGCGTTGTCGATGCGACGGTAAGTCACGCCACCCAGGGTGCCGGCCACGACGGAAGCGTCGTACGCCTGAACGCCGATGGCTTCAGCGATTTGGGCACCGATCAGCGAATCCTGACGGCCGATGCGCAGTTCGCCAGCTTCGGCGGAAGCAAGGCCGACCCATGCAGCGCGGTCGAAGAAACGGCCAGAAGCGGAAGCGCCGGTGTCAGCGGACACGGTGGCTTCCAGTTGGAACTTGGCCTTCAGACCGCCGCCCAGATCTTCCACGCCCTTGAAGCCCAGGCGCGAGACGGCCAGGTTGCCCGAGGACACGCGGTTGAAGGTGGTGCTCTTGCCGTTGGCGTTGCCCTTGACGGACTCAACAGAAGCGTCGACCACGCCGTACAGGGTCACCGACGATTGAGCGAAAGCGGCAGAGGAGGCGGCGATGGCGGCCAGGGCCAGCACAGTCTTTTTCATTGAAATCTCCAAATGTTGAACCAGAGGCTTCAGCAGATCGCGACCGAGGCGGCGCGGGTGAGGTGATCAGGGTAGTCACCTCTTTTCAGGCTGCTGAAACTGCATTGCATTGCACCAGATTTTTCAAAGGTGGGTGATGACAGGGTTGTCATAACGATAGTCCAAGCGGCTCAATGTTGTCTCACCGCAACAGATCGGGACACCGGATAATGCGGGCATGAGCATCCAGACCGACGATTTTGGCCCTGCCGGCAAGCGCGCTGCCCTGCGCGAGGTCCAGCGGGACACGCCGCGCAGCCCGGTGAGCGCGCTGGATGCCGGCCTCCCGGCGCGCGTGGTGGAGGCGAGCGTGATGTCGCCGCACGAAGACGCGCTGGAGCGCGCCTTGCGGCCCAAGGACCTCGACGAGTACGTCGGGCAGGCGAAGGCCCGCGAGCAACTGGAGATTTTCATTGGCGCGGCACGCAAACGCGGCGAGGCACTGGACCACGTCCTGCTCTTCGGGCCACCCGGCCTGGGCAAAACCACGCTGAGCCACATCATCGCCACCGAGTTGGGCGTGAACCTGCGCCAGACCTCGGGCCCGGTGCTGGAAAAGCCCAAGGATCTCGCCGCCATCCTGACCAACCTGGAGCGGCACGATGTGCTGTTCATCGACGAAATCCACCGCCTGAGCCCGGTGGTGGAGGAAATCCTGTACCCGGCGCTGGAGGATTACCAGATCGACATCATGATCGGCGAGGGCCCTGCGGCGCGTTCGATCAAGCTCGATTTGCAGCCCTTCACGCTGGTGGGCGCCACCACGCGCGCCGGCATGCTGACGAACCCGCTGCGTGACCGCTTCGGCATCGTCGCGCGGCTGGAGTTCTACACGCCCGAGGAGTTGCAGCGCATCGTGACGCGCTCTGCGGGCCTGCTGGGCGCGCCCATCGACCCGGTGGGTGCGATGGAGGTGGCACGGCGCTCACGCGGCACGCCGCGCATTGCCAACCGATTGCTGCGCCGGGTGCGCGACTACGCCGAGGTGAAGGGCGACGGCCACATCAACAAAGCGATGGCAGACAAGGCCCTGGCCATGCTCGATGTGGACCCGATTGGCTTCGACGTGATGGACCGCAAGCTGCTGGAGGCCATCATCCACCGCTTCGATGGCGGCCCCGTGGGTCTGGACAACGTGGCCGCGGCCATCGGCGAGGAGCGCGAGACCATCGAGGATGTGATCGAGCCTTATCTGATCCAACAGGGCTTTTTGCAGCGCACGCCGCGCGGTCGCATTGCCACGGCCGCGGCGTTCCGGCACTTGGGGTTGGCTGCGCCTCAGGGCGGGGACTTGCTGGGCGACGCTTGAGGCAGGCGCGCGCCTGGTGCCTCAGCGCCTGCGCAACAGGTGCACGTACTCGGGCTTGCCGTTGACCTCGTTGGCTTGCTGCTCGACGAGGTCGTTGCCCGTCTGGCGGGCAAAGGCTTGAAAGTCGCGCACGGAGCCGGGGTCGGTGGCCAGCACCTTGAGCACCTCGCCACTGACCATGTCCGACAGGGCCTTCTTGGCCTTGAGGATGGGCAGCGGGCAGGTGAGGCCGCGGGCGTCGAGTTCCTTGTGGATGTCCATGGGTGCCATCATGCCGCAGAGATCAGGCGGGGAACACACCGGTTGAGAGGTAACGGTCGCCCCGGTCGCAAACGATGAAAACGATGGTGGCGTTGCTGACCTGCTTGGCCACCTCCAAGGCCGCCCAGCAGGCGCCCGCAGCGGAAATGCCGCAGAACAGGCCTTCTTCGCGCGCCAGGCGGCGGGCCATGTCTTCGGCATCGGCCTGGCTGACGTAGATGAGTTCATCGACGCGGCTCGGCTCGTAGATCTTGGGCAGGTAGGCCTCGGGCCATTTGCGGATGCCGGGGATGCGCGAGCCTTCCTGCGGTTGGGCGCCGACGATGCGCACCTCGGGACTCTTTTCTTTCAAGAACTTCGACACACCGGTGATGGTGCCGGTCGTGCCCATGGCGCTCACGAAGTGCGTGACGCGGCCTTGGGTGTCGGCCCAGATTTCGGGACCGGTGGTGTCGTAGTGCACCGCCGGGTTGTCGGGGTTGGCGAACTGGTCGAGCACCACGCCCTTGCCTTCGCGGACCATCTGGTCGGCGAGGTCGCGGGCGTATTCCATGCCGCCGCTCTTGGGCGTGAGGATGAGCTCGGCGCCAAAGGCCTTCATGGTCTGGGCGCGCTCGATGGAGAGGTCCTCCGGCATGATCAGGACCATGCGGTAGCCGCGGATGGCGGCGGCCATGGCCAACGCGATGCCGGTGTTGCCCGACGTAGCTTCGATGAGGGTGTCGCCCGGCTTGATGTCACCGCGCTCTTCGGCTCGGCGGATCATGTTGATGGCGGGGCGGTCTTTCACCGAGCCAGCCGGGTTGTTGCCTTCGAGCTTGGCGAGGATGACGTTGCCGCGGGCATCGCAATCGGCTCCAGGCACACGTTGCAGGCGGACCAACGGGGTCTTGCCGATGGCGTCTTCAAGGGTGGGGTAGCTCATCTTGCGCGCAAAGCCATTCGAGGCCAGTCAGTGAGCCCATCGTGCCAGAACAGGCGGATGGTGGTGCCCCAGGTCGGACTCGAACCGACACTCCTCGCGGAACCGGATTTTGAATCCGGCGCGTCTACCGATTTCGCCACCAGGGCACTGGTGAAAGGCGCGAGGATAGCACACCTCGGCTTCGTGACAGATGCCCGCATGGCTGACACAGCATCATCCCCGCGTCAGCCCTGCGCAACGGGTGGTCACGCGCCGGGCCTATCATGCGAGACATTCTTCCTCCACCGTTGAGCCCATGCCGCCGCTGCCCCCTGTCACCCAGGCACTCATCCTCGTCAACGTGGCCATGTTCTTCCTGGACGAACTGCTCGGGCGCGCACTGACGTTCAACATGGCGCTGTGGCCCTTGCAAAGCGGCGCCTTCATGCCGTGGCAGGTGCTGACCTACGCTTTCCTGCACGGCTCGCTGGGCCACCTGTTTTTCAACATGCTGGGCCTGTGGATGTTCGGCAGCGAGCTGGAACGCATTTGGGGACAACGCCGTTACATGGAGTTCCTGGGTGCCAGCGTGCTGACGGCCGCCGCCACGCAACTGTTGATGTCGGCAGTCGGGGGCTGGGGCAACCCGACGGTGGGTGCCTCAGGCGGGCTGTTCGGGCTGCTGCTGGCGTTCGGGATGATGTTCCCGGAGCGCACCATCATGCCGCTGTTCCCGCCCATCCCGATGAAGGCAAAGGTGTTCGTGGCCGTGTACGGCGGCCTGGAGCTGTTCATGGGCGTGACGGGCACATCGTCCGGCGTGGCGCATTTTGCGCACTTGGGCGGGATGCTGGGCGGCTGGCTGATGCTGCGCTTCTGGCGTGGCCAGCCACCGTTCAACTCGCGCCGGGGTTCCGGTCGCGGGCGCTTCTGAACCCGATCCAGCCTGACGACACGGCAATGCCCGCCGTGATCAGCACGAGGGCGCAGGGGTGGTACCAGCGGGGCCACTGCCCGAGGAACATCGCTGACCACAGGGCCGCGAACACGGGCGTGAGGTTGATGAAAAAGGCGGCCACATTGGGCCCGACGGCCTGCACGCCCAGCCCCCAGCATCGGTAGGCCACGATGGATGGGCCGATGGCGATGAACAGCAGCCCGGCCCAGGTGCGCCAACCATGCGGCCACCACGCCGGTGCGGACGCCGAGGAAGCGAGGTGCTTGCCGACCAGCTCGGCCTCTACGGCACTGCAGCCCAGGGCCCACAGACCTCCAAAGAGCACCTGCACCCACAGGAATTCGGCCCAATCCCAGTCGGGCCGGGCCTCGCCGCGCATGTGCACGGGGGGTTGGGCCAGCCACCAGCTGTAAAGCGCCCAGGCCAGGCTGGCGAGGAGCATGAGCACGTCACCCGGGACGAGGTGCACCTGGCGCAACACCGCCCACTGGCCCTGTGCCAACACCAGCAACACACCCAGGATAGACAAGGCGGCGCCGGCCAATTGCCGCGCCTGCAGCGTCTGCCCAAAGCCGATGCGGCCCACCAACATCATCCATACGGGGATGCTCGCCCCGATCAGCGTGACGTTGATGGGGGACGACGTCTGGAGAGCCAGGTACTGCAGGGCGTTGTAGGTGCCCACGCCGAGGACGCCGATCAGCGCCAGGTAGCGCCAGCGCACCACGATGCGTTGTGGTCGGAGGCACACGCGCCACGCCAGGGGCGACAGCAGCACGGCGACCAGCCCCCAGCGGAAGGCGTTCATGGCCACGGGCGGCATGGCGCCGACCAGCATGCGGCCCACGACGGCATTGCCGGCCCACATCATGGGCGGCAGAACCAGCAGGGTGAGGGTGCGGGGGTCCAGGGGCGCCAAAGGGAGAGGGCCTGTCCGGCAGCGTGTCAATGCACGCATTAGAACAGGCCCCGACGCGGGGTGTCAGGCCTCGCGACGACGCACCATCAGTCCGCCAACGGCGAGGCCCGTCAGCACCAGGGCCAGGTTGCCAGGCTCGGGCACCGGGGCAGCGGCAGTCAGACCCACAACCAGAGGGATGGCCGTGTTGCCGGCGATGCCGAAGCCGCCCAGGTAGGTCGCCGAGTTGCTGCTGCCCGGCTTGAGGTCGATGGTGAACAACCAGCTGTAGCCGTCCTGGTCGGCCAGGGCTGCGAAGCTGGCGCCGCTGTAGGAGATGTCAAAGGCCGACACCGACAGTGCGCTGAGGCCCAGCTTGTTGACGTACGTGGCTGCTCCCGTGGCCGGCACGATGGTGTAGAGCGCATCGTTCTTGGAGTCGATGCCATAGAGCATGGTGGCCGTGGCACCCTTGACGTTGTTGGTGTAAGCGGCTGACACCACGGCAGGCGTGCTGCCCCCGACGTTCACGTTGCCGTTGACGGTCACCTTGCCCGCGTTGGCCGCGTTCACATTGATCGCCAGGCTCTGGCCCAGGTCGCTGATGACACGCAAGGAGGCATTGCCCGCCGAGTCCGCCACCGGATTGAAATCGAAGCCGAAGTTCTTGCCGTTGAGACCGGTGAAAGCGGTCGTGTTGGCCGGATTGTTACTCAGCGAGGCCACGAACGAGGCCGCGCCTGTGGCGGCGTCCAGCGTGTAGAGCTTGCCAGCGTTGCTCAGGGTGTAGAGCACGCCGGTGGTGGGGCGGGTGTCCAGACCGAGCAAACGCTCGCTCACGTCCAGGCCCGTGATGCGCACGGCCGAGCCCATGGTGGGCGCTTCGCTGTCGAGCGTGATGAGTTGGTTGTCGGTGGTGAGGGCGTACAGTGTTTCGGCGTGCAGGCCGCTGGACACCGCCAGGGCGGCGACGGCCAGGAGGGAAGGCTTGATCATCTTGCATACTCCGGAATCGTGTGGATCCGGCGCATCTGCGTGCACCGGGCTGGTGGCACCGCCCGGCTTGTGTTCGGGCAGCACCTTGTCCACTACGGCCGGAGGGGCCTGCTGGTTTCACCGAGTCGGCAAAACGCACCCCCACATTCAGGCTGTGCCGATCAACCCAATCTGCGCCTCGAACCCGTCACATGCGAAGCAACGGTGTCATGCGTCGAGCGCGACCCGGTAAGCGTGCCACGATGCATGACCCAGCACCGGACCGACCAGCAGCAGGCCGAGGAATCCGGGCAGCATCGCCAGGAGGGTGAGGCCGGCGATCAAGGCGCCCCACCACAGCATGACGCCGGTCTGGGTCAGCACCAGTCTCATGCTCAGCAAGCCGGCGGAGACCGCATCGACCTGGCGGTCAAGCAGCAGCGGCATGCTGATCACGCTGATGGCGTAGATGAGGCCGGCGAACACGGCGCCCACCAGCGTGTACACCGCGGCAAAGGTGATGTACTCCTCGGTGAGGAAACTGGCCAGCGGCTGGCTGAAGTCGGGGACGCCGTCCAGGCTGACAGCGAACACCACCATGGCGGCGCGGCCCCAGAGCATTTCCAGCACGAGCAGCACGGCGGCGAAGATGGCCAGTTGCGCCCCGCTTCGCCGCCATGCCATCAGGGCGCCCATGAAGCTCGGCCGCTGCCCTGCTTCGAGTTCTCGGCTGGCGTGGTACAGGCCCAGGCACAGGAACGGGCCCATCAACAGGAAACCCGCGGAGAGCGCCAGCGTGTACTCCGGCGCACGGCGGAAGGTTGCGAGCAGCGCCCAGCCCATCAGCACGAAGCACGCACCGAAGAACAGGCCGATGTGCGGCGCGCGGCGGAAATCCTGCCAGCCTGCGGCCAGCCAGCGGAGCGGGTCTCTGTAGCGCAAGGTGGCCAAAGGGAGATCCAGCGCGCTGGGAACAGGCGGGGCGTCGAACCCCAGTGGCGCCAAGCCGTCGGCATTGGGCTCCAGCACTTGCTTGGGCAGAGGCGGCTCGCCAGCAGCCTCGCCGGTCACCGGCACGCCGATGGCGTCGCTCCAGGCCACCTTGCGCCGCACAACGGGTTTGCGTCGCGTCACGCGGCGGCGTGACACCAGGTGATGCTGAGACAGTCGGCCAGCGATGCCCATGGATCCTCCTTCGCAGGGGTCGATGGGCCAACATTACGCCGCCTGCGCGCGGGGAGCATCCGGAGGAACACCCATTCGGTGGATGCGAACCACCGTCACGCCATGACGCGCCCGCAGACCAGCGTCAGGTGGCCACGGCGTCCAGCGCTCGCGCCAGTTGCTGCACCGTGCGGTCCACGTGGTGCCACTTCTCCAGGCCGAACAGGCCGATGCGGAAGGTGCGGAAGTCGGCCGGTTCGTCGCACTGCAGGGGAACGCCCGCGGCGGTCTGCAAGCCAAGCGCCAGGAATTTTTTGCTGTTCTGGATGTCCGGGTCGGTGGTGTGGCTCACCACCACACCCGGCGCCTGGAAGCCCTCTGCCGCCACGCTGGGGTAACCGTGGCGCACCATCAGCGCGCGCACTTGGCGGCCCAGCTCGATTTGCTCCTGGCGGACCTTGTCGAACCCGTAAGCCTCGGTTTCGGCCATGGCGTCGCGCAGGCGCAGCAAGGCATCGGTGGGCAGGGTGGTGTGGTAGGCGTGACCGCCAGCCTCGTAGGTCTCCATGATCTGCAGCCACTTCTTGAGGTCCATGGCGAAGGTGGTGCTCTGCGTCGCGTTGATGGCCTCGCGGGCACGCGCGCTCAGCATCACCATGGCGCAGCACGGCGAGCTGCTCCAGCCCTTTTGCGGCGCCGAAATCAGGACGTCAACGCCGGTGGCGGCCATGTCCACCCACATGGCACCCGAGGCGATGCAGTCCAGCACGAACAGGCCGCCCACGGCGTGCACGGCATCGGCCACAGCCTTGAGGTAGTCGTCGGGCAGGATCATGCCGGCGGCCGTTTCCACGTGGGGCGCGAACACCAGGGCCGGCTTCTCGCGAGCAATGGTGGCGACGACTTCGTCGATGGGTGCGGGCGCCCAGGCGGCTTGGGCGCCATCGGCGACGCGGCGGGCTTTGATCACGGTGTGGCTCGCGGGAATGGCCCCCATCTCGAAGATCTGCGTCCAGCGGTAGCTGAACCAGCCGTTGCGGATGACGAGCACGTGCTTGCCCTGTGCGAACTGGCGCGCCACCGACTCCATGCCGAAGGTGCCGCTGCCGGGCACCAGCACGGCCGAGTGCGCGTGGTAAACGCGCTTGAGCATGGCCGAGATGTCCGTCATCACGCCCTGGAAGCGCTTGGACATGTGGTTGAGCGCACGGTCGGTGTAGACGACGGAGAACTCGAGCAGGCCGTCGGGGTCGATGTCGGGAAGCAGGCCGGGCATGGGAGAAACGTGGCAGGCACGTGTGCAATCAACAAGTTAATTTCAGCGTAGCACACGCACCTGACACGGGCTTGTCAGGCTATCCCGAAGGCCCGAGTCGCTTGCGGGTCGATCTCACCGGGGCGAGGGATTCAGCCGCGACGCACCCGCCGCAACTCGTCCAGGATGAGCAGCGCCGCACCGATGGTGATGCCGCAATCAGCGATGTTGAACGCGGGGAAGTGTCCACCCGGGAACATCGGCGACAGGAAGGACCAGTGGAAGTCGAGGAAGTCCACCACGTAGCCATGCACCAGCCGGTCGATGACGTTGCCGATGGCACCGCCGAGGATCAATGACAAGGCCCAGGCGAACAGGCGCTGGCCACCGTGCTGACGCAGCATCCAGACGATGAAGCCCGTGGCCACGGCACCCAGACCCACGAAGAACCAGCGCTGCCAGCCCCCTGCGTGCGCCAGGAAGGAAAACGCTGCGCCCGTGTTGTGCACCCGCACGATGTTGAAGAAGGACGTGACCGCGTGGCTGTGGCCCAGCTCATAAGCGCCCACGATGAGCACCTTGGTGAACTGGTCGGCCAGGATGAGCAGCAAAGCGATGCCCAGCCAGGGCATCAGCGTTCCTTTGGAGGATTTGCTGGCCATGGTCAGGCGTGCGCGCGGTGTTCACCGTCGCCGTGCAGGTTGCTGTCGCAGCGGCCACAGATCGTCGGGTGCTCGGGGTTGACACCCACGTCATCGCGGTAGTGCCAGCAGCGCTCGCACTTGATCGCCTTCGAGGGGTTGACCTCGATTTGCGTCGAGTGCCCTTCTGCGAGCTCGACACTGGAAACGATGAGCACGAATTTCAGGTCTTGCCCCAAGCTGCGCAGGTCGGCCAGCAGGCGCGCGCCTTGCTCGTCTTGCGTGCCGATGGTGATGAAGAGATTGGCTTGGAGCGAGGCACCGACATCGCCGCGGGTGCGCACGTCCTCGATGCGGCGGTTGACCTCTTCGCGCAGCGCGCGGATGCGCGTCCATTTCTCCAACATCGGGGCCAGCAGCTCGGCATCGGCCACGCTGTCGCGGCCTTCGCCACGCTCGCCGAAATCCCAAAAGGTTTCGGTGAAGATGGTGCCGCTGGTGCTGCGGCCACCATCGAACACCTTCCAGGCTTCCTCGGCCGTGAAGCTCAGGAAGGGCGCCATCCAGCGCAGCATGGCGTGCGTGATCTGCCACAGCGCGGTTTGCGCCGAGCGACGGGCGTGGCTGCCGGCGGCGCTGGTGTAGAGGCGGTCCTTGAGGATGTCGAGGTAGAAGGCGCCGAGGTCTTCGGAGCAATACACCTGCAGCTTGGCGACCACGGGGTGGAACTCGTAGCGCTCGTAGTGGGCCAGGATGTCGGCCTGCAGTTGCGCGGCGCGGGCCAGGGCGTAGCGGTCGATTTCCAGCAGCTCGTTGACCGGCACGGCATCAGTCTCGGGGTTGAAGTCCGAGGTGTTGGCCAGCAGGAAGCGCAGGGTGTTGCGGATGCGGCGGTAGCCGTCCACCACGCGGGCGAGGATCTTGTCGTCGATGCCCAGGTCACCGGAGTAGTCGGTCGAGGCCGCCCACAGGCGGATGATCTCGGCGCCCATCTTGTTGCTGATTTCCTGCGGCGCGACCGTGTTGCCCAGCGACTTGGACATCTTGCGGCCTTGGCCATCGACCGTGAAGCCGTGCGTCAGCAGGCCCTTGTAGGGCGCGCGACCGTAGATGGCGCAGGCGGCCAGCAGCGAGCTGTGGAACCAGCCGCGGTGCTGGTCGTGGCCCTCGAGGTACAGATCGGCCTCGGGGCCTTGCAGGTGGCCGGCGTGGACGTGGCTGCCGCGCTCGCCATTGAGCACGTGGAAAAAGGTGGTGCCGGAGTCGAACCAGACGTCGAGGATGTCGGTGGACTTGCTGTAGTGCTCGGCTTCGGCGCCCAGCCAATCGGCCACATCCAGCTTGGCCCAGGCCTCGACACCGCCCTGCTCCACCAGTTGCGCGGCGCGCTCCATCAACGCCAGCGTGTCGGGGTGCAACTCGCCCGTGACCTTGTGCAGGAAAAATGGCAGCGGCACGCCCCAATTGCGCTGGCGGCTGATGCACCAGTCCGGGCGGTTGGCGATCATGTCGCGCAGGCGGGCGCGGCCGTTCTCGGGGTAGAACGTGGTCTGGTCGATGGCGTCGAGCGCGGTCTGGCGCAGGGTCTTGGCCGGCTTCTCGATGGCAAAGACGCCCTTGTTGCCGCCGTCCTCTTCGTCCATGCGCACGAACCACTGGGCTGCCGCACGGAAGATGACCGGCGTCTTGTGGCGCCAGCAGTGCGGGTAGCTGTGGACGATGTCTTGCGAGGCCAACAGGCGGCCGTGCTCGCGCAGGGTCTCCAGCACCACGGGGGCGGCCTTCCAGATGTGCTGGCCGCCGAACAGGGGCAGCTCGGCTTCATAGACGCCGTTGCCCTGAACCGGGTTGAGGATGTCGTCGAACTTCAGGCCGTTGGCCACGCAGGAGTTGAAGTCGTCTACGCCGTAGGCCGGCGCCGAGTGCACGATGCCTGTGCCGTCTTCGGCGCTGACGTAATCGGCCACATAGACGGGCGATACGCGGTCGTAGCCTGCGTGAACGTGCGCCAGCGGGTGCTTGAACGTCAGATGCTCCAGCTTGCCACCGGTCGTGGTGGCCAGCACCTTGACCTCGTCGGCCGCGAAGCCGTAGCGCGTCGTGGCCTTCTCGACCAGGCTCTCGGCCAGCACGAGCAAGCCCTTGGGCGTGTCCACCAGGGCGTAGCTCAGCTCGGGGTGCACGTTGAGCGCCTGGTTGGCGGGGATGGTCCAGGCCGTCGTCGTCCAGATGACGGCGAAGGCGTCCTTGGTCAGCAAAGGCAGACCGAAGGCGGCAGCGAGCTTGGCTGGCTCGGCGCTCAGGAAGGCCACGTCCAGCGTCTGGGACTTCTTGTCGGCGTACTCGATCTCGAATTCCGCCAGCGAGGAGCCGCAATCGAAGCACCAGTAGACCGGCTTCAAGCCACGGTACACATGGCCGCGCTCGATGATTTTCTTCAGCGCGCGGATTTCATTGGCCTCGTTGCCGAAGTCCATGGTGCGGTAGGGGCGCGCCCAGTCGCCCAGCACGCCCAAGCGCTTGAAGTCGTTGCGCTGGCCGTCGATCTGCTCGGCGGCGTAAACACGGGCCTTGGCCTGGACCTCGTCACGACTCAGGTTGCGCCCGAAGGTCTTTTCGATCTGGTTCTCGATGGGCAGGCCATGGCAGTCCCAGCCGGGGATGTAGCTGGCGTCGAAGCCAGCCAGCTGGCGCGCCTTGACGATCATGTCTTTGAGGATTTTGTTGGCCGCGTGCCCGATGTGGATGACACCGTTGGCATAGGGTGGGCCGTCGTGCAGCACGAACTTCGGGGCGCCCTGGCGGGCGGCGCGCAGCTTGCCGTAGATGCCATTGGCCTCCCACTCGGCCACCCAGCCCGCTTCACGCTTGGGCAGGTCACCGCGCATCGGGAAGGGGGTGTCGGGCATGTTCAACGTCGCGCGGTACTTGGATTCCGGCGCTTCCGAGCCACCCTTCGCGGGTTTGGCAGGCTTGGCAGATGGGGCAGACGGGTCTTGGCTCATGGCGATCTCGGTCAAACCAGACCCGTTGCGGGCGCTGCAAGGGGCAGGCGCGTGTGGCGCGGGTCTGAAAGCGTGGGGGGCGGCACCTTCCGACGTGGCGCAGCGAGGGAGGCGTATGCGGGCTGTCCACCGGCCAGGGCCGGCGGGTCGTCAGCCCGCGTCAAATTCGGTCGCGCGAAGTCTGGCGATGCTGGGCCTGGAAAAAGGCCTTGGCGTCGGCGATGTCCTTGTGGATGGCCGCTTGCAACGCATCCAGCCCGTCGTAGCGGGCCTCGTCTCGGAGTTTGTGCAGCAGTTCCACGCGCACGATTTTACCGTAGCCCCCCTCCACCCCCAGTTCGGCAGGCCAATCGAAGCAATGGACCTCCAGCAGCACGCGCCCGGCGTCTTCCACTGTGGGCCGCACACCCAGGCTGGCCACGCCTTCAAGCGCATGCCCGGCCAAGCCGTGGGTGCGGACCACGAAGATGCCACTGGTGGCCGGCTTGTCGTGGCCGAAGCGCACGTTCAGCGTGCGGCAATCCAGGCTGCGGCCCAGCTTGGCGCCATGCACGACGTGGCCACTGACGCTGTAGGGACGCCCCAGCAGCGTGGCCACCCGGGCCATGTCGCCCGCCGTGAGCGCTTCGCGCACCACCGACGAAGACACCCGCTCGCCGTGCACCTCGTAGCTCAGCATGCGGGCGACGTCGAAGCCCTGGGCATCGCCGGCGGCGTCCAGCATGGCGTAGTCGCCCGCGCGCTTGGCGCCAAAGCGGAAGTCATCCCCCACCAGCACGTAGCGGGCACGCAGCCCTTGCACCAACACCTGCTGCACGAAGGCCCCGGGGCTCAGCGACGCCAACCCCTGGTCGAACCGCAGGATGACGACCTGATCGACACCACAGCGCTCCAGTTCGGAGAGCTTGTCGCGCAGCGTGGCGATGCGGCTGGGCGCCAGCTCGGGCTTGCCCGACAAGGTCGCGAAGTAATCGCGCGGATGCGGCTCGAAGGTCAGCACGGTGGCCGGCAAACCGCGGTGCTGAGCCTCGCTGCGCAGCAAAGCAAGCATGGCCTGGTGCCCTCGGTGGACGCCATCGAAATTGCCGATCGTCACAGCACAGGCCGGGGCCAGTGCCGCATGGTGGAACCCGCGAAAGACTTGCATGGGCGCAGATTATCAGGGCAGCACTCAGGGCAGAACGACGGCCGGGTCTTCCACCCAGCACCATTGCCCCACAGACAGGCTCTCGGGCAGGGCCAGCCGGCCGATGCTGCTGCGGTGCAGGCCCTCGACGCGGTTGCCCACGGCCGCCACCATGCGCTTGACTTGGTGGTACTTGCCTTGCAGCAGGGTCAGGCGCAGGTGCAGGGTGTCATCCCCGCCATCAGCGGCCGGCACCCGCTCGGCAGCATGGGCGGCCACGGGCGCGGGGTCGTCGTCCAGCACCACGCCTTTGAGCAGCTTGTCGCACATGGCCTGGGTCACCGGGTGTTTGCACGTCACTTCGTACACCTTGGGCACGTTTTTCTTCGGTGAGGTCAGCTTGTGCAGCAGGGCGCCGTCGTCGGTCAGCAGCAGCAGGCCGGTGGTGTCCTGGTCCAGTCGCCCCACCGGCTGCAAGCCACGCCGGCGCAGCGGCACGGGCAGCAGGTTGTGCACGCCAGGCCACGCGCCGGGCTTGAGCGAGCACTCGTAGCCCGCCGGCTTGTGCAGCATCACCAGGGCCTGGACGTGGGTGACCCAGGGCAGGCCATCGACGTCCAGCACCAGGCGGTCTTCTGGGAAAACGGCATCGGGGTCGTCCACCACCTCGCCGTTGACCTTGACCAGGCCTTTGAGCACGAGGCCATCGCACACGCGCCGCTCGCCAAAGCCCTGGGCGAACAGGATCTGCGACAGGAGTTCGTGGCCGGCAGGCAGGCGGGTGCGAGGGGGCATGGTCAGCGGGGAAACGAGAGGGGGCGAGACTGGTCAAACCCCGATTGTGCTGCCATGATGAGCCTCCGATTGGCTTTCACGTCTCACGGCATGCGTGTTCACCACCTGAATTGCGGCTCCATGTGTCCGCTCGGCCGCCGTTTGATCAATGGCGACGGTGGCTGGCTGGCCTCGGGCCACATGTGCTGCCACTGCCTGCTCATCGAGGGGCGCAATGGCCTGATCCTGGTGGACACCGGCCTGGGCACGGGCGATGTGGCCGACCCTTCGCGCCTGGGCGCCATGTTCAACGCGGTCACGCGCCCTCGCCTGCTGATGCAGGAAACGGCACTGCACCAGATCCGTGAGCTGGGGTTGGACCCGCGCGACGTGCAGCACATCGTGCCCACCCACCTCGACCTCGACCATGCTGGCGGCCTGGGCGATTTTCCCCAGGCCCAGGTGCACGTCTTCCACCGCGAACTGAAGGCTGCCCTGACCCGGCCCAGCCTGCAGGAAAAGGGCCGCTACATCCCGGCGCAGTGGGCGCACGGGCCGAAATGGGTCGAACACGATGTGAGCGGCGAGCGCTGGCTGGGTTTTGACGCCATCCGCGCCCTGCCCGACACCGACGAGGAGGTGCTGCTGGTACCGCTGACCGGCCACACCCAGGGCCACTGCGGCGTGGCCGTGCGCGCGAACGACGGGTGGCTGCTGCACTGCGGCGATGCGTATTTCTACCGCGGGGAAATGGACGCCGAGCCCCATTGCACCTTCGGCCTGAAGGTGTTTCAGAACCTCGTTCAGATGGACGGGGTGCAACGCCGCGCCAACCAGCAGCGTCTGCACGCGCTCAAACAGGCGCACGGCGACGAGGTCACGCTGTTTTGCGCACACGACAGCGTTGAACTGACGCAGTTGCAACGCCGCCCAGGCGAGCGCACCAGCGCAGGCACGCAACGCGCCGCCTGAGGCGCCTGCGCGTCACTTCCGGCGCGTCAGTACCTGCGCGTCAGTACCTGCGCGTCAGTACCTGCGCATCAGTACCGGCGGGTCAAGGTCATCACGTCGTTGTCGCGCTTCATCTGAAAGCGCGTGAGGAAACTGTTTCCCAGCAAGACGTGGGGCATGGCCTGCGGCACCACGACCGCGTCGACATCGTGCACCTCCACATCCTGGATGCGCACCGAGCGCAATTTGACGCGGTACATCCAGACCGTGCCATTGGCGGTGCTCCCCGCCACACGGGGGGCCTTGTCGACATCGATGCCCATGTTGCGCGCGTCTTCCGGGCCGAGGGCCACGGCGGTGGCACCGGTGTCCACCATGAACTGCGTGCTGCGCCCATTGATGCTGCCCAGCGTGAGGAAGTGGCCGCCGGAGCTGGCCATCAGCACGATCTGGCTGCCCTGCCCACCGCCACCACCACCACCGCCGCCCACGCTGACGGGCGCACCGCCCAGCGTCACGACCTGGCGCTTGCCACCCACCTCCACCGAGGCCTGATCGGCGCTGACACTCAGCACCTTGACGCCCTGGTGGATGTCGCCTGCGGCCAGGGCTTTCGGTGCGCCGCCGTTGACGACCAGCAAGGCCTTGCTGCCCATGCTGCCCGTCATGGCCACGCTCTGGGCGCACGCCGAGGCACACACCATTGGCAGGCTTGAGAGCCAAGCGCCATGCCGCCAAACCGGAGGCAGCCACCGGGAGCGCCTGACCCCAACAGCGCGCTTGGCCCGCCCTGCGCCATCCATGTCGTCCACCTTCACAGCCATCCCCCTGTTGTGTTTGCGGGCTGCAGGGTGCAGCGTCGTTGCCAGCGACGGACCACCAGCGGCGGACCGCCCTGGCTGGGTCGCAACTCAGTCGCGGTAATTGCCGAAGTCCAACGGCACGTCGTCGATGTCCTTGCGGATCAGGGCCTGCGCGGCCTGCAGGTCGTCGCGCTTGGCGCCCTGGATGCGCACTTCCTCGCCCTGGATGCTCGCATTGACCTTGAGCTTGCTGTCCTTGATGAGTTTGGTGATGCGCTTGGCCAGCTCGGCCTCGATGCCGGCCTTGACCTTCACGACCTGCTTGACCTTGTCGCCGCCGATCTTCTCGACCTTGCCGACGTCCATGAAGCGGATGTCCACCTTCTGCTTGGTCAGCTTGTTGTAGAGCACATCGCGGACCTGGTCGATCTGGAAATCGCTGTCGCCGAAGACGATGATTTCCTTTTCCTTTTTCTTGAATTCGACGGCCGCGCTGGTGCCCTTGAAGTCAAAGCGGGTGCCGATTTCCTTGGACGTGGTGTCCACGGCGTTGCCGACGGCTTCCAGGTTGGGGTCGAGCTTGGTGTCAAAACTGGGCATCTGGGTACTCCTCAAGGGGTCAGCGTGCGGGTGCGCGCGCGGTTGTCTGCGAAAATTCTCGCATGCACCGCGCCCTGGCCGTCGAACACGGCGTCAATCTCAAGCCCTACAACACCTTCGCCCTGCCCTGCACGGCGCACACCCTGGTGCGCATCCACGGCGAGGCGGACGTGCGGCGCGTGGTCGACGACCCGGAGTTGGGCCGCGCGCCAAAGTTCATCCTCGGTGGCGGCAGCAACCTCGTGCTCACGCAGGACATCAAGCCGGTGGTGCTGAAAGTCGAGGTGCCCGGCCTGCGCCTGCTGCAGACACGTGACGACGCATGGATCGTCGAAGCCGGCGCGGGTGAGCGCTGGCATGACCTGGTGAGCTGGTGCCTGGACCACGACCTGCCCGGCCTGGAGAACATGGCGCTCATCCCTGGCACGGTGGGTGCGGCGCCGGTGCAGAACATCGGCGCCTACGGCATCGAGCTGAAGGACCGCTTCGAGTCCCTGGACGCGGTGGACCTGATGACCGGCCGCACCATCACGCTGAGCGGCGAACAATGCCGCTTCGATTACCGCGACAGCATCTTCAAGCAGGCCCTGGCCGGCAAGAGCGTGATCACCCGCGTGCGACTGCGTCTGCCGCGTCCGTGGGTGCCCATGCTGGGCTATGCCGAGCTGGAGCGCAAGGTGGCCGAGACGGGCATCACGGCGCCATCGGCCCGCCAGATCTTCGACTGGGTGGTGGCCGTGCGCCGCGCCAAGCTGCCCGACCCAGCCGTCATTGGCAACGCAGGCAGCTTTTTCAAGAACCCGGTGGTGACGCCGGAGCAGTGCCGCGACATCATCCAGCGCGACCCGGAAATCGTCCACTACCCCATGCCCGATGGCAACTTCAAGCTGGCGGCCGGCTGGATGATCGACGCCTGCGGCTGGAAGGGCAAAACGGTGGGACACGCCGGCGTCTATGAGAAACAGGCCCTGGTGCTGGTCAACCGGGGCGAGGCCCGTGGCGCCGAGGTCGTGACGCTGGCGCGCGCCATCCAGGAAAGCGTTTATGGCCGCTTTGGCATTCGGCTGGAGCCCGAGCCTGTTGTGATCTGACGATGCCTCCGCGTCCGCGGTGATGCTGCGCTGCCTTCGGGCACAAAAAAGCCGCTGATCGCTCAGCGGCTTTTTTTTGAGCCCAGCCCCGACCGAGGCTGGTGTGCAAACGGATCAACCGAAGTGGCAGATGTAGTGGTAGGGCTCGCCCTCGACCTTGATCTCGAAGGACGAGTTGCCCGGTACGTTGAAGCTCTGGCCCGGGCCGTAGGTCTGCCATTCGCTGGCGCCTGCCAGCTTGATGGTGGCCTTGCCAGCGACGGTTTCCATGATTTCGGGCGCGCCTGTGTTGAAAGTCAGTGTGGCGGGCAGGATCACGCCAACCGACTTGCGGGTGCCATCGGCCAGGGTCACGGTGTGCGAAACGCACTTGCCGTCGAAATAGACATTGGCTTGCGTGGCGACGGTGCCAGCGAGGGTGATGGTGGTCATGGCAGGGTCTCCGGTGGGTTACTTGGCGGCCTTGGCAGCGGGCTTGGCTGCGGCCTTTTTGACGGCCGCCTTCTTGCTGGCCGGCTTGGCCTTGGCGCCAGCCGCCCGAGCCGCCTTGGCGTTGGCACCGATGCGCAGGCGCAGCGCGTTCAGCTTGATGAAGCCAGCCGCGTCGGCTTGGTTGTAGGCGCCGCCGTCATCGTCGAAGGTCGAGATCTTGGCGTCGAACAGGCTGTCGGTCTTGGACTCGCGGCCCACCACCAGGATGGTGCCCTTGTACAGCTTGAGCTTGACGGTGCCGTTGACGGTTTCCTGGCTCTTGTCGATCAGGCCTTGCAGCAGCTCGCGCTCGGGGCTGAACCAGTAGCCGTTGTAGATCATGCGGGCGTAACGCGGCATCAGGTCATCCTTCAGCGCCAGGACTTCGCGGTCCAGGGTGATGGACTCGATGGCGCGGTGGCCGGCCAACAGGATGGTGCCGCCCGGGGTTTCGTAGCAGCCACGGCTCTTCATGCCCACATAGCGGTTCTCGACCTTGTCGAGGCGGCCGATGCCGTGCTTACCGCCGATTTCGTTCAGCTTGGTCAGCACCTGGGCGGGGGACATCTTCACGCCGTCGATGGCGACCACGTCACCCTTGGCGTACGTCAGCTCGATGATCTGGGGCTTGTTCGGTGCCTTCTCGGGCGACACCGTCAGGCGCCACATGTTGGCCTCGGGCTCGAAGTTCGGGTCTTCCAGCACGCCGCCTTCGTAGCTGATGTGCAGCAGGTTGGCGTCCATCGAGTACGGGGCGCCGCCCTTGCGCTTCTTGAAGTCGACCGGGATGCCGTGCTTGTCGGCGTAGGCGAGCAGCTTTTCGCGGCTCAGCAAGTCCCACTCGCGCCACGGTGCAATCACCTTGACGCCGGGCAGTAGCGCGTAGGCGCCCAGCTCGAAGCGGACCTGGTCGTTGCCCTTGCCGGTGGCGCCGTGCGAGATGGCGTCGCCCTTGGTCTTCTTGGCGATCTCGATCAGGCGCTTGGCGATCAGCGGGCGGGCAATCGAGGTACCCAGCAGGTATTCGCCTTCGTACAGCGCATTGGCGCGAAACATCGGGAACACGAAGTCACGCACGAACTCTTCACGCAGGTCCTCGATGAAGATGTTTTCGGGCTTGATGCCCATCTTCAGGGCCTTGGCGCGTGCGGGTTCGATCTCTTCGCCCTGGCCGATGTCAGCCGTGAAGGTGACGACTTCGCAGCCGTACTCGTCTTGCAGCCACTTCAGGATGATGGAGGTGTCCAGACCACCCGAATAGGCCAGCACGACCTTCTTGACGCCCTGACCGGCCTTGCGGGCCACCACGGGGGCGCTGGTTGCAACAGGCGCTGCGGCCTTCACGGGCTTGGCGGCCGGGGCTGATGTGGCCGGCGTCTTGGTGGCTTTTGCGGTTTTGGACATGGTCGTGCAAAAAGAGGAACTGGACCCGGGATTCTAGTCGTGCACAAGGCAGCGCCCGCGTGCTTGAATCTCGGCAAACACAGACCCACGCCAGGGAAGCCGCATGGACCACGCCGACTTCATCCACCATGTCCGCGTCAACGAGTACCTCAGTGCCGAGGACCCGGCCGGCTACCGCCGCCGTGTCGCGATCTTCGCCGGAATGGGTTACGCCTGGATCGCGGGCTGCCTGGCCGCGGCCACCATGGTGGGGCTGTGGGCCATGCGGCACCTCGCCTCCGGACACGTCCGCACGGGCTGGCTGTTCCTGCTGCTGGGCGCTGCCGGGCTGAGCTGGACCAGCCTGCGCGCGCTGTGGGTTCGCCTCGATGCCACGCCCGATGGCCATCGACTGACGCCCGAGCAAGCCCCGGCCCTGTTCAAGCTGCTGGCACAGGTGCAGCGCAAGGTGAAAGGGCCCCCGCTGCACGAGGTGTGGCTCGATGACCGCTTCAACGCCAGCATCTCGCAGGTGCCGCGCTTCGGCGTGGTCGGTGCGCCGGTGAACCGGCTGCGCATCGGGCTGCCGATGATGATGGCGCTGGACGTTCCCCGCCTGGGCGCCGTGCTCGCACACGAGTACGGGCACCTGCGTGGCAACCACGGCCGCTTCGCCGCCTGGATTTACCGCACCCGCCTGAGCTGGATGCGCATGAACGAGTACCTGGCCGAAGACCAAGGCCTGGCCGCCTGGCTGCACCGCAGCTTCATGGCGTGGTATGTGCCGCGCTTCCTGGCGCGAAGCTTCGCTTTGGCACGGCAAGATGAATACGAAGCGGACCGCATCTCCGCGCGCTTGGTCGGCGCGGAGACCGCAGGCGCCGCACTGGTCGAGATCGAGGTCAAGTCCAGTTGGGTGTCGGAGCACTTCTGGCGCCAGCACTGGCAGGGGGCCACCGACCGTCCCGTGCCACAAGGCCCGCTCAAGGCCTTGCGCCACCTGTTGCTCACGCCCCCTGACGACGCCTTTGCGCACGATGCCCTGCGCCGTGCACTGAGGCAGCTCAGCAACGTGGACGACACCCACCCGGTGCTCAAGGAGCGGCTCGCCGCGCTGCCGGCCCCGCCGCGTTTGCCCACCTGGTCGCGCAAGGGCGCGCTGGGCTTGCTCGGGCCGCAGGCAGACGCCTGGGTGCAACGCTTCGACCAAGCCTGGTGCCGCGACCGCGCCAGCACCTGGAAAGCGCACCACCAGCGTCAACAAGGCCTCAAGGCCCGGGTGCATGCCTGGCGCGCGCGCGGCGACAGCCTGGGCAGCGATGAATTGACGATGTGGGCCACCTGCGAGCGACGGCTGCACAGCACCGTGGACACTGGCGCGTTGTACGCCCGTGTGTTGTCGCGCAACCCGGCCCACGCGGGTGCGCTGCGCGGCATGGTGGCCGTGCGCGACGATGCCACCCTGGCAGAGCGCCTGGGCTGGCTGGACCGGCTGTGGCAGGCCGGCGAAGACCACCGCACCTGGGCGGCCCGCCGCGCCGTGGCGTGGCTGGAGCGCCCTGCGCCGGGCACCGCCATGGACGACGCCAACCTCAAGCTCTGGCGTCAACGCCTCAAAGACACCCAAGCGCAGGATGACGCGGTGTGGGAGGCCTTGTGCACGCCCCCCTGGTTCCAGCACCTCGCACGCCACGACCTCAACGACTTGGAAGTGGAAGACGTACGTACCGCACTTGGCTGGCACAGCGCCATCGCGCGCGCGTGGCTGGTCACGCGGCGCCTGCCCGAGCACAGCCAGCGGCGCGCCTACCTGCTCTTCCTGGATTGCCCTGGGTTGCCAGACGCTCAACACGCCATCCTGTGCCGCGAACTCATCCAACAACTGGATTTGCCCGGCCCGGTGCTCCCCCTGTGCGCCGATGACGAGCTGCGCGTGTCCGACATCGAACGCCACACCTTCGGCCTGCTGCACCCTGGGCCCTCAGAACAGGCTGCCTTGCGGGCCTGACGCGCTGGATGCACTGCCGGAGCTCCGCGGCTTCAACAGCGTCGGGTCGAAGGCGCTCGCATCCAGCTCGGGGCCGCTGTGCCCCAGGCCATGGCGCGCGGCAGAGCCCCGCACACGCTGGCGGATGAGGTCCGCCCACACGCCCTGCCCTTTCATGCGGGTGCGGAAATTGGCATCGTAGTCACGCCCGCCGTGCATGTCACGGATGCGCGCCATGATGCGTGCGGCGCGGCCGGGCACGTGGTGATCCAGCCACTCCTGGAACAGCGGGTTGACCTCCCAAGGCAGGCGCACGATGGTGTGGTGGATGGCATGGGCGCCGGCGATCGCTGCCGCCTCGACGATGCGCTCGATCTCGGGTTCGTTGAGGAAAGGGATGATGGGTGCGACGTTCACGCCAACCGGTACGCCCGCATCGGCCAGCTGGCGCACGGCGTTCAAGCGCGCCCAGGGGGCTGCGGCACGCGGCTCCAGCGTACGGCTCAAGGCTCCGTCCAGCGTGGTGATGCTGACCATGACATAGCAAAGACGACGCTGCGCGGCGCGGGCCAGCAGGTCGATGTCACGCAGCACACCCGCCGATTTGGTGACCAGGGTGAAGGGGTGGTGGCAGGCGCCCAGCACCTCCAGCACAGCACGCGTCAGGCGCCAATCGCGCTCGATGGGCTGGTACACGTCGGTGGCCGAACCCAGGTTGATCGGACTGCACACATAGCCCGGCTTTTGCAACGCTGCCGACAGCAACTCGGCCGCATTGGCCTTGGCCACCAGGCGGGTTTCGAAGTCGATGCCCGGCGAGAGGTTGAGGTAGCTGTGCGTGGGCCGCGCGTAGCAGTAGATGCAGCCGTGTTCGCAGCCTCGGTAGGGGTTGAGGGCTTGGCTGAAGGGGATGTCGGGCGAATCGTTGCGCGAGAGGATGCTGCGGGCGCGCTCGGGCGTGACCTCGGTCGGCCATGACGGGCGGGTGCTCCGCTCAGCCTCCGCATCGGCCTCTTTGTCGACCTCTGTGTCGGTCTCCCTGTCCTCGTCGTCGTCCACCGGGCCCGACCATGCGCCTCCGCCATCGCTCACGCGCTCGCGGCGCTCGAAGCGATGCGCAATGCGGGTGGCCGTGCCCCGGCCCTTGCGCGGGTCGGCACGGCGGCGAGGGTCGGGCAAGGGCACGAAGCCGTCTGGGGTGGCGTCATCGTCAATCACACTGTATTTTCATACAGTATTCTGCGCATGACAAGCACCGCTGTGGCTGCGCCATGCTGCGCAGCCTGAATTCAACCGCTCATGTTCAGCCACTCAGCCACTCAGCCACTCAGCGCCTCACGACCACGCCACCACGCCAGACCCCCAAGGCGTTCCTGCGGGCCGTTCCTGCGGGCCGTTCCTGCAGGCCGTTCCTGCAGGCCGTTCCTGCAGGCCTTTGCGGCCGCCACCGCCAACGTCGCCCTTTCGCCCCGCCGCATTCCCCATTCGGGATAGCCCGCCCCGCAATCAGGTGCTGATGGCGTCGCACCAAGGCTGTCACATCGGTTAGATTTTGTTGACTGGGTGCGACAGTGGTTTCCATCGCTCCCTTCCCTCAATTCGGGCCAGCCTGGCCCTGCTTGGAGCACCACCATGAACCTGATCTCTCACATCAAGACCTTCCTGCAAGATGAAGAAGGCGCCAGCGCCATCGAGTACGCATTGGTTGCTGCCCTGATCGGCCTCGCTGCTGCCACCGCCATGACCGACGTCGGCACCCAGCTGGGCACCTTCTTCACCAAGATCAAGACCAAGCTGCAGTGATGCATGTCGGGCCCTGGGGCCACGGGGCGCCCAAGGCTCGGACGCACGCCAACTGCCAGGTGCGATGTTGACCCCATCGGCCGCCGCAGGCGTGCTGGTCGTTTGGGCGTGCGCGGTGGCATGGATGGACCTCCGCCACCGACGCATTCCGAACGCACTGTCACTCGGCGGATGGGTCGTGGGTGCCGCACACCTCGTGATCTTGGGGCACAGCCCCCTGGGTGCTCCTGCTTCCTCGTCCTGGCTGGCAGCCGGGCTGGCGCTGCTCGTGACCCTGCCCGGTTACATGCTGCGTCAGTTGGGCGCCGGCGATGTCAAATTCCTCGTGGCCCTCGGCCTCCTATCATCATGGCCGCTCACCCTGAACAGCTTCGCGATCGGCGCCCTCCTGGGTGCGGCGGTGGGCTTGGTGGGCCAAAACCGTGCGGTGCTGGTGTCCATGTTGCCCGCTTCGTGGCAAGCGCCAGGCTCGCGGCTGGCGCGCTGGGGTGCATTGCCGCCGCCGCCAAAGCGGCACCTGCCCTTCGGTGCCTGCCTGACCGCCGGATTGCTGGCGGGCCTGTGGCTCATTGGGTTGCCGGGCCGTTGACCAGGGCAAGGTCCATGCCAGCCCTGCCGTCTCCCACACGCATGCAACGCGCAGTGCCGCGCCGGCAGTTCGGCGCTGTGGCCTTGGAGATGGCGCCCGCTTTCTTGCTTTTCTTCGCCATCTTCTACGCCATCGTGAGCTACTCGATGGCCATGGTGATGAAGCAGGCCCTGACACAGGCTGCCGCCGAAGGCGCCCGCGCCGCTGTGAAGGTCAACCCGCTGAATTACACCTCTGCCCTCAGCTACGAGACGGCCACGCGCGCCGTGGCCCGCGCCCGCGCCAACGAATCCTTGAGCTGGCTGCCCGCCGACGCCCTGGCCACCGTGCTCAGCGGCGTGGCTGTGAGCCTGACGGCCTCTGGTGCGGTGCAAGTCACCATCACCTACGCCGGCTACAACCTCGCCCCGCCACTGCCTGTGCTCGACTTGCCCATCATCGGCAAGGTGCCCGACTTGCCTGACCAGCTCGTGGGACAGGCTGTGGCGCAACCCGGTTAAGGTGCGCCCAGCCAATCCATCGAGGTCACAGCGGCAGAGCTGCGCCTTGCCACTTCCACATTTGCCCTTGCCGCCATCCGCTCCATGAACAACAACGTCCTGAAAATCATCGCTGGCTTGCTGGCCCTCGGTGCGGTCGTGGTGGCCCTCATCGGCGTGAAACTGAGCGGCAAGCCCAGCACACCGGGCACCACAGCTGCGCCTGCGCCAGTGCCCACCGTGAACGTGATCGTTGCCGCCAAGGACGTTCCCCTGGGCCATGTGCTCACCGCCGACGACCTTGCCGTGCAAGCGCTGCCTGCCGCACCGGCAGGCGCGTACAGCCAGATCCAGCAGGTTCAGGGCCACGTCACCGCCAAGGCGATTGCCAAAGGCACGCCCATCCTCCAGGCCACGATCGCGCCCGAGTCCCTCGCCGCGTTGCTGCAGCCCGGTGAGCGCGCCGTGGCGGTGCTGGTCGATGAGGTTGTCGGCCTGGGCGGCCACGGCAAGCCGGGCGACCACGTGGATGTGCTCCAGTTCGCGAGCGCCAGCAAAGAATCGCAGGACACCACCTTCGCGCAAATCCTGATCCGCAATGCACGCATCCTGACCTTCGGCGATGCCACCCAGCTCGACACCCCGCCCAGCACATCGAGCGACAAGGCCCAGGCCGAAGCGATGAGCCAAAGCGGCGCGAAAACTGCGGTGGAATCGCGTGAGCGCCGGCTGAACCTGCGTTCGGCCGTGCTCGCCATCCCCGAGGCAGACACGCCCGCGCTGATGCTGGCCGCCAACACGGGCCAGCTGCGTCTCGCACTGCGCCCCCAGGCGTCCGAGCCGGCTGAAGCAGCGCTTGCCGGTCGCCTGGCCACGCGGGTGGCCGATCTGTCTCCCGTCAAGGCCAAGCCGCCCGTCGCGGCCGGTGGCCCCCCGCCCGTCATCATCCAGGAAGGCAGCAAAGAACGCCGACTGGCCCAGACCTCCAACGCGTCGCAACCATGACCGCGCCCCACTCCCTGTTCGACGCCCTCTCTCGTCAGGCCCTTGCCTTCGCCTCTGTGGCAGTGGCATGCGTGGCCACCGCCCACGCCGCCCCGGCCACGCTCAACCTCGACGTCGGCCAACAGAAAACCTGGACGCAGCCACGACCCGTTGTGCGCGCAGCCACGGCCAACGACGACATCGTGGGCATCAACGTCGCGCCGCCCAGCGGCATCATCGTCACAGCCAAAAAGCCAGGCTCGGCGACCATCTCGGTGTGGGACAGCGGCAGCGCGAGCACGCCCGCCACGCAGTTCAATGTGGTGGTCTCGCCAGGTGGCGGCGTCTCGAAAATCGACAGCGGGGCACAGCTCGACAGCAGTGGCACCAAGCTGCGCCTGAGTGGTGAGCTTTCGTCGCTGGAGCGCCACGCCGCCCTCGAGCGCGCCATCAACGACGACCCCACCAAGCCTGCGGTGAATGTGGTGGACACCAGCAGCAGCAAGTTCGATGTCCAGGTGCAGATCGACGTGAAGATCGTCGAGGTCAGCCGCAAGAAGCTGATGTCCTCGGGTTTCTATTTCGAGAATTTCCACAACGGCAAATCGCAGGGCATCTCGGGCCCCAGCAACCTGTCGGGCCTGGTCACGGACGCCTCATCGGGCAACCGCACGCTGCAATCGGCCACCGGCTTCATCCCCCGTCCCGACGCGTTCAACATCTTCAACTGGGGCACGAACACGCTCGCTGTGTTCAGCGCCCTCGAGTCCAACGGCTTTGCCTACACCCTGGCCGAACCGAGCCTGACCGCGCTCAGCGGCCAAACGGCCACCTTCCTGGCTGGCGGCGAAATACCCATCCCCCTGCGCACCGGCAGTGGTGGCGACAGCACCGTCACCGTGACTTTCAAGGAATTCGGCATCCGCCTGGGCCTGTCACCCACCGTGCTTGACGACCAGCGCATGACGCTGAAGGTCTCACCCGAGGTCAGCGAGCTGGACAACACCTTGTCGGTCACCGCGGGCGGCTTCAACATCCCCGGCCTGCGCGTGCGCCGCACCGACACCACGGTGGCCCTGGGCGATGGCGAGACCTTCGTGCTCAGCGGCCTCGTCAGCCGCTTCAACTCAGCCGACATCGCCAAGTTCCCCTTCCTGGGTGACATCCCCGTGCTCGGCGCCTTCTTCCGCTCCGACCGGATCGACCGCGAGGACAAGGAACTGCTGATGATCGTCACGCCGCGTTTGGTGCGGCCGTTCGCGCGCACTGCCCGGCTGCCCGACTTGCCCGGCGAGGAGTTGCGCCGGTACGACCCGGGCTACCTGCACATGCTCTTGCTCGAGACGGGCAAGTTCGACAGCAACGAATTCGGCTTCACCCGTTGAGGCAGGTCTGGCATGAGTTCACTCAATCACTTCCTCGTGATCACCAGCAGCAAGGACATCACCCACTGGGTGCAGACCACGCTGCATGACGAGGGCGAGGTCCTGCAAGTCGACAGCGACAACCTGGAGCGCGTGCTGCAACTGGTGGATGCCGTCCAGGCCCGCGCCGTGCTGTGCGAGCTGGGCAGCGGCCGCCTGTCGCAAGACGCCGGCTTCATGGAAGGCCTGACGGCAGCCAAGCCATTGCTGCCTGTCATCGCCCTGGCGGAGACGCCTGATCGGCAATCGGTCCTGACCGCACTGCGGGCCGGTGCGCGCGACTTCATCTCGCCCGACATGCGCCCGGGCGAGGTCGTCAGCCTGGTGCGCAGGGCGGTCAGCCGCGAAGGCAGCGAGCAACTGCGCGCGGGTGTCGGCAACGAGGGCCAGATGACGGCCATCGCCAGCGCCCGCCCGGGCGGGGACGCCACCATGTTCGCGCTGCACCTGGCCCTGGCCTTGCGCGAGGCCCAGCCCAAGCACGACATCCTCCTGCTCGACCTGGGCGTGCCCGCGGGAGACAGCCTGCAGTACCTGGGCATCGAGCCCAGCTACACCTTCGTGGACGCCATCCGCAGCCTGCGCCGCCTGGACGACACGCTGATCAACACCGCCTTCCCCAAGCACGACAGCGGCCTGCGCATCCTGGCCATGCCAGAGGAGGCGCTGGACGCCGGCCGCATCACCTCGGCCGACCTCTATGTGTTGGTCAACGTGCTGAAGCGGCACTTCCACCAGATCGTCGTCAACCTCGGCGGCGTGCCCGCCTCCGAGTTCTTGTACGTGCTGCTGGGCCGCGCCGATCGCACATTGATGTTCGTCGAGCAGAGCGTGCCCAGCTGCAAGCAGAACCGCAACCTGCTGCAAAAGCTGCGCGAGAACAAGGTGGACAAAATCGGATCCGGGCAAGTGAGCCTGATCGTGGATCGCTATCTGCCCAGCGTGCCGCCCGACGCCGAAACCATCGCAAAGGGCTTCGGCATCCCTTTGTTGAGCACGCTGCCGTCCTCCGGCATGGCCCGCCTGACCATGATGAACTCGGGCGAAAGCCTGTTCACATCGGCTCCGCGGGACCCGTACACGCTGGCCGTGCGCAAGATCGCCCAGGAGCTCCAACGCGAGCCTGGCACCCCCGTGCGCGCGGTGCCTCAGGCGAGCGGCTGGCTGGCCAACCTGACCAGCCGCCTCAAGGTCGGTTGAACCGGAGACAGCCATGGACCTGCGACCGCTCGGCGTGGACTACAGCCTCAAAAGCAGCGACAGCTACCAAGACGTCAAGCTGCGCCTGCACCACTACCTGATCGACCGCATCGACATCGAGCGCGTCTCGGTGGGCGACATGGGCCGCAACGAGCTGTCGGACTTCGTGCTGGGCAAGGTGTCGCAGTACGTCGCAGAGCACCGCCTGCCCGTCTCGCGCCACGAGATGGAGAACCTCAGTCGCGAGATGGTCGATGAGCTGACCGGCTACGGCCCGCTCGAAGAGCTGATCCGCGACGACCGCATCAACGACATCCTGGTCAACGGCACGCGCCACATCTACGTGGAACGCGCTGGCATCCTGAGCAAAACCGACCTGCGCTTCATCGACGACGAGCACGTGCTGCGCGTCATCCGGCGCATTCTGGCACCGCTGGGCAGGCGTATCGACGAGTCGAGCCCCATGGTGGACGCACGCCTGCCCGATGGCAGCCGGGTCAACGCCATCATCCCGCCGCTGGCGCTCGACGGCCCCTGCCTGTCGATCCGCAAGTTCCGCAAGGACCCGCTGCAAGCCAGTGACCTGCTGGCCGCCGGCACCTACAGCGAGGAAATGCTCACCTTCCTGGAACAGGCGGTGAGCAAGCGCTGCAATGTGCTCATCAGTGGCGGCACCGGCGCGGGCAAGACGACGATGCTCAATGTGCTGAGCCGCTTCATCTCGCCCTACGAGCGTTTGGTCACCATCGAAGACGCAGCCGAACTGCAGCTCGGACACGAGCACGTGGTGCGGCTGGAGACCCGCCCGCCCAACGTCGATGGCCGCGGTGAGGTGTCCGCGCGCGAGCTGATGCGCAACGCTTTGCGCATGCGGCCCGACCGCGTGCTGTTGGGCGAAGTGCGCAGCGTCGAGGTCATGGACATGCTCCAGGCCATGAACACGGGCCATGACGGCTGCATGAGCACCGTGCACGCCAACAGCCCACGCGATGCGCTGCTGCGGCTCGAAATGCTGGCCGGTTTCTCCGGCTTCCAGGGGCAAGACATCACCCTCAAGAGCATGATCGCCACCGCGCTCGATCTGGTCATCCAGGTCGGAAGGCTGACGGACGGACGCCGTCGCATCTTGGCCATCAGCGAGGTGCTCGGCGTGCAGGACGGGCGCATCGTCACCAACGAGCTGTTCGTCTACCAACCCGAGCGCAAGGTCTTCGAGGCCACCGGCCTGAGCCCTGCGAACCCCAAACTGCGCCTGCGCGACGACGACCAGGCCGTGAAGTTCCACCGCTCATGGTGAGCGCCATGCTCTTCCTGGTCGCCCTGCTGATGATGCTGGCGGCCGTGCTGTCGGTGCTGCGGGCACGCCGGCTGGAGCAGGTCGCGCGCGTCAACCAGCGTCTCGCCGAGGTCGCGTTCCTGACGCCGGATGCACCGCTGCGGCGGACCCGGGCGAACCCACTGCTCGAAGAACTGGACCGCTGGCTCAAGCGGGTGGGCTTGAACATCCCGCCTTCCGTCGCACTGCTCGTGCTGGCGGGCGGTGTGGCCATCGGCGTGATGCTGTGGCAGCATCTGAACCCGCTGGTGGCGCTGGCGTGGTGGAGCTTGTCTACGGTGCTGACCGTGTTGGTGCCTCAGGTGCGGTACCGTCAACGGGTCGACAAGATCATCTCCCAGATCCCCTTGTTCATCGACCAGGTGGTGCGAGGCCTGGTCACCGGCCGCAACCTCGAAGGCGCCATCAAGCTTGCCGCAGAGGAACTGCAGATGCCGCTGCGTGAACTCGTCATGAAGGCGCAGAAGAACGTGGAGCTGGGCGCCGACCTGGGCGACGCGCTCAAGGAAATCGCCCACTTCCACGACATCAAGGAACTGCACCTGCTGGCGTTGACCATCCACAGCTCGCGGGTGTACGGCGGCAGCCCCCGCGACATGCTGGAGAGCATCGTCAACCTGATCCGCCAGCGCGAACAGGCCCAAGAGGAACTGCGCGCCATGACGGGCGAGACGCGCGTCACGGCCTGGGTGCTGGGCGCCACGCCGGGCCTGCTGGTGGCCTACATCCTGTGGCGCAGCCCGGATTACATGATGAGCATGTGGAACGACAGCACCGGTCAAACCATCCTCGTCGCGGGCGCAGTCATGCAGGCGCTCGGCGTGCTCGTCATGTGGCGCATGATCAAGAGCTTGTGAGGACACCATGACGATGCTCTGGCTGCTGCTCGCCCTCATGCTGTTCGGCCTGGCCACCGTGCTGCTGCTGCTGACCCGCGAGGATGGCGTCGCGCCCGAAGCCGAGAAGCGCTTCAACGAGGTGCTGGAGACGCCCGACGACGCGGGCTGGATGACCCAACGCCGCTGGCGCCGCACCCACTCCCTGACGGACCGGTTTCGCCGCATGCTGGAACGCATCCCTGGCACCGACATGCAGGAAATCGAGCTGCTGATGCGCCAGGCCGGCCTGGTCGACGAGCGCACGCGAGCCCGCGTTTACGCCTCCCTCTGGATGGCGCCGCTTGGCCTGGCCGCATTGGGGCTGCTGGCGGGATCCCTCAAGGGCTGGCCCATGTTCCACAGCGGCTTCGCAGGGCTGACCTTCGGTTTCATCGGCTCCCGAAAAGTGCTGCGCTGGTTGGCAGAGCGGCGGCGTCAAGCGATCCGCGAGGAAATGCCCATCGTGCTCAACCTCATGCGCCTGCTGTTCGACGCCGGCCTGTCGCTGGAGCACACGCTCAAGGCCATCGGAGAGCAGGGCAAACACATCACCCCCCATTTGGCGACAGAGTTTGTGGGCGTGCTTCAGCGCATCCAGAACGGCCAGGAGCGCGGTGACGCCCTCGAGGACATGGCTCGCCGGCTCGACGTGGAGGAGCTGACATCCACCGTCTCCATCCTCAAACAGGCGGCGCGCTACGGTGGCAACCTGCGCGAGTCGCTGATGCGGTACATCAAGCTGATGGAGGACCGCCGCATGACCGAACTGCGCGACAAGGTCGGCAAGATGTCCGCCAAGATGAGCGTGGTGATGATGCTGTTCATGTTCCCGGCACTCATCCTGTTTCTGGCAGGTCCGGGCTTCATGGCCGTGGTTCGCACGCTCAAGTCGCTTTGATGCCATGACACGCCGCCGGCTTTCGACACACCCCTGGCAACGCTGCGATGCGGGCGCCACACCGCCACGACCTGGGGCTCAGCAGCGGAGCGCGGCCTTCGCACTGCTGGTAGCGCTCGCGTCACTGGCAGCCTGTGCGCCCCTCGGCCCGCGCCAACACGACGCACCGGTGGATCCTGCCGTTTGCAGCGCGGGCCTCGGCCCGGCCGACAACACCCGCTTGGCCGCCATCGAACAGGTGCTGCGCGACGGCAAACCCTACGCCGCCCTGGCCCAGCTGGACGCCATGCGCAGCGAAGCCCCGAGCGTGCAATTGGTGCGCGCCGACGCGCTGCGGCGCATCGACCGAGGCAGCGAGGCAGCTGCGCTTTACGAGCAATTGCTCTCGGGCTGCCAACGTGCCAAGGCCCACCATGGCTTGGGCCTGCTGCTGGCCAACCAGGGCAAGCTGAGCGAGGGCCTCGCCCACTTGCAGGCCGCGCGCGCAGCCGCACCCACCGATGTGCGTGTCCGCAACGACCTCGGCTATGCCTTGCTGCTGGCACAGCGCACCGACGAGGCCCGCTTCGAACTGCTGACTGTGCTGGACCTCAGCCCGCGCGAACCGCGGGCCGCTCGCAATCTCGTGCTGCTGACGTTGCGCGAGGGCCGTCCCGAGAAAGCCCGTGAGTTGGCGAGCAGCCTGGGTCTGGACGCGGCCACGCTGGAGCGCCTCAGTCAGCAGGCCAGCCAGCCCTTGATCGCCTCGCCTTTGCATTTGTCCGAGCCAACGCCCATCCCAGGCGCGGCCTCGCCCGCCAACGTCGTCAAAGAGCCCGTCAGACCATGACCAAGACGCCTGCCCGCCGCCGCCTCTGCACCGCCCTCGCACTGGTGGCCCTGCTGCCATCGACCATCGGCGTCGCACACGCCGACTCCCCGCCCGCGGACGGCAGTCAGTCCTCCGAAGTGGCCCACATGGCCGCCTCCGCCCCTGCGATCGGTGTCACGACCCGCCAATGGGTCCAAGCCCAAGGTCAGCGCGAGCAGGCCTCGGCGACGCGCCAAACGCTGTCGGGCCCGGCGATGCGCCGCGTCCATGACCGCTATCTCAAGAGCTTCGAGACCGACGTCCCCACGCGTTTGAGGGACGGCGAATCCTTCGGCAAACGCTAATCTGTCGTCACCATGCACAGCCGCCATCGCCCCAAGCTTCAGATCCGCTCCCGCCAGGGTGGTGCGATCTCCGTGCTGGCGGCTTTCACGCTGGTGCTGGGCCTCATGTTCACCGGCCTGGCCCTCGACACCGGCAGACTGTGGCTGGCCAAGCGCGAATTGCAGCGCTCCGCAGACATGGCCGCGCTGGCCGCCGCACGCTACACCGGCTGTGGCAGCACTTCCGTGCAAGCCACGCAGGCGGCCCAGAGCGCGCTGAGCAAGCACAACCTCACGGGCTACACCTTGTCCGTCACTCGGGGCGTGGCGGGGCTGGACACCATCACGCGCTACAACACCTTCGCGCCACAAGACAGCGAAGCCAGCAACGCAGCCCAGGTCACGGTCACGCAATCGGTGCCCTCCAGCATCATGGCGGGGGGGCTGCTGGACAACAGCACGACGTTGCTGCGGGCCACGGCCACGGCCAAGGGAGGCCCACCAGCAGCGACCTTCTCCATCGGCAGCTTCGCCAGCATCACGCAAACCCAGGCCAACTTCATCAACGCGCTGTTCCGCGGCATCTTGGGCAACAGCAGCCTCAACCTCGGCGTGGCCGCCCTGACCGACCTGGCTGGCACCTCCGTGAACCTGGCCGCGTTGCAAGCTGCTGCGGGCGCTGCCACCATCGAGGAGCTGCTCAATCGGCAAGTGCCCATCAGCCAGCTGCTGCAATGGCTGGCCACATCGTCGCCCTCGGCCACGGCGGCCAGTTCGCTGAGCCAGCTCGGTTCGGTGTCGCTGAACTCCGGCCTCACGGTGCGCTTGCGTGACGTGCTCAACGTGCAGGTGCCGGCGAGCACAGCAACCGCCTCGGTGGACATCAATGTGCTCGACCTCGTGCAGACCAGCTTGCTGGTGGGCAAAGGCAAGGGCCTCATCAACATCGGCCTGAACATCAACGGCGTGGGTGGCATCAGCCTGAACCTGCTCAACCCGCCGAAAATCGCGGTGGGGCCGGCTGGGAAGTCCCTGAGTGGCGCTTGGTGCACCGAGGCGAAGTCTGCTCAGTTTTCGCTCAAGGTCGGACTCAATCCACTGAACCTTGGTTTGGTGGACATGGCCTTGTTCCTCGACCTGTTGTCCACTTCGGGGCACTTGGCCACGCTGAACATTTCGCCCGGTAACAACACGGGTCTGCTGGATGTCGGCAGCACGCTGATCGGACTTCGCTTGCGCAACAGCGCGGACACCAACCTGGCTTCCGTCGGGTTTGGTCTGGTGCAAGTGGGCTTGAACTTGCCCGTGGGTCAAGCCACTGGCGCCACGGCCCCATTCACCGTGATTTCAGGTGCAAGCCTGCCCATGACGGTGCAAACCGCCGGTGTGGGCAGCGGCACCATTGCAGGTCTGATCGGCAAAGACACCAGTTTGATCATCAAGGTGCTTGGCCTGGGTGGCGATGTCTTCGCACCGCTGGTGAAATTGTTCGTCTCACCGCTGCTTGCGCTGGTCGGCGAGACCATCATCGAACCACTGCTCCAACTCTTCGGTTTCGACATCGGCCTCGTCCGGGTGCGCCTCATTGACATTGATGCGGCCAAGCCAGAGTTGATCCTCTGAGCTGAAGCTCAACCTTCACCGTACACCACCTGCGCGCTGGCCTGTGGCATCAGCTCCTTGCAGCGCAGCAGCGCCTGCTCGCTGGGGAAGACGCGCGCCGTGTCGCCCAGGTCCAGCTCGGCGCGGGCCGAGAGCTCGGGCGTGCGGCGCTCCACCACCACGCGGATGGGCAAGCCCTGCACGCTGTCGGGCAGATCGGGCTGGGGCGCCGGCACCCGCCGTGCCGGGAACTCGCGCAGCAGCTCGGCCACCGGCAGTTGTGTGCCGTGGGCCTGCAGGCGCACGAAGCGCGCGAACTTGCAGCGCGCCGTGGCCAGGCTCATCACCTGCTGCACATTGAGGCGCAAGCCACCCGAGAAGCGGTCGTTCTGCACCTTGCCGGTGATCACCACCAACTCGTCGTCTTTCAACAGGTCCTTGTTGGCATCCAGGGTATCCTGGTTGGCCACGGCCTCGATCACGTCGCTCTTGTCGTCCAGCTTGAAGATGGCCACACGGCCACGCGCCCCATTGATGACGCGCAACTCGCTGACGATGCCAGCCACCACCTGGGGGTCACGGCTGTCCTTCAAGTCCCCGATGCGCTGCTTGGCGAAACGCCGCACCTCGGACTCTGCCTCGTCGAACAGGTGCCCCGAGAGGTAAAAGCCGATGGCGGTTTTCTCCAGCGATAGGCGCTCCTTGAGCGTCCACGGCTCAGAGGCCACCAGCTCGGGCTCGTTGGTGGACGCGGCATGGCTGTCGCCGAAGTCGAACAGCCCACCCTGGTCGGCGTTGGCGACGAGTGTGTCGGCGTACTCGAAGGCCAGGCCCACGCTGGCCAGCAGGCTGGCGCGGTGGGGTTCCAGCGAATCGAAGGCACCGGCCTTGATCAGCGCCTCGACCACGCGCTTGTTGACCTGCTTGCGGTCCACGCGGGCGCAGAAATCAAAGAAGCTCTTGAAGGGTCCGTTCTCCTTGCGCTCGCGCACCAGGGCCTCGATGGCACCCTGGCCCGTGCCCTTGACGGCACCCAGCGCATAGCAGATGGTCTTCTTGCCCGTGGGCACGAAGCGCCACTCGCCCTGGTTCACATCGGGCGGCGTGAAGGTGATGCCGAAGTTCTGCGTGGCATCGTCATGGAAGATCTTGAGCTTGTCCGTGTCGTCGCTCGACACGCTCATGTTCCCTGAGAAGAACTCGGCCGTGTAGTGCGCCTTCAACCAGGCCGTGTGGTACGCCAGCAGGGCATACGCAGCGGCGTGCGACTTGTTGAAGCCGTAGCCCGCGAACTTCTCCATCAGGTCGAAGATTTCGTTGGCCAGCTCGGCGCTGATGCCGTTCTTGGCCGCGCCTTCCGCGAAGATGCCGCGGTGGTGCTGCATCTCCTCGACCTTCTTCTTGCCCATGGCGCGGCGAAGCAAGTCGGCACCGCCAAGCGAGTAGCCCCCCACGATCTGGGCCACCTGCATCACCTGCTCCTGGTAGACCATGATGCCGTAGGTTTCCTTGAGCACCGATTCCATCAGCGGATGCGGATAGGTCACCTCTTCCTTGCCGTGCTTGCGCGCGCAGAAGGAGGGGATCAGGTCCATCGGGCCTGGGCGGTACAGCGCCACCAGCGCGATGATGTCCTCGAAGACGCTGGGCTTGGCGTCGCGCAGCATCCCTTGCATGCCGCGGGATTCCAGCTGGAACACGGCCACCGTCTTGCCCTCGGACAGCAGCCGGTAGGCGGCCGCATCGTCCAGCGGGATCTTGGCGAAGTCGAAGTCTTTCTGATCGGGGTGGCGCGCGACGATGTAGTCCTTGGCCAGCTCCAGAATGGTCAACGTGGCCAGGCCCAGGAAGTCGAACTTCACCAGGCCGATCTGTTCGACGTCGTCCTTGTCGTACTGGCTCACGGCCGAGTCGCTGCCCGGCTGCTGGTAGAGCGGGCAGAAGTCGGTGATCTTGCCCGGCGCGATCAACACACCGCCTGCGTGCATGCCGATGTTGCGCACCATGCCTTCCACGCGCGTGGCCAGCTCCAGCAGCGAGGCCACCTCCTCCTCGGCGGCTTCGCGCTGTTCCAGCTCGGGTGCCTCCTTGCGGGCGTAGATGATGCCGGGGTCGGGCTCGGCGGGCACCTTGGCCAGGGTCACGGTCTTGCCCGGTGGCGCGGGGATCAGCTTGGCGATGCTGTCCACATGGCCATAGCCCATGCCCAGCACCCGGCCCACGTCGCGCAGCGCGGCCTTGGCGGCCATGGTGCCAAAAGTGGCGATCTGCGAGACGGCGTCACGCCCGTAGCGGTCTTTGACGTAGTCGATGACGCGGTCGCGGTTGCCCTGGCAGAAGTCGATGTCGAAGTCGGGCATCGAGACGCGTTCCGGGTTCAGGAAGCGTTCGAACAGCAGGTTGTACTTCAGCGGGTCGAGGTCGGTGATCTTCAGCGCATAGGCCACCAGCGAGCCGGCGCCCGAGCCTCGCCCCGGCCCCACGGGGCAGCCGTTGTTTTTGGCCCAGTTGATGAAGTCCTGCACGATGAGGAAGTAGCCCGGGAAGCCCATCTTCAGGATCGTGTTGATCTCGAAGTCCAGGCGCTCCACATAGGTCGGGCGCTGCGCGTTGCGCTCGTCTTCCTGGGGGAAGAGGTGCAGCAGGCGCTCTTCCAGGCCCTGGTGCGACAGCTCACGGAAGTAGTCCTCCATGGGCTGGGGCTCACCATTGGGCATGATGGGCGTGGGGAAGTTGGGCAGCTGCGGCTTGCCCAGCACCAGCGTCAGCGCACAGCGCCGCGCAATGGCCACGGTGTTGGCAATCGCCGAGGGGATGTCGGCGAACAGCGCCTTCATCTCCGCCGTGGTCTTGAAGTGCTGCTCGCGGGTGAAGCGCTTGATGCGCTTGGGGTTGCCCAGGGTTTCGCCCTCGGCGATGCAGGTGCGCGCCTCGTGGGCCTCGAAGTCATCGCGGGTGAGGAACTGGATGGGGTGGGTGGCCACCACCGGCAGCTTCAGCCGTGCGGCCAGGGGCACGGCGGCACGGATGTGGGTTTCGTTCGTGCTGTGCCCGCCGCGCTGCAGCTCGATGTAGAAACGGCCCGGGAAGGTGTCGGCCAGCTTGCGCGCCCAGGCCTCGGCCTTGGCCACATCGCCCATCATCAAGGCTTGGCCGACGATGCCCATTTCCGCGCCCGCCAGGCAGATCAGACCCTCGTTGCGCTCGGCCAGCGAGGCCCAGTGCACCCAGGCGTGCGTGCGCTGGCCCGGCGCCGTCCAGGCCTCGCCCAGCAGTTCGCACAGCCGCAGGTAGCCGGCACGGTTCTGGATCAGCAGCAGCAGGCGGGTGGGCGCCTTGCCGGCCTCCTCGGGCTCCAGCCAGACATCGGCACCGATGATGGGCTGAACCCCTTTTTTGCGCGCCGATGAATACAGTTTGACCGCACCGAACAGGTTGGAGAGGTCGGTCACGGCCACCGCAGGTTGGCCGTCTTTCAGCGCGGCCTTGACCAGGTCGTCAATGCGGACGGTGCCGTCGACGACGGAGAATTCGGTGTGGGAGCGCAGGTGAACGAATGCCATTCGGCGATTGTAGGGAGCTTGTCCGCAGAGCCTCCCACCAGCCCGGTCAGTCCGTGTTTCCTACAATGCGCGCATGCCCGCGGTGCTCAACATTTCCTCCTACCTCTTCGTCACCCTGAACGACACGGCCGCCCTGCGCGAACGCCTGCACGCTGAGGCGCTGGCGCGCGAGCTCAAAGGCACGGTGCTGATCGCGGAAGAAGGCATCAACCTGTTCCTGGCAGGCCCGCCCGAAGCGGTGCGGGATTGGGTGGCCATGCTGCAGGCCGACCCGCGCTTCGCCAAGCTGGCGCCGAAGGAGAGTTGGTCGGACACCGTGCCCTTCAAGAAATTGCTGGTCAAGGTCAAGGGCGAGATCATCCGCATGAACCACCCCACCATCCGGCCCGATGCCGTGGGCGACGCAGGCCGCGCCCCGGCCGTCGAACCCGCCGTGTTGCGCCAATGGCTGGCCCAGGGCCACGATGACGATGGCCGCCCAGTGGTCACACTGGACACGCGCAACGACTTCGAGGTGGACTACGGCACCTTCGATGGCGCCATCGACTGGCGCATCGCCAAGTTCAGCGACTTCCCCGCGGCCGTGCAGGCCCACAAGGCCGAGTTGGCGGGCAAGACGGTGGTGAGCTTTTGCACGGGCGGCATCCGCTGCGAGAAGGCGGCGCTTTACATGCAGCAAGCCGGCATCGAGCACGTCTACCAGCTCGAAGGTGGCATCCTCAAATACTTCGAGCTGACCGACGGGGCCCACTGGCGAGGCGATTGCTTCGTGTTCGACGGGCGGGAGGCGCTCGCCGCCGATTTGCAGGTGGGCCAGGCGGCCAGCCGGCGCGCCACCAAGGCCGGCAGCGGACAGGCTTGAGGCCGGGGCTCGGGCGGGTGCCCAGCCGCGTGCTCAGCCGGCCACTCAGTCCGCCTTGCCAGCCAGCGACATCAGGCCCTGGTAGGGCAGGAGGTTGGTTTGCACCACCTTGTCGATGGGCTCGGAGAAGCCGTCGTGCATCCATCGCGCGGCCAGCAAGACGTTCAGGCCGATCATCCCGTCGGCCAGCAGGTCGAGGTTGACCTCGCCCATCTGCGGCTCGGGCACCAGCAAGTGCAGGTAGTGGCGCAGCATGGCGGAGTAATCGCGTGCGGTGGCGCCACTCAGCGCCGCCACCTCGTCGTTCACGCCCAGTGAATCGACCAACATGATGCGGCCGCGGCGCGGGTCGTCGCGGATGAACTCCAGGAAGACGCGGATGGCGGGCTCGAGCATGCCCAGCGGCGTGGGCTCGGCCTTCTTGAGCGCGGCCAACGTCAGGGCCATGAGCTGCTCGCGCAGGTCGGCATAGGTGGCCAGAAACAGTTGCGGCAGGGTCTTGAAGGACTCGTAGAAATAGCGCTCGGTCAGGTGGGCGGCCACGCAGACCTCCCGCACGGTGGCCGCGTGAAACCCTTTGGTGCCGAACACCTCGATGGCGCCCTCGATGAGCTTGGCGCGGCGCAGCCGCTGGCGCTCCTCGGGCAGCACGCCACCGTAGCGGCGTTTCGGGGGATGTTGGCTGTCAGGCAAGGCGGATTCCATGGTGATCCCTATGTTGACATGGATCATTGTCAAAGTTATTCTGACAAGAATCTTTGTCAAAAGTCAAGGCAACCTTCCCTGCCACCACCCGCCCGCGCCACCATGAAACCGCACCACCCACACCACACCCGAGGGCCAAACCACGACGGGGCGCCGACCTCGCAGGCCCCCGGCACGGAGCGCCACCGCATCACCGTGGTGGGCACGGGCTTCTCCGGCCTGTGCATGGGCGTGAAGCTGCGCGCGGAGGGTGAGGAAGACTTCGTGCTGCTCGAGCGCGCGGGCGATGTCGGCGGCACCTGGCGCGACAACACCTACCCGGGCTGCGCCTGCGACGTGGAGTCGCACCTGTACTCGTTCTCGTTTGAGCCTAATCCGCATTGGTCACGCCTGTACGCGCCCCAGCCGGAAATCCTGGCCTACCTCAAGCACGTCGCCCGCAAGTACGACCTGCTGCGCCACGTGCGCTTCCACGCCAAGGTCGTGGGCGCCCGCTACGACGAGCCGCGCAAGCTGTGGGTGGTGAGCACGGAAGACGGCCGCACCTTCGAATCCGAGGTGCTGGTGTCGGGCATGGGCGGCCTGAGCAACCCGGCCATTCCTCAAATCAAGGGCCTGGAGACCTTCGCGGGCAAAGCCTTCCACTCGGCCACGTGGGACCACGGCCACCAGCTGGAAGACCAGCGCGTCGCCGTGATCGGCAGCGGTGCCAGCGCCATCCAGTTCGTGCCCGCGATTGCGCCCAAGGTGGCCCACCTCACCTACTTCCAGCGCACGCCGCCATGGGTCGTGCCGAAAATGGACCGCCCGCTGCGCCCATCCGAGCAGGCCGACTTCGCGGCCAACCCGTGGCGCCAGCGCATGGCGCGCACCAAGCTGTATTGGACGCTGGAAGCCCGCTTCCTCGCGTTCAAGTTCAAGCCCGAGTGGATGAGCCTGGTGGCCAAAGTCGGCAAGCACCGCATCCGCAAGCACATCAAGGACCCTGCCCTGCAGGCCAAACTCACGCCCGACTACACCCCCGGCTGCAAGCGCCTGCTGATCTCGAACGAGTACTACCCGGCCCTGGCGCGCACCAATGTCGAGGTGGTCACCGAGGGGATCCGCGAGGTGGTGCCTCAAGGCGTGATCACGCAAGATGGCAAGCTGCACGAGGTCGACACGATCATCTTCGGCACCGGCTTCAAGGTGCAGGACCCGATCCCACCCGGCATGGTGTTCGGCCGCGGTGGCCTCGACCTGGCCGACGCCTGGAAGGATGGCCCGGAGGCCCACATGGGCATCGCCGTGGCGGGCTTCCCCAACTTCTTCATGCTGATGGGCCCCAACACAGGCCTGGGCCACAACTCGATGGTGTTCATGATCGAGTCCCAGGCGCACTACATCGTCGAGGCACTCAAGGCCATGAAGGAACACGGCGTGCGGGCCATCGACGTCAAGCCCCAGGTGCAGCAGCGCTTCGTGGACGGCGTGCAAGAGGAGCTCAAGCGCACCGTTTGGCAATCAGGCTGCAAAAGCTGGTACCTCAACGAACAAGGCCGCAACACGGCCGCCTGGCCCGGCTTCACCTTCGCCTACCGCCTCAAAACCCGCCGCTTCAAACTTTCGCAGTACTTCACGGAACGCGCATGAGCATCCAATCCTTCATCACCAACCTCGTCCTGCGTCACCAGTTCAAGCGCCAGGGCCGCGGCCCGCTGAACGTGGAAAAAGCGCGCCACATGGTCAGCAAGATGGCCAAGCGCTACCCGCCGCCGCCCAAGAGCGTCGTGCACACACCCGTGCCAGCGCAGTCGCAGCACAAGCTGTGTGCGGCCGAGTGGCTGAGTGTGGCGCAGCCCAAGCACACCGTGCTGTACTTCCATGGCGGTGGCTACTTCTTCTGCGGCCTGGACACCCACCGCCCCACCTGTGCCTACCTCGCCCGCACCGCTCAGGCGCGGGTGCTCTCGGTGGACTACCGCATGGCACCGGAGCACGTGTTCCCCGCCGCGGTCGACGACGCCGTGGCCTGGTGGCAAGAGCTCCTGCGCCAGGGCACCGACCCCAAGACCGTGGTTTTCGCAGGGGACTCCGCTGGCGGTGGCCTGGCGCTGGCCTGCATGGTGGCCGCGCGGGACCAGGGCCTGCCCATGCCTGCAGGCGCCATCCTGTTCTCGCCCTGGACCGACCTGTCCTGCTCGGGCGAGACCATGAAGACGCTGGCCGATGCCGACGTCATGTTCAACCCCGAATCGCTGCCCGAAGCCGCTGCCCTCTACCTGGCAGGCAAGCCGACCACCACCCCCCTGGCGTCGCCTTTGTTCGCTGACCTCAAAGGCCTGCCCTCCCTGATGATCCATGCCAGCCGCCATGAAATCCTGCTGGCCGACTCGACCCGCCTGCACCAGCGCGCGCTGGCCCAGGGCGTGACGAGCGAAATCCACCTGCGTCCGAAGATGCCGCACGTGTGGCCCACCATGCTGATGCTGCCCGAGGCCCGCCAGACGCTGAAAGAGTGCGGCGAGTTCGTTGCCCGCGTGGCACGCAGCGCGCACTGATGTCAGCAACACCCGCCCAAAGCCCACGCCAACACCCCAAAGCACCACCATGAAGTCCTTCCAAAACAAAGTTGCCGCCATCACCGGCGCCGCCTCCGGCATGGGGCGCACCCTGGCCATCGAACTGGCACGCCGCGGCTGCCACCTGGCCCTCAGCGATGTCAACGAAGCCGAGCTGGTCAAAACGGCCGAACTGGCCTCGCAGCATGGTGTGAAGGTCACCGTGAAGAAGGTCAATGTGGCCGAGCGCGACGCAGTGTTCGCCTGGGCCAACGAAGCCGCACGCGACCACGGCAAGGTCAACCTGATCTTCAACAACGCTGGCGTGGCGCTCACCGCCAATGCCGAGGACGTGAAGATCGCCGACTTCGAATGGATCATGGGCATCAACTTCTGGGGCGTGGTCCACGGCACGCAGGCCTTCCTGCCGCACCTGAAGGCCTCGGGTGATGGCCACATCGTCAACACCTCCAGCCTGTTCGGTCTGATGGCGGTGCCCACGCAAGGCACTTACAACGCCAGCAAGTTCGCGGTGCGTGGCTACACCGAGGCACTGCGCATGGAGCTCGAGATGGAGGGCGCCTGCGTGAGCGCCACCTGCGTGCACCCGGGCGGCATCGCCACCAACATCGCCATGGCGGGCAAGATCGACGCCTCCGTCACGGCCCGGACCGGCGTGAGCGAAGCCGACCACAAGCGCGCCGCCAACAAGCTCATCAACGTGACGACGGCCGAGTCCGCGGCGCTGCAGATCCTGAAGGCCGTGGAGCACAACGAGCGCCGCGTGCTGGTCGGCCCCGACGCGCGCTTCCTCGACAAGGTCGTGCGCCTGCTTGGCTCGACTTACCAGGTGCTGGTGATGCGCAAGGTGCGCCAGATGAACGCCTCGCGCAGCCGACGGGCTGCCGCCGCCACTCGGTGACATCCCTGAGCGCCGCAGGCCAGATGCAGCCCGGCTCTGCGGCATGATGCGCGGATGAAATGGCTCAAGCGTTTGTGGTGGATCGGGCTGCTCGTCGGCATGGCGGTGTCCGTGCTCGTGTGGGCAGCCTGGGAGCCTGACCGCCAGCTTGGCCAGTTGCTGGCGCGCTGGGCGCCCGAGCCGTCGACCTTCATGGAACTCGACGGCATGCAGGTGCACATGCGCGACACCGGCCCGCGTGACGATCCGACCCCCATCGTCTTGCTGCACGGCATGGCATCGAGCCTGCACAGCTTCGAGGGCTGGCAAACCTCCTTGCAACGCGAGCACCGTGTCATCAGCGTGGACTTGCCCGGCTTCGGCTTGACCGGCCCAAGCCCTCAGGGCGACTACCGCATCGATGCCTACACCCGTTTTGTGCTGCGCCTGCTCGACACGCTGGGCGTCAAGCGCGTGCTGCTGGTGGGCAATGCACTGGGCGGCGAAATCGCCTGGCAAACGGCAGTGCTGGCCCCCGAGCGGGTGCGCAAGCTCGTGCTGATCGACTCGGACGGCTACCCGCCGGCTGTGCTGTCGATGCCGGCGGCCTTCCAGGTGGCCAGCATGCGCGGCCTGCGCTGGGTCTCGGAGCGCATCCTGCCCCGGGCGATGGTGGCCACGAGCCTGCGCAGCGCTTTCGGCAGCGATGAGAAAGTCACGCCGGACAGGATCGACCGTTATTTCGAGCTCAACCTGCGCGTGGGCAACCGCCGCGCCCTTTTCCAGCGCATGGACCAGGCGCAGTTCGGCGCGTCGGCGGCGCTCATCCGCCGGGTACAGCAGCCCACTTTGGTGATCTGGGGTGAGCGCGACCGGATGATCTCGCCCGAGCAAGGCAGCCTGTTCTGTCAGGACATCCCGCACTGCCAGCTGGTGACCTTCGCCGGGCTGGGCCACCTGCCGCAAGAGGAAGACGCGGAGCGCACCCTGCGGGCGATGCGCGAGTTCCTCGCCAAGTGAGACCGAGGCCGCGCCTCAGGCCAGGCGCCAGCGGGCCTGCTTGACCACCGAAGCCACCAGGCGGTCCAAGGCCGCATCCAGCTCCGGCTTGGCCAGACGCGTCACATCGGCACGCTCGGCGCTGAGCTGCTGGTCTGCCAGGGGCAGGGCCAGTTGCTCGGGCACCACCACCATCGCGAAATTGGTGCTCAGGTAGGTGCGCACGATGGGCAAGGCGCGGATGCCACCCAGCGCACCGGGCGAGGCCGCCAGCAGCCCCACCGGCTTGCCCGACGTGGCACCCGCACCCGAAGGCTGCTCACCCTCGGCCTGCACCACCGACAACCAGTCGAAGGCGTTGACGAGCAGCGGCGTGGGCAGGGCGTTGTACTCGGGGCTGGCCAGCAGGACCCCATCGTGCTGGGCCATCCAGTCGCGCAATTGCAGTGCACCCTGCGGCATGCCTTGCGCCTGTAGCAGGTCGGCATCGAACACCGGCAGGGCCAGGTCGCGCAGGTCCACCGAGGTGGTTTCCGCGCCCATGGCACGGGCCTTGTGGGCCGCCAGTTCGGCCAGTGCGCGGTTGAGCGAGCCGGTGCGGGCGCTGCCGGAAATCACCAGCAGGCGGGGCGAGCGAGGGGCAGGGGAAGCGGTCATGGATGGCTTTCAGGATGACGTGGGGCAGAGCGGGATCAGCCCGAGAATTTTGCCGTCACGGCCGCCACGCGTGCGCCGAACAGCCGGGCCGTTTCCAGATCCCCAGGGAGCATTTCATCCACGCTGGCGTCCGATGGCGTCGAGGCCATGGCGCCGCTGAACGAGGCCACGTAGTTCACGTCATTGCGTTGTGCGGCCTTGGCGTTGCTGGGCATCAGGCCGGTGCCCACCCAGATCATGCTGTGCTGCTGCGACAGGGTGAACAGGTAGTGCAGGGTGGAGAGCTTGTCGCCGTTCATCGAAGCCGAGTTGGTGAAGCCGGCGGCGATCTTGTCCTTCCATTGCTGGCTGTACCAGGGCTTGGAGCTGGCGTCGATGAACTTCTTGTACTGCCAAGGCACGCTGCCCATGTAGGTCGGGGCGCCGAAGATGATGGCGTCCGCCGCGGCCAGTTGCTCCCAGCCGCCTTCGGGCAGGTTGCCCTCCTTGTCCACGGCCAGCAGGCTGGCGCCGGCGCCCTGGGCGACCGATTCGGCCATGCGTTGGGTGTGGCCGTAGCCGGAGAAATACACAACAACGATCTTCTTGCTCATGGTGATTCCTTTCAAAAGGAGGGAGGGAGAGGCAAAGAACGCGGCCAGTGTCTGGCCATCAAAAAAGACGTGTGCGGCAAGGGCCTGCCGAGCACAAAAGTGGCTCCAAACCCGTTACCCTTGCCCCATGTTCAGTTACCGACACGGCTTCCACGCGGGCAACCACGCCGATGTGCTCAAACACATGGTGCTGGTGCAGGTGCTCCAGCACCTGCTGCAAAAAGACAAACCCTTCTGGGTGATCGACACCCATGCCGGCGGCGGCATCTACGACCTCACCAGCGGCTACGCCACCAAGAGTGCCGAGGCCGATTCCGGCATCAACACCCTCTGGCCCTTGCGCAACAAAAAAGGGACGCCAGAGGCGGTCAAGGACTACCTGAACCAAGTGGCGGCACTCAACAGCGGCGACACGCTGCAGTGGTACCCGGGCTCGCCGCAACTGGCAGCGCAGATGCTGCGTCAGGGTGACCACCTTCGCCTGTACGAGCTGCACCCCACCGAAATCAAGCTGCTGCGCGGGCACTTCGAATCGGTGCGCCGTGGCGTCAGCATCGAGGAGGCCGACGGCTTCAACGGCCTGCGTGGCATCCTGCCGCCTCCCCCGAAGCGCGGGCTGATCCACATCGATCCGCCCTATGAGTCGAAAGACGACTACCGACGCGTCCTTCAAACGCTGAAGGAAGCGATTCCGCGTTTTGCCACCGGCACCTACGCGATCTGGTACCCCGAGGTGGCGCGCTTGGAATCCCAGCAGTTCGGCGCACAGCTCAAGCGCCTGGGTGGCGACATGGCCAAGGTGGATTGGCTGCACGCCACGCTGCGCGTCAAGGGCGCCGAAAAGGGCGGCCTGGGGCTGTACGGCAGCGGCATGTTTCTGATCAACCCACCGTGGACGCTCTATGACCGCCTGGCCGAAGCCCTGCCTTGGCTGGTCGACACCCTGGGGGTGGACGACTACGCCGCCTACACCCTGGAAGCTCAGCAGAGCTGACATGGCCTGATCCTGGCGTGTGGGTGAGCGTCTGCCTCAGGCGGCCAGGTCGAAGACCAGCACTTCGGCCTGCGCACCGCCTTGCAGCGTGAGCAAGGCCTCGCCTTCGAGCTTGAGCGCATCGCCTGTCTTCAGCGGCTGGCCATTGGCCACGATCTGACCACGGGCCACGTGCACGTAGGCCTTGCGGGCGGGGTCCAGCGCCAGCTCGGCACGCTCGTCGCCATCGAACAGGCCCACGCTCAGGCTGGCATCGGCGTGGATGGTCACCGAGCCCTCGCGGCCATCGGGCGAGGCCACCAGGCGCAGGCGGCCACGTTTGTCGGCCTCGCTGAAGTTCTTCTGCTCGTAGCTCGGTGAGCCGCCCTTTTCCTTGGGCTCGATCCAGATCTGCAGCAGGTGCACCGGCTCGCGCAGCCCCTGGTTGAACTCGCTGTGCATGATGCCCTTGCCCGCGCTCATGCGCTGCACATCGCCCGGCAGGATGTCGGCGCCATTGCCCAGGCTGTCCTTGTGGCTGAGCTTGCCCTGGAGCACGTAGGTGACGATTTCCATGTCGCGGTGGCCGTGCATGCCAAAACCGCGGCCCGGCGCCACCACGTCGTCGTTGATGACGCGCAGCGGACCGAAGCCCATGTGGGCGGGGTCGAAGTAGTCCGCGAACGAGAAGCTATGGAAAGACTGGAGCCAGCCATGGTCGGCGTAGCCGCGTTGGTCGGATGTGCGCAGGGTCAGCATGTGGGTCTCCTTCGTCGTGTGGCCGGCGACAGTCGCCAGGTTGCAGCGCCTCGTGCGCCGTCTCCATGGCTGTCACTTTAGGGCCGGACAGCGCCTTGGCGTGTGCACGAGACTGATGGCATCATTCAAAGCATTTGAATGACCAGCCCCCCTTCCGGGGCACGCCATGTCCGACCGCCTGCCCTACCAGCACCACGCGCTCTCGCCCGACGCTCTGCAGATGGTCGTGACCATCGCGCGCACAGGCAGCTTCGCTGCGGCCGCCCGCGAGCTGGGCAAGGTGCCCTCGGCCCTCACCTACAGCGTGCGCCAATTGGAAGATGCGCTGGACGTGCTGCTGTTCGACCGCCGCAGCCGCCAAGCCCGCCTGACCGCCGCGGGTGAAGAGCTGCTGCGCGAAGGCACCTTGCTGCTGCAGCAAATGGACGCCGTGGCCAACCGCGTGCGGCGCGTGGCCTCCGGCTGGGAAACCGAGCTGACCATCGCGGTGGACAAGGCGATCGCGCCCCACGCCGTGTTCGACCTGATGGAGGCCTTCCTGAGTCTGAAGCCGCCCACGCGCCTGCGCATGCGCAGCGAGGTCATGACCGGCACCTGGGAGGCCCTGGCCTCGGGCGAGGCAGACCTGGCCATCGGGGTGTCCAGCGAACGCGCCTCAGGCCCGGACATCCGCTGCGAGCCCATCGGCGAGCACCAATTCATCCTCACCGTGGCACCGCACCACACGCTGGCCACGGCCCCCGAGCCCCTGAGCGCGGCCACCGTGGCCGAGCACCGCATCATCGCCGTGGCCGACACCGCCAAGCGCATGGAGCCCATGACGGTCGGCATCCTGCCGGGTCAGGACGTGCTGACGCTGCCGTCGATGTCGGCCAAGCTGGAAGCGCAACTGCGCGGCATGGGCATCGGCTACCTGCCCGAACCCATGGTGCGCCCCCACCTCGCCAGCGGCCGCCTCGTGCACAAAAAGGTCGAAGGCCCGCCGCGTGTCATCCGAGCCCACTACGCCTGGCGCCAAAGCGGGGCCCAGCCCGGCATGGCCCTGACCTGGTGGCTGCACCAATTGGCCAGCACCAAAACACGCCAGGCCCTGCTCGACCTGCACGAAGGACTGCTGCTGTGATGGCCTGCGCGATGCCGACCGTGCTCGCTCCCTACCGCGGGCGCTTTGCCCCCTCGCCCACTGGCCCGCTGCACGCAGGCTCGCTGGTGGCCGCCTTGGCCAGTTGGCTGGACGCCCGCTCGCACGGCGGGCAATGGCTGGTGCGCATCGAGGACGTGGACACACCGCGCTGCATGCCCGGCGCGGACAGGATCATCCTCACACAACTTGCCGCCTGCGGCCTGCATCCGGACGCGCCCCCCGTCTGGCAAAGCCAGCGCAGCGCGCACCACCAGGCCGCACTGGACACGCTCATCGCGCAAGGCCAGGCCTACGGCTGCGCCTGCACCCGAGCCGACATCGCCCGCGCCCACGAAGCCGCTGGCGTGCGCAAGGAGAAACACGGCGAGCTCGTCTACCCTGGCGCCTGCCGCCCCAACGCCCAAGGCGCACAAGCCGGCCTGCAAGGACGCACGCCCCGCGCCTGGCGCCTGCTGGTGCCTCCCGGTGAGGCCGGCCTGATCCACTGGAGAGACCGCCGGCTGGGGCCCCAGTCACAGACGCTCGACACCGCGGTCGGCGACTTCGTGGTCAAGCGTGCCGATGGCCTGTGGGCCTACCAACTGGCCGTCGTCGTCGATGACGCCGCGCAAGGCATCACCCACATCGTGCGCGGCGAGGACCTGGCCGACAACACGCCCCGCCAGATCTGGCTGCAGCGCTGCCTGGGCCTGGCCACGCCCACATACCTGCACACCCCGCTGGTGTGGGGCGACAACGGGGAGAAGCTCTCCAAGCAACACGGTGCCGCCGCGCTGGACGTGAGCGCCCCGTGCGCGGTGTTGGTGCAAGCCGCCTGCGTGCTGGATCTGGCCCTGCCCGAGCCCTCTGCATCGACCCCGGTGGGCGATGTGCTGGCGCAGGCCGTGAACGCGTGGCGCCAGCGCTGGATCCAGGCCTGACAACGGCCAAACCCGCCCCCGCACGCAGGCGAGTTCAAGCCACCCCTCTCAAGCCGGCCGCGTCACCACCACGAAGTGCTTGCGGACCGGGGCCACCACCTCGAACGCTCCCTCGAAGCCCGCCGGGATGACGGCACCCTCGCCCGCACGCACATCCACCGCCGTGCCCGCCAAGTCGTGCAAGCGCACATGGCCATCCAGCACGAAGAAATACTCTTCCTTGTTCGGCGCGAAGACGATGCGCCACATGCCCACCTCGCAGGCCCAGATGCCCACCGAGGTCACGCCATCGGCGGTCTCGTACAGCGGCCAGGTCTCGCGGCGCGGGTTGCCACTCACCAGGCGATCAGGACGGGGGTGGTCGATCTGGCCAGGCCCTTGAGGCTGGCCCATCGGCACGATGCGGGGACGGGCAGAGACGGCCATGCGCAAGCAGCCCCGGCTCACTTCACCAAGAAGTGCTCACGGTAGTAGGCCAACTCGTCGATGGACTCGTGGATGTCCGCCAGCGCCGTGTGCTTTTGAGCCTTCTTGAAGCCTTCGGACAGACCCGGCTTCCAACGCTTGGCCAGCTCTTTCAGGGTGCTGACATCCAGATTGCGGTAGTGGAAGAAGGCCTCCAGCTCGGGCATGTAGTTGGCGAGGAAGCGTCGGTCCTGGCAGATGGAGTTGCCGCACATCGGCGACTTGTTCGCCGGTACGTACTGCTTGAGGAAGGCGATGACATCCTTGCTCGCCTGAGCCTCGTCAATGGTCGAGGCCTTGACACGGTCGATCAGGCCGCTGCGGCCGTGGGTGCCCTTGTTCCAGGCGTCCATGGCGTTGAGCGCCGCGTCCGACTGGTGCACCGCGAACACCGGGCCTTCGACGCGCACAGTCAATTGCGCATCGGTCACGACCACGGCGATCTCGATGATGCGGTCGCTCTCGGGCTTCAGGCCGGTCATCTCCAGGTCGATCCAGATCAGGTTCTGGTCGCTCTTGGCCAGGGTGGCGGCGGGGGTGGCGGTCTGTTCGCTCATCTGCGTCTCTCGCGGTGGGTCTCAATCGGGATGCGGCCGCCGCTGCAGTCCCCTTGCCCTGGAGGACATGACAGGGATTTCGCGCAGCCGCCAAACCGCCGATTGTGCGGCAAACGTACACTCCCAACCATGCACCCCAGCCTCGTGACTTCGCTTTTCGTGACCTTCGTGGCCGCCTCCACGCTGACCCGGCTCTGGCTGGACAGCCGCCAGGCCCGGCACGTGGCGCGCCACCGCGCCGCCGTGCCGCCCGCCTTCGCGCAAGACGTGACCTTGCACAGCCACCAGCGTGCGGCCAACTACACCCTCGACAAGCTGGGCTTCGACATCGTCGGCAACCTGATCGGCTGCGCGGTGCTGCTGGGCTGGACGCTGCTGGGCGGCCTCGATGCGCTCAACGACGCACTGCGCGAAGCTCTTCTGCCGCGTGTGGGCCCCTTGGGCTACCAACTCGGCCTGCTCGGCGCCTTCACGGCCATCGGCGCCCTGGTGGACTGGCCCCTGGCCGCTTACAACACCTTCCGCATCGAACAGCGTCACGGCTTCAACCGCATGAGCTGGGGCCTGTGGCTTGGCGACCAAATCAAGCAAACCTTGCTGGGCCTGCTCATCGGCACGCCCATCGCGGCGCTGATCCTCTGGCTCATGGGCGCGGCCGGCCCCACCTGGTGGCTGTGGGCCTGGGGCACCTGGGTGGCGTTCAGCCTGCTGCTGATGGTGGTCTTCCCCATCTTCATCGCCCCCCTGTTCAACAAGTTCGAGCCTTTGACCGACGCCCACCTCGCCGAGCGCGTGCAAGCCCTGATGGCGCGTTGCGGCTTCCAGGCCAAGGGCCTGTTCGTGATGGACGGCAGCCGCCGCTCGGCCCACGCCAACGCCTACTTCACCGGCCTGGGCGCTGCCAAACGCGTGGTGTTCTTCGACACGCTGCTCAAGCAGCTCTCGCATGGCGAGGTCGAAGCCGTGCTGGCCCACGAACTGGGGCACTTCAAGCACAAGCACGTGCTCAAGCGCATGCTCATGATGTTCGCCATGAGCCTGGCTGGCTTCGCCTTGCTGGGCTGGCTCACGCACCAGGCCGGCTTCTACATGGGCCTCGGCGTGCGACCGAACCTGACAGGGCCCAACGACGCGCTGGCCTTGCTGCTGATGATGCTGGCCCTGCCACCGGTGATGTTCTTCGTGGCCCCGCTGATGTCAGCCCTCTCCCGCAAGGACGAGTATGAAGCCGATGCCTACGCCTGCGCCCAGGCCGACGGCCGCGACCTCAGCCGCGCCCTCATCAAGCTCTACAAAGACAACTCCTCCACCCTGACGCCCGACCCGCTGTACGTGCGTTTCCACTACTCGCACCCGCCGGCCACCGAGCGGCTGGCGGCCATGGCCGCCTTGTCGCCGCGGCCAGACCTCGCCACACCCTGACCCCCACCATGCACACGCCGACCGCGAGCCCTGCCCCCGCCCTGCGCCAGCAACGCTGCAGCCACCAAACCGGTCCCGCACTCGGCGAAGCAGAGGCCAGCGCGCTGCTGTCGCAGCTTGTCGGTTGGGACATCCTGCGCGAACGCCTGCAGGACAGCGATGCCGTCGTCCTCACGCGCACCTTCACCTTCCCCGACTTTCACCGCACCATGGCCTTCGTCAACGCCGTCGCCTGGATTGCGCACGAACAGGACCACCACCCCGATCTGACGGTGGGCCACAGCCGCTGCACGGTGAACTGGTCCACGCATTCCGTCGGTGGCTTGTCCATCAACGACTTCATCTGCGCGGCGCGCGTCGACGCCCTGCTCGCATGAAGCGCGGACACGGCAGCTCAGCCCCCACCCGGCCAGCCAACACCAAGGGCGGCAAAGGCAAAGGCGGTGCCGCTTCCACCGCCCCCGGTGGCTTGGTCGTGGCCACGCATGGTCGCCACGTGATGGTGGAAGACGATGCCGGGCACCGCCTGATCTGCCACCCGCGCGGCAAGAAAAGCGAAGCCGTGGTCGGTGACCGCGTGCGTTGGCAGCACACCCTGGAAGGCGGCGACGAAGGCGTCATCACTGCGGTCGATGAACGCCGCAACCTGCTGTGGCGACAGGACGAATGGCGCAGCAAATCCTTCGCCGCCAACCTCGACCAGTTGCTGATGTGGATCGCGGTGGAGCCCGTTTTCAGCGAGATGCAACTCACGCGGGCACTGATCGCCGCGCGCTCGGCCGACATCCCCGTGACCATCGTGCTCAACAAGGTCGACCTGCCCGGCGCCGACACCGCCCGTGCCCGACTGGCGCCCTACCGCGCCATGGGCTACAACTTGGTGGAACTGTCGCTCAAAACCGAAGAAGATGCCGCCCGCGCCCAGGTCATGCCGCTGCTGCAAGGCAAGGCCACGCTGGTGCTGGGCCCCTCCGGCGCAGGCAAGAGCACGCTGATCAACACCCTGCTGCCCGAGGCCCGCGCCCAGGTCGGCGAAATATCGCAGGCGCTCAACTCAGGCCGCCACACCACCACCTCCAGCCTCTGGTACTGGCTGGATGGCGAGCCGGGCAGCCCAGAGCGCAGCGCCATCATCGACTCTCCGGGCTTCCAGGAGTTTGGCCTGCACCACATCCCAGCCACCGAGCTCACCCGCTGGATGCCAGACCTGGGCGCCCACGTGGCCGAGTGCCGCTTCCACAACTGCACACACCGCCAGGAGCCGGGCTGCGCCGTGCGCGCCGCGGTGGAGCGTGGAGAAGTCAGCCCCATCCGCCTGAGCCTGTACACCGACCTGTTCGAAGAACTCAGCCAGCCACGCTGGTGACCTGTTCGCTTGCCAGCCCCCCACAGGCGTCACGCCTCAGCCCACGTCCGATCTCCAGCCATGAGCCCCACCAACGACTGCCTCTCCGCACTGCCCCTCACACTTGACGCCTACGCTTGTGGCGACCTGTCCGTCACGGACCTCGCACGTGTGTGGCGAGACGCCGCCGAAAGCCACCAGCCCGCCTTGCCGCAGCGCTACGTGGACGTGCTCGAGCGCCTGCTCAGCCAGATCGAAAGCTCGGCGCTGTTCAGCGAGGAAAGCTGCTCTTTCAGCCGCGCCGACATCCTCGCCGCCCTGGCCGACTGGCTCGGCAAGGCACAGGCCCTCAAAGCCTGAGGCCCGTCGGCCTCTGTCAGCCGATCAGGTTCGCCAGCGACAGCAGCGCCAGCAACAGCATCCACAGCACCACAGAGCGCCAGATCAGGCCGACCACGCTTCGCAAGTGGGCCATCGCGGGGGGTGTGCCCTGGGTGCTGCCCTCGGCCTCGATGAGGCTGGGCGAATCGCCCTGGTTCAGCGTTCGGCTGACATCGCGCGCACCATCGGCTGCCACAGGCGCGACCTGACCACCGAGGCGCACACCCAGCGCACCTGACGCCGCCGAAAGGATGGTGCCTTCGTTCGGACGCAGCCACAACACGGCATGCCGCCGCCACGCATCGACCGCATCCTCGAAATTGCCCACGACGGCGAAGCCGAACGCGGTCATGCGAGCGGGCACATGGTCCAGCCAGCCGAACAAGGTTTGGGACAAGTCCATGAGGCGGTCGTGCGTGGGCGTGCCGGTCACGCGACTGCGGTAGGCCCAGTAGCGCCCCGCGAACTCGGCCAGGCGGTAGAGGACCGCCCCTGTGGGCCCCAGGCCCAGACTGGACAGGGCCACGAACCAGAAGAACACGCCGAACACATGGCGGTGAGCCGCCAGCAGCGAGTACTCCAGCACGTGACGCAGTATTTCAGTGCGCGGCAACTCGCTGGCGTCCAGGTTCTGCCAGTGCGCAAGCAACTCCCGCGCGCGGTTTTCCTGGCCTGCTTCCAGCGCATCGCGGATGGCCGTGAAGTGGTGGCTGAACTGGCGAAAGCCCAGCGTGAGGTACAGCACCGCCACGTCGAAAACCAAAGCCAGCACCGTGCTGTAGCGGTTGATGAAGTGGTAGCTGACCGCCACCAACGCCGACGGTGCCAACACGGTGATGGCCCACACCACGCGGGCATGCACATCGGCGCCTGCGTCGAAGTTGCGCCCAGCCCAGCGCACCCAAGCCGCCAGCGCATGGTGGATGGGGTTGAGGTTGGAGAGGGGTTTGAGCTGCTCCGCCAACAAGGCGAAGAGCACGGCGAAAAAGCTCATGCCTTGATGATAGCGGGCGGGCCGCTCCGCCATGCGCCCGTTTGCAGGGGAAGGTTCACGCAGAGAGGAAGCGGTATAAATTTCGCAACATCGCGGCGGTCGCCCCCCAGATGAAGTACTCCTTGCCCGCCTCGGAAGACCACGGCATCGAGAAGAACTCCAGCGGCGTGCCCGCCAGATCGAAGGCGCGGCGCTGGTGGTGGCGCGGGTCCATCAGGAATTCCAGCGGCACTTCGAACACCTCCTCCACCTCGCCCGGATCCGGCCGAAGCTGCAGCCAGGGGTGGTCGTGCGCTTGCGGCACAATCAACCCAACCACCGGTGTGACGATGAAGCCTGTGCCCGTGGTGTAAGTGGGCAGGCTGCCAAGCACCTCCACCCGCGCCGGGTCCAGCCCCACCTCCTCCTGGGCCTCGCGCAAGGCCGCGGACACGGCATCGGCATCGGTGGGCTCCATGCGGCCGCCAGGGAAGCTGATTTGGCCGGCGTGCTTGCGCAGGTGGGCTGTGCGCTGCGTCAACAGCACCGAGGCGCGGTCGCGCATGACGAGCGGCACCAACACCGCGGCGTGCACCGGGTCGGGAGCCCGGTACCACTTCTCGACGTCGACATCGGGCTGCCACAGCGGCGGCTGGGCAAAGCGGTTCAGCAGCGCATCGCGCGAGAAATGCAGGGGCGAAACGGGGGGCAGGTGCTGGTCGTGCCCCAGCAATTCGGCGGCACGGGGGTCGATGGAAAGGGCCATGGCCGCAATGATCGCACCAATGTTCAACCCAAGAAAAAAGCCGCCGACGCGCGTGGCGTGGGCGGCTCGGCTTCGCGGGGCAACGCGCCGACGGGGTCGGCTTTTGCCTGCGGCGAGAGCTCTCTTGCTTTGCTGCGCAAAGCACCACAGTCAGGCCTCGGCCTTCCTGTGGCTGAGCCTTTGGCTCAGGCGAGCTTTTCCTTGATGCGTGCCGACTTGCCGGAGCGCTGGCGCAGGTAGTACAGCTTGGCGCGGCGGACGTCACCGCGGCGCTTGACCTCGATCGAGGCGATCAGAGGGCTGTACAGCTGGAACGTGCGTTCCACGCCTTCGCCGCTGGAGATCTTGCGCACGATGAAGCTGGAGTTCAGGCCACGGTTGCGACGGGCAATCACGACGCCTTCGTAAGCCTGCACACGCTTGCGGTTGCCTTCAACCACGTTGACGCTGACGATGACAGTGTCGCCAGGGGCGAACGAAGGGATGGTCTTGTTCAGACGAGCAATTTCCTCTTGCTCGAGCTGCTGGATGATGTTGGACATCAAAGGCTCCTAGTGATCGTGTCCGCGCTGAAATTTGCGCTGGCTGGATGCCAGTCGCTTCGATTTGCCGGGCAGAGGATCTGCAAAACCGCAGATTATAGCGTCAATCCGCGAAGGAAGTCTTCGTCTTTTTTCGACAGCTCGCCGCGGGCCCGCGCAGCCTCGATCAATTCCGGCCGGCGGCGGGCGGTCAAGGCCAGTTGCTGCTCGCGGCGCCAGCGCGCGATCTGCGCGTGGTGCCCCGACATCAGCACCGCAGGCACCGGCAGGTCGCTCCCACCGGCCACCCCCGCCAGCTGAGCCGACAAGACCTCCGGGCGGCTGTAATGAGGGCAGTCGAGCAGGCCGTCGGAGAAGCTGTCCTGCTCGTGCGAGGCCGCATCGTGCAACACGCCCGGCTGCAAGCGCGCCACGGCGTCAATCAAGGTCAGCGCAGGCAATTCCCCGCCAGACAGCACGTAATCGCCCAGGCTGAGTTCCTCGTCGACGTGAGCGTCGATGAAGCGCTGGTCCACGCCTTCGTAGCGGCCACACACCAGCACCGCCCCGGGCCCGGCAGCCAGCTTCTGCACGCGCTGCTGGGTCAGGCGCTGGCCTGCGGGGCTGAACCAGATCACGGGCAGGCGCTGGGCCGGCGTCTGCGCGGATGCCACGCTGGACGCATCGGACGCATCAAACGCATCGGACGGCTCGGCGACCTGGCTCGCGCGGATGGCGGACAGGCAACGCACCAGGGGCTCGACGAGCATCACCATGCCGGGCCCGCCGCCGAAGGGGCGGTCGTCGACGCGGCGGTAGGCGCCCTCGGCGTGGTCACGCAGCGGCCACAGGCGAACGTCCACGGCCTGCGTCTCGAACGCACGGCGTGTCACACCGACCTGCTGGAAGGGCGCGAACAACTCGGGGAACAGGGTGATGACGTCGAAGCGAACGGCCATGGAGCCCCCAGCGGCAGGCGCCGAGACGGCGCCGGGTGTCAGTAGTCCAGGCCCCAGTCGGCCACGATGCGCTTGTCGGCCAGGCTCACGCTCAGGATGTAGGCGGACACGAACGGGATCAAGCGCTCGACGGGCTTGCCATCGGCGCCGGCTTCACCCTCCAGGCGCAGCACACTGTTGGGGCCGGTCTCGATCAGGTCCACGACGCGGCCCAAGGCCTCGCCCTGGGGATTGAACACGTCCAGCCCGATGAGGTCGATCCAGTAAAACTCGCCGTCGTCGGGCGTGGGGAAGGCAGAGCGCGACACGAAAACGCGGGCGCCCTTGAGGGCCTCGGCGGCGTTGCGGTCGTCCAGTCCTTCACAGGTGGCGACCACGACGTCACCCTGCTCGCGGGCGTTCCTGACCTGCAGGAAGCGCGGCGCGCTGAGGCGGGCGGTGGCCGACGCAGGCGCCGGCTTCGCCATGGCACCCGGACGCACCACAGCGCCCGCGGCCACATCGGCGGGGCGCAAAAACCATTTCTTGGTGCAGAACAGGGCCTGGGGGTCTGCAGAAAACGGCATCACCTTGATGCCGCCCTTGACGCCCCAGGCATCGACCACGCGCCCCACTTCCACCGCGTCCTCGGGCCAGACGACGCCGTCGTCCAGCACCAGCGGGGAGGGGTTCGCGCGTTCGCTCATGCCTGCCTGTTCTGCCAAGGCATGCCAGCTCAGGCGGCTGCGGCCTTCGACTTGGCCTCGCGGATCAGGCGCGCGACGGTCTCGGAGGCTTGGGCGCCATTGCCGACCCAGTGGTCCACGCGGTCGAAAGCGATGCGCAGCGATTCGGCGTTGCCGGAAGCCAGGGGGTTGTAGAAGCCCACGCGCTCCAGGAAACGGCCGTCACGGCGGTTCTTTTGCTCGGCAACGACGATGTTGTAAAACGGGCGCTTCTTGGAGCCGCCGCGGGAGAGTCGAATCACGACCATGATGTGTCCTTCAAAAATGGGGCGATGGCTGCGTCCCGGGAGACACTCGGGGAGCAATCATCAAGGCTCGTGCTCGCCTGTGTGCACCACAGGCTTGAACCAACCAACAAGCCCGACTTGCTTAGATACGCGCTGGTCCGCCAGGGAAAACCACCCCAAACGCCCAGCCCAAGCCGGAAAACCTTGCATTATAGTCCGACCGCATCGGAATGCGCAAAATCCGCACCGCCCTGCCCATGAGCCCTCAACCCACCCGCATGAAATCCAAGACCCTGGCGACCTGGGCCGCATTTCTGGGCGGCCCCCTGGGGCTGCACCGGTTCTACCTGCATGGGTCGCGCGACACGCTGGGGTGGCTGCTGTGGCTGCCCACGAGCTTGGGCCTGTGGGGCGTGCACCGCGTCTCGCTGTATGGACAGGACGACCAGCTCGCCTGGCTGCTGGTGCCCGTCCTGGGCTTCACGCTGGCAGGCACCATGTTGCAAGGCATCGTCTATGGTTTGACGCCGGATGCGGCCTGGCACGCGCGGCGCAACCCGCAGCTGCCGATCGACCAAGCCCCCGCCAGCGGCTGGCCGGTGGTGTTCGGGGTGGTCTTGTGCCTGCTGGTCGGCGCCACGGTGCTGATGGCGACCATCGCTTTTTCTGGCCAGCGCTACTTCGAGTATCAGGTGGAAGAGGCGCGCAAGATCAGCCAGTGAGCGTTAGACAGACGTCAGGCTCGGAACATGAAGTACGCGGCCCCCACCAGGCACAGTGCTGCCCAGATGTAGTCCAGCTTGAAGGGCTGCCCCATGTAGAACACGGCAAAGGGCACGAACACGCTCAGTGAGATCACCTCTTGCATCACCTTGAGCTGCCCCACCGTCAGCGCTTGCGCGCCGATGCGGTTGGCGGGCACCTGCAGCAGGTACTCGAACAGGGCGATGCCCCAGCTCACCAGGGCAGCAAACAGCCAGGTTTTGCCGGCCATGTTCTTGAGGTGGCCGTACCAGGCGAAGGTCATGAAGACGTTGGATGCGATCAGCAAGAGAGCCGTCTGCAGGGGAATGGGCATTGCGTTCATGCCCCAAGTCTAGGCAAAGCACGGATAATCTCGCCTTTGCGCCACCAGATACCCGCTCACGCCATGACCGACGCCACGCCGAACAACGCCCCCCTCACCTACGATCAAGCTGGCGTCAACTACGACCTGATCGACCCTTTGAAGGTGGCCGCTCAACGCGCAGCAGCCGAAACAGGCGCTCATTTGGCCAGCCATGGTTTCAGCGAGGTGCTGGCGTCACGCGGCGAATCGGCCTACGTCGTCGACGTGGGCCCGATGTACCTGGCCTCCATCGTCGAATGCCTGGGCACCAAAACCCTCGTGGCCGACGAGATGGCCACCCTGACGGGCAAGAGCTATTACGACGGCATCGCGCAAGACACCATCGCCATGGCGGTGAACGACCTGATCACCGTGGGCGCCACGCCCCTGGTGGTGCAGGCTTACTGGGCGGCTGGCGGATCCGACTGGTTCGGCGACAAGATCCGCGCCAACGCCCTGGTGGCCGGCTGGAAGAAGGCCTGTGAAGTCAGCAACGTGGCTTGGGGAGGTGGTGAAACCCCCGCACTGGCCGGCATCGTGGCCGATGGCCGCGTCGACCTGGCCGCGTCCTGCACCGGCATCATCAGCCCGAAAAGCCGCCTTTCGGTCGGTGACAAGCTGGGCGCAGGCGATGCCATCGTCTTCCTGGCGGCCAGCGGCATCCACGCCAACGGCTTGTCGCTGGCGCGCAAGCTGGCCGAGCGTCTGCCTCAGGGCTACCTGACCGACATCGGTAATGGCCAGACCTACGGCGAGGCCCTGCTGGCCCCCACCCCCCTGTATTCGCCGGTGACAGAGGCCCTGGCGAAGGAGGGCATCTTCCCGCACTACTGCGCCAACGTGACGGGTCACGGCTGGCGCAAGCTGCTGCGCCACCCCAAGCAGCTGACCTACCGCATCACGGCCGTGCCACCCAAGACGCAGGTGCTGGCCTTCATGCAGAAAGAGTGCGGCCTGGACGACCATGAAGCCTACGGCACGCTCAACATGGGCGCAGGTTTCGCCCTGTACGTGGCCGCTGACCAGGCCCATCGCGTGGTCGACATCGCCCGCGCGGTGGGTGTCGAGGCCATGGTCGCTGGCCGGGTGGAAGACGGCCCCAAGCAGGTCGTCATCGAGCCACTGGGTGTGACTTATGGCGCGGAAGAGCTGCAACTGCGCTGAGTTGCGGGCCGCCTGAGCCCGCCACACCCAAGGGTTTGCACCCAAGGGGTATTCAGTTTGCCCGCCGAACGTCCGATAAGGCACTTGTTCGTGATGTATTCCCTCCCTTTGGCAGACGCCACGCGGAGAAGAATCAGATGCGACGAAGTGCAGTCAGGACTTCATGGGCAAATACATGATCAACATCCGCAACATCCGCATCGGTCAACGGCTGACCTTGGGCTTCGGCCTGGTCATCGCGCTGATGGTTCTGCTGGCAGGCCTGGCCCTGACACGCATCCAGGATCTCAGCCACGTCACCACGGAAATCGTCGACGCCACCTACCCGCAGACGGTGACGGCCAACCGGATGAAGGCCAACCTCAACGAAATCTCGCGCAGCATGCTCAGCGTGCTGGTGATGAGCGACGAGGAACAGATCAAAGGCGAGTTGCTCAACATCGCCAAATACGAAAAGCTCAATATCGAAATGGCCGCGGGGGTGGAAAAGGCCCTGGCCGATGAGGCTGACAAGGAACTGCTGGCGAACCTCAGCAAGTACCGCGAGCGCTCCAACAAGGCCCAGAAGGCTTTCGTGGAGCTGATCCAGGGCGGGCAGAAGGAAGAAGCGCTCACCAAGTTCCTGTTCTCGGTGAGGTCGATGCACACCAAGTACTTCGAGGCGCTGGAGCAGCTCAACGCCCGCCAGCACGCGCTGATGGAGACGGCCGGTGAGCGCTCGGCCGAGACAGCACGCCACACCACCCTGTTCATCCTGGTCCTGGCGGTCGCCATCGTGGCGGTGAGTGTGGGCGTGGCCTTCTTCGCCACCCGCAGCATCACCCGCCCGTTGACCCGTGCGGTCAAGATCGCCGAGCAGGTGGCCGCTGGCGACCTCAGCGCCCGCATCGTCAGCGAAAGCGAAGACGAGACCGGTCAGCTGATGCGCGCGCTGGACGAAATGAACCGTGGCCTGCAGCGCATCGTGGGAGACGTCCGCCAGGGCACGGTGGCCATCGCGTCGGCCTCCAGCCAGATCGCATCGGGCAACTCCGACCTGTCGGTGCGCACCGAAGAGCAGGCATCCTCCCTGGCACAAACTTCGTCGGCCATGAGCGAGTTGACCCGGATCGTCCGTCAAAACGCAGAAAACGCCTCACAGGCCAACCAACTGGCTTCGGCCGCGTCGAGCATCGCCTCCGAGGGCGGGCAAGCGGTGGCGCAGGTGGTGGACACCATGGGCGCGATCGATGCGTCGTCGCGCAAGATCGTGGACATCATTTCGGTGATCGATGGCATCGCCTTCCAGACCAACATCCTGGCGCTGAATGCCGCCGTCGAGGCGGCCCGCGCAGGCGAGCAAGGCCGTGGCTTCGCCGTGGTGGCCGGCGAGGTGCGCACGCTGGCGCAGCGCTCGGCAACGGCGGCCAAGGAGATCAAAACGCTGATCAACGAGTCCGTGGAAAAGGTCGAGCAGGGCAGCAAGCTGGTGTCGTCCGCCGGCGGCACGATGGGTCATGTGGTGGCCAGCGTGCAACGTGTCACCGACATCATCAGCGAAATCACCGCGGCCAGCCGCTCGCAGAGCGAGGGCATCGAAGAGGTCACGCGCAGCATCCAGAAGATGGATGGCGTGACACAGCAGAACGCTGCCCTGGTCGAGCAGGCCGCAGCCGCAGCCGAGTCCATGCAAAACCAGGCGCATAACCTGGCCCAGGTGGTGAGCGTGTTCAAACTGGAGTCGACCGCTTGATGCGGCGCCTCGCCTGCCACGCCCTGGGCCCTCACACCCCTCCCCCATCGAACCCCCGAGGATACCGACCATGAAAGCACGTCTCTCCGCCCTGATGACCGCCGCCGCCCTGACATTGGGCGCCATGACCGCCGCCCACGCCGTCGAGGTGCAAGGCGCCAAGCTTGAGGACACCGCCACGGTGGCTGGCAAGAACCTGGTGCTCAACGGCGCTGGCGCCCGCATCAAGGCCGTGTTCAAGGTCTATGCGATCGGCCTGTACCTCACCGAAAAGAAGACGACCCCTGCAGATGTGCTGGCATTGGCCGGCCCCAAGCGCTTCAAGATCGTCTTCCTGCGTGAACTGACATCCGAGGAATTCGGCTCGGCCTTCCTGGCGGGCATCAACAAGAACCTGGAAAAAGACGAGAAGACCAAACTGGTCAACCAGATCACCAAGTTCGGCGACCTGTTCACCGAGTTCGAGGGTGTGAAAAAGGGCGACGTCATCATCGGCGACTACAACCCGGCCGTGGGCACCACCATCACGCTGAACGGCAAGCAACTGGGCGCGCCCTTGCCCGACGTGGCGTTTTACAACGCCATCCTGCGCATCTGGATCGGCGCCAACCCGGCCGACAACATGCTCAAGCCGCTGTTGCTCGGCGAAAAGTCCTGAGTTGACGCCCCCTTTGCTCAGAGGGCGCACCGCCCTCGCATACAATGCGAGGTGACGGGCCTCCTCGCATGGGGGCGCGGCCAACCGGGTCAGATCGGGAACGAAGCAGCCCTAACCGAATGCCTCCAGTGCCGGGGTCAGGCTCGTCACCTTTCTTTCCCTCCCTCGTGGCGCTGTCGTTCTGACGGCGCTGGATGCCCCACGCGTCGCGGCCGGGACCGAACTTCCGCGAAAGTTCGGGGCGCCTCTTGACTGCGCAATGTGCGCCCTCGCATGGCATCTGCACCCGCCCCATCCAACGCACAGCAACTGGCCTCCACCGGGGCTACCGGCCACACGGTCGTGCCCATCGACCTGGGTGACCGCAGCTACGACATCCTGATCGGCGACGGCCTGCTGGACGCTTCCAGCTTCGCCGGCCTGCCCTCGTCGGCCAAGGCGCTGATCGTCACCAACACCACGGTGGGGCCGCTTTACACGGCCAAGTTGCGCGCGGCCATCGCGCCATTGCACAAACAGGTGCTGGACGTTGAATTGCCCGACGGCGAGCAGCACAAGGACTGGCCTGCGCTCAACCAGGTGTTCACCAAGCTGTTGGAGGAAGCCGCAGACCGCAAAACGGTGCTGTACGCCCTGGGCGGCGGCGTCGTCGGCGACATGACGGGCTTCGCCGCGGCCTGCTACATGCGGGGTGTGCCCTTCGTGCAAGTGCCGACCACGCTGCTGGCACAGGTCGATTCCTCTGTGGGTGGCAAGACCGCCATCAACCACCCGGCGGGCAAGAACATGATCGGCGCGTTCTACCAACCGCTGCGCGTGGTGTGCGACATCGACACGCTCGACACCCTGCCCCAGCGCGAGCTGTTGGCCGGCCTGGCCGAGGTCATCAAGTACGGCCCGATTGCCGACGCCGGGTTCCTGACCTGGCTGGAAGCCAACCTGGACAAGCTGCTGGCGCGCGACCGCGCCGCCCTGAGGCATGCCATCCAGCGTTCCTGCGAAATCAAGGCCTGGGTGGTCGGCCAGGACGAGAAAGAGTCGGGCTTGCGCGCCATCCTGAACTACGGCCACACCTTTGGGCATGCCATCGAGGCGGGCCTGGGCTACGGCGCCTGGCTCCACGGCGAGGCCGTGGGCTGCGGCATGGTGATGGCGGCCGACCTCTCGGCCCGCCTCGGCCTGATCGACGAGGCCACCTCGCAGCGCATCCGCGCCCTGGTGGCGCGCGCCGGCCTGCCCGTGCACGGCCCGGACCTCGGCGCAGACCGGTACATCGAGCTGATGCAGGTCGACAAGAAAGCCGAGGGCGGCGAGATCCGCTTCGTGCTTGTCGGCCCCCTGGGCCAGGCGGGCATGCGGGCCGCGCCAGATGCCTTGGTGCGCGATGTGATCGCAGCCAACGTGCGCTGAAGCCCGTCTCGCGCCATGTGGACCGCCCCGTACGCCAGCCAGCCAGACCGCTCGCGTGGGCGGCGATTCCCAGAGCCCAGCGCCCCCACGCGCAGCGAGTTCCAGCGCGACCGCGACCGCATCGTGCACAGCACCGCCTTTCGGCGCCTGGTCTATAAAACGCAGGTCTTCCTCAACCACGAAGGCGACCTCTTCCGCACCCGGCTGACGCACTCGCTGGAGGTTGCGCAGCTGGGCCGCTCGATCGCACGCTCTCTGGGCCTCAACGAGGACCTGGTCGAGGCCGTGGCCCTGGCCCATGACCTGGGCCACACGCCCTTCGGTCACGCCGGCCAGGACGTGCTCAACGACTGCATGTCCGAGCATGGCGGCTTCGAGCACAACCTGCAGTCGCTGCGCGTTGTCGATGAACTGGAAGAGCGCTACCTGCCTTACAACGGTCTGAACCTGACTTTCGAGACGCGCGAAGGCATCCTCAAGCACTGCTCCAGACGCCATGCCGAGATGCTGGAGCAGCGCGAGCCTGGCGGCGTCGGACAGCGCTTCCTCAAAGGCACCCAGCCCAGCCTGGAGGCCCAGCTGTGCAACCTCGCTGACGAGATCGCCTACAACGCCCACGACATCGACGATGGCGTGCGCTCAGGACTGATCACGCTGGAGCAGCTGGAAGCCGTGCCCCTGTTCGTGCGCTTCCGCGATGAAACGCTGCGGGAGTTTCCCCACGCCAAGGGGCGTCGGTTGCTGTTCGACAGCATCCGACGCATGCTGTCTCAGCAGGTCTACGACGTCATTGACGCCACCCGTGCGCACATCGCCGAACACCTGCCTTTGAATGCAGACGAGGCGCGTCAATGCCCACCGCTGGTGCGCTTCAGCCCGGGCATGCGCGAGGCCAGCACGCAGCTCAAGCGCTTCTTGTTCAAGGAGTTGTACCGGCATCCACAGGTCAACGAGACCACAGCCAAGGCCAAGCAGGTGATGTCGGAGCTGTTCGCCGCTTACGTCGCGCACCCCTCAGCGATGCCCGCGGGCTTTGCCCAGCGCGAAGACCTGCACCGGGCCGTGGCGGACTACATTGCCGGGATGACCGACAGGTTTGCAGTGCGGGAGCATGAGAGGCTGACGGGGCGCAGCCTCTTCTGAGGCGGCGTGGCTGCCGCACGCATGCACGCAACGCGTGCACATTTGGCGGGGGAAGCGCCCTTTCATCCCGAGACCATGCGCTGGGGGTGACATCCACAATCTCAGGCATCTCATCACGTTCGAGGTGCCCCATGAGCTTTCGCATCCCTGTTTACCGTCCCGATTTGTCGGGCAATGAGCAGAACTACGTGATGGAGTGCCTCCAATCGTCCTGGATTTCCTCCAAGGGCAAGTTCATCCCGGAGTTCGAAGAGAAATTCGCGGCCCGCGTGGGCGCCGCGCACGCGACCTCGGTGTGCAACGGCACGCTGGCGCTGCACCTTGCGCTGGTGGCTTTGGGCATCGGCCCTGGCGATGAAGTCATCGTGCCCACACTGACCTACATCGCCTCGGCCAACGCCGTGGCATACACAGGCGCCACCCCGGTGTTCGCCGACTCGCTACCGGGCAACTGGCAACTCGACCCCCAGGATGTGGCCCGCCGCATCACGCCTCGCACCAAGGCCGTCATGGCCGTGCACCTGTACGGCCACCCCTGCGAGATGGAGGCACTGCAAGCGCTGTGCCGCCAGCACCGCATCTTCCTGATCGAGGACTGCGCCGAAGCCTTCGGCACCACGTACCACAACCGCCATGTGGGCAACTTCGGCGACGTGGCCATATTCAGCTTCTTCGGCAACAAGACGATCACCACGGGTGAAGGCGGGATGCTGATCACGAACGACCGCACCATCATCGAGCGGGCGCGCCACTTCAAAGGCCAGGGGCTGGCCACCCACCGCGAGTACTGGCACGACGTGGTGGGCTACAACTATCGCATGACCAACATCTGCGCCGCCTTGGGCCTGGCCCAACTGGAGCGCGCCGATGCGTTCATCGAGCGCAAGCGGCAGATGGCGCAGATGTACCGAGCAGGCCTGCGCGGCACACCCGTGCAAATGCAAGTGGACGCACCGGATGTGGTCAACAGCTACTGGATGGTCAACATCTTGGTGGACAACGCCGTTGACCGCGACCCGTTGCGCAAACACCTGGCCCATGCCGGCGTGGAAACCCGTCCGGCTTTCAATCCCATCCACACGATGCCGATGTACGCCAGCCGCTACCAACGCCACCCAGTGGCCGAGGATGTGGCCTGGCGCGGGATCAACCTGCCCAGCTTCCCCTCGATGACGGATTCGGAGCTGAGCGAGGTCTGCCAGTTGGTTCATGGGTACTACGCCGCGCAGCGCTCAGTCTTGTCGCTGGCTGCTGCCTGAGGAAGACACGATGCGCGCGTTCTCGGTCGCGATGCTGGGGGACTACTTCACCAGCTGGATGGGCGGAGCCAACTTCCTGGGCTTCATGTTCAACGGCATGTTGCAAGCAGCACCTGCGCACAACGCAACGGTGCACCTGCTGATGCGCCACACCAATCTGCCAGAGGCGCTGCAGCATGAGGTCCGTGATTTTCTGCCCCTGCGCCGCGAGCAGCTCAACACCTCGGGCCCGCTGAAATGCCTGCTGGACAACGTGCCTCAGATCTCACACGTTCTCTTCTACCGGGACCTTCCTGCAACGCTCGACGCTCTGCAGATCGACGTGATCGGCCCCACAGGAGAGAACCTGGGTAGCAACTTCTCGCGACCCTGGTTCGCTTACCTGCCCGACTTTCAGCACCAATACCTCACTCGCTTTTTCTCACAGCGTGATCGCATCCAACGCGACCAACATTTCCGGGCGCTGGTGGAGAACAGTTGCGGTGTCTTCGTCAACTCGGCAGCGGTGGTCAGCGATGTGCAACGCTTCTACGCAGGCGCTGCGCAGAGCCAGCGCATCTACCGCTTTCCCCAGATGCTGACCGATGTCAGCATGGGAAGGGAGGGCATCTCGGATGCGCGCGAGCGGCTGGGCATCACGCACCCCTATCTGATCAGCTGCAGCCAGCGTTGGCTGCACAAGCAGCATGAATTGGTGATTGGCGCCTACGCGGAGTACATCGACAAACATCCCCAAAGTCCCCTGCACTTGGTCTTCACCGGGGAGAAAACGGACTACCGCAATCCGGCATACGCGAACGCTGTGCAGGCCTTGATAGACCGATTTGACCTACAAGACCGTGTCCACGACCTGGGACTGATCGATCGAGCGGATCAACTACGCCTGATCGCTGGTGCGCAAGCCTTGGTTCAGGCCAGTCTCTTCGAGGGGGGTCCAGGGGCCAGCGGCGCGATGGAAGCCGCCTTGCTTGGCACCACGGTTCTGGCCTCCGACATCGACGCGAACCGTGAGATGCCCTTTGGGCGCCTGCGCTTCTTCGATCGCCAACGCTCGAGCGCACTGGCAGAGCTGATTGCGGGCCTGCCCGAGGGCGCCCAATCTCACGAAGTGCCCTACACCGCGGAGCACATCGACTTCCTCAACACGGCAGGGGGGCTTCAGTTGCTGGCCGCGATGCGCAGCGCTTTGCCCGAGACCTCGCAGCCATGAAAGTCGTTTACCTGGATCCGGGTCTGGGCGCAGGCAAAGGCCACAACTTCGCCATGGCGCATGAGTTTGACCACGCCCTGGCCACCGAGCGGGGACTGGACTTGCACCATGTGCTGCAAGCACAGGCGACCCGCGAGCGCCTCCCCTCGCTGAAGGGCATCATTCACAACACCGTGCGCATCGATGGGTACACGCGGCTCGCTTCTACCGACGTGCTGGACGCGAAACGCAAGGAAGCATTGCTGGCTGTCGTCGCCGCGGACCTCGCCGAAGCTGGGGTCGAGGACGCAGACGTGCTCATCATGCCGACAGCCTATCCCCTGCACCTGCTCGCGCTGGCCCAGCACGTGCGGTTACAGGCACATTGCCGCGTCGTTCTGGGCATGCTGCTGCCATGCAGCTTCTGGTGCTCTGACAGCCTGGCCGAACGCACGCTGGCGGGGTGGATGGCAGACGGCGTGAACGCCCTGGCCAGCAAGACCCAACTGCTGGCCTACTCAGAGACTGGCGTCTTCCGATTTGCGGACAACATCGTGCCCATGGCATCGCTGCTTCCGCCTGTGGCCAGCCCCAACGCGCGACTGATGGGCGAGTTGGCGCAGCGAGCCAAGGGCCAGTCGCTGACAAACGAACCCGTGCTCGGCTTCTTTGGCTCGCCGTTCAGCACCAAGGGCTTTTCGCTATTGGTCCAAACCCTGCAAACGATGGCAGGCGCCAACCTGCACCACGGCATGCGGGTCAAGATTCATTTGCCGCCTGGGCACGAATCGATGTGCGATCAATTGAGCGCACTGGCGCCGTGGATCTCAGCCTCGAGTTCCGACACCGACAACGCCACCTATTTGCACCAGATGGCAGCCGTGGATGTGGTGTGGGCCCTGTACGACCCTCGCGAGTACAGCGGCAAGATGAGCGGCATCGTGCCTGAGGCCATCAGTCTGGGCAAACCGCTGTTGCTCTCAGATGGCTGCTTGGCGCTGCAAGACTTTCTCGAGCGGTACGCCCCGGGCTCGTTTGTGTTGGCCCCCTATTCTGCCGATGGCTTGCAAGCGTCGCTGCAAACTCAACACGCAGACTGGGCTCATCCGATGCGGTGCGCGCGAGCACATGCGCCCTTGATGCAAGAGATGAAGTCCATGGACCGCTACTTGGCGGTGTGCGGCATCGCTTGAAGCCTTCAAAGCCGGCGCGCCGGTGCCGTGTACACCGTGACGTTGGCGGGCACCGAGCGCATCACAACAGCCCCCGCACCGACCTTGGCGTTGTCACCCACACTCAGCTTGGGAAGAACACGGGCGCCCGACCCGAAGAACACGGCCTCTCCCACCTGGACGTAGCCAGTGATGTCGACATGGGCACTGAGGTTGGAATGCTGCCCTATGCGGCTGTCATGCCCGATGGAGGTGTGCGCGTTCAAGGTGACGAAATCCTCTACAACGGCATCTGCCGAGATCATGGCGTGCGGCAGCACCACGCAGCCTCGGCCCAAGCGCGCCGTGCGCGCGACCACCGCGCTGGGATGGATGAAGGTTCCAAACACCGCCTGCCTGGCCAGCATCTGCTCTGCCACGGGGCGCTTGAAGAGCGGGTTGCTGATCGCCATGATGTGCTCGTCGCTGGACGCAGGCGTGTGTTCGCTGAATCCGCCCAGCCACGGCACGTTGTAGTGCGCAGGCAGCAAGCCGTGCTGCGGGTCTGCCACATACCCTTTGATGGTTGCAGGCATGCCAAGCTCGCGCGCGTGCTCGATCCAGCTGATCACCTCACGGCTGAGCGCGCCTGCGCCGACGATGACGAACGACCGTTGATCCATCACTTCACCATGTAGCCGCCGTCGACCACCAGGGTGGTGCCTGTGATCCAACGCGCAGCGCCCGACATCAGGAACAACACGGTTTGCGCGACGTCGTCAGGTCTACCAAAACCGAGCAGATGATGTCCTTCGTATGCTTGCACACCTGCTTCACCAAGTTGAGCCGTGATCGCATGGTGCATCTCTGAAACCACGGCGCCAGCTGCCACGGCGTTGACGCGGATCTGCCTGGGCGCCAGTTCACAGGCCAACGAACGCACCATGCCATCCACAGCGGCCTTCGCTGCCGAGTACGTCGCCATGCCGCTTTGACCGCGGCTCCCGGCCACGGAGGACATGAAAACCAAAGACGCACCATCGACAAGAACACCCTTGCTGGATGCTGCCTTCGCCAAACCCAGGGACGCCATGATGCTGCTGCCGAACACATCGTCCACGTTGGACTGTTTGAGCATGCGTGCAGGGCGCAACGCGGCCACACCAGCCGCATGGAAGATGCCGTCGAAGGGCCCGACCTCTTGCGCCACACCTTTGACCCAGTCCGCCACGTCGTCGACGGCATCCAGAGACTTCGTGAAGCCATGGTGTCCGCTGCCCGCCAGCAACGCTCGGCTCTGGGCGAGACGCGTGTCGTCCCGCCCTGAGAAGACAAGGTGCGCGCCCAATTGCGACAGGGCCACGGCCGTCGCACGACCGATGCCCGATGTGGCCCCGGTGACCAGGTAGCGCTTGCCTTGGAATGCTTGCGGAGAGAACGGGCTCATAGGTAGATGGTGCCGATACAGGACAGTTGACCCACGGGCACCGAAGCGCCCGCCCACGAGTAGCCTACGCCAAAACCGAACATGGCCAGTGTCAGCGTCTCGCAAGACAGGCGTGGCGCCAGCTCGGTGCACATCAGCAGCGGGATCGACGCACTGCTGCAGTTCCCAACTTTGTCGATGTTGATGGGCACGCGGTCAGCGGGCAATTTGGCTTTCTTGACCAAGTGCTTGAGCATGAACTGGTTGGCCTGATGGAACAGGAAGCCATCGTGTTGCGCAAGGCTGCGGCCGGAAGCCGCGACACATGATTCGATCAGCGCTGGCACAGCCTGGAGGGTGAAGTTGAACACCTGACCGCCATCCATGAAAAGACAGGACATCGCCTTTCCATGCCACCGCGCGTCATCATCTTCGACATGCTGCTTGAAGCCGCCTTGGGGAATGATCAAGTTGCTCGCACCAGCGCCATCGCTGCCAAGGATGAAGTGGGACGCCAGCATGTCGGATTGGGCCCGCTCGTCTGCCTCGATCGCGGTCGCGGTTCCAGCGTCCCCGAAGAGCAGCGCAGTCGCACGATCAGTCTTGTCCACCGTTTTGGAGATGGTGTCGCCGACTGCCAGGAGCACGCGCTTGGCAGCGCCGCTCTGGACCATCATCTGCGCGAGCCACAGCGCATACGGATAACCGGAGCAGCCGAGGTTCACGTCGAATGCGATGGCACCAGATCGCATCCCCAGCTTGCCATGCAGCGCGCAAGCGGTGGCGGGCAAGCGGTAATCCGGGGTCTGCGAGAGGAAGATCAGCGCGTCTACCGTCTCGGCGGGCCACGCCAGTCCGGCCAGCAGATGCTCCGCCGCTGCTTGGCACAGATCGGCGGTGGTGGTGGCATCGTCCACCCAGTGTCGGGTGTGAACCCCGATCATCTTGGAGACGTCGTCGATCGCCTCACGCCCCAACGAGGCCTCGAATTCGTCGTTGCGCACTTGCCGCTTTGGCAGGCAGGCGACCACACCGGCAATGCGCGAGCATCGCGTCACAGCGTGTTGTCCGATCAGCGCAGTCTCAGTGGTCATGAGGGTCCCCGTCGAATGGCATCGGCTTCAGAGGTCTGTGCCGTGGTGCGCCATGGCAGCCTGCACGTCCCGACACGAAGCACGGAAATGGATGAGTTTTTCCTCGGCATCCGAAGCAAAAGCAGGCGGCTGGGGTGACCAGGTGTCCAGCGGTACGCGCTTGCAGACTTCGTGATCTTCTTCGAACACCCGGCGGTTGGTGGCTGCCGTGGAGGCCAAGAAGGAAGCCACGACCGCCGGGTCACGGCCTGAATGCAAGGGCATCGTGAGCATCCGGCTGTAGAAATGTGTGCGCTCCGCCTGCGAAGAAGGCAGGAAGTGCTGCAGCGAGTACGACAACCCGTGGGTGGACGAGATCATCGTGAACGGGTAGATGTAGATGCTCATGTACCCTGCGTACTGGAAGTCCAGGGCAAAGAGCTCAGACACACGCGCCAGGCTGCGGGCCACACGGGCGTTCCCCACCGGGGCATACCACACCGAGTTCCGTCCGTGAAATTCGTTGTGGCCTGCCTGCAGGTCAAGCAGGCCCAGCGAGCCAGGATGAACCAACGGCACATGGTAGGGCTCGAGGGCATTTTCTAACGCGATTTTCCAATCGCACTCGAAAGCATACGCATTCCAGTCATGCCGCCCCGTCACGCCAAAGGAGATGTCCTCCAACAAGGGAAGGACACCGCCCAATTGTTCGACCAGGGGTTGCGCGGGCCGGTCGCTCACGAACAGGAAATCGCCTGCCCAATCGGTCTGCCATCGGCGGAAGTCGACCTTGTCGATTTGACAGGACTTGAACCGCTCACGCTCAGGGATCAGGAACTCGCCGCGGTTGTATGTCCAGCCGTGGTAGCCGCATGTGGCCGCCTGCCGACCATGATCGGCAAGGAACATGCGGGCGCCTCGATGCGGGCAGCGGTTATCGAAGGCAACCAGGTCGCCCCCATCGTTGAACACAACCACCTCCTGGTCCAGCACCTTCAGCCGCAGGAAGTCACCGTGTGAGGGCAATTCATTGCGGTGCGCCACCAAGTGCCAATGGCTGCGCCAGAGGTGTTGCCCGAGGGCATCGAACGCGAAGGACATCAGGCTGCGCGCTTGAGCGAGACGAGACCTTCGATGTCAGCCACCGTCTGGCACTTCATCAGATCCTGCGAACTCAGCATCACCTTGAAGCAGTCATCGCACAGCGCGATGGTGGAAACGATGGCCAGCGAATCCCATGTGTGGCTGGTCAGATCCAATCCAGAGTGGACATCCTGGGCCGGGATTTCAAGGATTTCGGCCAGACCTTCGTAGAACTCTTGCATGGTGCTTACCTCTCGGTGGGTCAGAAAGTGATCGTGCATGCGGCCCACGAGTAGCCGACGCCGAAGCCAATCAGCACATGCCGTGAACCGGCCGGCAAGGCATTCAGGTCGAGCAGGGGCTGCATGGTCAGGGGGATGGTCGAAGACACGGTGTTGCCAACATCGGCCAGCCGCACCGGCGTTTTCTCCAATGGCAGCTTCATTTTCTTGCGCAAGGCATCGAGCATGAACTTGTTGGCTTGGTGCAAGAAGACGCTGTCCACCTCATGGATGCTCCAGCCAGCCTTGCGCAAGATCGCATCGAGCGCACGCGGCACCTGCGTCAATGAGAACGACATCACCTCGCCGCCGTTCATGAAAAGGTTGTCGCGGGCGCGCCAATTGCCCGAGGCATCCTGGAGGGCCTGCGCACTCTGCTGCGAACGGGCTTCACGGCAAGCTCCCGTGGCAACGATGAGGTGGTCTGCGCCGGCACCATCTGTACCGAAGATGAAAGGACCGATGCCGGCACCACCTTCAGTGGCGGCAATGACAGTGGCTGTGGCGCCGTCACCGAACAATGTGCGCACGCTCTTGTCCATCGGGTGGATGAATTTGGAATAGGTGTCGGCCGTCAGCAGCAGCACCTTGCTGGCCGCACCACTCTGGATCAGCCCATTGGCCAGCGACAGGCCGTACACATACCCCGAGCAGCCCAGGTTGATGTCCAGGGCACCTGCATGGGTGGGAATGCCCAGCCGGTGTTGCAAGACACAGGCGGTGGTGGGCAGGAAGTAGTCTGGCGCCTGCGTGCACAAAAGGATGAAGTCAATGTCCTCGGCAGCGACCTTGCCTTTGGCAAACAATGCCTGGGCCGCGGCACAAGCCAAGTCGCCTGCGGTCTCATCTGGCGCAGCGATGTGCCGGCAGTGGATGCCCGTCTTCTCGAGGATTTTCTCGGCCGGCCAATCGGGAAAAACCGTCGCAAGCTCTTCGTTGCTCAGTGTGTGCACTGGCAAGTGGCTCGAGATGTCCATGATTTTCGCTTGCGGCATGGTGAAAATTGCCTGCGCTGTGTGACCTTGTTGACAGTGTCTGCCCAAACTGCCTCGTCCGGCCTCATGAATAGGGGTGGAAATCCTCGCCATTCGCAGGCACTGCTCGCCCCCCCACCGCTCAGGCTACCAAGGCAGGTGCAGCCAGCAAGTGATCCGCGGCTTGCCCCTGGCGGTGGCGCTCCACCATGCGGGTCAGCACACCTTCGAAATCGCGGGTGTAGTTCATGCTGTCGAACAAGGCGCTGTGCTGGCGCGCGTGCACCAGGTGGTCGCGCAGACACTGGCGCCGCTCGGCATCGTGCGCCAGTGCGATGACCGTCTGGTGGTAGCTGCGCAGGTCGGCACACACCAGATCGGGCAGGCCAACGGCATGCAGCAGACTGGCGGCCACGCGCGAAGCAAAGGTCTTGCCCTGCAACGTCACCACCGGCAAACCCGCCCACAAGGCATCGGAGGCCGTGGTGTGGGCATTGCAGGGCCAGGTGTCGATGAAGATGTCCGCCAACTGGACGCGGTTGATGTGCTCGTCCAGGCTCATCCGTGGGGCCCATATCACCCGGCTCGCGTCGATGTCGCGCGCGCGCAGTTCTGCCTGCAAATGCGGCTTGGCCTGGCCGTGCCAATCGAGCAACCACAGCACGGCGTCGGGCAGTTCGCGCATGAGCGACACCCACTCATCGAGCACGCTGGCGGAAATTTTGTAGGCTTGGTTGAAGCCACACAGCACGAGCTTGTCCTGCGGAAGGCCAGCATCGGCGCGGGTCATCTGTCGTGGCAAGGGACGCTGCCGGTCATTGGGCTGATAGCACGATGGCATCTGCGCGATCTTCTCGGAGAAGTGCGCCGCGTGGGCCGTAGGCGTGACAACGGGGTCGCCGATGATGTAGTCCATGAAGCTGGCACCGGTCGTTCCCGGGAAGCCCAAGAAGGTGGCCTGCACAGGCGCGGGCCGGCGTGCGAAAACGCCCATGCGGTTTTGGGCCGTGTAGCCCTTGAGGTCGATGAGCACGTCAATTTGATCGCTGGCGATGCGCCTGGCGATGGTCTCGTCGGGCTGGCCTTCGACGTTCACAAAGTGTTCGGCTGCAGCCTCGATGCGCTTGCGCATTGGCGTCTTGTCGTCAGGGCCGTGGGAGTAGAGAAACACCTCGAAGCGGCTGCGGTCGTGGTGCTCGAACACCTCTGCCAGCAGCACCGCGGTGGCGTGCTGGTGGAAGTCGGCAGACACGTAGCCCAGGCGGATGCGCTCACTTGCCAAGGCCTTGGCGGGCCGGGGCACTGGTTTGATGTCCGCAAACGTGTTGGACATCAAGCGGCAGGCCTTGAGCTGGTGCAGCGGATCGCTCGTCAAGGTGACGTGCGAGAACGGTGAGCTCATCACACGGGCGGTGGGCTCCAGCCGGTCCACGATGCTGAACATGTTGGCCAACTCTTCATCAGCCTGGGGCCAGCGACAACTTTCGCGCTCAGCGTAGGCCAGCATCCCGTGGACGTGCAATGCATTGGGTCCCAAGCCCAGCACCAAACCCGTGCGGAAGCATTCCGAGGCTTCTTCCTTGAGCTGCATCTCATAGAACGAGATGCCCATCAGGTAGTGCGACATGGCGTCGTCGATCTTGCGGGACAACGCCTCCATGAAAGAGGCGATCGCTTCCTTGTGGCGCCCCACGTTCTGTTGCGCTGTGCCCAGAGCGGACCAGTACTCGCGGTTGTCTCGGCGCGACTCGGGCACGCGTTCCAGGCAATGGATGATGTCGAGGTGACGCTGCAGCCGGTGCAGCGCATTGACGCGCACAGAGGTGGCAATCTCGGAGTCGGGCTGTTGCTTGAGCGCGCGCTCGCTGTATGCCAGGGCCCGCTCCAGGCTGCGGCTTTCCAGTGCGGCCTTGGCCGCATTGAGCAGGTACACGTCGTCTCGCGGTGCCAGCTTCAGCGCGGCCTCAAAACATTTCAGCGCATCGCCCCACTGCTGCTTGCGTGACAAGGCCACGCCCCGCTCCCAATGCTGGTGCGCCTGGCGGGAATGACGGGATACAGGTCTGGCGATGACGTTCATGGAGGGCCCCGGTGTGGCTGACAAGCATGCTCTACCCCCATTTACGGGGTTTGCTCAGTCTAGGAAAACAAAGAGCTCAAGATCCCGGCAAGTGCACCGAAAAGGCTCTTCATTTCAAAAAAACGTCAAGCAGCTGCTGTGCAAACAAGCGCGAAAGGTGAGCAAAAAATCACTCAAGACGCCAGCAGCGGCGGACGATAAACAAGCCATCGGGATCGCAAGGTTTCGGGGTCCGGTTAGCCGGCCAGAGCTTGAAGTGGTTGAACCACCAGGGCGCATGGGCTGACTAGCGTCGGGCAGGAACGCTGAAGACATCAAACCCCTCAGCCACTTGTTCGCCGGCGCTATCGCCGGGTAGTAATCATCGCCAAAGGATCACATCATGGCCGCAACTATCAACACCAACGTCGTCGCACTGAACGCACAGCGCAACCTGTCTGCGTCGCAATCCAGTCTGTCCACCTCCATGCAGCGCCTGTCCTCCGGTCTGCGCGTCAACTCCGCCAAGGACGACGCCGCCGGCCTGGCCATCGCCGAACGCATGAACGCCCAAGTCAAGGGCATGAACGTCGCCGTGCGCAACGCCAACGACGGCATCTCGCTGGCACAAACCGCTGAAGGCGCCCTCGGCAAGATTGGCGACAACCTGCAGCGCATGCGTGAACTGGCCGTCCAGTCCCGCAACGCCACCAACAGCGCCGGCGACCGCGACAACCTGCAAAAGGAATTCAAGGAACTGCAGGCTGAAATCGACCGCACGGTCAAGGGCACCAAGTTCAACGGCACCGCCATGTTCGCCTCGGGCGCTGCCACCACCCTGTCCTTCCAGGTCGGCGCCGGCACCAACACCACGGACCGCATCGACATCGCCGGTGCTGTGCTGGGCGGCGGCACCGCCACCTCGGCCGCCTCGGCCATCGCCTCGACCTCAGCCTCGGCTGAGCAGGACCTGATGGCCACCGTCACAGGCGCCTGGGACGGCACCAACGGCGTTGCCATCGGCGGCTCGGTGACCAACGCCAGCGGCGCCTCAGCCACAGCCGGCACCACCCAGGTGGACGACGCCATCAACGCCATCGACAAGGCGCTGGACATGGTCAACAACAAGCGCGCCAACTTCGGTGCCTCGCAGAACCGCTTCGAGGCTGTGATCTCGAACCTGCAGACCAACATCGAAAACCAGGCTGCTGCACGAGGCCGGATCGTGGACGCGGACTTCGCGACCGAAACAGCGAACCTGTCTCGATCCCAGATCCTGCAGCAGGCCGGCACCGCGATGGTCGCTCAGGCCAACCAGCTGCCCCAGCAGGTTCTGTCTCTGCTGCGCTGATCGAACCTGCACATCGGGATGCTGCCTCAAGCGGTGTCTCTGTGCCGAGGCCGCCCTGCGGGGCGGCTTTTTTCATGGGGCGATGGAAGTTGAGAACTGACCTGCAAAAGCGTTGCACATCCCGTTTTTGCACAGGCTTGAATGCGCCGAACATTCAAGCCACAGGTTGAAGATTTCCCATAAGGTCTTTGGCCAGCTTTTTCAGTTTGAAGCCGGCCGGCATGCGAGCCGGGAGTCTTTCGATTCTTTAGGAGTGCACCATGCCCCAAACGATCAACACGAACGTGGTTTCGATGAATGCTCAGCGAAACCTCAACATGTCGCAGAACTCGCTGTCGGTGTCGATGCAACGCCTCTCGTCCGGCATGCGCGTCAACTCGGCCAAGGACGACGCGGCTGGCCTGGCCATCGCCGAGCGGATGAACACCCAGGTGCGCGGCATGAACGTCGCCATCCGCAACGCCAACGACGGCATCTCGCTGGCGCAGACCGCTGAGGGCGCGCTGGGCAAGATCGCCGACAACCTGCAGCGCATGCGTGAGCTGGCTGTCCAGTCCCGCAACGCCACCAACAGCGCCGGTGACCGCGACAACCTGCAGAAGGAATTCAAGCAGCTGCAGGCAGAGATCGACCGCACGGTGCAGGGCACCAAGTTCAACAACCAGGCGTTGTTCGCGTCCGGCGCGGCAACGACCTTGTCTTTCCAGGTTGGCGCCGGAACGGCCGCCACCGACCGCATCGATGTCACGGGCGCCCTGCTCGGCGGAGGCAGCGCCTTGTCCGCTGCATCGGCCCTCGCATCAACCTCCGCATCTGCCGTGCAGGACCTGATTTCCACCGTCACCGCCAACTGGGATGGCACCAACGGCCTCGCGATCGGTGGCAACATCTCGGGCGCAGCTTCTGGTACCGCCGCGGATGTGACGCAAGTGGACGATGCCATCAACATCATCGACAAAACCCTGGACGCCATCAACGACAAGCGCGCCAGCTTCGGTGCCACACAGAACCGCTTTGAGGCCGTGATCTCGAACCTGCAGGTCAGCGTGGAGAACCAAGCCGCTGCGCGAGGCCGGATCATGGATGCGGACTTCGCCGCGGAAACCGCCAACCTGTCCCGCGCACAGATCCTGCAGCAAGCAGGCACCGCCATGGTGGCGCAGGCGAACCAGCTGCCTCAGCAGGTGCTCAGCCTCTTGAAGGGCTGATATCGCCAGAAATTCACGGCCGCGGCATTGACAGGGTCAAGTTTCCCCGGCGGAAGTCGATGAGCACGGCGTCCGGGTGGCCAAAACAGGCTTCCTGGACGCTACCGCATTTGAGAGGAACACACCATGGCCTCGTTGAGCTCACTCGGCGTTGGCAGCGGTCTGGATGCTGAAACCATTGTCACCAAATTGGTGGCGCTGGAAAAGCAACCGGCAGACGCGCTGACCACCAAGAACACCAAGCTGCAAACCCAGGTCTCGACCTGGGGCAAGATCCAGAGCAACTTCTCGGCTTTACAAGACGCCGCGACCAAACTCATGGACAGCAGCTTCTGGAGCGCGACCACAGCGAAGTCCAGCGACGACAGCGCCGTGAGCGTGACCACTGGCACCGGAGCGGCGGCTGGCAGCTACGCCGTCAGCGTGTCGCAGCTGGCGGCGGCGCAGTCTGTGGCCAGCGCGGCCTTCACAGCCAGCACCGCGCCTGTGGGCGAAGGCACCCTGCGCATCGAGTTGGGCCGGTACACCACCGACACCAGCACCACGCCGCCGGCCGTGACCTTCGCGGCAAAGGCCGCGGCGTCGGCAGTTGACATCAACATCGGCCCCGGCGACAACACGCTGGAAAAGATCCGCGACCGCATCAACACGGCCAACGCGGGTGTCAGCGCCTCGATCGTCACGGACGCCTCCGGCGCACGGCTGGTCATGCGGGGTCAGAACGGCGAAGAAAATGCGTTCCGCGTGTCGGTGACCGAGACGGCCACCGCGCCGGGTCTGTCCGCGCTTGCGTACAGCGCGGCAACCGGTGCATCCAGCGCCATGTCACGCACCCAGGCCGCCCAGAACGCCCTGGCCACCATCAACGGCCTGAACGTCTCCTCGGCGTCGAACACCATGAGCAACGTGCTTGAAGGTGTGACCCTGAAGCTGAACAAAACAACCACGACCCCTGCCACCATCAACGTCGACCTGGACACGGCCAGCATCAACAAGGGCGTGACCGACTTTGTCAGCGCCTACAACAGCGTGGTGAGCACCATCCGCGTGCAGACGCTTTACGACGAGGCCTCGAAGACGGCCGGGCCGCTGCAGGGCAACGCCACCGCACGCGGCCTGCTGCAACAGATGCGCGGCTTGATCGGCTCCAGCACCAGCGCCTCCAACACCTTCAACCGCTTGTCGGACATCGGTCTCGACATCAACAAGGACGGCACCCTCAGCACGAAATCCAGCAAGCTCAACGATGCCATGGGCAAGCTGGGCGAACTGCAGAAGTTCTTTGCCGGCAGCAGCGACACCGACTCCTCGCTCAACGGCATCGCCACGCGGGTCAAGAACCTCACCAAGCAGATCCTGGACACCACGTCGGGCGCCATCGCAAGCAGCACCAGCGGGCTCAACAACACGATCAAGCGCAACAAGGACAAGATCGAGGACATCAACGACCGCGCGGGCCTGATCGAGACGCGATTGCGCAAGCAATACAGCGCGCTCGACAACAGCATGGCCAAGCTCAGCGGCCTGTCCTCGTACGTCAACGCGCAGCTGGCCGCCCTCAACAAGAGCTCCTGAACAAGGGGCTTGATTGGGGCTTGTTCCATGGCAGCGGCCTTCAAGCTTTTCCGCCGCAAGTCGATAACACATTCAACACTGATCACCTCGCAGAGCTTGAAGATGTACGCACCTGCCAGCCCCTTCTCCCGCCCCCTGCCCACCGGCGACCGCACGCAGTCGAACCTCTACCGCCAGGTCGGGGTGGAGACCAGCATCAGCGGCGCCTCGCCTCACCAGCTTGTGAAGCTGCTGCTCGATGGCTTTTTCGAAGCCCTGACCGATGGCCGCGGCGCCATGCGCAAGGGCGACATCGAGGGCAAGGCGAAAGCCTTGTCTCGCGCCCTGCGCATCGTCGACGAAGGCCTCAAGTCCAGCCTGGACCTGCAAGCAGGCGGTGAACTGGCGCAGAACCTCCACGGCCTCTACACCTACGTCTGCCTGCGCCTCACACAGGCCAACCTGCGCAACGACGAGTCCATCCTCGACGAATGCCAGAACCTGATGCAACCCATCCGCGACGCTTGGCAAAACATCAAGCCCACGCAGACCGAGGTGGTCCGCGGCGGCATGGAGGTGCACGCATGAACGCCCCAGAACTCATCACCGCCCCTGACGAGGAGGCACTCGCAGGCAACCTGCTGAGCTACTACGAGGCCATCGAGCACGCCAGCCTCGACATGCTCAACGCTGCCCGCTCGGGCGATTGGGACCGCGTCGTGAAGCTCGAGGGTGCCTGCGCCGTGCTGATCGGCCGGCTCAAGCACGCAGCCACCGAGCACCCGATGGGACCATCGGAGCTGGCGCTCAAGGCGCGCATCATGCAACGCATCCTCGTCAACGACGCCGAGATCCGCAACCTGGCTGAGCCCTGGCTCAACGAGTTGGGTCACATGGTTGGCGAGCCCGGCAACATGCACTGACGCGGGCCCTGCGCCCCTCCCCCATGCCGACATCACGCGCCGCTCAAGAGTCGCTCGACGACTACCGCATCACCTCCAGCATCGACATCCAGGCTTTGCTGGAGCAGGTTCAGGCCCAGCGCGCGCTGGTCACGCTGTCCAACGGCGAGGGCGCCAGCTACACCACCTTGCTGTGCGGCATCGACACGCGCCTGGGCATGATTTCCTTCGGCGCCGATGGCAGCGACAACGCCATGCAGGCCGTGCTCACATCGGATGAGGTTGTGGCGGTGGTCTTCCTGGACCGCATCAAGATCCAGTTCGACATCGACGGCTTGGTTCATGTGCGCGGCCCCAGCCAGGCCCTCAACGCGCGACTGCCCCAGGTGGCGTATCGATTCCAGCGCCGCTCGGCGTTCCGGGTTCAGCCGCTGTCGTCGCACGGCCCGGTCGCCGAGTTCCGCCACCCCGCCATGCACGACATGCGCCTGTCGCTGCGCGTGCTGGACGTCAGCCTCAGTGGCGTGGCGCTGTTCCTGCCGGAGAACGTCCCGGCCATCGCGTCGGGCGTGCGCATCGGGCAATGCACCATCCGCCTGGACGCCGACACGGTCATGGACGTGGGCCTGATCATCCACCACGTCACGCCCATCCACCCGGACACCCGCGGCATGCGCCTGGGCTGCGAGCTCACACAGCTGCAAGGTCACGACCGCAGCCTGCAGCACTACATCCACCAGACCCAGAAGCGCCGCAGCGCACTGACAGGCTGACGGCCCATGCGCGACGAGGCCAGCTTGCCGCCAGGCGGCTGGTAGCATCGGGACATGACTGCCGACACGTCCGCGACACCTCCGCCCTCCCAGCCCTGGGTCATCGCCACCCGGGAAAGCCGGCTCGCCTTGTGGCAGGCCGAACATGTGCGCGACCTGCTTCAGCAACGCAGTGGACGTGGGGTTCACCTGCTCGGCATGACAACGCAGGGAGATCAGATTCTCGACCGGGCGCTGTCGAAAGTCGGTGGCAAAGGCCTGTTCGTCAAGGAGCTCGAAGTGGCGCTGGAGACGGGTCGCGCCGACCTGGCCGTGCACTCGCTCAAGGATGTCCCCATGGAGCTGCCCGAGGGCTTCTTGCTGGCGGCCGTGATGGAACGCGAGGACCCTCGCGATGCGCTGGTCTCGCCCCGACACGCCTCACTGCAAGCACTGCCTGAAGGAGCCGTGGTGGGCACCTCCAGCCTGCGTCGGCTGACACAGCTCCGCGCCCTGCGCCCGGACCTGCGCATCGAGCCCCTGCGCGGCAACCTCGACACCCGCCTGCGCAAGCTCGACGAGGGCCTGTACGACGCCATCGTGCTGGCAGCGGCGGGCCTCAAACGCCTCGACTTGGGCGAACGCATTCGGGAGTTCATCGACACCGACACCATGCTACCGGCCGCCGGCCAAGGCGCGCTCGGCCTGGAAATCCGCCAATCGCCACCCCATGCGCAGCCCAGCGAATTGCACCAGACACTGATGGGCCTCGCGCACGAGCCCACCTGGCTGGCGACCGCCGCGGAGCGGGCCGTGTCGCGCGCCCTGGGCGGCAGCTGCTCCATGCCCCTGGCCGCGTTCGGGGACTGGCAGACCGAGGCAGGCCAGACCGTGTTGCGCTTGCGCGTGCGTCTGGGTCATGCGGAGCATGTGGGCTTGGTGTCGGCGGAGCGCTGCGCGGCCGTGCGGACGCTCGCAGAGGCCGAGGCGCTGGGCCGTGAGGCCGCTGCCGACTTGCGCGGACATGCGCCGCAGGGCTGGTTGGACACACCGGCCGCTCCGGGCGCTGCCGGCGCAACAGCCCGGCCGGCCTGACCGCCTGCAACCCACCATGCTCACCCTCGTCACGCGGCCGGAGCCACAGGCCACGGGCTGGGCCGAGGCCTTGACGGCCCAGGGCGTGCCGGCGCAGCCCTTGCCCCTCATCGCCATCGGTGCACCGCACGATGCGGACGCGGTGGCGCGGCTGTGGCACACCTTGCCGCAGCAGCGTTTGGTGATGTTCGTCAGCCCCGCGGCGGCGGAGTGGTTTTTTCGCTTGCGGCCCTCATCCTCGCCGGACAGCGGCATGCCGCCCACCTGGCCAGCCCAAACATTGGCCGCCGCACCGGGTCCCGGCACCGCTCAGGCGGTGCTCGAGCTCGGCGTCGGGGCAGGTGTGATGGCGCAGCACTTGGTCTCACCACCGGAACACAGCGAGCAGTTCGACTCAGAGGCACTCTGGCCCCTGCTGGCCCCGATGGCGTGGCAAGGGCAACGGGTGTGCGTCGTCAGCGGTGGGGATGCCACCGGTGCCCGCGGCCGCACGTGGCTGGCCGAGCAATGGCGTCAGGCGGGCGCCCATGTAGATGCAGTGCAGGCCTACCAACGCGGGCCTGGCGCGTGGACCGCACCCCAGCAAGCCCTGGCGCGGCAGGCCCTGAGCGCCCCACAAACGCACGTCTGGCTGCTCAGCAGCTCCCAGGCCATCGACCACCTGGTGGCTCACCACCTGCCCGCCCTGGGGCACGGCGCGCCGCCACCAGACTGGCCCCGGATGCGCGCGCTGTGCACCCACCCTCGCATCGCCGAGCACGCCGTGGCCCATGGCTTTGGCGAGGTCCGCCAATGCGCGCCCACCCTCGCCGCAGTGGTGCAGGCACGACGCTCGGCGCCCTGACGCGCCGGCCGCGGCGCGAACTCTGGCGCGCGGGACAAGCCACGTCGATACAATGAAATCATCGTGAGCGAACTCCCCTCCCCCATCTCGGCCGCGCCCGCCTCCCACGAGGCGACCGCATCGCCCCCCGAAGCCACGCAGGACGCCTTCTGGCAGCAGGGCCCCGGCTGGGTGCGCCTGGCCGTGCTGGTGCTCAGCGTGGCCGCTGGTGGCGCAAGCTGGCTGGCTTGGCAAACACAGAAGCGGGTCCAGGGCCTCGAGCAGGAGCTCGTGCGTCGCCAGCAAGACAGCCAAGGCCAGGCCACCGAAGCGCGTGTAGCGGCCAAGCAGGCGCAGGAGCTCGCGCGCGAGGCCGCCGCCCGTGTCACCTTGCTCGACGCCCGTCTGAGCGAGGTCGCAATGCAGCGCTCGCAGGTCGAGGACTTGATCAAGACGCTGAACGTCTCACGCGACGAGAACCTCGTCTATGACCTGGAAGCCGGCCTGCGCGTGGCCAGCCAGCAGGCCGCTTTGACCGGCAGCGCAGAGCCCCTCATCACCGCGTTGCAATCGGCCGATGACCGGCTCGCACGCGCCAAGCAACCGCGCCTGGACAACGTTCGCCGCGCCGTCGCGAAAGACCTCGACCGCGTCCGCGCCACCCGCGTTGCAGACCTCAACGCCCTGACCATCCGCCTCGACGAGGCCGTGCGCCTGATCGACGAAATCCCCCTCATCAACCAGCCGGAAGGCGCCGGCAAGCCCGCCGCCCAGGGCGCTGCCCCGGCCACATCGATGGCCGCAGGCGCATTGGCCACTGGCAAGGGCAAACGCCCAGGCAGCGACCGCGCCCCCGCCATGAACGCCTCAGGCGACGACCACGGTTGGCGTGACGCCGTGCTGGGCTGGACGCGCGGCGCCGCGGCATCCGTCTGGAACGAAACCCGCAGCCTGGTGCGCGTGACCCGCATCGCCCAGCCGGAGGGCATGCTGATCGCGCCCGACCAGGCATTTTTCCTGCGCGAAAACGTCAAGCTGCGCCTGCTGAATGCCCGACTGGCGCTGCTCAGCCGCCAGACGCCCCAAGCCACCGCCGACCTCCGGCTGGTCGAGCGCACCGTGCCGCGTTACTTCGATGCGCAATCGCGCAAAACACAGCTGCTGCAGTCCATGGTGAGCGACGTCATCGCCCAGAGCCAGCAGACCGCCGTGCCCCGCCCAGACGACACCCTGGCGGCGCTGGCCGCGGTGTCGGGCGTGCGCTGAAGCCCGAGGACGTACACGTGCACGGCATCGTCTGGACCCTGTTGCTGGCCGTGGCCGCCGTGGTGGGAGCCACCGCGCTCGGCGGCAACGACGGCCTCGTCACCATCTTCTGGATGGGATGGCGCCTCGACCTCTCGCTCAACCTCTTTTTGCTGGCGCTGCTCCTGTTTGTGCTGGCGGTGTACTCGCTGGTGCGCGGCCTCGACAGCCTGCTCGACCTGCCCGAACGCGCCCGCAAATGGCGCGTGGCCCAGCGCGACCGACAAGCCCAGGCCGCCCTGCGCGAGGGCCTGGCCCTGTACATGGCCGGCCGCTACACCCGCGCGCACAAGGCCTGCCAGCGCGCTGTGGCCATCCAGGCGGACACGCCAGAGCTCGCGCTGGACGCCGAATTCACCGCGCTCGCCCACATGCTGTCGGCCGGCAGCCTGCACCGCCTGCAAGACCGCAACAAGCGCGACGAGCACCTGCAGCGCGCCATCGACCTGGCCCTGCTGACGCGCAAACCGCGCCCCACAGAAGAAGGCGCCCGCCTGCTGGCCGCCGAGTGCGCGCTGGAAGACCGCGATGCGCCCCGCGCCCTGCGCGCGCTGGACGAACTGCCACCCGGCGTGGGCCGCCGCACCCAGGCCTTGCGCCTGAAGCTGCAAGCCAGCCGCCTCGCGCGCCAGCCCATGGATGCTCTGCGCACGGCGCGCCTGCTGGCCAAGCACCAGGGCTTCACCAGCGTGGCCGCAGAGGGCCTGCTGCGCACCTTGGCCACCGAGGCCTTGGCCGCCGCCCGCGACGCCGACCAGCTGCGCGCGCTGTGGCAGAACCTCGACGCCCACGAGCGCCGTGACCCCCTGGTGGTGGCGCACGCCGCGCGCCGCATGGCCGAGCTGGGCGCGCCGGCGGAAGCGCGCCAGTGGCTCGCCCCGCTGTGGGACCACATTCACGCGACCTCTGTGGAGGGCGCCACCGCGCTGGCACGTGCGCTCAGGCACGCCCTGGTGGGCCTGGAGGCCGAATGGTTGCCACGTCTGGACGCCGCCACGCAAGCCGCGCTGCGCAACCCCACGCTGGCGTTGACGCTGGGCTTGGCGCTGGCGGAGCGTCAACTGTGGGGCAAGGCGCGCAGCATGTTGATGTCAGCTGCCAACGACCATGACCTTGACGACGAAGGCCGCCGCCAAGCGTGGGCGTGCCTGGGCCGCCTCGCCGAGCGGGAGCACCGCGAAGAAGAGGCTGCGCGCTACTTCCGCCAAGCCGCGCTGCTCGAGCGCGACTGAGGCCGCCGTGGTGCGGCAAGGGCGTGGGCATGAGCGTGGCATGGGCGTGGCATGGGCGTGCACGCCCCCTCTGTGGCGTGGCCACAAAAGTGTCACGCTGAGTGGCACCGAGGCAGAAACATGCTATACTCTTGTTCTCTTTGGCGGCTGTAGCTCAGTTGGATAGAGTACTTGGCTACGAACCAAGGGGTCGTGGGTTCGAATCCTGCCAGCCGCACCAAAGAACTTTCAAACGCACACGTTGCAGCGCTCCGGCAAAGGCCGTTTGGCCTGCCAGCGTGTGCTGTGGAATGTGCCCGGCCCGTTGGCTGTGTTGTCGGCGGGCCTTGTCATTTCAAGCGGCTGTAGCTCAGTTGGATAGAGTACTTGGCTACGAACCAAGGGGTCGTGGGTTCGAATCCTGCCAGCCGCGCCACTTTTTGAAAACCACGCCCCGCGCGGCCTACCGGCCCGTTTGGCGATGGCTATCATCCACTTCGCTCATCCAGCTCCCTTAGGGAGTTGCCTGTGAGCATCAAAACCCCTCGCCTCATCCGCGACCGCTGCGGCGTCTACTACTTCCGGCTGATCGTCCCCCTGGCATTGCGGGATACCATTGGAAAAACTGAGCTGCGGCGCAGCTTGCGGACAAAAGAAGCGGACATTGCGAGACATCGGGCCTTGCTGCTGTCTACCCAATTGGAGGCGGTAATGGTCGATCCCAAGTTCCTGAACAGTCCGAGCATTGCGGACTTCCCCCATTTGCTCAAACCGGAGGCCAAGAAGGACATTCGCGAAAAAATGCGGATCGACATGGAGCGCGGCATCGTCGAGACGGATACCCCAGAGGAAGCGGACAGAGCGGCCCAAATCATGGCCGACTATGCCCAGGCGCGAAAAGTGGCATCACAAGCAGGAATCGCCGCCGTGATGCCATCGTCCAAGTGCGGCACGCTGCTGGAAAAGGCCAAGGAAGATTATCTCGCTGAGAGGCAAACTTCCCTCAAGGACGCGACATGGCGTAAGCATCGCGGCGTGATTCAGACCTTCATCAAAACCGTGAGCAACCTGGACGTTGCAATGGTGAGTGCCACGACCGTAGGCGCCTACAAAAAATCAATGTTGACGAATAAGCGTGAGGCCACAACGATCAATGACCACATGTCGGTCCTCTCCGGATTCTTCGAATACTGCATCGGCAACATACCCGTGAATATGGCCAACCCTACCAATGGCCTGTATGTAGTTGGTGCCAGCAACAAGGCGGAGTCCTACGAGCCATTCGAGCCTGAGGAGTTGAAGAGAATCTTTCAGGTCGGGCTCTACCGCAAGAAGATGAAGCTGCCGGACTTCTACTGGTGTCCGCTCATTGCATTGTTCACCGGTGCGCGCGCTGAGGAAATTGCGAGCCTCGATGTGGATCAGATTTTTCCGGTCAAGGGTGTCTGGGTCATCCACATTCGCAAAGGCAAGACCGAGAACGCGGAACGCAAAGTCCCCATTCATCAAACCTTGCTCTCCCTGGGGTTGGTGGATTATCGGAACGCGATCCGGGACGCGGGATACAAGCAGCTTTTCCCTCACCTGCAACCGGGGGTGAATGGCTACAAAAAGAACATGAGCCGGATGTTTGGCAAATACCTCGACTTGCCCGAGGTGAACATCGTGCATGAGCTGAAAGTTTTTCACAGCTTCCGCCACACTGTGGTTACAGCCCTGACCAACGCCGGTGTCAACGAAGGCTTGAAGCGGGTCTTGGTGGGGCATGACCTGGATACCCAAGCCTCATCCCATGACGACTACATCCATGCCCGGTTTTTGACGATGGAAAACCGCAAGAATGCCATCAACAAGCTGAGCTATGAGGGCATCGACTTCAACGCGTTGAAGTTGCCTCCCGATGCCTTCCTGCCCATCATTGCCAAGCGACTCGTGCAGCAGGCAGAGCAGAAGAAAAAGAAGGCCGCAAAGGCAGCAGAGAAAGCCAAAGAGGCAAAGAAAGACAAGGCAAAGCCGAAATCCTGAAATCGCGGCGCCAATTTTTTTGCATATCCACACGCATCGCTCTTAGTGGGAATGCATCGGCTCTCTACGGCGATGAATCTGTCTGTCCTGTGATGCCGATGGCATCGCAGTGAATCAACGGTTCAACCCTCAACCCCCTCAGAGTAAAAGGCCCCGAAGGGGCCTTCTTACCCGGCCCACGGGGGCCGGGTTGCCCGCTCCTGCACCGGAGCGGGCAAGGCTCACCCTAAGGACTTGGGGAAGTCCTTGGTGCCATGCCCGCTCTACACCATCTGCGGGGCGATACATCAGCCAACTGGCATCGCTTTGGAGTCAGAGCGTTGGTGCTCCCTTGGGCCGGTCTCCTTTGGCTTCGGTGCAGCTTTCCCAAGTGTCCATCCTTGCTGCTTGGTGCCCGGCCAACTGGCCCATCGGCAGGGTGGTGGATCGGGAACCTTTCGGTTGACGCATGACCAGCCTATCAGTGGCTTACCAAATCCCAAGCCGTAAGCAAGCCCCTGGCTGAGTGGCCTTGCCACGCATGGCCTGCCGCGCCATGGTGGGCGGAGTCCATTCCGTGAGCCACGCCATGACCCCAAGCCCCATGCTGCAAGCCGCCGCCCTCTTGCGTGTCAATGTTGATGCCATGCCCCCTGAGGATTTACAGGCGCACGCGCAACAGGTGCTCGACACCATCGCTGCACTGAATGACTGGCTCGCCAGTCCGGCGCCGCGTTCGGCCCCGGCTCGGGTTAGCGCCATGCGTCAGTGGCGCAAGCTGTGCCTGCACATGGCCCATGTGCGCGATTTGGTGGCAGCGCACCAAGCCGCCATGGCCATGCTGGCCACCGCACAAGCGGCAGGCTCGGCCCACCTGGCGCCAACAGGCAAGCCTGTGGGGCTGTGAGCCGTCGGGCAGGTTGTCGATGACCGCTTGACGGATGCAGCAGGATCGCGGGCGATGCTGCGCCCTCCGTCATCGTGCCCGCCATACATGTGGGGATCAACCTGCCCCTTGGGCGGGGTGTGCCCCACATGACGGGCGGACTGCCTGGGCTTTGCGAACAGAACCGAGCTTCGCTCGGTGTAGTGAGTAGACCGGACATTCTGATGGCCGGGCGTGCAATCTCGGGCGGGGCGCGATATGCGTAGGGCATGAGCACCGCGCACCCTGCCGCAGCACCCGCCGCCACCGCTTACGCGGTGCTGCGGGTGGATCGCCGCAAGGCCAAGGCCATGGCGGCGATTGCGGCTTCTTCCGCACACACCATGCGGGAGAAGCCCACGCCAAACGCGGCGCACGATGGGCCTGCCCCCATCGTGATGCACCTCGCCAGTGGCAAAACGCCCTATCAGGCGGCAAGCCACTTGCTCGATGGTGCGGAGCGGCGCAACCGCGATTCGGTGCTGTGCCGCGAGGTCGTGCTCTCGGCAAGCCCGAGCCACTTCCGGCCTGGGCGCGATAGCATGGGCGGCGTGTTTGAGCCCGACAGGGTCAAGGCGTGGGCCACGACCTCGCTGGCTTGGGCCAAGCGGCAATGGCCGGACCAATTGGCCTCGGCGGTGCTGCATCTCGACGAACAAACGCCCCACATGCACTTGCTGGTGGTGCCGCGCGTGAAGTCGGCGGCGGGGGTGTGGAAGCTCAACAGCAAGGCGCTGTTTGACCGGCAGCGGTTGCGGGAACTGCAAACCAGCTATGGCGAAGCCGTGGCGCCGCTCGGGATTCGCCGGGGTGAGCCTGGCAGCATCGCCACGCATTCGGAGGTGCGCCAGTTCTATGGGGCTGTCAATGCGGCCAAAGGCCTGCCGGAGCGGGCCAAGCTGCCACCGGCACCCAAGGCACCGGCACCGCCCAGCGGCATGGCCGCAGAAGCGGCGGATGCCGTCGGCTCGGCCTTGGGGATCGAGACCGGGCACCAGCGGGCTATGAAGGCCCATGCGGTTGCCATGCAGCAATGGCGAGAGACTTGCCGGGAGTTGCGGCAGCAGGATGCGAAGGCGTGGGAAATAATGAGGGCTCGTTGTGTATTGGCACCGCTTGTGGAGCGTTGTCCTCGTTCATCTAACAAGGACTTCGCCAAATCCTCGCTAGCTGCGATCCAAACGACAAAATCCAAATTGCACCCTCATCAATGCTAAACTTTCGATCTCACTCATCGATTCAGGGAGATTCAAATGAAAAACATTGGCCTTGCTCTAACATTGATCGCGTTTTTGTCGGGATGCGCAGCCATGAAAGGTGTTCGACAGCAAGACCTCGATGCATGGGTTGGGATGCCGGTAGAAGCATTAGATACACACTCATTCTTCATTACAGTTCCCATGATTAAGACAAGAACGGAGAGTGGCATCGAAATTCGCAATTACGCGAACTCACTGTCTTCAACTAGTTGCTTTGGGTCAGGGGGTGCGAGCGGATATGGAAAATATGTTGCCGCGAGCGCTTTTTCAACTTGTGCTGACAACACAGTAACCTGCAATAACATCTTTTACATTAAAGAAGGAAAGGTGATTGAATACGCACCGACTGGGCAGTGCTACACCGACGAGACGCTTCAACCGCAGCCCCGATATAGGGCCCTGACTCGGAAGAATTAATTGCGACTAGCCTCCGACTAGGCTTCATCTTTTAATGGAGAAGATGACGATTGGCGTCCCATTGAAATCGTTGGGGTTGGAAGTGCCCTGTCGTTTGGTGTATTCGCCCGGCCGCAATTCCCGGTCAGAGACATTGGGACGCTCCACATAGCCGCGAGCTTGAATGTCGCGTTCAAACGCTGGGGCCTCTGCTGATGGCATAGATAGCGTTTCAATTGTGGGCATCTTGGTATTTCGCTTGGTTGAGGACACTAGTGATCATATCGCCGAGCCGCCTGAGCAGACGTGAACCCAAGACATGCTGACCAGCACCCTATCATTGCGGAGTATCATCCACATACGTCATCCGTTTGTGGCGCATTTTTTATCTGCTGGATCTTGCGAAGTCCAAGCCCGGTGCGGGTTCCGGGGACATTGACCCAAAAGTGGGTTCGAATCCTGCCAGCCGCACCATGTCAAAGCCCACAGGTTCACGCCTGTGGGCTTTTTCTTTGCCCGCGGCGTTGGTTGCGCTTCCACCACCACGCACCCAGCCCCATCAGCACGACGGCCAACAAGCTCAACCACACTGACACAGGCACGCTGGGCGCCTGCCATGCGGTCAGCAAGCGGTCGGTGAACAAAGAGATGACGACTGTGCCGGGCAGCAGGCCCAGCGCCGAGCCCAGCACGAAGTCGCGCAATTTCACGCGCAAAGCCCCCGCCGCCAGGTTCACGACCATGAACGGCGCCACGGGCATGAAGCGCACCAGCGCCACGGTCAGCAAGCCGCGCTGGTGCAGGTGCCGGTTGAGCAGGCTCAAGCGCCCTCGGGTCAGGCGGTCCATGCCCTGCGCACCGGTGAAGCGGCCGAAGGCGAACGCCACGCTGGCCCCCGTCACCATGCCCACCAGCGAGTAGGCCATGCCAGGCCAAGGCCCGAACACGGTCGCGCCCACCACGATCAGGGCGAGCACAGGCACGGCCATCAGCACCAGGAGCACATAGCCCGCCACGACCGCCAGTGGCCCCAGCGGCAGGGCCAACAGGGCCTGGCCCTGCCCACTGAGCCAATGGGGGTCGAACCAGTGCGCCCAGGCCGGGTCCCGGGCCAGCAGGCTGACGCCCACCAAACCGAGCACGTACGCCGACAGCAGGCCCCAGCGCCACCATGGGGTCGGGCGATGCTGGACAGAGTCAGGCTGAGGAACCGGATCGGACACGGGCGGGCACTTCCAAGAACCGCCTACGGGCAGGCCCCGACACGGGGCCGCGCAACGCGGGTGCCGTCATCTTGCGGCAACTTGCCCGCGGTGTCAGTGCGTGAGACCCGCAGTCCGCGCGCACGGCACGCATTCAGGGGATGTCCGCGCGACGCCACGCGCCGTCAGGCTGAGCCCTCCTCGGCCACATCGGCCACGTCGACCACGGTGGCGGGCTCTGGCGTGGCGACCAAGGAGGGCACCCACAGGATGACGGTGGTTCCCACGCCCAGCGCGCTGCTCACCGTCACCTGGCCGCCGTGAAGCTCGATGATTTCCTTGACGATGGTCATGCCCAGGCCCGTGCCCGGGATGTTGCCGGAGGTGTCGGCGCGGAAGAATCGGTCGAACACCTTGTCGCACTGTTCGGGCGTCATCCCCATGCCTTGGTCGGTGATGCGGATGCCGCACTCCGGGCGGCCGTTGCGGTCGCGCCAGACGAGGTCCAGCGCGATCTCGCCGCCCTGCGGGGAGTATTTGTACGCGTTGGAGAGCACATTGGTCAGGGCGAGCGAGAGCTTCTGGCGGTCCACGTCCAACCAGATCGGCTCCTCGGGCAATGTGCACTCGACCTTGCGCGGGTCATTGTGGACCAGCAATCCCTGCACCGTGCTGTCGACCAGGGACTGCAGCTGCAGGCGCTCGCGCTTGAAGTCCTTGCCCCGCCGCGACTCGATGCGTGCCAAATCCAGCAACTCGTTCACCAGGTTGATGAGCACCGAGGCCTGGCGGTGGATGGTGGAGAGCATGTCGCTGCGGCGTTCCTCGCTGAACTGGCGCTTGAGCAACAGCTCGGTGAAGCCAAAGATGCTGACCATGGGCGTGCGCAGTTCGTGCGCGGCCATGGCCAGGAACTCGCTTTTCATGCGATCGACCTCGAGCTCGTGGGTGATGTCACGGAAGTACATCACCGTTTCGTTGTCATGGCCACCATGCCGCACGCGGCGCACCAGTGTGCGGATGCTGGGCGTGTGCATGTGCAAGAGCTCGCGCGTGGCCGTTGCGCCCATCTCGGCATCGCCCACGCCAGCCATGAGCCCGGCGACCGTCCGCTCGTCGATTTCGCTGGCCTGGCAGCGCGCCATCAGTTGCTCTTCGAAGGCCGACAGCGAGTGCCCCACAAGGTCGGCGGCCATCAGGCCGGTCATGCGCTCAAACGCCGGGTTGACGATGCTGATTTCGCCGCGCTTGTCCAGCACCACGAAGCCATCCGGGCTGAGCTCGAACACGGCGTTCAGCCGCTCGGTGCGCAATTGCAGCACCTGCTCGGCGGCGATGCGGTCGGTGATGTCGGTGGTCACGCCCACGTAATGGGTCAGCACACCGTCGGCGCTGAGCACGGGCGAGATGGCAAGGTCGTTGTAGAACAGCGAGCCGTTCTTACGGTAATTGCGCACCACCACCTGGCAACTGCGGCCCTCTCGGACCGCCTCGCGCATCAGGGCAATACCGGGCTGCTGGGTGTCGTCGCGCTGGAAGATGCGGCAGTTGAGGCCGAGCAGTTCGTGCGCGTCGTAGCCGGTGATGTCTTCGAACGCCCGGTTCACGTAAATCATGGGCTGGTTGGGCAGGGTCATCGAGACGATCACCACGCCATCCGCCGAGGACGACAAGGCACGGTCGCGCAGCGTGAGCTCCTGCTCGGCCCACTTCGCATCGGTCGTGTCCCGCACGATGAAGGTCTGGATGAAAGCGCCATCGACCTCGGTGCGGCTGGCCGACACGGCCACCGGGAACAGCACGTCTTCGTTGCGTCGGCCCGTGGTTTCATGGCCGATGACGCGGTTGGAAAAGCCGTAGGTCGCGAACCATGCGTCCAGGGTGTCTTGGGCCAGGCTGGGCAGGACGACCTGGATGTGCTGGTCGAGCAGGTCCTCGCTGGTGCGCCCGAAGATGCTGGCCACCGCCTGGTTGCACCACTGCACCTTGCCCGAGGCGTCCACGATGAGGATGGCGTCAGGGGCGGTGTCCATCACGGCCTGGTTGCGCGACTGGGTGCGGTGCAGGGCCGCGCCCATGTCACGCGACAGCTCGCGGGCCCGGCGGCGCGTTGAGATCAGCATGAGGTAAACGTGCAGCGCGGCCAGCGTCGAGAGGATGCCGGCGCCTGCCGCGGTCCACATGCCGGCGCGCCGCGCGAAAACGTCCTGCCAGGCACTGCTGCGCTGCTCGCCAGACACCCTCAGCGTCAGCAGGGTGCCCGCCACGCGCAGCGGGTGAACGCTGTGCAGCGCCGCCAGCAGGCTGTCCGCCTGATCTGGCGCGACGGTATGGGTGACGGCCTGCGACCCGCCCAGCAACTCTCCGCGCAGCAGCACCGCGGCGCCCTCCGGTGGCAGTGCCAGCAGCGCCTCGGCCATCAAGGGCACCGTGACCCAGCCCTCACCCGGCGACTTCACACGCTCAGCAAGCAACCAGGCGCCCCGCGCCCCCCCATGTGGCGGCAGGGTGCACAGCACCGTGTCCTGTTGCACGGGTGCTTGCTGCAGGCACCGCAGCACGGCGCCAGCCCCGGCCTCATCCACGCCCAGCCGCGCCGCCAGCGGGCGCGCATGCAGTGCATGCACCGGCAAGACGGACACGCCAGACGCCGTCCAGGCCCGCGGCCGCGTGCCGGCCACCTGCGATTGTTCCGAGGCCCAGGCGGCGACCTGGTGGACCATCAAGCTGCGGTGGTCCAGGCGGTCCTGCACCAAAGACTGGAAGCGCGCTGCCGAGGCGCCGAACTCCTGCAACACGCGTTGCCGTTCGACCCACCATACCGCCGTCATCGTCAGGGCGGTGAACAGCAGGCCTGCGGTGACGATCAAGGCCACGGTGGGCGCGATCGGCATGCGCCCGGTCGCGCGCTCGAGGCGCTGGAGCAAGCGCACAACCCCGTCGGGCAGTTCGTCGTTCACGGCCATGTCAGGCATGCGTGCTCCCGCTGGGGCGGTCGGTCGGTGGTCAATCGGCGGTCGCAGCGCTGGCCGCGGCCGCCATGGCCTCGACCCGCTCGATCAACTCCAAGGGGCTGAAGGGTTTGACAAGGTATGCATCTGCGCCGGCCGCCTCGCCCGCGGCCAGATCCGTCGCCTGGCCACGCGCCGTCAGCATCACCACCTGGATGCGCCGCAGGTTCGGGTCCTGCTTGATGCGTGCACACACCTGGTAGCCATCCAGCAGGCCGGGCATCATCACGTCCAGCAGCATCACCGTGGGCATGGTGGCGCGGGCCATGTTCAAGCCGCTTTCGCCGTCGTGGGCCTCGTGGATTTCGAAGTCACCGAACTCCAGCGTCATGCGGATGAGTTTGCAGATGTCAGGCTGGTCTTCGACGATGAGGATGCGATGGGTCATGGAGAACTCCCGTGATCAGGGCTGTGTTTGCACCCGCTTGCTCATGCTGCGCGCCAGCAGTTGCGACATGTCGCGGGCATAGCGCTGGGCCTGCTCCACCGACAGTTGGGCGTCTTGGGAGGCGGGGGCGCCGGCCGGGATTTCCAGCACGAAGTCCACCGACTCGAAGTCGTCCTCGATGCGCACCGAGCCGCCGTGCTGCTCGAGGATGCGTTGGCTCAAGGCCAGGCCAATGCCCCGGCGGTGGTCGCTCTGCTCGGCCGAATCGCCCACACCGAAGGGGACGAAAGCACTGCGCCGCTCGTGGTTGGAGACGAACATGCCGCGGTTACGCGCGCGCACCATGACGCGGGTGCCCGTCGCCTGGATCGACAACTCGACCAGCCCGCCAGACTGGGCGCTGCGGATGGACTGCTCGAGGTACTCGGCCACAGCCTTGCTCAACCAGTGTGAGCTGCCGTACACCGTGGGCAAGGGGTCGTCGATGCCCAGCGTGGCCAGGGTGATGTTGCGCGCCTGCGCCTGGGGAAGTACTTCGGCGATGGCACGGCGCATCAGGTCGGGCAGCAGGATGCGCTCGTCGCGCTGGATGGCGCTCTCGCCGAAGACGCTGACCAAATCGCGCAACTTGCCGAGCTTGGTGGACAGCGTGTTGGCCTCGGCCACCAACTGCGCCAGCTCCCCCGTGGCGTTGGGCTGCTGCACCAAGTGCGCGATCTGGGGGAGTTTCTTGGCAAGCGCCTCGATGGGATGGGCCATCTCGGCCTCGATGTAACCAATGAGGTTCTCCAGCGCTTGCGAGTACCAGCGCTCCTCGGAGACGTTGTTGAGCACGACCATCAGGTCCTTGCCCACGGGTGCACCGATCACCACCGCGCGGATGGTGTCTGGCGTGGCCTCCTGCGTGGTCAGCTCGAACTGGAACGGCAGGGTGAGCATGTCCTGGCCAGCGGCCTTGACGGTGCGCGCAGCCACCGGGTCCAGCATGGGCTGCCCCAGCATGACCGGCGTCAGCTGCACCGCCGCCTTGTTGGCGTAGCGCACGGTGCCGTTGCGCTCCACCCAGACCACCCCGCTTTTGACTTGGTCAAAGAGGAGTCGGAAGGCTTCGTTCATGGTGGACTCCTGGTTTGGTTGGGTGGATGGCTGCGCGCTTTCAACTGACCCTTTGGCCCAGCAACCAGCGTCCGACCCGCACGGCCACCGCCTCCGCGGACACCGGCAAGTGCAGGAGCTCGGCACACTCCGGCACGCCGCCTCGGCGGGCCAGCTCGGCCTCGTCGAGGTGGGTCAGTGCCAGCACACGCATGCTGGCCATGGATTCGCAGCGCTGCAGCGTGCGCAGCATCGCCAGGCCGTCCATGCCCGGCAGCTCCAGGTTGGTGATGAGCAGATCAGGCGCACACTGCCCGATCTGCAGCAACGCCAGGTAGCCGGTCTCGGCGAAGCGCAGCTTCACCGCAGCGCCAAAGGGCGCCAGCGCTTGCTTGCAGCGCGTCTGCCAGGCATCGTCATCGGCCACCAGCAGCACGTCGACATGGGACATCGCTGTGCCCAACCCGCCGGCATGGCGGCGCGTTTTGACGGGGGCATCGTCCAGCGGCTCGCCAAGCGTCCCGCGGACCGCGTCTGCGTTGTGCAGGGTGCGCGCGGAACGCGCCAGGGGCTCACCGCCAAGGCCTGTGCTCAAGGCCAGGGCCTCCACCGCGTTGTAGGGGATGCGGCGGTGCCCTCCGGGCGTGCGGGCCGCGGGCAGGATGTCTGCCTCCACCCAAAGCTGCACCGTGCGCAGAGACACACCGAGCCGAAGCGCCGCTTCACGGGTGGTCAGCATGCGGGCACCAGGGCCCAGGGGGATCACTTGTGACATCAGGCAGGACTCCGACAGCAGTCTTCCGTACAAGGGGTGGCACTGCACTTGGCCAGCCACCGTGATTTCATTTTTGCGAGATCCGCGCCGCCATGGGAAGGCCCCCGCGGCACAAAGGTGACGGAGACGTGAACAAGTGGCGGATTCCCTCGCAGCCACCCCAGCCGGCGGGGATTCGGCACAATCCGAGGCCATGAGCAAAGCCTTCACCAAGGAACCGGACGGCGACGAGGACGACGATCTCAGCCTGCCGCCGCTGCCCGCGGGCACCCGCAACTACATGACGCCGCAGGGTTACCTGCGCTTGCGCACGGAGCTCATCAACCTGATCGACACGGAGCGCCCCAAGGTGGTGGAAATCGTCCACTGGGCGGCCTCCAACGGCGACCGCTCCGAGAACGGCGACTACCTCTACGGCAAGAAGCGCCTGCGTGAAATCGACCGCCGCATCCGCTTCCTGACGAAGCGGCTCGACATCGCCGAGGTCGCCGACCCCAGCCAGCACCATGGCAGCGACCAGGTTTTTTTCGGCGCCACAGTCACCTACGAAACACAGTCGGGGGTGAGCCGCACCATCACCATCAAAGGCATCGACGAGGCCGATGCGCTGAAGGGCGAAGTCAGTTGGGTGTCGCCGGTGGCGCGTGCGCTGCTGAAGTCACGCGAGGGCGACGAAGTCCAGCTGATGACGCCCGGCGGCCTGGAACGGCTGGAGGTCATCGCGGTGCGCTACCCGGCCCCACAGACCGAGCACTGAAGCGTACTGAAGATCGCGGCAGGGCGTGTGCAACGGGGCTCAGGTCGAGACGCGATCGACCTTGAGCACCACCGGACAGCGGCGCAGGATGCGCATGACATCGCCCAGGTGGTCGGTGTCGCGCACGGCCACGGTGAGCTTGAGCTCGGCCGTCTCGCCCAGGCGCTCGTCGCCCATCTCGATGTGGGTGATGTCGGTTTCCGCGCTGCTGATGCTGGCCGCCACCTGGGCCAACACGCCCTTGCCGTTGGCCACGAGCACCTTGATGGCGGTCTCGAACAACCGGGTCGGCTCCTCCGACCAGCTCACATCGATCCAGCGTTCGTTGTCTCTCTCGAACAAGCGCTTGCCGGTGCCGCAGGTCTGCGTGTGCACGACGAGCCCCTCGCCGCGCCCCAGGTAGCCCGCGATCGGGTCACCCGGCACCGGGCAGCAGCACGCCGCCAGTTGCACCGTGGCGCCTTCGCTGCCATCGATGGTCACAGCCGCCATGGCGGGCGCCTCTGACGCGGCGAAGCGGCCCAGCGTCAGCGTCAGCGCGTCGGGGCGCTCTCCCTGCTCGGCCATGATCTGGGCCAGGCGCTTGGCCACCATGGTCGCGATCTTTCGGCCCAGGCCAATCTCCACCAGCAGCTCGTCGCGGGTGCGGTTGCCGCCCCAGCGGATCAGGGACTGCCACAGCGCGCCGGTATCGCCTTCGCTGTCCTCGGCGCCTTGCGGCAGTGTCAGTCCCTCTGCGCGCAAGGCCTGGGTGAGCAGCTTCTCGCCGAGCGCCAGGGACTCCTCGGCCTCCATGTTCTTGAGGTAACTGCGGATCTTGGACCGTGCGCGCCCCGTGGCCACGAAGTTCAGCCAGGCTGGGTTCGGTCGTGCGCCCGGTGCCGTGATGATTTCCACCACATCGCCACTGCGCAGCGTGGTGCGCAACGGCACCGCCTCGCCATTGACCTTGACCGACACGCAGCGGTCGCCGACCCCCGAGTGGATGGCGTAGGCGAAGTCCACCGGCGTGGCCCCCTTGGGCAGCGCCACGATGCGCGACTTCGGCGTCAGCACGTACACCGACTCGGGGAACAGGTCGATCTTGAGGTGCTCCAGGAACTCGGCCGAATCGCGGGTTTCGTGCTGGATGTCGATGAGCGACTGAAGCCACACCGCCGCCTGCTGGGGCGAGGTGCCCGTCTCGGCGCCCTCTTGCTCCTTGTACATCCAGTGCGCGGCAATGCCCTTCTCCGCCACGGCATGCATGGCCTGCGAGCGGATCTGGAACTCCACCGCCGTGCCCACCGGGTTGACCAGCGTGGTGTGCAGCGACTGGTAGCCGTTCGCCTTGGGCATGGCGATGTAGTCCTTGAAGCGCCCCGGCAGCGGCTTGTAGAGCTGGTGCAGCACGCCCAGGGCGCGGTAGCAGTCCAGCAGCTCGCGGGTCACGATGCGGAAGCCGAAGATGTCGCTGACCTGCGCGAAGGTCAGGCGCTTCTCGATCATCTTGTTGTAGATCGAAAAAATCGTCTTCTCGCGGCCATAGACCTCGACGTGCATTTCCGCGTCCGAGAACGCTTCCTCCACGTCCTTGCGGATGCGCTCCACCAGGTCACGCCGGTTGCCGCGCGTGCGCTTGACGGCCTTGGCCAGCACCGCGTGCCGCCACGGGTTGATGTACTGGAAAGACAGCTCCTGCAGCTCGCGGTAGGTCTGGTTCAGGCCCAGCCGGTGCGCGATCGGCACGTAGATTTCCAGCGTCTCGCGGGCGATGCGCGAACGCTTGTGCGCCACCATGGCCGCCATCGTGCGCATGTTATGCAGGCGGTCGGCCAGCTTGATGAGGATGACGCGCACATCGCGCGCCATGGCCAACAGCATCTTGCGGAAGGACTCGGCCTGGGACTCTTCCTTCGTCGAGAACTGCAGCTTGTCCAGCTTGGTCAGGCCGTCGACGATTTCCGCCGTGGGCGCGCCGAAGCGCTCGATCAATTCGATCTTGGTGACGCCGCAGTCTTCCATGGCGTCGTGCATGAGCGCCGCCATGATGGCCTGGGCGTCGAGCTTCCAATCGGCACACAGGCCCGCCACCGCGATGGGGTGGGTGATGTAGGGCTCGCCGCTGGCCCGGAACTGGCCCAGATGGGCCTCGTCTGCAAACCGGTAGGCGTCACGCACGCGGCGGATGTCCGCCTCGACCAGGTAGTCCAGTTTGTGGGTCAGCGCGGCAAAGGAAGCCGCGGCTGCGTCGGTGACGGTGCTCATGGACAAAATGTAGCGCGGATGGGACGTCCCTGCGAGGGCGGGGACGAATGGCAACGCGGTGCAATGCGAAGAGCCCGCACGAAGCGGGCTCTGAAGCAGCGGGCCCGCACTTGGCAGGCCGGGGTCAGGCAGACCCGGGTGCGCTCAGCCAGCGCTCAGGTCGTCGGCACCTTGCGCAGCATCTCGAGGCCGACGTGGCCACCGGCGATTTCGCGCAGGGCGGTCACGCTGGGCTTGTTGCGCGATTCGATCTTGGGCGTGTGGCCCTGGCTCAGCATGCGGGCGCGGTAGGTCGCGGCCAGCACCAGCTGGAAGCGGTTGGGGATCTTTTGCAGGCAGTCTTCGACGGTGATGCGGGCCATGTGTTTCTCCGGAACAAGCCTGGTCAGACCAGGTGGAGCGCACGGAACACGGCTGACTTGTTCCGGCGCTGGGCGGCGTATTTTAACCGCTGTGAGTGAACAATGGCCTTCAAATCGAACAAAGCCGACTCAAAGAGGGCATTGACCACGATGAAATCGAAGTACTGCGCCTGCGCCACCTCGATGCGTGCGTTCGCCATGCGCAATTCGATGGTTTCGGGCGAGTCCTCCCCACGGCGGTTCAGGCGTTGCAAGAGCTCCTCGTAGCTGGGCGGCAGGATGAAGATCAGCACGGCGTAAGGGAAGGCCTGCTTCATCTGCAGGGCACCCTGCCAGTCGATTTCGAGCACCACGTCCTCGCCCCCCCGGATGCGCTCTTCGATCGCCTTGCGCGAGGTGCCGTAGCAGTTGCCATGCACTTCGGCGTGCTCGAAAAACTCGCCGCGCGCCACCATGGCGTCGAACTCGTCTTTGGAGGTGAACCAGTATTCGCGGCCATGCTGCTCCTGGCCGCGGGGTGCGCGCGTGGTGTGTGACACGCTGACCTGGAGGCGCGAATCCAGTTCCAGCAAGGCCTTCACCAGGCTGGATTTGCCCGTTCCGCTGGGTGCTGACACCACGAACAGGTTGCCGGGGTAGTCCGCCGGGGATGTGGGCAGGGGGGAATCCATGGGAGAGGTGGGTGCTTGCATCGTCATTCCAGGTTCTGGACCTGCTCGCGCATTTGCTCGATGAGGACCTTCATGTCCACCGAAATCTGCGTCAGCTCCAACGCCGCCGCCTTGGAGCCCAGGGTGTTGGCCTCGCGGTGCAGTTCCTGGATGAGGAAGTCCAGGCGCTTGCCCACCTCGCCACCCTTTTTCAGCAGGCGGGCAATTTCATCGAGGTGGGCCTTGAGGCGCTGCAGTTCTTCGTCCACGTCGATGCGCAGGGCGTAGGCGGCAGCCTCTTGCAGGGCGCGCTCCTGGGCCACCTCGGGCGTCACGTTGCCGCCCACTGCCTGCAGCGCTTCCTGGTACTTCTGCACAAAACGTTCTTGCTGGCGCTGCACGGCCTGCGGCACCAGCGGCTGGGCCTGCTCGGCCAGGGCCTTCAGGCCAGCCAGTTTGTCCTTCAGCACGCCCACCAAACGGGCACCTTCGCGTTCGCGGGCCTCGGTCAGGGCCGTGATGGCCTGGCGTGCGGCTTCAAGAGCGGCTTCCTCCAGCTTGACCGACGGCGCCGCGGCTCGGCACCAGTTCAGCACCTCGTTGACCGACAAAGGCACAGCCTTGGGCAACCAGTTTTGCACCGTGCCCTCCAGCCGGGCCAGGGTGTGAAGCTGTTCGGGTTGGGGCTGGGGCCAGGCGGCATCGGCGGCGCGCTGGGGCTGCATGCGCAGCTCGATTTTGCCTCGCTTGAACGACGCGGTGAGCAGGTCGCGCAGGGCGGGCTCCAGGGCGCGAAACTCATCGGCCAGCTTGAAACTCAGGTCCAGGAAGCGGCTGTTGACCGACCGCAACTCGGCACCCACGGCACCGCTGGCGACGCGGCGCGACGCCACCGCGGCGCCGTCGTCATCGGCGTTGTCAGCGACGTGGTCGGGGGCCGACGCCACCGCGCTGGCAAAGCCGGTCATGGAGTAGACTGCCATCGATATTCACCCAGACAAAACGCGATTATGTCAAAGCCGAAACCCGCTCCGCTGCCCTCGGGCACCGTCGTGGGCGGCTACCAGATCGTCAAGAAACTCGCCGCGGGCGGTTTCGGCGTGGTTTACCTCGCGGAAGACCCAGACAAGCGCCTGGTCGCCCTCAAGGAGTATCTCCCCGCCTCGCTGGCCGAGCGCTCGGCGGGCGAGCTGATCCCGCGCGTCAAGCCTGACAAGCAACCACTCTACCGCCTGGGCCTGAAAAGTTTCTTCGAAGAAGGCCGCTCGCTAGCCCAGATCGCCCATCCGAGTGTGGTGTCGGTGCTGAACTTCTTCCGCGAGAACGAAACCGTCTACATGGTGATGAACTACCTGCAGGGCGACACCCTGCAGGACTTCATCGTGACAGCGCGCGACCTCAAGCGGGACAAGGTGTTCCGCGAGTCCACCATCCGCAGCCTGTTCGACGAGATCTTGCGCGGCCTGCGCATCGTGCACCAGCACAAGATGCTGCACCTGGACATCAAGCCGGCCAACATCTTCATCACCAACGACAACAAGGCGGTGCTGCTGGATTTCGGCGCGGCACGCGAGGTGCTGTCCAAAGAGGGCAACTTCATCCGCCCGATGTACACCCCGGGCTTCGCCGCCCCCGAGATGTACCGCCGCGATGGCTCGCTGGGCCCCTGGACGGACATCTACGCCATCGGTGCATGCATCTACGCGTGCATGCAGGGCTACCCGCCCAACGACGCGCCTCAACGCCTGGAAAAAGACCGCCTGGGTCTGTCTTTGTCCAGACTGCGCAACGTCTACTCGGATAACCTCATCGAAGTCACGGAATGGTGCATGTCTCTGGACCCACTGGCCCGTCCGCAAAGCGTGTTCGCCCTGCAAAAAGAACTGGCCCGCGAAACCGAGCGCCGTTACTCCAAGCTGACCTTCGCCGAGCGCGTGAAGCTGCAACTCGAAAACCTGAAATCCGGGGCAAAGGCTTGAGCTGACATGAGATTCTCCGTCTACCAGATCAGCCGCAAGGGCGGCCGCGAGAAAAACGAAGACCGCATGGGCTACTGCTACACGCGGGACTCGGGCCTGTTCGCACTGGCCGACGGCATGGGCGGGCACCCCGAAGGCGAGATGGCCTCGCAGCTGGCCCTTCAGACCATGGCGGCGCTCTACCAGCGCGACGCCAGGCCGCGCCTGGCAGACCCCATCCGATTCCTGCAGGACGCCATCATGGCCGGCCACCACCAGCTGCTGCGTTACGCCAGCGAGCGGGGCCTGATGGACACGCCCCGCACCACCCTGGTGGCCTGCATCCTGCAAGGCAACACGGCCTACTGGGCGCACTGCGGCGACTCGCGCCTTTACTTCGTGCGCGGCGACAAGCTCATTGCCCGCACGCGTGACCACTCCTACTCCGAGCTGCAAAACACCATTTCGTCGGTGGTGCCGCTCAACGAGCGCTACAACCGCAACGTGCTTTTCACCTGCCTGGGCAGCCCTGGCAAGCCGGTGGTGGACACCGCCGGCCCCCTGCTGCTGCAGGAAGGCGACCGCATCCTGCTGTGCTCCGACGGCCTGTGGGGCACGGTGGAAGACGACGTCATCACCCACAACCTGGCCACGCGCGCCATCTCGGATGCTGTGCCCGAGTTGGTGGAAACGGCCCTGCGCAACGGTGGACCGAAGTGCGACAACGTCACCGTGCTGGCCATGGAGTGGGAGTCGGCCTCCAACGAGGACCAACCCGGCGTCTCCACCGACAGCCTGGGCGACGAGGTCTTCGCGTCCACCATCCAGGCCAGCGTGGGCAACACCGGCAGCCCGGGCGACAATGGCGATGCCGACGAGCTGGACGATGCCGAGATCGAGCGCTCCATCCGCGAGATCAACGAAGCCATCCGCCGCTCGGCCAACGCCAAAAAGAACTGAATCCGCACAACTGCGCCTGGCCGCGTCCTTCACGGGTCGCGGCCTCTGCCATGTCCGAACACCCCTGATCCTGGAGCCCCCATGTCCTACACCCGTGCCCAAGGCCGCGCCGTCGATGCGCTGCGCCCCCTGACCATCACCCGCGGCTACACCATCCATGCCGAAGGCTCGGTGCTGATCTGCTTTGGCAACACCAAAGTCCTCTGCACAGCCTCCGTCGAAGAGAAGGTACCACCGCACAAGCGCGGCAGCGGCGAGGGCTGGATCACGGCCGAGTACGGCATGCTGCCCCGCTCGACCCACACCCGCAGCGACCGGGAAGCCGCCCGCGGCAAGCAAAGCGGCCGCACGCAGGAAATCCAGCGCCTGATCGGCCGCAGCCTGCGCGCCGTGGTCGATCTGGCCAAGCTGGGCGAGCGCTCCATCGTCATCGACTGCGACGTCATCCAGGCCGATGGCGGCACGCGCACCGCCGCCATCACCGGCGCTTACGTGGCCCTGGCCGATGCCATCAAGGGCCTGATCGCTGCCGGCAAGATCGCCGCCAGCCCCATCGTCAACCCGGTGGCCGCCATCAGCGTGGGCATCGTCGATGGCACGCCCCTGCTCGACCTCGAATACACCGAAGACTCCGCCTGCGACACCGACATGAACGTCGTCATGACCGGCGCCGGCCACTTCGTCGAAGTGCAAGGCACGGCCGAAGGGGCAGCCTTCAGCCGCACCGAGATGGACCAGCTCCTGGCCCTGGCCGACAAGGGCATCCGCGAGCTGATCGCCGCGCAAGCCGCCGCACTGGCCTTGCCTTTGACTCAAAGCTGACCCAAGGCTGAACATGCCCAAGCGCCTCATCCTCGCCTCGAACAACGCCAAGAAGCTGCGCGAACTGCAAGCCCTGATCGCGCCCCTGGGCGTCGAGTTGGTCACGCAGGGCAGCCTGGGCATCCCCGAGGCCGAGGAGCCGCACATCAGCTTCGTCGAGAACGCCTTGGCCAAGGCCCGCCACGCGGCCGCCGCCGCCAGCGGCCCGGCCCTGGCCGACGATTCCGGGCTGTGCGTGGATGCGCTGGGAGGCGCGCCGGGCGTGCGCTCGGCCCGTCACGCGGTGGACGCCGGCCGCATCGCCGAAGGCCTGCCGCGCGAGCAGATCGACGCGGCCAACAACGCCTGGCTGCTCACGCAAATGGCCGGTCAAGCCCAGCGCGGCGCCCACTTCACCTGCCTGCTGGTGGCTGTGCGACACGCCGAAGACCCCGAGCCGCTCATCGCCGAAGGCCAGTGGCGCGGCGAGTTGCTCCACGCCGCGCAAGGCGAGCACGGCTTTGGCTACGACCCGCTGCTCTGGATTCCCACGCACAGCCAAAGCGCCGCCCAGCTCGACCCTGCCGTCAAGAACGCCATCAGCCACCGTGCGCTGGCCTGCGCACGCCTCCTGGAGTTGATGCGCGCACGCTGGGGCCTCAGCCACGCCAGCGACGTCTGGCCCTGGCAAGGCGACACCGCATGATCACGCTGCAACGCCCTGGCGCCCTGAGCGCCCTGCCCCCGCTGTCGCTGTACGTGCACCTGCCCTGGTGCCTCAAGAAGTGCCCTTACTGCGACTTCAATTCCCACGAACTGCAGGGCGATGCGGCCGAGCGCGCCCCGCTCGAAGCCCGCTATCTCGATGCCCTGCGCGCCGACCTCGAAGCCGCCCTGCCGCAGATCTGGGGACGCCGCGTGTACACCGTCTTCATCGGCGGCGGCACACCCAGCCTGTTCTCGCCCGACAGCATCGACCGCCTGCTGGCCGACATCCGTGCCCGCTTGCCCCTGGAAGCCGCCTGCGAGATCACGCTGGAGGCCAACCCAGGCACCTTCGAGCGCGACCGCTTCAAGGCCTTCCGCGAAGCCGGCGTGACGCGCCTGTCCATCGGCGTGCAGAGCTTCGACGACGCCAAACTCAAGGCCTTGGGCCGCGTTCATGACCGCGCGCAGGCCCTCGCCGCCGTCGAGGAAGCACAGCGTCACTTCGAGACCTTCAACATCGACCTGATGTACGCCCTGCCCGGGCAACCCTTGGCCGACCTCGATGCCGACTTGAACCAGGCCCTGGCGTTCGCGCCGCCGCACCTGTCGCTCTACCACCTCACGATGGAGCCCAACACGGTGTTCGCCACGCGCCCGCCGGCCAACCTGCCCGACGAGGACACCGCCTTCGACATGCTCGACCACCTGGTCGAGCGCACGGCGGAGGCCGGCCTGCAGCGCTACGAGGTCTCGGCCTACGCTCGCCCCGGCCACACCTGCAACCACAACCTCAACTACTGGCAGTTCGGCGACTACCTCGGCATCGGCGCCGGCGCGCACAGCAAGATCAGCTTCCCCGACCGCATCGTCCGCCAAGTGCGCTGGCGCGAGCCCGCCGCCTACATGGACAAAGCCGCGCAAGGCCTGGCCGTCTCCAACGAACAGGACGTGGCCCTGTCGGCGCGCGCCTTCGAATTCATGATGAACGCACTGCGCCTGAAAGATGGCTTCGAGCTGCTGCGCTTCACCGAACGCACTGGCCTCACCCTGGCCAGCATCCAGCAGCCCTTGGCCGAAGCCGAGGCCAAGGGCCTGCTCGAACGCGATCTGGCACGCGCATGGCCCACGGCCAAAGGCTTCGATTTCCTCAGCGACCTGCAGGCGCTGTTCCTGAGAGACTGAACCAGTCCCACGAAAAAAGCCGCTGGCTCATCACCAGCGGCTTTGTGTCGTCCAGGTCCAGCAAGCTCTGAACCACGGCGTCAGACAGGCATCAAGCGGCCTTCTTTTCGTCGCGCAGTTCGCGGCGCAGGATCTTGCCCACGTTGGTCTTGGGCAGGTCGTTGCGGAACTCGATGTGCTTGGGGCACTTGTAGCCGGTCAGCTGCTCGTGACAATAGGCCTTGAGCTGGGCCTCGGTCAGCGTGCTGTCCTTGCGCACCACGAACAGCTTCACCGCTTCGCCGGACTTGTCGTCGGGCACGCCCACGGCCGCGCACTCCAGCACGCCAGGGTGCAGGTTGACCACCTGCTCCACCTCGTTGGGGTACACGTTGAAGCCGGACACCAGGATCATGTCCTTCTTGCGGTCCACGATCTTGACCTGGCCCGACGCGTCCATCACGCCGATGTCGCCGGTGCGGAAGAAATTGTCGGCCGTCATGACCTTGGCGGTCTCGTCGGGGCGCTGCCAGTAGCCGGCCATCACCTGCGGGCCGCGGATGGCGATTTCGCCCACACTGCCGATGTCCAGGTGCTTGCCGTCATCGTCCATGATGGCGATGTCGGTCGAGGGCAGCGGGTAGCCGATCGAGCCGTTGAACTCGGTGTTATCCAAGCGGTTGGCCGTGGCCACCGGCGAGGTCTCGGACAAGCCATAACCCTCGACGATGGCGCAACCGGTGACCTTCTTCCACTTCTCGGCGGTGGCTTGCTGCACGGCCATGCCGCCGCCCATCGACACCTTCAGGCCGGAGAAATCCAGCTGTCCGAAATCGGGGTGGTTTGCCAGTGCGTTGAACAAGGTGTTCACTGCCGGGAACTGGTTGACACGGTAGTTTTTCAGCGTCTTGATCACGCCCGGCAGGTCACGCGGGTTGGGGATCAGGATGTTCATGCTGCCCATGCGCGCGCCCATGAAGTAGCACACCGTCAGCGAGAAGATGTGGTACAGCGGCAGGGCGCACACGGCCACCAAAGGCTCGTTGCCCAGCTTGTTCAGCTCGGGCTTGAACCAGGCTTCGTTCTGAAGGATGTTGGCCACCACGTTGCTGTGCAGCAGTGTGGCGCCCTTGGACACACCCGTGGTGCCGCCCGTGTACTGAAGGAAGGCGACGTCGCTGGGGTTCAGCGACGGGCGGGTGTACTTCGCCGAGCGGCCCTTGGCCAAGGCCTCCTTGAAAGTCAGCACCTTGGCCTTGTCGGTCGGCAGGCTGAAGGCCGGCACCATCTTCTTGACGTGGCGCACCACGAAATTGACCAGCAGGCTCTTGGGGAAGGGCAGCATGTCGCCCATCGCGGCCAGGATCACCGACTTCACCGGCGTGCGGGCCAGCACTTCCTGCAGCGTCGTCGCGAAGTTCTCCAGGATCACGATGGCTTCCGCGCCCGAATCCTTGAGCTGGTGCTCCAGCTCGCGCGGCGTGTACAGCGGGTTGACGTTGACCACCACATAACCGGCACGCAGAACGGCAGCGATCGCCACCACGTACTGCGGCACGTTGGGCATCATCAGCGCGATGCGGGCACCCTTGGCCAGTCCCAGCGTCTGGAAGTAAGCCGCCAGCGCGCGCGACAGGTCATCCACTTGCTCGAACGTCCAGTGCACGTCCATGAAGGCGGCCATGTCCCTCTTGGCGAACTGCTTGAAGGACTGGTCCAGCAGGTCGACCAAGGAGGTGTACTCACCAGGGTTGATCTGATGGGGCACACCGGGTTCGTAACTGGCCAGCCAGGGCTGAGAAATGGTCATGTGTCTTCCTCGAGTGGGTCGGTAACTGGCGGCTGCCGCGTCAGGTCGGCAGCGCCGGCGGGGTCATTCTCCGCTGCAGGCATTCTGCAACATTCGCGACCAAGGGTATTCCCGCACCGCGTGGCGCCAGCTTGTCATCGTCAAACGCCACGACCCATTGAACACAATGTGGACAGCCCCTGGTTGAGGGAAAGCGTGGAAGCCGTCACATGCACAATCTCTGCGTGATTTGACTCACAATCTTTCCACATTGTTCTGGCCCTCACGGAAGCCGCCCTCATGGTTGACCGCGCGATAGATCACCCCCTCACCCCCAAACGACGCTGGTTCCTCAAAACCGCACTGGCCATCGGCGCTGTCGGCGCGAGCCTCGGCGGCTTGGTGTACTGGAAGCGTGGCATCAGCGACGGCAAGCTGACCGAAAGCGGCCGCGATGTGATGCGTGGCCTGGCCATCGGCATCGTCGGGCCCATGCTGCCCAAGGATGCCACCGAGCGCGAGGCCATGCTGGAGGGCCACTTGGCCCATGTGGACACGTTCCTGGGCGGCTTACCGCACGTCTTGCAGGTCCAGATCGGCGCCATCCTCGGCTTGCTGGGCAACTTGGCCACCCGGAAGATGCTGACGGGCCTGGGCAGCCGCTGGAGCGAGGCCAGCGAAGCCGACATCAGCGCCGCCATCGAGACCATGCGCATGAACCCCTTGCCGACCACGCGCCTGACCTACCAGGTCGTGCGCAGCGTGACCTGCATGGCCTTCTTCTCCAACAGCAAGCATTGGAAGCTGGCGGGCTACCCCGGCCCCATCGAACTATGAGCAAGCTCCCTGATCCATTCCGCGAAGGCCTGGCACGTGGCTGGAAAGCCACCGGCGCCGAAGCTGGCCTGCCCGAGCAAGTGCAGTGCGACGTGGCCATCATCGGCTCAGGCGCTGGCGCCGGCATCACCGCCGAACTGCTGACCAAGGCGGGCCTCGACGTTGTCCTCATCGAAGAAGGCCCGCTTCGCACCAGCTCCGACTTCAATCAGAAAGAGTCCGAGGCCTACGCCACCCTGTACCAGGAAGGCGCGGCCCGCAAGACGATGGACGGCGCCATCACGCTGCTGCAAGGCCGCTGCGTGGGTGGCACCACCGTGATCAACTGGACGAGTTCCTTCCGCACACCGGCCAGCACACTGGGCTACTGGCAGGAACAGTTCGACCTCAAGGACTTCTCCGAGCAGGCGATGGCGCCCTGGTTCGCCCAGGCTGAGAAGCGCCTCAACATGCACCTGTGGGAAGAGGTGCCACCGAACCCGAACAACGAACTGCTGCGCACCGGGGCCAAGAAGCTCGGAATCTCGGCCGAGATCATCCCGCGCAACGTCAAGGGCTGCTACAACCTCGGCTCCTGCGGCATGGGCTGCCCCACCAACGCCAAGCAGTCGATGCTGGTGACGACGATCCCCAGCGCCCTGCAAGCTGGTGCGCGGCTGTTCCACCAGACCCGCGCCCAAGAGTTCGAAATCGTGGGCGACAAGGTCAAATCCCTGATCTGCGTGCCCATCCGAATCAACGGCAGCAAGCTGTCCGACAAGGTCATGCGCGTCACGGCGCGTCACTACGTCGTGGCCGGTGGTGCCATCAATTCGCCCGCGCTGCTCAAGCGCTCCAAGGCGCCTGACCCCCACGGCCTGCTGGGCACCCGCACGTTCCTGCACCCAGTGACGATGTCCGCGGGCGTGTTCAACGAACGCGTGGAGGCCTGGGCTGGCGCACCGCAGTCCATCTACTCGGACCACTTCGTTCACAACGCGCCGTTCAACGGCCCGATCGGCTACAAGCTGGAAGCCACACCACTGCACCCCGGTCTGGTCTCTGTGCTGCTGGGCAACCACGGCCAGAAGCTGGCCGAGCGCTTCGCTGCCTACCCGCACACCCAGATGATGTTGACGCTGCTGCGCGACGGCTTCCACCCTGAGTCGCAGGGGGGTTCGGTGATGCTGAACGTGGATGGCAGCCCGATGCTGCACTACCCCCTGACCGACTACGTGATGGCCGGCCTCAAGCAGTCCATGCTGACCATGGCGGAGATCCAGTTCGCTGCAGGCGCCAAGTCGGTCCTGCCGACCCACGAGCAGGCGGACGCCTACACCAGCTGGGCCCAGGCCAAGGCCGCCATCGAAGCGTTCGAGATGAAGCCCTACTACGCGGGTGTGGGCTCGGCCCACATCATGGGCGGCTGCCGGATGGGTGGCACGGAAAAGCTCGGTGTGGTACGCCCGGACGGCGTCCACTGGCAGCTCAGCAACCTGTCGGTGCACGATGGCTCGCTGTTCCCAACCAGCATCGGCGCCAACCCACAGTTGTCCATTTACGGCACCACCAACCGCATGGCCACCCAGCTGGCCAAGCGCTTGAGCGGCAAGGACGTGTCCCTGGTCTGAGGACGCTTGCAAGACCAGCATGAGGCGACCTGCGGGTCGCCTTTTTCATGCGCCGCTGTTCGAGTTGCCCGGGGTGGCTCAAGAATCCACCGGCGCACAGGCGAAAAAAAGCCCCGCGCAGCGCAGGGCTCTTGGGTGTGAGGTACGGGCGCGAGGCCGAGCAAGCCGGCCTCAGCGCCTCGGCCACATCACTTGGCGCGGGTGCCGACCACTTCGATTTCGACGCGGCGGTTCTTGGCGCGGCCTTCAGCGGTCTTGTTGTCAGCCACAGGCTGCTTCTCGCCCTTGCCTTCGACGTAGACGCGCGAAGCTTCGATGCCCTTGCTCACCAGGTAGGACTTGACGGCCTCAGAGCGCTTCTCGGACAGCTTCTGGTTGTAGGCGTCGGTGCCGACGGAGTCGGTGTGACCCACGGCGATGATGACTTCCAGGGTGATGCCCTTGACCTTGTCGGCGAGGTCGTCCAGCTTGGCCTTGCCTTCGGGCTTCAGCACAGCCTTGTCGAAGTCAAAGAAAGCGTCGGCAGCGAAGCTGACCTTCTCCGTGGCGGGAGCAGCAGGAGCGGCGGGGGCGGCAGGCGCAGCCGGTGCAGCCACGGGAGCCGGGGCAGCGGGAGCGGCGACGGGGGCAGCGGGAGCAGGCGCAGGCACGCCGTCACAGCCCTGCACACCGGTGGCCGGGGTCCAGGGGTTGTCGCGCCAGCAGTATTCGTTGGTGCCGTTTTTCCAGACGGTGCCGTCGGTGGCGCGCCAGTTATCGACCGTGGTTTGGGCTGTTTGGGCGAACGCGCCGCCAGCCATGGCAACCGTGGCAAACAGGGCAGCAACCTTATTGAACTTGTTCATGCAGATCCTCACGAATTAGACGCAGCGTTGGCTGCGAACGGCCTGGTGACAGGCGACTCTCCGGGGTACAAGACCCGACGAGACTAACCAATTCATTGTGCCACAGCGAAAACTTCGCTCAAGGGGCGCTGTCGTTCGCCTCGGTGAACGCGCGATCTTGTTGTTTCGTCACGACATGACGGGCCAATTACAATGCGCCTTTCGCTTCTCCGCCCGTCATGCGCGCGACGTTTTCTGTCGTGAGCCGGTGGGCCACAACGGCAAGGCGGCCCGCACCGCTGGGGGCCGTGTCTCTCTCAATGTGAAGCCCGCATGACGTCATTCGCCAAGGAAACCCTGCCCATCAGCCTCGAGGAGGAGATGCGGCGTTCGTACCTGGATTACGCGATGAGCGTGATCGTCGGGCGCGCCCTGCCCGATGCCCGCGACGGCCTCAAGCCCGTGCACCGGCGTGTGCTGTTCGCCATGCACGAGCTGAACAACGACTGGAACCGCCCGTACAAGAAGTCGGCGCGCATCGTGGGCGACGTCATCGGCAAGTACCACCCCCACGGCGACTCGGCGGTGTACGACACCATCGTGCGCATGGCGCAGGACTTCTCGCTGCGCCACATGCTGGTCGACGGCCAGGGCAACTTCGGCTCGGTCGACGGCGACAACGCCGCCGCCATGCGGTACACGGAAATCCGCCTGGCCAAGATCGCCCACGAGATGCTGGCCGACATCGACAAGGAAACCGTCGATTTCGGGCCCAACTACGACGGCTCTGAAAAAGAGCCCCTGGTGCTGCCCGCGCGCCTGCCCAACCTGCTGATCAACGGCTCGGCCGGCATCGCAGTCGGCATGGCCACCAACATCCCGCCGCACAACCTCAACGAGGTGGTCGACGCCTGCCTGCACTCGCTGCGCAACCCGGACTGCTCGGTCGATGAACTCATGGAGATCATCCCGGCGCCCGACTTCCCCACGGCCGGCATCATCTATGGCCTGAGCGGCGTGCGCGAAGGTTATCGCACCGGACGAGGCCGCGTGGTCATGCGCGCCCGCGTGCACTTCGAAGACATCGGCAAGGGCGACCGCCAGGCGATCATCGTCGACGAGATCCCCTACCAGGTGAACAAGAAGAACCTGCTTGAGCGCATCGCCGAGCTGGTCAACGAGAAGAAGATCGAAGGCATCAGCCACATCCAGGACGAGTCCGACAAGTCTGGCATGCGCGTGGTGATCGAGCTCAAGCGCGGCGAAGTGCCCGAGGTGGTGCTGAACAACCTGTACAAGCAGACGCAGCTGCAGGACACCTTCGGCATCAACATGGTGGCGCTGATCGACGGGCAGCCCAAGCTGTGCAACCTGAAAGACCTGATCACGGTCTTCCTGGAGCACCGCCGCGAAGTGGTGACCCGCCGCACCGTCTACGAGCTGCGCAAGGCGCGCGAGCGCGGCCACGTGCTGGAAGGCCTGGCCGTGGCGCTGGCCAACATCGACGAGTTCATCGAGACCATCAAGACCTCGCCGACGCCACCGGTGGCCAAGACCGCCCTGATGGCCAAGAGCTGGGATTCGGGCCTGGTGCGCGAGATGCTGTCGCGCGTCGATGGCAACCCGCAGCTCTACCGACCCGAGGGTCTGCCACTCAGCTTCGGCATGCAGGCCGATGGCCTGTACCGCCTGAGCGAAGATCAGGCCGGCGAGATCCTGCAGATGCGCCTGCAACGCCTGACGGGCCTGGAGCAGGACAAGATCATCGGCGAGTACAAGGATGTGATGGCCCAGATCGCCGACCTGCTGGACATCCTGTCCAAGCCGGAGCGCGTGTCCACGATCATTGGCGACGAACTGGGCGCCATCCGCGCCGAATTCGGCCAGACCAAGCTGGGTGCGCGCCGCTCGACCATCGAGCACAACGCGCAGGAGCTGGGCACCGAAGACCTGATCACACCGACCGACATGGTGGTGACGATCTCGCACACGGGCTACATCAAGAGCCAGCCGCTGAGCGAGTACCGCTCGCAAAAACGCGGTGGGCGCGGCAAGCAGGCCACGGCGACGAAGGAAGACGACTGGATCGACCAGCTCTTCATCGCCAACACGCACGACTACATCCTGTGCTTCAGCAACCGCGGCCGCGTCTACTGGATCAAGGTCTGGGAAGTGCCGCAGGGCTCGCGCAACTCGCGCGGCAAGCCCATGGTCAACATGTTCCCGCTGGAAAAGGACGAGCGCATCAACGTGGTGCTGCCGCTGACGGGCGAATTCCGCAGCTTCCCCGAAGATCACTACGTCTTCATGGCCACGAAGATGGGCACGGTCAAGAAGACACCGCTGACCGACTTCAGCAACCCGCGCAAGGCCGGCATCATCGCCGTGGGACTGGACGACGGCGATGTGCTGGTGGGCGCGGCCCTGACAGACGGCAAGCACGACGTGATGCTGTTCTCCGACGGCGGCAAGGCCGTGCGCTTCGACGAGGACGATGTTCGCCCGATGGGCCGCAGCGCCCGCGGTGTGCGCGGCATGATGCTGGAAGATGGGCAATCGGTCATCGCCATGCTGGTGGCCGAGGACGAGACGCAGTCGGTGCTGACGGCTTCCGAGAACGGCTACGGCAAGCGCACGAGCATCGTCGAGTACACCCGCCACGGCCGCGGCACCAAGGGCATGATCGCCATCCAGCAGTCCGAGCGCAATGGCAAGGTGGTCGCCGCCACCCTGGTGCGCCCGGAAGACGAGATCATGCTGATCACCGACAAGGGCGTGCTGGTGCGCACCCGTGTGAGCGAGATCCGCGAGCTGGGCCGCGCCACGCAGGGCGTGACCCTGATCGCGCTCGACGAAGGCGCCAAGCTGATCGGCCTGCAGCGCATTGTGGAAAACGATGCGAACGCACCAAGCGAGGGCGATGAGGTCGATGACACGCCTGCCGCTCCGGACACCGACACACCCGACGGCGGCGAAGGAACCGCCGGCGCCTGACGCCACTCTGACACGCAGCGGGGCCAAGATGCAGCCCCTGTTTCAACGAACCAAGGACACCCCATGAATTTCCGTCAAACCGCCTGGACCGCCGCTGTGACCGCCACGCTGGCCTTGGCTGCCTTGCCGGCACACGCTGACAAGCGTGAGCAGATCATGCGCCTCCCGATCGCGCAGAAGCCCGCGCTGGACGGGCTGGCCACCGACATCACCCAGGCACCAGCCCGCCAGTTGATGGGCCAGTTCGTGCAGCCCGCCATCGGTCTGGTACCGCCCGAGAAGCGTGAAGCCACCGGCCAGCAAATCGACGCGGAGCTGCAGAAGTACCAGGAAGCCGCCACCCCGCTGGTGAAGGCCAGCGCCAACAAGGTCGGCCCTGCCGCGGTGGCGAGCGTGCTCGAAGACAAATTCACCGAGGATGAGCTGAAGCAGCTGGGCGTCATGCTGGATTCGCCTGTGCTCAAGAAGTACCAAAGCGTGATCCCCGAGTTGCAGAAGACGCTGATCGACAAGGTGTCGACCGATGCCCGCGCGCAGGTGGACCCCAAGCTGCAAACGCTGCAGGACAACATCCGCAAGATCATCGACACCGCCAGCGGCGGCAAGCTGAGCCAGGCCATGGCTAATCAGAATGCCGCACAAGGTGGCGAGGCCTCTGGCTCCAAGCCAGCAGCCGCCAAGCCCGCCGCCAAGAAGTGACCCTTCGACGGTGAGCCCCTGACGCCTGCGTTGCCAGCACCCTTCCCGCGCCTGTCCATGTCCACATCGCCCCGCCCCTTCAACTTCTCGGCCGGCCCGGCCACGCTGCCTGAAGAGGTGCTGCAGCAAGCAGCCGGTGAGATGCTGGATTGGCGCGGCAGCGGCATGGGCGTCATGGAAATGAGCCACCGCGGCAAGGAGTTCATCGCCATTGCCGAGCAGGCCGAAACCGACCTGCGCACCTTGCTGAGCATCCCCTCGCACTTCAAGGTGCTGTTCATGCAGGGCGGCGCGATCGCCGAGAACGCGATCATCCCGATGAACCTGTCGCGCGGCGGCGTGGCCGATCACGTCATCACGGGTTCGTGGTCGCAGAAATCGGCCAAGGAAGCGCGCAAGTACTGCACGGCCAAGGTGGTCGCCAGCAACGAGGCCGACCACCACACCACGCTGCCGGCCCATGGCAACTGGCAGCTCTCGAGCGACGCGGCTTATGTGCACGTCTGCAGCAACGAGACCATCCACGGCGTGGAGATGCACGAGCTGCCCGACCTGGCCGCACTGGGCTCGAAGGCCCCGCTGGTGATCGACTGCTCCTCGCACATCGCCTCCCGCCCCATCGATTGGTCGCGCGTGGGCCTGGCTTATGCAGGCGCCCAAAAGAACATCGGCCCCTCGGGCCTGACCCTGGTCATCGTGCGCGAAGACCTGCTGGGGAACGCGCTGCCCGACACGCCCTCGGCCTTCGACTACAAGGTCGTGGCCGACAACGGCTCCATGTACAACACGCCGCCCACCTACGCCTGGTACATCGCCGGGCTGGTGTTCCAGTGGGCACTGAAGCAGCGCGAGGTGACGCCGCAAGGCGAACTGACCGGCCTGGCCGCCATCGAGGCGCGCAACATCGCCAAGGCCCAGCTGCTGTACGACTACATCGACGGCTCCGGCTTCTACACCAACAAGGTGGCCAAGGATTGCCGTTCGCGCATGAACATCCCCTTCTTCCTGCCGGACGACAGCCTGAACGCGGCCTTCCTGGCCAGCACCCAGGCTGCTGGCCTGCTGCAGCTCAAGGGCCACAAGAGCGTGGGCGGCATGCGCGCTTCCATCTACAACGCCATGCCCCTGGCCGGTGTGCAGGCCCTGGTCGACCACATGAAGCAGTTCGCGGCAAGCCATGGCTGACACCCCTTCCAACGCCCCTCATTTCCAGCCCGATGGCCGCCCGGTGGACGAGCAACTGGGCGAGCTGCGCGTGAAGATCGACGCGGTGGACCAGCAGCTGCTGTCCCTGCTCAACCAACGCGCGCAACTGGCCCAGGCCGTGGGCGAGGTCAAGAAACTCGATGGCTCGCCGGTGTTCCGTCCGGATCGCGAAGCCCAGGTCATCGACCGCGTGAAGAACGGCAACCCCGGCCCCGTGCGCAACGACAGCATCGCCCCGATCTGGCGCGAGATCATGTCGGCCTGCCGTGCCCTGGAGGGTCGCCAACGCGTGGCCTTCCTCGGCCCCATCGGCACCTTCAGCGAGCAGGCGGCGCTGAACTACTTCGGCTCGTCGATCGACGCGGTGGTCTGTCCCTCGATCGACGAGGTGTTCCGCGCCACCTCGGCCCAATCGGCCGATTTCGGCGTGGTGCCCATCGAGAACTCGACCGAAGGCGTGGTGGCCCGTTCGCTGGATTTGCTGCTGCAATCGCCGCTGTCCATCGTGGGCGAGACCAGCCTGTTGGTCACGCACAACCTGCTGCGCAAGGACCTGGGCCGCGAAGGCATCGACGTGGTGGCAGCGCACCCGCAAGCCTTGGCCCAGTGCCAAGGATGGCTGAGCCAGCATCTGCCGCAGGCCGAACGCCGTGCCGTGTCGAGCAATGCCGAAGGTGCACGCATGGCCGCGCAAGACACGCGCATCGCAGCCCTGGCCAGCGAACGTGCTGCCAGCCAGTACGGCCTGCACGTGGTGCAAGCCGCCGTGCAGGACGAGGCCCACAACCGCACGCGCTTCGTCATCGTGCGTCCGCAAGCGGTGGTCACACAAGCCGCCCCCACCGGCCACGACTGCATCAGCCTGGTGGTGTCGGTGGACAACCGCCCCGGCGCCGTCCATGACCTGCTGGTGCCGCTCAAGCGCCACGGTGTGTCCATGAGCCGTTTCGAGTCGCGCCCGGCGCGCTCCGGCCAGTGGGAGTACGTTTTCTTCATCGACCTGGCCGGCCACCCCGCCCAGGACAACGTGGCCGCCGCGCTCGACGAACTGCGCGCCCAGTGCTCTTTCTTCAAGGTGCTCGGCAGCTATCCGCTGGACGTGCACTGACCCGCAGGACACCTCACCCATGTTCAACCAGCTCGGTCTGATCGGCTGCGGCCTGATGGGCGGCTCTTTCGCCCTGGCCCTCAAGAAGGCCGGCCTGGTCAAACGCGTCATCGGCTACAGCAAGTCGCCATCTACCGTCGAGAAGGCGCGCCGCCTGGGCGTGATCGACGTGGCCGCCGAGTCAGCGCTGCTGGCCGTCTCCGGCTCGGACATCGTGCTGATCGCCGTGCCCGTGGCCGCCAGCGAAGGCACCTTCAAGGCCATCCGCCACCTGGTGGATCCGGGCGTGCTCTTCATGGACGTGGGCTCGACCAAGCGCGATGTGGTTGATGCCGCCCGGCGCGTGCTCAAAGAGCGCCTGCCCTCCTTCGTGCCTGCCCACCCGATCGCCGGACGCGAGGTCGCGGGCATCGAGCACGCCGACGCGGCGCTCTACCAGGGCCGCAAGCTCATCCTCACACCGCTGGAGCAAACCGACCCGGTGCTGGTGCAAAAGGCCACCGACGTGTGGGCGGCCGTGGGCTGCCAGGTGCTGAAGATGACGCCCGAGCACCACGACGCGGCCTTCGCCGCCGTCAGCCACCTGCCCCACCTGCTGGCCTTCGCCTACATGACGGCCATGGGCCAGCAACCCGGCGGGCAGGAGTACCTGTCCCTGGCCGGCCCAGGCTTCCGAGATTTCAGCCGCATCGCCGCGAGCGACCCGACCATCTGGCGCGACATCCTGCTGTCCAACCGCGAAGAAGTGCTCAAGCAGTCTGCAGCTTTCCGCCACGCCCTGGACACCCTTGAAGCCCAGATGCGCGACTGGAACGGGCCAGAACTGCAGCGCATGATCCAGACTGCGTCGGACGCGCGCAGCAAATGGCAGTTGAACCCTGGCCTGCCCGCCGCTGCCGTCGCCAAAGCCGGAACCCGCTGAGCCAACGCCCCGCATGTACACCACCGCTTTCCTCGACCTGCCCCCGCTGCTGACCGCCGGCGGCACCGTGCGACTGCCTGGCTCCAAGAGCATCTCCAACCGGGTGCTGCTGCTGGCCGGCCTGAGCGAAGGCACCACCGTGGTCCACGACCTGCTGGCCTCGGACGACACCCGCGTGATGCTCGAAGCCCTGCGCGCGCTGGGCTGCGACCTGGACCAGCAAGGCGACACCGTCCACATCACCGGCCTGGGCGGCAAGCTGTCGGTGCTCCACGCCGACCTGTTCCTGGGCAACGCCGGCACGGCCATGCGCCCACTGACCGCAGCCCTCGCGCTGCTGTCCGCACAGCAAGGTGGCGTCTTCACACTCAGCGGCATCCCGCGCATGCACGAGCGGCCCATCGGCGACCTGGTCGATGCCCTGCGCCCGCTGGGCTGCAACGTCGAGTGCACGGGCCAGGAAGGCTACCCTCCCCTGCGCCTGGCCGGCGGCCAGCTCAAGTTGTCGGCGCCCATCCAGGTGCGCGGCGATGTCTCCAGCCAGTTCCTGACCGCCCTGCTGCTGTCGCTGCCGCTGGTCTCGCAAGACCAGGCCCTGACCATCGAGGTCATCGGCGAGCTCATCTCCAAACCCTACATCGAGATCACGCTGAACCTGCTGGCCCGCTTCGGCATCCAGGTGCAGCGCGAGGGCTGGCAGCGTTTCGTCATCCCGCGCGGCAGCCGCTACCAATCGCCGGGCAGCATCCACGTCGAGGCCGATGCGTCTTCGGCGTCCTATTTCATCGCCGCGGGCGCCATCGCCGGCATCGACGAGCCGGTGCGCATCGAAGGCGTGGGCAGCGCCTCCATCCAGGGCGACATCCGCTTCGTCGAGGCCGCTCAGGCCATGGGCGCCAAGGTCACGTCCGGGCCAAACTGGCTGGAAGTTCAGCGCGGCGAACCCGGCAAAGGTTGGCCCCTGAACGCCATCGACCTCGACTGCAACCACATCCCCGACGCGGCCATGACCCTGGCCTTGATGGCGCTCTACGCCCAGGGCACGACCCGGCTGCGCAACATCGCGAGCTGGCGCGTCAAGGAAACCGACCGCATCGCCGCCATGGCGAAGGAGCTGCGCAAGCTCGGCGCCACCGTGGTCGAAGGCGAAGATTTCATCGAGGTGACGCCCCCCGTCAGCCAGGGCGAACAGACGGGCTGGCAGCACGCCAGCATCCACACCTACGACGACCACCGCATGGCGATGTGCTTCTCGCTGGCCGCCTTCAACCCGCTGGCGCCCTCGGCGGTCAAGGGCAAGCCGGTGTCGGTGCGCATCGAGGACCCACGCTGCGTCGCCAAAACCTTCCCCGATTATTTCGAGGCGCTCTTCCAGGTCGCCCGCACCCACCCGGACTGGATCCCCGTCATCACCGTCGACGGCCCCACCGCCTCGGGCAAGGGCACGCTGGCCAGCACCTTGGCCACCCGCCTGGGTTACCAGTTCCTGGATTCGGGCTCGCTCTACCGCATCACTGGCCTGCTGGCGCTGGAGCAGGGCATCGAGCTGGACGATGCCAACGCGCTCGAACAACTCGCCCGCCAACTGGGCGAAGCCATCGCCCTGCGCTTTGACCGCGAACACATCTGGGTCGATGGCCGCGAGGTCAGCGAAGCCGTGCGCCGCGAAGAAATCGGCCAGGCCGCCTCGCGCCTGTCGGCCTACCCCGGCGTGCGCCAGGCCTTGATGGAGCTGCAAAAAGCCTTCCGCGGCCTGCCCGGCCTGGTGGCCGACGGCCGAGACATGGGCACGGTGGTGTTCCCCGACGCCGCGCTCAAGGTGTTTTTGACCGCCAGCGTCACCCAGCGGGCCGAGCGCCGCCATAAGCAATTGATTTCCAAGGGGTTTCCTGTTACCCTTGACGAGATCTGCACAGATCTGGAAGCGCGCGACCTGCGGGACACCTCCCGCGCAGTCGCCCCTCTGGCGCCTGCAGCAGATGCCCGAAAGCTCGACAACTCCGCACTGAGCATCGACGAATCCGTCGACACCGTGCTGGGCTGGTGGGTTCAGGGCTGGCCCCACGTCATCGTCCGGCACTGAGCCACGCTCGGCCGGCCCTGCCCGACAGGCCGCGGTCGCATCCCGTGACCACCACAAGGCTGTGACGCCCGCCCCCTGCTGCCAGGCAAGGGTTTGAGCAATCAGGGCCGCCATCCCAGGCGACCTGGACGTCATGTTCTTCAACCCAACCCGTTCTGGTCGTTCCTGTCGATCCGAACGTTTCCGCTGGTTCGCACCAGCACAGGAAACTCCATGTCTGAATCCTTTGCCGCCCTTTTTGAAGAGTCGCTGCAGCGCACCAACATGCGCACCGGCGAAGTCATCACCGCCGAGGTGGTGGCCGTTGAGCACAACTTCGTGGTTGTCAACGCCGGTCTGAAGTCCGAGGCCTATGTGCCCCTGGACGAGTTCAAGAACGACCAGGGCGAAATCGAAGTCCAAGTGGGCGACTTCGTGTCGGTGGCCGTGGACGCCATCGAAAACGGCTACGGCGACACCATCCTGTCGCGCGACAAGGCCAAGCGTCTGGCCTCGTGGCTGTCGCTGGAAACCGCTCTGGAGTCTGGCGACTTCGTGACCGGTACCGTCAACGGCAAGGTCAAGGGCGGTCTGACCGTTCTGGTCAACGGCATCCGTGCCTTCCTGCCTGGCTCGCTCCTCGACACGCGCCCTGTCAAAGACATGTCGCCGTTCGAAGGCAAGACCATGGAATTCAAGGTCATCAAGCTGGACCGCAAGCGCAACAACGTGGTGCTGTCGCGCCGCGCTGTGGTCGAAGCCTCGATGGGCGAAGAGCGCGCCAAGCTGATGGAAACGCTGCGCGAAGGCGCCATCGTCGAAGGCGTGGTCAAGAACATCACCGAATACGGTGCGTTCGTGGACCTGGGCGGCATCGACGGCCTGCTGCACATCACCGACATGGCCTGGCGCCGTGTCCGTCACCCGTCCGAAGTGGTGACCGTGGGCCAGGAACTGACCGCCAAGGTCCTGAAGTTCGACGCCGAGAAGAACCGCGTCTCGCTGGGTCTGAAGCAGATGGGCGACGACCCCTGGGTGGGCGTGTCGCGCCGTTACCCTGCCGGCACCCGCCTGTTCGGCAAGGTCACCAACATCGCTGACTACGGTGCGTTCGTCGAGATCGAACCCGGCATCGAAGGCCTGGTGCACGTCTCCGAGATGGACTGGACCAACAAGAACGTGGCCCCCAACAAGATCGTCAACCTGGGCGACGAAGTGGAAGTCATGGTCCTGGAAATCGACGAAGACAAGCGTCGCATCTCCCTGGGCATGAAGCAGTGCAAGCCGAACCCCTGGGACGACTTCGCTCAGAACTTCAACCGTGGCGACAAGGTCAAGGGCCCCGTCAAGTCGATCACCGACTTCGGCGTGTTCGTGGGTCTGGCCGCTGGCATCGACGGTCTGGTGCACCTGTCTGACCTGTCGTGGAACGAGCCGGGCGAATCGGCTGTCCGCAACTACAAGAAGGGCCAGGAAGTCGAAGCCATCGTGCTGGCCATCGACGTCGAGCGCGAGCGCATCTCCCTGGGCATCAAGCAGCTGGACTCTGACCCGTTCACCAACTTCACGACCCTGAACGACCGTGGCGCCACCGTCACCGGCACCGTCAAGTCTGTGGACGCCAAGGGTGCTGAAATCGCCCTGGGTGATGACATCGTCGGCTACCTGCGCGCTTCGGAAATCTCCCGCGACCGCGTGGAAGACGCCCGCAACGTGCTGAAGGAAGGCGACGAAGTCACCGCCTTGATCATCAACGTGGACCGCAAGACCCGCGGCATCCAGCTGTCGATCAAGGCCAAGGACAACGTCGAGCAGCAAGAAGCCATGCAGAACCTGCGCGCCGACACCTCCAAGGAAGGCGCCGGTACCACCAGCCTGGGCGCGCTGCTGAAGGCCAAGCTGGACCAGAACAACGGCTGATCCCGGCCCTCGTTCTGCCCCACTCACCCCATCGCGCTCGGCCCTCGGCCGGGCGTGATCGGGGATTGAGTTGAGCGGGGTCCCGGACCGCAAGGCCTCGGGCTGCCGCTTACCTCAGTCCCTCGCAGAGTTCTCTCTGTGGACATTCCCATCCGGACGCCCGCGCCCGTCCCGCATCACATGACCCGATCCGACCTCGTCGCCCGGCTGGCCGAACGCTTCAGCCAGCTCACCCAGCGCGACGCCGAATTCGCCGTCAAGACCATCCTGGACGCCATGTCAGGAGCCCTGGCGCGCGGTCACCGCATCGAAATCCGTGGTTTCGGCAGCTTCTCCATCAACCGCCGCCCGCCCCGCATGGGCCGCAACCCCCGTTCGGGCGAGCAGGTGCTGATCCCGGAGAAGCTCGTACCACACTTCAAGCCTGGCAAAGCCCTGCGCGAAGGCGTCGACACGGTGGATACTTCGGGGGACGCCGTCGCGGGCCCCGTGGCGGCCGACACCCCATCGACCTGACACTCCTGCTGGACACCCATGCGAGCACTGACCTGGTTGTGGCGCGGCCTGTTGTTCTTCGTGCTGTTCGCTTTCGCCCTGAACAACCAGCACGTCGTGGAGCTGAAATGGATGTTCGGCTGGCAGTGGCAGGGCCCCATGGTCTTCGTCGTGCTGGGGGTGTTCGCCCTTGGGTGCGCAGCGGGGGTGCTGTCCATGGTGCCGAGCTGGTGGCGCCATCGCCGTGACGCGCGCAACCGCCAGCTGCTGATGCCCGAGCCGGTGCCCGGTGCCGCCAAGGCTGGCAGCAAAACTGGGCCCTCTGGCGACGCCACTGAAGCGGGTGGCCCACCGTCGCTGCCCAGCGAGCTGCCCTTCCCACCCGACATGCCCGCACCGCGCAAGCCGGCGAAATGAGGCCGGCCCCGGTGGCCTGACACCCCCATGGACTTCAATTTCTACTGGCTGCTGCTGGCCCTGCCGGGCGCCTTCGTGCTGGGCTGGATCGCCTCGCGCATGGACCTGCGTCAGCTCAAACGCGAAGATCAGGCGTCGCCCCAGGCGTACTTCAAGGGCCTGAACCTGCTGCTCAACGAACAGCAGGACAAAGCCATTGACGCTTTCATCGAAGCGGTTCAGCACGACCCGGACACCTCGGACCTGCACTTCGCGCTGGGCAACCTGTTCCGCCGTCGCGGCGAGTACGAGCGGGCCATCCGTGTACACCAGCACCTGCTGGCCCGGGCCGACCTCAAGCGCGATGAGCGCGAACGCGCCCAGCATGCACTGGCCCAGGACTTCATGAAGGCCGGCCTGTTCGACCGCGCTGAAGAAGCCTTCCAGGCCCTGGATGGCACCGCGTTCAGCACCGACGCCCGCCTGGCCTTGCTGTCCCTGCACGAACGCTCGCGCAATTGGCACCCGGCCATCGAGGTGGCCCACCAGTTGGAGGCCGCAGGCACGGGCTCTTTCTCCCAGCGCACAGCCCACCACTGGTGCGAAATCGCCCACGAAGCCGACGCACGCAGCCACCCGGAAGAAGCGGCACAGGCCCTGGTACGCGCCCGAGAGGCCGCGCCACAGGCTGCGCGCCCCCTGGTGATGATGGGACAGCGTTGCATGCGGATGGGCCAGCACGCCGAGGCCTTGCGTGCTTGGGAAGAGCTGCTGGCCGTGCAACCGCAGGCCTTCGCACTCATCGCCATGGATTACGCGAGGTGCGCCCAGTCCTGCGGTCAAACCGCCACGGCCCTCGGCAAGCTGGAGGGCTTGTACGCGCAAGCGCCGTCGGTGGACGTGCTGCTGGCACTCAACGCTTTGCAGCCGGACGCCGACCTGCGTCGCCAGGCCTTGATGGCACACATCTCGCGGCAGCCTTCGTTGTCTGCCGCGCAGGGCCTGATCCGCGAGCGCCTGCTCACGCACAAGCCGCTGGAGGAGCCTGAGATCGAGCGCATGCAGCAGGCGCTTGCCACCGCAGCGCAGCCCCTGCAGCGCTACCGCTGTGCAGCCTGCGGCTTCGAGAGCCAGCACTACTTCTGGCAATGCCCGGGCTGCCAGGGCTGGGACACCTACCCCCCTCGCCGCCTGGAAGACCAGTGAGGCACGACGTATCCACCCACGCTCAGACGGACGCCAGCACCCGCCTGTGCTGAATGGCCTCTGCCATGTGAGATGACGCGATGGCGGGTGCATCGGCCAAATCGGCCACGGTGCGCGCCAGCTTGAGCACCCGGTGGTACGCCCGGCCCGACCAGCCCAGCTTGGTGCAGGCTGACTGCAAAAAGGCCAGTGCGGCCTTGTCGGCCCGGGCATGCTCGTCGAGCATGGCCCCGGACAACTCGGCATTGAGCACACCCTGGCGCTGCAGTTGGCGGGATCTCGCGGCCTGGACCCGTGCCGCGATGCTGGCGGAGGTCTCGCCATCAGGGCTGGATGCAAGCACCTCCGGCGGCACGGCCGGCACCTCGACCTGCACATCGATGCGGTCCAGCAGGGGGCCACTGAGGCGCCCCTGGTAGCGCGAGACCACATCCGGCGTGCAGCGGCAGGCCTTGAGGGGGTTCCCGAAATGCCCGCAGGGACAAGGGTTCATGGCGCCCACCAGCTGGAAGCGCGCCGGGAAGTCGTGCCGCCGCGCTGCGCGTGAGATGGTGATCAGCCCCGTTTCCAGCGGCTCGCGCAGGGCCTCCAGGGCGGCACGCGGAAACTCGGGCAGCTCGTCCAGGAACAGGACGCCGTGGTGCGCGAGGGAAATTTCACCTGGCCGCGGTGGCGACCCGCCTCCGACGAGCGCCACCGACGACGCGGTGTGGTGCGGCGCCCGCAGCACCCGCTGGCGCCACCCTGCCGCATCGAAGCGTCCGGCCAGGCTCAGGACAGCGGCCGAGGCCAAAGCCTCGTCCTGGGTCAGCTCCGGCAACAAGCCGAGGAAACGTTGTGCCAGCATGGATTTGCCGGTGCCCGGCGGCCCCACCATGAGCAGCGAATGCCCGCCCCCGGCCGCCACCTCGAGCGCGCGTTTGGCGGCAGACTGGCCGCGCACGTCCCGCATGTCGGGCAGCCCACGCTCGATCAGGGCTGGGGTGTCGGCGCGCGCACGCACCAGGTCGGCCCCCGCGCCTTGCCCCTCAGGCCGCAGCGCCTCCACCACCTCGAGCAGGTGCCGGGCGCCATGCACCCGGGCGCTGTCGACCAGCGCGGCCTCGCAGGCACTGGCATGGGGCAGGACCAGCCCGCGCTGGGGCAAGCCTGCCTCCCGGCGGTGCGCGGCCAAGGCCATGGGCAATGCGCCTCGAACCGGCCGCAACTCCCCGCCCAGCGACAGCTCGCCCGCGAACTCCAGCCCGGCGAGCTTGCCCGAATCGACGTGGCCCATGGCAGCGAGGATGCCGAGTGCGATGGGCAAATCGAAGCGACCCGACTCCTTGGGCAGATCGGCCGGCGCGAGGTTGACCGTGATGCGCTTGTTGACCGGAAACTCCAAGCCGCTGTTGCTGAGCGCTGCACGAACGCGCTCCCGGGCCTCCTTCACCTCGGTGTCCGCCAGGCCCACGAGCGTGAACGAGGGCAGCCCGTTTGCGAGATGAACTTCCACGGTGACTTCGGGGGCGAGGAGGCCGTCCAGGGCACGGCTGTGAACGATGGCAAGCGACATGGCCGCCGATTCTGCCCAGCTTGCGCCCACTTGACCCTCCCTCTGAAGGGGGTGTGGCATCCACGGGGGTTCACCAAGCCAGCACCCAAAACGCACCATCTGAGTGCACACCCCACCACCACGCGGGGGACACGTCGTCCGCGCACCGTTGGTGTGCGTGGCAAGCGGTGCGCTGCCAAGGCGCGGTGCACGGATCCGTCGACCACGCACACCGCGCACGCGCCGGCTCCCTGTTTTGGCGCGTTGGCACAGATCATGCAGTTGATGGCCATCACCCACCTGTCCACCCTCACCGGAGAACCAACCATGAAAATGGTGACTGCCATCGTCAAGCCCTTCAAGCTTGATGAAGTGCGTGAGGCCCTGTCTGCCATCGGCGTCCAGGGCATCACCGTGACCGAAGTCAAAGGCTTCGGCCGCCAAAAAGGCCACACCGAGCTGTACCGAGGCGCGGAGTACGTGGTCGACTTCCTGCCCAAGGTCAAGATCGAAGCTGCGGTGGACGAAGCCATCGTGGACCGCGTCATCGAGGCCATCGAAACGTCGGCGCGCACCGGCAAGATCGGCGACGGCAAGATCTTCGTGACCTCGCTCGAGCAGGTGATCCGCATCCGCACCGGCGAGACCGGCCAGGACGCCCTCTGACGCCCCGCCCCTGAACAACCCGCGCAGCCGCTGCACGGCTGTGCCCCCATTCATTCGACCCTTCGAGAGGCATTTCATGAGAAAGCTCATTGCGTCCATCGCGCTGGGGCTCGCCGCCTTCGGCATCCTGGGCGTCTCGCACGCCCAGGACACCGCAGCGTCGGCCCCGGTTGCGGCTTCCACCACCGCTGAACCCACGGCGCCCGCCGCGGCACCCACGGCAGCACCGGCGCCCGCCGCCGACGCCAGCGCGGCTGCGCCGGCCGAGGCCGCGTCGGCTCCTGCCCAGCCCAACAAGGGCGACACCACCTGGATGATGGTCTCCACACTGCTGGTGATCCTGATGACCGTGCCGGGCCTGGCCCTGTTCTACGGCGGCCTGGTGCGCAGCAAGAACATGCTGTCCGTGCTGATGCAAGTGATGGTGACCTTCTCGCTGATCGTCGTGCTGTGGTTCGTTTATGGCTACAGCCTGGCCTTCACCGAGGGCAATGCCTACATCGGCGGCCTGGATCGCCTCTTCATGAAGGGCATCTGGGACAACGTGGCAGGCACCTTCGCCACCACCGGCACCTTCAGCAAGGGCGTGCCGATGTACGAGATCGTGTTCGCCGCCTTCCAGGCCACCTTCGCCGGCATCACCTGCTGCCTGATCGTCGGCGCCTTCGCCGAGCGCATCAAGTTCTCTGCCGTGCTGATGTTCATGGTGCTGTGGTTCACCTTCAGCTACGCCCCGATCGCGCACATGGTTTGGTTCTGGATGGGCCCCGACGCCTACGCCAGCAAGGAAGTGGTCGATGCCATGAACGGCAAGGCTGGCCTGATCTGGCAGTGGGGCGCGCTGGACTTCGCCGGCGGCACCGTGGTGCACATCAACGCCGCTGTGGCGGGCCTGGTGGGCGCCTACATGGTCGGCAAGCGCGTGGGCTACGGCAAGGAATCGTTCACGCCGCACTCCCTGACCCTGACCATGGTCGGCGCCTCGTTGCTGTGGGTGGGCTGGTTCGGCTTCAACGCCGGCTCTGCACTGGAGGCCAACGGCTTCGCCGCGCTCGCCTTCATCAACACGTTCATCGCCACCGCGGCGGCCGTGCTGGGCTGGTGCCTGGGTGAGGCCCTGCTCAAGGGCAAGGCTTCGATGCTGGGCGCTGCGTCCGGTGCTGTCGCTGGTCTGGTCGCCATCACCCCCGCCGCCGGCAACGTCGGCCTGGGCGGTGCCGTGATCATCGGCCTGCTGGCCGGCCTGATCTGCCTGTGGGGCGTGACCGGTCTGAAGAAGATGCTGGGCGCGGACGACTCGCTCGACGTCTTCGGCGTGCATGGCGTGGGCGGCATCTTCGGCGCCCTGGCCACCGGCATCTTCAACTCGCCCAACCTGGGTGGCCCTTCGGCCGTCGGTGACTGGGTGACGGCCTCGGTCATCCCCGCTGCCGATTACGTGATCTCCTCCCAGCTGCTCACGCAGGCCAAAGCCGTGGGCCTGACCGTGGTGTGGTCTGCCGTGGTGTCGGTCATCGCCTACAAGATCGTCGATGTGGTGATCGGCCTGCGCGTGCCGGAAGAGGAAGAGCGCGAGGGTCTGGACATCACCTCGCATGGCGAAACGGCTTATCACAAGTGATGTGAGCTGCTGACATGCTCACCGATGGGCGCCTGACCTGAGGTCGGCGCCACGTCCTCCAGGGGTCGCCTTCGGGCGGCCCCTTGTTTTTTGGCGAGCGGATACCATGTGCGCTTGTTCCTAGAATGTCCGGGTGTTCTTGACCGACACCCACGCCGCCCCATGGTCCCCCACCTCATCACCGCGCTCACCGGCCCCATCAACGAACTGGAGCAGCGCATGCTGGAGTCCATGCCGGCCATCGAGCGCTGGTTCCGGCTGGAATGGATGGAACACACGCCGCCCTTCTACACCTCGGTGGACCTGCGCAACGCCGGTTTCAAGCTCGCCCCGGTGGACACCAACCTCTTCCCTGGCGGCTTCAACAACCTGACCAACGAGATGCTGCCGCTGGCAGTGCAGGCCTCGATGGCGGCCATCGAGAAGATTTGTCCGGAAGCCAAGAACCTGCTGCTGATCCCCGAGAAGCACACGCGCAACACTTTCTACCTGGCCAACCTGGCCCGCCTCGTCCAGATCTTCACGCTCACAGGCCTGAACGTGCGCTTGGGCACGCTGGACGAATCCATCACCGAGCCCACGGACATCGACCTGCCCGACGGCAGCAAGCTGACGCTGGAACCGCTGTTGCGCAGCCAGCGTCGCCTGGGACTCAAGCACTTCGACCCTTGCACCATCCTGCTCAACAACGACCTGTCGGCCGGCATTCCGAAGGTGCTGGAGGGCCTGCACGAGCAGTACCTGCTGCCTCCCTTGCACGCCGGCTGGGCCGTGCGCCGAAAGAGCAAGCACTTTGAGCTTTACGAAGACGTCGCCAAGAAGTTCTCGAAGCTCTTGGGCATGGACCCCTGGCTGATCAACCCCATGCACGGCGAGTGCGACGAGGTGAACTTCCAGGAGGGCGCCGGCCTGGAATGCCTGCAGACACAGGTGGACGCGCTGCTGGGCAAGGTCCGCCGCAAGTACAAGGAATACGGCATCAACGAGAAGCCCTTCGTCGTGGTCAAGGCCGACAACGGCACCTACGGCATGGGCATCATGACGGTGCGCGACGCCAAGGAGCTGGCCGACCTGAACCGCCGCACGCGCAACAAGATGTCGGTGGTGAAGGATGGCCAGGAGGTGACGCAGGTCATCATCCAAGAGGGCGTGCCCACCTACGAGCGCATGAACGACGCTGTCGCCGAGCCGGTGGTTTACATGATCGACCGCTATGTGGTGGGCGGCTTCTACCGCATCCACGCCGAGCGCGGCGTCGATGAAAACCTCAACGCACCCGGCTCCAGCTTCGTGCCGCTGGCCTTTGCCGAGCCCACGCAGTTGCCCCGCCCTGGTGTGAAGCCAGGCGCCAGCGCGCCCAACCGCTTTTACATGTACGGTGTGATCGCCCGCCTGGCCATGCTGGCCGCCAGCTACGAGTTGGCCGTGACCGACCCCAATGCCGAGGTGTACGCCTGACACGGACGAGATCACGACGCGGCAGTTTCGTCAAGGGCCGTCCTGCGGGGCGGCGCGAGGCACCCACAGTGGGGTGGGCGTGCCCCTTGAACGGGCGCAAAATGGCGAATCGGCCGTTTCCCGCTCCAACCCTGTGCAGCACACATCCAACGCTCCGCTCAGCCAATCTCAGCTCGCCGCACTGACCCTGGGCGCCTTGGGCGTCGTCTATGGCGACATCGGCACCAGCCCGCTGTACGCATTCAAAGAGGTGTTCGCGCACGGGCACCTGTCGCCAACGCCAGAGAACATCCACGGCATCCTCTCGCTGATGTTCTGGACGCTGACAGTGATCGTGTCGCTGAAATACGTCACGCTCATCCTGCGGGCCGACAACAACGGCGAAGGCGGCCTGATCGCCATGCTGGCCCTGGCCTCCACCGCCGTCAAAGACAAGCCACGCACACGCTCAGCCCTGCTCGCCATCGGCATCTTCGGCACGGCCATTTTCTTTGGCGACGGCGTCATCACGCCAGCCATTTCGGTGCTGTCGGCCGTGGAGGGCATGGAGGTTGCGGCCCCGGGGCTGGAGCGCTTCGTCGTGCCCATCACCCTGGTGGTGCTGACGCTGCTCTTCATGGTGCAAAAGCATGGCACCGGCGGCATCGGCAAGTTCTTTGGCCCGATCACGGCATTGTGGTTCATCGTGCTGGCCGTCATGGGCATGCCCCACATCCTCGCCAACCCCTCGGTGCTGGTGGCCATGAGCCCGCACCATGCGCTGGGCTTCATCTACAACCACCCTGGTCTGGCCTTCATCGCTCTGGGCGCGGTCATCCTGTGCGCGACCGGGGCCGAGGCGCTTTACGCCGACATGGGCCACTTCGGCAAGCGCCCCATCCGCCTGGCCTGGTTCGGCTTGGTGATGCCAGCCCTGGTCATCAACTACTTCGGCCAGGGCGCCATGCTGCTGGCCCACCCGGAAAACATCGGCAACCCCTTCTTCGAGATGGCGCCGCAATGGGCGTTGTACCCGCTGGTGGGCTTGGCCACCTGCGCCACCTTCATCGCCTCGCAGGCCCTGATTTCCGCGGCCTTCTCGGTCACCAAACAGGTCATCCAGCTGGGCTACCTGCCGCGCTTGCGCGTGCTGCACACCTCTGAGAAGGAAACCGGCCAGATCTACATCCCCTTCGTGAACTGGGGCCTGTACGGCTGCATCGTGATGGCGGTGATCTTCTTCGGCTCCAGCAGCAAGCTGGCCGCGGCTTACGGCATCACGGTGACCATCGACATGCTGATCACCACGGTGATGACCTTCTTCGTGATCCGCTTCGCCTGGCGCCTGAGCCTGCTGCTGTGCGTGGCCGCCACCGGGGTGTTCTTCGTGATCGACGTGCTGTTCTTCAGCGCCAACGTGGTGAAAGTGATCGATGGCGGCTGGTTCCCCTTGCTGATCGGCGTGATCATGTTCAGCCTGATGCAGACCTGGAAGGATGGCCGTGCCCTGCTGAGCGAACGGCTGCGCTCGGACGCCATCGACCTGCACCCTTTCCTGGAGGCGGTGTTTTGCAGCCCGCCGCTGCGCGTGGCAGGCACCGCGGTGTTCCTCAATGCCGATGCGGGCACCACCCCCAACGCCTTGCTGCACAACCTCAAGCACAACAAGGTGCTGCACGCGCAGAACCTGTTCGTGACGGTGCGTTCGCACGAGGTGCCCTGGATCCGCGATGCAGACCGGATCGAGGTCGAGGACATGGGCAACGATTGCTGGCAGATCATGCTGCACTTCGGTTTCAAGGACGAGCCCGATGTGCCGCGCGCCTTGAAACTGCTGCAGGCACACGGTGTGAAGATCGACGACATGGAGACCAGCTACTTCCTGTCCCGCGACATCGTCATCCCCACCATCGGCAGCGGCATGATGCCCTGGCGTGAGAAGCTGTTTGCTGGCATGCACCGCAACGCGTCGGGTGTGGCCGACTTCCTGAGCCTGCCCACCAACCGCGTGGTGGAACTGGGCTCGAAGGTGGAGATCTGAGCGCGTGCGGCATCTGAAAGAGATGCTGCGTGACACCTCTTTGTCGGCGGTGTCGGCGGGTTTCGTCGCCACGCTGGTGGGCTTCACCAGCACCATCGCACTGATCTTCCACGCGGCACGCTCCCTGGGCGCGACGCCCGAGCAGATCACCTCCTGGGTGCTGGCCCTGGGCCTGGGCATGGGCCTGAGCACGCTGGGCCTGTCGATGTGGACGCGCGCGCCCATCCTCATCACCTGGTCCACACCGGGTGCGGCGGTGATCGCCAGCGCGGCCACGGGCGTGAACCTCTCGGAAGCCGTCGGGGCCTTCCTGGTGTGCGGTGTGCTGATGTGGCTGTGCGGCGCCACAGGCTGGTTCGAGCGCGTCATGAACCGCATTCCTCTGGCGCTGGCCTCCAGCCTGCTGGCGGGCATCCTGGCAAAGTTCGCGCTGCTGTCGTTTGCCGCAGCCACACCCCATCCACTGCTCATCGTCACGATGCTGCTGGTGTACTTGGTGGGCAAACGCTTGTGGCCGCGTTATGCGGTGCTGGGGGTGCTGGTCGGTGGCACGGCCGTGGCCGCCACGCAGGGCTTGCTGGACACCTCGCAGGTGACGCTGCAATTCGCCCAACCCGTGTTCGTGATGCCAGCGTGGTCATGGCACGCGGTGCTCGGCATGGGCGTGCCGCTGTTCATCGTGACCATGGCGTCGCAAGCGGTGCCGGGCGTCTCGGCCATCAGGGTGTCGGGCTACGAGCCCCCCGTGTCGCCCTTGATGAGCTGGTCGGGCATCACCACCGTGCTGCTGGCCCCCTTCGGCGGCTATGCCTTCAACCTGGCGGCCATCACGGCTGCCATCGTGCTCAACCCGCACGCCCATGCCAATGCCGGCAAGCGCTACACGGCGGCCATGTGGGCAGGGCTGTTCTACATCGTCATGGGCCTGCTGGGCGGGGCCGTGGCCGGGCTGCTGGCGGCCTTCCCAGCGGCGCTCATCATGGGCGTGGCGGGCATGGCGCTGCTGGGCACCATCGCCAACGGCCTGGCCACCTCGCTCGCCGAACCCGGCAAGCGCGAAGCGGCGCTCATCACTTTCCTGGTGACGCTGTCGGGCGTGACGCTGCTGGGCGTGGGCTCGGCCTTCTGGGGCCTTGTGGCAGGTGTGGTCACTCTGTTCGTGGAACACTACCGCGTCCGCCCCCCATCCCACGAAGGGCCCGATGAGCGGTGACACGCACCGCACATCCACCCGCCCAAGCCATCCACCATGCCGCAAATCCTGTTCGTTGCCGACCCGCTCGACACCTTCAAGACCCACAAAGACAGCACCTTCGCCATGATGCGCGAGGCCGCCTCGCGCGGACACACGCTGTGGGCGTGCGAGCCGCAGCAGCTGGTGTGGCAGCGTGGCGGCGTGGTCACGGCCCACGCGCGTCGCATCACCCTGACCGGTGACGCCCACGACTGGTTCGATGAGGTCGAAGCCGCTGACGTGGCGCTGTGCCAAATGGACGCCGTGCTCATGCGCAAGGACCCGCCCTTCGACGCCGAGTACCTCTACACCACCCACCTGCTGACGCAGGCAGAGCGCGAAGGCGCACGCGTGTTCAACAGCCCGGCGGCCCTGCGAGCCCATCCCGAGAAACTCGCGATCATGGAGTTCCCCCAGCACATCGCACCCACCCTGGTCACGCGGGACATGGCCGCGGTGCGAGCCTTCCACGCCGAGCACCGCGACGTCATCCTCAAGCCGCTGGACGGCATGGGCGGTGCGGGCATCTTCCGCGTGAAGGAGGATGGCCTGAACCTGGGCTCCATCACCGAGACACTGACCAAGGACGGCAGCGAAACCATCATGGTGCAGGCCTTCCTGCCCGCCATCAGCGCCGGCGACAAGCGCGTGCTGCTGATCGACGGCGTGCCCGTGCCCTACGCGCTGGCCCGCATCCCGCAGGGCGGCGAAGTGCGCGGCAACCTGGCGGCTGGCGGCAAGGGCGTGGCCCAGCCACTGAGCGCGTCTGACCGGGCCATCGCCGAGCACCTGGGCCCCATCCTGGCGGCACGCGGCCTGCTGCTGGTGGGCCTGGACATCATCGGCGACCGCCTCACCGAGATCAACGTGACCAGCCCGACCTGCTTCCAGGAAATCACCGATCAGATGGGCTTCGATGTGGCGCAACGCTTCATCGACGCACTGGAAAGCAAGCTGCCCCACTGAGGTCACGCCAAACGGCGACAATACCGGGTTGCCCCTCACCCGGATTTTCCATGGCCGTCCTGACCCTGAACGACGCGTGCCTGGCCTTTGGCCATGTCGCCCTGCTTGACCACACCTCGTTTGCGCTGGAGACGGGCGAACGCGTCGGCCTGATCGGCCGCAACGGTACAGGCAAGTCCTCGCTGCTCAAGATCATGGTCGGCATCGACAAGCTCGACGACGGCCAGGTGCAGGTGCAAAAGGGCATCGAGATGGCCTATGTGCCGCAGGAACCCTCGTTTGCAGATGGCGCCACGGTGGAGAGCACGGTCAGCGAAGGCCTGGGCGACATCCGCGAGTTGCGCGAGCGCTTCGAAGCCATCACCCATGGCGAGGGCGATGCGGACGACATGGAGTCGCTCATGACCCAGATCGAAGCCCGCAACGGCTGGAACTGGGAGCAGCGCGTCGAAGAAACCCTGCAGCGCTTGAACCTGGCGGCCGACCTGGCGATCGCCAGCCTCTCCGGCGGCATGAAAAAGCGCGTGGCCCTGGCCCGCGCCCTGGTGGCCAGCCCCGACGTGCTCTTCCTCGACGAGCCGACCAACCACCTGGACCTGGACGCCATCACCTGGCTGGAAGACCTGCTCAAGGACTTCAAGGGCAGCATCGTGCTGATCTCCCACGACCGCGCCTTCCTGGACAACGTCTGCACCCGCATCGTCGAACTCGACCGCGGCCTGCTGCGCAGCTACCCGGGCAACTTCGCGGCATACCAGACGCTCAAGGAGCAGGAACTGGCCGACGAAGCCGTGGCCAACGCCCGCTTCGACAAGCTGCTGGCGCAAGAAGAAGTCTGGATCCGCAAGGGCGTGGAAGCCCGTCGCACACGCTCGGTGGCGCGCATCAAGCGCCTCGAAGGCCTGCGCGAAGCGCGCGCATCGCGGCGCGACGTGGTCGGCCGCGTCAAGCTGGAAGTCTCGCAAGGCGACCGTGGCGGCAAGATCGTCGCGGAACTCGAAGACGTCTCCAAGTCCTACGGCGGCCGCACCATCGTCAAGGCCTTCACGGGCACCATCCTGCGCGGCGACAAGGTCGGCCTGGTCGGCTCCAACGGCGCGGGCAAGACCACGCTGCTCAAGATGATCCTGGGCGAGCTGGCGCCCGACAGCGGCACGGTCAAGCAAGGCGCCAACCTGCAGGTGGCCTACTTCGACCAGATGCGCGACCACCTCAACCTCGACGCCACGCTGGCCGACTTCATCAGCCCGGGCAGCGAGTGGATCGAGATCAACGGCTCGCGCAAGCACGTCATGGGCTACCTGCAGGACTTCCTGTTCGCCCCGGCGCGCGCCAACTCGCCCGTGCGCACGCTCAGCGGTGGCGAGCGCAACCGCCTGCTGCTGGCGCGCCTGTTCGCCAAGCCCAGCAACGTGCTGGTGCTCGACGAACCCACCAACGACCTCGACATCGACACGCTCGACCTGCTCGAAGACCTGCTCGCCGAGTACCCGGGCACCGTCTTCCTGGTCAGCCACGACCGCCGCTTCCTGGACAACGTGGTCACCTCGACCCTGGTGGCCGAAGGCAACGGCCAGTGGCGAGAGTACGAAGGTGGCGTCGAGGACTGGCTGATCCAGTCGCGCCGCGCGCAGGCCATCGCGGCCGGCAAGCCTGGTGCGGCGGCCATCGCTGCAGCCGTCAAGCAGGCGCCCGAGGCCGACACCCGCACGCCGGTGAGCGTGGCCGCCGACACGGCACCCGCCACAACGCCTGCAGCGCCCGTGGTGGCCCAGCCCAAACGCAAGCTCAGCTACAAGGAGCAGCGCGAGCTCGACGAACTGCCAGCCCGCATCGAGGCCTTGGAAGCCGAACAAGCCGAGCTCAACAAACAGCTGGCCGACCCGGACATCTACCGCAAGGAAGCCGGCAACGTGGCCACCATGCACGCCCGCGTCGAGGCCATCGACGAGGAGCTGATGACCGCGCTGGCCCGCTGGGAAGAACTCGGCGCGCGCTGAGGAGCGCTTTGATCAGGCCGCCAGAGGCTTGGGCGCCAGGACCGGCGTGCCCGTTTGCAGCGCCTGCGTGCACGCAGCCTCGGGGTCTTCGCAGCTCAGAACCTGGTCCAGCAAAGGCGCCAGGCGACGCGTGTCGGCGCGCAGCACCCGCTGTTTGACCGATGCGATCTGCGTGGGGTGCATGGAGAAGCTGCGCAGCCCCATGGCCAGCAGCAACTCGGTGAAAGCCGGATCACCCGCCATCTCGCCGCACACGCTCACGCCCTTGCCCGCCGCGCGCGCCTGCGCGATCGTCGTGTGCAAGAGGTGCAGCACCGCCGGATGCCAGGGGTCGTAGAGGTGGGCCACGGCCTCGTCGGCCCGATCGATGGCCAAGGTGTACTGGATGAGGTCGTTCGTGCCGATCGAGACGAAATCGAAATGCCGCAGGAAGATCGGCATGGTCAGCGCCGCGGCCGGCACCTCGATCATCGCGCCCAGCTCGCATTGGCCGAAAGGCTTGCCTGCATCCGTCAATTGCCGCTGCACGTGGGCGATGTTCTCCAGCGTCTGGCGGATCTCACGCTGGCTGGCCAGCATCGGGATGAGGATCTTGACCGGGCCATGCGCCGCGGCGCGGAACAGCGCGCGCAGTTGGCGGCGGAACATGCTCGGCTCCGACAAGCTCCAGCGGATGGCGCGCAAGCCCAGCGCCGGGTTCAGCACCGACTCGTGGCGCAACTCGCTGGACGACATGCCCTCCAGCGGCTTGTCTGCGCCGATGTCCACCGTGCGGATCGTCACCGGCAGGCCCTTCATCGCCTCGACCGCGCGGCGGTAGGCGTCGTACTGCTCTTCCTCGTCGGGCAGGTTGCCGGCGCGGTTCATGAACAGGAACTCGGAGCGGAACAGGCCCACGCCCACGGCACCGGCTTCCAGCGCGCCCGGGCTGTCTTCTGGCATCTCGATGTTGGCCAGCAGCTCGATGCGCTCGCCGTCCAGCGTGACCGCCGGGGTGTGGCGCAGGCGGGCCAGTCGGCCGCGCTCCAGCTCCGCCTGGCGCTGGCGGAAGCGGTACTCCTCCAGCACGATCGGAGATGGGTCGACGATGACCAAGCCAGCATCGCCGTCGATGATGATGCAGTCGTCCTGGCGGATCAGGCCGCTGGCCTGGCGGGCGCCCACCACGGCCGGGATGTCCATGCTGCGCGCCACGATGGCGGTGTGCGATGTCTTGCCACCCACGTCGGTCACGAAGCCGCAGAACACGCTGCGCTTGAAGCTCACCATGTCGGCCGGCGCGATGTCGCTGGCCACCAGGATGAGCGGATCGTCACCGCCGAAGTCTCGGGGGCTCTGGCCGGGCTCGGGCATGGCCGAGGGGCTGCCCCGGCCGATGCTGCGCAGCATGCGCTCCACCACCTGCTCCAGGTCCACCTTGCGTTCGCGGATGTAGGCATCCTCCATCTCGTCGAACTGGCGGGCCAGCACCTCCAACTGCGCCGACAGCGCCCACTCGGCGTTGTAGTGGCGCTGGCGGATCCAGTCCAGGGCGGCGCCCACCAGGGCCTCGTCCTGCAACAGCATCTGGTGCACGTCCAGGATGGCGGCCAGCTCGGCCGGCGCATCGGCGGGCAGGTCGCGTTTGAGCGCCTCGAATTCAGACGCCACCGCGTCCCGGGCGGTGAGCAGGCGCGCGATTTCGTCCTCGGTCCGCGCGGGATCGATGAAGACGTGCGGGACGTCCACCCGGCTGGAGGCGACCAGCACCGCGCGGCCGATGGCCACGCCCCGCGACACCGGCAAACCGAAAATCTGGATGCTCATGCCTTGGATGCTATCAGCGTGCGTGTATGCTTGCCCTCCGGATTTGCCAGGCCGTTGAACGCGGCACGCCAAATCCATCCTCCATACGGCGTCACCCGCATGTCACCCGCTGTTCACGACTCCGTCATGTTGCCGCCAGACACTGCCAACCATCGACTGAAAGCCCGAGACTGGAGATGACAATGCGCGACATCCCGCTGCCCACCCTGCCCATCGCAGGCCTGTCCCAACAGCTGTCGGCCGACCGTGCCGCCCGGAGGTCACTTCACCCGGGCTCCACGCGCCAAGGCTTTGAAGTCGTTTGGGCTCGCACTGAAGAAGATGTTCGCGCGGCGCAACGCCTGAGGTACGACGTCTTCGTGGGTGAGATGGGCGCGCGCCTGAGCGTGCCCGCCGGCAGCCCCGAAGGCCATGACATCGACCTGTTCGACCCCTATTGCGAGCACCTCCTGGTGCGCCTGCAATCGGAAGATGGCGAACCCGGCGAGGTCATCGGCACCTACCGGGTCATGACGCCTGATTCCGCCAAACTGATCGGCGGCCTTTACAGCGAAACCGAATTCGACTTGACCCGCCTGCGCGGCCTGCGCAGCAAGATGGTGGAGTTGGGCCGCTCCTGCGTGCACCCCGACCACCGCAACGGCGGCGCCATCATGGCGCTGTGGGGTGCCCTGGCCGAATTCATGGTCCGCAACGACCTGGACACCATGATCGGCTGCGCCAGCATCTCCATGCGCGACGGTGGTCATGTCGCCGCCAGCCTGTGGGAGCAGCTGCGCCAGACGCACCTCGCCCCCATCGACCTGCAGGTGCGCCCCCGCCTGCCGCTGCCCGTCAATGAGCTGGACCGCCACCTGGACGTCGAGCCGCCCGCGCTGATCAAGGGCTACCTGCGCTGCGGCGCGAAAATCCTCGGCGCGCCCGCCTGGGACCCCGACTTCAACACCGCAGACCTGCCCATGCTCATGCGCATCGCCGACCTGCCGGCCCGCTACCGCCGCCATTTCCTCGGCGCCTGAAATCCGCCCCCTGCGGCCGCGTCTGCCTGCAGCGCGGCCGTTTGCACGGGGGCATGCAGGCCGTCCGCCATCTGCGCATAGACTGCCCGGCATGTCCCTGCGCCCCACCCCTTCCGCCCCAGCAGCCCCCCGCGCTGCAAGCTCGGCCCAGCCCCCGCATCCATCCCACAGCCTGCCGCTTTGGCAACTGCTCAGCCGCTGCGCCGAGGCCGTCGCCGCCGTGCGCCAGGGCCAATCCCTGACCGACGTGCTGGCCGCCCTGCCGCCGGCCGAGCGCCCGGGCACCCAGGCCTTGTCGTTCGCCGTGCTGCGCCGGCTGGGCACCGCCCTGGCCTTGCGCCAGGCCCTCGCGCCCAAAGCACCCGCACCGTGGGTCGACGGCCTGCTGCTGTCCGCCCTGGCCCTCGCCTGCGGTGACGAATACGCCCGCCACACCCTGGTCGACCAAGCCGTGGACGCCTGCAAGCGCCGCGCACGCCCTGCCAGCGGCCTCGTCAACGCCGTGCTGCGGCGCTTCCTGCGCGAAGAATCCGACCTGCTGACGGCGCTGGAGAACGACGATGTCGCCCATTTCAACCACCCCGCCTGGTGGATCCGGCGCCTCCAGCGCGACTGGCCCGAGCACTGGCAGGCCATGTTGATGGCCAATCAGGCCCAGCCGCCCATGACCCTGCGCGCCAACCAGCGCCACGGCAGCAGCGCCGCCTACCGCGAGCGCCTGCGCGAGGCAGGTTTGCTGCCGGCCAACGATGCCGCGCCTGCCGTTGCCGCAGCCGGGTCCGATGTCGTGACCACGGTGCCGGCTGGCTTGGACCCCATCGTGCTGCCCCGCGGCGTGCCTGTCCAGCAACTGCCGGGCTTTGCCGATGGCGATGCCTCGGTGCAAGACGCCGCAGCGCAATGGGCCGCGCCCTTGCTGGTGCACGCCGGCGGGCGCACCCTGCCGGCCGGCGCCCGCGTGCTCGATGCCTGCGCCGCACCAGGCGGCAAGACCGCGCACCTGCTGGAGCTGGGCGACCTCGACGTCACGGCCCTGGACAGCGACCCACAGCGCCTGGCCCGGGTCAACGACACCTTGCAGCGCCTCGGCCTGGGACCCAGCGAGCGCGTCCGCACCATCGCCGCCGATGCCAGCCAGCCTGAGAACTGGTGGGACGGCCAAGCCTTCGACGCCATCCTCCTTGATGCCCCGTGCAGCGCCTCCGGCATCGTGCGGCGCCACCCAGATGTGCGCTGGTTGCGTCGAGAGTCCGACCTCGCCGCCCTGGCACGCACACAGGACGCGCTCCTGGACGCGCTCTGGCCCCTGCTCAAGCCAGGCGGCCACCTGCTGTACTGCACCTGCTCCGTGTTCCGCGTGGAGGGGCAGGAGCGCATCGACGCGTTTTTGCAACGCACACCCGCTGCCCAGGCTCTGCCCTCCCCCGGCCACCTGCGCCCTGTGGTCGAATACCTGGACCCCATCGCCGCGCCAGCCAGCCATGGCCTCGGCGATGGCTTCTTCTACGCCCTCTTGACCAAACTCCCCTGACGTGCGTGATGTCCCCGATGCCCCGCCGCGACCTGCTCAAGCACAGCGCCTGCCTGGCGCTGGCAGCGGCCGTGGGGTCGGTCGGTCGGCAGGCACAAGCCCAGGCCGTCAGCCCACGTGGCGGCGGCATTGAGCTCACCGCCCTGAGCGCGCAGCAAAGCGACGAGGGCGTGCTGCTGAGCTACGCCGTGCGCTTCGAGCTGTCGCGCGAGGTGGAACAGGCCCTGAGCCGCGGCGTGGCGGTGGTCTTTGTGGCCCAGGCCGAACTGCTGCGCAGCCGCTGGTACTGGATCGACCAATCCCGGGCGCTGGCCACGCGGCGCTGGCGGCTGGGCTACCAACCCCTGACCCGTCAGTGGCGCCTGACTGTCGACGGATTGAGTCGCCACTTCGCCAAGCTCAACGAGGCCCTGGACGTCGTGCGCAAAGGCACGCAATGGCGCATCGCCGATGCTGTCGCGCCTGGCGAAGAGCCCGACCACCACATTGACTTCAGCTTCAAGCTCGACACCGACGAGCTGCCGCGCCCCCTCCAGATTGGCCTGGGCACGCCCACCAGCTGGGACCTGGCTGTGCAGCGGCGCATCCCCCTCGCGCCTGCCGGCCGCTGACCTCGCCACCGCGCCGTGAGCACCATCAAAGCCAACCGCTGGGCCTGGATCGTCTCCGGCATCGTCATGGCCGGCGGTGCACTCGTGCTGGGCTTCATGCTGGTGCTGGCCACCCAGAACAGCGAGCGCTTCGAGCGCCATTTCGGCTGGCTCGTGTCGGCCAACATGGGCATCGCGGCCTTCCTCACGCTCATCATCGTGGTGGCGCTCGGCCGCCTGGCCATGCGCTTGCGCCGCCGAAAGTTCGGCAGCCGGCTGCTTCTGAAGCTCGCCGGGATCTTCGGCATGCTGGCCCTGCTGCCCGGCTTGATGATCTACACGGTGTCGTATCAGTTCGTCTCGCGCAGCATCGAGACGTGGTTCGATGTGCGTGTCGAAGGAGCCCTGGAAGCCGGCCTCAACCTTGGCCGCAGCACGCTCGACACCCTCACGCAGGATCTGGCCAACAAAACGCGCGTGGCCGCATCGCGCCTGGGTGAGCAGACCGAGCCGCTGGCGCACCAGCCCTCGCTGCTGGAACTGGAGCGCCTGCGCGAGCAACTCGGCGCGCACACCGTCGCGTTCGTCAACGAGTCAGGCCAAGTGGAGCTCAGTGCCGGCGGCGACGGCACGCGCCTGCTCAGCAGCGAGCGCCTGCCACTGACATGGCGCACGGAGGCGCGCAACAAGGGTGTGCTGGCGCAGGTCGAAGGCCTGGAAGAGCGCAGTGACGGGCGCAGAGACGGGCGCGGTGACGTCCGCGGCAAGGTGATCGGCGCAGCCCACCCCACGGCACGCATCGTGGCCATCGCGTGGATGCCCGACCGCAGCTTCAGCCTGCAAGCCCATGGGCATTTCCTGATGGTCACGCAGCGCCTGGCACCCGACCTCGTGCGCAACGCACTGGACGTCCAGACCGCCTACCAGGAGTACCAGGAGCGCGCGCTCAGCCGCAGCGGTCTGCGGCGCATGTACATCGGCACACTCACGTTGGCGCTGGTGCTGGCCGTGTTCGGCGCCTTCCTGCTGGCGGCCGTGCTAGGCCAACAACTGGCCAGGCCGCTGCTGTTGCTGGCAGAGGGCGTGCAGGAGGTGGCGCGCGGCGACCTGCGCCCCAAGGCCATTTTCGGCTCCGGCGATGAACTGGGCGGCCTGACACGCTCCTTCGCCGACATGACCCAGCAACTGGCCGATGCCCGCACCCTGGCCGAGCGCAGCGTGCAGGAGCTCGACAGCGCGCGCGCGCACCTGCAAACCGTGCTGGACAACATGAGCGCGGGCGTCATCGTGTTCAACGCCGCCGGCCACATCGAAATGGTCAACCCGGGCGCGACCCGCATCTTGCGCCTGCCAATTTCCGCCTACCGCGGCCGCCCGATGTCCGACATCGCGGGCCTGCAGGGCCTGGCCGAGTCGGTGCGCCAACGCTTCGACATGGTGGCCACCGACCCCACCCCCGGCGAGCGACTGCAGTGGCAGGAGGCCTATGAATTGCACCTGCCCAGCCAGCCCGAGCCGCTGACGCTGTTGGTGCGCGGCGCGGAGCTGCCGCCTGACGAACGCCTGATCGTGTTCGACGACCTCACCGAGGTCGTGTCCGCCCAGCGTGCCGAGGCCTGGAGCGAGGTGGCGCGCCGCGTGGCGCACGAAATCAAAAACCCGCTCACGCCCATCCAGCTGTCTGCCGAGCGTCTGCAACTCAAGCTCGAAGACAAGCTCGACGAGCCGGGGCAACAGCTGCTGACGCGCTCGGTGAACACCATCGTCACGCAGGTGCAGGCGCTCAAAAACCTCATCAACGAGTTCCGCGACTACGCCCGCCTGCCCTCGGCGAAGCTGCAGCCGCTGGACCTCAATGGCCTGGTCACCGACGTGCTAGCCTTGTACGGCCAGGCGGTGGAGCAAGGCACCATCAAGCTGGCACTGCAACCTGGCTTGCCAGCCATCATGGGCGATGCAGCCTTGCTTCGCCAAGTGGTGCACAACCTCGTTCAGAACGCGCTGGACGCCGCCTCGGACCCCGGCCACCAGCGCAGGGAAGGCTCACCGCCACAGGTCCTGCTGCGCACCGACGCGCCGCTGCACGATGACGGCAGCATCCGCGCCGTGCGCCTGACCGTGCGCGACAACGGCCCCGGTTTCCCCGAGAAGATCCTCAAGCGCGCCTTCGAGCCCTACATCACCACCAAGCCCAAAGGCACGGGGCTGGGATTGGCCGTGGTCAAGAAAATCGCCGATGAACACAAGGCCCTCGTGCGCATCCGCAACCTGGTCTCAGCACCTGCCGATGCCACGGACGCGCCTGCATCGCAAGGGTATCCCGCAGCACCGGGCCCGTCGGGCGGGGCACAAGTTTCGCTATCATTTTCGGTGCTGTCATCCATCCCACTCCAAACTGGGTCACACTAGCGCAGAACCCAACCGGGGTAGCACAAATTCATGGCCACCATTCTTGTTGTTGACGACGAACTGGGCATCCGAGCCCTGCTTTCAGAAATCCTGAGCGACGAAGGTCACTCGGTGGAAGTCGCGGAAAACGCCGCGCAAGCCCGCGTCCTGCGCGAGCAGTGCCAACCGGACCTTGTCCTGCTGGACATCTGGATGCCCGATGTCGATGGCGTCACGCTGCTCAAGGAGTGGTCCGCCAGTGGACAGCTCACGATGCCCGTGATCATGATGTCCGGCCACGGCACCATCGACACCGCCGTGGAGGCCACCAAGGTCGGCGCCCAAGCCTTCCTGGAGAAGCCCATCACCATGCAGAAGCTGCTGCGTGCGGTCGAGCAAGGCCTGAGCAAGCCTGCACCCCGTCAAGCCGCGCCGCAAACCACGATGCAGCCGGTGCACATGGCCACAGTCACACCCATCACCGCGGCATCGTCCTACAACCCCGCCTACAGCCCCGCCTACAACCCGGCCGCAGGCGCAGGCCAGGGCGCCAACGGTGTGGCGGGTTACCACGGCCACGCCTCGATGGGCCGCAACGAGCTGGCGGGCAATGGCGTCGCCACCCACGGCATGGTGAACGGCATGGCTGGCACCCTGGGTAACGGCATGAGCCACGGCTTGACCGAGATGGCCGGCCACGCACCGGTCACCAGCAGCGTCCTGTATGGCCACGGTGGCCACAGCGCTCCTGCCGGCCACCATGGCCTGGGTCACAACGGCATGTCGGGGCCATCGCACGAGCAGAGCTTCCAGCTGGACCGCCCGCTGCGCGAGGCCCGCGACGATTTCGAGCGCGCTTACTTCGAGTTCCACCTGGCGCGCGAGGGCGGCAGCATGACGCGCGTGGCAGAGAAAACGGGTCTGGAGCGCACTCACCTGTATCGAAAACTGAAGCAACTGGGCGTCGATCTCGGCCGCAACAAAAAATCGGCCATGAATTGATGTATAGTCGTGGTCTTCGCTGATGTCGACAAGACTTCAGCAACAGACAAGACGGCCTGGTAGCTCAGTTGGTAGAGCAGCGGATTGAAAATCCGCGTGTCGGTGGTTCGATTCCGCCCCAGGCCACCAAACATATGCAAACGCCCACTTTCCCAAGTGGGCGTTTTGCTTGGTGCCTTGGCATGACGTCCTCGCCCCGCTTCGTTGACATCGACCGCCCCGACACCTGGACACGCTACCGCCCGGGGCTGTGCGACAAGTGCGTGGCGAATTGCTGCACCATGCCCGTGGAGGTCAAGCTGGTCGATCTGGTGCGCCTCGCACTGGTGGACCCCTTCGAGGCCGAGCACGAGCCGCCCAAGCAAATCGCCAAGCGCCTGAGCAAGGCCGGCCTGATTGACCACTTCAACTTCAAGCACGGAATCTTCACGCTGGCGCGGCGGGCCAGTGGTGACTGCCACTTTCTGGACGCTACCACGCGCCGCTGCACCGTCTACGAGCAGCGCCCCAGCACCTGCCGCAAGCACCCGCAGGTGGGCCCGCGGCCAGGCCACTGCCCGTACGGACCCCAAGGCCGTGGCGCTTGAGCAGAGGCTGCCTGCGGTACATTCGGCACCCTGAGCACCACGCCCTCGCCCCTCCGCAGTCCATGAGCCACCTGCCCCCGGTTTCAGCCCCGGCCTCGCCGCCGATGTCGATCCTGATGTACCACCAGATCGGCCTGTACCCGCGCCCTGACGCGCACCGGGCGCTGTTCTGCCACATCGATCGCTTCCGCGCGCAGCTGCGCTACCTGAAGCTGATGGGCTTCGAGGTGCTCAACCTGGCGCAAGCGCACGCCTGCCTGTTCGAAGGCAAGCCGCTGCCCAAACGCTCGGTGGTCATCACCGTGGACGATGGCTACGACGACTTCCGCGAACACGCCTGGCCCGCGCTGCAAGAGTTCGGCTGCTCCGCCACGGTGTACCTGGTCAGCGACCTGATCGGCAAAACAGCCAGCTGGCTCACCGACTGGCCGCATCAACCGAAATTGATGGACGCCGCCGCGGTGCGCCAACTCAAGCGCGAAGGCTGTGATTTCGGCTCGCACGCGGTGACGCACCCGCGCCTGTCCACCCTCAGCGCCGCCGACCAGCGCCGCGAGATTTTCGACAGCAAGAAGGCGCTCGAAGACGTGCTGGGCGAGGCCGTGCCCGACTTCTGCTATCCCTATGGCGATTACTCGCTGCGCGCTCGCGACCTCGTGCAAGAAGCCGGCTACCGCACGGCCACGACTTGCATCCGCGGCGCGGCCAACCTGTCGGACAACCCCTTCGAGTTGACGCGCAAGGCCATCTCCTGGGGCGACAACGTGCTGGGCTTCGCTTTCAAGCTGCATGCCAAGCAGGCCCGCAAGGGCCAGGCCGCTGTGCCAGACCGGATGCCTTCGTGACAGGTTCGGCCAAGCCCATGCGCATCGTCCATGTCTTGCACAGCCACGGCTATGGCGGCGCGGAAAGCCATGCGCTCATGATGATGCAGGGCCAGCGTGCGGCAGGGCATGCCGTGATGTTCGCCGGGCCGCTCGATTCCTGGCTGGGCGAGGCCTGCGCCGAGGCAGGCATCGAAGCGACGCACGTGCCCATGCATGGCCTGTACGACCCTTGGTCGCACTGGCTGATGCACCGGCTCGTCCAGCACTGGCGGCCGGACATCGTCCACGGGCACCTCATCCGCGGCGCGGCCTATGCCGGGCGCGCAGGCCACTTGCGACGCAAACCGCTGGCCGTGTGCACGGCCCACGCCACCACGGCCGCCACGCACATGCAGCGCTGCGCCCGCATCATCGCCGTGTCGGGCGCGGTGGCGCGCAACCTGGAAGCTGCCGGGTATGACGCCGAGCGCATCCGCGTGGTCCACAACGGCGTGCCCGATGGCCCTTCGCGCGGCGCGCCTTCGGCACATGCCGCACAACGCCTGGCGCTGCGCCGGGAATTGGGCATCCCCGACGGGGTGTACGCCGTGGCCCACGCTGGCCGCTTCGTCCGCGACAAGGGGCAGGACTTGCTGATGCAGGCCATGCTGCAAACACCGGGCGATGCGCACTCGGGCGTGCACCTCTACCTGATGGGCGACCCCCACACCGAGTTCGGCACCCAGCTGCAGCAAACCCTGCAGGCGCTGCGCGACATCGACGCGCGCGTGCCCGAGCGCATCCATTTGCTGGGCTACCGCCAGGACGTGCAACGCCTGCTGCCCGCCTTCGACCTGTTCGCGCTGGCATCACGCCGCGAAGCCATCTCGCTGTCCGTGATCGAGGCCTTCGCGGCGCAGTTGCCCGTCGTTGCCACGGCCGTGGGTGGCGTGCCTGAGATCGTGCTGCATGAGGACACCGGCCTGCTGGTGCCCACAGAAGATGCCGCCGCGCTGGGCCAGGCCATGGCACGCTTGCATGGCGATGTCGGCTTGGCAGCCCGGCTGGCCGCATCAGGCCGGCAACGCTTTGAGCAGCACCTCACCGCAGAGGGCATGGTCGCGCGCACACTGGACGTCTACACCGAGGCGCTCGCCCAAGCTTCGGCCCAGGCTTCGCCTCACAGTCCAGCCCACTGAACCTGCACAACGATGTCTGCCCCTCCCAGCACGCCCGCGCCTCGTCGCATCCTCATCGTCCGCCTGTCGGCGCTGGGCGACATCGTGATGGCATCGGGCCTCATCCCCGCGTTGAAAACGGCCTACCCCCATGCCGAGGTGTCGTGGCTGTGCGAGGCGGGCTGCGCCCCCCTGCTCAAACACAACGCGCGCTTGAAGCAGGTGCTGATCTGGCCACGCACGCAGTGGGAGCAACTGCTCAAGGCCAAGCGCTACCTGGCGCTGTGGCGCGAGGTGCGGCAGTTCCGCGCCATGCTGCGCGCGCAGCAGTTCGACCTCGTGCTCGACGGCCAGGGCCTGCTCAAAAGCGGCCTGCTGGCCTGGTTCACCGGCGCGCCACGCCGCGTCAGCATCATCGCCCGCGAGGGCAGTCACCGCCTGGTGCACGAGGTGGTGACGCCCCCGCCCGGTGCAGACCGGGTGATGGGTTCGGAGTACCGCTTCCTGTCACGCTATCTGGGCGCACCACAGGGCAGCTTCGTGCACGACCTGGCCGTGGGCGAAGCGCAGCAGGCCCGCGCGCGTCAGGTGCTGGCCGAAGCGCTGAACGCCACGCACATGCAAGGCGTCGACCGCCCGCTGGTGGTGCTGTGCCCCTTCACCACGCGCCCACAGAAGCATTGGGTCGAGGCCAACTGGTCTGAGCTGGCGCAAGCGCTGTGGGCCCAAGGCCTGCAGCCCGTGGTGCTGGGCGGCCCCACCGACCGCGAAGCCGCCGAACGCATCGTCGCTGACCTGCCGCAAGTGCCCTCATTGGCGGGCGCGCTCAAGCTGGACGAGAGCGTGGCCCTGATCGCCGACAGCCACTTGCTCATCGGCGTGGACACCGGCCTGACCCACATGGGCACGGCCCTTCGCGTGCCCACGCTGGCGCTGTTCGGCTCCACGCGCCCCTACCTGCAAGGCCCCACGCCGCTCACCCGCGTGATGTACGACGCCCTGCCCTGCTCGCCCTGCCGCCGTCGCCCCACCTGCCACGGCGCCTTCACCTGCATGAAGCAGCTCACCGTGGACCGCGTCAGCCTGCAGGCGCTGGAGCTGCTGGCCCTGCGCGCCGCAGAGCCCGGCCTGAGCGCGGGAGGCGCCGCATGAAGGTGCTGCACGTTGAAGCCGGCATGCACCTGTATGGCGGCGCCTTGCAGGTCGTGTTCCTGCTTCGCGGTTTGAAGGCGCGTGGCATTGACTGCGTGCTGGCCTGCCCCACCGGCAGCGCCATCGCCGCGGAAGCCGCGCCGCACGCCCGCGTCGTCCAGATGACGATGAAGGGCGATGCCGACGTGGCCCTCACCGGCCGGCTGCGCACGCTCATCCGCGAGGTCCAGCCCGACGTGGTTCACCTGCACAGCCGCCGTGGCAGCGACATCTGGGGGGCGCTGGCCGCCCGCCTGGAGGGCGTGCCCGTGGTGCTCAGCCGGCGCGTGGACAACCCCGAATCGCGCCTCGTGGTCAAGCTCAAGTACCGCCTGTACGACGAGGTGGTCACCATCTCCGATGGCATCCGGCAAGTGCTGCTGTCCGAGGGTGTGCCTCCAGCCAAACTCCACTGCGTGCTCAGCGCGGTCGACACCGAACGCTACCGGCCCGATCGCATGCACCTGGCCTGGTTCCGCGACACCTTCGGCCTGGCCGAAGGCGACCTGAGCATCGGCATGGTGGCGCAGTTCATTGCGCGCAAAGGCCATGTCACGCTGCTGGACGCCCTGCCCGCCGTGCTGGCATCCCACCCGCACGTGAAGGTCATCCTGTTCGGCCAAGGCCCCTTGCACGATGAGATCTCGGCGCGCGTGCGGGGCGATGCCCTGCTGTCGAAGCACGTGGTGCTGCCCGGCTTCCGCAAAGACCTCGACCGCATCCTGCCCTGCCTGGACGTGCTGGCCCACCCGGCCCACATGGAAGGCCTCGGCGTGTCGCTATTGCAAGCCGCGGCCTGCGGTGTGCCCCTGGTAGGTGGCCGCGCGGGGGGCATCCCCGAAATTGTGCAGCCCGGCTTGAATGGCGAGCTGATCACGCCAGGCGACACGGCGGCATTGACATCTGCCTTGACGAAGCTGCTGACCTCGGCAGACCTGCGCAAGCGCTACGGCCAGGCGGGCCGCGCCTGGGTGGAGCAGCGCTTCTCGGTCGACGCCATGGTGGCGGGGAACCTGGGCGTGTACGAACGCGCCATCGCGCGGCGCGCAACGCGCTGAGTGCCGAAAAGCTTTTCAGCCCTTCAGCAGCGCATCCACGCACGAGGCCAGGTCGGCATAGCCCGCATCGGCACCGGCCAGACCATCGGTGGACTCTTCGTTGTCCGACTGCACGATGTAGGCCCGGCCCACACCCGCCGCGCGCGCGGCTTCGATGTCCGAGGGCTTGTCGCCCACCATGAAGGAGTCGGCCAGCGACAGACCATGCTCGCGCGCGGCCTGCAGGATCATGCCGGGCTCGGGCTTGCGGCAATCGCAATCCACGGCCAACTCTGGCACCTTGCCCTTGGGGTGGTGCGGGCAGTGGTACACCGCCTCGACCTCGGCACCGGCGGCCTTGAGCGCAGCGCGCATCTGCGCGGTCAGCTCTTGGAACTGCGCCTCGGTGTACATGCCGCGCGCCAGGCCCGACTGGTTGGTCACGACGATGAGCACGTAGCCCGCCTCGCGCAGGCGGCGCATGGCATCGACGGCGCCGGGCACGAACTCGAACTCGCTCCACTGATGCACGTAGGCACGGTCCAGGTTGATGACGCCGTCGCGGTCGAGGAAGGCCGCCTTGCGCGGGGAGGTCAAGGCCGCAGGTTGAGGCGCCGCACCGGCCGATTGCCCGGCGCGGATGCGCTTGACCAGCGAGGTGGTGGAGTAGCCATCGACGAAAGGAATCGCCAGCGCCTCACCGCCCCAGGAACGTACCACGGCGGTTTCTTCCAGGGTCTCCATGTCGTAGTCGCCGCCCTTGACGTAGAGGTCGGGGCGCGCCTCCTTGATCAGCGCCACGGGCGTGCGCTCGTCGAAGAATGTCACCAGCGAGACAGAGGCCAGCCCCGCCAGCACCGCCGCGCGGTCTTCCGCCTTGTTCAGCGGGCGGTCCGGGCCTTTGCCCAGCATGCGCGCCGAGGCATCGGAGTTGACGGCCACCACCAGCGAGCCGCCCAGCTGGCGCGCCTCGTGCAGGTAAGCCACATGGCCACGGTGCAGCACATCGAACACGCCGTTGGTGAAGACCACCGGCTGGGGCAGCGCGGCCATGCGCGCGGCGATGTCCTCGCGCTCGCAGACCTTGTCCATCAGGGCTTGGAAGGGGTGGTCGCTCATGCGAACAGCTCCTCGTAGCTCAGCGTCGCGGTGCCGAACTTGGCCACGACCAAGCCGCCGGCGCGGTTGGCGTGGGCCATGGCATCGGCCATCGACAGGCCGCAGGCCATCATCAGGGCCATGGTGGCGATGACGGTGTCGCCCGCGCCGGTGACATCGGCCACCTCGCGCGCCTGGGCTTGCACATTGCTCACGCGGCCGGGCTCGAACAGGGACATACCTTCCTCCGAACGCGTCAGCAGCAAAGCCTGCAGGCCCAACTTCACACGCAAGGCCTCGGCCTTGGCCACCAGATCGGCCTCATCCTTCCAGTTGCCGATGACCTGCTGCAACTCGGCGCGGTTGGGGGTGATGACGGTGGCACCGGCATAGCGGGCGTAGTCGCTGCCCTTGGGGTCGATGAGCACCGGCTTGCCGGCCTGGCGGGCCATGTCGATCATGCGGGGAATGTGCGCCAGGCCGCCCTTGCCGTAATCCGAGAACAGCACGACGTCGTGGTTGGCAACTTCACGCTCGTAATCCCCCAGCATCTGCGCCAGCACTTCGTGGGTGGGCTCGCGCTCGAAGTCCACCCGCAGCAGTTGCTGGTTGCGGCCGATCACGCGCAGCTTCACGATGGTTTGCATGGCTGGATCCTGGCCCAGCACGGTGCCCACGCCATGGGCCTCCAGCAGCTCGCGCAGGCGGCGGGCGGGCTCGTCCTGGCCGACCATGCTCAGCAGGGTGACGCTGCCTCCCAGGGTCTTGACGTTGAGCGCCACGTTGGCGGCGCCGCCCACACGCTCTTGCTCGCTGGCCACGCGCACCACCGGCACAGGCGCCTCGGGCGAAATGCGCTCCACGGCGCCGAACCAGTAGCGGTCCAGCATCACATCACCCACCACCAGCACACGGCGGCTGGCAAGCGTCTGGCGGTCGGGGCTGGCGGTCGGTTTCATGGCGGCGGGTCCGGCAAGCAAAGTGGATCAGGAAGACCCGTATTGTCAGCACAAATGTGTCAGTTGCTGCCCACGGCGAGTGCGGGCCCAGGGCAAGGCAAAATACTGGGTCAGCCCCTCGCCCAACTTTTCGTGCATGCCCTCTTCGAATGACACCCGGCCCCGCACCGTCGTCTTGCTGCAATACACCGGCATAGGCGATGTGATCTGGCACATTCCGTATTTCGAAGCGGTTGCCAAGGCCAGCCAAGGGGGGCGCATCACGCTGGCGGCGCAGCCGTCGACCCAGTCCCGGGCACTCCTTGCACACGAGCCCTGGATCGAATCCTTCATCGACCACGACTATCGCCCTCGCCTGAGCGACCGGCGACGCGGCCAGCACGGTGGCCTCAAAGGCATGCTCAACATGGCCCGCACGCTGCGGGAGGGCCACTTTGACCGCATCGTTCTGTTCTCGGGCCGCGCCAGCCGCGGGCTGCTGGCCGCGCTCAGCGGCATTCCCTGCAGGTTGGGCTACGGTTACCGGTTCTGGCAACGCATCTTTCTGACACAGGGCCCCTACATCGCGCCACATCGGTCGGGCTCGGTTGAGGCCTATCCTGAGGCCTCCGCCTTTTGTGTCGCGCATGGTTTCTGCAGCGCTCCCATCGTGCCCCGCTTCTCCGCACCGCAGAACTTGCTTGAGGCCATGCAGGCCCGGCTGAAGGACCTGCCGCGGCCGCTCTACGCCTTGGCCATTGGTACCTCGGAGGAGCGTAAGCAGTGGGGCGAACAGAACTTCGCTGAACTGGCCACGGCCCTGTGCACGACCGGCGCCGGAGTGGTGGTACTCGGCGGGCCACAGGAGCGTGAACTGGCCCAGCGCATATTTGCCACCATCCCGGAAGCCCTGCGTCCGCAGGCCCATGTGCTGACAGACGCCCCCCTCCTGGGCAGCGTGGCCGCGCTGCATGCGGTCGATGCCTGCATCGGCAACGACACGGGCATGATCCAGATCGCGGCTGCAGCTGCCAAGCCCACGTACGCACTGCTGGGAAACCGCCCCCCCCTGGACCACGACCCACTCATGGTCAGCCTGCTGGCGCCCTCGCTTGCCGACGTGAGCGTGCGCCAAGTGCTGGGCGCCATCGGGGTGAAGGTCTGATGCCGCGCCCCTCGACATTCCCCCATCACCATGTCGGCACACTCGAACTCCTCACACTCTGCCCCGGAAGCCGATGGCCGTCCGCGAACTGTCGTTCTGCTGCAGTACGCCGGCATTGGCGATCTGATCTGGCACATCCCCTACTTCAAAGCGGTGGCGGCACAAAGCCAGCTTGGCCGTATCACCTTGCTGGCCCAGCCATCAACCCTGGCCCGCCACTTCCTCGGGGCAGAGCCATGGATCGAGCTTGTGATCGACCACGACCACAGGCCACGCCGAACCGAGAAGCGAAAAGGCAGGCACGCAGGCTTTTCGGGGATGTGGCGCATCGCCCGAGAGCTCAGGCAAGGGCGCTTCGACCGCATCGTTTTGTTTTCCGGCCGCCCCAGCCGTGGCCTGATCGCTGCGCTCAGTGGCATCCCGCAGCGACTCGGCTTCGGCTACAGCAAGCTGCAGCGGCTCTTCCTCAACACGCCGCCTTACATTGAACGCTACCGCGGACCATCGTTGGCGTTTTACCCTGAGGCCAGCGCCTTCGCGGTGGCGCAAGGCTTCTGTGAAGCGCCCATCGTGCCCCGCATGGAGCCACCGGCAGAGCAACTGGCAAAGATGACCGCGCGCCTGGCCCACCTTCCTCGCCCGCTCTACGCTTTTGCGATAGGCACCAGCGAAACCTACAAACAATGGGGCGTTCAAAACTACGCCGACTTGGCCTGCGCCTTGATTGCTGACGGCGCGGGGGTGATGCTGCTGGGCGGCCCCGGCGAGGTCGCGCTGGCACGGGAGATCGAAGCCCTCATCCCTGACAAAGCACGCCACGCCTTGACCACCGTCACCGACGCCCCCGTACTCGGCAGCGCCGCCGCCTTGCAAGTGGCCGACTTCTGCGTGGGCAACGACACCGGCATGGTCAACGTGGCCGCCGCTGTCGGCCGCCCCAGCTTCGTCATCATCGGTTCGCGCCCCACGCTGGACCAAGACCCGCAAAACATGCGCAACGTCACGGCAGCGCGGCTGTCCGACATCACCGTCGAGCGCGTGCTCGGCCTGCTGAGAGAGGCCCGCCATGGCGCAAACGCCTGAACAAACCATGGAGCTCAAGGACACCGGACGCAAAATCGTTGCGTACGGCAAGCCTCATTGGAAAAAATTCGCCGGCGCCTTCCTGCTGTTCACGGCCGGGGCCGCCGTCGAGCCCGTCATCCCGGCCCTGTTCAAGCGCTTGATCGACTCGGGCTTCAAAGAAGGTCTCAACTACCCGCTCTGGATGGTGCCCATCGTCATCATCGGCCTGTTCCTGGTGCGCGGCTTGTTCAACTTCGCCGGCAACTACGCGATGACGGACAGCGTCTCCAGCGTGGTGCTGAGCCTGCGCCGTGACCTGATGCGCGGCCTGCTGCGCGCAGACGCCAGCCTGTTCACGTCGATCAGCCCCGGCCTGGCTGTCACCAAGATCATCAACGACCCACAGTTCGCCTCGCAAACGCTGGGCAACGTCGTGATCTCCGTGATCAAGGACTCCATGACGCTGGTGTTCCTGATGGGCTACCTGCTGTACCTGAACTGGCAACTCACCCTGCTGTCCTTCATCAGCATGCCGCTGCTCGGTGTACTGCTCAAGAGGGTGCAAAAGCGCTTGCAGCATGTGGGGCAGGCTCAGTACGAATCGCAGCAGCGCCTCGTCAACACGGTGGACGACAACGCCCGCGCCTGGCGCGTGGTGCGCACCTTCGACGCGGCCGAGTTCGAGCTCGCCCGATTCGACCGCGAGGCCAACGTCTTGCGGCGCATGGTGCTCAAAACCATGGCCACCAGCTCCCTCATCACCCCGATGACGCAGGTCGTGGCCGCCATCGGCGTGTCGGTCATCATCACGCTGGCCATCCACCAGGCCAGCCAGGGCTCCACCACGGTGGGCGAGTTCGTCTCCTTCATCACGGCCCTGTTGATGACGATTTCGCCCATGCGCCACCTCACCGACGTGTACCAGCCCGTCACCGGCGCGCTCATCACCGCCCGTGGCGCTTTTGATCTGATCAACGCGCCCGTCGAGCCGGACAACGGCACGCTGGAGATGCCGACCTCGCGCGGCGACATCGCCTTCCACGACGTCAAGGTGCACTACGAAGGCGCGGCCACGCCGTCCCTCGATGGCTTCAACCTGCACATCGAGCCCGGCCAAACCGTGGCGCTGGTGGGCTCCTCGGGCGCAGGCAAAACCACGGTCGTCAACACCCTGTTGCGCTTTGCCACGCCCGTGGGCGGCCAGATCACGCTGGACGGCACGCCCATCGAAGACCTCAAACTCGCCAGCCTGCGCCGCCACTTCGCCGTCGTCTCGCAAGACATCGTCTTGTTCGACGGCAGCGTCGCGCAGAACGTGGCCTACGCCAGCCCGTTGGGCATTGACCGGGCCAAGGTCGAGCAGTGCCTGCGTGCTGCCAACCTGTGGAACCACGTGTCCACCATGGCACAGGGCATGGACACGAACATCGGCACCAACGGCAGCATGATGTCGGGCGGCCAGCGCCAGCGCCTGGCCATCGCGCGGGCGCTGTACCGCGATGCATCGGTCTGGATCTTCGACGAAGCCACCTCGGCGCTCGACTCCGAATCCGAAGCCGTGGTGCAGCGCTCCATCGAAGACCTGCGCCACGCCAAAACACTCATCCTCATTGCCCACCGCCTGAGCACCATCAAGAACGCCGATGTCATCTGCGTGATGTCAGAGGGGCGTATCGTTGAGCGTGGCACCCATGCGGAACTGATGGCACAGGGTGGCATCTACGCTGGCATGGTGCGCATCCAGGCCGCCGACTGAGCAACGACACGTCAAGGCCCGCACTGCGCCTGTGCTGGCGCGGATCAGCGCAGCGCGTTCAGCACTTGTTCGGCTTCTGACCAGGGTAGCCGTCGCTTGCGCGACTTCATGCGATCGAGCGCTTTGAATGCGTCATCGACGGCCAACAGCTTGTTCTCAACCATGGCGCACAGCAGCCCGATGGTGCCCATGACGCCGACTTGTTCCTTGTTGGCAACAATGCGCAAATTGGTGACACCGGTCAGCAAGGTGCAGCCCTCCTGCTTCGCAAGCGCCAGAGCCAAGTAATCGTTGTGACTGGGCTTGAGGCCGTTTTTCGCGGGGAGCAAATGGTTGTGCTGGCCTGGCAACTGCTGGGCATACGCCACGAAGTCGCCGGTGACCTCCATGATCTGCAAGCCCAGGTCCTCAAGGCCCGGACTGCCCGGTTCAATTTCTTCGTAGTAGAGCAGATCGGGGATGCCGAAGTGCGTCGGGAGCTGGAAGAGCGTCTCCATCAACCCTCCCGCTTCCATGTCGATCAAGATGTTCGCATCACTGATGAGCAAACGCATCGGGCGACTCCAGCTGGCGCTCTTTGTGGAAGCGCATCATCGGGATGCCCAGCAGTTCCGCCGCCTTGCCTTCGGAAATGTATTGCTCGGCCAAGGCGCGGTACACCAACTGATCAAACAGTCGTGGTTGCTCTGGCTGCAGTGGTTCGCCGGGCTCCGTCTTGCGCCAGCCCCTGGCCGAAAACCGCTTGAACATGGCGAGATGAGCGGCCTCGGTGATCACGCCGCACTGTTTGGCGCGCTGCAACCACCCAGTCATCGACAGCCCGAACTCATGCTTGAGCACGTACAGCTCTTGCCATTCCAGCGCATGGCGTTGTGCCCCAAGCAGCTGCAACACCGCAACACGCGGAGCCAGGAAGGCACCGGCGAACCGGTCGCAGGCTTTTTCCTCGTTGATGCCGTCAGCCAGCCTTCCTTCGAGCAGCAGGTGTCCCAGCTCATGCGCCAGGGTGAATCGTTGCCGATCACCGGGCCAGCCTTTGGAGACAGCCACGACTGGATACTCCCGGCCATCTTGGGTCCGTGCCTTGGCCGTCAAGCCAGAGAAGCCAGGGTTCTCCTCATCGACAACGATGACCAACAAGCCAAGGCCTTCGAGGGTGCCGGTGAGGTCAGCAATCGGGTTCAGCCCCAACTTCCAAGCGTTGCGGACCTTGTCCGAGAACGCATCGATCTCATCCAGCGAGGCGATGTGCTGGGGCAAATTCACGGGCGGCGCAAACGCCGGGAGCGGCAGCTCGGGAAACGCGCAGAGCAACTCCACTCGTTTCTCCACCAACTCGGCAACCTTGATCTTCAGCGCATCCTGCGCCGTCTTGCCAAAGGTCGAGAGCTTGCGAAACTCGGGCTCCAGCAGTTCAACCGCATGCGTGCGAAAGAAGTATTCGGTTCGGATGCCGCATGCGCGGGCCAGCTTGAGCAACTGAGTCGAGGACGGCGTCAGCAGACCCTTCTCGTACTTCTGGATGGCGGTGTGAGATACACCCACCTGTTCGCCCAAGGCACCCAGGGTCAAGCCCGCCGCCAATCGTGCTTGACGAATGCGATCCGCAATCATGGCGCCTCCGTGGGTATGGTTTAAAAAGGCACCTATTCTACCAATTTTTTAAACCAGAGTGAACCCCTGCCAGTCCCGGCGCCGAGACCGAATTCAGCAGCCTGTAAAACGGCCACGGGCATAATCTGGCTCTTTTCTCCGCCCTGAGCCCACACCCATGATCATCGTCACCGGCGCCACCGGCTTCATCGGCTCCAACATCGTCGCAGACCTCAACGCGCGCGGCCGCACGGACCTGCTGCTGGTCGACGACCTCGGCACGCACGGCAAGTGGAAGAACATCGCCAAGCGCCGCTTCCTCGACATCGTGGATCACCGCCACATCGACGCCATCCTGCCCAAGCTCGGCAAGGCCGATGCCGTGTTCCACATGGGCGCCAACTCCTCCACCACGTCGACCGACGGCGATGAGATTCTGCGGGTGAACCTGCGCGCCACCATGGCCTGGTGGCAGTGGTGCACGCAGACTGGCACACCGTTCATCTATGCCTCATCGGCCGCGACCTATGGCGATGGCCAGCAAGGCTTTGATGACAACCAGGCGCCCGACGCGCTCGACAAGCTCGCGCCGCTGAACCTGTACGGCTGGTCCAAGCACCAGTTCGACAAGTGGGCCGTGGAGCGTGCCGCCGAAGGCAAGGCGCCGCCGCAATGGGCCGGCCTGAAGTTCTTCAACGTGTATGGCCCCAACGAATACCACAAGGGCGACATGAAGAGCCTGGTGGCCAAGAACACCGAACTCATTGCCCGCGGTGACACCATCCGCCTGTTCAAGTCACACAAAGAAGGCTACGCCGACGGCGCCCAGCTGCGCGACTTCGTGTACGTGAAGGACTGCTGCGCCGTGATGATGTGGCTGCTCGACAACCGCCAGACCAGCGGCTTGTTCAACCTGGGCACGGGCCAGGCCCGCAGCTTCGTGGACCTCATGCAAGCGATTGGCACGGCGCTGAACAAGCCCGTGAACATCGAGTACGTGGACATGCCTGAGAGCATTCGCCCGAACTACCAGTACTTCACCGAAGCCAACATGGCCAAGCTCCGTGCAGCGGGGTGCGATGCGCCCTTCCACACGCTGGAGCAGGGCGTGTCGGATTACGTGGGGCGCTACCTCACGCAATCGGACGACTACCGCTGAGGCGACGCAGGCGCATGCTCGACCTGCCCGACGTGACCCTGTGCTGCGTGGACACGCGCAGCGTGCCCCAGGCGTTCTACGCCCTTCGCCAGTGCATGGCTCGCGCGCGCTTCGGCCGTGTGGTTTTCCTCGGCCCCGAGCCCGACGCCAGCCACGGCACGCCGCCTGAAGGCATCGAACGGGTGACCATACCCGCGCTGACAGGCATCCGGGACTACAACCGCGTCGTTCTGAAAGACCTGGCGGCCCACATCCACTCCAGCCATGTGCTGATCGTCCAGTGGGATGGCTTCATCACGCATCCCGAGATGTGGCGGCCAGACTTCATTTCAGTGGACTACATCGGCCCACCGTGGTACCACGGTGGCCACCCAGGCATGGTCGGCAACGGCGGGTTTTCATTGCGTTCGAAGCGGCTGCTTGATGCCCTCGCGTCAATGGAGAACCTCGACACGACCGAGCCTGAGGACATGGTGATTTGCGTGCAGCGTCGCGCTGAACTCGAACGTGAACATGGTATTCGCTTCGCGTCACTCGACATGGCCCAGGCGTTCGGCTGCGAGTATGGCAAGTACCGGGCCAGCTTTGGCTTCCATGGGATGCACAATTTTGCGCACGTCATGGATGAACCAACCCTCAAAGACTGGTTGGACCACGCTCCGGCCGAGATTTTGGTTCACAAGCATGCGCGCAAGTTGATCAAGCAGCTCATGGGCTGCGGCCGTGGGCGCGAAGCTTGGGCTCTCATCCACGCTCGGGCGCGCCATGTGGGCTGGAGCATCGATCTGATCGCACTCGCACTTCGCACTTTGGCACACTCTGCTTTTCGCACCAACGCGCCACGCAACCACTGAACCTGCCTTCCATGCAGGGCACCGCGCCCACGCCTCCGGTTACACGGCGCGAGCCATCCAGAGGTTCCCCTTAGCATTGAGCCATGACCATCCGCCAGAGCCTGTCCCGCTGGAACCGCCGTCGCTTGGAGCGTCGCAAACAAACGAAGCTTGACCGACGCACACCGCCCTATAGCACCTGGATCAAGCGGTTCGACACGCTCACTCCCCAGCAAGCAGCATCAGTCCGCGCCAAGTGGCAAGACCGAGGTCCCTTGATCTCGGTCCTCATGCCTACCTACAACCCGCACCCTGCTCACCTCAAGGCGGCGATCGAGTCCGTACAGCGCCAGCTTTATTCCCGGTGGGAGCTATGCATCGCAGACGACGCATCAACCACCCCCGAGGTGCGTGCACTATTGCAGTCCTTGGCAGCGCATGACCCCCGTATTCGCTGCGTGTTCCGCGAAAAGAATGGTCATATCTCTGCGGCATCCAACAGCGCACTGACGCTCGCTCAGGGCGACTTCATCGCCCTGCTGGACCAAGACGACGTCTTGGCAGACCACGCTCTCGCAGCAGCTGCATGCGCCCTCGAGGCCCATCCAGAAGCAGGCCTGGTCTATTCCGACGAAGACAAGATCGACGATCAAGGCTATCGGTTTTCACCTCACTTCAAACCAGACTGGAATCCCTTCCTGCTGCGATCGCAGAATTACATCTGCCACCTTGCGGTGCTCCGCCGGAGCCTCGTGTCGGCGGTGGGGGGGTTCAGAATGGGCCTGGAAGGCTCCCAGGATCACGACCTGCTGTTGCGGTGCACGGAGCGGTTGCAATCGCACCAGATCGTGCACATCCCCCACGTGCTGTACCACTGGCGTGTTCATGAAGCCAGTACCGCGAGCAAGCTGGACAGCAAGCCCTACGCGCAAGTGGCCGGTTGCCGTGCCATACAAGATCACCTTGTGCGACTAGGTGTGCGTGGGTCTGTTGAAACAGACGGCATGTTCTATCGGGTGAAGTACGAGAGCGCATCACCCGAACCACGCGTGAGCATCATCCTGCTGACACGCGACCGCCCCGAACTGCTGCGGTCCTGCGTTCAGTCGGTGCTGACAAGAACAGCCTACGACAACCTCGAAATCGTCATCGTCGACAACGGCACGCAAAACACCGACGCCCTTGCGTTGCTCTCCACGTTTGCCCAAGATCCAAGGGTCCGACTGCTGCGAGATCCATCCCCCTTCAATTACTCGGCATTGAATAACCGAGCCGTCGCGCACGCAAGCGGTGAGTATCTTTGCCTGATGAACAATGACATCGAAGTGCTCGATGAGGGTTGGCTGAGGGAGATGATCGCGGTTGCTCGGCAACCTGGTGTGGGCGCGGTCGGCGCGCGGCTTTACTACCCCGACGGCACGATCCAACATGCGGGCGTGATACTCGGCCCCGGCGGCATCGCCTGCCATCCCTTCCGACTGCAAAGCAAGCAGAACGGCCACTACATGGCCCGCTCGCAACTCATGCAGAACCTGACCGCGGTAACCGCCGCGTGCATGCTGACACCGGCAACGCTGTACAGGTCGCTTGGCGGGCTCGACGAGGCGCATCTTGCTGTCGCGTACAACGACATCGATTACTGCCTTCGAATCTGCGAAGCTGGCTACACAGTCGTTTACGACCCCTACGCCGAGTTCGTCCACCATGAATCGGTCTCACGCGGCAGGGAAGACACCCCCGAGAAGCAAGCACGGTTTCGCGGCGAGAAGGAATACATGCAAACACGCTGGCAGGCGTGGCTCAATCGAGATCGCGCTTACAACCCGAACCTGACTTTGGCTGCAGACAATTTCGCCATCGCGGAGCGACCCCGAGCAAACTTGATTGACAGCCTGTAGCCTGACGCGCCCACTGCGGATTCCAAGCATCCATGCCGCTCCACGGGGAACAAGAACGGTGCTTCGCAGGGTCCGTAGCATGAACATGGGTTATGCGACACTACTTTGTGTGCCGCCGGTTTCGCCCCCGACAGCGTCCTGCGGCGCCGCCATCAACGGTGTGCTTTGCACACTCTCATCATAAGCATGGGGTTGCACACGTGGCAACACGACACCTGCTTGTGCCCACAGCTTGGCAAGATAGCGTCGTGAACAAGAACTTCACCAACATCGGGTTCGAAGACTTCAAAAAGCTGGCGGCCGACCCGGCATTGTCGAAGTATCAAAAAATCGGCTTTCCCGACGGCTACCGGGCGGGGTTCGAGCGCGCCATCTTCGCCGACATCGCCCAAAAGGTCAGCAACCTGGCCAAGCCAGCATGTCGTCTCCTTGACATCGGCCCCGGTTGCTCCGACTTGCCTACGATGCTGATACAGCAATGCAGAGCCGTTGGCGGTAACGTGACGCTGGTGGACAGCCAAGAAATGCTGGACCACCTGGAGGACGGCCCGGACATCGAGAAAGTTGCCGCACTGTTTCCACAATGCCCTGAACTGATTGCGAAACTGTCTGGGCAAGTTGACGCAATCATTTGCTACAGCGTGCTGCAGTACGCCCTGATCGACACCGCGATGTACCGTTTCCTAGATTTGGCGCTGCAATGTCTTGCGCCGGGCGGACAACTGCTTCTTGGCGATATTCCCAACGTGTCCAAACGCAAGCGCTTTTTTGCCAGTGATACCGGGGTGGCTTTCCACCGTGCTTTCATGCAGACAAGTGAAGCCCCCGAGGTTGCGTTCAATCGCATCGAGTTCGATCAAATCGACGACGCGGTTGTTTTTTCAATCCTGCAGCGCTCGCGTGCCCAAGGCTTCGATGCGTACGTGCTGCCTCAGCATCCGTCGCTCCCCATGGCAAATCGCCGTGAGGACATCCTGATCACTCGGCCATGAGCACCATGCAGAAAACCCAGCAACTCGTGATCGTCGGGGACAGCGCCTTTGCCGAAGTGGCCTACGAGTGCTTCACCCACGACTCCACGTACGAGGTGGTTGCGTTTGCAGTGGAACGCGAGTACCTCGGCAAAACCAGCCTCTTCGGACTTCCCGTGGTGGCGCTGGAGGACTTGCCGCAGCACTTCCCCCCAGGCACGGTTCATTTCTACGCTGCACTGGTTTACACCCAACTGAACCGACTGCGTACCCGCCTCTACCGGGCAACCAAGGCGATGGGCTATACCCCGGCAAGCTACATCAGCAGCCGGGCCTTTGTTTGGCGGAACGTCGAACTGGGTGAGCACTGCTTCGTGTTCGAAGACAACACCCTTCAGCCCTTCGTGAAGATCGGCAACAACGTTGTGCTGTGGAGCGGCAACCACGTTGGCCATCACTCTCGCATTCAAGACCATTGCTTTGTCTCGTCCCACGTCGTCATCTCGGGCTTTTGCGACATCGGCGCGTCCAGCTTCCTCGGCGTCAACGCGACCCTCGCGAACAACGTCTCCATTGGTGCTGACAACTGGTTGAGCCCATCTGTGACGATCCTCAAAGACACCCAGCCAGCCCAACTCATCCGTGCGCCCAAGCCAGAGGTTCACAAAGTCTCCACCCTCGATTTTTTCAAGGTGGCGCAATGAAGTGGCGCAAGCTCGGCATCGTCTGGAACACGGACGGGCAACAGCCGTGGTCACGCAGTCATGCGATGGGACCGACACCCTTTCGCCTGGACACAGACACCATCCGGGTCTACCTGACCACCCTCGACGATGAGGGACGCGGGTGTGCGACCTATGTGGACGTGAGCGCCCAGGACCCCAGAAAGGTGCTTGCCGTCTCTGAGCGTCCCGTGCTCAATGTTGGCGAGCCCGGCGCATTCGATGACAACGGCCTGATGCCTTTGAGCATCGTCCGCCTGAGCGACGACACCCTCTACATGTACTACTCAGGATTCGAGATTTGTCATCGGATCCGTTACCGCATTTTCTCAGGCGTGGCCGTGAGTCGCGACGGCGGCCAGACCTTTGCCAGGCTTCGCAGAACGCCCATCCTCGACCGATCAGACACCGAGATGTTCTTCCGTGGCGGCCCATTCGTTTTGAAGGACAAAGACCGTTTCAGGATGTGGTACGTCGCGGGAAGTTCTTGGACCGACCTCAACGGCAAGGCCATGCCCGTGTACGACATGAAGTACGCCGAATCCAAAGACGGCATCACCTGGCCATCAGAAGGTGTGACCGTTCTTGCCATCACCCAAGAAGACGAGCACGGCTTCGGGCGCCCATGGGTGATGCAGCGATCATCCTCTTTCGACCTCTGCTACTCCGTGAGAAGGAAATCACTTGCAGCGTACCGCATGGGCTACGCGAGCTCAAGTGATGGCCAAATCTGGCATCGTCAGGACGACTTGTTTGGTTTGGATGTCAGCGACGCTTTGTTCGAGAACGAGGCCGTGATGTACGCCGCTCTGATCGAAGTGGATGGCAAGGAATACTGCTTCTACAACGGCAATGGCTTTGGCCGTGACGGATTCGCCGTGGCGGAGCGCGTGGCATGAGCTTGCGGGTTGAGCCCTTCGCAGAATCAAAAGCGCGAGAGTGGGATCGCTTCTGCGAGGGCGCGCTCAACGCTACCTTACTTCACACCCGGCGCTTCCTGTCCTACCACGAAGGCCGTTTTCAGGACCGCTCGCTGATCTTCCTGGATGGCGATGCCATCGTTGGTGTGCTCCCTGCTGCTGAGCATCCGGCAGACGCACACATGGTCGTCAGCCACCCTGGGTCAACCTACGGCGGACTTGTTCATGACGGACAACTGATCGGAGAGCGCGCACTCGAAGCTATGAGCACAGCGGCAGGTTTTTACCGCAACCTGGGCTACACGCAGTTCCAATACAAGGCGTTGCCTCACATCTACGCCTCCGTGCCGTCTCAGGATGACCTGTACGCCTTGTTCCGAATGGGCGCAATTCGTGCGCGCTGCGACCTCTCCTCGACCATTTGCCTGGCCGAGCGGCGCCCTTGCTCGGACCGACGCAGGAGGGCTTTGAAGAAAGCGCAACGTTTGGTGTCTGTGGCGTGGGACACCCTTGGATGGCCCAGCGCATGGCAACTCATCGCAGACAACCTCGCACGCAAACACGGCGCCTCACCCGTCCACTCCGCCGAGGAACTCGCGCTTCTGCACCTCCGTTTCCCGGAGAGCATCAGGGTCGTATCGGCAACGCACAACACCATCCCGGTTGCGGCAGTGGTGCTGTTCAACAGCCGACACGTTTGGCATGCACAGTACATCGCCTCCAGCGAGGTGGGCTATGACACACATGCGCTCGACGCCATCTTCGACGCCATCATTGCCCGTGCGACAGAATCGAGGGCCCGCTACTTCGATTTCGGAACCAGCAACGAAGATGCTGGCAAAACGTTGAACTCCGGGCTGTACCGATTCAAAAGCGAGTTCGGTGGCGGGGGCGTTGCCCACGAGTTCTATCAACTGAACCTTCAGTGAACCTCAAGCAAATGAAGATCCAGGATTGCGTTCGAATCGACCTCCCCAGGAAGATAGACGTCAGGGGCAGCCTCACCTTTGTCGAGGGAAGCGAGCACATTCCATTCGACATCAAGCGGGTGTTCTACCTCTACGACGTGCCAACCGCCGAGGGCCGCGGCGCCCATGCACACCGTGAGCTCTACCAGTTCCTGATTTGCCTGTCTGGCAGCTTCGATGTCGCCGTGGACGACGGCACGGAGCAAGCCACCGTTCACCTCAACCGGCCTTGGCAAGGCTTGCTGGTGCCACCCATGATCTGGGCATCTGAAGTCAATTTTGACCCGGGTTCTGTGTGCTTGGTCCTGGCGTCAATGCCGTATGACGAAGCCGACTACATCCGTGAATACGACACCTTCCTGAGGGAAAAGGGGGTTGCCTGATGCGCGTGCCATTCCTGGATCTGCACGCCGCGTACAGCGAACTGCAAGTGCAGATCGATGCGGCCATCAACCGCGTCAGCCGGTCCGGCTGGTATGTGCTTGGCCCTGAAGTCGAAGCATTCGAGCGCGCCTATGCAGAACACTGCGGTGCGGCATCTTGCGTGGGCGTGGCCAATGGCCTCGATGCACTGCACCTCGGCTTGCTGGCCTTGGGAATCGGTCCAGGTGACGAGGTCATCGTCCCGTCGAACACCTACATCGCCACTTGGTTGGCCGTGACTCAGACAGGCGCAACGGTGGTGCCCGTCGAACCAGACCCTGCCACCCACAACCTCGATCCCAGCCTGATCGAGCAGGCCATCACACGGCGCACCAAGGCGATTCTCCCGGTCCACCTCTACGGCCTGCCAGCCGACATGGACCCCGTCTGCGCGATTGCCGAGCGCCACGGCCTAGCCGTTCTCGAGGATGCTGCGCAGGCCCACGGCGCTCGCTATAAAGGGCGCAGGGTCGGAGCCCATGGTGACCTGGTCGCATGGAGCTTTTATCCCAGCAAGAACCTGGGTGCCATGGGTGATGCAGGTGGCCTCACACTCAAGCACGACGCGCTGACCGACAAGGTCAAGGCTTTGAGAAACTACGGCTCGGCACGCCGCTACGTGAACGACATGAGGGGGCTCAACAGCCGGCTCGACCCGATGCAAGCTGCGGTCCTCGGCGTCAAGCTGAACCTGCTGGAGTCATGGAACCAGCGCAGGGCTGAGACCGCCAACCACTACCTGCGACACCTGGACAAGGTCAAAGGCCTCACATTGCCCCGCGTGCCTGACTGGGCTGAATCTGCGTGGCACCTGTTCGTTGTGCGTCACCCCAACCGAGACCGCCTTCAGCAAGCATTGGCAGAGCGAGGTGTCGACACGCTGATTCACTACCCCATCCCCCCACACCTTCAGCAGGCTTACGCTGACATGGGCTGGCAACAAGGTGCCTTTCCCGTTGCAGAGCAATTGGCGAAGGAGGTTTTGAGCCTCCCGATCGGTCCGCACACGTCGCCTGAACAGCGCAAGCGCGTCGTTGAGGCCATCCTGGAGGTGGAGGATCTGGTTTGTTGAAAACATGCGGCGAACTGTCGCTGACCGAAGTTGAGCTCACGGTTCGCAGGTGCCTGAGGGATGGCCAACTCGCAGAGTCACTGGATGCACTTCGCGATGCGGCTGACACCATCATCAACAACCAGCGCTCTGTGGCCCGGATCTACGCCAGCCGTCGCCTCGACGCGCTTTGTGAGGAAATCGCCAAGGCCTCCCCTGGCGACGCAAAGGCGGAACGAAATGCGTCCAGACACGGCAACGGAACGGTCATCCTTGCCACGGAACTCGCAGCAGCCGGCGGCCATGTCGAAGTCATCAAGGACTTGGTGCGCCTGAGCGATCTGCCGCGCCCCTTTGACCTGTTATTGACCGATAACTTCCAGCGCATCGACGCGTCTACACAGAAAGGCTATGCCGATGCGGTAGGCGTTCCGCTTCATGTGGCCAAGGGTGCGAACAGTGCGGAACGCTTGAGAGACGCACAGGCTTTCCTGTCGCGACTTAGCCCACACACCGTCGTGCTCCTGGTGCACAACCAAGACGCACCAGGCGTGGTCGCAGGCTTGACCAGTGCGGCGAAAAAGGTCGTGTTTGTGCACCACGGCGACCACCATCTCAGCTTGGGTGTCACATGCACTGCCTTTGAGCATGTCGATTTGAGCAACTTCGCTTTCTTCAACTGCAGACGCACCTTGGGCATCGCTGACAACAGATTCTGGCCGCTGACACTGACAGCTGAGAAAATCCAAAGGCACGGCGGCATGTTCCTGCGCGAGTCGCATGCGGTGACTTGCTGCGTGGGTCGTCCAGAAAAGTTCGATGACCCGACATACCAGTATCAGTACCTGGACCTGATTGGACTGATGCTTCAATCGACTGGCGGTCGACATGTTCACATCGGGCCATTGAGCGAAGCTCAGCTACGGCGCATGCACCTAAGCCTGCAGGCACATGGTGTGGTTGCGTCTCGCCTGCAGCACGTCCCTTGGGTTTCATCCGTTGCTCAAGCGCTGATCGATCACGGCGTCGACTTGTACATGACCTCGTTTCCATACGGAGGAGGCAAGGCACAAGTTGAAGCCATGGCAACCGGACTGCCTGTGCTGGTTCACAAGAACTACAGGTCAAGGTTCCTCAGTGGCATCGACATCGGCTACCCCGGTACCATGCAATGGGCAGACGAGGAGGAACTGCGAGACATTCTGGGTAACCTCACGACCGACTCGTTGGAATCACACGGGCTCAAGGCTCGCATTCACTTCGAACGACATCACTCAGAAGATGCGCTGAGGCGCGCGATGCAGTCTTCATCGACAAGCGATGACGATGTCCCTCCCCTCGCCCAAGCACATGGAGATGGCCTTCAATCCTTCCTCGACGAAGAGCGCCAATTGCTGAACGACAGCACCCGCGATGAAGTTGCACATCTCAAGCGCCTCATCGCCGAGCAATCTGCGGAAATGCACGTTCTTCGCAAGAAGGCCAGGTTTCTGGGATCAGCCAGGTACAAGTTGAAAATGCTATTGAAGGGCTGAGGCGACTCAGCGTAAGCCATATGTTCCGGATGACACCACGCGGTCGCGATGCCAGCTCGGCGGCAACACGCAACATCCCAAGCCTCACAGGCCTGCGATTCATTGCTGCGTTCATGATCGTGATCCTGCACTCCTACCAAGGCTTCGATCTGGTCGATTTGCGAGGCGTGCTGAGTCTCGGTGCCGGTGTGAACTTTTTCTTTGTCCTGTCAGGCTGGGCTGCTGCCGGTTTGAAGGACACCTTGTTAAGGTGCGAAGTCAAACCGGAGGTGGTTCATGGCAACGAGAAGGCTGTTCAGCCGAGAGTTCAAGCTTGAGGCAGTCAAGCTGGTCGTTGAGCGC
>Ga0310345_10000082_pt1 | contig 202455 bp, 199 predicted proteins | sample HC15DNA20500_MG_FD_204667 | JGI IMG/M metagenome (GOLD analysis project Ga0310345, IMG submission 204667) | Marine microbial communities from station ALOHA, North Pacific Subtropical Gyre - HC15-DNA-20-500_MG | ecosystem: Environmental > Aquatic > Marine > Oceanic | place: Pacific Ocean... | reverse complement strand
TCTTCGCAAAGATCAAGGAATTCAGAGCCATAGCGACCCGCTACGAAAAGACAACGTCCAGCTACGCCGCCAATTGGCATCTCGCGGCTGCCATCATCGCCTCACGATGAATGTCCACAGACCCTAGCCCGAGAGGCATTTTTGAATGCCCTAGCAAGTTACTGATTTTCTTAGAAAATCTGGAGCGGGCGAAGGGATTCGAACCCTCGACCCCAACCTTGGCAAGGTTGTGCTCTACCCCTGAGCTACGCCCGCTCACTGGCGCTACCGGAACCGCATGGCCCGGTGGGGAGGCGGCCAACTAGCAGCGGTCCTTGAGTCCCGCAAGCCGAAAATTGCAGATTTCTTGCGCCCCTTGCAGGCTGCTGCGCCGTCCTTCACATTCGCGCGGTAATGCCCACATGGGGCGGACCGAATTTTTCGAAGAAAGGTGGATTTACGTGGCGAGCATGGGCCTGAGCATGGATGAACAGAAAGCGGTCGAGCGCTTCAAGACCGATGTGGTCGAGCCGTCGATGACCAAGCTCGTCATCCTCGATTTCTATGCCGACTGGTGCGGCCCCTGCAAGGCGCTGGCGCCGATGCTCGAGAAGGTCGCGGCCGAATATGCCGACAAGGGCGTGGTGCTGAAGAAGATCGACGTCGACGAGGAAAAGTTCATCGCCGCGCAGTTCCAGGTCCAGTCGATCCCGACCGTCTATGCGCTGTTCCAGGGTCAACCGGTCGCAGACCTGACGAATGCGCGCAGCGAATCGCAGATGAAGCAGACGCTCGACCAGATCCTCGCGCAGCTACCGATCGAGGCCGGGGCCGACAACGGAGCGACGGGCGGAGCCGCGCAGCAGGACGTATCCCAATTCGTCACCATGGCCGAACAGATACTCTCCGAAGGCGATGCGGAGCGGGCCGCCGGTATCTTCGATCAGGTGGTGCAGATGGCACCGGACAACGCCGCCGCCCATGCCGGTCTGATCCGCGCGCTGGTGCAGGCCGGGCATACCGAGCAGGCGCAGGCCGCGCTTACGGCGGCCGAGGCCACTCCGGCGATCGCCACCGACCCGCAGATCGAGCAGGCGAAAAGTGCGCTGGAACTGGCTGCCAACAAGGTCGACGATGGCGAGCTGGCCGCGCTGAAGGAGAAGGCGGCCGGCGGCGACATGCAGGCGCGCTACGATTATTCCGAAGCGGCCTTTGCCGCAGGTGAGCGCGATGCAGCCGCCGACGAACTGCTCGCCATGTTCGAAGCCGATCGCGAATGGAACGAGGGCGCGGCCAAGGCCAAGCTGCTGCAGATCTTCGAAGCGGTCGGGCTCGAAGACCCGTGGGTCGTCGCCACCCGCCGCCGTCTCTCGAAACTCCTCTTCGGATAGGCGCGGTTTGAGTACCCGCCTTTCCATCTTCCCGCTGCCGGGGGCGATCCTGTTTCCGGGGCTGCAATTGCCGCTGCATATCTTCGAACGGCGCTATCGCGAACTGGTCGGCAGCGCGCTCGCGAAGGATCGGCTGATCGGTATGATCCAGCCGCAGAAATCCAGAGACGGCGCGCCACTCTATGAGATCGGCTGCGTCGGAAGGATCGGCGACGTCGAGGCGCTGGAGGACGGGCGCTACAATATCGTGCTCGACGGCGAAGCGCGCTTCCGCGTGTTGCGCGAACTCGATGTCACGACGTCGTTCCGCCAGGTGGAAGCCGAACTGATCGACGATCCCGAGGATGAAGTGCTGTCCAGCGTCGAACGGGCCGGCTTCGAATTCGAGGCGCGGCGCTTCGCCGACATGCAGGGTTACTCGGTCGATTGGGAATCGGTGGCGCGGCTGGACGACGAAACGCTGATCAACGGCGTCGCCCAGATCGCGCCTTTCGACGCGGCAAGCAAGCAGGCGCTGCTCGAAGCGCCGAACCTGGCGCAGCGTTGCGAGCTGATGATCCAGCTGATGCAGTTCTTCGCCCTGCGCGACGACGGGGACGAGATCGTTACACTACAGTAGCGGCGGCCAGCTCGAAGCTGCCCTTCAGTCCGTCGAGCACATATTGCGTGGCCAGCGCGGCAAGAAGCACGCCGAGCAGGCGCGTTATCACCGCTTCGACCCGGTCCCCCAGCACCCTGATCAGCGGGCCCGCAGCCACGAGCGCGGCGGCCGTGATGACGAGTACCGCGACCAGCGCGCCGAGCACGACCAGCGTTTCTTCGGTGCCTCTGGCCTCGTTGGTCAGCAGCATGACCGCGGCGATCGCGCCGGGCCCGGCGAGCATCGGCATCGCCATCGGGAAAACCGAGACGTCTTCCACCTCCGGCGTGGCAGCCACTTTCTCCGCGCGATCCTCGCGCCGCTGGGTGCGTTTCTCGAACACCATTTCCAGCGCGATGACGAACAGCATGATCCCGCCGGCGATGCGGAAACTGTCGAGTTCGATATGAAGCGCGGACAGCAGGTCTTCGCCGAACAGCGCGAAGCCGACGAGGATGATTCCGGCGATGACGACCGCCCGCAGCGCCATATTGCGGCGCTGAGTGTCGGTCGCGCCTTTGGTAAGACCGGCGTAGATCGGGGCGCAGCCCGGTGGGTCGATCACCACGAACAGCGTGATGAAGGCCGAAAGGAACAGGGCGATCATGCTACTGGTCCTGAGGTGCGTCGACGCTGCCCGACATGGCATCGACCATCCCGCCATCCTTGTGCAGCATCAGCTTCCAGTGGCGGGAGAGATCGGGCGAGACGACGAATGTAAGGAACAGGCTGCTGTCCGCGCTGACCTGGTCGAAATAGGTGCCGCCCGTGACGGGGCGCGACTGTTCGGCCTGCTCGCGCAACTGGCTTGCCATGCCCCGCTCTGGGCATTGGGCGATATCGGTACGCACGAATTCAGGCGCTTCGAGAGGGGTTTCGAGAGCATCACCCTGGTCGAGCGTCCAGCGATATTCGCCGTCGTGCTCGCGCTGCCAGACGGTAGTGAAATAGCCGGTCGAACCATCCGCGCGCTGCCACGCGCCACGCGTCACCGCCAGCGACCCGTCGCAACTCGACCACACATGGTGCGGCTGCCATTTCACTGCCTGTGCCGGGTTCGCCCGACCCTTCAGCCAGTCGCGCGCATTGACGGGTTCGGGTACGAACATCACGCCCGCTTCGTCGGCATATTCGCGAAAGGCCGTCCACTGGCCTTCTTCCCGTACCATCCTCGCAAAGGCGAGTTCGGTGGCAACAATCCTGGACGGATTGGCGGTCGGCTTGAGCATGCGCGCATAGCGATCGCGCGGGCCCGGTCCCGATGCACAGGCGGCCAGACCAAGAGCCAGCAGGGCGACCGCGAACCTCACAACGCACCTTCGGGCAGAGCAAGACCTTCATTGCGATAGGCGGCGACCAGCGTGTTGCGCAGCAATACGGCGATGGTCATCGGCCCGACACCGCCCGGCACGGGTGTTATGGCAGCAGCAACGCCTTGGGCGCCTGCGTAATCGACGTCACCGACGAGCCGACCTTTGTCGGCGCCGGGCTCGGCGGGCAGGCGGTTGATGCCGACATCGATCACCGTGGCACCCTCCTTGAGCCATTCGGCCTTGACCATTTCGGCCCGTCCCACGGCAGCCACCACGATATCGGCGCGCCTGACCACGGCAGGCAGGTCCTTCGTGCGGCTATGCGCGATGGTGACGGTCGCATTGGCGTCGAGCAACAGCTGCGCCATCGGCTTGCCGACGATGTTCGAACGCCCGATCACGACCGCCTCGAGGCCCGAAAGGTCGCCCAGCCGGTCGGTCAGCAGCATCATGCAGCCAAGCGGCGTGCAGGGCACGAAGCCGCTCTGGCCGACCGCCAGCCTGCCGGCATTGGTCACATGGAACCCGTCGACGTCCTTGTCCGGGCTGATCGCGGCGATCACCGCCTGTTCGTCGAGATGGTCGGGGAGAGGCAGCTGGACGAGGATGCCGTCCACCGCCGGATCGGTATTCAGCCGTTCGACCAGTGCCAGCAGGTCGGCTTCCGACGTATCCGCGGGCAGGCGATGTTCGAAGCTTTCCATATTGGCGGCCACAGTCGCCTTGTGCTTGCTGCGGACATAGACCTGGCTTGCCGGATCCTCGCCGACGAGCACCACTGCGAGGCCTGCCTTGCGACCGGCTTCACTCTCGAAACTGGCAGCCTGTGTGCCAACGCGTTCGCGCAGTTTCGCGGCGAAGGCTTTCCCGTCGATAATTTGCGCCGTCATCAGCTATAGATCACATTTCCGAGGACAATGAGGACGATGTTGAGCAGGATGATCAGCACCAGCGGCGAAAAGTCGATCGCGCCGGTGTTGGGCAGGATGTTCCGGATCGGCCGCAGCACGGGTTCGAGGAAGCGGTTGATAGCCATGTAGAAGCTGGCGAGGAATTCATTCGACCGGTTCACCACGTTGAAGGCAAACAGCAGCCCGATAATGAACTGGATGATGATCAGCATCACCAGCACGTTGGTGAGCATGGAGATGATCTGGTAAACGGTGCTGAGCGCCTGCATTGTCCGAGCGTTCCCCTTGGGTTTGTTCTCAGGGTGCGTCCTACAAGCGCAACACGCCGCGCGCCACCCCCGACCGACGGCTTACCGACCCTTTGCGACGAGCGTGCCTGCCCCGCGCGCGGTGAAGAATTCGAGCAGCATGGCATGCGGCACCCGGCCGTCGAGCACGACCGCCGCCTCGCAACCCGATTCCACCGCCTGGACGCAGGTTTCGAGCTTGGGGATCATACCGCCCGAAATGGTGCCATCGTCGCGCAACCGCCAGATGTCCGCCGGAGTGAGGTCGGTGAGGAGCTTGCCCTGCTTGTCGAGCACGCCCGATACGTCGGTCAGCAACAGCAACCGGGCCGCGCCCAGCGCCGCGGCAAGCGCGCCCGCCATCGTATCGGCGTTGATATTATAGGTATGCCCGTCATCGCCCACACCGATCGGCGCGACGACCGGAATCATGCCCGCACTCGTGACCGTTTCGATGATCGTCGTGTCGATCGTCGAAGGCTCGCCGACGAAACCCAGGTCGAGCGCCCTCTCGATATTGCTGTCCGGGTCCTTCTGCGTCCGCTGCAACTTGGTCGCGGTAACGAGGCCGCCATCCTTGCCCGAAATGCCGATCGCCTTGCCGCCCGCCCGCGCGATCGAGCCGACGATCGCCTTGTTGATCGCACCGGAAAGGACCATTTCGGCGACGTCTGCGGTCTGCTTGTCGGTCACGCGCAGGCCGTCGACGAAGGTCGTCTCGACGCCGAGCTTTTCCAGCATGGCACCGATCTGCGGGCCGCCGCCATGGACCACGACCGGGTTGATCCCCACCGCCTTCAGCAGCACCACATCCTCGGCGAATTCGCGCGCGGCACGCTCGTCGCCCATGGCGTTGCCGCCATATTTCACGACGAAGCTGCGGCCCGCGTAGCGCTGGAAATAGGGCAGCGCCTCGATCAGTGTTTCCGCCTTGGCGTGGATGTCGGGTGTCTCGGTCATGGCGTGCCGATTAGCCGGGCGACGCGCGCGAGGCAAAGGAATAGCGGACACCCGCGCCCCCCGAAACAGATGAACCGCGGATAAACCGCAGATGAACGCGCTCGTTTTGCCAACCGGACAGCACAATCCGGCGCATTTGCGGGAGCCCGGTGCGCGTTGGCGCGTATCCCCGGTCCCTATTAACCATACCGGGATCCAGCCATGAACAAGCTTACCGCACTTACCGCCGCCCTTCTCGCCACCACCGGCGCCACTGTCGCCAGCGCCCAGGACACCTCGCCCGTCACCGGCGCGGTCGACGCGACCACCAGCGCAACGGTAGAAACCACCCCGCCTGTCGGTACGGCCGAACAGGCCATCGACGACATGGCCGACACGGTGGACAGCACGGCGACCGAGACGGAAGAAACGGTAGAAACGACGACCGAAACCACCACCGAGACCGTCGACGAAGCTACCGACACCGAAGTCGAGGCCGATGCTGAAGCCGATGTCGACGCACCGGGCGTTGAAGCCGAGGCAGAGGTCGAAGCAGAAGCCGACACCCAGCCCGAAGGCTGAGGCCACGCATTAAAGGCCGCGGCGGGTGATCCCCTCCTAGCCCCGCAAGACGGCCGCAACGGGGGCGGTGGGACCATCCCGCCGCCCCTTATTCGTGCCCCGAGCGCGTCGAGTGGGCATATCGGCGCAATAGAGTATCGGTGGCCACAGATCGCCGAATTCGATCCGCCCTGCATTTTCCGCATTTGAGCAGCCGCGAATGCTGGTAAAATCGCACCACCGCTTTCCCGTTCGGAACGCGGTTCAACAGGGATGGGAAAAACATGAAAAACGCGATTGCAGCGCTCGGCCTTGCGGCCGTTGTTGCGCTGATGCCTGGCGCCCTTGCGGCACAGGAAGTGGATGCCGAGCTCCAGGCCGGAGCACAGCCTGCGGTAGCCACCAGCACCCCGACCAGCATGGAAGCGGCGGCGAAGCCGTGCGAACTGCATGTCCGGCCGACCGAGAACTATCTCGGCATCAAGATGGGCCTGCTGTCCGGCTTCGGCGCGGTCGGCGCGCTGGCCGACCAGGCGCGGACGAAAGGGTCGGTCGCCACGATCAAGGATCTGATGCGCGACTATCTCGGCCCGGATGTGCAGATGGCAGAGCTCGAACGGCTCGATTATGTCGGAAAGCTCGGCCTTGAAACCGGCCGCTATGAAATCGTCGTCCACGAACCGACGCCGTGGAACGAGGATCTGAAGAAGAACCCCGCGCTTAAGGAAGAGGTCAAGGCACTCAACCAGAAGATCAAGGCCGGTCAGCGCATCACCGACAGCACGGCGCCTTGCTATGCAGAGCTGATCACCACGCACATCTTCTATCACAAGGCGATGATGTACGGCTCCAACCTTTTCACCGGCTGGAACTGGCGCCAGTTCGACGGTGCGAAGCTGGTGAGCGAGGGCAAGGGACAGGTGAAGAACCCGTTGGAGAACTTCCCGCCCAAGGACGAGACCATGGTCGAGGCCGCGCAGATCGAACTGCGTGACGCCTATGCCAAGGATTTCGACGAATGGGTGGTGAAGAAATCGGGCGCCTAGGAGTCACGCGTCAAGCACCCGAGGGCCCCGGGTGACGCATGCGTCGCCCGGGGTTTCTACTGGACGCTGGCCACTATCGCAGACGATCGCGCCGCTTGCGCGGGCTCTGCCGGTTCCATCTGCGTCGACATGGCCGCCAGCGAGCCGACGAAACACAGATTGATCAGCGCCCCGCTCCACAGCCTGGCAGTGAAGGAGGCCTTGCGCGTCTTGTGCCGGAACAGCGAACGGCCCGCGACCGCACCGCCGATACCGCCGAAAATCACGAACAGGACCAGCACGGCTTCTGGCACCCGCCAGCCGCCCTTTACGGCGAGGAGCTTGTCGAGGCCGAAGACGAGCAGGGTCGCGAGGTTGACCACGATCAGGTAGTAGATCGCCAGTTCGATCGACTGCATTCCCGACACTGCCGAATCCTCCCTTCGCAAGCGCGATGCGGGTTAAAGGGAGTCGCGACAGGGCTATTGGTTTTTTACGCCATTGGGGGCCGGACGAGCGGTCTTTGCGGCGGGTTGCCTGCCTTGTCAGCCTTCGGGCGGATATAGCGCGGCCGCACCGTGATCGACGCTGAGGCTTTCAAGGAGGCGGAGGCGGCCTTCGTCCGGCATCCACTGCCAGACATGGATGTAGCGCGCGCCGCCGGTCATTTCCCAGCCGCCCGCGCCATTGTTGAGCGCGGCGCGCCATTCGGAGAAGGTGTGCAGACCTTCTTCCAGCACGCCCCAGTCGCCCAGTTTCTGGATGCGGCGCGATCCGGGCACGAGCAGGCGACGGTTTTTGTAGCCTGCATTCGCGCCGCCGGGCGCGCGCTTCGCGCATTCCTCGCGCGATTGCTCGATCATCTGCGCCCCGCTCGTCAGCGCCTCGCCTGCGAGATCGTGGAGCATTCGGAAATCGGGATGAATCAGCGGCGCGACGGCATCGGGATCGCAGCCTTCGAAGAAGCTCCAGAACAGCCGCGCATCGTTGGCGGCGACCTGCTGCTCCAGCGCCTCGCCGGTGGGCATCGGCTGCGGCGCTGAGGCCTGCGTGAGGACGAGCGTGGCGGCAACGAGGGTGGTTAGCATAAAGTGGACGCTCGTGATTGGTGTATTACTGATATGATACAGAAATCATCGATTGCTTCAACCCGCTCAGCCTAGTTCGGCGGGTCCTCGCAGGCGACGCCATCGCCATCGCCGTCCATGTCGCTGCGATAGCCGGGTTCGCCATAATGCAGAGGTGCCTTGCCCGCCGCGCGCACTTCGTTGCAGCCGGGATAGGTAACGCTGGCCATCACACGATCGAGCCGTGCCTGTTCCTGCGGGTCGACGGGCTCGGCGCTATGGCTGAGCCAGTACCATCCGCCCGCGATCAGAAAGACATTGGCAAGCGCCGCTGCCCAGAGCTTCTCGCCAAAGCTGCCCTTTCGGGTCTTGTGCCGGAACACAGCGCGCCCGGCGAGCGCGCCGACGATCCCGCCCAAAACGACGAAGCCGACCAGCGTATCCTCGCGCACGCGCCAGCCGCCGCTTTCGGCCTGCGCCTTGTCCCAGCCAAAGGCCGCAAAGGCGACGAAATTAATCGCGATGCCGTAGTATGTGGCGATTTGGGCGAAGCTCATGACTTCGCCATTACCTGCGAGGTGGTTAGCAAATTCCTCTGCCGCGAACTCAAGCTGGTGATCGAACTCGACGGCTTCAGCCACGATGTCCAGCCGGAGAAGGACGAGCGGCGCGACGCCGATCTACGCGCCCGCGGCTACACGGTGCTGCATTTCACCAATGACGATGTGATGAAAGATGCGGAAGGCATCGCCCGCGCGATCCAGTCGAAGATCGAAGAACTGCGAACCAGTTCTCTCCCGCCTGCGGGAGGGGTAACGAGGTTGGAGAGCTTGCTCGCTAGCCGCAGCCGAGCGGGCTAGCGCTCGGATAGTTAAGCAACAACGTAGAAGGCGGTGTGCTTCTCTGTAAGAAGCGCCGACATTAGTATTTTACAGGCTCGACAGCTTCGAAGCGGAACGCGTTATTATCGAATTTGCGCTGAAAGAAACGCAACTCAGCACGCTGATGGCTATCAAGGTTTTCTTTTTTTAAGTTGTGAAGAAGACTGTAACGCTCAATAAGTGGACGAAATTTCTCCCGACCTTCGCCTACTACGCAATTATATGCAAGAAGGCAAAATTCACTTTGAGAAATATGGGCACGCAAAATACGAGTGTAATAGTATTTGTCGTCCATACCGCTACGATCTATTATAGTAACAATATGATATAGAAGTCGAAATAGGAGTAAAATCGAATCTCCGTTAGCCATAACTTCTCTATATTTGCGGCCCACAAATTTAGTATCGCTGAAGCCTTCGAGACCGATTAGATCTCTGAGACGAACAACCTGAATCTGAAAGCATCTGGCACCTTGAAATAGGTGCTCTTGCTTTCGTAGCACGCGCTTAAGTCCGTGGTATTCTGCCTTGCCATAGAGCTTATCGCTCAGTGGCTTCCCCATAATCCACATTGAAACGTTGTCACGCTGGCGTGTGTAGTTGTCCAAGAGATTATAGAAATTGCTCTCGAAGTGTTGCCGGTCGTTGTTCCGACTTTGGACGTGAATGGAATAAAGGGCGCCGATTATCGCGAGGGCTGACATGAGCGATGCGAGCACGCCAAAAGCGTCGCCGAATTGCCCGGCGGCTTCAAACGGTTGAGCACTTGGCGAAGTAAATTCTGACCCAACGGTACTAAGTAGGAATACTACCCACCCACCCCAGATTGATAGTACGAGGATAATCAACGCGAACGCTGAGTTTCGTGACAACTAAACTACTCCGCCGCGACGCTCCCGCTGGCGCTCTCCGCATCGTCACCGAACAGCCCCGGGCCATCGTCCTCGGCCTCTTCCTCGTTCGCGGCCTTGGCCTTGCTGCGCTTGTCGAAGCTCGACCACACGTCGTTCCAGTTGCCGCGGGTCGCGCCCTTGGAATATTCGGTAGCGCGGGTTTCGAAGAAGTTGGCGTGCTCCACGCCGTTGAGCAGCGGGGCGAGCCAGGGCAGCGGGTGATCGTCGACCATGTAGATCAGCTGGAGGCCGAGCTGGCCCAGCCGCCAGTCGGCGATGTAGCGGATGTAGCGCTTGATTTCCTTCGCCGTCATGCCGGGCACGGGGCCATCCTCGAAGGCGAGGTCGATGAAGGCATCTTCCAGCCGCACCGTCTTCTGGCACATGTCGAGGATGTCTTCCTTGACCGCCTTGGTCAGGCAGTCCCGCTCGCGCACGAATTCGTGGAACAGGCGGGTGATGCCTTCGCAGTGCAGGCTTTCGTCGCGGACCGACCAGCTGACGATCTGGCCCATGCCCTTCATCTTGTTGAAGCGCGGGAAGTTCATCAGCATGGCGAAGCTGGCGAAGAGCTGCAGCCCTTCGGTGAAGCCGCCGAACATGGCGAGCGTACGGGCGATATCCTCGTCCGTGTCGACGCCGAATTCCTGCAGGTAGTCGTGCTTGTCCTTCATCTCCTCGTATTCGAGGAACATGCCATATTCGCTTTCGGGCATGCCGATCGTGTCGAGCAGGTGCGAATAGGCCGCGATGTGGACCGTTTCCATATTGCTGAACGCGGTCAGCATCATCTTGATCTCGGTCGGCTTGAACACGCGGCCGTATTTGTCGTGGTAGCAATCCTGCACCTCGACATCGGCCTGCGTAAAGAAGCGGAAGATCTGCGTGAGCAAATTGCGCTCGTGGTCGGAGAGCTTCTGCGCCCAGTCGCGGCAATCCTCGCCCAGCGGCACTTCTTCGGGCAGCCAGTGGACCTGCTGCTGACGCTTCCAGAACTCGTAGGCCCAGGGGTACTCGAAGGGCTTGTAGGTCTTGCGGGCTTCGAGCAACGACATCTTGTGGATCTCCGGTTTTCGCGTGGACGACTCATATAGTGAATCAGAGCGCGGATTCGAAGGCAAGAGGTATCGATTCGGCGGGGATAAGCCCGGCAGAATTCGCACTCACTATGCGACGAGCCGCAGGAACCCGCGGGCTAGGGACAGGTTTCAATTACAGACGGTCCTGCCGCTGGAGCCACTGGTCGGCAGGACAATCACGGGGATAACGGCATCGTTCGGTTTCCCCTTTTGCGGGCGATGTCCGCAGCCCCAGGCGCCCTGCCCTTCCTGCGAGGGGTGGGGCGCCAATGATTCGGGCGCTTGCGCTGCCTTTGTCCATCACCCGTGCAGCAGGCCGGACAAGGCGTGGACCTGACGGACCGACCGTCCGTTAGTATGATGTAAGCAACGCAAAACAAAAGGTTTTTGATATGTTCGAGAAGCTACGCATCAAGGAACACATGGAAGTCGCCAACAGCAATGGCGTGCATGTCGGCACCGTCGACGAGGTCAAGGATGACGCGATCAAGCTGACCAAATCGGACAGCGGCGATGACATGCACCACTTCCTCTCTCTGGAAGACGTCGAGAAGATCGACGACAACCGCATCTATCTCAAGGAAGGCGCGCGCATTCCCGAAGGCCTTGGCACCAAGGCCGCGATGGAACGCGCATAAACCCCGCACCTTTTCGATCCCTTGGCGGATCGAATGAAGCCCCGCCCCGGCATTCCGGGAGCGGGGCTTTCCCATGCGATAGCTCCGGAACCGAGCCAAGTCATTGCGTGCTCGTGATATTCGGGTAAATTCGCAGCAAGAATGAACCGGGCGCAAGATTTCGACCTCGCCAGAGCGGCACATGCCGCCTTGGCCGACAAGCAGCCGCTCTCTGCTTGGGACGGGCGATTGCGCGATACGGTCGAGAGCGCCTTGGCAGATGCGCATTACCGCGAAGGGCGTTTCGCGCTTCTTCTTGCTCTGGCGGTCGCGGTGCTCTCGCTGGTGACCGACCTGCTGGTCGCGCCCGATCACGTGGGCGAGATCGCAGCCGTCCGGCTCGGACTGGTCGTACCGCTCGGCGTGGTCGGCCTGCTACTGCCCCGGCGGTTCCTGTGGTTGCAAAAGCTGTTGATCGCGCTGGCGCTGACCGGCTTCGCATTCAGCATGGTCTTTGCGAGCCTCTTCGCACCTCCGCCCTCCGATGCGCTGCTGGCACTGGGCGTCGTGACCCTACTGGCGCTGGCGCTCCCCGTCCTGCCCTTCCGGGGCTGGGCGCTGATCGGCTTCGTCATCCTCTATCTTGTCGTCATCGGATCGTTCTTCCTGACGAACCGGGGCGACATCGCCTATTCCGACGCTTTCATCGCGATCATGATCCTCACTGGCGGGACCGCGACGACAATCGCCCATCGCTTCCACTGGCTGGAGCGGCGCAACCTGCTGCTCACGATCGAAGCGGGGAGCAGGGCCGCCACGCTTGCGGGGAGCAATGCCCGCCTCACCGAACTGGCGAGGGAGGACCCGCTGACCGGCCTCGCCAATCGCCGCCGGGCTGAGCAGGTTTTTGCCGAGCACTACGCATTGCCGACCGCTTCCGGCCAACCCGGCACCGCGCTGTTCATGCTCGATCTCGACCATTTCAAGGCCTTCAACGATCGCTGGGGCCATCAGACGGGCGATGCCTGCCTGCGTGCGGTCGCGGAAGTCATGCGCCACGCCGCCAGCCGCTATGGCGGACTGGCGGCCCGCTTCGGTGGGGAAGAATTCATCATCCTGCTGCGCGCCGACGACACCGCGCAGGCGCTTGCGATCGCGGAGGAACTGCGCATCGCCATCGAACGGATCGAGATAGAACACGATTCCACCACCTCCACAGCGACCTGCACCGCCAGCATCGGTATTGCGCTGCACGACGGCCCGGATATGCCCGTGCTGGCCGAGTTGCTGTCCAGAGCCGACGACGCGCTCTACCGCGCCAAGGCTGAAGGCAGGAACCGGTGTCTAGTGGCGAGCTAACGCCACACTTCGCGATGCGCTTGTTCGTAGCTGGAAGCGATCGGTTCGAACGGCGGATAAACGGGACACCATCGGTAGCTCGTGCCGGCATCAATCAGCTAATGGGCTGAACCCGCTCCGCCAAAAAACCGAGGCCACCGATCCTGATGGACGGCGGCCTCGAATGCTGGAACAGGATTATCTCGCGCTTACTGGCAGGCGAGGCATTCCTCGTAATCGGTCTGCTCGCCGCCCGCGGCCAGTTCGTATTTGGCGGCATCGGCGGTGTTGTCGGCTTCCACGCCGCCCGCGAAGCCCGCGCGCTGCACGCTCTTCGAGCGGAGATAGTAGAGCGACTTGATGCCTTTTTCCCATGCCTGGAAGTGCAGCATCATCAGGTCCCACTTGTCGACATCGGCCGGGATGAACAGGTTCAGCGACTGGGCCTGGTCGATGTAGGGCGCGCGGTCCGCGGCGAATTCGAGCAGCCAGCGCTGGTCGATCTCGAAGCTGGTCTTGAACGCGGCCTTTTCTTCCGGTGTCAGGAAATCGAGATGCTGGACGCTGCCGCCCTTCTCGAGGATCGAGTTCCACACATTGGTCGAGTTCTTGCTCTTCTTGTCGAGGATCTTCTCGAGATAGGGATTCTTGACGATGAACGAACCCGACAGCGTCTTGTGCGTGTAGATGTTCGCCGGGATCGGTTCGATACACGCGCTGGTCCCACCGCATATGATGCTGATCGACGCGGTCGGCGCGATCGCCATCTTGCAGCTGAAGCGTTCCATAGCGCCGGTTTCCTCGGCGTCAGGGCAGGCCCCGCGTTCCTGCGCGAGAACGAGGCTGGCTTCTTCGGCCTTGCCGCTGATGTGTTTGAACATCTTCAGGTTCCACACCTTGGCCATCGGGCTTTCGAAACCGATGCCCTTGCTCTGCAGGAAGGAGTGGAAGCCCATCACGCCCATGCCGACGCTGCGTTCGCGCATGGCCGAATATTTGGCGCGGGCCATCTCGTCGGGCGCGCGGTCGATATAGTCCTGCAGGACATTGTCGAGGAAGCGCATGACGTCCTCGACGAACTGCTTGTCACCGTTCCACTCGTCCCACTTCTCGAGGTTGAGCGAGGACAGGCAGCATACCGCCGTGCGATCGTTGCCGAGATGGTCGATGCCGGTCGGCAGGGTGATTTCGGCGCACAGGTTCGAGGTCGAGACCTTGAGGCCCAGTTCGCGGTGATGCTTGGGCATCATCCGGTTCACCGTGTCCGAGAAGACGATATAGGGCTCGCCCGTGGCGAGGCGGGTTTCGACCAGCTTCTGGAACAGGCTGCGCGCGTCGACTGTCTTGCGGACCGATCCGTCACGCGGCGATACGAGGTCGAACTCCTCGCCATTGCGCACCGCTTCCATGAAGGCATCGGTCACCAGCACGCCGTGATGCAGGTTCAGCGCCTTGCGGTTGAAGTCGCCCGACGGTTTGCGGATTTCGAGAAACTCCTCGATCTCCGGGTGGGTGATGTCGATGTAACAGGCGGCGGACCCGCGGCGGAGGCTGCCTTGGCTAATCGCGAGGGTCAGCGAGTCCATCACGCGCACGAAGGGGATGATGCCGCTGGTCTTGCCGTTGAGGCCGACCGGTTCCCCGATTCCGCGGACATTGCCCCAATAGGTGCCGATGCCGCCACCCTTGGACGCCAGCCATACGTTCTCGTTCCAGGTATTGACGATGCCGTCGAGGCTGTCGGACACACTGTTGAGATAGCATGAGATCGGCAGGCCGCGCGTGGTGCCGCCATTCGACAGAACGGGCGTTGCCGGCATGAACCACAGGTTCGAAATGTAGTCGTACAGGCGCTGCGCATGTTCGGCATCGTCGGCGAAATAGTCGGCAACGCGCGCGAACAGATCCTGATACTTCTCGCCCGGAAGCAGGTACCGGTCGGTCAGCGTTTCCTTGCCGAATTCGGTCAGCAGCGCATCGCGGCTTTCGTCGATCTGCACATCGAAACGGCGATCAAGTACCTTCTTGCTGTCTTCCTTGCCGGCCTTGGCGGCCTGCGCAGCGGCAGTCGCCACCGCGCCTGCGAGCGCTTCACCAGCAGCTTCCTGGACCAGCTCGTCACTGCCCTTGTCAGACTTGTCCATGGCGACCGCTTTCTTTTTCTTTGTGGGCTCGTCGACGGTGTCCTGAGTGTCCAGATCCAATGCCATCGCCGTATCGTCCCCGCTCTTGAAATCCATCGTGTGCCCCGCCGTTTGAGTGCCCTGCACGCCCGCTTTCGGGTTGCGTGCGTTCCGCTTGTGTTCGAGTCGGCGGGACCGTCCTCCCGCCTAGCAATTTTGCGCCGTTCCGGGGTGAAAACTTATCCCCTTTTTCCCCACAGCCCTGGCGCGAAAGCAGGTCCTCTCCGCATATGGGGAGCGAACTGCCGATAGCTAGGTCTAGTGGGTACCCCCGGTATCCCGACTACTAGATACTGAATCAGACGGGACTCCGGCGCAAGACCGTAAATGAAGTTTTAAAGGCTGATCGGGGCCCGCTGGACAGGTGTGCTATCCTGCTGCAACGCCGCGACGCGTGGACCAAGCTGGACTTCGCGGCGGCGCAAGCCCGAAAATGAATCCGTGAAAAAAATTAAGCGGGCAAAAATCATCGTGCCGGGTTGAGATTCATTCGAATCCGGGTGCGCAATTTTGGAATCGAAGATGCCCGTGGAGACGCTGTCGGAAACGACTCCGGCGCTGCCGCTTTCCCGTCCGCAGCACGGGATGGCGACAACGCCGAAGAACTCGGCCCGATGTTGGGGTTCAGCTTGCCTTGCGTGATCCAGCGGCAAAGGCGAAGACGCTGCGCTCGCGCGGATTGGCTAGGCGGATCTGTTCCATCTTCGCCAGCTCGGCCGCCAACTCGGAATGCGATTTGATGCTATTCGCGACGATGATGTTGGCCTGGTAGATCTGCCCAGCAATGCCGGTTTCCGGAAGCGGGGCACTTCGGCCGAGCCGCGACACGGCGCGCCGGGCCAGCCGGTCGACTGCGAAATTGCCCGAGCGCCGGTAGATTTCGACATTGGCTGGAAGGCCATCCGCGCCGCGCTCGAAACGCACGATGGCTACTCCCTCGCCGAGTTGCTGCGGGCGCGGCGAGTCCGCCGTGGCGAGTTTGCGGTCGAGATCGCGCGATACCGCCTCCGCCGCGGCAGTGTCGGCCGAGACAACGATATCCTGCGATGTCGCCGGAACCGAGATAGCCAGCATTGCGCTGGCAAGAAAGATAAGGGGGGTCTTCATCAGATCATCCTTTCAAACAATGGATGATCGGCCACAGAAAGTATCTACCGCTTGCGACAGTCCCATATTCTATAGGCGATGACGGTTCAGGGTCGATCGAAGTCGAAGCTTCTGCGGTTGCTTTCGACAAACGGAACCTTACGCCCAAGACCGTTTGTGTCAACGGCGCGACAAAAACGATGTCGTATCCCTACAAAAACCGATGTTTCTTTGCTGATGCGGAATTTATATTTCTTTCCCATGGAAGCATTCGTGAGACGGGCGAAACGCAAAAACCGCTGTCAGGAGCGACTCATCCCTTGCTCGAACCGAATATTTCAAGGCCGGAATTTTCAGGCGCGACGTTTGTCCGACCGAGGATGCACTTGGTCGAAAACGCGATTAGTCAGCCGTAGCGCAACTCGCCATCGCATGTGCTGCGATGGCGTCGGCGACCTCGTCCACCAGCTCCAGCGGTAGGTCGTGCCCCCAGCCCGGGATGGTCTTGAGTTTCGCCCCCGGGATGCAGGCCGCAGTGTCCCTGCCGCCCTCGCAAGGCACGAGCGGATCGTCTTCGCCATGCAACACGAGGGTAGGCACCGAGATATGATTGAGCATTTCCCGCCGGTCGCCATCGGCAACGATGGCGGAAAGGTGCCGTGTCGGACCTTCGGGATAGAAGCTGCGGCGCACGCTTGCGCGGGTCCGCTCGCGCAGTCGCCGCTCTTCCGCCGGATAGCCGGGCGAACCGATGGTGCGCGCCAGCATCATCCCATGTTCGACCAGGACATCCTCGTCCGTGCTGCCGGGCCTGGTAACCAGAGCTTTCATCGCCTCGGGCCGGGCGGGCGGCAGCTTGGGATTGCCGGTGGTCGAGAACACGGACGTCAGCGAAAGGCATTTCCCCGCATGGCGCGCGGCGAAATGCTGCGCGATCATCCCGCCCATGCTCGCCCCCACGATATGCGCCTTTTCGATCCCCAGCGCGTCCAGCAGGCCAGCGCCATCGTCGGCCATATCGGCCAGCGTATAGGGCACTTTGGGTTTGAGGCCGATCTTCGACAGCAGTGTCATCTTGATCAGGCCGGGCGCCTTCACCCCGTCGAACTTGTGGCTGAGGCCGATGTCGCGATTGTCGTAGCGGATGACGCGGAACCCGTGATTGACGAGCGCTTCGACCAGTTCGTCCGGCCACAGGGTAAGCTGCGCCCCGAAACCCATGATCAGCAGCATGGCAGGATCGGCCTTGTTGCCGCGTTCCTCATAGTGGATTTCGATCCCGTTCGCGGTGACCTTTGGCACTTCAGTCTCTCCCCCTGTTCCAGACTGCCGCGAGTTCACCCGAATTGCGCTGGATTGTCCATTACAGCGTGGACCTGCGCAGAACTCATGGTTGCCAGTATCTTACCCCAAGCCCGATTCTGTCGCTCATATACAAGCACAATTATCCGCGACGGCCCATCCTCCTACCTGCCGGGGATCGATTGCGACTGGAATCGTCATGACGGAGCGCAGGAACAAGGGGCGCCGCCCGACTATGGAGAGCATCAGAATCACGGTTGGGGAAACCGGAATGCGCTGCGCAGTGCGCAACCTTTCCTCATCCGGCTGCATGGTCGAATGCACCGAACTGGTGGCCGAGGTAGGTACGCCAGTCAAAGTTGCACTGCTGCCGGGCCATGAAGCGAAGGGCGAGGTCGCCTGGCAGCTGGGCCACAGCATCGGAATTTTCTTTCTCGAACCGGTCAGTCCCCATGTTGTACGCCTTTTCGCCCTTGATGATTGGGTTCTGCGCGGGGATTGGGCCGCAGGAAGACTGTCCACACCGGACAGCGAGTCCTCCAAGGAATAGCCTCGGCTTGCATGGCCGACCTTCCATCCCCAATTAACAAATGTTAGTATCTACTGTCGCATCGTTACAATACGAAGAGCCGCTTCTCATGGTCATTTGCGGCTCAGGGATCCAATCCTCGGGGGCATCCGGATGGAAAAGCGGAAGGGCGAACGCACCAAGACCAACGACGAAGTGCTGTTCTCCATCAAGGACGTGGTGATGCGCGGCAAGATGCTGAACCTTTCTCGTGAGGGCTGCATGATCTCGGGCAGCTGTATAGACGCCGCAGCTGGCGACACTGTTAGCGTGACCCTGCTCGAAGGCGTGACCGTTGCAGGTGAAATCGCCTGGACCGACAAGGAAGAAATCGGCGTCGGCTTTTACCGGAAGCTTGGCGAGGCCACGGTCAAATATTTTCTGCTAGGCACCCTCGAACACGCGCGGAACGACACGCCGAGCGACCAGTTCGGCAGGGGTCTTCCCCCCATGCGACCGGACCCCAGCCTCGCCGACTAGGCCTCAGGACTAAGGCACCAGCACAGTGTCGTGACCGACCGGATCGGTTTCCGGATAGTCGAGAATGAAATGTAGCCCGCGGCTTTCATGTCGCTTCAGTGCACTGTTCACGATCAGGTCCGCGCATTCGATCAAATTTCGCAGTTCGATAAGATCGGTGGTTACGCGGAAATGGCCGTAATAATCCTCAACCTCATCGCGTAGCAGGCGGATACGATGGGCGGCCCGCTCGAGCCGCTTGGTCGTCCGCACGATGCCGACATAGTTCCACATGAAGCGGCGGATCTCGGTCCAGTTCTGCTTGATCACGACCTCTTCGTCGGAATCGGTCACCCGGCTTTCATCCCACGGCAGGATTTCGGGTGGGTCGTCGAGCCGGTCCCAGCATTCGAGGATGTCCTTGGCCGCTGCCTCGCCGAAGACGAAGCATTCGAGCAGCGAATTGGAGGCGAGGCGGTTGGCACCGTGCAATCCGCTTTCGGTGCATTCGCCCGCCGCCCACAAGCCGGGCAGATCGGTCTTCGCATCGAGCCCGATCTTCACCCCGCCGCAGGTGTAATGCTGCGCGGGCACAACCGGGATCGGCCCCTTCGTCATGTCTATGCCGAGGCCCAGCAGCTTCTCGTGAATCGTGGGGAAGTGTTCGGTCACGAATTCGGGCGGCTGATGGCTGATGTCGAGATGGACATAGTCGAGACCGAAGCGCTTGATCTGGTCGTCATTGGCACGCGCCACGATATCGCGCGGGGCCAGCTCCATACGCTCCGGATCGTATTTTTCCATATAGCGCTCGCCCGTCACCGGATTGAGCAATCGCCCACCCTCACCCCGAACCGCCTCGGTAATGAGGAAGTTCTTGACCTCGAGATTGTAGAGGCAGGTCGGGTGGAACTGCATCATCTCCATATTGGAGACACGCGCGCCCGCGCGCCACGCCATGGCGATGCCGTCCCCGGTTGCACCCCGCGGCGCGGTTGAGAAAAGATAGACGCGCCCAGCACCGCCTGAGGCAAGCACCGTCGCGCGCGCGACATGCGCCACTACCTTGCCGCTTGCCTCGTCGAGCGCGTAGGCACCCCAGACCCGGCCCGAGCCCGAATATTCGACCTGATTGCGGCCGGTAACGAGGTCGATGCAGCTCTGCCCCGGCAGCAGAGTGATATTGGGATTCTCCTCCGCAGCCTTGAGCAATGCGGCCTGTACGGCCCAGCCGGTAGCGTCGTTCACATGGACGATCCGGCGGTGCGAATGCCCACCTTCGCGAGTGAGATGAAGGTCGCCCTCTTCGCGATTGAACGGCACTCCCAGCTCGCACAATCTGTCGATCGAGGAGGGCGCGCGTTCGATCACGAATTCCACCGTTTCCCGATCGTTCAGGCCAGCACCGGCGATCATCGTGTCGCGGATGTGGTTCTCGAACGTGTCGCCGGCATCGAGGACGGCGGCGATCCCGCCCTGCGCCCAGGCAGTCGAGCCGCTGTCCAGCCGTCCCTTGGCCAGCACCAGCACCTTCTTGGTTTGGGCCAATGCAAGGGCGGCAGTCAGCCCAGCCGCGCCGGAACCGATGACAAGGACGTCGTGTGGAGTGTTTGTCATGCGGGCGTCATGGCGGGGCATGGTGCGAGCGGCAAGAAAAACACGCTTTGGTACCATGGCCGCTCATCTTCTCGCGGAATGGGTCGGTCCATCGCTCGAGGGCAGAACTCGCAGCACACCAGCCACGATTCGGCGCAGCAAGGTTAACGTCACCCCGCTGTCGCATTAAGCGCGAATCGACAGGGAAGAATCAACACGGGACGCAGAGGGTCGTAATGGGACTGGGACGTATTGCCTGCGCTGTCGGCAAGCACAGCGTAGATCGCACGAATGTAAAGCGCGCCGGAGGCCAGCAGGTCGGGCGCTGTCGCAATTGCAAGGCACCGATGGAAGAGATCGAGCCGCATCACTGGGGCCTGCAACGGGTCAAGGATGCAGGGCTGGGGCCACGCGCATTTATGTAAGCGGCGTGAGGGAAGTGCGACCGCGCCTCCCTTGCGACACCGAAAAGCTCACCCCGCGCCGGTCAGCTGGACGAAGACATCTTCGAGGTCGGCCTCGCGCGTGGTGACATCCTCGATCGCATAGCCGTGCGACTGGACAAGCGCGAGGACCTGCCCCGCGCTCGCCTTGTCGCGGTCATATGTGATTTCCAGCCGACGCGGCTCGATGATTTCGGCTTTGGTGAAAGCTTCTTCCATGATCGGCCCGCCCAAATCCTTGTCCACCGTGACGGCGACGATCTTCTCGCGCGCCATGCCGACGAGTTCGCGCGTGGGCTTGTCGGCAATCAGCTCGCCATGATCGATGATCGCGATGCGGTCGCATAGCTGTTCGGCTTCTTCGAGATAGTGGGTGGTCAGAACGACCGTCACGCCCTGTTCGTTCAGTTCGGTGACCAGTTCCCATAGCTGGCGCCGCAGTTCGACATCGACGCCCGCTGTGGGTTCGTCCAGCACGAGGATCGGCGGCGAATGCACCATCGCCTTGGCGATCAGCAGGCGGCGCTTCATCCCGCCCGACAGGGTCCGCGCATAGGCATCGCGCTTGTCCCACAGATGGACTGCCTTGAGCAGTTCCTCGCTCCGGCGTTCCGATTTCGGAATGCCGTAGAAACCGCCCTGATTTTCCAGCACCTCGAATGGCGTGAAGAAGGGATCGAAGACGATTTCCTGCGGCACGATCCCGATCGAGCGTTTGGCATTGCGCGGATTGTCGCCAATGTCGAAGCCCCATATTTCCGCGCTGCCGCCGGTCTTGCGCACCAGTCCGGCGAGGATGTTGATCAGCGTCGACTTGCCTGCGCCATTCGGCCCCAGCAAACCGAAGATACCGCCCTGCGGCACATCGAAACTGACCCCTTTGAGTGCGAGCTTGGGCGGTTCGCCGGGGCCGGGCGAAGCATATTCCTTGACGAGATTGTCGATACGGATGGCTGGGGGAGTGGTCATGTCGCGTGACCTAGGTGCAGGGCGACTGCGCTACAAGCGGCGAATCCTTGCGCCGAGGCAAAGCACATATTATCGGGACTGCCCATGAGCCTGCCTCCTCCCGAAATATCCAAGGTCACCACCCGCCGCGTGTGGTGCGACGGCGCGACCGACATCCGCACGGGCAAGAACTACAAGCCCGCCGCGCTGGGCCATCCGAAGGTCTATCTGGAAATCGACGAGCACGGCTATGTCGATTGCGGTTATTGCGACCGGCGCTTCGTTCTCATCGGCGGCCCGGCGGACGGCGTGGACCAGTCGCAGCTGATGGATATTTCCGAAGGCGGCGATCCGGGACATCGCTGACCCCTCGCCTTCGCGCATCGGCCTCCCTACATAGGCAGGCATGACACCAGCGAACGATCCGCACGCCCTGCTGTACAACCAGCTCGATCCCGAGGAAGCCAAAGCGCTGACCGCGCGCCTGCTCGCGCAGTGTGACGATGGCGAGCTCTACCTCCAGTTCATGGCAACCGAGAGTTTCGCCTTCGACGATGGGCGGCTGAAAACCGCCGATTACAGTCGCGATTCGGGCTTCGGCCTGCGCGGCGTGTCCGGTGAGACGACCGGATTTGCGCATGCCAACGAGATCAGCGCTGCGGCCATCGCGCGCGCCGGCGAAACGCTGCAATTGCTCGATGCGACCACGTCGCCGCACTCGGCTCCGCCCGAGCGGACCAATCGCCACCTCTACACCGATGCCAGCCCTCTGGACCTCGTGCCCTTCGCCGAAAAAGTTGCGCTGCTGGAAAAGATCGATGCCGTAGCCCGCGCCCGCGATCCGCGTGTGGCGCAGGTCAGCGCGGGCCTGGCGGGAAGCTGGAGCGCGATCGACATCATCCGCGCCGACGGCTTCACGGCGCGCGACATCCGCCCGCTGGTGCGCCTCAATGTCAGCATCGTCGCCGAGGCCAACGGGCGGCGCGAAACCGGCAGTTTCGGTTTCGGCGGGCGATATCTGTACGACGACCTGTTCGATGAAGGCCGCTGGATGAACGCGGTCGACGAGGCGGTCCGGCAGGCCCTGATCAATCTCGAAAGCGTCGCCGCGCCAGCGGGCGAAAAGACCGTTCTGCTCGGGCCCGGCTGGCCCGGTGTGTTGCTCCACGAGGCGGTCGGCCACGGGCTCGAAGGCGATTTCAACCGCAAGGGCACCAGCGCCTTTTCCGGACGGATCGGCGAACGCGTCGCCGCGCCGGGCGTTACCGTGATCGACGATGGCAGCATCGCCAACCGCCGCGGTTCGCTCAGCATCGACGATGAAGGTACGCCGACACGCGAAACCGTGCTGATCGAAGATGGCATTCTCAAAGGCTATATGCAGGACCGGCTCAACGCCCGACTGATGGGTGTCGAAGCGACCGGGAATGGACGTCGCCAGTCCTACGAACACGCCCCCATGCCGCGCATGACCAATACTTTCATGCAAAGCGGCAGCGACGATCCGGAAGAGCTGCTGAGCCGCGTGGAAGACGGCATCTATGCGACCAGTTTCGGCGGCGGGCAGGTCGACATCGTTTCGGGCAAGTTCGTCTTCGCCTGCACTGAGGCCTACAAGGTCGAAAAGGGCAAGATCGTGGCCCCGATCAAGGGCGCTACGCTGATCGGCGACGGGCCGACCGTGCTCACCAAGGTGCGCGGTATCGGCAACGACATGGCGCTGGACGAAGGTATCGGCATGTGCGGCAAAGGCGGGCAGAGCGTGCCTGCGGGCGTCGGCCAGCCAACGTTGCTGATAGACGGCATCACGGTCGGCGGGACGGCCTGACCAGCACAGGCATTCAACTCATCGCAGGTTCAGGCATTGTGATATAGTATCCGTCCTCTCATCAGGAGACTCGCCATGCTCAAGCCCCTTGCTCTTGCTACCGCTGCACTCGGCATGCTCGCTGCACCCGTGCACGCCGAAGAACCTGCCGAACCGACCCGCGGCGAGGCGGAGCTGGCCAAGATGCTCGAGGGGCGCGTGGCCGGCGAACCGCAACGCTGCATCAACACCTATGGGGGCCGCGCCCTCAACCAGATCGATGGTACGGCGATTACCTATCGCCAGGGCAGCACCATCTGGGTGAACTACACGCGCAATCCCGAAAGCATCGACGACAACGAGATCATGGTGATCAAGCGCTTCAGCGGCTCCAGCCTGTGCCGGACGGACCACATCGATCTGGTCAGCCGCTCCGGACATTTCCTGACCGGCGTGATCTTCCTCGATGAATTCGTACCCTACAGGAAGGTCGACAGCGAGGGCTAAGCACCCGCTGCAGGATCGGGGTCGATTTCGCTCCGCGTCCGGTGGGTGCGACGCGTGACCGCCCGTCCCATGAATACGCCGAGCAGGGCGAAGACCGGCAGCATCAGGCCGGCTTCCGGCAAATCGAATGCGAACACCGTGCTCGCCGCCCGGGCAAGGCCGGTCAGGCCGAGCATGGCCGCAACGCCGACCACCAGCAGTCCGAAGCCGTTGGCAACGACGCCGTTGACCCGCTCGCCCAGAATGGCCTCGTCGTTCATCGTCGCCAACAGGAACAGCGCGACCAGCGGCAGCAGCGCACCATTGAAGCCCTGCGCTGCGAGGATCGCCGGGGCAGGCCTGATGTCGGCAAGGCCGAAACCCAGGCCGGTCAGCAGGACAGCCAGCCATACCGCGCGGAAACGCCAGCCACTCGTCTGCCAATGTGGATCGCCGTCCGATCCGAATAGCCCGCGCGCGGTCAGCGCCGCCGCGAGAGGCGCGGTAACCGCCGACGAAATACCCGCAGCGAGCAAACCGATGCCGAAACCCGCCTGTGCCCAGCGCCCCAGCTGGGCATCCAAGGTTTCACCCAGTGCCTCGAACGAAAACTCGCCCGCGATCGCCGTACCGACCACGAGAATGGCCGCGGTTATCACCACCCCCAGGCCGACCGAAACCGCAAGACCGAACCGCATGTCTTCCAGCGCCTGACCGCGCGCCAGCGCTGCGCCAAGGAACAGGTTATACGGCACCACCGTGGTTCCCACGAGCGCAAGCACGGCAAGCAGAGCCGCTGAGTCGTCGGCAAGCCCGGGGGTGGGTACGAGCCCGGCCAGCAAAGGGCCGATGGCGGGCGCCAGCGAAGCCGCGACCAGCAGGAAACCCGCCCCCATCAGCGCCACGAAGACCGCCATCAACCGCGCGACGGCTTGCGGAGAGCCGGAGAATAACAGCGCCGCCGCCGCCATGGCCAGCGCAAGGGTCACCGCTCCGCGCGGCAGGTCCACGACCAGCATTGCCCCGGCCGCGCCGCCGAGGATATTGCCTGCCTCATAGGCAGCACAGCCCAGCAGGATTGCGCCGCCAACCAGCAGCATCGTTGCGAGACGTGCAAAGCCGCCCGGATAGCGCCGACGCAGCACGCTTGCGAGATCCTCGCCCGTCGCCACCGCCAGCCGCCCGGCGAATTCCTGCAAAGTAAAGGTAGCGATGCCGGAAAAAAGGATGGCCCAGAGCAGCGCCGGACCGGTCCCCGCGCCCGCGCTGGCCGCCGCCGTAACCGTACCCGGCCCGATAAACGCCGCCGCTATTGCGGACCACAACAGGATGGAACCGAAGCGCTTCATTGCATTCCCTTGTGGCGTATGCGGGCGCGCGCTTCAATCAGGCGCGTTGTTGACGACCTGTCTCGCATAATGCCTGCGCCGCGCAATTCACGCAGTCGGGCGCGGAAGGGCGGCACCAGGTCTGACCAAGCTTCTTCATCAGCAGATGATGCTCGTCATAGTCCGCGCCCGACCATTCTTCCGGCATGGCAGGCATGATCGCGTCGAAAGCGCGCGCAGTGCTCGCCTTTGGTGGCACCAGTCCCATGCGCTGGAGGATCCTCCGATGATGGCTGTCGAGCACGATGGCGCGGCGGTCGAGCGTGCTGGCATTCATCACCCCGGCGGCGATCTTCCGGCCTATGCCGGGAAGTTGTTCAAGCCAGCCCATCGCATCGCCGGTTTCCATGCCTGCGAGATGGGACATATCGACGCTGCCCCGCAGTTCGATCAACGCGACAAGGCTCGCCTTCAACCGCTCGGCAGCGATATTGGGATAGGTTTGCGTAGCGAGTTCCACCTGAAGCTCGTCGAGCGGCGCGGCAGCGACAGCCTCCCAACTGCCCCAGCGCTGTAGCATGCGCTCGGTCGCCGCATTCGAGACTTCCGATTTTGTCCGCGCCCCGATCACACCCTGCACCAGCACCCATTCGGGCTCACGCCATTCGGCGGCAGCCCGTTCGATGTGCCCGAAGCGCTGGACCAGCAGCGCCTGCAAGCGGCGCAGGGTCTCAGTGCGGGGGTCCGGGCCTAGCGGAAGCTCCAACTCACTCCCACTCGATCGTGCCAGGAGGCTTCGACGTGTAGTCATAGACCACGCGGTTGATGCCCTGCACCTCGTTGATGATGCGCGTCGCGACACGGCTGAGGAAGGCGCTGTCGAACGGATAGATATCGGCGGTCATGCCGTCGGTGCTGGTGACGGCGCGCAGGCCGCAGACGCTGTCATAGGTGCGCCCATCGCCCATCACGCCGACGGTCTTGACCGGCAGCAGCACGGCGAAGGCCTGCCAGATCGCATCGTAGAGGCCGGCATTGCGGATTTCCTCGAGATAGATCGCGTCGGCCTTGCGCAGAATGTCGCAGCGTTCCTTGGTCGCTTCGCCGGGAATACGAATGGCAAGTCCGGGGCCGGGGAAGGGATGACGGCCGACGAATATCTCCGGCAGGCCCAACTCGCGGCCCAGTTCGCGGACCTCGTCCTTGAACAGTTCGCGCAAGGGTTCGACCAGCTTCATGTTCATGCGCTCGGGAAGGCCGCCGACATTGTGGTGGCTCTTGATCGTCACGCTCGGACCGCCGGTGAAGCTGACGCTTTCGATGACATCGGGATAGAGCGTGCCCTGCGCGAGGAAATCCGCGCCACCGATCTTCTTTGCCTCGGCTTCGAACAGGTCGATGAAAGCGCCGCCGATGAATTTGCGTTTCGTTTCCGGGTCAGTCTGCCCCGCGAGCCCTCCGAGGAACATCGGCTCCGCGTTCACATGGACCAGCGGGATATTGTAATGATCGCGGAACAGCGTGACGACCTGCTCCGCCTCGTTCATGCGCATCAGGCCGTGGTCGACGAAAACACAGGTCAACTGATCGCCGATCGCCTCGTGGATCAGTACCGCTGCGACGGCGGAATCGACCCCGCCGGACAAGCCGCAGATCACTTTGCCATCGCCCACCTGCTCGCGAATTTCGGCAATCTTGGTCTTGCGGAATTCGGCCATCGTCCAGTCGCCCGCCAACCCGCAAACATGACGTACGAAATTGGCGAGCAGCTTGCCGCCATCGGGCGTGTGAACCACTTCGGGATGGAACTGGGTGCCGTAATATTTGCGCTCTTCGTCAGCGATGACCGCGAAGGGCGCGCCGTCGCTGGTGGCGACGATCTTGAAGCCGTCCGCAAACCGGGTGACCTTGTCGCCATGGCTCATCCAGACCTGATGACGCTCGCCCGTCTTCCATAGCCCGTCGAACAGCGCGCAATCCTCGGTCACGGTGAGATAGGCGCGGCCGAACTCTCCGCCGTCGCCGGTCTCGTGTCCCGGACGGACCTCGCCGCCCAATTGCTGGCTCATCACCTGCTGTCCGTAGCAGATGCCAAGGATGGGCAGCCCGCTGTCGAACAGCACTTGCGGCGCGCGGGGACTGCCGTCGTCGCACACACTCGCAGGCGAGCCAGACAGGATGATGCCCTTGGGTTGCAGGCGGTGGAAGGCTTCTTCCGCCTGGGTGAAGGGCGCGATTTCGGAATAGACCCCGGCTTCGCGGACACGGCGGGCAATGAGCTGGGTAACCTGGCTGCCGAAGTCGACGATCAGGATGGAATCAGGGAGGTGTTCGGGCTGCATGGCCTCCCGTTAGAGCCCGTCACGCCTTCCTGTCCAGTAAGGCCGTCAATCGCAGTGCTCGCCGGTTCGACCACGGCATCATAGATGCATTTCTGACAACGATACTGCGCGAATTTCGCACTTGCGAGATGATTTGTTGCGCCGCACAATCGCGGGCAGATACAAGTTGCGGACGAGGATGCTCAAGGCACCGACCTGACCCATAGGAGAAGTGCTATGAAATCCCTGCTTACCGCCGCTGCACTGGCAGTCTTGCCTGCGACCGCCGTGGCCGCCTCGCAGGAAGTCGAAATCGCCGTCGATACGACCGGTCTCGACCTTTCCAGTCCCGAAGTCGTAACCGCTCTGAAAGCCGAGGTTGCAAAGGATGCAGAGAAAGCCTGCACGATGCCCGCAGGTCTTTCCTCTTCACGCGACGTCGTCGATCGTTCATGCAAGGCAACCCTGATTGCCGCAGCCAAGACCGAAATCGATCGCCGCAGCGCAAAGATGCTGGCCAGCCGCTGATCCATCTGGGAGCGGATGCCTGGGGCGGCCCGCTGGGCCAGTGAACCCGCCAACAAGACGGCCAATGGGCGGGCCAAACACGCTATTTGCACAATCGGAACCACTGGTGCAGACAGTTGTACAGAATGCAACATCTTTCCACGTTTTCTCACTTTCGTTCGCAACCGCGAAAGATTATTACACCCCTCACAGCCGGACGGTGACCCCTGATACTCCCGTCCTGGACAAGTTACAGAAGCGACGGTCATTCCAAGCAGCCGCGCTTCTGGCCTTCCTCGCCATTAGCGGTCGGCCCCGAGCCCACCGCGTCGGCGAGGCGATATGGCAGCGAGTAGAGACGCGGCCGCCGACATTCCTCTCCCTCCCCCCCAAAGTTGGCGCCGCGTCTCGAAACGCTGGCGCCAATGTCACGCAGGCAGGCCGCGCCGTGCGGCTTCCTCGCGCAATTCCGTCTTGAGCAGCTTGCCGATATGGCTACGCGGCATGTCGTCGATGGCATGAAGCTGGGCAATGCGCTGTGTCTTGCCGAGCCGGGCATTGACTGCCGCGCGAATCGACTCGCAATCGCGCGCGCCGCTCGCCAGAGTCACGAAGCCGACCGGGGTTTCGCCCCAGCGCTCGCTCGGGACGCCGATCACTGCCGCTTCTACGACGTCCTCCTCCCGGGATAGCTCGTCTTCCAGATCGACCGGGAAGATGTTGAACCCGCCCGAGATGATCATGTCCTTGGCTCGGCCGACCAGCTCGACGAAACCATCGACATCGACGCGACCGATATCGCCCATGCGCTGCCATACCTCCCCGGTATCGGGATCGGTCCAGTAGCCTTCGCGGGTTTTTCCTGGCTGGTTCTTGTACCCCATCATCATCGTCTGACTGCGGCCGATCAGATTGCCCGCTTCCCCCGGCGCGACCGGCTTGTCATCTTCGTCGAGCACTTTCAGTTCGCTGCCCGGGGCAGGTCGGCCGACGGTGTGAAGCTTGTCGGGGAATTTGTGCGCCTCGAGCAGGCACACCACTCCGCCTTCGGTCATCGAATAGATCTCGATCAGCGCGCCCGGCATGCGTTCGAGAACCTCGCGCTTGAGGTCCGCCGGGAAAGGTGCGGAAGTACAGTATTTGAGCTGGAGCGCCGAGAGATCGAATTCGTCGAAACGCGGCTCCTGCATCAGGCGACGGTATTGGACCGGCACAAGCATAGTCGCAGTCGCCCGGTCTTCCTGAGCGAATTCCAGCCAGCGAAGCACGTCGAACTTGCGCATGACGCGCACCGTCCCGCCTGCCAGTAGAGGCGGGAGGAAGGCGACCATGGTCGTGTTCGAATAAAGCGGCGTCGAGGCAAGCGTGCGCACCGGAAGCCCGCTCTCGAGCCAGCTCGCCGCCGTCGCCGCAAACTGGCGCCAGCGCATCTGGTGCGAATGGACGATACCCTTGGGAATGCCGGTCGTGCCAGAGGAATAGATGATATTGAACGGATCGCCGGGTTGCGGACCGAAGAGGGGCGCCCTCACTCCTTCCGGCGCCATCCACTCGTCCAGTTCCTCGTCGAGCACGATGTGCGTCATGCCAGGGAAGCATTGATCACCCAGTTCGGCCAGCTTGGTGCGATCGATGAAAATATGCTTCGCGCCTGAGTCCTTCGCCATCCCGGCAAGCTGTTCAGCGGTGGCGCTGGTCGTCAGTGGCGCGGCGACCCCGCCTGCACGCACCGCGGCGAGAAAGACCAAAGCATAGGGGATCGAGGAGTAGCCGAGGATCGCGACCGACTGCCCACGTTCGAGCCCATCTTCCACCAGCCGCGCAGCGATCCGTTCGACCCTGTCGCCAAGCTGCTGCCATGTAAGCTCGCCATCGTCGTCACGCAGGGCAATACCGTTGCCGAGCGCGGCGGCATTGTCGGCGATGATCTGCGGAAAGCTCCCGAAAGGCTCCGCCAGTCTGGCGGCGATCTGCATGTCTCCCATGCGCGCAAACTATCGCAGACCCCGCGCCTGTCTAGCCGCCGGATAGACTGCCCAGCGAAAAGGCAAAGATGACGCCGAGCGCGGTGGCGATACCGGCCCAGTGCCGGTCCTCGCGAAAGGCCTGCGGGAAGACTTCGGTAGCGAGGCTGGCGACGACCGCCCCGGCGGCAAAGCACCGTATCACCGCTAGTGTTCCCTCGCCGACATTCGCCAGCGCAAGATTGCCCACGATCGCCGCGATCGAGAGTATCGCCGCAGTCCCCAGCCACAACAGCATGACCTTGCCATTGGATCGGCCATCGCTGGACATTGCGCGGGCCCCGCCTGCGGCTTCCGGAAGGTTGGAAAGAAGGATCGAGCCCGCCAGCGCAGCGACTTCCATCCCTCCCGCACCGATCAGTGCAACGCCGAGCGCGAGGTTTTCGGGAATACCGTCGAGCGTGATGGCCGCCAGCAGGCCTCCGCCCCCTTCCGAACCCCATTTCTCGTCGATCAGGTAGTCGCAGACGGCAAAGACTATGGCTCCGGCGCCAACACCCAGCATCGCATGGAATACGCTCGACTTTTCGATCGAAGGCTCGATCAGCTCGCTCGTCACCGATAACAGGAGTGCGCCTCCGGCCAGCGCCACCAGGAAGCCTTCGACGCGCTTGGGAAGTTTGCCGTAGATGCCCCATGCAGCACCGACGACAAGCGCGCCCGACACTACCAGCACCACGGCAAACAGCATCAGCATTCGATCACATTGACCGCCAGCCCACCCTGGCTGGTTTCCTTATACTTATTGCTCATGTCGAGCCCGGTCTGGCGCATGGTTTCGATAACCTGGTCGAGAGAAACCAGAGTTTCCGCGCCGGTACGGTGAAGCGCAAGTCGCGCCGCGTTGACCGCCTTGACCGCGCCGATCGCGTTGCGCTCGATACAGGGCACCTGAACCAGCCCGCCCACCGGGTCGCAGGTGAGGCCCAGATTGTGCTCCATCCCGATTTCCGCTGCCGAAGCCACCTGCACGGGCGATGCACCCCACAATGCCGCAAGACCGCCTGCCGCCATCGAGCAGGCCACGCCGACCTCGCCCTGACAGCCCATCTCCGCGCCCGAGATGCTGGCGCGCTGCTTGTAAAGCAGGCCGATCGCCCCTGCAGTCAACAGGAAGGTACGGCGACTGGCCGTGCACGGCTTCCCATCGTCCGAGACGCAGTAGAACCGGATCACTGCGGGGATGATGCCCGCCGCACCATTGGTGGGTGCCGTCACCACCCGACCACCGGCTGCGTTCTCCTCGTTCACCGCCATGGCGTAACAATTGAGCCAGTCGAACAACTGCTCGCGCTCGTTCGATTGCGGATTGGCGGACAGCTTGTCCCACAAATCGGGCGCACGCCGGGCCACCTTCAACCCTCCGGGCAGGATGCCGCGCTGCGTAAGCCCGCGATCGATGCACTGATCCATTGCACGGGCGATCCGGTCGACACCTTCGAGCGTCGTCTCGCGCGGACGGAACGCATCCTCATTGGCGAGGATGAGATCGGCGATAGGAAGACCGGTCGTCTTGCAGGCCGCGAGCAGTTCCCCGGCCGAGCCGAAATCGTGAGGAACCGGCGTGCCAGTATTGATTCGGTCGCCCTTGGGCTTGCGCTTCAGCTGGGCTTCGGAGGCCACGAAACCGCCACCGGTCGAATAATAGGTTCTCGAGGCCAGAAGCTCACCATCGGTGTCGAACACGGTGAGCTTCATGCCGTTGGGATGCAGTTCGGGAAGGATGTGCCCGGCAAGGTCGATGTCGCCGGCGGGATCGAACGCGATCGGCTGACTGCCACCCAGTTCGAGCCGCTTTTCGCTTCCAACCTTCTGCAAGGCTGCCGTGGCTTCGTCGGGGCAGGTCCTGTCGGGAGCAAAGCCCATAAGCCCCAGAATCGTCGCATCCACCGTCCCGTGGCCAACGCCCGTCAATGCCAGCGAACCCTGCAATTCGACAGTCGCTCGCGCCACCTTTTCCAGCTTTCCCGACTTGGCCAGCGAGCGGATAAATGTTCGCGCGATCCGCATCGGACCTACCGTGTGCGATGATGACGGGCCGATCCCGATCCGAAAGATGTCCAGCACCGAAAGCATGGCTCGCGGAATGCGCCTTTCGCACCTTGAAATCAACCGGTTGCGGCTGAAACCGGAAACGCGGCAATCTGTGGGTAAAATCGGCGGCGAAACTTTGGAATTTCGCCGCTGAAAGCCTATATACTCGATATGGACGATACCCCTGAAAATACGGGCGCACAGGCGCCGAAAAAGAACGGTTACGGCGCGGACTCGATCAAGGTCCTCAAAGGCCTCGATGCGGTGCGCAAACGCCCGGGCATGTATATCGGCGATACCGACGACGGATCGGGCCTCCACCACATGGTGTTCGAAGTCTCGGACAACGCCATCGACGAAACACTGGCAGGTCACTGCGACCTCGTGCTGATCGAGCTGAACCCCGATGGCAGCGTCTCGGTAGAGGATAATGGCCGCGGCATTCCGGTCGACATGCACAAGGAAGAAGGCGTGTCGGCGGCCGAGGTCATCATGACCCATCTGCATGCAGGCGGGAAGTTCGAGAACACCAGTGACGACAACGCCTACAAGGTTTCCGGCGGATTGCACGGGGTGGGCGTTTCGGTCGTCAATGCGCTGTCCGAATGGCTCGAACTCACCATCTGGCGCGACGGCAAGGAGCACTGGATGCGCTTCGAGCATGGCGACGCGGTCGAAAGCCTGCGCGTGGTGGGCGATGCACCGAAGGTCGAACAGAACCCTGATGAGGACGGTTTCAAGAAGGGCACCCGCGTTACCTTCAAGGCATCGGAAGAGACCTTCAAGAACGTCGTCGAATTCGATTTCGAGAAGCTCGAGCACCGCTATCGCGAACTCGCCTTCCTCAATTCGGGCGTACGCATCCTGCTGCGCGACAAGCGCCACGAGGAAACGCAGCAGCACGACCTGTTCTATGAAGGCGGCATCGCGGCCTTCGTGAAATATCTCGACCGCAACAAGCAGGCACTGGTCGCCGAACCGATCTCGGTCAGCGCGGAAAAGGATGGCATCGGCATCGACGTCGCCTTGGAATGGAACGATTCCTACTACGAGAACGTGCTCTGCTTCACCAACAACATCCCTCAGCGTGACGGCGGTACGCACTTGGCCGCCTTCCGCACCGCGCTGACCCGCACGCTCAACAATTACGCGAGCGCGAGCGGGCTCATGAAAAAGGAAAAGGTCAGCCTGTCGGGCGAGGACATGCGCGAAGGCCTGACCGCGATCGTTTCGGTCAAGCTTCCGGATCCGAAGTTCGGGTCCCAGACCAAGGACAAGCTGGTTTCATCCGAAGTCCGCCAACCCCTGGAATCGCTCATGGGCGAGAAGATGACGGAGTGGCTCGAGGAAAACCCCAATGACGCCAAGCAGATCATCCAGAAGGTGATCGATGCCGCCGCCGCGCGCGAGGCCGCGCGCAGGGCCCGCGAGATGAGCCGCAAGGGCGCGATGAGCATCGCCTCGCTTCCCGGCAAGCTCGCTGACTGCCAGGACCGCAATCCCGAAAACTGCGAACTCTTCCTGGTCGAAGGGGATTCCGCAGGCGGTTCGGCCAAGCAGGGGCGCGACCGCAAGACGCAGGCGATCCTGCCGCTCAAAGGCAAGATCCTCAATGTCGAGCGCGCGCGTTTCGACCGGATCATCTCGTCGAAAGAAGTCGGCACGCTGATTCAGGCAATGGGCACCGGCCTGCGGGACGAGTTCAATCTCGAGAAGCTGCGCTATCACAAGATCGTGATCATGACCGACGCCGATGTCGACGGCGCGCATATCCGCACGCTGCTGCTCACCTTCTTCCACCGGCAGATGCCCGAGATCGTCAAGGCCGGACACCTCTTCATCGCGCAGCCGCCGCTCTACAAAGTCGCGCGCGGCAAGAGCGAGGTCTATCTGAAAGACCAGGCGGCCTATGACCGTTACCTGATCGCGCAGGGCCTCGACGGGCGCATGCTGGAAACCACGGGCGGCGCCGCGCGCGCCGGAGGCGAGTTGGATGCACTGGTCGAACACGGGCTGAGAATGCGCAATCTGCTCGGTTTCGTGCCGCGCAAATACAAGACCGACCTGATCGAGGCGATGGCGCTCACCGGGGCGCTCGATCCCGAAGGCGACCGTTCGGCAGCACTCGACCGCGCTGCAGCTCATCTACGGATGGGCGATCCGGAAGCGCGCTGGAGCGCGGAAACCGGCGATGACGGCAAGGTCCGCCTGAGCCGCCTGTGGCGCGGTGTGACCGATGTGCACGAAATCGACCCGGCATTCCTCGACAGTGCCGAAGCGCGCAAGCTGCATCGCATCGCGCAGGATTTCGCCGATGTCTATGCGGCTCCGGTACGCCTGGTTCGCAGCAGCGCCGAAGCGGAGCCGGAAGAGGTCGAGAGCGGCGATGTCGAGGAAGACGCACCGATCCTCGCCGACGATGCGATCACTCTGCCGACGCAGTTGCTTGAGGCAGTCATGGCGGCAGGCCGCAAGGGCCAGAAGATCCAGCGCTACAAGGGTCTCGGCGAAATGAACGCCGAACAGCTGTGGGAAACCACGCTCGACCCCGACAATCGCGCTCTGCTTCAGGTCAAGGTCGAGGATGCCGACGTGACCGACGAGATCTTCACCCGCCTGATGGGCGATATCGTCGAACCACGCCGCGAATTCATTCAGGACAATGCGCTGAACGTCGCCAATCTGGACGTCTGACAGGCCAACCGATCGCCAGGATCTAGTTCTCCAGCGAGACCGAGATCCGGCGATTGCGCGGATCCGCAGGGTCATTGGCGATCAACGGCTCGGTATCCGCCACGCCTTCGATCCGGCGGAACCTGTTCATCGCAATCCCTTCCCGGATCAGGGTCTGGCGCGTGGTTTCGGCCCGGCCCGCGGAAAGCGACCAGTTGTTGACCCGCGTCGGGTCACGATAGCGCAGCGCGTCCGTGTGCCCACGTACGGTAATCTTGCCGCCCTCGGGCGCGATCGCCCTGGCCACCACGTCCAGCAGGTCGCGTGCATCGGGCGTGAGAACCGTCGTTCCTAGTGAGAACATCGAGAAATTCGCATCATCCACCAGATCGATACGGATACCGGTCGTGGTATCGATCATCCGCACCTGTCGCATCAGTTTCCTGAGCTTCTCTTCTTCGGCGACCGATTCCGAAACCCGCTCGCGGATACGCCTGATGGTGGCCGCGCCTTCCTTCGGGCCGCCCGTCGCATCGCGCGGCACCGTCAGCGTCTTGGTGCCGGTTTGCCCTGCGGCGTGCGGATAATTGTCCACGTCGACAAGCGATGAACCGCCCAGCACGCCGTCCGCGCCTGCACTCTGTTCCTTGGTCTTCACCAGTGTCGGCGTGAAGTAATCCGCGAGCCCCTTGCGTTGATCCTCCGAGGTAGCGCCAAGCAGCCAGAGCAGCAGGAAGAAGGCCATCATCGCCGTGACGAAGTCGGCATAGGCAACCTTCCAGGCACCGCCATGGTGGCCGGCTGCGACCACGGTCACCTTCTTGACGATGATCGGCACCGGATCGTTGCGACCCGCCGGGCTGCTGGCCATCCTACCGTCCCCGAAGCGCGTCGAGGAGTTCGTTCAGCCCCGGCCTGACAGTGTGCCCCAGACCGGAGCGCGCGCTTTCGACCACCAGCGGCTGCGGATGCCCATAGAGCGACGCGATGATCACCTGCTTCACGGCATGGAATATCTGTTCATCTTGCTCGAGCACCTGCTTCAGCCTTCCGGCAAGCGGACCGACGATCCCGTAGGCGAGCAGCACGCCGAGGAAGGTCCCGACCAGAGCCGAGCCGATCATGCCACCCAGAATCTCTGGCGGCTTGTCGATCGAACCCATGGTCTTCACCACCCCCAGAACCGCCGCGACGATCCCCAAAGCGGGCAGGGCGTCGGCAAGTGACTGAAGCGTGTGCTGCGGCTCGTGCAGTTCGTGGAAGTGGGTTTTCATGGCATTGTCCATGACTTCCTCCACCGCATGGGTTTCGAGCGTGCCCGACGAGACCACCAGCAAGGTGAGCGTATCGCAGATGAGCCCGATCAGCGGCCCGTTCCTGAGCAGGTTCGGATATGCGCTGAAGATTGTCGAATCCTGCGGATTGTCGATATGGCTCTCCAGCGCTACCGGCCCCTCGTTCTTGAGCAGCTTCATGCATTGGGCCGTAAGCGCGATGGCGTCGATATGGTCCTGCTTGGTATGCTGCGGCCCCTTGAAGATGACCTTGAAGGACTTGCCGATCGCCTTGAGGCCATCCATCGAATTGCCGGCGATCAGCGCGCCGATCGCGGCGCCGCCGATGATCAGCATTTCGTGGGGCACTGCTTCCATGACGGGGCCCAAGGCTCCGCCCGTCAGCGCAAAGCCGCCGAACACCATGACCAGCAGGATGACTATTCCGATTGCCGCAAACACGTTTAATTCCTGTGATTAAGGCCGCGATCAGCGCAGCATCGAGAAAAGCGAAAGGTTGGCGAGACGCACGAAACTGGCCTGGCTCGCCTCGAGGACGGTGAGGGTTTCCTGCAGGCGAGTCATCGTAACGGCGATGTCGGCGCCACCGACATCCGAACGTTCATCGGCGATGCGCTCGGCATTGTTCTCCCGGCGCTCCGACATCAGATCGATCCAGTTGAGGCGCGAACCAACGACCGTCTGCGCCGTCGTTACCTTTTCGAGGCCCGCATCGAGATCAGCGAGCGCCGCCGAGCTGGCGTCGATTGCACCCTGTCCGCCCGCGGCGAGCGCACTGGCGAGGTCGCCCAGCACTGCAAACAGGTCGCTCGGCCCACTCGCTGTGCCGAACTCGAACACTTCGGGCCCGGTGAGGCTAGGCTCGACCGATTGCCCTTCACCGATTTCAAGCGGGGTGGCGTTGCCCGTGCCGACGAACTGCACAGTGGTTCCATTGTCGACATAGGCCGCGCCTGCCGTCTGCCCGCCGAACAATGCGTGCCCGGCGATGTTTCGGCTGTTGGCGAGCACCACGAGGTTTTCGCGCAGGCTGGCGACTTCCACGCCGATCGCGGATCGTTGTTCGTCGCTCAGCGTACTCGAGGCTGCTTGTACGGCGAGTTGGCGAACGCGTACTATGACATCGGCGACCGATCCCAGCGTCTTGTCGGTAAGCGAAAGGTCCGCCTCGGCAAGCTGCGAGTTGCGCGAATCGACATCCGCAAGGCGTTCCGTCCGGCCGAGCATGCGCAATCGCGCCGCAGCAACCGGATCGTCGGAAGAACGCTCCAACCGCTCCCCGGTCCCGATCTGCTGCTGGAGCGATTCGGCACGCGCGCGCAAGCTCCCGATCTGACGGGTGGTGCGTTCGTAAAATGCGCCGGTGCTGAGATTGATCATCGCCCGATCCCCAGAAGTGTGTCGAAAATATCGCTCGCCACCTGCATGGCGCGGCCCGAAGCCTGGAAGGCCTGCTGGAACCGGATCAGATTGGCGGCCTCGGCATCCAGATCGACTCCGGACTGCTGTTCGAGCGAAACCCGGGCCGAAGACGCGATCGTTTCAAGCGCACTCTGCGTGACATTGCGCCCGGCCACCTTGCTGGAAACATCGAACAGCAGGCCACTGAGCTGCTGTGCCGGGTCCAGACTCGCGAGCGACTGCCGCAAGGCGCTGAGGTTGGCATCGTCGCGGCTTCCCGCCCCCGCTCCTGCGGGTGCCGTCGCCAGGCCTTCACCATCGGTCATGACCACCTGCAGCGTCCCTGCAGTGGTCCCGGAAAAGATCGGTTGCCCCGGCGAACCGTCTAGCGCCACACCCGCCGCCTGCGCGTTGTTGACTGCATCCGCCAAACCCGCCGCGATGGTATCGAGACGAGTGCGCGCAGAAGCCAGTTCGGTAAGGGCGAGCGATGCCCCGGCAAGACTGCCCGACCCTGGGCTGACGGCCTGTCCGTCGACAGCAAAGCTGAGCGTTCCGTCGGCGGCTACTGCCGAAGTCAGCGCGCCGGAAGTTCCCCCCTGGACGAAGCTGCGCGGAGGATTTGTACCTAGCGACACAGCGACGGTTCCGTCGCTTTCGAAGCTGGTCGTAACGGAGGTAAAGCCGGCCAGCCGTTCGAGCAGCTGGTCGCGCTGGTCGAGCAAGGCCGCCCGATCGCTGCTGCCGCTTCCGGCGCGCGTCAGGCGCAGGTTTACGCGCGCCAGCTCGCCGCCGATGATATTGGCTTCGGACACCTGTGCATCGGCTTCGAAGCGAAGGCCATCGCCGACCGCGTCGAAGCTGGACGCCGTGATGTTGAACTTGTTCGCCAGCGTGGTGGCCTCGCCGATCACCGCAGCGCGTCTGGAGGGATCGACCGGATCGCCGGCAAGCTGCTGAAGCGCGGCTTCGAACTCGACGATCGAGGTGAAGACACCGGATTGTTCGAGTGCGCTTTCCATATTGCGCAGGCCCTTGAGTTCGACATTGGCACGCTCGAGATCACCCGAGGTCCGGCGAACTTCGCCCTGCAGGAACGGATCGGCATTGCGGCGGATTTCCGCGATCCGCGACCCGGACAGCGAGATGTCGCCAATGCGGCCCGCGCCGCCGGAGGCAGAAACTTCCTCGATGCGCAAGCTGCGCCGGACATAGCCCTCGCTCGACGCGTTGGCGATGTTCTGTGCCGTAACGTCGAGCGCGCCGCGCGCCGCGCGTGCACCGCTGACCGCAATCGAGAGAAGGTCGGAGGCCATCAGTCGTCATCCTGTGGTAGAAAGCGCGCCAGCTGGTTTTCGATCGCGGTCGCGAAGCCGAGCTGACCCGATTGCGCGGCCACTTCGGCAAAACGCGCATCGCGCATCTCGCGGAACGTGTCGTCGCTTTCGCCGAACGGATCGTTGCCGCCGAAATCAGTGCTGCGCGCGCTGGCGAGCATCTGGCGCAGCAGAATGGCTTCGAATTGCTGCGCGGCTTCCCGCAGTTCTTCGCGAATAGGTGCCGCTTCGCGCTCGGCCAATGGCTTCGCTCCGGCCGTGCTGATCGGATAGGGCGTCATATTATCACCAGCTCCGCCGTGAGCGAACCGGCCTGCTTGAGACCTTCGAGAATAGCCACGAGGTCTGCCGGGCTTGCCCCCAGGGCATTGAGCGCATCCACCACCTCGGCCAGCGATGCGCCCGGGCCAACGCGCGAGACTACGCTTTCCTGCTGGCTTGCGGTAATCGTGCTGCTCGGTTCCAGCGCGGTCTGACCGCGAGAAAAGGGCTCGGGCTGGACGACGACCGGATCCTCGTCGATCCGCACCACCAGGCTGCCGTGACTGATCGCCGCCGGAGCCAGCCGCACCGCACTGGAGATGACGATCGTGCCGGTACGGCTGTTGATCACCACTCTGGCGGCTCGTTCGGCCGGGTCGACGTCGAGCATTTCGATCTGCGCCATGATCTCTGCGCGCGTATTGGCGCCGGGGGGCAGCATCAGCGCGAGCGTCACCCCATCTTCGACCTGCGCCATGCCGGGATAGGCACCGTTGATCGCATCGCGCACACGCGAAATGGTCAGGAAGTCGGCATTGTAGAGGTTCCAGCGCAGCACTTCGGAAAAGTCGAAATTGCTGGCGACTGCCTGTTCTACGGTGGCACCATCGGCAATGCGTCCGACAGTCGGCACATTGACGGTGAGCTTCGAGCCATCCTTGCCCGACACGCCGAGACCGCCGACCGCGAGGTTGCCCTGCGCCATCGCGTAAACCTGGCCATCGGCGCCGTAGAGCGGGGTCATGATCAGTGCACCGCCGCGCAGCGACTTGGCCTTGCCCATGGTCGATACGGTCACGTCGATCCGCTGGCCGGGCTTGGCAAAGGCAGGCAGTTCGGCAGTGATGATCACTGCCGCGGCATTCTTCAGCGCCGGATTTACGCCCGGCGGCAGCTGCAGACCGAGACGACCCGACACGCCGCGCATGGCCTGCGTGACATAGGCGAAATTGTCATCGCCCGACCCGTCGAGGCCGACGACGATGCCATAGCCGGTGAGCTGGTTGGAGCGGACCGACTGGAACTGTCCGAGATCGCGGACCCGCTCGGCAGCAGCCGGAACCGGCAGCGACGCGAGCAGCGCGATGAAGAGAAGGGTGAGGTGGCGGATCATGATCGACATCCTCAGAACGGCGAAATCGCGCCGAAGAAGCGCGACAGCCAGCCTTCGCGGCTGGCACGCTGGACGGATCCGGCACCCGAATAAGAGATACGGGCATCGGCGACGCGGATCGACGAGATGCGGTTATCCTGGTCGATATCGGCCAGACGGATGATGCCCGAAAGCTGCACCCACTCTTCGCCCTGGCTGAGTTGCATGACCTTTTCCCCACGTACCAGTGCCGTCCCGTTCGGTCGAACCTCGGCAATCGTCACGGTCAGGTCGGCCCGGATCGAACTTGCTTGCGAAGCATCGCCCGATCCTTTGAACGACGCACGGGCCGAGGCATTAAGGTTGCTGTCGTCGATACCGATGAATTCGGGGAGGGAAAGACCTGCGCTTCCGTCGCGCTTGGTCGATCCGCTGGTCGATTTCGAGGTTTGCGTACGTTCGACCAGCACGATGGTAACGATGTCGCCGACCCGCGCCGCGCGATTGCCGTAATAAAGCGGCGCATAGCCGTGACTGGCTTGATAGATCGCGCCATCGTGGTGGCGTGCCGGGGTGGCCTGCGGCGCAGCCGGGAGCGCGGCCGAAAAGCCTTCCGGTCGCGCGGCGCTTCCGCCACAGGCGGCCAGAGCCAGTGCCAGCGGGGCAAGGCAGATTGCGGGTTTCATCTCGGCGTTCCTCAGAGCGTCTGGTTGGCGTTGCGCAGCATTTCGTCGACGGCGGAAACCATCTTCGAGCTGATTTCGTAGGCGCGCTGGCATTCGATCATCTCGACCAGTTCCTCGACGATATTGACGTTGGAGGATTCCAGCATGCCCTGACGGATATTGCCGCGGCCGTTTTCTCCGCCGGCAGCAAGTTCTGCCGCCCCGCTCGCCGCCGTTTCGACGAGGAAGTTGTCACCGATCGCTTGCAAGCCCGAAGGATTGGTGAAGCGCGCTACCTGAATCTGGCCCAGTTCGGCCGGCTCGGCTTCGCCCGCAAGGCTCGCCGACACGGTACCATCGGGAGAAACCGCAATTGCGGTCGCACCTTCGGGGATCGTGATCGCCGGCTGCACGGCATAACCCTGCTGCGTCACCAGCTGCCCTTCGGCAGACACGGTGAAATTGCCTGCACGCGTGTAGCCGGTGCGTCCGCCCGGCATCTCGATCTGGAAATAGCCATCGCCGTCGAGTGCGAGATCGAAGCCGTTGCCGGTCGTGCTGAGCGCGCCCTGCGTCATGATCTGGCTGGTCGACTGGACTGCCACACCCGTGCCGAGGTTGAGCCCCGTGGCATAGGCGGTCTCGCCCGAGGAGCGCTGCCCCGCGACGCGCGCATCCTGATAGGCGAGCGTGGCGAAATTCGCGCGATCGCGCTTGAAGCCGGTGGTGCCGACATTGGCGAGGTTGTTGGCGATGACGCGCATGCGCGCATCCTGCGCCTCAAGCCCGGTACGGGCGACCTGAAGGGCTGAAGTAGGCATGGTGGTCTATCCTTTTCCCTGATTAGCCGAGGCGCATGAGCTGCGCGCCGCTCTCATCGATTTCGCGTGCGGTCGCGATGACCTTGCTGCGCATGGCGAACAGCCGCTGCGCATCGATCATCTCCACCAGCACTTCGGTGGTTTTCACATTGGATTGCTCGAGCGCGCCGACCTGGACGGTAGCCGCCTCGTCGGTCGGCAGGATGCCGCCACCCTCGACCCGGAAGAGACCATCAAGCCCCTTGCTGATCGGCGATCCCTGCCACGTCGCCAGCTTGATCCGGCCGATTTCGGCAGGCGGCTGGTCCGGCGTGGCCGGGTCGGCGATGGTGATCGTCCCGTCCGGAGCGATCCCGGGAATGCCCACGGGCGGGATGGTGATCGGTCCGTTGTCGCCGAGAACCGGACGCCCCTCGCCATTGACGAGCAGGCCGGTCGCCGAAATGGACAGGTCGCCGCGGCGGGTATAGGCTTCGGTGCCGTCTTCCGCCTGCACCGTCATAAGCGCATCGGTCGCCATGGCGATGTCGAGATCGCGACCGGTTTCGATGATTTCGCCCGCGACCATATCCGCACCGCGCACCCGCGCGACCTGCATCGCGCGGGCTTCGAGGGGCTGGCCTTCGATGGTAACTGGACGTTGGTCGAGCAGCTCCGCGCGAAAGCCGAGCGTATTGGCATTGGCCAAATTGCTCGCGATGACTCGCTGACTGTCCATCGACGCCCGCATGCCCGAAAGCGCGGTGTAGATAAGGCGGTCCATTGGGATCAGGTCCGCAGGTTGATGACGGTCTGCGAAATCTGGGTCGCAGTGTCGATCGCCTTGGCGTTCGCCTGGAAGTTGCGCTGGGCGGTAATCAGCCCGACGAGTTCTTCGGCGATGTCGACATTCGAGCGTTCAAGCGCACCCGACAACAGCGAGCCATAGGCTCCCGATCCCGGCGAACCGTAAGTAGCCTGCCCCGAAAGACCGGTGCCTTCCCAGTTGGCATCGCCAACCTTCTTGAGGCCGGTCGGCGAAATGAAGGTCGCGAGCGCCACTGCGCCGACCGGTTCGACCGACCCATCGGCATAGGATGCGGATACAAGGCCGACCTGATCGATGGTAACCCCGACGAATTCCGCTCCAGCCGCGTTCTGTGCGGGCAAATTGGCGTCGGTCAGAGTGTTGCCGGTGACTTGGCCGTTCGCATCGACAGGGAACAGCTGCAGGCGGTTGCCGCTGGCGTCGACGATATTGCCGTTTCCATTCAGGGTGAAAGATCCCGCACGCGTATAGAGCGTCGATCCGTCGGTGGCGGAACGGGTCGTGAAGAAGCCGTCGCCAGTAATAGCCAGATCGAGCGCCGAACCGGTCTGTTCCACCGGACCCAAGGCGAAGTTCTGAGTGATCGATTTCACCGAAGCTCCGATGCCCTGGATCATCCGCGGATTGGTCAGCGCCGAGCCGGCAACGATTTCGGAGAATTCGGTGCGGCTGCGCTTGAAACCGTAGGTTTCCGAGTTCGAGATATTGTGCGCGATCACGCCGAGCGAGGTCTGCGCATTCTTCATGCCGTTGAGCGAGGTGTAAAATGACATCGTTTGTTTCCCTGATCAGAGGTCGGAAGCGGACTGGCTTGTGGCGATCAACTGGTCGAGCTTGTCCGCAATCTGCTCGAGCGTGGCATTGGTTTCGGCCGATCCGGCGAGCGCGGAGAATTGCGCCATCTGCGCTAGCATCTCCTTGTTATCGACGGGGTCGAACGGGTCCTGCTGCTGCATCTGGACGGTCAGCAGGCGCAGGAAATCTCCCTGCCCCAGCGAGTCCATGCCGCGGCCGGATACCGGACCGGTGGAGTTGGTGGCGGGGTTCGCCTGATTGGTTATCGAAGTAATCATTTCATCCTCATCGTTTCGAGCATGAGCTGCTTGGCTGTCGACATGGCTTCCACCATGTTGCGGTACTGGCGGGAGGCTTCGAGCATCTCGACCATCTCGGCATTTTCATCGACCGGCGCTTCCCAGACATCGCCGTTCTCGTCGGCGAGCGGGTGCCCGGGGTCGTGGCGGCGGACCGGTGCGACATCTTCGCGCACCACTCCGCCCACGCGGACCGACGACAGGCCCGAAGCCCGGTCGAGTTCCTGCTCGAACACGGTGCGCATCGGGCGATAGGCTTCCGCCTCTGTTCCAGCGACCGAACCGGCATTGGCAAGGTTGGACGCTGCCGTGTTCATCCGCACGAGCTGCGCGGACATGGCGCGATGGCCCACTTCGAAGAAGGATGTCGGACTGCCCATCGTCATTCGCCCCTGATCGCGCGGGTCACGGTTTCGACCCGTCCGCGCAGGAAGCTGAGCGTGGCCGAATAAGCGACGGCGTTTTCGGCGAAGGCGGCCTGTTCGGTCGCCATCTCGACGGTGTTGCCGTCGAGACTGGACATGGTGGGGATACGATACTGGATCGCGCCGTCGGTCGCGCGATCGGTTTCGACGCCGCCGAGGCGCGCCTGCAGCGCAGCAGCGAAATCGACGTCGCGCGCTTTGTACCCAGGCGTTGCCGCATTGGCGATGTTCGAGCCGAGCACGTTCATGCGCTGCGAACGGATTTCCAGCGCCGCCCCATGAATGCCAAACAGTCCTTCGCTCATCCGAGCCTCCGCAAAAGATTACGGATCGTGTTCAGCAAGGGGCGTGCCAAAATCAAAAACAGGCGCCGCCGGAGGCCGAACCGGCAGAGTGCGGCAAGCTCTTGCCGGTCAGCGGCAAAGTTCGTCCGCCGTGTAAATCTGAGGCTGGCGCCGCCGTTCTTGGCAGCAAGGAGTAGCTACCTCATGTTGGAAACCTGGTTCGACCCGGCTGCAATCGCCATCGTCCTCGTCGGCACTTTGGCGGCGACGCTGCTGCGCTGCGGTATGGCCGACAGCCGCATCGCCGTCAGTGCCCTGCGCGGACTGTTCGAGACGCCATTTAACGTTACCCAGGCCAAGGCGGCACTCGCGGTCCAGATCCGGGAAATTGCCGACGATGGCTTTCTCCGCGCCGAGCCGCAGCATTTCGGGGATAGCGAATTCGACAGCCTGTCGGATCTCATCATCAGTCAGCGTTCGATCCAGTCGCTGCACCGCGAACACTGCAAGTTCAAGGATGCACGGGTTGCGACGGCGCAAACTGCCGTCCGCGTGTTCGACCGCGCGACCGAACTGGCCCCGGTCCTGGGCCTCGCCGGGACGCTGATCGCGCTGGGGCAGGCACAGGGATCGACACCTGAGCATATGGGGATCGTCGGCGCCATTTCGATGGCCGTCGTCACCACACTCTATGGCCTGGTCGCCGCCAACTTCCTCTTTTCACCGCTTGGCAGTGCCATTGCGCGCAAGTCGCGCCGCGAGGAGCTAGACCGCGACGAAGTTCTCGAGTGGCTGGCGCGCGGCATCCGCAAGACCGGTGTGGCCGATACGGTCTCCCATGAAGACAAGGCCGCGGCATGATCGCGCGGGCCGCTTCGGGTTGGCAGACCGTGACTGCGGACCTTGCCCTGATCCTGTTCCTGATAACCGCGCAGGTCGCCGGGCGGGAGCCCGAGGCGCAGGTGCAGGTTAGTGACGCGAAGCGGGTTCCGGCGGCCTCTTCGGCCCTCGCGGTGCATCGCCCGGCAGAGGGCGAACTGGTGCGCGAATGGCTGCTCGCCACGGTGACCGACGAAAGGCAGGTAGCGACAATCTCCGTAAATTACGCACCCGGTCGACGCACCGAAGCCTTGACCGAGGCCGAACGCCTGTTGGGCGAAGCCGACGCCGCCGGCGTCCCTGCACGCCTGATTGCCATGCCGAACGCCGCCGACGATATCGTGATCTCGGTCGACTATCTCCGCACGCCGACGGATGGCACGAACCTTGCTCGATAGGCGCGAGAGACCGCGCGGACAGGGCGGTGGATTCGTGAACCGGAGTGACAATCGATCATGCGCAACATTTTTCTCGGAGCATGCGCCACCGCGCTTTTCGCGACGGCCGTCGCGGCAGCCTCGCCGATGGATCATTCGATCATCGATCGTGCGGTAGCCGATTTCACCGGCGCCGAGATCGGTCAGCCGGGCGGTGCCAAACTGCCCGTCGATCGCCGCCTCAGGCTGGCCTCCTGCCAGTCGGCGCTCGACCTGCACTGGTTCGGGCGCGACCAGCGTTCGGTCCAGGTAGCCTGTCCGCGAGAGGGCTGGCGTATCTACGTCGCCGTGGATGGCGGTTCGAACCATCCAAGCCGGGTTCCGCAGCAATATGGCGAGGCAATCGTCAAACGCGGCGAGAATGTGAGCATTCTCGTGCGGGGTAGGGGTTTTACGCTGACCCGGCAGGGGTCTGCCGTCGAAGACGGTGCGCAAGGCGAATGGATCAGGATCCGTGCCGCTGGTGAACGGTCCGAAACCATGCGCGCAATCGTCATCCGACCAGGTCAGGTCGGCATCGATTTGCCGTAACCGGCAAAAATCATTGCCGGGGAGTTAAACCTGCGCATCGATCGCCGTTCTGTTGAACAACCAGCTTATGGAGCGAAACGATGCGTATTGTCGGATTGCCGGAATTCTCGGGATCAGTGGTGCGTCCAAGCACCGCCGTCTCGCCTGCCGCGAAGGTTTCGCCGTCGCAGCAGGTCGCCGCAGAATCGCGCGAATCGGAAGCGCCTGTTGCGACCTCGCGGGTTTCTGCAGACCATGATGTTCCGGTCGATAGCGATCGCGTGGCAGAAATCCGCAAAGCGCTCGAATCCGGCACCTATCCGCTGATCCCCACCAAGATCGCCGACGCGATCATCGCTGCTGGTATGTATGGAAAGATCGGGAAATGACCCGCAAACAGGAAACCCTCGCCACCCTGCAACAGATGCTCGCCCTTTTGCAGGGTGAGCGGCAGGCCCTTGCCGCCCTCGACCTCGATCGCATCGTCACCTGCACCACCGGCAAGATGGATCTCTGCGCGAAGCTGGAACAGGTTGAGCAAGCCAGCCTCGACGAAGAATGCCTCGGCGTGCTGGACGCGGTTCGCCGCCTGAACGAGATCAACCGTCGCCTGCGCAATCTGATTGCCAGCAATGTGCAGAACCGCCTTGGCGCGTTGACCGGCAACAATGCACCATACGCAGCTCTGCCCCGGCAGGGCGTGAGCATGGCACTCGCCTGAGCCGACTGCACCAGCCGAGCCGCATACGCCGATAAGGAAATTTTGGCACGCATCTTGCTGAACTTTCGGGAAACCAATTCCCGGAGGACGCGTGCCTACCATCAACCCAGTCCAGACTGCCGAAGTGCAGGGCGCCATCGCCCGTGCTGCGACGCGCACAGGTGTCGATTTCGACTACCTGCTGGCTCAGGCCCGGCTCGAATCCGGTCTTGATCCCAGCGCCAAGGCGCAGACCTCGAGCGCCACGGGCCTCTATCAGTTCATCGATTCGACCTGGCTCCGCACACTCGACCGGCACGGGGCGAAACATGGCCTGGACTGGGCGGATGCGGCTATCGACCCGAGCGGGCGCGTGTCGGACACGGCCACTCGCAATCACCTGCTGTCGCTGCGCTACGATGCCGACGCATCGTCGCTGATGGCGGCCGAGCTGACGCGTGAGAACTCGGAAGGCTTGCGCACCACGCTGGGGCGCGAACCGGAACCGGCAGAACTCTATCTGGCGCACTTCCTTGGACTCGGCGGGGCACAGCAATTCCTCGGCGCGCTCGACAGCAATCCCACGCAATCGGCTGCAGCGCTGATGCCGCAGGCCGCGCGGGCCAATCGCTCTATCTTCTATTCCGGAGGAGCTCCCCGTTCCGTCGGCGAGGTCATGGCGCTCATGCAGGACAAGGTTGCGGGTGCCTATGGCCAGACGCCGGTACCGGCCAGCGGACCGCGGATGGAGTACGAGTTCGCGGGCATTGCCGCGCAGCCGCGCGTCAGAAACGCCGGTCTGGCACAGAATAATTTCGCCGTCCCGTCGCTGCCCTCGGGCGCTGGCCAACGCGCGTCGATGGCCGATACGCTGCGCGCGACATTCGGCGACGGTAGCCACGCGGGCGGTCGTGCCAATGAACAGATCGCTGCCGCCTACGACAAATTCAGGGCCTTCGGCCTGTGAGCGCACGTCAGTTCCTCAATCCGGGCCTCGCCCTGCCGATCGGCATTCTCACCATCATCCTGCTGATGGTGATGCCGATCCCGGCGATGCTGCTCGATGTATTCTTCGTTATGAACATCGCGCTGTCGGTGTCGATCCTGATGGCTGCGATGAATGCGCAGAAGCCGCTGGATTTCTCTTCTTTCCCATCCGTCCTCCTGTTCGCCACCCTGCTGCGTCTTGCGCTCAACGTGGCCTCGACCCGCATCGTACTCCTCAACGGGCATGAAGGCGGTGCAGCGGCAGGCAAGGTGATCGAAGCCTTCGGCGCCTTCCTTATCGGCGGGAATTTCGCGGTCGGCATTTTCGTCTTCCTGATCCTGATGATCATCAACCTGATGGTGGTGACCAAAGGCGCGGGGCGCGTGTCGGAAGTCTCCGCCCGCTTCACCCTCGATGCCCTGCCCGGCAAGCAGATGGCGATCGACGCCGATTTGGCTGCCGGTTTGCTGACCGCCGATGAAGCCAAGGCCCGTCGCCGCGAAATCGCCACCGAGGCGGATTTCTACGGATCGATGGACGGCGCCAGCAAGTTCGTGAAGGGCGATGCCGTCGCCGCGCTGCTGATCCTGCTGATCAATGTCATCGCCGGTCTGGTGCTCGGCATGTCCACCCATGACCTCTCCGCAGGCGAGGCCGGCGCGCTTTATGTAACGCTCGCCGTCGGGGACGCGCTGGTCGCCTCAGTACCGGCGCTGTTGCTGTCGATCGCCGCAGCAGTCATCGTGACCCGCGTTTCCGATGCCCGCGACCTGACGGGCCAGATCGGTGGACAGCTGGCCGATCCCAAAATCTGGCTGCCGGTCGCCTGCATCCTGTTCGTCATCGGTTGCATCCCGGCCATGCCGCAGTCGATCATATTGCCGCTATCCGCGGGCGCATTCTGGCTGTGGCACAGCCTGCGCAAGCGGCAAGAAGCCGCCAGGAACGTGCCGGAGCCCGTCGCCACACACGATCCGGCGCATATCGCCATCGAAGATGTCTCCGACCAGACGCTGGTCACCATCCAGCTCGGCTATGGCCTGATCAACCTGACCGACGAAAAACGCGGTGCCACACTCGTCGCGCGACTCACCGGCCTGCGCAAACAGATGTGCCAGAATTTCGGCTTCATCATCCCGCAATTCCGTATCGAGGACAGTTTCGAGGTAGAGCCCGACGGCTATCGCATCACGCTGGGCGGCGCGACCATCGGCGGAGGCAGGATCAAGCCGGGCCACATGCTGGCGATCGACACCGGCGAAGTCATGCATTCGCAGGCCATACAGGGCGAGGCGACGGTCGACCCCAGCTTCGGCTGTCCCGCACTGTGGATCGACCCGGGCGCGCGCGATCTGGCTGTCGCCGAAGGCTACCTCGCGGTCGATCCGGAAAGCGTCATCGCAACCCAGATCCACCAGCTACTGGCGGCACGCGCCCAGGATCTGCTCGGTCCCGACCAGGTCCGCGACCTGATCGATCACCTGCGGGCACGCCACGGCCAGCTGATCGAAACGATTACCCCGCAGCCGCTTTCGCTGGCCGCCGTGACCCGTCTGCTCATGGCGTTGCTCTCCGACGGCATCTCGCTGCGTCACGCCTTACGTGTATTCTCCAGCATTTCGCTCGCCGCCCAACAGACGTCCGAACACGATCGCCTGATCGATATCATCCGCGCCGACCTCGGGGCCATGATTGTCGCAGAGGCCTGCCCACCAGACGCCAAGCTGCCGGTCATCACGCTGGCTGCCGGGCTCGAGGAAATGGTTGTAAGCGGCCTGCAAGACCCCGCATCGGGCGAGATCGTCATCGAACCCGATCTCGCGCGCTCGATTGGCGAGCGGATCGCCACCATCGTCTCGCAGCGCGATCCAGCAGCGACGCGCCCGGCGCTCATCGTCCAACCCCGCGCCCGCCGCGCGCTGACCGCTCTTCTAAGGCTCCGCGCACCGCAGTGTCTGGTCCTGTCGATCAACGAACTCCCCGCCGCACAGCCGATCGAAGTGATCGCCGTGGTCGGCGATGAAACCCCTGAACAACCTGCACAACTCGGCCATGAAACGGAGGCCCTTGCAACATGAAGTATGACCACTCCAATTTCAATGCGCAGCGAGCCTATGCAAGCGAGATCAACGAGCGGATCGAGAAATTCCTGCCCATGGTTCGCAAGCTCGCCTGGTACTACGAAGGAAGTTGTGCTGCCTCGCTCGATGTCGACGATCTGCTGCAAGCAGGTATGATCGCCCTGACCGAATGCGCGCAGCGGCACGAGCGCCCGAGCGAAGATGGTTTTGCCGCCTACGCAAAAATGCGCGTGCGCGGCGCCATGATCGATCTGCTGCGATCACAATCGCACCATGTCCGCGGTGCCGCTGCCCTGCGCCGGAAAATGGAAAGCACAGCCGACGAACTGCGCCGGAATCTCGGCCGCGATCCAAGCGCAGAGGAAATCGCGCACGCCATGGGGATTTCGGTAGAGGAATATCACAAGGCACGCAGCCAGGTTGCGACACGGCTCGTCAACCTGGAAGACTGCTATTCGGATACGAACCCGGCCTTTGTCAGCGAAGAGCCCGACGCCGAGGCCCGGCTTCTCGAGGCGGCCGACAAGGTCGCGCTGACCCAGGCTATCGCCAATCTTCCGGAGCGGCTACAACTGGTTATCCAGTTGCATTTTCTGGAAGAACTCAATCTGACTGAAATTGCCGCGATCCTCGAAGTCAGCGTTCCCCGGGTACACCAGCTCAAGGCCAATGCACTGGAAAAACTGCGTATCGGGCTGGTGGCCGCCGAGTCCGCCTAAGTGCTCCCCCAACAAAGACTATTTCCGTGCCATAAATGGACACCACCTCCGAGACCGGGGAACTTAAGTGCAATGCCGTATGCTGGCGCGCTTATTTTGATCTATTGAAGTACATAATTATTCAATGATCCCCCAAAAAATGGAGTTCAAGGCGAATGTCGCCGTGGGAAACCCGTGTCCAGCAATTTGTCGACGATTGCGTCGAGGGACGTCTGTATGAGCCGCGTACGGCTTTGGCGGCCTTCGCCGAATTGCGTAACAACGCGCCGCGGAAATATTCAGGATTGTTCGATCAGCCGATGCCGTCCGCACGCCTGGAAGAATTGTGCAAGGTCCGCGCTTATGTGAGTGCGGCGATGGAACTCGTCGGCCCCTATTGCGGCATCCTTGTAACCCGCGCGGCAAGCGGCCCTTCTTCGGCACTGGTCTCGTTTTCGGGAGAAATCGAAGAAGGCAATTTCTTCGGCGAAGATCCGGCTATCGCTCTTGTCGCGGCCTGCGCCAGGGCATTGCTGTTGCTTGGCGGCGCTTCCGCCAAGACTATCAGGCCCAATTGATCGGGCCCGATTACGTCAAAGCTCGGCTTCGAGCGCAAGGCGAACGGCAGAAATCGAGCATGGAACGTCGAGCTTGGCGATCATGTTGCGCCGATGGACCTCGATCGTCCGCGGGCTGACCGACAGATGGCGGGCGATCGCCTTGTTCGACTGTCCCTCCGACACGGCCCGCAGTACTTCATGCTCGCGCTGGCTGAGCGCCTCCAACCGACGACTGGCAGCCCGGCGGCGTCGCCGGAGAGCCTCGAACTTGGCGTTGCGATGTAGCAGACGCATGATCGAATCCGAAGGATCCGCGTCACCGCCGTCATAATCGAAATAGCCGCCGGCTCCCTGATCGAGTACTTCGAAAACCCGTTCCAACTCGGGCTGCGCGGAATAGGCCAGCACCGCTGCAAGCGTATCCTGTACGATGGCTTCGCCAAGACACGCCTGCAACTGCTCGTCTTCGTCGCAAACGAGGAAGCACGGCTTGCCCGCACTGACGGAACCCACTTCCGAAACGTTATCCAAGGGAACGGCATGTGCATGTCGGCTCAGCACGCGCGCAAGCGTATTCCGCCGGTGCAGGTTCTGGTCGATCACATAGAAGGTGTAGTCGGCGATATTCATAGCGGCCCCCCGATTGGTGTCAGGCCGGTTCTGCTGGATTATGGTTTATCCCTGATTGCAGAGCGTATCAGTGAAAACACGTATATCAGCCCCGCTGCCTAGCTTCGCATCGCTCCGCGAAACGCATTGGCGATCTCGCTGAAGTCATTCTTGATAGCGGAAATACTGGCAGTGTCGGTCGCGCGGATCGAGCTCAGCAGCACCCCTTTTGCCGACCCATAGAGATGGGCGAGACTTGCGCCCAGCTCTGCACTGCGATCGATACCGAGTTCCAGAGCCGTCAGGGCCGTGACGCAGCGAGTGATGGCCCTGCTGCGGCCGGTCGAATCGCAACGGGCATCCGCTAGCTGCAGGTGGCCGAGGTTCTCGAGGAAGTCCTCGAGGCAGAAAATCACCAGTTCGTCGCGCGAGCTGCCCAGCAGACGTGCGTCGAAACTCGCCTGACGATAGGCTTCATTGGGCTTGGAGCGGCTAAGCATGTCAATCCTTCTGCGCGTTCCAGACGTCTATCTGCGACTGCAGGAAGGACAGGGTGGAGTTCGATGCCGCAATACGGCTGTCGGCCTTGGCGAAGCGGGCAACCATGTTGGCGCGCAGCGTCTCCTGCTGATCGGCAAGCTTTTCGAGATCGCGCGTGATCTTTTGCGACTGAGACTGGTACCGGGCGATCGAACCGGCCAGCGTGCCGGGGTTGCTCGACACGCTGTTCGAACGGGCCATGCGATCGATCGTCGAATAGACACCGTCGAGGCCGGTGGTGAACATCGCAGCAACGCTTGCCGGATCCCGGGCCAGTGCTGCGGTAAGTTTGGCATTGTCGAAGGTGAAACTGCCATCGCGCTGGATCGCAAGGCCAAGTTCCGCGAGCGTGCGCGGCGCCCCTGCGGGCGCATTGGGCATGATCACCGTCGAACCCAGAGCAGACAGTTTGCTTCTGAGCGCCCGGGCACCCGCGTCTCGGGCCAGTTCCCCAGTCTGCGCATCGGTCGCGCTACGTAGCTCGGCAACGATTTCGTTGAGGGCCCCCGTCATGTCCTGCATCACGGAGGAAAGCGCATTGTCGGGACTATTGAACCCGATCGTGGCAGGCGCGCCAATATTGGTGCCAGTCAGGGTGAGCGACAGACCCGGTGCGATGCTGTCGATCTTGTTCGATGAGCTCGTCCGCGCGATACCATCCAGCAGGAATTCGGCGTCGGACGATGTCTTCACCAGGCGCGCCGGGTCGCTCCCCGGCTGCCACGACAGTGCCGACAGACCGGGATTGGCGGCGTCTTCGACCGCTTCGATAGTGAAGCCGTTCTGAACCCCATCCGCCCCCTTCACCACGAGCTGGGCGCCGGTAGCGGTCTGAGCGATATAGGCATTCAGCCCCGCATTCTTGGCATTGATCGCCACCGCAACGTCGGACAATGTTGCACCCGGATCGATGTCGATGGTCAGCGGCGTCCGCCCCGTGTCCTCGGTAAAGTCGGCATTGCTCGTTTCGCCGAAGCGAATGGAAAGCGTCCCCGCTCCGACGGTATCCTGAGCGGCGGCATAGGAAGGCCCGGTCAGCACCTGGCTGCTCGCCAGTTTCGTGACTTCGAGCGAATAGCTCCCCTTGCCGATCGAACCGGCCGGGCTGGACACCGCAGCTACCGCGGGATTGGTGATCGTCGGCAGAGGTGCGAGATCGCCCGTCCGCAGGCGATCGCCCAGTGCGGCAGCGAAGGTCGAAAAACTGCTGCGGATCGATCCCGCGAGCGAGATGCGCCGCTCGAGCATCTCCGACTGGTCGGTCAGCCGCTGGTTGCGTCCGGCGAACTGGGCCTCCGCAAGCTGCGTCGCAAGACCGGCCATGTCCACGCCGCTGCCGATACCCAGAGAGGAGGCGATAGAGGAGGTCGAAATACTCATCGTTCTGATAACGACGCATCCGCCTGCGGATTAACCGCCAATCGACCATCCGCATCGAAACGTAGTGCAGCCGGAACATCGATAGCAGGCAGCGCGGGCGTCTCGCCGCGTTTGAGCGAAAAGACATAAGCGAGCACCGATGCGACTGCGCCATACAGATCCTCGCAGATAATCTGCCGTTCGCGCGTCGTATAATAGACCGACCGGGCGAGCTGCGGGATTTCGAGCGTGGGCAGGGCCAGTTCGCGCGCCAGTTCCTTCATCGCCAGCGCCTTGTCGCCGCGCCCCTTGGCCAGCACGATCGGCGCCGATGCCTTGGCCGGATCATATGTCATGGCGACGGCGAAATGGGTGGGGTTGGTGATTACGAACTGCGCTTCGCGCATGGCACCGGCGACCGAACCGGTGGCGATATCGCGCTGCCGCTGACGCCGTGCGGCGCGCATTTCGGGCGATCCTTCGCTTTCCTTGTTCTCGTCGCGCATGTCCTGATGGCTCATCTTCAGCCGCTTCTGCTGACGCAGCCACTGGATCGGCAGGTCGACGAAGGCGATCACCACGAGGCCTGCACCAAGAGCGAAAATCAGCGAAACGATCGCGTGCCAGGCCGCAGTCAACTGGGCCGAAAGATTGCCCCGACCCAGTCCGACGACCGTTTCCATGCTGCTCCACCACCATGCAGCCGCGATACTTCCAAGGAGGGCTATCTTCAGTAGACCCTTGCCCATTTCCACTAGACCTTGCGGACCAAACATACGTTTGAGGCCAGACAGGGGATTGATCCGCTGGCCTTTCGCCTTGAGATTGTCGACGACCCAGCGACCGCGCCCGAAAGCGAGCTGGGATACGAGGGTGACCAGAATGACCGGCACCGCCAAAGTCAGAATCGCCGGAACGGCAAGCAGCAGGCCCTGCATCAGCAGGCCTTCCACTCCGAAATCGCGAATGTCGCGGGCATCGAACAGAAAGGCATCGCGCGCCAGCTGCGACAACCCGTCCAGCAGCCAGGGTCCGGCAAGCGCCAGCCAGGCTCCACCCAGCAGCATCACCGCGGCCGTGCCCGCATCTTTCGAACGCAGGACGTCGCCCTTCTTCGCGGCATCGGTTAGCCGCTTTTCCGTTGGGGCGAAGGTCTTTTCGCCGGCGGTCTCCTCGCTCATCGCGCGATCACGCTTTCGGTCTGGTCGAGAGCATCGCCGACGAGGCCGGTAAACTGGTCATAGATCAGCGGTGCGGAGATGATCAGCGCCGCCATTCCCGCCAGGACACCGGCGGGAAGCCCGAGCGCGAAGAGGTTGAGCGAAGGGGCTGAACGGCTCAGAATGCCCGTCAGCACCTGCACCAGCAGCAGGATCAGCGTGACCGGCAAGGCGATGCGCAAGGCGGTTTCGAACATGAAGCTGGCAAACCCCGCGATCGCGGCAAACCGGTCCGCCCCGAGCCATGTCTGCCCCGGAGGGAAGGCTTTGTAGCTTTCGGTCACGAGAGCGATCCAGTGGAGATGCGCCCCGGTCGAAAGGAAGATCAGCGTCAGCACGATCATGAAGTACTGGCCGAAGGAAGTGGTCGTCCCGCCCCCCATCGCATCGTGCGAAACAGCCATGCTCATCCCCATGCCGCCACCGATCAGCTCGGCAGCGACCGTCGGGGCGGCGAAGGCCAGTTGCAGCACGAAGCCAAGCGCAAGGCCGACAAGGACCTCGCCGGCGATGGCGAGCAAGCCATCAAGCGAAAGCAGGGCCGGCGGGGTCGCGATCGCGGGCATCCAGATGGAAACGAAAATGGCGAGCGCCCCGGTGATCGATACGCGGACCGACATCGGCACGGCGGTCGCCCCGAAAAAAGGCGCGGCCAGCAGCGCGGCCCCGAGGCGGGTCATCAGGAAGACGACCCGCCACATGTCCTGCTCCAGCGCTCCAATGCCGAGATCGAGCCCGTTCATTGCGTCTGCCTCAGTCGCCGATCCGCGCGATCTCTGCGAAAATATCCTGCGTGAAATCGCCCACGACCGCCATCATCGAAGCGCCGAGGATCACCAGGACCAAGGCCACCGCCCCCAGTTTGGGTACGAAGGTCAGCGTCTGTTCGTTGACCGAGGTGGCAGCCTGAACGAGGCCGACAACAAGGCCGATGGCGAGACTTGCCAGGAGGATGGGGGCGGCGACCAGGGCGGCGATCCACAGCATGCGGTCGGCCAGGGAAAGGAGGATGGCGCTTTCGTCCATGATATCTATCCGAAACTTGAGGCGAGCGAACCCATCAGCAGCGCCCAGCCATCGACCAGCACGAAGAGCAGCAGCTTGAAGGGTAGTGAAACGATCATCGGGCTCATCATCATCATGCCGAGGCTCATCAGCACGCTGGAGACGACCAGATCGATCACCAGAAACGGCAGGAACAGCATGAAACCGATCTGGAAGGCGGTCTTCAGTTCGCTGGTCACGAAGGCAGGCAACAGGATCGAGAAGGGCACGTCCTGCGGACTGGCGAATTGTCCCGCCCCGGCGATGTCCGCGAACATTTCGAGGTCGTATTCGCGCGTCTGACGAATCATGAAGGTGTGGAACTGGTCGCCCGCCTGCTCGATCGCGACTTCGGCGCCGATCTGCCCCGCGGAATAGGGAGCGATGGCGGTTTCGTTCACGCGTTCCAGCGTCGGCGCCATGATGAACAGCGAGAGGAACAGGCTGATCCCGATCAGCACCTGATTGGGAGGCGATTGTTGCAGGCCCAGCGCCTGCCGCAGGATCGCCAGCACCACGATGATACGCGTGAAGCTGGTCATCATCAGCAGCAGCGCGGGCAGAATGGTCAGCAGGCCCATGACCAGCAGCAGCTGGAGCGACAGGCTCAGCGGTTCGCCGCCAGCGCCAGCCATCTGCCCGAACGCGCGATCGAGCGCGCCCGATACGGCTGCATCGCCGGTCTGGGCGTGCACCAGCGCCGGATAGGTCAGCGCAGCCAGCGAGGCCGCGAATTTGGCAAGACGCGCGATCACTGTGCGCTTTCCCCGGTTTGCGGACGGGCAGGCGCTTCGGCCAGCCGCGTCAGCCCATTGCGCGAGGTCGAGACGAGAATCTCGCGCCCGTGGAATTCGATCACGGCCAGCCGAAGGGTCGGTGAAAGCATGGTCGTCTCGACGATGCGGACCGCCTTGCTGCCATCGGCAGGCGCCCCGAACTGACCCTGCATTTTCTTGGCCAGCTTGAGGCTGCCCCAGATCATCGCGCCGATCAGCGGCAACAGGATCAGGAGCTTGAGAATGTACCAGAACATCAGGCAATCTCACCTGCGCCGGTCGGGGTGACCGTAAGGGGTTGGGAGCGGCGATCAAGCGAGGCTTCGCTCGAGCTTGCCCCCACGATTTCGAGCACCCTGATGGCGAAGCGGCTGCCCTGGGCTATGACTTCGCCGCGGGCGATCAGCTTGCCGTTGACGAACATGTCGAGCGGTTCGTCGGTCAGACGATCGAGTTCGATGACACTGGATTCGCCCAGCGCCAGAACGTCGCGCAGACGCATCGACTTGCGGCCAAGCTCTACGGTGAGGCGGACGTCGATGTCCTGGATGAGGCCGAAGCCATCTGCATGCGAAGCCATGAATTCTACTCCGAGAGGAATGTTTGGGTAAGTTCGAGTGCGACACGGTCGTCGAGTTCGCCGACGCATCCATGCGCGATGGTGAGATTGCCGGTCAGCAGCGGGACATTGCGGTTGACCGCCACCGGAATGACCGCGCCGGGTTCGAGGCTGGCCAGCCGGGCGATCGACATCGGAACATCGACCAGCACGGCGCGCAGGGGCAGGTCGACGTCCGCGATCGCTGAGCCGTTGATGCCGCGCGCGCCGATGGTGCGCCCGATCGCGGGCGAGACGGCGCGCGTGCCGACGATTTCGGCGATCGTCGAATGACATGCGGCCAGGCGAACCTTCCATGCGCGCGCGCTCTTGGCGGAGATTACCGAAAGCGTCGCGGTCCAGACCCGCTCGCCAGCAGCGAAGGGCGCGACCTGTTCTGCTTCTTCGCCGTTTGCGGTCACGGCAATGCCGCGCCGGTCGCTGGTCCGCTGGAGGACTTCGGCCATGCGGTCTTCGAACTGTTGCGCGAAGCGCTTCGCCGACGCCGGAAGAATTGTGCAGCTCTCATCCACTTCGCCGGTGCCGCCAAGGATGCGCTCGAACTGCCCGACCAGCTCGCCAATCCGCACCGAGATCAGGATTCCCCGGCTTTCCTGACCCATCGAATAGAAACTGTGACGATGCGCCGTGCCGACCTCTGCGTACCAATCGGTGACGGGCAACAGTTCGGTGCTGACGATTTCCGCGGCAAGGCCGCGATCGTCGCACAGCGCGGACAGCTGCGCATGCGCCTGTTCCGCGAAGCCACGGGCAAAGCGCGCGAACTCGATGTCGAGGGCGGGCGGGGTTGCCGCCCGGCTCAACAGCTCGTCGCAATGGCACGCGGCCCGCGCCGCGGCCTCGGGGATCGGGGTGGAGATCATTGGACGATGAACGACCGGAAATAGACACTGTCGACGCCGCCGAAGCCTTCACGCTCCTCGAGCGTTTCGTTGATCGCCTTGGTCAGACGCTTCTGCAGTTCTTCCTTGCCATGAATGCTGGCAAGATCGGCTTCACTGGTCGCGGCAAGTTCGCCCAGGATGCGCGAGCGCAGGGCAGTTTCGTGTTCGCCCAGCCACATCAGCACCCGCCCGTCATAATGGGTCGAAGCGGCGAGACTGACCTGGACCAGAGCAGTGCCGTCAGCGAGGTTGGACGTGAATTCGTCGGTGAAATTATAATAGGCCGTGCGATACTCTCCGCCGCCTGCCCCATGCACCACGGGAGCCTTTTCCTCGGAATGGTCTTCCCCGGCGAACGGATACGGATCCTCTTCGCCCTTGCGCACCAGTTTGGGATTCTTGTCTTCTTTCTCCGCCCCATGTGCGCCCAGCATGCCACTGGCAAAGGCAGCATATGTGCCGCCGCCGCCAGCGCCGAGCAGCACAAGCGAGAACAGCATCAGCTTGAGCTTGCCGCCCTTCTTTTTCTTCACGGTTTCTTCGGAAGTGTTTTCGTTCGACATGGTGAAATCCTGTTGAATGGAATGCTGACTGATCAGGCGTAGAGTGCGTCGTCGCCCGGCGTTTGCGTCGGCGACTGGTTCCTCGACGAAGCGCTTGCGCCCTGGCGGCTGCGCTGTTCAGGGTGCTGCGACCGGTTTTCGGCATTACCGCCGTGACCAGGCGCTGCGCCCGAATTGCCATTCGACGTGGCGCGGTCGGTGGTCGCGGAGCCCGAATGATTTTGCGCAGGAGAGGATTGCCAGCCGGTGTCCGGTTGGCGCCCCGCACCGCGATCATTGGCCATTGCCGCAGCAAGAGCCCGCTGGGCCTCGTGATTTTCAGCGGCGATTTCGACATTCATGCCGCCAGCCGACTGATCGAAAGTGACGGTTAGCGCGCCGAACTCCCGGTGAGCGACGGCGATGGCGGTAGGCTTGGAAAGATCCATCTGACGCGCCGCCATGAGATGTTCGACGACGCGCTCGACATTGGCGAACTGGTCGGGTGACGCCGCACGCGCCGCGACCGTGACGGGCCGCGTTGCATCGATAGCGTCTTCGAAACTCGTCGACAGGGCCTGCGGCATCGCCCTTGTCGCTTCGGCGGCGGGGCCGCCATGAGCGCCGGAGGCATGCTTTTCACCGCCGGGCTTTTCCTCGCCAGGCTGACGGCCCGCAGCGTCGGCAACGCGCGTGGACTCTACCAGAGTCTGCCCGGCATTTGCTGGGCCCGTCGCCGCCTTTGCCTCGGCCGGCGGAGCAGGCGAAGCGGCAACCGTGCCAGCGGCTTTCGCGTCCTGCGGCCTGTCTGCCGCAGCAATACGAACCTGAAGCCCTGCTGCCTGCTTGTCTGCGGAAGCGTCGATCTTTGCCGAAGCAGAAGCTAAAGCCGTTCCGGCGGGGTTCGTTTCCGCCTTCGCGGTTGTCGCGGGAATGGTGTCGGTGGTCGAAGCTTCAGGCATCGCTCGGCCATCGGCATTGCCGACCCTGACGGTGATCTGGGATACCGGCGTCTCGCCGATGATCGCCACGGCCGCGGCGGGTGCGGCCAGCGCAATCACCTCCGTGCCGTCTCCGATTTCTTCCGTTCCGTCATCCGCGATCGCGGCAACCGGCAAGTCGAGGGGCGAGAGCGGCAAAGTCTTGCCGGTCGGCAATTCGATCGCTTGCCGCCCATCCGCAACGGCGTCGGTTTCGCTCGACGCGCCCGGCAGGGACTGCATGAGCGCCGCCAGATCGTTCAGCAGTCCGGCAAAGCCGTCACTGCCCTGCGCAACACCGTTTTTGGGGCCTTTTTCACTCTCGAGGCCGACGGCAGAGGACAGTTTCTCGGTCGATCGGGGAAGGGCAATTGAGAAGGTCATGACAGGTCCGTGTTGCTTTCACGGACATTCCATCAAGAAGCGTGCCAAACTTCGGGGGCAATCAGCCTTTTTCGAGGCTGGCGACAATCTGCCGCACGAGTTCGCGTGTGCTCTCCTCGGCCTTGCGCAGACGCATGTCGGTTTGGGCCAGAACCTCGCGCTTGGCCTGCGAGTGGAGATCCGCCTCTTCGGCCTGCTTTTCACTCAGCTCGGTCAGTTTCTGGAGCTGGTCCCGCATGGCCTTGCCACTGCGCAGATCGGCGCCGACGAGATCGCCCTGGCGGTCGGAATAATGGGCGGCGAGGCTGCGGGTCCGTTCCGCCACGCCGAAAAGGCGCGCGCGGGTGGCTTCCGCTTCGCTGGCCGCCGCTGCCGATTGCATGTGCTCGACCGACCGTATGCGCTGGATCAGCTGCGCACGCCTGAGCTTCTTGCGTTCAGGCGTCACGGCCGACGAGTTCCGTCAATTGTCCGGAAGCGGTCGCGATGTCCACGCATTCGCCATAGCCTTGCGCCAGGAAGCGGCTCATATGCGGGTGCAGCGCAATCGCTTCGTCGAGCAAGGGGTCGGAGCCCTGGCGATAGGCGCCCATCATGACGAGGTCGCGATTGGCTTCGTAGGTGGCACTGAGCGCGCGGAACCGGCGCGCATTCGCCGCGTGGTCTGGAGGGACGATATCGTTCATCACGCGGCTCAGCGAGGCACCTACGTCGACCGCCGGGTACTGGCCGCGCTGGGCGATCTCCCGCGACAGGACGATGTGACCGTCGAGGATGGCGCGCGCCGTATCGACCACCGGATCGTTCTGGTCGTCGCCATCGGCAAGCACGGTGTAGACGCCGGTGATCGCGCCGCCGGATTCCTCGGAATTGCCGGCCCGCTCGATCAGCTTGGTAATCGCCGACAGGGCCGACGGTGGATAGCCACGGGCCGCGCCCGGTTCGCCAAGCAGGATGCCGATCTCGCGCGCGGCATGCGCTACGCGCGTGAGACTGTCGAGTATCAGCAGGACGCGCTTGCCTTGCGAGCGCAGGTGTTCGGCGATCGATGTCGCCAGCATCGCGCCCCGCAATCGCAGGTTCGCGGCATGGTCGGCCGGTACGGCAACGATCGCGGTTTTCGCCGCGCGTTCGCCCGCCATATGCCGGGTGACGAAATCGGAAACCTCGCGGGCGCGTTCCCCGATCAGCCCGACGACCACCGCATCGGCCTGCGCATTGTCGACGATCATATCCATGAGGACCGACTTGCCGACCCCCGAACCGGCCATGATACCGATCCGCTGGCCGATCCCGAAAGTCGTCAGGGCGTTGAGCGAGCGGATGCCGCTGTCGAACACCTGCGTCACGCGCGAACGATCGAGCGCGCCGACCCGGTATCCCCCGGCCGGCCAGCTGGTCGTCGCCATCACCGGTCCGCCGCCGTCGATCGGTTCGCCCGACCCGTCGACCGCGCGACCAAGATATTCGATGCCGACGCTCAGCATGCCCGGTCGGCCTTCGGGACGCACGATCGCGCCGGGCCGCAGGAGGACCGTGTCGCCGAGCATCATCATCATCGTGTGCCCGTTGCGAAAGCCGATCGTCTCCGCACGATGCTCTGACGCACCTCTCTGCGCGATCGCGCAGATCGTGCCGATGGGAACACCGAGACCGGAAACCTCGATCAGGCCGCCATCGCAGGCAACCACTCTCCCGAAACGGCGGGGTGCCAGATCGAGCGACGCCGAGGCGACGGTCGCAAAGGTCCTGTCGATCAGTGCTTGCATGTATCGAAGATTTCGGCGAGCGCGCGCCGCCACTGCTGCGGCCCGTCCTCGACGCCGCCATCCTCGGTTTCCACCCTCAAGCCGCCCCGCTCGACGCTGCCGTCGGGGATCAGTTCGAGGTCCTCGGCGATGCTGCCCCTGACCAGTTCCAGGTCTTCGGGGTGGATATGGATGACCCGCTGGTCGTGCTTGCGCTGAAGCATGGCGGCGGCGGCATCGACGCGCCGGGCGAGCCCTTCGGCATCGAGCGCCAGCGGCAGTACGGCTTCCTCGCATAAGGCATGAACCGTGGCGAGCATACGGTCGCGCAGCAGGCGCTCGCTTTCGGCATCGAACCGGGCGAAGGCCAGTTCGATCGTCGATCGCGCCTCCCGCTCCGCATTCAATCGCGCTTCGAAATCGGCGCGCGCGGAGACCTGACCATCCTCGTAGCCTGCACGATAGGCCTTTTCGGCCACATCCTCGGTTGCGACCGGTTCCGCTTCGGCCCGGGGCTTTGCATAGCGCGCATCGCGGGCAAAACTGCCCGGCCTGCCCAGCGCGGCATAGGCGATCCTAGACATAGTCCTCGTCGCCCTCGCCCATGATCAGCTCGCCATCTGCGATCAGCCGCTTGGCGATCGCGACGATCTCCTTCTGCGCGGCTTCGACCTCGGTCTTCTTGACCCGGCCACGCGCTTCGATTTCGTCGCGCAGGCCGTCCGCCGCGCGCGACGACATCGCGCCGAAGAACTGTTCGCGCTGCTCTTCTTCCAGACCTTTGAGCGCGAGAATGAGCGTATCGCTTTCGATTTCGCGCAGCAGGACGCCGGTCATCTTCATGTCGAGCACGAAGAGGTGCTCGAACTTGAACATCTCGTTCTCGAGTTCCTTGGCGAGCTGCTTGTCGATCTTGCTGATCTTCGGCATCACGCTCTTTTCGATGCTCCGGTGCGACCGGTTGATGATGTCCGCCGCATGCCTGATGCCGCCCATGTTCAGTGGGATCGTGCCGTGCAGCTTTTCGATCTTGGTGTTGAGCGTGTCTTCGAGAATTTCGATTGCCTGCCGCGAAACGGGCCCAAGCCGCGCGACGCGATGGAGCACAGGCGTGTGCAGATCCTCGGGTAGCGCCGCCAGCGCCGCGGCGGCCACATCGGTATCGAGCTGCAGGAGCAGCACCGCGATCGCCTGCGGATGTTCGTCGGCAAGGATTTCGCCGATGATCTTCGGATCGAGCCAGCGCAGCAGGCCGAGTGCGGGCAGGCTTTCCTCCTCCGCTTCCGGCGCCACCTGCCGCATCAGATTGTCGGTCTTCACTTCACCCACTGCGCCGTTCAGCAGCCTGCGGACATTGCCGACCCGGCCGTGCCCGGAAATCCCGCTATGCTCGGTCGAGCGGGAGAAGCCGGCAATGGCGTCCGAAATCGCCTGCGGTTCGACTTCGCCGATACCGCACATGGTTCCGGCAAGCTGGCGCAATTCGTCGGGCGTCAACTGGCTGAGGATTTTGGATGCATCCTCTTCAGCCAGCAGCATCACCATGATGGCCGCCTTGTCGGTGCCGCCGAGCAGTTGTGGGGCGGCGGCGGTCATGCCGATGCTCCGGGGCGGGCGTCTTCGGCAAGCAGACGGCGCAGCGCCAGCACCGCATCATCGGGGTTTTCGCGCGCGATACGCTGGGCGAGTTCGATCTGGCCGTCGAGCGCCTGACGATCATAGGGCGTTGCAACGCCCATCGTCGGGCCGCCGAGCGCCGGTGTCAGACCCTGGCCCTGCGGCTCGAGCGTGCCGCCGTTCTTTACACCGCTGCGCAGCGCGTTGATCGCCGGTCTTACCGCCAATAGCAGCACCAGCAGCACGCCGAGGATGGCGACGCCGTTGCGCACCGCCATGCCGAACCAGCTCGTTTCGTAGAACGGTATTTCTTCGCCCTCGACCTTTTCGAAGGCGCGCATCACCACGGTCACCTGATCGCCGCGATCCTGGCGGGCACCGACGGCAGCGGTGACGAGTTCCTTGACCTTGTTGATATCGGTCGCGCTCGCCTTGGCCAGAGCCGCCTGATCGATCGCTACCGCTACCGACAGATATTTGATCGAGCCGGGCGACAGGTTGGACACCGAAACCTCGCGGCCCAGTTCGTAAACGCGCGTCGCGCTGCTCTCTCCTACTCCACCGGCATTGGCGCTGGCCTGCGAATCTTCCGGCGCGCCCTGGCGGGCTTCGCCTTCGGCAGGCGGCGTATTCGCCAGCACGCCCGGGATTCCCCCAGCCTGCGCACCGGCGCTTTGCGATTGCTGGGTCGTCTCGCGGCGGACGGTGCCGTCCTTGTCGTAACTTTCGCGCGCCGACGTAACCTCGTTCATGTCGAGCTCGACCTGCACCTGCGAGGTGAAGGCATTGGTGCCGAACATGGGCGACAGGAGTTGATCGACCTGCGCGTTGAGCTTGGCTTCCATCTGCGCTTGCAGGTCCATGCGCCCGCTATTGGGATCGCGGGTCTGCGTCAGCAGCTTGCCGTGCTGGTCGACGACTTTCACGGCGTCGATCCCCAGCCCCGGCACGGACGCGGCAACCAGATTGGCGATCGCCATCACCTGGCCATCGGTCAACTGGCGCCCGCGCGCCATGCGCACCATGATCGATGCCGACGGCGCGACGTCTTCACGTACGAAGACCGACCGTTCTGCTTTCGCGATATGGACGCGGACAGCCTCGACACCGTCGATCTCCATGATCGTCAGCGTCAGTTCGCGCTCCTGTGCCGCGCGCAGGCGATCGCCTTCGAGCGTTCTGCTCGCGCCCATCGGCAGGCTTTCTATCAGATCGGTGCCACTTTCCGGGCTCGCAAGCGATCCGTCCGAGGCGACCAGCATCCTCGCGCGATAAACGTCGTCCTCGCCGACCGTCAGCGCGCCGGTGCCGTTATCGATGGTGTAGTCTATCCCTGCCTGATCGAGAGTCGCCACCACACTCGCGCGCTCGGCATCTCCAAGCGAGGAATAGAGGACCCGTTGCGGAGCCGGCGATAGCGTCGCCCATGTCAGTGCCAGCAGCCCTATCCCGGCCAGGCCACCGAACCAGGGCAGGGCCCTTTTAACGGCAGGCTGCGCGGTAAAGGCACGCAGGCGTTCACCGAACGACCCCGTCCCATTCGTGAGAGGGGTCAGCATGCCGGAGCCGGAGCTATCGGCAGGAACCAGACCGTTCATGGATTAAATTCCCATCCGCATGGTTTCCTGGTACGCGGCAAGCAGCTTGTTGCGGACCTGGAGTGTTGCTTCGAAGGCGACCCCGGCTTCCTGCCGGGCAAGCATCACCTTGGCGATGTCGGTTTCCTCGCCGCGTTCATAGGCCGCGGTCATCCGTCCGGATTCGGCCTGGACGGCGTTCACATTGTCCAGCGCATTGCGCAGCGAATCGCCGAAGCTCGGCGCGGTGCCGGTCGCTTCCGTCGGCTCCGCCGCCTTGGGCTGGTGAACCTCCTGCAGAACCTTGGAACGATCGATGATCTGCTGGCGCAGGGCGATGATCTGCTCGAGCGAGCCACCGCCGCCAATACCTCCGACGGGGTTCATCGGCCTGCTCCCACGGCAATACCGGCTTCACGGAAGGATGCGAGGCGGTAGCGTAGCGTGCGTTCGCTGATACCCAGCGCGCGCGCGGCATTGGCGCGGTGACCGCCGACCGATTCAAGCGCCTCCATGATCGCGCGCGCTTCGGAAATCTGCACGATTTTCGAAAGCTTGGCCGCGCCCGCAGGCTCGGTTGGCACGGCAACTTCTGTCGGCCGTTCGACCGCGCGGGCGGTCATGTCGAACACGATATGCTCCACTCCGATTTCAGCATGACCCTGCGCGAGAAGCAGGGCGCGGCGCATCACGTTTTCGAGCTCGCGGACATTGCCGGGCCAGGCGTAATTGGCCAGCGCAGCGAGTGCGGCATCGCTGATCCAGGGCATGCGCTCGCCCTTGGCGACATGGCGCAGCAGCATGGCGAAGGCCAGCGGGGCGATATCCGCACGACGTTCGCGCAGCGCCAGCATCTCGATAGGAAATACGTTCAGGCGATAATAAAGGTCGGCGCGGAAGCGGCCTTCCTGAACCTCGTGCGGCAGGTCGCGGTTGGCGCAGGCGATAATGCGCACATCCACCTTGATCGGGCGGGTCGCGCCGATCGGCACCACTTCGCCTTCCTGCAGGGCGCGCAGCAGCTTGGCCTGAAGCGAAAGCGGCATTTCGGCGATTTCGTCGAGCAGCAGGGTGCCGCCGTCAGCGGCCCGGAAAAAGCCCTCGCCGGCAGCGTTCGCTCCAGTAAACGATCCTTTTTCATGACCGAACAGCATTGCTTCCAGCATGGTTTCCGGGATCGCAGCGCAGTTGACTGCGATGAACGGCTTCTGCGCACGGGCACTGCGACGATGAATGAAGTTCGACAGCACTTCCTTGCCCGTGCCTGTCGGCCCATTGATCAGCACCGGAATATCCGTGCGCGCAAGCCGGTCGGCGAGCGCGATGATGGAAAGCGATGCGGGGTCGGCAGCGACCGGTCCCTCGCCCGCATAGGTCATCGCGACAAGAGCGGCGATGCTGCTCTCGGCGATCGGATCGCTATAAGTAATGGTGCCGCCGGTGCCGGACTGCTCGATTGCGGGAGTTTCGCCCCGCGCCACCCGTATCGTCCGGGCACCGAGCCCCGACGAATGGTCGCTTGCGTCCGCCAGTGTAACCGGCCGTTCCATAAAGAGGGACGATGCGATCCCAGCCATTCTTGCATCGATTGTCCCATGTGCCCGCGAAAAATTTTGGGTTTTCGTAATCCCGTCCATCAGTGCCCCCGTTGGCAAGTCTTATCGACGAAGCGTGAATTGGGGCCTGCACGTCCAACGTTTGGATAACTTTAGTCCTAGTGGAAATACGTATATAGTTAATGGCCGTTAAGGTATTGAATGATTTAGCTCTTAAGCCCGCCAAATTCCTGTCGGTCTGGTTCTCGGCTGCCGCATCCTGACGGGGGGCAGTGATCGTAGACCAAAGGGAACAAAGCCATGAACGTCATCAACACCAATATCGGCGCCATGAAGGCCGCCAACTCTTCGAACGCTGCCGGCAAAGCACTCGGCACCGCGATGGAACGCCTGTCGACCGGCAAGCGCATCAACAGCGCGAAGGACGACGCCGCTGGCCTCGCCATCGCCACCTCCATGACCTCGCAGATCCGCGGCATGACCCAGGGCATCCGCAACGCCAATGACGGCATCTCGCTGGCGCAGACCGCAGAAGGCGGCATGAACGAAGTTACCAACATGCTGCAGCGCGTTCGCGAACTGGGCGTGCAGTCGGCTTCGGGCACCTACCAGACGTCCGACCGTGCCAACCTCCAGGCGGAAGTTACCGAACTCAAGGCGCAGATCGACGCAGTCATCGCGAACAGCGAGTTCAACGGCGTGAAGCTGTTCGATGCCAGCACGGCAACCGTCACGATCCAGGCCGGTGCGGAAAGCACCGACACGATCGACCTCGCGATGGCCGACCTTACCGGTCTTACCGCCGCGACGTTCGACGTCGGCACCGATGCCGCCTCGGCAACCGCAGCGATCGCAACCGCCGACGCGCAGCTCGAAGCGATTTCGACCGCTCGCGCTACGCTGGGTGCCGGTCAGAGCCGCCTCGAATCGGCCGTCAACACGCTGACCAACAACGTCACCAACCTGTCCGACGCCCGTTCGCGTATCGAAGACACCGACTATTCGGCAGAAACGACCGCGCTCGCCAAGTCGCAGATCCTGAGCCAGGCTTCGAGCGCCATGCTCGCACAGGCCAACCAGAGCCAGCAGAACGTCCTCTCGTTGCTCCGCTAACCTCCTAACCCAGGCAACGGGAACAGGGCCCGTCGCTCGCAAGAGCGGCGGGCCTTAAGTTTCTTCCCTCACCATCGAGCGACAAAGACGACCGAGTGCTGGAAGGGCGGAGCCCGCAGGTTCCCGACGCTTCGCACCATCCGCCTACGCATTATCTCTAATCCCCATCGCAATCGAAAATTCGCTCCAACAGGCCACTACGGGCCGAGGAGTTAACTATGATATCCGCAGCCTACGAACCGCTTACGCAGCACCAGAACTGCATGCGCGCCGAAACGCGTACAAATCTGTTCGTCATGGCAAAACTGGCAGCTGGCGGTAGCGTCTGTACGGTCAAGGTTCGCAACATTTCGCCAGGCGGCGCCCTGGCCGAAGGAGCCGCACTGCCTCCTCCGGGAACCCCATGCCGACTCATTCGCGGCAATATCTCGCTCGAGGCTCAGGTCGTCTGGTTGCAGGCCAATCGGGTCGGGCTGCGGTTCCACGGGCAGGCAAAGGTCACCGACTGGCTGCCGTCGGGTCAGAATACACAAAGCGAGGTGGACAGGGCGGTCGCGCAGACCAAGGCTGAAATGAGCCATGCGCCCATCGCCCGATCGGCGGCGCCGCTCATCTCGACTGCGCTGACGGCAGCCGATGTAGCGCAGGTGGCGGACACGCTCGAAATTCTCGGTGACGAACTGGCCGACGATCCTGCGGTCGTTGCCGGCTATATGGCCAAACTCCAGGCCTTCGATATTTCCGTCCAGACGCTCCGCAAGCTCGCCGTCATGCTGGAAAGGTCGGCGGTCGGATAGCCCATCGGATGCGGCATGCCGCCCCGTTCACCGCTACTGATCAGCGGATTTGCGCAGCGCAGGCGCTGTGCCTATGAAGAGCAGAAGCGGCGAAGATATCGGGGGTATTCAGAGCACATGGCGACCGGAGGCACGATCAGACGGTTCATCTGCGACAGGCCCTTGCGCCGATGCCGGTCGCGATTTTCCAGCCTGACCGACTGACGGGGTGCGGAACGCCTTGCGCGAGAATCCTACAACCGGGTCTGTCGAGCAGGGGGGCTTCCTCCTGTTCCTGGCGCTTGTGTCGCTGGCACTGCTGGCGGTGGTGCTGCCTTTCGTCACTCCTCTCCTCTGGGCTGCGCTCGGCGCGATCATGTTCCAGCCGCTCTACCGCTGGTTCCTGGTCAGACGCCCCGGGAAGGAAAGCCAGTCTGCACTGGCCAGCACGGTGGTCATCATCGTCGCCGTAGTGCTGCCCGCCTTGTGGATCGGCAGCGCGGTGGTGGACGAAGCCGCCGGGCTTTTCGTTGCGTTCCAGGATGGCGACATCGAGGTTTCGGCCTATTTCGAGCAGGTCTTCGCCGCCCTTCCCGCCAATATCCAGACATCGCTGGAAAGCGCAGGGCTGGGCGATCTCGGGGCCATCCAGCAGCGCGCCACGGATTTCGTGCAGGCCAGCCTCGGGCTTATCGCGACGCAGGCCATCGCCATCGGCGGCAGCGTCTTCGGCTTCGTGCTCGGCTTCGGCATCGCGCTCTATGTCGGTTTCTTCCTGCTGCGCGACGGGCGAGCGATCGGCGAAGCGATCCTTGCCGCAATGCCGATGGAACGCAGCGTCGCCGACCGGCTGGCCGAACGCTTCCTCACGATCGTACGCGCGACCATCAAGGGCTCGGTCGTGGTCGGGCTGGTACAGGGTGCGCTCGGCGCATTGACCTTCTGGGTGGTCGGCATCCCTTCCGTCCTGCTGCTCGGCGTGATCATGGCGATTGCATCGCTGCTGCCAGCGCTCGGCCCGGCGATCGTCTGGGTGCCGGCGGCGATCTACCTGCTGGCGACCGGCGCGATCTGGCAGGGGGTGGTCGTAATCATTTCAGGCGTCGCGCTGATCGGGATGGCGGACAATGTCCTGCGCCCGATCCTCGTGGGCCGCGATACGGGCATACCCGACTGGCTGATCCTCGTGACGACGCTGGGCGGCATTGCCCTGATGGGTCTATCCGGCATCGTGGTCGGGCCGCTGATCTGCGGCCTGTTTCTGGCCGCCTGGGGGATCAACACCGAACGGCGCGCCGGAACCATTCCGCAAGCACAGCCGGAGGATTAGCGGGTTCAGGCCGCGCGGATGTCCTGCGTGCCCCGCGCCCCGCCATCCTGCGCGTCTAGGCCGTCGAAGATGGCGCCCACGATCAGCGCAAGCTTCTCCTCGCTCAACCGCTCGTCGATCATCGCAATCATGTAAGGCTGGAGGTAGCAGATCACCATCTGGTTGATCAGCGACATGGCCGTATCGACCTCCAGGCCTTCGAGGAAGCCCTCCGCCTGCGCCTCGGCAATCAGTTCGCAGAGATAGTGATCGGCGAGGTCGATATAGCTGCGCGCATATTCGAAATAGCGCTCGCCCATTTCGACATAGAGGTTGAAGGTCGCCGGATCGTCGCGATAATTCTGCCGCAACAAGCGGAAGCGACGCGCGAAGAATTCGTACATCTTGCGCCGCGGCGGCAGGCCGGACGCCATGACCTCGTCCATCACCGCCAGCTTCGGCGCGAACCATTCGGCGGTGACCGCTTCCAGCAGGTCGCCTTCGCCGGGGAAGACAGTGTCGATCCGCGCCCGCGCGATACCCAGTTCCGCGGCGAGCCGGGTCCGCGAAACTTCTTCGCCGGTGCGTTCTATCAGCGCCATCGCCTCGCGCGCGAAGCGGCTGCGCAACTCGTCGATTTCGTTCTCGCTCACGCCCTGTGCGCTCCCCAATCGGCTCGAATCGCAAATTAGGGACGGATCGGTGCCTGTTAAACCCCCTCGCGCCCAGTGACGGCGGATTTCGCTGGTGGCAGCGGGAAGAAGGCCGATGTGCGCGCCTTGTAGTCCTCATATCCCGGCCGCGATTTCTTCATGCCGCCTTCCAGTAGCGGAGCGCCCGACCAGCGGGTCAAGGTGAAGGTGAGGAAGAGAGGGCCGATTACCGTGGCGGCGGCAACCCACCAACCAGCGCTGGCGGCCGCGATCCAGATGCCCCACCATACGCAGGCATCGCCAAAATAATTCGGGTGCCTCGTATAGCGCCACAGGCCGCGGTCCATGACCTCGCCTCTGCTGTCCGGGTCTGCCTTGAACCGTGCGAGCTGCCAGTCACCGACCCATTCGAAGAATATTCCAACAGCCCACAGGACCAACCCGACCAGCGCCAGCCCGCTGACCGGCGTCATCGAGCTGGCTTCGAGGATGCCATATTGCGCAGGGCTGGAAACCATGAACAGCAGGACCGACTGGCCGAGGAATATCTTGGTCAGCGCGGCCATGGCGAAACGGCCCTTCTCGCGATCCTTTCGCAAGATGCGTTCGTAACGCTTGTCTTCCCCCTCCCGCCGCCAGCGGATCAGCAGGTGGATACATAGCCGCAGACCCCAGATGACAGTCATGGCCATCAGCAGCGTCGCCAGCGATCCCGGATCGTACAGCCGCATCCAGCTCACAAACGCCAGCAGCGCCATTCCGCCGCCCCAGTAGGCATCGACGAAACTGACATCGCCGATCTGCACCGCGACAACCCACAGGATTATGGCGAGCCCGAGCAAGATCGCCGCATTGGCAAGCAGAGCTTCAACAATCACCCTTCATCTCCTCCAGCGTCTGCGCACTCTTTTCCAGAGCGACGAAACGGTCGCAATCGGGGCGTTTTTCGCGATAGAAAGCCGCAAGCCGGGCAAGATCGGCCCGATAGTCGCCGGTCGGCATCATCGGTTCCCCCACGCCGCCACGCATAGTGGCGTTGTTCACCCAGGCCGGAACGATCGGTACGCCCGCCGCCATGGCGATGTGGTAGAAGCCCGTCCGCCAACCCCCCTTGAAAGTGCGCGAACCTTCGGGCGCGATCACCAGCGCCAGTTCGTCCGTCGACGCGAAGGCCTGCGCCACCTGCTCGACGTAATTGCCCCGCTTCGATCGGTCGACCGGCAACCCGCCCATGTCGAGCATGAAGCCGGTCATCGGCCATTTGAACAGGCTGGCCTTGCCCATGAAGCTGGGCCGGATGCCGAGTTCATGCGTAGCGCCAAGGAAAAACACGAAATCCCAGTTCGACGTGTGCGGCGCGCCGAGAATGATGAACTTGTCGCAATCGGGCTTGCGTCCTTCGATTTTCCAGCCCTTCCAGCGGTAGAGCGCAATCAGGATGCGTCGCACCAGTCGGCTGGACAGCGATGGCCGGCGGTTCTGATCGGTCGGCATGGTCTCTCCCCGAAACCGCTCATAGCCGAAGCTGCACCGAAAGCGAGCATGCAGATAGGTGCGGTTTCGGGGGAGCGCCCCGGTGACGGATCGCCGAAAGTCGTGTGTCAGTCGCCGGGCTGGCGGGTCGTAGTGCTGAAGGCGGCTGGCTTGGTCGGAGCGGCTTCGGTCTCGACCATATCCACATCGCCATCACCGTCGAGATCGCGCGCAACGGTACGGTCTTCTACGTCCGCCTCGGCGACTTCGCTGGTCATGTCCGCAAACAGCGCCTCGTAATGATTGATTGCCCGACGCAATTCTTCGGTCGTGGCATCGCTCGACCGGGCGGCGATTTCGTGCCCCGCCAGATAATGCTTGGCCACCTCGCTATGATCGACCGTGAGATCGGCGTGCCGATGTTCGAAATCGGCCATGGGATAGCCCCGCGTGTTCATTACATCGGTCAACAGCCGGTCGGCCCGGCTGACGGCTTCTACCGGGCTGTCGACGAACAGTGCCTTGGTTTCGGTCCAGTCGGCAGTGTAGCGATCGCGCTCGGCGGCGGTCAGCGGACGGATCTTGAGTTTCGCGACGCGCTGCCTGCGTTCGATCAGGTCGGATTCGGCATCGCTACGCTTGCCGCGCACTTCGACCGTGCGATCGTATTCCTCACCGAAGGCATTACGCAGCGCCTGTGTGCGATGGCGGCGCATGAAGAGCCACACGAGCAGCAGGACAACGACAGCCGCCGCTATAACGATAACAAGGGTAGTTTCCTGGCCCGACATGGGTATCTCTCCTCGATACCCGTCCAATCCCCACTGACATATCCGCAATGCACATCAGTGCCTTACGGTTCCGCGCCTCACATTCTGAACACGCCGAACTGCGGCTTTTCGGGAACAGGTGCCTCAAGCGTCGCGGCGAGTGCGAGGCCGAGGACGTCGCGGGTCTGTGCGGGGTCGATCACACCGTCGTCCCACAGGCGGGCGGTGGCGTAATAGGGATTGCCTTCGTCCTCGTACTTCTGCCGGATCGGCGCCTTGAACTCTTCGGCCTCATCGGGCGTCCATGTGTCGGCATCGCGGTGGACGGTGGCCAGGACCGATGCCGCCTGCTCGCCGCCCATCACGGAGATCCGCGCATTGGGCCAGGTAAACAGGAAGCGCGGGGAGTAAGCCCTGCCGCACATGCCGTAATTGCCCGCCCCGAAACTGCCGCCGATCACCACGGTGACCTTGGGCACTGTCGCCGTGGCGACGGCGGTGACGAGCTTCGCGCCATGCTTGGCGATGCCTTCCGCCTCGTACTTTCCGCCGACCATGAAGCCCGAGATGTTCTGCAGGAACAGCAGCGGGATGCGCCGCTGGCAGGCCAGCTCGATGAAATGCGCACCCTTCTGCGCGCTTTCGGAGAACAGCACGCCATTGTTGGCTAGGATCGCCACCGGCATGCCCCAGATATGCGCGAAGCCGCAGACCAGCGTGGAGCCGTAATGCTGCTTGAACTCGTGGAACTCGCTGCCATCGACGATCCGCGCGATGACCTCGTGCACGTCATAGGGTGCACGCACATCCTCGGGTACGAGCGCATAGAGGTCCTCGGCATCGAACTTCGGCGGACGCGGGTCCCTGAGGCCGATATCCTTCGCCGTGGCATGATTGTTGCCCAGATGGCTGACGATATCGCGCACGATGGTCAGCGCGTGTTCGTCGTTCTCGGCCAGATGATCGACCACGCCCGACTTCTTCGCATGGAGATCGCCGCCGCCCAGGTCTTCGGCGCTGATCTCCTCGCCCGTCGCCGCCTTCACCAGCGGGGGTCCGGCGAGGAAGATCGTGCCCTGATTGCGCACGATCACCGTCTCGTCGCTCATGGCCGGCACATAGGCCCCGCCTGCGGTGCAGCTACCCATCACGCAGGCGATCTGCGGGATGCCGAGCGCCGACATATTCGCCTGGTTGAAGAAGATGCGCCCGAAATGCTCGCGATCGGGGAAGACCTCTGCCTGATGCGGCAGGTTCGCCCCGCCGCTATCGACCAGATAGATGCAGGGCAGCCGGTTCTCCTGCGCGATCTCCTGCGCGCGCAGATGCTTCTTCACCGTCATCGGGTAATAGGTACCGCCCTTCACGGTGGCATCGTTGCACACGATCATCACCTGACGGCCCGACACACGGCCGATCCCGGCGATCATGCCTGCGCCGTTGATCGTGTCCTTGCCATACATGCCATTGGCGGCGAGCTGGCCGATCTCGAGAAAGGGACTACCCGGATCGAGCAGCCGTTCGACCCGCTCCCTTGGCAGCAGCTTGCCGCGCGACACATGCCGCTCGCGGCTGCCTTCCGACCCGCCCAGCGCAGCTGTGGCAACGGTCGAGCGAAGCTGGACGGCGAGCGCCGTGTTGTATTCGAAACGCGCCTTCGCGTCGGACGCCTCGCGGTCAAGCGTGGTGGTGAGTACGGGTGCGGTCATGGCTGGCCCTAGCGCTTCTTCACGAATTCGGCTCGCAGGACGAGGCCTTTGATGCCGGGATATTTGCAATCGATTTCCTGGCTGTCGCCAGTCAGCCGGATCGATTTGATCAGCGTGCCTTGCTTGAGCGTCTGCCCCGCCCCCTTGACCTCGAGATCCTTGATCAGCGTGACCTGATCGCCATCCGACAACAGGTTGCCAACCGCATCGCGGACCTCGATGCGTTCAGCCGCCGCCTGCTTTGCCGCCAGCTCGGAGGCGGGCATCCACTCGCCGCTTTCCTCGTCGTAGACGTAATCCTCGTCTCCGCTCATCCGGCAGCTCCGATCAGTTCGCGGCCGATCAGCATGCGGCGGATTTCGTTCGTCCCCGCGCCGATATCGAGCAGTTTCGCATCGCGCATGTAGCGTTCGACAGGCCAATCGAGCGTATAGCCTGCACCGCCCAGCGCCTGCACCGACTCTGCCGCTACGCGGAAGGCGTTTTCCGATGCCAGCAGGATCGCGCCCGCCGCGTCGAAGCGGGTGGTCTGTCCGGCATCGCAGGCTTTCGCGACTGCATAGGTGTAGGCGCGCGCGGATTGCAATGCGACATACATGTCCGCGACCTTGGCCTGCATCAGCTGGAAGGACCCGATGGGCTTTCCGAACTGCTTGCGCTCGCGCAGATAGGGGATGACCGTGTCGAGGCAGGCCTGCATGATGCCAAGCTGCAATCCAGCGAGCACCACGCGCTCGTAATCGAGCCCGCTCATCAGCACGCCGACGCCGCCATTGAGCGGACCCATCACGCGGTCTTCGGGAATATGGCAATCGTCGAACACCAGCTCGGCGGTGGGGGAACCGCGCATGCCGACCTTCTCGATCTTCTGGCCGATGGAAAAGCCTTCATCGTCCTTCTCGATCAGGAACGCCGTGATCCCACGGCTGCCTGCTGCGCCGTCGGTCTTGGCATAAACCACCAGCGTGTCTGCGTAAGGCGCATTGGTGATCCAGAACTTGGTGCCGTTGAGGACATAACCGCCCTCGACCGCATCGGCTTTGAGTTTCATCGAGACGACATCCGACCCGGCTCCGGCCTCGCTCATCGCCAGCGATCCGACATGCTCACCGGAAATCAGCGGCGCGAGGTATTTTGCCTTCTGCTCTTCATTGCCCCAGCGGCGGATCTGGTTGACGCACAGGTTCGAATGCGCGCCATAGGACAGGCCGAGCGAGGCGCTGGCGCAGCTCACTTCCTCGACCGCTATCACATGTTCGAGATAGCCGAGACCGAGCCCGCCATCGTCTTCGCTGACGGTGATGCCGTGGATGCCCAGTTCGCCCATCTGCTTCCACAATTCCTCGCGCGGGAACCAGTCCTCACGGTCGATTTTCTCGGCCAGCGGGGCGATCTGTTCATCGGCGAAACGCGCTGTGGCTTCGCGAATCATCTCGGCGCTTTCGCCAAGCTGGAAGTCGAACTGGGGGGTCGCGCGCATCGTCTCTCCTCAAAGGCTCGCGAGATTGTCTGTCGCGCGGGCCGATAGCCGAGCCTTGGCCATCGGGCAAACCGATTGGACGGAACTGCACGACAACGTCGCAAACTTGCTTTTTGCGTTAGGCGGTCGGTCACATTTGAGTCTAAAGGCCGCGTGGACGTAGCCATGTACCGCAAGGACAATATCCTCTGGCCGGAGGGGAAACCCGTTTCAGATGCCTATTGCGACGAGGACCAGCGCCTCGCGATCCTTGCCGCGCATGGCACGGATGCGATGATCGACGATCCGGAACTACAGGAAATCGTCGATCTGGCGGCCAAGCTCTGCGCCGTTCCCATGGTCATGGTAACGATGGTCGAGGAGGGGCGGCAGATGTTCCTCGCCAGGACCGGGATAGAGGCGCGCGAAACACCCCGTTCGACAAGTTTCTGTGCCCATGCGATGCTCGGTACTGAACCGATGGTTGTTCACGATGCCCGGCAAGACCTGCGCTTTGCGGACAATCCCCTTGTCACCAGCGAACCGCATATCCGCTTTTATGCCGGTCACCCGCTGATTTCTGCAGAAGGTGCGCCGCTGGGCGCGCTGTGTGCGGTCGACACGGAACCACGCGATGGCGGCCTTTCGACGCTCCAGCGCGAAACGCTGTCGGTGCTGGCCAAGGCGGTCATGCGCCGCATTTCACAGCAGCGGCTCGGGAATACCGCCAAGGAAGCCGTTTTCGAGCGGGAAAGCGATCTCAAGCGCATGATCGACAGCGTGCCCGGCATTGCATGGTCGGCCGATGCCTCGGGTAATTTCGATTACGTCAATGCGCAATGGGACGAACTGACCGGCCTCGCCCAGCCCCGCACTCTTGGCGACTGGCGGCCAGCCATCCATCCAGAGGATTGGGAGAGCGCGTCCAGCGCATTGCAAGCGTCGCTCGATAGCGGAAAACCGTTCGAATACGAATGGCGCCTGAAACTGTCGGATGGCGACTATCGCTGGATGCTTTCCCGAGCGGTGCAATCTCCGGTCGGAAAGACCTCGCGCTGGTTCGGGACGGTCATCGACGTCGATCGGCAACGCCGCATGTCCGAAGCGCGCGACCTGCTGGCGAACGAGCTTTCGCATCGCATCAAGAACATCTTCGCAGTCGTTTCGGGCCTCGTGGCGATCCGTTCGCGCGGCAAGCCGGAAGTGACCGAATTTGCCGCGGAGCTGGGTGAAACCATTCGCGCACTTGGCGCGGCGCATGACTACGTTCGCCCTGGCCACGGTCACAAAGGCGGCACACTATCCGGACTGCTCGCCGATTTGCTGGCGCCCTATGGCACCGGAGAAGATGACCGGTTCAGCGTGACCGGCCCCGGTATCGCGGTAGGCGCCCGCGCAGCGACGCCGCTGGCGTTGATCTTCCACGAACTGGCAACGAATTCGGCCAAATACGGTGCGCTTTCCTGTGAGGACGGCCATGTGACGGTCACGGTGGAAGACGATTGCGAAGGGGGCGGCAATATCTGCGTTACCTGGGACGAGAGCGCCCGCAGTTGCCAGATTCCCGACGAAAGCGAGCGTGAAGGCTTCGGTTCGCGGCTATTGAGAATGGCCGTCGAAGGCCAGTTGAAAGGCGCGTTCGAGCGCGAATTTTCGGGCGACGGGCTCAACATCCGGATCGTCTTCCCGCGTCAATCCATCGAGAACTGACCGCTCGGCCGCCTTGCGCCCTCGGCTACGCTGTGCTTTCCCGTGAACCATGCGATGGGGAGCGACATATATGCGATTTCTGTCTGTTCCGGCGTTTGCCGCGCTGGCTCTAAGCGCATGTTCGCCCACCGAAGATACCGGGGGCGACGTCCCCGATGCCGCTGATCCTGCCGCATCACCTTCCGACGAACCCGTCCCACAGATATTCGCCGCCACCGCGTGGCGCACGGTGGCGGAAGACGGCGCGCGTTACACTACGCAGCTCGATCCCGACGGTACCTATCGCGACCTGCGCAATGGTGACCCCTGGCAGGTCGGGAGCTGGACCTATTCGGATGGCGAACAGGGCAAATTGCTGTGCTTTACGCCCGGTGACGAAAACGGCATCGAACGCTGCTGGGAGCCCGAGCGCATGAGAGGAGACACGATGCGCGCGACGAGCGATAGCGGAACGACGATCGAACTCGAGCGAGTCGATTATGAGCCACCGTCGGACGAGCCAGACTCCGAAGAGTGACCGCCCCATCGAAGCCGCTACTGGAATTCCGCAATGTGCGGAAAAGCTATGACGCGACCGAAGCGGTAGCAGGTGTTTCGCTAGCTATCGCTCCCGGCGAGTTCGTCGCGCTTGTCGGCGCCTCCGGCTCGGGCAAGTCGACGCTGCTAAAGACGGTCAACCGGCTGGTCGAGCCGACCTCCGGTACCGTACATTTTGACGGCGAAAGCATCGAAAGCCTGCCACTGGCCGCTCTGCGCCGCCGGATCGGTTACGTGTTCCAGTCGATCGGCCTCTTTCCGCACATGACCGTGGGCGAAAATATCGCCATCGGCCCGCGACTGCTCGGCGAGAAGCTCGAAGATGGCCGGATCGCACAACTGCTGAAATTGGTCGATCTGGAAGGCGCAATGGCCGCGCGAATGCCCGACGAATTGTCCGGCGGGCAGCGCCAGCGGGTTGGCGTCGCCCGGGCGCTGGCGAACGAACCGCAGCTGCTGCTGATGGACGAACCTTTCGGCGCGCTCGACCCGATCACGCGCGACGCGCTGGGCGAGCGCGTGCTTTCGCTCCATTCGGAATTCGGGCTCACTACCGTCATGGTCACGCACGATATGGCCGAAGCCCTTTTGCTGGCCGACCGGGTGCTGGTGATGGACGGCGGGGCGATCGTCGCGGACGAAACGCCACATTCGCTGCTGGAGGGCGCGGGTGGTGAGATTGCCCAAGGCCTCGTGGCGGTGCCGCGCGCGCAGGCAGACCGCCTCGCGGAGCTTGCCCGGTGAACGATATATGGAGCGCATTGCTGGGCCTTGGCGACAAGCTGGCTGCCCATGTCCTGCTGTCCGCCGCCGCCATCGCGCTGGGCATCGCGGTCGCACTACCGCTGGCGATCTGGGCGAGCCGTGCGCCGCCCGTTGCGCGCGCTGCGCTGGGCTTCGCCAGCCTTGTCCAGACTATCCCCGCGCTTGCGCTGCTGGCGCTGTTTTTCCCCATCCTGCTGAGCCTGCGCGCAGTGTTTGGCGAAGGACTGCCCACGCTGGGTTTCCTGCCGGCCCTGCTGGCCCTGTCGCTCTATGCGCTGCTGCCGATCCTGCGGAACGCCGTGACCGCGCAGGCCAATCTCGACCCTGGCGTGATCGAGGCGGCAGACGGCGTGGGCATGACCTTCTGGCAACGCCTGCGACTGGTCGAGGTACCGCTATCCGCACCGTACATCATGGCGGGAATCCGCACCGCGGCGGTCTGGACCATCGGTGCCGCGACGCTTTCCACCACCATCGGCCAGCCGAGCCTCGGCGATCCGATCTTCGCCGGATTGCAGACGCAGAACTGGGTGCTGGTGCTCGCCGGTTGCATCGCCAGTGCGGGACTCGCGCTGATCGCCGACGCCCTGCTCGGCACGATCGAGAAAGGGCTGGCGGCGCGGCGGCGCGCACTGACGTTCGGTGGGTTGGGCGCGGTCGTGCTGGGCGTTCTGGCCGCGCTGGTCGTGCAGTTCGGGAGCAGCGACGACGATCGCATCGTGATCGGGGCCAAGGGCTTTTCCGAACAATATATCCTCGCGCGGCTGATCGGGCAGCGGCTCGAACAGGCGGGTTATGCGGTCGACTATCGCGACGGGCTGGGGTCGGCGGTCGCGCACAGGGCAGTGTCGAGCGGGGCGATCGACATTCTCGTCGACTATACCGGCACGATCTGGGCCAATGAGATGGAGCGTACCGACAATCCCGACCGGGACACCATGCTCGCCGAAATCGTCGATTGGGAAACGCGGACGAGCGGCACGCAGGTACTGGGCCGGCTGGGCTTCGAAAACGCCTATGGCCTCGCTATGCCGCGCGAGAAGGCGACTTTCGGCATGTTCGAAACCATCGGTGATCTGGCCGCGCGCGGGCAAGGCATGACCATTGGCGGCGATCCCGAATTCTTCGAACGGCCCGAGTGGATCGCAGTGCGCGACACTTACGGCCTGCGTTTCGCCGCCCGCCGCAACTTCTCGCCAACCTTCATGTACAATGCGCTCAGATCCGGAGAGGCCGACGTCATCGGTGCCTACACATCGGACGGGCGCATAGCGGCGGATGATCTCGTCATCCTCGATGACCCAGAAGGCGCCTTTCCCAATTACGATGCCATCGTCCTCGTTGCACCGGAAACCAGCGAGGACGCACGGCTGCTGGAAGTGCTCCGGCCGCTGGTCGGCGCGATCGATGTCGAGGCCATGCGCGAAGCCAATCTCTCGGTCGACCGCGAGGACAATAAGCTATCCTTCGACGAAGCGGCGCGCAGGCTGGCGCAGTGCGCGGGGTTGGAAAGCCCCTAGGCCTGCTTGGTCTTGCGGCGTTGTCCTTCGGGAAAGCCCGCACCACGAGGCCAGTCACGGGCCGTGAGCGCCAGGCATTTGAACAGTTCGCCCATCGCCTCCGGCTGCACGAGCCGGTCGTGTGCTGCCCCGATCTCGTCGGCGCGGTCGGGCGAGGCGGTGGCCAGCCCTTGTGCGCGCAGACCGATCCCCATTGCGGAAAGCCAGGCACCTTGCGTGGTCAGCGAACTGGCCACGCCTTCGCGCCGTGCAATCGCATCGAGCGTGGCGAAATCGACATGCGCGGTGAGGTCCATCTCTCCGGGCGCTTCGAACACATCCAGTTTCTCATGTGCCTTCACCGCCTGCAACGTCGATCCGCTGCGCGGTTTCAGGTGCCCGTAATCCATGACCAGCGCCGCGCCGCCCTGCACGTCGAGCCTTCGGGCGAGCGCCTCGACCAATGCAGCAGCGGCAGGGCAGGTCTCGATGACGGTGTGAAGCGGGGCGGCGCGCTGAGCCTCCGGCACGGCTTCCTCCATCGGGTTCGGGCCGGACACGAAGGCGAATGCGCCGTTCTCGATCCCGACCATCCGCTCGCGCCATCCCCTTTCGGTCATCACCAACTGGCGAACCGGCAGCGCGTCAAGAAATTCGTTCGCCAGCAGGAGGATCGGCCGCCCCTCTGGAACCGTGTCGAGCGTATCGTGGAAATGCGCTCCCGCCAGCGCCCCACCCTGCTTTTTGCGCAGGGCTTCCGAGCCTTCGACGAGATGCACTTCGGGCCGCAATCCCTGGCTGGCCATGGCACGCAAGGCGTCCTTCGCCAGCGTCCCGCGGCCGGGACCCAGCTCGACATAGATCGAATCGGCGGGCCGCCCTGCCCGCGCCCATATATCCGCCAACCACAGCCCCGCCATTTCGCCGAACATCTGGCTGATTTCGGACGCAGTGGTGAAATCGCCCGCCGCGCCCAGCGGATCGCGCGTAGTATAGTAGCGCGCGTTGCTTTCACCCATATAGCGCGAGACGGGCATCGGCCCGTGGCTCTCGATCAGGCGGCGGAAGGTATCCGCAAGCGGCGTCTCTTCACGGTCGTTCATGCAGCCTGCGGTTTGGCCTTGGTCGTGCCGCCGACAGGAGCCTTTACCAACGCGTAGATCATCACGATGACGCCAACCGCGATCATCGGCAGGCTCAGCCACTGGCCGCGCGACAGGCCGGTTTCGACCACGACATAGGCCAGATGCGCATCGGGCTCGCGGAAGAACTCCATCAGGAAACGGCCCAGCCCCATGCCGATCGTGAACACGCCGACAAGAAGGCCCGCCCGATAGCGCGCGCGCGTTTTCCAGAACAGCGCGAACAGCAGCAGGCCAAGCAGCAGGCCTTCGAAACCGGCCTGGTAGAGCTGGCTTGGGTGCCGCGCGAGCTGGTCCGGATCGGTCGGAAACACCATGGCCAGCGGGAAATCGCTCTCAACGGGACGACCATACAGCTCTCCGTTGATGAAATTCGCCAGCCGCCCAAGCATATAGGCGAACGGAACATTGACCGAGATGTAGTCGCAGATACGCAGCCAGTTCAGCCCGCCGCGCCAGGCGACCCAGCTGATCGCGATGAGCACGCCGATCACCCCGCCATGGAAACTCATACCGCCTTCCCACAGCTTGAACAGTTCGACTCCGCCGAACAGCTCGGGCTTGTAGAAGGCGGCATAGCCGAGCCGACCCCCGAGGATGACGCCGAGCGTGCAGTAAAAGAACAAATCGTCGGCATGCCGCTGCGCCATTGGCGATCCGGGCGCCTTGATCATTTTCGACAGGTGCCAATAGGCCAGCAATATGCCGAACAGATAGGCGAGCGAATAGAAACGCAGCTGGAAACCGCCAATCTCGAACAGATAGGGCCTGAGGCCGAGGTTTTCCCAGTAGATCGGTTCTGCAACGCCCGATGCAGCCAGTAGTGACAGCAAGTGCTTATCCCCTTAGAGATGAATCCAAGGCCGCGACCGGCGACCCATCGGGGCGGCTTTTGGCATAGCAGGGGTTTTGGGGAAAGCCTGCGTCGAGCCGCAATTCATGCGCGAGCCTCGAACATGAGGTCGCGTGCCGACTGGAGAGGACATTCAAGAACCCATGCCGACAGAACTCGACAAGGATATCCAACGCATCACCGAGGCCGTGACCGCACCCGGCCAGATGTTCGAGCTGACCCAAGTCACCCGTCGCGGCGTCACAATGCCCGCTTTCAAGAACGCTCCGCCCAGCGTCGCCCACTATTTCGCCCACTTCTGCAACGAGAAGAAGGACGAGACCTTCATCGTCGAAGGCGAGATGCGCATGACTTTCGGCGAGATCTGGCATGCTGCCAGCCATGTCGCGCATAGCCTTGCCACGCAGCACGGGATCGAGAAGGGCGACCGTATCGGTCTGGCCGCCCGCAATTCGACCAACTGGATCGTCGCCTATATGGGCATCCTCATGGCTGGCGGCTGCGCCACGCTGCTCAATGGCTGGTGGACCGGTGAGGAACTCGCCTACGGAATCGACCTGTGCGAATGCAAGCTGGTGCTGGCCGATCCGCAGCGCGCGGCGAGGCTGGACGGCATGGAACACACCGCGAAGATCGTGGTGTTCGACCATGGCGTGCCCTCCGAAGGCCTTGCCCCTGTCTGGGCGGCGGGCGACACGGCGATGAAGATGCTCGGCCAGATCGGACCGGACGATCTTGCCACCATCCTCTATACATCGGGTTCGACCGGCCATCCCAAGGGCGCCTATTCGGACCATCTCGGCGTCGTCTCCGGCACGATGAACTATGTCTGCCAGACAGCGATGATCCTGCAGCTTCTGACCGAGCGCGGCGAAGCGCCCACCGTGCAGCCTTCCGCGCTGGTCGCCGTGCCGCTGTTCCACGTGACTGGCGAAGTGCCGCTGTTCCTCCAGAGCTTCGCCATGGGCCGCAAGCTGGTGCTGATGCCCAAGTGGGACGCGTCCGAGGCGCTGCGCCTGCTGGCCGATGAACAGATCACCTATTTCGTCGGCGTACCGCTGATGAGCTACGAAATCGCCGTCCATCCCGACCGTGACAAATACGACCTGTCGCAGTGCAAGACCTTCGCCGCGGGCGGTGCGCCGCGCCCGATCGAACACGTCAAAAAGATCAAGAGCGCCTTCCAGGAAGGCTATCCGGTTCTCGGCTATGGCCTCACCGAAACCAACGGCGTCGGCGCCGGCAATCTCAACGAGAACTATCTCGCCAAGCCCAGCAGCACGGGCATGCCCTCACTGCCGCTGGTCGACATGGCGATTCTGAATGACGACGGGAAAGCGCTGGAACAGGGGAAGGTGGGCGAAGTCTCGATCCGCTCGGCCTGCAACTTCCTCGGTTACTGGAAGAACGAGGAAGCGACGAAGGCCGCCTATTCGGACGATGCCTATTTCCGCACCGGCGATCTCGGCTATCTCGACGAGGACAATTACCTTTTCATCGTCGACCGCAAGAAGGACATCATCATCCGCGGCGGCGAGAATATCAGCTGTATCGAGGTGGAAGAAGCGATCTACGCGCATCCGAAAGTGGCCGAATGCTCGGTCTTCGGCCTGCCCGACGAGCGCTTCGGCGAGGTTCCGGCGGCGGTCTATTACGTCCATCCGGGCGAGGAACTGTCAGTGGAGGAACTGCAAGGCTTCCTGCGCGAGCATATCGCCGCCTTCAAGGTGCCCTCGGTGATCTGGCGGAGCGACGAACAGCTGCCCCGCCTGGGTACGCAGAAGGTCGACAAGCGCACGGTCAAGGCGAACTACGCCAAGGAGCACCTTGCCGCTTGAGCGCTATCCGTGTCCCCCGACAGCGCGCAATCATCGACAGGCGCAAGCTTGCCTCCGACATCGAAACTCTCGTGGCGGAGCATGGCGACAAGGCGCGTCCGCATGTCGTGAAGCTGCTCAAAGCCGCGCTCGACAAGGGCCGGGCCGAGCTTGAACGCCGCCTTGAGGAAAAGCCGTCCGCCGGGCACGAGAACGCGGGCGGCTTCGCCTTTCTGATCGACCAGCTGATCCGGGTGATCCACGATCACGCCACGACCCATCTCTATCCCAGCGCCAATAGGTCCAAGGCCGAACGGCTCGCGGTCATGGCGGTTGGCGGCTACGGGCGCGCGGAGATGTCGCCGCATTCGGACGTCGACATCGCCTTCCTCGTCGGCGGCAAGAAGACCGCCTGGTGCGAGCAGGTGGTCGAGGCGATGCTCTATCTGCTGTGGGACCTGGGCCTCAAGGTCGGCCATTCGACCCGCACGCTGGACGAGGCCATGCGCCTGTCGAAGAAGGACCTGACCATCAGCACCGCGCTGCTCGAAGGGCGCTATGTGTGGGGCGATCAGGAACTCTATGACGAAGGCTCGCGCCGCTTCACCGCAGAGGTCGTGCGCGGCAACGAGCGCACTTTCGTTACCGAGAAGCTTGCCGAGCGCAATGCGCGCCACAAGCGCATGGGCGACAGCCGCTATGTCGTCGAACCCAATGTGAAGGACGGCAAAGGGGGCTTGCGCGATCTGCACACCCTCTACTGGATCGGCAAGTTCATCCACCGCGTCCGCCGCGCGGCGGAACTGGTCGATGTGGGGCTGTTCACGCAGGCCGAATATCGCAGTTTCCGCCGGGCGGAAAATTTCCTGCTCGCCGTGCGCAGCCACATGCATTTCCTCACCGGTCGAGCCGAAGACCGCCTGACCTTCGATCTGCAGCGCCGCATCGCCGAACGGATGAAATTCGCCGAACGGCCGGGGAAGAGTGCGGTGGAACGCTTCATGCAGTTCTATTTCCTGCAGGCCAAACGGGTCGGGTCGCTCACCGGCGTGTTCCTTGCGCATATCGACGAGCAGTTCGAAGCCAAGACCGCGCGGCGCGGGTTCTTCGCAGGATGGAAGCAGAAGGCGCGTATCCTCAAGGGATACCGCATCTATGGCGGGAAAATCGCCGCGCCTTCGGACGACTGGTTCACTAATGATCCCGTGCGGCTGATCGAAATCTTCCAGCTGGCCGAGGCCGAAGGTCTCGAAATCCACCCGGAGACCATGCGCCAGGCGAACCGCGACAGAGGGCTGATCGACCATGCCATCCGCAACGACGAACGCGCCAACGCGCTGTTCCTCGATGTGCTGTGCGGTCGCAACGATCCCGAACTGGTCCTGCGCTGGATGAACGAGGCAGGCGTGTTCGGGAAATTCGTGCCCGATTTCGGCAAGGTCAACGCGCAGATGCAGTTCGACATGTACCACCACTATACGGTGGACGAGCACACCATCCGCGCGATCGGCCTGCTCAACAAGATCGAAAAAGGCGAACTGGCCGACGATCACCCGCGCGCCACCCGCCTGATCCACAAGGTCAATTCGCGCCGCACTGCCTATGTCGCGGCGCTGCTGCACGACATCGCCAAGGGCCGCGGCGGCGACCATTCGGTGCTCGGCGCGGAAGTCGCCGAAGAACTGTGCCCGCGCTTCGGCCTGACCGAAAGCGAAACCGAGATGGTCGCCTGGCTGGTGCTCAACCATCTATTGATGAGCCATACCGCGCAGAAACGCGACCTGACCGACCCCAAGACGATCGAGGATTTCGTGGGCCAGGTGCAGAGCCAGGAGCGCCTGCGCCATCTCGCCATTCTCACCGCCGTCGATATCCGCGCAGTCGGGCCGGGCACGTGGAACAGCTGGAAGGGCCAGCTTCTGGGCGAGCTTTACGACGTGTCGAGCGAGCGGCTGCGGCTGGGGCATATGCGCCATGGCCGCGACCAGACGATCGCGCACAAACAGGCCGAAGTGGCGGAACTGCTCGGCAAGAAGGCCGGGCTTGTCGAGGATCTCGCCGAAACCATGGGCGAAGCCTACTGGATTGCCGAACCGAACGACATCATCGCCCTGAACCTCGTGCATTACGCCGCTGCGCGCGAGCTGAAACACCAGCTGTCGATCCACTGTGAATATTACGAGGCGCGCGGCGCGACGCTGGTCACGGTGATCGCCGCCGATCATCCGGGCATGTTCTACCGCATTGCCGGCGGCATCCATCTTGCCGGCGGCAATATCATTGATGCGCGCATCCACACGACTCGGATGGGCTGGGCGCTCGATAATTTCCTCGTCCAGGACCCGCATGGCGAGCCCTTTGCCGAGCAAGGCCAGCTCGAACGGCTCAAGACCAGCATCGCCGATGCACTCGCCAACAAGGTCGACCTCGCCCCCCGGCTTGCCCAGCGCCCGCTGGCGCATAGCCGCGCCCGCGCCTTCGACGTCGCCCCGCGCGTACTGTTCGACAACAAGGCATCGAACAAATTCACCGTGATCGAGGTCAATGCCCGCGATCGCCCGGCGCTGCTGAACCGGCTGGCGCGTGCGCTGTTCGAAAGTCGCCTTGTTGTCCATTCCGCCCACATCACCAATTACGGCGAACGCGCAGCGGATACGTTCTACGTTACCGATCTTACCGGCGGGAAGCTGGAGCCGGGCGATCGCATGAACCGGACCGAAGCGCGACTGATGGAAGCGGCCAGCGATGCGACGCAGGACCGGCTCGAAAACGCCTGACGCTGTCGCGCTCTCGCTCCGCTATTTGAGAGTCGGGCGCTCGCCAAACAGCGCCGTACCGACGCGCACATGCGTAGCGCCGAGCTTCACTGCCGTCTCGTAATCCCCGCTCATGCCCATGCTGCGGCCATCGAGGCCATGGTCGCGGGCGAGTTTGTCGAGGAATGCAAAGAACGGCGCGGGTTCGATATCGAAAGGCGGGATGCACATCAGTCCGGCCACCGGAATATCGGCAGCACGCGCCTGTTTGAGAAGCGCGGGCAGATCGGTGACCGGACAGCCGCCTTTCTGGTCCTCCTCACCCACATCGACCTGCACGAAGCAAGGGACGCGCCGGTCCAGCTTGTCCATTGCCTTAGCCAGTGCTTTCAGCAGGCTCGGGCGGTCGAGCGAATGGATGACGTCGAACAGCGCCACCGCGTCATCGGCCTTGTTCGACTGGAGCTGGCCGATGAGGTGCAGTTGCACCGCCGGATGTGCCTCGCGCAGCGCAGGCCACTTGCCTTGGGCTTCCTGTACGCGGTTTTCGCCGAAATGGCGCTGGCCTTCGCGGAGCAGTGGCTCGATCGCGTCAGCCGGATGCGTTTTGCTGACCGCGACCAGCATGACCTCCTCCACCTTGCGGCGGGCGATCTTGCAGGCCTGCGCGATATTCGCCTGCACTTGCTGGAGCGGAGTGTCTGTCTTTTCCATCGCGCCGCGCTATAGCGTGTGCATGGCGCAAGACCAGCCCTCCCTGCCCAAGCTCTGGCTCCTCAGCGACGAGCGCAACGATGCCAAGCTCGAATGGGCGATTGCTACCCTGCCCAAGCGCTCGGCTTTCGTGTTCCGGCACTATTTCCTGAAACCCAAGCAGCGGCAAAAGCGCTTCGATGAACTGCTGCCTATTGTTCGAGCGGGCGAGCATTTGCTGATCCTTGCAGATGCCATTGAGGTCGCGGCCGACTGGGGTGCTGACGGAATATACCGGCGGCCTACGACGATGGGGAAGATCGACGGAATGTTGAGGATTGCAACAGCCCACGATGCGCGTGAAATCCACCACGCGAACAGGAATGGAGCCGACGCTCTATTCCTGTCACCTGTGTTTCCAACCCGCTCCCACCCCGATGGTCGCTGCCTTGGCTCAACCCATTTCAATGACTTGGCGGCGCATAGCGCGATTCCGGTCATCGCGCTGGGCGGCATGAATGCAGAGCGTGCAGCAGAACTCGGTTGCGAGCGCTGGGGCGCTATCGACGGACTCAGTTGATCGAACTCTCCTTGACCTGAGAGTCCCCGAGGATTCATACTGCGCGCCTTCGACGGATCAGGGGAAACGAAATGGCTACGCGCGCAGGCGCAGCACCCGATTGGCGCGCGGCGTTCCGCCGCTCTTTCCGCCGTGCCACGCATATGGCGGGCGCGGGGTTGCTGTTCGCGCTGCTGATCTTCCTGACGCTGGCCCTTGCCAGCTACACCCAGACCGATCCCAGCCCCTCCACCGCAGCAGGCGGCGACGACATCCGCAACTGGATGGGCGCGAGCGGTGCCTGGGCGAGCGAACGGGCGCTCAATTTCCTCGGAATTCCGGCCATATTGCTCTTGCCGCTGTTGTATATTTCCGCCCGTCGGTTGTGGACCGGAGTCGAGCGAGACGACGAGCAGGAAACGCCCGGTCGCTGGTGGGGGCCCTTCGCCATGTTGCTGGCTGCCATGATGCTTCTCGGCACAGTGCTTGCGCTGGTTTTCGAACCGGCGACCGGCAGCCTGCCTGCGGGGCTCGGAGGGCTGTTCGGCCAGTTGGGCGGCCTCGGCATCGAGGCGGTGGCAGACCGTTTCGGCGGCGATTTCTCGGGCTGGATCGTGCTTGCGCTTGCAGTGGTTGCGCTGGGCGGAGGGGTTGCGCTGGTCACCCGGGTGTTCGCCATCGACTGGGCGCAGTTCCTGACCCTGCCCGATTTCGTCAAACGCAAGGCGCAGCTGCCCGAATTCGACCTGCCGCTGGCACCGAAGAAGCAAAAGCGCGCCAAACCGCTCGACGATGACGATGAGGTGGAAGCCGCTCCTGCACGAGAGCCCCGCCGCGCGCCCGAGATCGCGGACCCCGCACCTATGCCCGCGCAGCCGAAAGCAGCCAAACCCAAGCAGCGCGACATGTTCGCCAACTACCAGCTGCCGAGCCACGATCTGCTCGACGATGCGCCCGACAATGCCGCGCCCAAGCTCGACAAGATGGCGCTTGAGCGCAATGCACGCCTGCTCGAAAACGTGCTCGACGATTTCAACGTCAAGGGCGAGATCACCGCGGTCCGGGCCGGGCCCGTGGTCACTATGTACGAGCTGGAGCCAGCGCCCGGCATCAAGGCCAGTCGCGTGGTCGGTCTGGCGGAAGATATCGCACGCAACATGTCGGCGATCTCGGCCCGCGTTTCGCCCATCCCCGGCAGGACCGTGATCGGCATCGAACTGCCTAATGCCGACCGCCAGATGGTCAGCTACAAGCAGCTCGCCAATTCCGCGGCGTTCGTCGACCACCGGGGCAGCCTCCCGATGATCCTGGGCAAGGATATCGCGGGCGAGCCGATCGTCGCCGACCTCGCCGCTATGCCTCACCTGCTGGTCGCGGGGACCACCGGTTCGGGTAAATCGGTCGGGCTCAACGCCATCCTGTTGTCACTGCTATACCGTTTCACGCCCGACGAATGCAGGTTGATCCTGATCGATCCCAAGGTCCTCGAACTCAAGACCTACGACGACATTCCGCATCTCCTCAGCCCGGTAGTGACCGAACCGCACAAATCTGTTCGCGCGCTGAAATGGGCGGTCGAGGAAATGGAGAAGCGCTACCGCATGATGTCGAGCGTGAATTCGCGGAACATCGCGGGCTTCAACGAGAAGGTGAAGAAGGCGATCGAGAAGGGCAAACCGCTCGGTCGCCGGGTGCAGACAGGTTTCGACCAGGAAACGGGCGAGGAGCTCTACGAGGAAGAGCAGCTGGATTACGAACCGCTGCCGCTGATCGTGCTGATCGTCGACGAACTGGCCGACCTCATGGTCACCGTCGGCAAGGAGATCGAAGTGCTGATCCAGCGCCTCAGCCAGAAATCTCGCGCCGCGGGCATTCACCTGATCATGGCCACGCAGCGCCCCTCGGTCGACGTCATTACCGGCGTCATCAAGGCGAACCTACCCACCCGTATCAGCTTCAAGGTGACGAGCCGCATCGATAGCCGCACCATTCTGGGCGAACAGGGGGCCGAGCAGCTGCTGGGCAAGGGCGACATGCTCTACAAGCCCAATACCGGCGCGATGATCCGCGTCCACGGCCCCTTCGTGTCCGACGAAGAGGTCGAACGCGTCGCCGACCACTGGCGCGCTCAGGGCAAGCCCGACTACGTCGATGCGGTCACCGAAGAGCCGGAGGATGGCGGCTTCAATTTCGAGGACGAGTTCACCGCCTCCGACAATCCAGAAGAGCGCAAGTATCGCCAGGCCTGTCAGATCGTGATCGAGAACCAGAAGGCGAGCGGAAGCTGGCTCCAGCGCCAGATGGGCGTGGGCTACAACACCGCCGCCAAGTGGATCGAGCGCATGGAGAGTGAAGGGCTGGTCGGCCCGGCCAACCATGTCGGCCGCCGGGAAATCTTCCGCGATCAGGACGGCAACCCGATTTAGCGCCCAAATGCCCGCGCTGAAATTTAGGCGGGACTTGCGCCAATCGTCTCGCTAAGCCCCGGATTTATGGCTACCTCGACCGACAATTCCGCCGACGATTGGGCCGACGAAGACAAGTCCGGCGCCGACTACCCCAAGCGGCGTCCGATCAGTCGCCTGACGATCCTGCGGGCCATTGCCGAAATCCGTTTGTGGTGGCGCGACGGCGTCATTGCCGATCTCGACCACGTAGCCACGATCGAGCGTGTTCGCGGCGAATCGCTCCTGACCAGCCGCTACATCTTCATGACCGCGATGAGCGCGGGCATCGCGATCCTCGGCCTGCTGCTGTCGTCTCCTGCCGTCGTCATCGGCGCCATGCTGCTTTCGCCCTTGATGAACCCTATCATCGGAACCGGCTTCTCGCTCGCGACGGGCGATGCGAACTGGCTCAGGCGCTGCGGCAAGGCGCTGGTCGCAGGGTCCATATTCGCAATCCTGTTCTGTGCGCTGATCGTGTTCTTCTCGCCGCTGCAGACGGTGACGGAAGAGATCGCCGCTCGCACGCGACCGAACCTGTTCGATTTGCTGGTGGCGCTGTTTTCCGCGCTGGCGGGATCCTATGCGGTCATAAGGGGGCGCGAAGGCACGATCGTTGGCGTCGCCATCGCCACCGCCTTGATGCCACCGCTCGCCGTGGTCGGCTTCGGGCTCGCAACCCTGAACTGGACGGTGTTTGCAGGTGCGCTGGGCCTGTTCGTCACCAACCTCGTAACCATCGGCTTGACGGCAGCCGTCATGGCCCGGCTGTACGGATTTCAGTCGGGCCTGACCCATCGCCAGAGTCGCCTGCAATCGATCGTGATCATTGCCGTGTTCATTACCCTCGCGATCCCTCTTGGGTTTTCTCTGCGGACCATCGCCTGGGAGGCAAACGGCCAGCGCATCGTCAACCAGGAGGTCGCTGCTGCCTTCACGGACCGAGCCCGGGTCGACCAACCTATCGTCAACTGGGATGCCGAACCCGTCACGGTTTCGGCCAGCGTGTTCACACCTGAATTCAATCCCAGCGCCGATGCCGAAGTCGCCCGGCGTCTCGAACAGCGGCTCGGCCGATCCGTCATTGCCACCATCGACCAGTTCCAGGTCGGCACCGATCCCGGTGCCGCGGAGCAGGCGGCGCTGGCGCAGGCGCGTGCGCGCGAAGCCGCCGAAGCGAGCGAGCGGCAGATCGCCGCTCTCGGCCAGAACCTCGCCCTTATCGCCGGGGTGGAGCGCGAAGACGTCATGCTCGATCGCGAGACCCGGCGCGCGCAGGCGACCGCCAAGCTGCTCGAGGGGCTGACCTTGGAAGGCTATCGCGAACTGGAGCGCAGACTGGCGCGTACGACACCTGGCTGGACGGTCGAACTGCGTCCACCGCTCCTGCCTCTTCCGGAAGTGGATATGAGCGAGGACACTCTCGATGCCGAGAGCACAAGCCGTCTCGAACTCATTCTCTGGGCGGCTCGTCGTACCGGAGTTCGCCCGATCCTGAACGGCAGCAGCGATGCGCTGGCTATCGTAGAAGAGGCATACGGTACCGATGTGGCTCTGGTGTCGCTTCAACCTTCCGGCAATTCTTCGACTGTCACAACGCGCTGGTCGACCGACCGCTGATTATCCCCGCGAAACCTACCGCGCGATCGGATAGCCGCGCCAGGCCTTGATGTTGCGGATCGAGAAGCTCGACCGCATCGAAGAAACCCCCGGCAATCTGGCCAGACAGTCGCGATGGATATTATCGAACTGCGCGAGGTCGGTTGCCGCAACGCGTAACAGATAATCCGCGTTGCCCGACATGAGGTTGCAATCGAGAATGTCGTCGAAACCTCGCACGGCTTCTTCGAAGCGGTCCATCGACTCCCGGCTTTGGCTGGTCAACGTGATTTCCACGAACACAACGAGTGCAAGGCCGAGCCTCTGCGGATCCAGCCGCGCCCCATATCCTGCGATGATCCCCGCCTGTTCCAACGATCGAATTCGACGATGGCAAGCGGATGTCGAAAGCGCCGCCTGTTCGGCAAGTCGTGCTATGGATTGAGTCGAATCGCGCTGAAGCGCTTCCAGCAATCGAATATCCGCGCGGTCCATGGTATATTTTCCCATTCTTGGGTTTCTATCGGGAATTTTAACCGTGAAATCGCGCACAGCAAGTCAAGTGAGGCAAAAAATCCCGGTGGTCCTCGGTTAAAAGCCGACCAAAGAGGAGAATGTCATGCTCATCGGCAGCCCCAAGGAAATCAAGAACCACGAATATCGCGTCGGCCTGACGCCGGAGAGCGCGAAAGAGCTCGTCATGCAGGGCCACGAAGTGTGGATCGAAACCGAGGCCGGTTGCGGCATTGATGCAAGCGACGAACAGTATGTCGCGGCTGGCGCCAAGATCGTCGATGGACCCGATCCGATCTTCGCCGAATGCGAAATGGTGGTGAAGGTCAAGGAACCGCAGGCGGTCGAGCGCAAGAAGCTGCGCGAGGGACAGATCCTCTATACCTATCTCCACCTCGCTCCCGATCCGGAGCAGACGAAGGATCTCGTCGAAAGCGGCGTCACCGCAATCGCCTATGAAACCGTCACCGGCCCGCGCGGGCAGCTGCCGCTGCTGAAACCGATGAGCCAGGTTGCCGGACGCATGAGCGTGCAGGCCGGCGCTACCGCGCTTGAAAAAGCGCATGGCGGACGCGGCGTCCTGCTCGGCGGCGTACCGGGCGTCATGCCGGGCAAGGTCGTCGTGATCGGCGGCGGCGTGGTGGGCTTCAACGCAGCGCAGATGGCTGTGGGCCTGGGCGCGGATGTTACCATCCTCGACCGCGATCCCGAAGTGCTGGAAAAGGTCGGCACGCATTTCGAAGCGCGCGCCAGCACGCGTTTCTCGAACGCGGCGAACCTCTACGATGCAGTGACCACTGCCGATCTCGTCATCGGCGCGGTGCTGATCCCCGGTGCGGCAGCCCCCAAGCTCGTCACGCGCGAAATGCTCAAGGACATGCACACCGGCGCGGTGCTGGTCGACGTGGCAATCGATCAAGGCGGCTGTTTCGAAACCAGCCGGGCAACCACCCATGCCGAACCGACCTATGTCATCGACGACATCGTCCATTATTGCGTCGCCAATATGCCCGGCGCAGTTGCTCGCACCAGCACCTATGCACTCAACAATGTGACCCTGCCGCATGCACTGCGCATCGCGCGGATGGGCTGGAAGGGCGCGCTGGCTGCGGACCCGCACCTTGCCGAAGGGCTCAACGTTCACAAGGGCAAGGTTACCTACGAAGCCGTCGCCAGCGAACTCGGCTACGATTATCGTCCGGTGACGGACCTGCTCGGCTAGGAGCCATTCCAAGGGCGAATTCCTTAATCGCCCTTTAAACCATTCGTCCTATCGCGGGCGCGTGGGACGGGTTCGACCAACCGATTTGCTGCAATTGGTGCGGCTGCTCCTGCTTGCCATCGTTGCAAGCCATCTCGTTGCGCCCGCTTCCGCCGCCGCATCGGACTTCGCGAAAGGATCGACCTGCTGGATTTCCGGCGGCGGTTCGCTGCGGTTCGACGATGTGGCGAAGCGCCCCGAAGCTTGGACCTGCGCGGGGGACGAATACAACTGGAAAGCCGATCGTCACTTCATCCGCCTCGACCTGCGAGGGCGCAATTTCGATCCTGCGACCATTCGCTACGCCGAGTTCGAACGGCACGAGTTCGAAAACCTAACCGTCACTCTCGTGGACGACCAGGGTACGAGCCACAGCCATTTCTATCAATTTACAGAGACCAGGCTTGGCGCGTCGAGCCTGTATTCTATGATCGAGCTGCCGGAATTCGCAGGGCGCCCGACGGCACTCGTTTTCACGCTCGATGGCGGCGATTGGCCCGAAGCGCTGGCCGCTGCCGAACTTGTCAGCAGGCCTTCCGTCCCGCCGGTTGCGGGTTTCGTCCATCTCGTCGCGGCACTGATCTGCGGATTGCTGCTTGCCCCAGTATTGTTCGATCTCGGCTATTTCCGAGCGCTGCGCGAACCGTTCCCCCTGTGGCATGCGCTTTTTTGCGTCATGGCCTTCATCCAGACTGCCGCAGTCTCGGGTCTCATCCCGCTGATGACCCCGATCGATTTCAAGAGCGAACTCGACATCACCTATATGAGCCTCGACGTGATGGTGGCCGCAACGATGCTGTTCGCCAGCAACTTCATAGAAACGGAATTCATTTCCCGTCGGCAGCGCCGCATCCTGCTTGCCATCGCCCCCCTGGCAGTCCTGAACGGTTTCGCAACGACCTTTTATCCGCAGTTCTTCGGGTACTGGATCGATCACGTCTATTTCGGTGCCTACATGGCGATGCTCGGCGCCTATTTCGCGGTCCTGTGGCGCGCGAGGCAGGCAGGGAGCCGCATGGCGAACTACCTCATCCTGGGTTTCGCGCCTTTCAGTTCGGTCGTGGCCATCCAGTTCGCCGCCGTTACCCTCGTCCCGCAGCTATATACCTTCGACGAGACCTGGCCGCAGAATTTCGCTTTGCTGTTCGAGGTCGTCGCCACGGCGCTCGGCGTGGCCGACCGCTTCATCTCGATCAAGCGCGAACGCGATCAGGCTCTCGACGAGGCCCGTTCGCTCGAAAAGCTCAGCGAACGCGACGAGCTGACGGGTCTGCGCAACCGCCGCTCGCTCGACGCCCGGTTCGATGAACTGGTGGCTGCCGGCTTCCACACCATCGCCGTGATCGACATCGATCACTTCAAGCCGATCAACGACATATTCGGCCATCCCTATGGCGATGGCGTGCTGGTTTGCGTGGCGGCGGCGCTCAAAACCGGCGACGACAAGGACCTCATCGCCTTCCGCATCGGTGGCGAGGAGTTCCTGCTGATGCTGCGCGGCAAGGACGCGGCCGAGCGCGCCGAGGCCCGCCGCCGGGCAATCACCGTGCGCACGCTGGCGGATATGGAAGGGCTCGACCGCCCGGTCACGGCCAGCATGGGCCTGCTCGATTTCTCTGCCGTAGCCGACGAACCGGACCTCGATTTCTGGAGCCTCTACACCCGCGCCGACCAGCTACTCTACGAAGCCAAATGCGCGGGCCGCAACCGGATGCGCCGCGACACGCTCGAATGGTTCGTGCCGCAGGTGGACGACGGAGCGAGCGCCGCCGCTTAATTGGCAAAGGGTGCGAGCAGTTCGGGCCTTACGCGCACCAGCCTGCCAGTCTTCCTGTCGAGCATGGCCCAGGTGGTCGCCGCGCTGACGATGACCCTGCCCGCGGCATTGCGGAAATCGACGCGGCGCAAGGAAGTCGCCCCCCGCGCAGGCCCCTCGATCCATGTTTCCCCAGTCACGCTCTCGCCCGCGTCGATATTGCCGCGATAATCGATCTCGTGGCGGGTCACGACCCAGAAAAAGGCTTCATGATCTTCCGGGCGCGCCACCGCATCCCAATGCGCGGTGGCGATGTCCTGGATCCACTGGACCCAGACGGCATTGTTGACATGGCCGAGCTCGTCGATGTGCTCGGGCCGGGCGGTGTATGTCCTTTCGAAGCGGCTGCTCACCCGGCCATTCCCAGCTGCCACAAAACAAACGCCACTTCCTCCGCCGTTTCGCGGATGGATTCGAACCGGCCCGACTTGCCGCCATGGCCCGCGCCCATATTGGTCTTGAGCAACAATTCGTTGTCGTCGGTCTTCAGCTCGCGCAGCTTGGCAACCCATTTGGCGGGCTCCCAATAGGTTACGCGCGGATCGTTGAGGCCAGCGGTCACCAGCATCGGCGGGTAGTCCTGCGCCACCACCTGATCATAGGGCGAATAGCTGAGAATATAGGCGAAGGCCTGTTTCGACAGGATCGGATTGCCCCATTCGGGCCATTCGCCCGGCGTCAGCGGCAGTTCGGCATCGAGCATGGTTGCCAGCACGTCGACGAAGGGCACATGCGCCACCACCGCCCCCCATAGCGCCGGATCGGTATTGGCGACCACGCCCATCAGTTCGCCGCCCGCAGAGCCGCCGGAGATGCTGATCCGACCTTCCTCGGTATAGCCTTTCGCCGCCAACCCCTTCGCCACGTCGACGAAATCGGTGAAGGTGTTCACGCGTTCGTTGAGCTTGCCCTGCAAATACCATTTGCGCCCCAGATCGTCGCCGCCGCGAATATGCGCGATGGCATAGGCGAAACCGCGATCGACAAGGCTGAGGCGGGTGGTCGAAAAGCCCGGCGGGACGGCGTAACCGTAGGCGCCATAGGCGTAGAGATGCAGAGGGCCCGGTCCGTCAGGGCGATCCTTGCGCATCACCACGCTGACCGGGATCATCGTCCCGTCGCGCGCAGCGATTTCGACGCGCTCGGTGACATAGAGCGCCGGATCGTAGCCGCTCGGGATTTCCTGCTGCTTGAGCAGTTCGAGTTCGCCGCTCTCGACATGGTAATCGTACACCGAATCCGGCGTGACCATGCTCTGGTAAGACAGCCGCAGCTTGTCCTGATGGTATTCGGGATTGTTGGTCAGCCCGGTGGTATAGCTCGCCTCGGCGAAGGCGATGGGCTTTACCAGATTGGGATCGGCATAAGAGCGTAACTGGATCTGGTCGAGACCATTGAGGCACCCCTCCGTCACGTAGAAATCGCGATAGAGTTCGAACCCGTCGAGATAGAATTCGTCCGACCCCTCGATCAGCGTATCCCACTCGCCCGGATTATCCAGTTTGGCGGTCGCGAGGCGGAAATTGACGTGACTGTCGTTGGTGTGGACCCACAAGGTACCATCCCGCACATCGACATCGTATTCGACGCCCTTCGCGCGCGGTTTGACGAGGATCGGCGTCGCGGTCGGATTGTCGGCCGGGATCAGCCGGACTTCGGAAGTCTCGTTATCGCCGGCGGCGATGACCAGCCAGTCTTCCTGCGCGCTGAGTCCCGCCCCGACACGGAAGCCCTCGTCCTCGGTCTCGCGATAGAGCTCGACGTCGTCCGACAACGGCGCGCCGAGCACGTGCAATGTCGCATCGTGCACGCGCCAGTTATCGTCGGCGAGGCCATAGACCAGCGCCTTGTCGCCCATCACCCAGACGAGATCGGACAATGTGCCCGGGATTTCGTCGGGCAGATGCTCGCCGGTCTCCAGATCCTTGATCCGCGCGGTGAACCGCTCCGACCCGTTGGTATCGACCGAATAGGCGAGCAGCCTCCCGTTCTGCGAGATCGAGAAGCTGCCGAGGCGGAAATATTCGTGCCCTTCGGCAAGTGCATTCTCGTCGAGGATCAGCACACCCTCGCCGCCACCCACAGGCTTGCGGTAGTATTTGCGATACTCCGCGCCCTCTTCGAATTCGGACCAGTAGAGCCAGTCGCCGCGGCGCTGGGGGACGGTCGAATCGTCCTCCTTGATGCGCGCCTTCATCTCCTTGAACAGCTCGTCGACCAGTTCCTTGTGCGGCTCCATCCGCGCCTCGAACCAGGCGTTCTCGGCCTCGAGATGGGCGAGCACGGCCCTGTCGGTCACCTGCGGATAGCCGGGGTCGCGCAACCAGGCGTAAGGATCGGCGATGGTGATCCCGTGATGCGAATAGGAAAAGTCGCGTTTTTCGGCCCGGGGAGGTGTAGCGGGAGGGGCGGCGGGGCGGCTCGTCGAAATGGGAAAACTCCTGAACTGGGGAACGGGTGGAAAAGGGCAGCCGAGGGGCCTAAATGGGTCTCGTGACTATGCGCGCCAAGGTCGCGCCGCAAGCGCCGGAAGCGAAACCCCGGCCCTACAGGATAAAAGGATACCCCGCCCATGCTGATGCAGACCTATGAAGCCCGCCTCGACGGATTGCGCAAGGAACTGGGCAAGCGTGGGCTCGACGGCTTCGTCATCCCCATCTCCGACGAGCATATGAGCGAATATGTCGGCTCCTACGCGCAGCGCCTCAAATGGCTGACCGGCTTCGGCGGCAGCGCGGGCAGTGCGGCGGTGCTGAAGGACAAGGCCGCGATGTTCACCGATGGTCGCTACACCGTGCAGGTGCGCGAGCAGGTCGATGGCAAGCTCTACGATTACGAGGATGTTCCCGCCACCTCGCCCGCAAAATGGATCGCCGCGAACGCTCCCGAAGGCGCGAAGATCGGCTATGACGCATGGCTGCACGGCATCGGCTGGGCCGAGGACGCGACGAAGCTGTTTGCCAAGAAGGGTATCGAACTGGTCCCCGTCGACGGCAATCCGATCGATGCGATCTGGGACGACCAGCCCGATGCCTCGCTCGCCGCAGCCGTTCCGCACGCCAACGAGCATGCCGGCCGGTCGAGCGCCGACAAGCGCGCCGAAGTCGCCGACTGGCTCAAGAGCGAAGGCTATGATGCGACGGTCATCAGCGCACTCGATTCGGTCGCCTGGCTGCTCAATATGCGCGGGGTCGATGTCGAAAACACGCCGGTGGCGCTGTCCTACGTCCTCGCCCATGCCGATGGCACGGCGGAACTGTTCATCGCGCCGGACAAGGTCACGCCGGAACTGACCAAACATCTCGGCAATGCGGTAACGGTGCGCGAACGGAGCGATTTCCAGCCCGCTCTCGAAAGCCTCAAGAGCAAGACCGTGGCGGTCGATCCCAACCACGCGGTGGCAGGCATCTTCCACGCACTGGAGGCGGGCGGGGCGAAGGTCGTGCGCGATGCCGATCCGACCGTGCTGCCCAAGGCGATCAAGAACCCGGCCGAACAGCAGGGCCACCGCGATGCGCAGGCGCGCGATGGGGCGGCCGTGTCACGCTTCCTGCGCTGGCTTTCGATCGAAGCCCCCAAGGGCGGCGTCGACGAGCTGACCGCCGCCGCCAGGCTGCGCGAATTCCGCGAGGCGGGCGGCGTGCTGAAAGACGCCAGCTTCGACACGATCAGCGCCGCCGGTCCGCACGCCGCGCTGCCGCATTACAAGGTTGACGAGGACAGCAATATCCCGATCCCGCCTTCCTCGATCTATCTGGTCGATTCCGGCGGCCAGTATCTGGATGGCACCACCGATATCACGCGCACCGTCTGGGTCGGCCCGGGCGAACCGAGCGCGGAAATGATCGAGCGCAATACACGCGTGCTGAAGGGCCACATCCAGCTCGACATGCAGAAATTCCCCGACCGCACCAGCGGCGGCGCGCTCGATGCGCTAGCCCGGATGCATCTGTGGAACGGCGGGGTCGATTACGGCCACGGCACTGGCCACGGTGTCGGCAGCTATCTCTCGGTCCATGAGGGCCCGCAGCGCATTTCGAAGCCGGGCGGCGCTTTTCCCGGCACCGAAACCGAGCTGCGCGAGGGCATGATCCTCTCCAACGAGCCGGGCTATTACAAGGCCGGTCACTACGGCATCCGTATCGAGAACCTTGTTCTTGTGGTTCCCGCGGGGATCGAGAGCGAGGGCGATTATCTCGGTTTCGAGACGCTGACCTTTGTGCCGCTCGACCGCAGGCTGGTCGACAGGGAACTGCTGACCCCCGCCGAGATCGGCTGGTGGAACGACTACCACGCCAAGGTATGGGACATCCTTTCGCCGCAACTGGACGGTGACGATCTCGAATGGCTGAAAGCGGAATGCGCACCCTTGTAGGACAGCATATGTTCTTGTAATGTTCTCTAGGTCGCGAGTCGCTAGGAAGGAGCATTGCCATGATCGGATACGTAACTCTCGGGACCAACGACCTCGAGCGGGCCGCCAGGTTCTATGACCCCCTCGCCGCCGAACTCGGCGTCGGGCGGATGATGGATTTCGAAACTTTCATAGCCTGGGGCGCCTGGGACGGTCCGGCAGGAATCGCCGCGACGAAGCCGTTCGACGGCATGGAAGCGAGCGTCGGCAACGGCACCATGGTCGCGCTGCAGGCGAAGGACCGCGATCAGGTAAAGCGGCTCTACGACATTGCGCTGGCCAATGGCGGTAGCTGCGAAGGCGAACCCGGCCCACGCGGCGAGCCGGACGAGAACGGCATGGTGTTCTATGCCGCCTATTTCCGCGATCCGGACGGCAACAAGCTCAATGCCTTCCTGATGGACAAGGTGAGCTGACATGACCGGGCCGCGCCGTCTCGCCGACAGCTTCGTCCATTTGGGGCTCGGAGCAACCGCCGTACCTCAGCCGCCCTTCGACGGGATGGAATGGTACGAAGCCTATGGCGAGCGGCACGGGGCGGACGGGCGTGAGGGCCGACTGGTCAGCCAGCACAGTTTCTCCGAAGACTGGCCAAGCTGGGAAATGCACCCGCTGGGCGACGAAGTGGTCATCTGTATCTCTGGCGAGATGGTTCTGACTCAGGAATTCCCCGATGGGCGGCGTAAAACATCGACGCTCGCGGCAGGCGATTATGCGATCAACCCGCCCGGCGTGTGGCATATCGCCGATATCGCGGAGGAAGCGACCGCCATCTTCATCACCGCGGGCGAAGGCACACAGCACCGCCCGCGCTGACTTTCGCCCGAATGAACGGGCCTGCCTGAACGCGACAAAGCGTTACAATTCAGGCCGGGTTCGGGATATTGCTGCGACATTGCAGGCCTAGATAGGGGACACGAGCTGCGGCGGGCTTCACACGTTCCTCCCCTCAGACCCCTGGTCCGTCGCAGCTCTCCAGACACTCGGAGATATGCCATGAACAAGACTTTTCTCACCCTTTCGGTGGCCGCGCTGGCGCTGACCGGCACCGCCGCGCTCGCCCAGCATCAGGGCCGCCATAATCCCGACGCCGATGGCGACGGCACTGTGACCCAGGCCGAAATGCAGGCGCATGGCGATCAGATGTTCGCCAGGATGGATGCCAATGGCGACGGCGTGATCAATGCCGAAGATCGCCAGGCGCGCGGCCAGGAAATGTTCGCTACCGCCGACACCAATGGTGATGGCGAACTCTCGCAGGCCGAAATGCAGGCCATGCACGAAGCGCGCAAGGAGCGCCGTGAAGCGCGCGCCGACCGCCGCGCCGAGCGTATGGGCGAGCACTTCGCCAAGCTCGACACCGACGGCTCCGGCGGTCTTTCGCAGGATGAACTCAAAGCGATGCGCGAAATGCGCGGCGAACGCGGTCCGGGCAAGCGCGGCATGCGCGGCGGCCACGGCAAGCGCGGTGGCGGCATGATGATGCTGCGTATGGCCGATGCCGATGGCGATAAGTCGATCACCCGCGCCGAATTCGATGCGGCACTGGCGACCCACTTCGCCAAGGTCGATGCCGACGGCAACGGTTCGATCACCGAAGCCGAGCGCAAGGCCGCCCACGAAGCCATGCGCGCCGAATGGAAAGCCAAGCGCGAAGCCCGCAGCGGCCAGTAAGCCGCTTGCTTGCAGGGCCCCGGCACAGCTAGGCGCGGACAAGGACAGATCATGACCGAACCCGCGCCCACCAGCCTGCTGCTCGTCGACGACGAACCGAGCCTGCGCGAACCCCTGGCCGAGTATCTCGCTCGCCAGGGGTTCGTCGTGCACGAGGCCGAAAGTGCCGCTGCGGCGCGGACCAAGCTCGCGCAGGTCACACCCGATCTCGTCCTGCTCGATATCATGATGCCGGGCGAGGACGGGTTGTCGCTGTGCCGCCACCTCATCGAAAGCCGTAGCCTGCCCACCATCCTGCTTACCGCCAAGGGCGAGGCGATGGACCGCATCATCGGGCTGGAAATCGGTGCCGACGATTATGTGACCAAGCCCTTCGAACCGCGCGAACTTGTCGCGCGTATCCGTTCGGTGCTGCGCCGCGCCGAGCGACCGGCCGCCGTTCCGGCGGAAGAACTGCTCTACCGTTTCGAAGGCTGGGAACTCGATCCGCTCAAGCACCGCCTGACCGATCCCGAAGGCGCGCTCGTCCCGCTATCGACCGCCGAATTCCGCATGTTGCGTGCCTTCTGCGACCACCCGCGACAGGTGCTCGACCGCGACCGGCTGCTCGACATGGTGCAGGGGCGCGAGGCGCATCTGTTCGACCGCGCGGTCGACAACCAGATCAGCCGTCTGCGCCGCAAGATCGAAGCCGACAGCCGCGATCCGCATTTCATCCAGACGGTACGGGGCGGCGGATACCGCTTCGCTACGGATGTCACGCGCGTTGGCCGCGCCGGTGACGGCTGATGCGTCTGCTGCCCCGCAGCTTGCTGGGTCAGGTCATGCTGGCACTGACGGTCGCCCTGCTGATCGCGCAGGGTATCTCGGCGGTCACGCTCTATCGTGCCGCGTCCGAGCGGCGCGAGTTCGCCATCACCAGTGCTGCAAGCTTTCAGCTGCTCATGGGACAGAGACGCGAACTGCGCGACGACCGGCGCGGGCCTGACGATGGGCCACCCCGCGGTGGGCGCCCGCATATGCGCGGCGCCATGGCCGATTCGCCTTTCATCCGGCTGCCCCGGAACGTCCGGTTCTCGCAAAGCGCCAATTCCCCCCTGCTGGCGGGAGAAGAGCGCAATTCCAGCCGCGAGAGTGCGATTGCAGCCCAATTGCAGCGCCAGGGCATTCAGGTGGAAGAGGTAGTGGTCGTCGACCGGTCTCTGGCGTCCGATCCGATGGTCCGGCCCCTTGCCGACGATGTTCGCTACCGCAACCTCCGCCTGCGCGAAGCCCCGCATGAGCTGCTCGTCGTCGGCATCAGGCAGCCGGGGAGCGATAAGTGGCAGGTCGCCCGGCTGGCGGTTCCGCCGCGCGATCGCGGCATCATCCGTACCCTCGTGCTACAGACCTTCATCCTGTTTCTCGTTCTGGTCGGTCTGCTCTATTTCGTTCTGCGCCGGATCACCCGCCCGTTGCACACACTTGCACAGCGTACGCGACGCTTTGCCGGCGCGGGAATGCCCGAGGAACCGCTCGCCGTATCCGGCCCGCAGGATGTCCGCCGCCTGATCGAAGCCCACAATGCCATGCAGGCGCGGATCGGCTCCATGCTCGGCGAGAAGGACGTCATGCTCGGCGCCATCGGCCACGACCTCAAGACCCCGCTCGCCGCCCTGCGCGTGCGGATCGAAAGCGTCGAGGACGAAGCCGCGCGCGACAAAATGGCGGCCACCATCGAGGAAATCACGCAGACGCTCGACGATATCCTTTCGCTCGCGCGCGTCGGGCGCAATGGAGCGCCGCCCGAGATGACCGAACTGGGCGCGCTGGCGGCATCGGTGGTCGAGGAATTCGAGGATATGGGCAGGCCGGTAACGCTGGAGACCCAAGGCCGCGTCGCCGCCCCGGTTCACCTGACCTGGCTCAAGCGCGGGCTACGCAACCTCATAACCAATGCATTGCGCTATGGGGGAACCGCGCGGGTCGGCATAGTGCGCGAAGACGATCATGCCACCCTGCGGGTCGACGATGATGGTCCGGGTATTCGCGAGGACCGCATCCAGGACATGCTGGAACCCTTCACGCGCGGCGAAGCCAGCCGCAACCGCGAGACCGGAGGTGCCGGGCTGGGCCTCACACTCGCCCGCGCGGTAGCCGAGCAGCACGGCGGGACACTGATCCTCGCCAACCGCCCCGAAGGCGGCCTGCGCGCGGAAATCAGGATTCCGGTGGCTTAATCACCGCATAAGGCTGCCGAAGATGTTCCGCACGAAGGCGGTCGCGCCGGTGCGGAGCGGGTCGGCGCTGGATTTCTTGCCCAACACAGTGGCCACCGCGATCGAGCTGAGCGAGCCGGCGGCGGCAGTCACCGCAGCCTTGCCCGCCTTCGTCCACATCGAGGTCGTCTTACGTTCACGCTTGCCGACCTCCTCGCGCCCCTTCTCCTCGACCTCTTTCGCCGTCTCGGCTGCGTCGGCGGCCTTCGCAGCGAGTACTTCCTCGGCGCTCTCACGGTCGACCGCCTCGTCGTATTTCCCATCCAGATCGCTCACCGAATTGATGATCTTGCGCTCCTTCTCGGTCACCGGCCCAAGGCGCGAATGCGGCGGCTTGATCAACGTACGCTGGACGATTGTCGGCGCACCATCCTCGTCGAGCGTAGAAACCAGTGCCTCGCCCACCTTGAGCTCCGTAATCGCCTGTTCGACATCGAGTTCGGGATTGATGCGGAAGGTTTCCGCCGCTGCCTTGATCGCCCGCTTGTCGCGCGGGGTGAAGGCGCGCAGCGCATGCTGGACGCGGTTGCCCAATTGCCCCGCGATCTTCTCCGGAATGTCGATCGGGTTCTGCGTGACGAAATAGACGCCCACGCCTTTCGAACGAATTAGGCGCACGACCTGTTCGACCTTGTCCTCCAGCGCTTCGGGCGCGTCGTCGAACAGCAGATGCGCTTCATCGAAGAAGAAGACGAGCTTGGGCTTTTCCGGGTCGCCCACTTCGGGCAGGCTTTCGAACAGTTCGGCCAGCAGCCACAGCAGGAAGGTCGCATAGAGCTTGGGCCCGCGCATCAGCTTGTCGGCAGCCAGCACGTTGATGACGCCGCGCCCCTGTTCGTCGACGGCGAGGAAATCGTCGATTTCCAGCGCCGGTTCGCCGAAGAACATGTCCGCGCCCTGGCTCTCGAAACTCAGCAATTGCCGCTGGATCGCCCCGACGCTGGGCCTTGTGACATTGCCATAGGTCCCCGACAGCTCCTTGGCATTGTCGTAGGCGAAGGCGAGCATCGCCTGCAGGTCGCCGAGGTCGAGCAGGAGCAGTTCGTTCTCGTCGGCATAGCGGAAGATGATGTTGAGCACGCCTTCCTGCGTCTCGTTCAGATCGAGCAGGCGGGCGAGCAGCAGCGGGCCCATTTCCGAAATCGTCGTGCGGATCGGGAAGCCCTGTTCGCCGTACAGGTCCCAGAAGACCGCGGCATTGTCAGCATAGGCATAATCATCCATGCCCAGTTCCTTGGCGCGCCCTTCCAGCTTGTCGGCATGCTTGAATTGCGGCGATCCGGCCATGGAGATTCCGGCAAGGTCCCCCTTCACATCGGCGACGAAGACCGGAACGCCGTGGGCGGAAAAGCTCTCGGCCAGGCCCTGCAGCGTCACCGTCTTGCCGGTCCCGGTCGCGCCCGCGATCAGCCCGTGGCGATTGGCCTGCCCGAGCCGCAGATGCTGGTTCTCGCCATTCCCGCCCAGCCCAAGGAAAATTTCGCTCATCCGTGCCCGCTCCCGATCATTGGACGTACGGCGGTTTGGCAAAGCCTTGTGGGCGCGGTCAAGCAATCCCTCGACAGGCGCAGCGCATAGGGTAAAGGCTGGCACCGATGGCGGAGAGGCGTCCCTTTGTCCTGCTCGACGATGCGCGCGAAAGCGGCGCGGCGGATGCATTGCTGTTCGAGAGCCCGCGCGAGGTCTTCGTCGCCCATCGCCCCGAACAGGTTGAAGAGGTGCTCGCCGCAGCCGAAGAAGCGCGCAAGGCGGGCGGCGAACTGGCGGGCTATATCGCTTACGAAGCCGGGCTGGCGCTGGAGGCCAGGCTGCGCGCCCTTGCCGATGCACGCAGCGGCGGAATGGGGCCGCTGGTGTGGCTCGGCCTGTTCGATGCGCCGGAGCGGATTGCCGCATTGGATATGCCCGAGTGGTTGACCAGCCATGCGCAGGGCGATGGCAGTGTCGGGCCGCTCGACCCGCAGATCTCGCCCGGGGGGTACGAGCAGGCCTTCGCCACGCTGCAGGAGGCGATCCGCGCGGGCGATATCTATCAGGCGAATCTGACCTTTCCGCTGGCGGGCAATTTCACCGGCGACCCGCTCGGCCTTTACGCCGCGCTGCGTCCGGCCGCACAGGCGGGCTATGGCGGGGTCGTCTTCGACGGATCGCACTGGCTGCTCAGCCTCAGTCCCGAACTCTTCGTTTCGCTGAAAGGGCGCGAGGCCAAGGCCAAGCCGATGAAGGGCACGCGCCCGCGCGGCAGCGACGAGGCGGAGGATAGGGCTCTGGCCGAGGAACTGAGGCAATCGGTCAAGGACAAGGCCGAGAACCTGATGATCGTCGACCTCATGCGCAACGACCTGTCGCGCGTGGCGGAAGCGGGCAGCGTGCGGGTGGACGAACCCTTTGCCATCGAGAGCTATCCCACCGTCCATCAGATGGTCAGCGTGGTGCGCGCGCGGTTGAAGGATGGCGAAGGCGCCATCGACCTCGTGCGGGCGCTGTTCCCCTGCGGGTCGATCACCGGGGCACCCAAGATCCGCGCCATGGAGCTGATCGACGCAGTCGAGCACGATCCGCGCGGCCCCTATTGCGGCGCGATCGGGCGGATCGGCGCGGATGGCGATGCGGCGTTCAACGTCGCGATCCGCACACTGCGGCTGACCGAGATCGAGAACGGTCGCGGCAAGGCGGTGCTGGGCGTGGGCGGTGCCATCGTCGCCGATAGCGAACCGCGCACCGAATGGCGCGAGGCGTTGCTCAAGGGCGCTTTCGCCCGGACATCCTCGCCCGACCATCGCGCAGCGCAGTTCGACCTGATCGAGACCATGCGCTTTATGCCAGAGACGGGCATTCCTTGCCTGGAGACGCACCTCATAAGGATGAAGACCAGCGCCGCCGAACTCGGCTTCTCCTTCGACCGCCACGAGGCGCGCAACCAGCTCCACGCACTGTGCTTCGTCCTCGAAAAGCCGAGCCGCATTCGGCTGCTTGCATCTCGCTCGGGCGCGATCGCGCTCGAGGCGCAGGACATGCCGCAAGTCTGGCCAGAGCCTGCGCAATGCATCGTCCTGCCGCTGCCGGTCGATGCGGGCGACTGGCGCCTCCGGCACAAGACCACGGACCGCGGTTTCTACGAGGACGCGCAGCGTATCGCCCACGACCATGGGGCGCAGGAGGCGCTGTTCGTGCGCGAGGACGGGTTGCTGACCGAGGGCTGCGTCACCAATATCTTCGTGCGCGGCGATGACGGTGTGCTGCTGACCCCGCCCGCCAGCCTTGGCCTGTTGCCGGGCGTGTTCCGCCAGACTTTGCTCGACGAGGGCGAGGCGCGCGAGGCGGAATTGCGCATCGAGGACTTGGAAAACGGCTTCTACCTCGGCAATGCGCTGCGCCTGATGATGGACGCCAAGCTCAAGACATGACCCAGATCCCGATCCTGTTCGAAGACGGCGAAGCGCTGGTGATCGACAAACCCGCCGGGCTGCCGATCGAGCGCCCGCGCCGTGGCGGGCCAAGCCTCGAAGACCATTTCGAGGAGCTGAAGCTCGGCTTCCAGCGCCCGCCCGTGCCGGTCCACCGGATCGATACCGATACCAGCGGCTGCCTGCTGCTGGCGCGCAACCCCAAGGCATTGAAGCGGTTCGCCAAGGCATTCGAGGAACGGCTGGTCGAAAAACGCTATCTCGGCGTGCTGGCAGGCGTGCCTTCGCAAGCCGAGGGTACGATCGAACTCTCGCTCTCCAAGATCAGCAGCGCCGAGAAGGGCTGGCGCATGATCGCCGCGAAAAAGGGCAAACCGTCGATCACCCACTGGCGCATGCTGGCCGAAAAGAACGGCCATGCCTTGCTCGAATTCCGGCCCGAGACGGGCCGCACCCACCAGATTCGCGTCCATTGCGAAGCGGGGCTGGGCATGCCGCTGCTGGGCGACCCGGTCTATGGCAACGGGAAAGGCGCGCCGCGCACCATGCTGCATGCCGTTGCCATCACTATCCCGCGCGACGGCAAGCCGCCGATCACCGCCACTGCCCCGCTGCCGCAGGATTTCGCCGCTCTCGGCTTTGTCGATGGCCAGGATTGAATGGGACGCATAGCGGACAAGGCTCTCGAAATCGCGGAGGAGAAGTTCATCGCCTCCTCCGGCCCCGGCGGGCAGAACGTCAACAAGGTCGCCACTGCCGTCCAACTGCGCGTCGACGTGTGCCAGCTCGGCATGCCGCCCGAGGCTTTCGAACGGCTCAAGGAGATCGCGGGGAGCAAGTTCACCAAGGGCGGCGAAATCGTCCTCACCGCCAATGAATACCGCACCCAGGAACAGAACCGCGAGGCGGCGCGCGAACGGCTGGTCGCCCTGCTCGGCGAAGCGCTCACCCCGCCACGCAAACGCAAGAAGAGCCGCGTCAACCGCGTCGGCAAGGTCAAGCGCCTCAAGGCCAAGAAGGTGCGCGGCGAAGTGAAGGCGAACCGCGGCAAGGTCGACTGGTAGGATAACTCTTTCCTACACGAGTCGAGCCGTGCAGAAATCGAGTCAGGCCGTTTTGACGGCGAAGCCGCTGGGATTCATAAGAACCCCAGCGACCCCTTCAGATTAGAACGGCTCAGTTCTTCGGCCGACCGTTCTTATCCTTGTCGTAGGTCTCAACGATCGCAGTTTTGCTACGACGCTCAGCCTGTCGGACGGTGATGAACTGGCCGGTGCCAGCATCCCGTCCACGTTTGCCCTTTGCCATTGGATTTCTCCTAAGACATCGAGCGGACGGGCCGCTCGCCCCGAGACACCGTGCGCGCCTCGCGGCGTTCAAGGCTTGCAGGGTCGAGGGAATTGCCCGATCTCATGATTCCGACACTCAGCAGAAGAGTCCACCAGCATGAGTTCCTTCCGCTTGACTTTTCCCCGTGAATCACACAAAGGGCGCGCCGGACGGCGGTGCTCGACGCGCCGCCCTTATTATTTCGGCCCCTCGCCCGCTGTGGGCAGGCCCATCAGAAAGATCTTTAGGAACACGCCATGGCGAAGCCCGCAACCGTCAAGATCAAGCTCGTCTCGACCGCCGACACGGGCTTCTATTACGTGACCAAGAAGAATCCGCGTAACCACACGGAAAAGTTCACCTTCCGCAAGTACGATCCCGTCGCGCGCAAGCACGTCGAGTTCAAGGAAGCCAAGATCAAGTAATGCTCCGCCAAGCTGAACCGCGGGAACGAGCCGGGTTCAGTGATGGTTCAATGCTCCAAACCTAAACGCAGGAGCATGAGCATCTTGTTTTCAAAAACGAACAAACCGATCCGCGCCGCGCTGGCTTTATCGCTGGCTGCGGCGCTTCCCGCGTCCGCCATAATGGCCCCGGCACCGGCGGAAGCTGCCGCGGGCGACCTCGACAAGGCGGTTTCCGCGCTGCGCGGTATTTCCACGATGAAGGCCGATTTCATCCAGACCGACCGCACCGGCCAGACCATACGCGGCGTGATGACGCTGAAGCGCCCCGGCAAGATCCGCTTCGAATACGAGAAGGGCGTGCCCATGCTCGTCGTATCGAACGGCAAGTCGATGTATATGGTCGATTACGAGGTCAATCAGGTCCAGCGCTGGCCGATCAGCAATTCGCCGCTCGGCGCGCTGCTCGATCCGAGCCGCGACGTGAAGAAATACGGCAAGCTGGTCCCGACCAGCCACCCCGATGTGGTGAGCGTGGAGGTACGCGACACCAAGCGCCCGGAATTCGGCGTGATCACGCTGATTTTCGCGCGCGACGGCTCCGCTCCGGGCGGCCTCAGGCTGACCCACTGGGTCGCGCTGGATTCGCAGAATCACCGCACTACGGTGCGACTCGACAACCAGCGGTACGGCGTCTCCGTCGCCGACAGCGCATTCACCTTTCGTGACCCGCGCCGTTCGTCCCGTCGCCCGGGATAAACGCTTTGGCGGCGAGCGGTGGGATGTATGCGATATCCCGCCCCCCGATGTTCATTGAACAGCAATCGGGGCGCGCCTATTTTGCAATTCACGAGACGACACGAGGATGGGTTTCCCCCCTGTTGACCCCCTCGACCTGGTTCATCTCGTTCCAAGCGTGACGAACGCTCACAGGAAACCCTCGTGCCAATGCCCCCGGCACGAGGGTTTTTTTGTTTGGGCTTTGCGCTCACGCCTTCGCGTTAGCATCCTCGGCGCTATTTCTCCGCTACGCTACGGGCACCTGCGGGCGGGCAGTCGCCCTTGCCTCACCTTACGGCTCGGATAACTTCAATCCTCCCAGCCGAAGGCCTTGCGGATCACGTCGTAGATCAGGTTCTGCTCCATCACCCCGCGCACATTCTCCGCACCCGGGCCATTGGCGTAGAGCGCGACATCCTCACCGCCATGGGTTTCGGAACCGGTCGGGATCGCTGCCTGCTGATGCGCCCTGACGCCGGTTTCGGGCATCGGGCGGCCCCCTTCCGCGTCGGGCTTTATCGCTCCCGGACCAGTGCCGTAGCCGAGCGTCGTGTAGGGTTTGCCGTCGGCAGCCAGCGTAGGGCCATCGCCCGTATCGCCATCCTCGCCGCCGCCTTCGGGCGGGACGACGAGGCCGAGAATGTCGTTCCCGCGGCGCGGATAGCCGGCCATGGTGAAGACGTGGCTGTGATCGGCGGTGACGAGGATCAGCGTTTCTTCCGGATCGGTATTGTCGATCGCCCACTTGATCGCGCGGGCGAACTCGACTGCCTCTTCCAGCGCGTAACCGGCCTGCCCGGCGTGGTGGCCATGATCGATCCGCCCGCTTTCGACCATCAGGTAATAGCCCTGCGGGTCGCTGCCCAGCCTGCCGATGGCCGTAGCGGTCATGTCGGTCAGCGTGGGTTCGCTACTGTCGGCGGCGCGATCGACCACATAGGTCATGTGGCTGGGCGAGAAGAGGCCGAACAGCGGCTTTCCGACAGGCGCGGCATTCATCTCGGCAGCGGTGGTGACGAAGCTGCCCCCGGTTGCCGTCGACCAGTCGCGAGGAAGGTCCGCACCATCGTCGAGCCTGTGGCCTCCCTTCGCCTTGCCGAAGAAAGCCGCGCTGCCGCCGCCAAGGGCAACATCGAACGGCGTGGCCATCAGTTGCCGGGCGATATCCGTGCAGCCGAGGCCGCGCTGGTCTTCCGGAATTTCGGCATCGTTTTCCCAGTCGCGATTGACGCTGCGCGCATAGACCGCAGCGGGCGTCGCATGAGTAATCCGCGCCGTGCTGACGATGCCAAGGGCCTTGCCGTGTTCCCGCGCCTCTTCGCTCACCAGCGGCAGTTCATGCCCCTGCCCCGACCGGCAATCGCCATTGATCGCGACCGGGGCGTAGCCGATCATGCCGATATTGGTCTTCACGCCGGTATTCATCGCGCTCGCCGTGCCCGCGCTGTCGGGCACCTGCGCATTGCTGTTGTAGGTCTTGACCAGCGCGAGGTGCTCGAAGGTCTCGAACGGCAGAACATATTCCTCGCCCGTCTGGCCCAGCTTCTGGCCGGCATAGATCCGCGCGGCCGTGACGGTCGATACGCCCATGCCGTCCCCGATGAAGAGGATAACGTTCTTCGCCCGCTTCTCGCCAGGGACGGGAGCGGCTGCCGCCTGCGGGGCATCCTGCGCCACACTGGCAGTGCACCCGCCAAGCGCCAGCGTCGCGGCGCAGGTGGCAAGGCAGAAAGAACGGAAAGTCATGCGGTATCTCCCGATAGAAACTGGTCAGCCCGTATATCAGCGCCGCAAAAGACGAAAGCGTGACGCTTGCGGGAAAAGGGACGCTCGCCTACCTCGCTGCCCATGGTCACCATTGCTACCTGGAACATCAATTCCGTCCGCCTGCGCATGCCGATCGTCGAGCGCTTCATCGAGGAACAGGCGCCCGATGTGCTGTGCCTGCAGGAGATCAAGTGCCAGGAGCACCAGTTCCCCTATGACGCCTTCCGCGCGCTGGGTTACGAGCATTTCGCGATCCACGGCCAGAAGGGCTATCACGGGGTGGCGACGGTTTCGAAGACGCCACTGAAGGAGTTTTCACGCCATGACTGGCAGGACAATGGCGAAGCGCGCCATGTCGGCGTCGAACTGACCGAGCATCAAGGCATGATCGTCGAGAATGTCTATGTCCCTGCCGGGGGCGACGAGCCCGACCGCGAGGTGAATCCCAAATTCGGCCAGAAGCTCGACTTCCTCGAACGCATGACGCGCTGGGCCGATGCCGTCGACCGGCCGACACTGATCGTTGGCGATTTCAACATCGCCCCGCTCGAAAGCGACGTGTGGAGCCACAAGCAATTGCTCAAGGTCGTCAGCCACACGCCGGTCGAGGTGGAAAGCCTGCAGCGCTTCATGGATGCGCATGGCTGGTCCGATATCGGGCGCGAACACATCGAGGCGCCCGAACGCTATTACAGCTGGTGGAGCTACCGCTCGAAGGACTGGAAGGCGAACGATCGCGGCCGCCGCCTCGACCATATGTGGGCGAGCCCGGAACTGGCGAAACAGGCCACTGCGCATTCGGTCCACGAATATGCGCGCGACTGGGAAAAACCGTCGGACCATGTGCCGCTGGTGACGGAGTTCACGCTCTGAACGCAGCTTCGCCTTCCCGCCGCGCGGCGCAGGCGGTGGATGCGCTGCGCCATGGCTGGCCGCTCGCCATCGACGGCGCGCCGCTGCTCCAGCCGGTCGAGACGGCATTCGGTGACTTGTCCGGGGAAGCGATGCTGGTGTCCGCCACGCGCGCGGTCACGCTGAAGCTCGCCAACCAGCGCGAGGCGGCAGTCCCGCGCCAGCCGGTGCTGATGCGGGGCGCGGAACGCTTCGACCTTTCGTCGGCGCTCGCCGTGGCCGACCCGGCGCTCGATATGCAGAACCCGCTGAAGGGGCCGTTCAAGGCGCTTCCGCTGGCATGGGAGGAACAGGCCCGCGCCGCGCTGGAGCTGGCGCGAATGGCGGGTGTGCTGCCCGCCTTTCTGGTCGATCCGCAGGGGGCGGGCGAAGCGGTCGCGCTCGAAGCGGGAGATGTCGCCGCTTTTGCAGATGCCTCGCGCCTCCAGATTGCCTCGCGCGCCAGGCTGCCCGTCATCGCCGCGCAGGACGCGCGCATCGTCGCCTTCCGCAGTCCCGACGATACGCGCGAACATGTCGCGCTGATCATCGGCGAACAGATGGCCGACCGCGCTCCGCTGGTCAGGCTGCATTCGGAATGTCTTACCGGCGACGTGCTGGGCAGCCTCAAATGCGATTGCGGGCCGCAACTCGACGCCGCGCTGCACGCCATGGCGGAAGAAGCGGGGAAAGGCGGCTGGGGCGTACTGCTCTATATGCGGCAGGAAGGGCGCGGCATCGGCATCATCAACAAGCTGCGCGCCTATCGCCTGCAGGATCAGGGATTCGACACGGTCGATGCCAATACACGGCTGGGCCTGCCCGACGAGGCCCGCGACTTTCCGACCGCCGCCCGCATGCTCGCCCTGCTGGGCGTCCGCGCGATCCGGCTGATGACGAACAATCCGGCTAAGGTCGCGGCGCTTGAGGCCGAGGGTGTGACCGTGGCCGAGCGCGTGCCGCATGCGCTGCCCGACAACCCGCATAATGCCCGCTATCTCGCCACCAAGCGCGACCGGTCGGGACATCTGCTGTGAGCGCGATCGCGATCCGCCCCGAGGCGGCTGGCGATGTTGCCGCCATTTTCGCGCTGACCGAGGCGGCGTTTCGCGACATGCCTTTCAGCGATGGCGACGAGCAGCACCTGGTTGATCGCCTGCGGGCGGATGGCGACTTGTCGCTCTCGCTGGTGGCGGAGGATGCGACGCGGATCGTCGGCCATATCGCCTTCTCGCCGGTCACGATCTCCGACGGCAGCGCAGGGTGGTACGGGCTGGGTCCGGTCAGCGTGTGGCCGCAGCTTCACGGGCAGGGCATCGGCTCTGCCCTGATCAAGCGGGGTATTGCCGATATTCGCGAGCTGGGCGGCAAGGGTATCGTGTTACTCGGCAGTCCGGAATATTATGCCCGCTTCGGGTTCGAACACGATCCCGCCTTGCGATATCCCGGCCCGCCGGCGAAATATTTCCAGCGTCTGGTGCTGGATGGAGCGTCGCCCGTCGGCGAGGTGAGCTATGCGCCCGCCTTCACCGCGTCTCGAACGCCCTGATACCGCTGCCCAGCCGGTTGTTTTCCATCACCAGCGCATCGCCCGTCCAGTCGGCGACGAAAGCGGGGCTGCGCGACAGGCCGGGCACCAGGCGCGCCTCGTTATCGGCAATGACCAGCCCGTCCGCGCTGTAATTCGCGCCTTCCGCGCCGATGGCGATCATGGTCGACCAGTTTTCCTTGTCGCGCCCCTGGACGAACCAGTTGCGCCGGATCGCGCCGGTCCCGCCATTGGGCAGGTCGATCAGGTAATTCGTGCCGTGGCCGTTGGAATCGTCGAAGCTGCAATCCTCAATCACCACGCGCGCAGTGCGCGACTTCAGGTAATGTCCGCCCGTCCCCTGTTCGAACCGGCTGCGAGTAACCGTGAGGCTGCCGTAATCGCCGACATAGATCGAATGCGCGCAACCCGCGGAGTTCTCGCAGGTGCCCAGCCGGGTGAAGGTCGATTTGTCGATCACCAGCTCGCTATCGACGCCATTGGCGGTGAGGATACCCTGCTGGCTGTCGCGGAACCAGCTTTGCGATACGCGCAGCGGGCCCTGTTCCAGCCGGATACCCGCGCCATTGCCGTCCTCGACCGCGAGATCGGCGAAGACCAGCCCGTCGACACTTGCGCCGCGCCCGCGCAGCACCAGCGCCGCCTTGCCCTCACAGGCCCGGCCGCCGAGCAACGCCGTGCCCGGTTCTGCCGCGCGGAAATGGACCACGCCCTCGCTCTGGACCGCGCAGTCGTTCCAATTGCCTGCGGCGATGACGATCGTGCCTTCGCGGTTACCGATCGCGTCGACCGCGTCCTGCAGCGAGCCGTAGCCGCGCCCGGTTTCGGCGATGGTGAAGCTGGCCGCGCGACCGCCCTGCGCCAGCAATGCGGCCAGCGGGATCGCGCAGACGGCAGCCACGCCGATGAGGGCGAGTAGCCAGCGCGGCAGGCGCGAAGCCGGAGACACAAAAGGCGAAACCATCGCTTTTGCATAGGTCCTGATGGTTAACATCGCGATAAACCCTGCCCTAAAGGTGGTCGCGCTAGTCTTCGCCACCCCAACGCCAGCGCCATCCGCCGCGCGTCTTGATGGCGGTCATATAGAACAGCGCGGCGGTCGCGGGAACGATCAATCCGGCTGCTGCGATCATGCCGACTTCTTCGTCCCACATCACCAGCAGGCCGCCAAGCAGGAAGACCAGCATATAGCCGCCAAGTAGCGCCCACCCCTGCCAGGCGATCGGCAGACCCGCGCCATAGCCGTAGCGCTTCGGTTCGAACCAGGCGTCGTCGTCCTTCATTCCGCATCCTTCACAGGTCGCCCGCGTTTGGGCGGTTTGGTCACCGGCACATCGATCCCGCGCTCCGCCAGCGCCTCGCGCACCAGCATCTCGATCTGGGCGTTCGCGCTGCGCAGTTCCGCTGCGGCCAGCCGCTCGACCGCGGCGTGGACTGCCGGGTCGAGGCGCAGGGCGAAGGCTTTCTTGGTCATCGGGCCGGTTCCGCGCGCTCGCCTATTGGTACAGCGTGCCCGCATTCACGACCGGGTGAACATCCTTCTCGCCGCAGAGCACGACCATGAGGTTGCTGACCATTGCCGCGCGGCGTTCGTCATCGAGTTCGACGATATTGTCCTGGCTGAGCTTGGTCAGCGCATCCTCGACCATGCCGACCGCGCCGAGCACGATCTTGGCGCGCGCGGCGATGATGGCATCGGCCTGCTGGCGCTTGAGCATCGCGCTGGCGATCTCGCTCGCATAGGCGAGGTGGGTGAGGCCCGCCTCGTCGACCAGGATACCGGCGACCTTGAGCCGGTCGTTCAGCTCCTCCAGCAACTCGCGATTGATCACGTCGGCGCTGCCGCGCAGCGTGACTTCCTCGTTCTCGAAGTCGTCATAGGGATGGCGCGAACCGACCGTGCGCAACCCAGCCTCGATCTGGATGTTCACGAATTCCTTGTAGTCGTCGACATCGAAGCTCGCCTGCGCAGTATCCGACACGCGCCACACGACGTTGCAGGCGATCTCGATCGGATTGCCCCGCAGATCGTTGATCTTCACGCGTTCGGAATGGATGTTGTGCGCACGGACCGAAATCTTGTTCTTGCCCATCCATGGCCACACCCAGCGCAGCCCTTCGCGCCGCTCGGTCCCGCGATATTCGCCGAACAGGGTGATGACCGCCGCCTGGTTCGGCTGGATCATGAAGAACCCCGCCGACAAAAAGGCGAGCACCAGCAGCGGCAATACGATCAGGCCGACGAAGCCGAGCTTCATCGCCTTGGTTGCGCCATAGGGCGGGACATTGCCCGCGACGTTCCAGACCACCAGCACCAGCAGCGCGAGGATCAGCAGCAGCATGGGATAGCCGCTGAAGCTGGACCCCGCCCGTTCGGTACTGGTGTTCATCCCCTTGAGTTCGACGGACATGACGAATCGCTCCTTCGATATAATTATGATATCATATTTATATCAGAGCAGGAGACGGGTCAATGCCGGGCGATCGTGCGCAGGAACTGCTCTCCGTAAGCTTCCAGTTTCTTGGCGCCGATCCCCGGCAATCGGCCCAGTTGCGCGAGCGTCGCGGGCCGGGCGACGGTCATTTCGCGCAGGGTGGAATCGTGGAAGATGACATAGGGCGGGACCTGCGCCTCTTCGGCGATTTCCTTGCGCAGCCCCCGCAGGGCCTCGAACAGCGGATCGCCCACGGGATTGGGCGTGGTGTCCCCGCGCCGTCCACGCTGGCGCTTGGGCGGGACGACGATCTCCACTGCGCTCTCGCCCTTGAGGATCGCGCGCGCCGATCCGCCCAGCGCAAGCCCGCCATGTTCGGTCGCGACGAGGTCGCCCCGCGCCTGCAAGGCTCTCGACAGCGGCTGGAGCAAGCGCGCGTCCTCACCTTCGACGATGCCGAATACGCTCAACCGGTCGTGCCCGCGCTGCCGCACGCGCTCGTCCTCGCTACCGGTCAGCACCTTCTGCAAATGGCCCATGCCGAAGCTCTGGCCCGTCCGGTACACCGCCGAGAGCAGCTTGCGGGCGAGTTCGGTGACATCGCTGACGCCCACGGGTTCGAGACAGTTGTCGCAATTGCCGCAGGTCTCGGGCGGGTGCTCGCCGAAATGCCTGAGCAACACCGCGCGGCGGCATTGTGCCGTTTCGACCAGCCCCGCGAGCGCATCGAGCCGTGCCCGTTCGGCATTGCGCCGCCCCTCCTCGATCTCGGCCAGCCGCTGGCGCGCGGTGACGAAGTCGCCTGCGCCCCAGAACATGACCGCCTGCGAGGGGTCCCCGTCGCGGCCCGCGCGACCCGTTTCCTGATAATAGGCCTCGATCGACTTGGGCACGCCGACATGGGCGACGAAGCGCACATCGGGCTTGTCGATCCCCATGCCGAAGGCGACCGTGGCGACGATCACCATATCCTCCGACGCCACGAAGGCGGCCTGATTAGCGCTCCGCGTCTGGGCATCGAGGCCTGCGTGATAGGGCAGCACAGGCCTTCCCGTGGCCGAGGCAAGCTTGTCGGCAAGATCTTCCACCTTGCGCCGCGTCTGCGCATAGACGATCCCCGGCCCGGGCTCGCTCGCCATGAGATTGGTCAGCTGGCGCACCGGATTGTCGCGGTGGCGGATCGCGTAGCGGATATTGGGCCGGTCGAACCCGGCGAGTACCAGGCCGTCCTCCGGAATCCCGAGCTGCGCCATCACGTCGCCGCGGGTCTGCCTGTCCGCCGTGGCGGTGAGGGCGAGACGCGGGACCTGCGGGAAGGCATCCATAAGCCCGCGCAGCATGCGATAGTCCGGGCGGAAATCATGGCCCCATTCGGACACGCAATGCGCCTCGTCGATGGCGAAGAGGCACAGCGGCGCGGCGCTCAGGAACTCGCGAAAGGCGGGCTGGCTGGCGCGTTCCGGCGCGACATAGAGCAGGTCCAGCTCACCCGCGCGAAAGGCGTCCTGCGTCTCGCGCCAGTCGGCATCGGCGCTGGTCAGCGTGGCCGCGCGGATGCCGTTGGCCCGCGCGCTGCGCAGCTGGTCATGCATCAGCGCGATCAGCGGGCTGATGACCACGCAGGTGCCATCCAGCATGACCGCGGGCAGCTGATAGGTCAGCGACTTGCCCGCACCGGTGGGCATCACGGCAAGAGTCGATTCGCCAGCCAGAACGCGCGTGACGACGTCTTCCTGCCGTCCGCGAAAGCCATCGAAACCGAAGACGTCTTTCAAAGACCGATATGCACCTGCGATCCCGCTCATCGGGGCCTGATGCCAGACGCGCGGGCGAGTGCAACAGGCTCACCGCGATTTTCCCCTTGCCCCGCATGTGGCGCTTGCGCTTTACCGGCAGCGAGATTTGCCAAGCAGGAGAGACTGAACATGAAATTTCGTATTGCCGTAACGGCCGCCGCATCGCTCGCCCTTGCCGCATGCGGCAGCACCGAAGACGCCTCGACCGAAGCCGAGGCCGATACGGTCGAAATCCCCGCCGACGAGGCGCTGAACGGTGTCGAGGAAACGCCCGTCGAAGATCCTTCGGCCAATGTCGAAGCCGCCGAGCCCGACGAAGCGGCCATGACCGAAGAAGCGCAGATCCAGGAAGCGGGCGACAGTGCCGCCGATACCGCAGCCGCCGCCATGGACGCGATGGCCGAAGACGCCGGCAACTGATCGGCCAGCGGGCGGGCCGGTGGCTCGCCCGCGCCCAGCCGCGCCGTAGCGTCCTTTGCCCGGCGCGCGAGTGCGCCTAGCTTCCGCATCCATGATCCGACTCGCTCCCCTTGTCGTCGCGCTCGCCGCGCTGTCCGCCTGTTCCGGATATGAGGACGACGAACCCGTCGAAGCGGTATCGCAAAGCGAGGCCCAGGCGCTCGACGATGCCGCCGAGATGATCGAACAGCGGCGCCTGCCCGACGGCGCGTTTCCAGCCGAGGGAGAAGACACATCCGCCGAAGGGGCGATGCCTGCGGACGCAGCGCCGCGCGAATCGGGCGGACCGGAGAGGATGGAGCTTCCCGATGAGTGACAGCGTCAATCCCGGCATGGATTCCGATATTTTCGACCAGTTCCTCGAACAGCTTGAGCGTTATGTGCGCGAACGGCTGATCCCGGCGGAACAGGACGTCATCGCCAACGACAAAATCCCCGACGAAATCGTCGCCGAAATGAAGGAAATGGGCCTGTTCGGCCTGACCGTGCCCGAGGAGTATGGCGGTGCGGAGCTCAACTGCACACAATATGCCAAGGTCGTGAAGACCATGGCCTATGCCGCGCCTGCCTATCGTTCGATCTTCTCGATCAATGTCGGCATGTTCAATTCCGCGATCAAGAATGGCGGGACCGACGCGCAGAAAGCCGAATGGTGGCCGAAAATCGCCGGGGGCGCGATCGCCTGTTTCGGCCTGACCGAGCCCGGTTCGGGCAGCGACAGTGCGGCAATGGCCACCACCGCCAAGCCCGACCCGGACGGCAATGGCTGGATCCTCAACGGCACCAAGCGCTACATCACCAATGCGCCGCATGCCGATGTCGGCCTGATCATGGCCCGCACCGAGAAGGATGCGCTGCCCAAGAACGCGCATGTCAGCGCCTTCATCGTGCCGATGGACACGCCGGGCGTATCGACCGGCAGCCCGGACGAGAAGATGGGCCAGTCGGGCAGCCATATCTCCGACGTCATGCTCGACGATGTGCATGTGCCGGGTGACGCGCTGCTCGGCGGGGAGACCGGCAAGGGCTTCCGCTTCGCCATGATGAGCCTCGACAACGGGCGCATCTCGGTCGGCGCGGCCAGCACCGGCTATGCCCGCCGCGCGCTCGACAGCGCGATCAGATATGCCAACGAACGGCAGGCATTCGGTGAACCGATCGCCAATTTCCAGCTGATCCAGCAGATGCTGGCCGATAGCTGGACCGAGATCTACGCCGCCGAAGCGATGATGGCCGATGTCACCGCGCGGGTCGACCGGGGCGAGAACACGGTCAAGCATGCCGCCGCCTTCAAGGTCTTCGCCTCTGAAATGTGCGGCCGCGTGGTCGACCGGGTGGTGCAGATCTATGGCGGCGCGGGCTATCTCGCGGAATACGATGCCGAGCGCTTCTTCCGCGATGCGCGCATCTACCGCATCTACGAAGGCACGACGCAGATCCTCCAGCTGCAGATCGCCAAACACATGCTGCGCGATTACGCGGCGGGGCTGTGATTTTCTCGCCTGACGGCTCGGCTGTGCCATCCCACGCCCCCTCCCGGCCACCCATAGAATACCGTGCCGTGGGTGGCCGGGAGGGGGCGTGGGATGGCACAGCCAGGGTTGGACGGAGGTCCAACCCGCACGCTACCAAGAATCCCAATGTATAACCTCCTCGACGGCCTGAGCATCATCGAAGCCTCCAGCTTCGTCGCCTCGCCCACCGCGGGACTCTATTGCGCACAGATGGGGGCCGAAGTGATCCGCGTCGATCACAAGGCGGGCGGGCTCGACTACGACCGCTACATGCTCACGAAAGAGGGGCGCTCGCTCAGCTGGGAAAACCTCAACCGGGCGAAGAAGTCGGTCGCGCTCGATCTGCGCAGCGGCGAAGGGCGCGAACTGCTGGTCGAACTTGCCGCCAGGACCGGCAATCTCATCACCAACCTGCCCGAAAAGAGCTTCCTGTCGCATGACGCCATTGCGGCGAAACGCCCGGACCTCGTCAGCGTGCGCATCATGGGCTGGCACGACGGCAGGCAGGCGATGGATTTCACCGTCAATGCCGCCAGCGGCTATCCGCTGATGTGCGGCCCCGAAGACTGGGACGTGGCAAGCGCACCGCCGGTCAACCAGGTGCTGCCCGCATGGGATTTCGTCACCGGGGCCTATTGCGCCTTCGCACTGCTCGCGGGGCTGCGCCACCGTGACGCCAGTGGCGAAGGCAGCGCAATCCGCGTCCCGCTCGGTGACGTCGCTATTGGAACCATGGCGAATAGCGGGGCGATGGCGGAAATGCTCTATCGCGGGGCCGATCGCCAACGGCTCGGCAATGCCATCTGGGGCGCTTTCGGGCGCGACTTCCGCAGCCGCGACGGTGTGCGTTTCATGGTCGCCGCACTGACGTCAAAGCAGTGGAATGGCCTCGTCGCAGCTTTCGATCTGGCAAGCGAGATCGCCGTGCTGGAAAATGAGCTGGGCGTGCGCTTTGCCGATGGAGACAGCCCGCGCTTCGAAAATCGCCACCGCCTGTTCGACCTGTTCCAGAGCAGGGCAGAAGCGATGGACTGGGCGGAGCTTTCCACACGCCTCGCCGAACAGGGCACGACCTTCGAACGCTATCGCACCATGTACGAGGCCGCCAGGGATGCCGAACTGGTCGCGGACAATCCGCTGTTCGGCCCCTCGCCCGCCAATCCCAGCGGCTTCGATTATCCGGCAACGCGCAGCTTCGCCAATATCCCCGGGCGCGCGGCGGGCGATCCCGCCCCCGCCCCATATCTCGGCCAGCATACCGAGGAAGTGCTCGCCGAGCGACTGGGCCTCTCGTCCGGCGCGATCGGCGCGCTCGTGGATCGCGGTGTGGCGCGCCTGTCGGACGCGAATTGAATGCTGTCCTACCGCGGCCGCACTATGCCATGGTTCGGGCGTGACCCGCGCCACGCCTCTTTTGCGTACCCGCACTGGCAGTCCTGCATGGAAAGCCGTTCCGCCACCAGGACTCCGTCAACTCCGTCAATCTCATTCAGCCTCGGATAGTAATTTATGAACCAAACCGCATCCCGCCGAGTTGCGATCTGCTCGCCGCTCCGCACGCCTGTCGGGAGTTTCCTCGGCACGCTGGCCCCCATCGAAGCGGGTAAGCTGGGCGCGATCATCATCAAGGCACTGGTCGAGCGTAGCGGGATCGATCCCACCCGCGTCGATGACGTCGTTTTCAGCCAGGGCTATGGCAGCGGCGAAGCGCCCGCCATCGGCCACTGGAGCTGGCTTGCCGCAGGGTATCCGGAGGAAGTGCCCGGCTTCCAGCTCGACCGCCGCTGCGGTTCCGGCCTGCAGGCCGTCGCGACGGCAGCGATGATGGTCCAGACCGGCGTGGCCGACTGCGTGCTTGCCGGCGGGGTCGAGAGCATGTCGAATGTCGAGCACTACACGACCAAGGCCCGCCATGGCTCGCGTCTCGGCGATATCCAGCTATGGGACCGGCTGACGCGCGGCCGCCTGATGAGCCAGCCGATCGAACGCTATGGCATCATCACCGGCATGATCGAGACGGCGGAAAACCTCGCGAAAGATTACGGCATCACTCGCGACGAGGCCGACGCCTTTGCCGTGCGCAGCCATCAGAACGCCGCACACGCCTGGGAAGACGGCAAGTTCGACGAGCAACTCGTTCCCGTCGAAATCCCCCAGCGCAGAGGCGATCCGGTCGTCTTCGCGAAGGACGAGGGCTTCCGCGCCGATGCCAGCATGGAAACGCTGGGTGCCCTGCGCGCCATCGACCTAAAGCGCGATGCGGACGCCATCGTGACGGCAGGCAATGCCAGCCAGCAGAACGACGCCGCGGCGGCCTGCCTCGTCGTGGCGGAGGACAAGGTCGAGGAACTCGGCCTCGAACCGATCCTGTGGTTCCATTCGTGGAGCGCGGCAGGCTGCGATCCCAGCCGCATGGGCATCGGCCCCGTCCCGGCGGTCGAGCGTCTGTTCGCCCGTAGTGGAATGGGCTGGGACGATATCGGCCTGATCGAGCTCAACGAAGCCTTCGCCCCGCAGGCGCTGGCGGTAATGAAGGGCTGGGGTTTCGCGGAGGACGACAGCCGCCGCGAAATCGTCAACGTCAACGGCTCGGGCATTTCGCTCGGCCACCCGATCGGCGCGACCGGCATCCGCATCCTCGCCGACATGGCGCATGAAATGCAGCGGCGCGAAGTGCGCTATGGCCTTGAGACCATGTGCATCGGCGGCGGGCAGGGCATGGCCGCCATATTCGAGAGGGCCGCCTGATGGCCGACTGGTCGAACTGGATCGGGCGCGAGACGCGCTCCGCCGACCGGCTGGACCCGGCACTGGCGGCGCGCTGGTGCGCCACATTCGATCGCGATGCGCCAACGGGCGAGGCGATGCCGCAGGGTATTCACCTGTGCCTGTGCACGCCCGAAGCGCGCACCGCACAGCTGGGGCCCGACGGCCATCCGCTGCGCGAGGACGACCCGGCCAGCTTCCTGCCGCCGATTCCCCTCCCGCGACGGATGTGGGCATCGAGCGCGATCAGCTTCCATGCTCCGATCGCTATCGGCGCCACGGTCGAGCGCGTCAGCCGGGTCGCGTCGATCACTCCCAAATCGGGCAGTCGGGGGGAGATGGTCTTTGTCGAGATCGATCACGAGACCAGCGCCGATGGCACGCTGGCCGTGGCCGAGCGACAGACGGCAGTCTATCTCGAGGCGCTGGCCACCGACGCGCCCCTGTCGCCGCCCGAGCCGGGTGAAGGCACCTTCGATGCTTCGGCATGGGACACGCATCGCGAGCTGCTGCCCGACGAACGGCTGCTGTTCCGCTATTCGGCGCTCACCTTCAACACACACCGCATCCACTACGACGCGCCCTATGCCCGCGAGGTCGAGCGTTATCGCGGCCTGGTCGTCCACGGCCCACTGACAGCGAGCCTGTTGCTGCAACTCGCTGCCGAGGCGGTCGGCGAAAACCGCCTGACCAGCTTCAGCTTCCGAGGCGTGAGTCCGGCCATCGCTGGCGAGCCGCTACATCTCGTCATGCGCGGCGAAGGTGAGGCAATCGAACTTGGCGCCTTTGCCGGTGACGGGCGGCAGGTGACGAAGGCTTCCGCCAGCCTCGCCTAGTCCAGCGGATAGTCCGCGATAGGGTCGAGGACGGAATAGCGTTCCGCCTTCGGCTCTCGCCCCAGTTGGGGGAAGTCGATCTCGGGCGGGGCGACATGCATATCGGGCAACCGGTCGAGCAGGTCGCGCACCAGCGTCAGCCGCCCGCGCTTCTGGTCGTTGAAATCGACCAGCGTCCACGGTGCCCATTCGGTGTTCGTCGCCGCCAGCATGGCCTCGCGCGCCTCGGTATAGGCATCGTATTTGTCCCGCGCGGCGAGATCGATCGGCGAAAGCTTCCAGCGCTTGAGCGGATCGTCGAGCCGCTCGCGCAGGCGCTCCTCCTGCTGCGCCTGATCGGTGGTCAGCCAGTATTTGAACAGCAGGATACCATCATCGACCAGCATCCGCTCGAAGGCCGGCGCCTGTTTCAGGAACAGCGCGATCTGCGCCTCATCGGCATAACCCATGACCTTCTCGACCCCGGCACGATTGTACCAGCTGCGGTCGAATAGCACGATTTCGCCCGCCGCGGGCAAGTGATCGATATAGCGCTGGAAATACCACTGCCCCTGTTCCGCTTCGGTCGGCTTGGAGAGGGCGACGATGTGGCATTGGCGCGGATTGAGCGTTTCGGAAACGGCGCGGATCGCCCCGCCCTTGCCGGCTGTATCGCGCCCCTCGAACAGCACCACGATTCGCTGCCCGGTCGTACGCGCCCAGCGAGCCATGCCGACGAGCTCCTCCCGCATCGGTTCGAGCGCGTCTTCGTAATCATCCTTTTTCATGCATCCCCCGTCCGGCATTTGAATAGCAGCCGGATTAGTAGTATCATTGGCAACGATATGGCTACACTCGCAGAACCCGAACAGGACTTTAGCCGCCTCCCCGAGCTTCCGGCAGAAGTTTTTACCGCACCGCTGAAAAAGCCCGGACATGTCGGTGACGACTGGCTCGAACCCAAGCAGACCGAATATTCGTCGGAAGACGACGCGATTTGGAACGACCTGTTCGAACGGCAGATGGGTGTGCTTCCCGGACGGGCGGCAAGCGCTTTCATGGCGGGCCTGCAGAAGCTCAATCTCAATCGCGGGGGCGTGCCCGAATTCGGCAAGCTTTCCGAAGATCTCGATGCGCTGACCGGCTGGAGCGTGGTGCCGGTGCCCATGCTGATCCCCGATCACGTGTTCTTCTGGCACCTCGCCAACCGACGCTTCCCTGCGGGCAATTTCATCCGCACGCGCGAAACCTTCGACTACATCCAGGAGCCCGACGTCTTCCACGACGTTTTCGGCCACGTGCCGATGCTGACCGACCCGGTCTATGCCGATTACATGCAGGAATATGGCCGCGCCGGGTGGAAGGCGATGCGCTACAACCGCTTGAAGGCGCTCGGCTCGCTCTATTGGTACACGGTCGAATTCGGGCTGATCGAGGAAGCGGACGGCATCAAGGCCTATGGCGCGGGCATCCTCTCCGGCCCCACCGAAGTCGTCTATGCGACCGAGGCCGAGAGCCCCAACCGCATCATGCTCAATGTCGATCGGGTGATGCGCACCGATTACGTCATCAGCGACCTGCAACCGACCTATTTCGTGATCGAAAGCTTCGAAAATCTCTATCGCCAGACGGTCGAGCGCGATTTCGACAAGCTCTATCGCAATCTCGGCCCCGGCTTCACCTATGCCAATACGGCGGTGATCGATGTCGATTACGTGGTGAACCGCGGCACGCTCGAATACACGCTGCGCGGTGGGCGAGGTTCGGGGGCCAGGCCGGTCTGAGGCGAAAATAAAACGGCCCGGAATCGCTTCCGGGCCGCTTCGCTTGATCGTCCGAAAAGGACTTACATGGGGTCGGCAGCGTCTTCCGCGCCTTCGTCCATGATTTCGCCCTGTTCTTCCATGGCGTCTGCCCGATCTTCGGCAGCATCGGTGATGGCATCCGATTCGGCATCGCTCATGGTGCCGGCGTCTTCCATAGCATCGACCTGTTCGTTGATGGCTTCGGCCTGCTGTTCGCCGGCGTCTTCCATCGCGTTTTCGTTCGGGCCGTCGCAAGCGGCGAGGCCGAGGCTGAGAGCGGTAGCCGAAACGACGAGCGTAGCTTTGGTGAATTTCATTCCATATCCCCTTGGGCCTTGTGGTTGCGCCGCAGAGACGACGCTACGATACGCCGCCAGTTCGAAATGCGGCGAGAATGTGATGAACGGGCGGATTGCGGCTGGGTTCCCGCTTTTCCCGGCGGTCCATGCAAAACGGCCCGGGATCGCTCCCGGGCCGTGTCGTTTTTCAGGTGAAGAGCGTCTTAGTTGACGGCTTCTTCCAGATCTTCGGTCATTGCATCGGTGTCGCCTTCGGCAGCATCTTCGATGTCGTCGGCCTGCGCTTCCATGGCGTCGGCTTCTTCGTCGGTGATTTCACCGGCGTCTTCCATGGCATCGGCCTGGTCTTCGATCGCTTCCGCCTGTTCTTCGGCGGCTTCTTCGGCCGGGCTATCGCAAGCGGCAACGCCAAGGCTGAGAGCAGCGGCCAAAGCGACGATGGTCAACTTGTTGAAGTTCATGATTTTCCCCTTTGTATTCGAGGCGCGGACCACCCGCGCCCCATAGTGAAAGATTGAAGAGTTTCAGTGAAGAACGCGGTTAGCGATAGGCCCGCTGCCGGAAGAGGTTGAACAACCCGATCGACACGATCGAGCCGAGCACCGACCACAACAGGGCGATGCCACTGACCGTCCCGAAAATCGCGCCATTGCCTGCGATCAGCCCGGTCACCAGCGATCCGAGAACGCCGATCAGCGCATTCGCGAGGATGCTGCGACTATCCTCGATACGCAGGATGATCGTTGCCAGCCAGCCGAGAAGGGCACCCACGACAATCAGGATCAAAAGGCCCATTGGTGTCTACCTTTGCGTTCCACTCGAAAGGAAGAAACCCGAGCGCAAACAAAGGTTCCGCCACGGCTAAAGAATTATGGCCGCAGTAAGGCGCAATTGTGCAACACCGGTCACGCGAAAGTGAGCCAGGCGAGGGCCGCCGAGCCAGCAATTATGCGATACCAGGCAAAGGGCGTGAAACCGCTGCGGCTGACGAATGCCACGAAGGCGCGGATCACGAACAGCGCGACGATGAAGCTGACGACAAAGCCGATCGCGATCTCGTCCCAGCCGACGCGCGTCGCGCCCGCCATCAGCTCGTCGTATTTGGTCACCATTTCGAGCGTGCTTGCCCCGATCATGGTGGGCACGGCGAGGAAGAAGGAAAACTCCGCCGCGGTCTTGCGATTGATGCCCATGGCGAGTGCGCCCATGATCGTCGCGCCCGAGCGGCTGACGCCGGGAATCATGGCGAGACACTGGGCGAAACCGACGCCGATCACCTTGGACATCGGAAGATCTGCCACCCCCTGACCATCCTCGCGAGGATTGGCCAGGCGTTCGATGATGATGATCGCGATGCCGCCCGCGATCAGCGCCCATGGGACGATACCGGGATTGCCGAGCATCGCTTCGAAATATTCGTACAGCGTAAAGCCGATCACCGCACTGGGCAGGAAGCCCAACAGGATGTTGCGCGCAAACATCAGGCCTTCGCGCTCACCCTTCAGCACGCCCATCCCGGCCGACCAGAACGTACCCCAGTACTGATAGACCACCGCGAGAATCGCGCCAAGCTGGATCACGACATTGAACATCGCCCATTCGTTTGGATCCGCGCCCGATAGCTCGGTGGCGAGGATCAGGTGCCCGGTCGAGGAGACGGGAATGAATTCGGTGAGCCCCTCGACGATGCCGAGGAATATCGCGGTCAGGTAATCGTTCATGCGCTGGCGTAAATGAAGCAAGGGCGGAGCAAGTCAAGCGACCTGCTCCGCCCTCGAAGATTTTAGCGGCGGATTGCCCTTACCAGATGCGGATACGCTCTTCCGGCGGCAGGTAGAGGTCATCGTCCGCGGTCACGCCGAAGGCTTCGTACCATTCGTCCATGTTCCGCACGATGCCGTTTACGCGATACTGTTCGGGGCTGTGGGGATCGGTACGCAGCCGCTGGCGGGCAGCATCCTCGCGCTGTTGCGAGCGCCACACCTGCGCCCAGCCGAGGAAGAAGCGCTGATCGCCGGTCAGACCGTCGATGACCGTATCCTCCTGCCCGTTCAGCGACAGTTTGTAGGCGCGATAGGCAAGGCTCAATCCGCCGAGATCGCCAATATTCTCACCCAGCGTCAGCCGACCGTTCACACAGGTTTCGCCATCGTCGAGCGGGCAGAAGCCTTCATACTGACCGACCAGTGCATTGCCGAGCTTATCGAAAGCGGCGCGATCGGCATCGGTCCACCAGTTGCGCAGCTTGCCCGTGGCATCCGACTTCGAGCCCTGATCGTCGAAGCCGTGGCCCATCTCATGGCCGATCACCGCGCCGATACCGCCATAATTCACCGCATCGTCGGCGGTGATGCCGAAGAAGGGCTGCTGCAGGATCGCGGCCGGGAAGACGATCTCGTTCTTGGTCGAGTTATAATAGGCGTTCACCGTCTGCGGCAGCATGAACCATTCGGTCCGGTCGATCGGCTCGCCGAGCTTCGACAGCATGTCCTGCCAGCCCCATTCGGCCGCCGCCATGCTGTTGGCGATCGGATTTCCTTCCGCAATGGCAAGACCCGGATAGGTTTCGAGATTCTCGCGATAGCCGATCTTGGGATCGAAGCTGTCGAGCTTCGCCAGCGCTTCGGTCTTGGTCGCCTCCCCCATCCAGTCGATTTCGTCGATGCTTTCGGCCAGCGCCTTGCGCAGGTTCGCGACGAGATCGATCATCGCGGCCTTGTTTTCGGCCGGGAAATAGCGCTCGACATAGGATTTGCCGACGAGTTCGCCCAGCATGCCTTCGGTTGCGGCGATCGCGCGTTTCCAGCGCGGGCGCTGTTCGGGCGTGCCCTGCAGCAGCGTGCCGTAAAAAGCGAAATCGGCCTCGTCGAAGCGCTTGGGCAGTATCGCCGCATTGTTTTCGAGCATTTCCTTGGCCGTCCAGGCCTGCAGCACCGCAATCGGCGTCTGCGTCAGCAGCGTGGTCATGGCCGGAGTGCCGCCGCCGATCTTGGCCAGCGTCGCCTCGTCGAGACCGAGTTCGGCTGCCCGTTCGTCGCTGGGGGGCATGTCGCTGACGATGAAACGGTCGGTTTCCCCGAAGCCCATCTTATCCAGCATGGCTGCCAGCGGAAAACCGTTGTCCAGACCGTCTATTTCCGCAGGGGTCAGCGCAGTGTAGGTCAGGTCGCGATTGCGGCGCGTGGCCCGGTCCCAGCTCACGGTGCGCGCGATACTGTCCTCGAAATCATAGACCTTCTGCGCCATCGCGGCGGCATCGGCATAGCCCGCTTCGCCCAGCAGGAAGGCAAGATATTCCCGATACTTGGCCTGAATGTCGCGGCCTTTCTCGCTTTCATCGAGATAGTAGTCGCGGTCGGGCAGGCCCAGGCCGCCCGATCCGACATAGACCGAATAGCGGTCCGGCTGCTTGGCATCGACCGATACGTAACCGCCCAGCGGCGAGGCATAGCCCGGCGTCGCCCAGAGCGAGGCCAGGGTCTCCGGTGTTCCCGCACCTTTGATCGCATCGAGATAGGGCTGGATGTTCGTCAGACCATCGGCCTCGATCGCCGCAGTGTCGAGATAGGCGTTGTAGGCGTCGACGATCCGCTTCTCGTCGGCAGTCAGCGCCGAAGCATCCTTCTGAAGGAGTTCGTTGACCAGCGCCTGCACATCGCTGGTCGATTTCTCGCGCAGCAGGTTGAAGGCCCCGAAGCGGCTGAATTCGGCCGGGAGCGGGTTCGCTTCGAGCCACTTCTGGTTGGCGTAAGCGAAGAAGTCGTCACCCGGCTCGATATCCTGCGACAGATAGGCCGGATCGAAGCCCCATTCGCCGAAGCTCATCGTCGGCAACGGCGTGTCGGTCTCTTCCTGTGCGGCGACAGGCGCCGCAAGGGTAAGCGCGAGCGCGCTCGCCCCCGCAGCAAGCATGGTACGGATCATTTTTGCAGTCTCCCGAGATCACTATGCGACCGGCCCGGACGGGCCCTAGGCCTGCGGCCTAACACGGTTCGTCGCAGTGGCGAAGTCGTTGGTCGGAGCGCACTGCGCACCCGCAGAGGATTCACACGCTTTCCAGCCCGAACTGAAGCGAGGCGAGATGGGCATAAAGCCCGCCATTGGCAGTGAGTTGTTGATGCGTGCCCTGTTCGACGATGCGCCCGTCCTCCATCACCACGATGCGGTCCGCCGCGCGGACGGTCGCCAGGCGATGCGCGATGACCAGCGTCGTGCGGTCTTCCATCAGGTGCTCGAGCGCTTCCTGAACCAGCCGCTCGCTGCCTGCGTCCAAGGCACTGGTCGCCTCGTCCAGCAGCAGGATCGGCGCATCGCGCAGCAACGCGCGGGCGATGGCGATACGCTGGCGCTGGCCGCCCGAAAGCTGGGTGCCGCTTTCGCCGAGATATGTGTCGAGCCCCTGCGGCAGCTTCTCGATGAACTCCGCCGCATTGGCGGCGCGCGCCGCCGCCCAGATCTCCTCCTCGCTCGCATCCCAGTTGCCATAGCGAAGATTGTCGCGGGCATTGGCGCTGAACAGCACGCCTTCCTGCGGGACATAGGCGATACGGCGGCGGACATCAGCCGGATCGGCGCTGGTCAGCGGAATCCCGTCGAGACGGATGGAACCAGCCTGCGGGTCGTAGAAGCGCTCGGCCAGCTGGAAGATGGTCGATTTCCCCGCACCCGACGGCCCCACGATGGCCACCGTTTCACCAGGCTCCACCTCAAGGCTGAAATCGGTGATTGCCGGTGCCTCGAGCCGCGTCGGATAGCGGAATGTGACATTGCGGAAAGACAGGCTGCCGCGCGGCGGGACTGGCAGTTCCTGCGCGCGCTCGGGCGCGATGATGGTCGGCTTTTCATTGAGCAGTTCGGCCAGACGACTCGCCGCGCCCGCACCGCGCAGCAGGTCGCCATAGACTTCCGTCAGTGCGCCGATAGCGCCTGCAACCAGCCCCGCGGTGAGGACGAATGCGGCAATCGTGCCGCCCGAAATCGTCCCTTCGCTGACCGCCTGAGCGCCGCGCCATACCAGCAGGGTAATGCCGCCGAAGACCAGCAGGATAACCACTGCCGTCATCGCCGCGCGAATGATGACGCGACGCCTGGCGACGGAGAATGTCCGTTCCACCGCCTCCTGGAAGCGCCCATGCTCGCGGGCTTCCTGGTTGAAGCCCTGGACGATCTTCATGGCCGACAGGACCTCGGTAACCATCGCCCCGATATCCGCGACACGGTCCTGGCTGGTGCGCGACACCTTGCGCAACCGCCGCCCGAACAGCGTGATCGGGATGACGATGGCCGGAATGATCAGCAGCAGGCCCATGGTCAGGCCGGGCACGAGCCAGAACAGATAGGCCGTTCCGCCAATCGCCATCAGCATATTGCGCAGGGCCACGGATACGGTCGTTCCCACGACCTGCTCGATCAGCGCGGTGTCGCTGGTCATGCGGCTGGAAATTTCCTTGGGGCTATTCTCTTCATAGAAGCCCGGGGCCAGTCGCAGCAGGTTTTCCTGCACGCGCAGCCGGATATCGGCGACCACGCGCTCTCCCAGCCAGCTGACGAAGTAGAACCGCATGGCGGTTCCCATGGCGAGCACCCCGACGATCATCAGCAGATACCGGAACCAGCGGCCCATGTCCGCCGGATCGGCGCCTGCGGCAAAGCCGCGATCGATCACCAGTTTGAACCCGGCCGGAATTGCCAGCGTGGCGGCGGCGGTAATGAACAGCGCAACCAGCGCGAGGGCGACATGGCCGGGGTAATTCGCCCCTGCCCGATACACCATCCCGAGCGGGCGCAGCGACCGTTCGCGCAGGCCGTCCTTGGTCGCCCGCTTGCGCGCAAAGCGCCCGCGACCCTCGATTTCCGTCTCGTCCTTGGCTGACATGGGGATGCAGTTAGTTCTGCTGGACCCGAAAATCCACCGTGCCGCACGCGCGAAGGCACAATTTGGTGTTTTGTGCATTGCACAATGAGCGCAGGAGGGGCAGGATGACCGTCCTTCCCCCGGTACTACAGAACACAACAGGCCGGGACAGCAGGGGATACGTATTGCTTTATCACGCCTATGAACTCCAGCGCAGCTGGCTCAACTCGGCCAGCACCTTCGCCTCGATCGGGGTGGAGATGCTGAACAATCCAGCCAATCCGGTGAACTACGCCGGCCCGATGGGTTACCTGAACATCGGCCCGATCGCGGCGAGCGCGCTGGAAGTCTTCGCTCACGCCACCGCCACCTATGGCAAGCCCGCGTGGAATATCGAAGCGGTCGAGGTGAACGGGAAACCCGATGCCGTGGTCGAGGCGACGGTGCTGAATCGCCCGTTCGGCGATCTGAAGGAATTCTACCGCGAAAACCTTCCCGACGACGCACCCCGCCTGCTGCTCGTCGCGCCGATGAGCGGGCACTACGCCACGCTGCTGCGCGGCACGGTCGAGCGGATGCTGCAGAACTACCGCGTCTTCGTGACCGATTGGGCCGATGCCAAGATGGTCCCCCTGCACGAAGGCGACTTCGATCTCGACGATTACATGGATTATGTGATCGCCTTCCTCGAACATATCGGTCCCGGTGCCAATGTGATGGCCGTGTGCCAGCCGTCGGTCCCGGTATTCGCGGCGACCGCGATCATGAATCGCGACAAACACCCATGCACGCCGAAAACGCTGACTATGATGGGCGGCCCGATCGATACGCGCTGTTCGCCCACCACCGTCAACGATCTGGCGATGGACCGCCCGATCGAGTGGTTCCGCCACAATGTCGTCGCCACGGTGCCGATGCGATATCGCGGTGCGGGCAGGCGGGTCTATCCCGGCTTCATGCAGCTCGCAGGCTTCATGAGCATGAATCTCGGCAATCACATGATGAGCCACTACGAGATGTTCAAACACCTCACCGTGGGCGACGAGGAAAGCGCGCAGGCGACCAAGGACTTCTACGACGAATACCGCAGCGTCTGCGACATGACGGCGGAGTTCTACCTGCAGACCGTGCAGGAGGTGTTCCAGGACCACGCGCTGCCTAACGGCACGTTCATGCACCGCGGCAAGCGCGTCGACCTTGGGGATATCACGGAAACGGCATTGCTCGCGATCGAGGGCGAGCGTGACGACATTTCCGGCCTCGGCCAGACGAAAGCCGCGCTCGACCTGACGCCCAAACTGCCCGAGAAGAAGAAGCGCTACTACATGGCCGCCGGTGCAGGCCATTACGGCATCTTCAACGGCAGCAAATGGCGCGGCAAGATCGCCCCGGTGGTCGAGGAATTCATCGCCAAGCACGGCTGACGAAGCTCAGGCGGGCGGTCGCTCCTGGCGCCGCCCCAGCAGCTTGCCGATCACCCGCCGTGCCAGTAGCAGCAGCCAGACAGTAAGCGCCAGCAGCACCAGCGCTATCCCTGCGGCTACATAGGGATATTCATAAGCGAGGTAGAGCAGCCCCATGGTCGCCACGTCCTCGGCAGTCGATACGGCCACATTGCTGACCGGCTCCGGGCTGGTATTGACGACGCCCCTCGCCCCGGCCTTGCCCGCATGCGCGGCCAGGCTCGCCCCGCCGCCGAGCAGGAAGGCGATGACCTGCGTCGCCGGATCGGACGGATCGATGATCGCCAGAGCCAGCAAGGCACCGCCTATGGGGCGCACGAAAGTGTGTACCGCGTCCCAGATCGAATCGAGCCACATGACCTTGTCGGCGAAGAATTCCGCCACTGCGGCCAGCGCGGCAATGCTCATCACCCAGGGGCTTGCGAGAATGTCGAGGCTGGCAAGGTGTTCGGGCAGCGGCAGCGCATTCATCCGCATCGCAAGGCCGGTAGCGAAGATGCACAGATAGAGCCGCCAGCCTGCCAGCAGGCTGACGCTCCCTGCTATTCCGATGATTTCCATGATGCCCAAAAGCGAACATCCTCCGACCGCAAGGGCCGAAGGATGCGCGCGATCGGTGATTCAGGCAAGCATGCCGCTTGCGGGCGATCCGATCAGAAGATTTCGAACAGGCCTGCTGCGCCCATGCCGCCGCCGACGCACATGGTGACGACGCCGTATTTGGCACCGCGGCGCTTGCCTTCGAGCAATACGTGGCCGGTGCAGCGTGCACCGGTCATGCCATAGGGGTGGCCGATCGAGATCGAGCCGCCATTGACGTTGAGCAGATCGCCCGGAATGCCGAGCTTGTCGCGGCAGTAAAGCACCTGCACGGCGAAGGCCTCATTCAGTTCCCAGATGCCGATATCGTCGATCTTGAGGTCGAACCGTTCGAGCAGCTTGGGGATGGCGAAGACCGGGCCGATGCCCATTTCGTCGGGCTCGGTACCCGCGACTGCCATGCCGACATAGCGGCCAAGCGGGGTCAGACCCTTCTTCTCTGCAACCTTGGCTTCCATGAGCACCGAGGCCGAGGAACCGTCGGAGAGTTGCGAAGCATTGCCTGCGGTGATCGTCGTGCCCGGGCCCATCACCGGCTGAAGACTCGCGAGGCCTTCGAGCGTGGTCGAGGGGCGGTTGCCCTCGTCCTTGGCGATCGTAACCTCCACGTCCGAGATCTCGCCGGTTTCCTTGTTCTGCACCTTGTGCGTGGTGGTGACGGGGACGATCTCGTCGTCGAACAGGCCCGCTTCCTGCGCTGCGGCGGTACGCTGCTGCGACTGGAGCGCATATTCGTCCTGCGCCTCGCGGCTGATGCCATAACGCTGGGCGACCGTTTCCGCGGTCTGCAGCATGGGCATGTAGATCGCGCCGTGCATGTTGATCAGCTCGGGATCGGGCATCACGCGCATTTCCTTGGTCTGCACGAGGCTGATCGATTCCTGACCGCCTGCTGCAACCACATCCATGCGATCGGTGATGATCTGCTTGGCGGCAGTGGCGATGGTCATCAGGCCGGACGAGCACTGGCGATCGATGGTCATGCCGCTGGTGCCGATCGGGCAACCGGCGCGCAAAGCAACCTGGCGGGCGAGGTTGCCGGCCTGCGTACCCTGCTGGAGCGCGCTACCCCACAGCACGTCATCGACTTCGCCGGCATCGATCCCGGCGCGTTCGATGGCGGGCTTCAGCGAATAGGCACCGAGGGTCGGCCCCTTGGTGTCGTTGAATCCGCCCTTGTAGGCGCGACCGATGGCGGTGCGGGCGGTGGAGACGATGACTGCGTCACGCATGGGTATTTCCTTGGTTTGCTAAAATTGCCTGATCCTCACCGGGGAGGAGGGGGACGTCAGACGAAAATCTGGGTGATCCATTCGCAGATCAGGGCGGGCTTTTCCTCGCCTTCGATCTCCAGTGTGATCTCGTTGGTCTGCTGCCATTGGCCGGGGCGTTTCTCGATCATTTCGAGCAGCTTCCAATGGCCGCGGATCCGCTTGCCGCTACGAACCGGGCTGATGAAGCGGGTTTTGTTGCCGCCATAATTCACACCCATCTTTACGCCGTCGAGTTTGGGCGTGTCCGACTTGGCAGCGAGATAGGGAATCATCGACAGCGTCAGGAAGCCGTGCGCGATGGTGCCGCCAAACGGCGTCATCTTGGCCTTTTCCTCGTCGACGTGGATGAACTGGTGGTCGCCGGTGGCATCGGCGAACTGGTTGATACGCTCCTGGCTCATCTCGACCCATTCGCTGGTGCCGATATTCTCGCCGACTTTCTCTGCCAGTTCCTGCGGGCTCATCACGCCTCTCCTCTCTCGAAAACTCACGGTTTCGCGCGACTCCGGTCGCGCAAGCGGCGCGAGTCATGGCGCAAGGCGAAGAGGCGCGCAACCGCGCGAATTGTGCCGTTACGGCATGGCGGGTTTGGTCGAGATGCCCGCGCGACGCGCCTCGCGCAGGGCCTTGCGCTCGGCCTCTACCTTGGCCGAATCGCGTTTGCGGCAATAGGTCCACAGCGCGATCTGCAAGCCGATCAGCATCAGGAATACCGGCTGGTAGGCGATGCCCTGGAAAGCAGCCCCGACCAGATAGATTATGTTCGAAAACTGCAATGCGCTCGCCAGTGGCGCCTGCCATTGCTCGGACGGCCTCTCGCGATCACGCCATTTCCGGCGAATGCTCTCCATCTGCAGCAGGCCGAGCAGATGCAGGCCGAGCCACATGAACAGCCCCGGCCAGCCCTGCTCGCCCAGCATTTCGAAAAAGGACGAGTGATAGGCGCGGCCCGAATCGGTCACTTCCTGGATCTCGGTTACCAGCGCCCCGCCTTCCTCACGCGTGACCGGCAGCTGATAGGTGAATTTGTTCGACCGGTAGGCGTCGAACCCGCCGCCGAGCGGATTTTCCGCCGCATAGTCCAGCGTCCATTCCCAGACCTGCATGCGAGTCGAGGCCGACTCGTCGGATTCCACCGACCCCAGCGTGGCCATGCGCTCGTAATAGCTGGCCGGAAGAAACGGCAGTGCCATCACGCCGAGCGCGCCCGCAGCCATAAGATACATCAGCCGATTCTTGACGTCGCGCAGCATCAGCACACCAAGCACGCCGATGCATAGCAGGCCGGTGCGCGCTTCGGTGCCGATCGGGATGAGCAGACAGGCGAAGATCAGCAGGCCCGCAAAGGTCTTCACCCGCCAGTCGGGTGGGAAGATCGTGCCATGTCTGGTAAACCACAGGATGATCGGGATCAGCGCGATCGAGACCGTGGCCAGCGTCGAGCTTTCGTAGATATTCGAATTGTCGTTCACGAAGAGATAGAGGTTCTCGTAACCGCCGCCACCCAGCGCGGTCTTCATTCCTGCCGAGATGATGATCGCACCGGCTGTGAGCACCAGCACCAGCGCCGCCGCCTCGATCCGCAGGCGAGTGATGAGCGTCACGGGCAGGAAGATCGCGAAAACCAGCGCCTTCCAGACCCATTCCCACTTATCGCCCGCCTGTTCCGGAAAATCGGCCCATTGCAGGGTGATGAAGCAGTAAACGAGCAATGCGCAAAGGATGCCCTGGCGCAAGGTGAACTTCGTTTCCGCCTTGGGGTCGGCAGCCAGCCAGCCGGTAAATGCGAGCAGGAAGGCGATCAGCGATATCGGGAACATCGGCGTCAGCGTCCAGCCGATCTTCTGCGGGGCCAGGATGTCGATATAAAGATAGGCCAGCACCCAGATGAACGGACGCCTGAGACCGAGCAGAAACATGCCCATGACGGTCAGGAACAGCGCGACGTCAAGCATCGCCAGCCCCCTTGCGCCGACGCCGCGCGCGCGACCCACCCTTGCGTGCCGGTTGGTCCGGTTCGACGAGGGGCTCGGCCTGCGGGTTCTCGCGATCGAGTTCGTCGCGCCTGAGGATACGCATCAGCGCAAGGACGATGAGGGCGTGAGTCAGGGCGAGGGCGAGATAGTCGATCAAGGCGCGGTTCTTTCCAGTCCGTCTCTAATGCAACGCGGTTGACGTGCCGTTAAGCGTAATGTGTCACAGGGCAGAGCCGATGACCCGTGTGCTGCACATACTCGACCATTCGCTGCCATTGCATAGCGGCTATACCTTCCGCACGCGCGCAATCCTCAAGAGCCTTGAGGCGGCGGGCGTGGAAGTACGCGCCGTGACGGGGCCGCTCTATCATGAGGGCGAAAGCGGCACGGCCGAACATGACGGACTGGTGTTCCACCGCACCCCCGGCCCGATCGCCGGCTTGGCCGGGCAGCGCGAATGGCGCACGATCGAGAGTTTGCGTGCGACGGTCGAAAAGGTCGCCGCGGAATGGAAGCCGGATGTACTCCATGCGCATTCACCCGCCCTGTGCGGCATGGCGGGTCTGCGCGCCGCGCGCCGCCTGAACCTGCCCTTCGTGTACGAAATCCGCGCCTTCTGGGAGGATGCGGCGGTCGGCAACGGAACGGGGAGTGAAGGATCGATCAAATATCGCCTCACCCGCGCACTGGAGAATCGCGTCGTTGCGGGTGCAGATACCGTATTCACGATCTGCCAGGGCCTGCGCGATGATCTGGTTTCGCGCGGCCACGATGGCGGCAAGATTCGCCTGTCGCCCAATGGCGTCGATCTTACCCTCTTCGGCGAGCCGCCTGCGCGCGATGATGCACTCGCCGCAAAGATCGGGATCGGCGAAGGGCCGGTGATCGGCTTCATCGGCAGCTTCTACGATTACGAGGGGCTCGACGATCTGATCGCCGCGATGCCCCTGTTGCGGGAGCGGCATCCCGACGCGCAATTGCTGCTCGTGGGCGGGGGGCCGATGGACGCGAGGTTGCGCGCACAGGCTGCGGCCTCCTCCGCAAGCGGCGGGATCGTCTTCACGGGCCGGGTGCCCCATGGCGAGGTCGAGCGCTATTATTCGCTCGTCGACGTCCTCGCCTATCCGCGCAAGAAATCGCGCCTGACCGATCTGGTCACGCCCCTGAAGCCGCTCGAGGCGATGGCGCAGAAACGCATTGTCGCCGCAAGCGATGTCGGCGGGCATCGCGAACTGATAGAGGACGGCGTGACGGGTCTGCTGTTTGCGCCCGGCGATCCGCAAGCCATGGCCACTGCGCTGGCCTATTTCATCGATGCGAAGGGCCGCTGGCCCGCCATGCGCGATGCGGGCCGCCGCCACGTCGCCGAGAAGCATGACTGGGCGCGGAACATCGATCGTTATCTGGACGTTTACCAGAAACTGCTAGGAAGTGCCCCTTCCGCGGCCGCCTGAGCCGCTCGTCCAGAGTATTCGACCGACCGATGACCGACGCAACGCGCACAGCACCGATCAGCAGCCATCCCGCATTCAAATGGGGCGTGGGCTTATGGTTCGCGCTGCTGCTGGGCCTGGGCCTGTTCGTCATGCCGGCTGCCCTCCACCAAGGGCTGGCCCAACGGCTTGGAATCGACGCAGTGGTGACGGACGCGGTGGCCCTGCGCGCCATCCTGTCCGGTGCCGCAGCCCTGCTGGGCCTGTTGATCGGTCTTGTGCTGGCCATGCGTGTGGCGGCAATCAACGAGGCCGTGAGCGGCGACGATGACGATTTGGAGGTCGAGGCCGATATCGACGATGTCTGGCTCCACGAAGAGGAAGAGGCCCTTGTGCCCCCGACCGCCACCACCGAGGGCCCCCGTCGACCCTTCAATCCGCGCGAGGATATGGACGAGGAAGGGATTGCGGCGGTCGCAGCAAGCTCGTCAATGGCCGCTGCCTTCGACGAAGAAGCCCCGAATCTTTCCGCGGAGCCCACAGAGCCCGAAGATGCGGTTTTCGAAGAAATCGAGGTCGACGAGTTGGTTGCGGAGTCTGGCCACGATCTCGCCGAGCCCGCTGTCGCACCGGACACCGATCCCACGGAACTGGAAGATGATAATGCGGCAGTCGAGACCGGAAACTCCGATTCCGCGCCCCGGATCACCACCGAAGCGCTTGGCGACATGTCGCTGGATGCATTGACCGCACGGCTCGGAGCCGCGCTCGAGGCTTTCAAGACCGCACCGGTCGTTGAAGCCGAGGACACCGACCCGGTAATCGCGTTCCTGCGCCGCGAGGCCGAACGCGAAACGCCGGAATCGCGCCGGGATAAGGATGCCAGCGATCCGCAAGCCGAACTTCGCAGCGCTCTCGACAAGCTCAATCGAGTGGGCAAGTCGAATTAATCCGGAGCCCGAACGGGCGAATTTCCTTTAAGATGACCGGCTGAAAAGCGTAAATCTTGCTGTGCGAGAAATTTTGCTACGCCTCTCGCAGTTGCAAAATACCCTTCCTGTCGGCATGACGATCCTTCGCGCAATTTTGCAGGCGCCGTGCGCGGTGCCGATTGATCTTGTTCCCGGCCGCCCCGCACCCCAAGCGAGGCCGGTCGGCGGGCACGAAGGAGGACGCTTCGCCAATGGGACGCACGCCGCCCCAATCGACGGGTCTTTACGATCCGCGTAACGAACACGATGCCTGCGGCGTCGGCATGGTCGCGCATATCAAGGGCGCGAAGAGCCATGCCATCGTCACTCAGGCGCTTGAAATTCTTGCGAATCTTGACCATCGCGGTGCCGTCGGCGCCGATCCGTTGCTGGGCGATGGCGCGGGTATCCTGCTGCAGGTGCCCGATCCACTGTTCCGCAAATGGGCCCAGGACAACGGTCACGATCTGCCGCAGGCGGGCGACTATGCCGTCGCCATGTGCTTCCTGCCGCAGCAGGACGAAGCCCGCGAATTCGTCGAAAAGCAGCTCGAACGCTTTGCCGGAAAGGAAGGCCAGCGCGTCGTCGGCTGGCGCGATGTGCCGACCACGCTCGACGGGCTGGGCAAGGCGGTGGTCGATTCGATGCCGGTCATCCGCCACTGCGTCATCGCCCGCGGCACCAATTGCCTCGACAATGATGCATTCGAGCGCAAGCTCGTCGTCATCCGCAAGCAGACGCTGAACCCATTGAAGGCACTTGAGGCCAAACATGGAATCGAAGGCCTGTCCAAGGCCTATATCCCGAGCTTTTCGAGCCGCACGGTGGTCTACAAGGGTCTGCTGCTCGCCAATCAGGTGGGCAGTTTCTACGACGATCTGCGCGATCCCGACTGCGTTTCGGCGCTGGGCCTGGTGCACCAGCGGTTCAGCACCAACACCTTCCCCAGCTGGCGTCTCGCGCACCCTTATCGCTTCATGGCGCATAATGGCGAGATCAATACGGTTCGCGGCAATGTGAACTGGATGGAAGCGCGCCGCCGCACGATGGAAAGCGAACTGCTGGGCGCCGATCTCGACAAGATGTGGCCGCTGATCCCGCATGGCCAGTCGGACACCGCCTGCCTCGACAATGCGCTCGAGCTTCTGCTGACGGGCGGATACAGCCTCGCCCATGCGATGATGATGCTGATGCCGGAAGCCTGGGCCAAGAACCCGCTGATGGATCCGGCACGCCGCGCGTTCTACGAATATCATGCTGCGTTGATGGAGCCATGGGATGGCCCCGCCGCCGTGTGCTTCACCGACGGCCGCCAGATCGGCGCCTGCCTCGACCGCAACGGCCTGCGCCCCGCGCGCTGGTGCACGACCAAGGACGACCTCGTCGTGCTCGCGTCGGAAAGCGGCGTGCTGCCGTTCAAGGACGAGGACATCACCCGCAAGTGGCGCCTCCAGCCGGGCCGCATGCTGCTGATCGACCTCGAGGAAGGCCGCATCGTCGAGGACGAGGAACTGAAGACCGACCTCGCCAATGCCGAACCATACGAGGCATGGCTGGAAAAGGCGCAATACAAGCTGGGCGACCTCGACCATATCGAGCCGGACCTGTCCGCCACGCCAGAGCCGACCACCAGCCTGCTCGAACGCCAGCAGGCCTTCGGCTACACGCAGGAAGACATCTCCCGCTTCCTCGAGCCCATGGCGCGCGGCGGCGAAGATCCGATCGGTTCGATGGGCACCGATACGCCGATCGCCGTGTTGAGCGATCGCAGCCGCCTGCTCTACGATTATTTCAAGCAGAACTTCGCGCAGGTCACCAACCCGCCGATCGACCCGATCCGCGAGGAGCTGGTGATGAGCCTGCTTTCCATGATCGGCCCGCGCCCCAACCTGCTCGGCCGCGACGGGGGTACGCATAAGCGCCTCGAAGTATCGCAGCCCATCCTCACCAACGAGGATCTGGCCAAGATCCGTTCGGTCGAGATCGCGCTCGACGGGGCTTTCCGTACTGCCACGATCGACATTACCTGGGATGCCGGCACGGGCGCGGAAGGCCTCGCCATGGCGCTTAAGGAAATGTGCTGGGCCGCAACCGAGGCAGTGCTCGGCGATGCCAACATCCTCATCCTGTCCGACCGCAATCAGGGCCCGGACCGGATACCCATGCCTGCTTTGCTCGCCACGGCTGCCGTGCATCACCAGCTGGTGCGGCAGGGCCTGCGCATGCAGACCGGCCTTGTGATCGAGACCGGCGAAGCCCGCGAAGTGCACCATTTCTGCGCCTTGGCAGGCTATGGGGCCGAAGGGATCAATCCCTACGTCGCTTTCGAAACGATCGAGACCCTGCAAGCGGAACGCTTCCCCGACCTTGAGTCGGTCGACGTAGCCAAGAACTACGTCAAGGCGGTGGGCAAGGGCATCCTCAAGGTCATGTCCAAGATGGGCATTTCGACCTACCAGTCCTATTGCGGGGCGCAGATCTTCGATGCGGTCGGGCTCAATTCCGATTTCATCGATGCCTATTTTGCCGGTACCGCAACGACTATCGAGGGCATCGGCCTGAAGGAAGTGGCCGAGGAAGCCGTGCTGCGGCACGCGCAGGCCTATGGTGACAACCCGCTCTATGCCGGTATGCTCGATGCCGGCGGCATCTATCAGTACCGCCTGCGCGGCGAAGCCCATGCCTGGACGCCGCAATCGGTCGCCCAGTTGCAGCACGCCGTGCGCGGTAACGATCCGAAAAATTACGAGGAATTCGCCCGCTCGATCAACGAGCAGTCCGAACGCCTGCTGACGATCCGCGGGCTGATGGAACTGAAGCCCGCAGAACAGCCGATCGCCATCGACGAGGTCGAACCGGCAGTCGAGATCGTCAAGCGCTTCAGCACCGGCGCGATGAGCTTCGGGTCGATCAGCCACGAAGCCCATTCGACCCTCGCCATCGCCATGAACCGCCTCGGCGGCCGTTCGAATACCGGCGAAGGCGGCGAAGAGCCCGAACGCTTCCGCCCGCTCGACAATGGCGATTCGATGCGCAGCCGGATCAAGCAGGTCGCCAGCGGACGCTTCGGCGTAACCACGGAATATCTGGTCAATTCGGACGATATCCAGATCAAGATGGCGCAGGGCGCAAAGCCCGGCGAGGGCGGCCAGCTGCCCGGCCACAAGGTCGACAAACGGATCGGGGCTGTCCGCCATGCGACGCCCGGTGTGGGCCTGATCTCGCCCCCGCCGCATCACGACATCTATTCGATCGAGGACCTGGCGCAGCTGATCCACGATCTGAAGAACGTCCAGCCCGAGGCGCGTATCTCGGTGAAGCTGGTGTCCGAGGTTGGCGTCGGTACGGTCGCCGCAGGCGTATCGAAGTGCAAGGCGGACCATGTCACGATTTCGGGCTATGAAGGCGGCACCGGCGCGAGCCCGCTGACCAGCCTGACCCATGCCGGTAGCCCGTGGGAAATCGGCCTGGCCGAAACCCAGCAGACGTTGCTGCTCAACGATCTGCGCAGCCGCATCGCGGTGCAGGTCGACGGTGGCCTGCGCACGGGGCGCGACGTCGCAATCGGCGCGCTGCTCGGCGCGGACGAGTTCGGTTTCGCCACCGCCCCGCTGATCGCGGCGGGCTGCATCATGATGCGCAAGTGCCACCTCAACACCTGTCCGGTCGGTGTCGCAACGCAGGATCCGGTGCTGCGCAAGCGCTTCACCGGCACGCCCGAACATGTGATCAACTACTTCTTCTTCGTTGCCGAGGAGCTGCGGGCGATCATGGCCGAGATGGGTTTCCGCACTCTGGAAGAGATGATCGGCCGGGTCGACCGGCTCGACATGCGCCGGGTGGAACGCCACTGGAAGGCGCATGGGGTCGATCTCAAGCGCATCCTCCACGCCGTGCCGCTGGAAGAAGGCCAGCAGCTCCACCACACCGGGACCCAGGACCACGGCCTCGCCGCGGCGATGGATGTCGAGCTGATCAAGGCCTGCAAACCCGCCATCGAAAGCGGGCAGGCGGTCCAGCTCACCCGCACCATCCGCAACGTCAACCGCACCGTCGGAGCGATGCTGTCGGGACGCATTGCCGAGGCCCATGGCCATTCGGGTCTCCAGCCGGACACCATCCGCATCGATTTCACCGGTGTCGCAGGCCAGAGCTTCGGCGCATGGCTGGCGCATGGAGTGACCGCCAGCCTGACCGGCGATGGCAACGACTATGTCGGCAAGGGGCTGTCAGGCGGCCGGATCATCGTCCGCCAGCCCGAGGAAGCGCCCCGCCAGCCCGGCAACAACATCATCGTCGGCAATACCGTCCTCTACGGTGCCATCGCGGGCGAAGCCTATTTCCACGGGGTTGCCGGCGAACGCTTCGCCGTGCGCAATTCAGGCGCCGTCGCGGTGGTCGAAGGGACGGGCGATCACGGCTGCGAATACATGACAGGCGGGGTCGTCTGCGTGCTCGGACCGACGGGCCGCAACTTCGCCGCAGGCATGAGCGGCGGGGTCGCCTATGTCTATGATCCCGACGGGCAGTTCGAGAAACTGTGCAACCACGCGCAGGTCGATGTGCTCGATGTCCAGCCGGGCGACGGCGAGGGCGCGGAAAAGAGCTGGGGCAAGCCGCAGCAGCGCCCGGTGTCGGTCGAGAATTTCGGCATGGGCGATCCGCTCTATCACGACGCCGAGCGGCTGAAGATACTGGTCGAGCGTCATCTGCTCCACACCGGTTCCGCCAGAGCCAAGGCGCTGCTCGACGACTGGACGAACGAATTGAAGAATTTCCGCAAGGTGATGCCGCGCGACTACCAGCGCGCGCTCAAATCGCTGGAGGATGAACGCGAACAGGCGGCGATGGAGGCCGCGGAATGATGCACACCTCCCTCCGTCATCCCAGCGAAAGCTGGGATCGCTCTCAATTCGACCCGACCCCAGCCTGCGCTGGGGCTTCGGCCAAATCGGAGATTTGACCTCGTGGGCAAGGAAACCGGCTTTCTCGAATACGAACGCGAGGATCGGACCTATCGCGATCCGCAGGAACGGCTGACTCACTATAAGGAGTTCGTCGTCCCGCTGTCGGAGAAACAACTGCGCACGCAGGCCGCGCGCTGCATGAATTGCGGCATCCCTTACTGCCACAACGGCTGTCCGGTGAACAACATCATCCCGGACTGGAACCACCTCGTCTACGAGGACGACTGGAAGAACGCGCTCGAGGTGCTGCATTCGACCAACAACTTCCCGGAGTTTACCGGTCGTGTCTGCCCCGCCCCGTGCGAGGCGGCGTGCACGCTCAACATCATCGACAATCCCGTGACGATCAAGTCGATCGAATGCGCGATCATCGATCGTGGCTTCGACGAAGGCTGGGTCAAACCGCAGGTCCCCGAAAAGCGCACCGGCAAATCGGTCGCGGTGATCGGTAGTGGTCCCGCCGGCCTCGCCTGTGCCCAGCAGCTAGCTCGTGCCGGCCATGCAGTGACCATATTCGAGAAGAGCGACCGCATCGGCGGCCTGCTGCGCTACGGTATCCCTGACTTCAAGATGGAGAAGCACCTCATCAATCGCCGCGCGGTGCAGATGGAGGCCGAGGGCGTCCAGTTCCGTACCAGCAGCGAGGTCGGAGTCGAGGTCAGCTTCCAGGCCTTGCAGGAGAATTTCGACGCGGTGGTGCTGGCGGGCGGTGCGGAAGAAGCGCGCCATCTGCATATCCCGGGATCGGAACTGAACAGCGTACGGCTGGCGATGGAATTCCTCACCCAGCAGAACAAGCGCAATGCAGGCGACGACGAGGTCCGCGCCGCACCGCGCGGCAGCCTGACCGCCACCGGCAAGCATGTTATCGTGATCGGCGGCGGCGACACCGGCAGCGACTGCGTCGGCACAAGCAATCGTCAGGGCGCGGCCAGCGTCACCCAGCTGGAAATCATGCCCAAGCCGCCCGAAAAGGAAGACAAGGCGCTGACCTGGCCCGACTGGCCGCTTAAGCTGCGCACGTCTTCCAGCCACGAGGAAGGTGTCGATCGCGATTGGGCCGTGCTGACCAAGCGGGTGGTCGAGGAGAACGGCGATGTCGCGGGCCTCGAATGCGTCCGCGTCGAATGGAAGGACGGCAGGATGCAGGAGGTCGCGGGAAGCGAATTCACGCTCAAGGCCGATCTCATCCTGCTGGCCATGGGCTTCACCGGACCGAAGCGGCGCGGCCTGCTCGACCGGGCGGGCGTCGATCTCGACCAGCGCGGCAATGTCGCTGCCGACACCGAATGGTATCTCACTAGTGAGCCCAATGTGTTCTCCTGCGGCGACATGCGGCGCGGGCAGAGCCTCGTCGTCTGGGCGATCCGCGAAGGCCGCCAGTGCGCGCGCGCGGTGGACCTGGCACTGATGGGCGCGACCGAACTGCCGCGCTAGAGCGACTTCACCCGAAGGCTGATGTTGGAATGCTGCCGGATCGCGTGGACCTTGCCCGCGCGATTACGCTCGAACACGATTTCGTCGCGCTCTTCGCCCTTGTCGGTCACGACGCGAAAGCGATCCCCGCCCAGCGGCTTCAAGCGCCACATCCGTTCGGCAGGAGCGTTTGCATCGGGTTCGAGCCAGGTGAGCCCGCCCGCCCACGGGATCAGCATGTAGTCCGAATCCCAAGGCTGCCCACTATAGACACCGGCAAATTCAGCGAGGTTCACACCCTCGACCGCGTCGAAGGGTTTGGCCTCTCCGCGCGCCTTGACCAACGCGGCTATACCCTCGGCCATAGCACCGGGATCGTCCATCGCGTTCATCGCCACAGCGACGCCCATTTCCTCGCTCGGGGCGATCATCAGCGCACTGCGATACCCCGGGCAAGCGCCGCCATGGCCGACCACGGTCGTGCCACCCATTCTACGCACCGAGAAGCCGAGACCCCAGCTCGTTTCCCAATCGGGTGAGATGAAGTGGACGCGCTCCATTTCACGCAGGGTCGACGCGCGGAGCACTTCGGGCTGCCCGGATCTGGCGAGACGGAAAGTCCAGCTGGCAAATTTGGCGAGGTCTGCCACACTGGCACTGAACCCTGCCGCGGGCGTGATGCCCGCAGGATCGAACAGCTTCACCTGCGGACGCTTTCCATCGGCCTCCAGCGCGCCCCAGCCGACGGCCATCTGCTTGCCGTAGAGTTCGGTCGGGATGTAAGGTCTGGTATCCGCCAATCCCAGCGGTTCGAGAATATTGGCATTGACGTAATCGGCATAGGGCTGGCCGCTGACCGCCTCCACTGTTTCGCCCACCAGTGTCAGGCCGAGATTGGAATACTGCCAGGTGGTCGAAGCGAGATAGAGTGGCGACTGGCTGCCGATTTTCGACCGTATCTGCTCCCGGCTCGGGAAGGGAAAGTCAGGCCCCGTCCAGTAGGGATAGTCCGATTCGCGCGGCAGGCCGGCCGAATGGGTGAGCGCGCCGCGCAGCGTTATGGGTACGCTTTCGCGCGGATCGTCGGCCAGCTTCGCCCATGGCAGATATTCGGTAATCGGCGTGTCGAGCGCGACCTTGCCCTGCTCCCATTGCTGCATCAGCGCGACCGCGGTGAACAGTTTGGAGATCGAACAGATCGAATAAATCGTGTCGGGCGTGGCGGGCATCTTCTGCGCCCTGTCCGTCGTCCCGAAGCCTCTGGCCCAGACCGTGCGATCGCCTTGCGCCACGGCCGCGGAGATCGCGGGAATCTTCCGGTATTGCCGCTGCCCCTCGATCCATAGCTCCGCAGCGCGCATGGCCTCGGCCAGAGCAGCCGTCTTGATCGCCTCGGCTTCGCCGGTTTCGGCAGGTTGCGCATCGTCGACCTGCGCGCCGACGGGAACCGCCATGCCCAGAACCGCCAGAGCGGCCCCGGCTCTGAATATCGCCTTCCTCATCTTCTGCCCCCTGCTGCTTTCGCCAACCATCCTACAGGGGCCGGGGAGTGGCAAGAGGCTACAGGGACCAGTCGATCGCCCCACGGTCGTGTTCGGCGAGAAAGGCATTGGCGCGGCTGAACGGTTTCGAGCCGAAGAACCCGCGGTGGGCGGAAAGCGGGCTGGGATGCGGGCTTTCGATTACGCAGTGATGTCCGCCGCGCAGCCCGGCAATCCGCTTTGCCTTGGCCTGCGCATGGCTGCCCCACAGGATGAATGCCGAGGGCTCCTCGCGCGCTGCCACCGCGGCGACGCAGGCATCGGTAATCGCGTCCCAGCCGCGCCCTGCGTGGCTGCCCGCCTTGCCCGATTCCACCGTCAGCGTATTGTTGAGCAGAAGTACGCCCTGCCGCGCCCACTTGCTCAGATCGCCATGGTCCGGCCGCGCCACGCCAAGATCAGCCTCCAGCTCCTTGTAGATATTCACCAGGCTGGGCGGCACCCTCACCCCACCGGGTACGGCAAAGCAGAGGCCCATCGCCTGCCCCGGCCCGTGATAGGGGTCCTGCCCGAGGATCACGACCTTCACCGCCTCGAGCGGCGTCAGTTCGAGCGCCCTCAGTCGGGAACCGCGCGGCGGATAGATCGCCTTGCCCGCTTTCTCCTCTGCAACCAGGAACCCGCCCAGCCTGCGCGCCTCTTCGGTCGCCAGAATGGGGTCGAGGACGGGTTTCCAGCTTGCGGGAATGCTTTCGGCCATGTGCGTGGTTGTAGCCCTGCGCGCGCCCGAAGCCAGCACCCCTTTCCACCAATCCCCAATCGGCCTAAGGCCCCGCGCATGGCAGTGCATTTCCACGAAGAAGACCTCCCCGCAGGCGTACTCGCCGACGGCCCCGTTGCCGTCGATACCGAAACCATGGGCCTCGTCACGATCCGCGACCGGCTGTGCGTCGTCCAGATCAGCGACGGCAAGGGCGACGAACACCTTGTCCGCTTCGGCCCCGACAGCACCTATGACGCGCCGAACCTCAAGGCCGTGCTGGCCGATCCGGCGCGCCTCAAACTGTTCCATTTCGCGCGCTTCGACCTTGCCGCGATCGAGCACTATCTCGGCGTAATGGCGACCCCTTGCTATTGCACCAAGATCGCCAGCAAACTGGTGCGCACCTATACTGACCGCCACGGGCTCAAGATGCTGGTCGAGGAACTGCTGGGCGAGAACATCTCCAAGGCCCAGCAGTCGAGCGACTGGGGGGGGCCCGAACTGAGCGACGCGCAGCGCGATTATGCGGCCAGCGACGTTCGCTATCTCCACCGGATGAAGGAAGAACTCGACCGCAGGCTGGAGCGCGAAGGACGGACCGGGCTGGCGCAGGCATGCTTCGAATTCCTCCCGACCCGCGCCCGGCTGGACGTGGCAGGCTGGGCCGATCACGACATCTTCAGCCATATGTAAGGACCGATCCGGCAGGCAGTACCCATGGCATTCCGGCACCGCAGGATAGAAACGCAGGAGGCGAAGGCGCGGCGCAGCGAGCGCCAGCACTGGGCAGAACCCGGTGGTTCGCACGACCGCCTCGTCGCCTTCCTGTCCCGCGCACTGCCGATGGGCATGGGCGTGCTTGCCGCGCTGATGGTGGTCACACCGCTGAGCCCGCGCGGCGAAGTGAGCTTCCTGCTCGATCGCAACAAGGTGGCCGTGATCGATGAGCGCCTGCGGGTCGATAATGCGCTCTATCGCGGGGCCGACACCAAGGGCCGCCCCTTCTCGCTGACCGCGGGCGAAGCCGTTCAACGGTCCAGCGCCGAAGGCATTGTGCGCATGAACGACGTCGTGGCGCGGCTGCTGCTCGACGATGGTCCGGCGCGGCTGGTTGCCGAAGGCGGACAATACGATATCGACGAAGAGGTCGTCTCCGTGCTCGGGCCGATGCGGCTGATGGCCGCCGATGGCTATCGCATGCTGGCGCGCGGCGTGTCGGTCGATCTCGCCAACAAACAGCTTGTGGGTTCGGGGGGCGTCGATGGCGCGATACCGGCCGGAACCTTCAGCGCCGACCGCTTGACCGCCGATCTTTCGGCGCGCACCATCACCCTGTCGGGCAATGCGCGGCTGCGCATGGAACCCGGAAAGCTGAGGATGCCGTAATGAAGCACCTGCTCCCCACTATCGCCCGCTGGGGCATCGGCTCCTTTGCCGTCACCGCCGCCGCCTTTGCCGGTATCCAACTGTCGGCGCAGGCGATTGCCGGGCACAATTCCAACGCGCCGGTCAGCTATGCCGCCGACCGGATCGAATTGCAGGACCGGCAGAACCGCGTGGTGCTGTCGGGCAATGTCAAGATCACGCAGGCGGGGCTGAACCTCAATGCGGCGCGCACGATCGTGAACTATACCGATGCAGGTTCGCTGAAGATCCAACGCATCATGGCGACCGGGGGGGTGAACGTCACCCGCGGCAATGAGCGCGCGCAGGGCGATACCGCGGTCTATGATTTCAACCGCCGGATCATCACCATGGCAGGCAATGTCCGCCTCAATCGCGGCGGCGATACGCTGAATGGCGGAAGGCTCGTGATCGACCTGACGACCGGCGTGTCGAGCGTCGACGGGCGGGCCAGCGGCTCCAGCTCGGTCACCGGTCAGGACCAATCCGGCGGGCGCGTCACGGGGACGTTCTCGGTCCCCGAAAACTGAGGCGGGATTAGCGGGGCCGCGCCCCGGCGACCCTGGCAATATCGGCCAGACCCTGTGCGAGCAGTAGCTCGGCCGCCTGGCTGTTGGTCAGCAATTCGCGGTGCAGTCCGACAAGGCGCCGGGTAAGCCGGTCAAGCTTGTCGCCGTGCCGCCACAGCGCCAGTTGCTGGCCGATATCGCGCTTTTCCTTGAAGAAGATGCCGAGCCGCGCTTCCTCGCCGCGGTCGAGATCGCCGAAACCGCGCGAGCCGAGCGCGGCGGCAATGCGGGCCAGTTGCGCCGCCCGCCGTTCGAAGGCCAGCAGCACGCCGACCGGATTGAGGCCAAGCTGCTTCATCCGGGCAAGCTCGACGCCGACCTTGGCTCCCTGGCCGCCCATCACAGCGTTGACCAGCGGCGTGAACCCGTCATCCTCGCTCGATGCGCCGATTGCATCGAGATCTTCGGCCGTGGCGGTCTGCGGGCTCTGCGCGCTGGCATCGAGGTAGAGCGCCAGTTTCTCCACCTCGCTCTTCGCCAGCCGCACGTCGAGATTGGCCGAACGCGCGATCCGCTCGGCAAGGTCTCCGCCCAGCCGCACACCGGCCCCGTCGGCCAGCGCACGCACGCTGCGGGTGACCGATTGCAGGTCGGGCGGGTAGAACATCGCCACCAGCGCATCCTTGCGCTTCTCGAGCAGCTTGGCGGTGCGCGATTTGTCGGTGGCCGAGGTGGCGACGACGATCACTGGGCACGCCTCGCCCGCACCCGCCTCGCCGGTTTCCACCAGTACTTTCAGCGCTTCATGCGCCTCGTCGCCGCTCGCTCGCACCCAGATGTGACGCCGGTCGCCGAACAGCGAAGTCGTGCGCGCCTCGTCGCCCAGCTTCGCGGGATCGCTCCGCAAGTCCGCGCCGGACATTTCCACCCGCTCGCCCGGTTCGGCCAGCCAGGTGGCGAGATCGTTCGCCGCGGCGCTCGCCCCGGCCTCGTCCTGGCCGCAGAAGAAGAAGATCGAGCAGCCCTGCGCCGCCCCGCGCCCCTTGGCCGAGAAATCGCGGTTGGTGAGCTTCACTGCTGCTTGCGCAGCGCCAGCGCGACGCGCGTCACGATCCGCTGGGCAAGGTCCTGCGACAGATTTTCGAGCGCGGTCTGTTCGGCGGCGATGACGGCATATTCACTCGACACCACGTCGATGCCCGCGTCCGACCCGTCGGTCGCGTCGAGCACGATATCGCCCGTCGCAAGGTCGATCAGCTGATAGCGCGCGCGCAGCGTGCGGCGTTCGCGGCTGATCGTGTCGTTGCGCAGCACGGCAAGACCGTCGAGCTGGTCGTCGAGCCGCACTTCGATGCGGTATTGCGGCGTCGCGCTACCCGCCGCCGCGAAACGCTCCTCGAGCGCGCTGCGCACGAGCCAGCCCGCCCGCCCCTCGATTGGGGATACCTCTATCGCAGCAAGCGATTGCGCCACCGCACCGCTGCCACCGCCCGCATACATGGGCGAGAGGCCGCAGGCCGACAGCGTGGCAAGGGCGAGGCTGGCGAGAAGGATGCGCATCAGGTGACGATATTCACCAATCTGTCGGGCACGACAATGACCTTGCGTACTTCTGCCCCGTCCAGTGAACGCTGCACCTTTTCGCTGGCGAGCGCCATGGCCTCAAGGTCTTCCTTGGAGCAGCCTTTCGGCGCGGTCAGCGTATCGCGCAGCTTGCCCTTGTGCTGGACGGCGATGGTGACCTCGTCCTCGACCAGCAGCGCCGGATCGACAGCGGGCCAGGGGGCATCGGCGACCATGCCATCGCAACCGAGCGCTGCCCAGGCCTCTTCAGCCAGATGCGGCATCATCGGGGCGACGAGCTGGACCAGCGTGCGGATCGCGGCCGAGCGGCTGGCGGATGGCGCGGCTTTTTCGACAGCACCGGTGAGTTCGTAGATCCGCGCGACCGCCTTGTTGAAGCCGAGCGCTTCGACATCCTCCGCGACTGCGGCGACGGTCTGGTGCGTCTTGCGCAGCAGCGCCTTGTCCTCGCCTCCGGCTCCGGCGTCATGGGCTGCGAACAGCCGCCACAGGCGGTGAACGAAGCGCGAGCAGCCTTCGATCCCCGCTTCCGACCATGGCAGGTCGCGTTCGGGCGGGCTGTCGGAGAGCATGAACCAGCGCACCGCGTCGGCGCCGTAGGTGTCGATGATCGTGTCGGGGTCGACGACGTTTTTCTTCGACTTCGACATCTTGATGACGCGGCCGATCTCGACCTCGCCGCCATCGTCTTTGAGCAGCGCCCGCTCCGCCTCGCGGCTGATCTCGTCGGGCGCGTAATAGACGGTCTTGTCCCCCTCGCGGCGCGAATAGGTCTCATGCGTCACCATGCCCTGCGTGAACAGCGAGGCGAAGGGTTCCTTCACCTCGATCTGCCCCATATGCGCGAGCGCTCGGGTCCAGAAACGGGCGTAGAGCAGGTGCAGGATCGCATGCTCGATCCCGCCGATATACTGTTCGACCGGCAGCCACTTGGCGATCTCGTCCTTGTCGAACGGCTTGTCCGCAGGCTGGCTGGCGAAGCGGAGGAAGTACCAGGAGGAATCGACGAAAGTGTCGAGCGTATCGGTTTCACGCTCGGCCTTGCCGCCGCATTTTGGGCAGTCGACATGTTTCCAGGTCGCGTGGCGCAGCAGCGGGTTGCCCGGCGTCTGGAAGTCGACATCCTCGGGCAGGGTGATCGGCAGGCTGTCCTTGGGCGCGGGGACCACGCCGCAAGCTTCACAATGGATGAAGGGTATCGGCGTGCCCCAGTAGCGCTGGCGCGAAACACCCCAGTCGCGCAGGCGCCAGACGGTCTTGCCCTGGCCCCGGCCCTGTTCCTCGATCCGGCGGATGATTTCGCGCTTGGCATCCTCGACCTCCATCCTGTCGAGGAAATCGGAATTGACCAGCACGCCCTCGCCTGCCTCGGCTTCGCCGTCGAACGGCTTTCCGGCATCCTCGACACTCGACGCGACCACACGCGGGATCGGCAGGTCGTATTTCGTGGCGAATTCGAAGTCGCGCTGGTCATGCCCCGGCACCGCCATGATCGCGCCCGTGCCGTAATCCATCAGCACGAAATTCGCGATATAGACGGGCAGGTCCGCGCCGGTGAACGGATGCTTCGCGGTAATGCCGGTATCGAAGCCGAGTTTCTCCGCGGTTTCCAGTTCGGCGGCGGTCGTCCCGCCCTTCTTGCACAATGCGATGAACTCGCGCGCCGCGTCGCTGTCGAGCGACTGCGCAAGCGGATGATCGGCGGCGACGGCAACGAAACTCGCCCCGAAAATCGTATCGGGACGGGTGGTATAAACCGGCAGCTTATCGCCATTCGACAAGTCGAAGCTGAACTCCAGCCCCTTCGACTTGCCGATCCAGTTTTCCTGCATCAACCGGACCTTGTCGGGCCAGTTTTCGAGGCCGCCCAGCCCACCGAGCAGTTCCTCGGCAAAATCGGTGATCTTGAGGAACCACTGGGCGAGCTTGCGCTTCTCGACCTCGGCGCCGCTGCGCCAGCCCTTGCCGTCGATCACCTGCTCATTGGCCAGCACGGTCATGTCGACCGGGTCCCAATTGACCTCGCTTTCCTTGCGATAGACGAGACCTGCCTCGTACAAATCGATGAACAGCGCCTGCTCATGGCCGTAATAATCGGGCTCGCAGGTCGCCAGCTCGCGGCTCCAGTCGAGCGCGAAGCCGAGGCGCTTGAGCTGCGCTTTCATGTGTTCGATATTGGCGCGGGTCCAGCCGCCGGGATGGACACCCTTTTCCATCGCCGCGTTTTCGGCCGGCATGCCGAAAGCGTCCCACCCCATCGGATGCAGCACTTCGTGTCCGGTCGCCTTCTTGTAGCGCGCCAGCACGTCGCCCATCGTGTAATTGCGCACATGGCCGATATGGACGCGCCCCGAAGGATAGGGAAACATCTCCAGCACATAGCTCTTGGGCTTCGCCGAATTGCTGTCGGCGCGGAAGGTCTGCGCCTCCTCCCACGCGCTTTGCCAGCTTGCATCGGCACTGGCCGGATCGAAACGGGTATCGCTGCTCATAGGCAGCCGCGTTTACGGATTTTGCCGGTTATTGGAAGGCGCTTTTCCGGTAAGCGACCGGGGCGTCAGCCCACCGCCTCGCGGCGCAGTTCGCGGGCCTTGGTGAGGATGATGTCTTCCAGCTTCTGCACCGTCGCCGCCTGCACCGGTGCATCGACCCAATTGCCGCCCTGATTGACCTGGCGGCTGGCCGCCACGCGCAGCGCATCGGCGCGCAGGTCCGAATCGAGGATGGTGACGGTCATTTTGACCCGTTCGCCCGGATTGCTCGGATTGGCGTACCAGTCGGTCACGATCACCCCGCCATTGCTGTCGGTCTGAAGCAGGGGAGCGAAGCTGACGGCGTCGAGCGCGGCGCGCCACAGATAGGAGTTCACGCCGATCGTGGTGACCTGCGCGGCTGCAATATCCGCTTTCGGCCGCTCGCGTCCGCCGCCGCATGCCGCAAGGCCGAGCGAGGCTGCGATCGCAACGGCAAAGGTTGCGGGGCGGCGGTAGGTTGCGAAAGCGCTCATGTCTGTCCTTGGTATCCTGCGGGTTTCATGGCTCTATAATGCCTGCACGCCTCGGAGCAAGGCAAAGGGGTTTCTCGGCCCCACACAGTCCCCGGCGCGTGAATGCCGCCTTAATCCGGCGTCGGGAAACCGTTGCACGTCCAGGCGCTTGTGGAAACTTGGCAACACCACCCGCCAAACGCCATTTCGCCTGTGGAAAAGCTGGCCATGTGGTCAATCCATGCTAGAGTGGTTGCTGGACTCGGGGGGAGTCGGCTGTGCCGTCAGACGAGAGTCAGGAACCGTTAAGCGGATTTCTGGCTTTCAGGCTCAGGACAAGAAGGGATATCAGTTCGCGATGACACGGTCGGTGAAAAGTCAGGGCAAGGCGCGGTTCGCACCCGCGGCGCTGGCTGCTGCCGGTCTTGCATTGACCATTCCCGTTGCTGGTCTCGCCGTCGTGCAAACCGGTGCGGCCGCCGAACTTCCCGAAGACATTTCCTACCTCCCCTTCACCCCGGCCAGGGCAGACCCGCAGCTCGCTGCGCGCGTCGCCGCCGTGATGGGGGAAGATGGCCTGCGCTTCACCCCGGCCAGCAAGCCGGTGCTGAACAAGGACCGCACCGTTACCGTCGCCGTCCGGGTGGACGATGCGACGGCCCGCGCGATCTCGGTCCGCAGCGCGATCGATTCGGTCGGCACCGCCGACAATCGCGAACGTGTGCTGGCGATCAACTCGACCAGCTACAATCTCGGTGTGGCGCGCGGTTATCAGAGCTTCGCCCAGCCGACCCAGCCCAAGACCGTTTCCGTGGGCCTGCGCGACATGGGCATGCCCGATCTTTCGGCTTTCGCACCTGACAAGGGCGAAAAGGCCGAAAAGCCCGGTCGCTTCAACTCGCGCATCGCGCTTGAGAATGAAGGCAATGCCGGGCGCGCACTTCGTACGCTGGAAGGATCGAGCAATCAGAGCGTCGATCTCAGCACGTCCTATCGCGTGGTGGGCAATGTCAACGTGACGGCGGGCGTCCGCCTGTCGAAGGACAATAGCCGCCTTGCACCGTTGACCGACGGGCTTGAAGACGATCAGGCCGTCTACGTCGGCACACGCGTCAGCTTCTAGGCACTACCGAAAAACACGTCTGTGATGTCGCTTGAGGGCGAAAGGACTTGGCGCGCCGTGCATCGCTCGCTTAAGTCCATAGGACGCTACGGGAAGCTTGGGAGAATCGACTATGACACGTGTTGCTATCGTTACCGGAGGCACGCGCGGAATCGGCCGCGCCATTTGCGAACGCCTGCGTGACGAGCGCGGCTTCACCGTCATTGCCAATTATGCCGGCAATGATGATGCAGCCCGGAAATTTACCGAAGAAACCGGCATTCCGACCATCAAGTTCGATGTGGGCGACTATGAAGCGGTGCAGGAGGCCTGCAAGCAGGTCGAGCAGGAACACGGCCCGATCGATGTCGTCGTCAACAATGCCGGGATCACGCGCGACGGCACACTCCTGCGGATGAGCTACGATGACTGGGACGCCGTGATGCGCACCAATCTGGGCGGCTGCTTCAATCTGGCCAAAGCCACATTCGCCGGAATGAAGGATCGCGGCTGGGGTCGGATCGTCAATATCGGCTCGATCAACGGGCAGGCTGGCCAGTACGGCCAGGTGAACTACGCCGCCGCCAAGAGCGGCATCCACGGTTTCACCAAGGCGCTGGCGCAGGAAGGCGCACGCTTCGGCATCACCGTCAACGCCATCGCACCGGGCTATATCGATACCGACATGGTCGCCGCCGTGCCTGAACCGGTGCTGGAAAAGATCGTCGCCAAGATCCCCGTCGGCCGTCTCGGCAAGGCAAGCGAAATCGCCCGCGGTGTCAGCTTCCTGTGCTCCGAACACGCCGAATTCGTCACCGGCTCGACCATGAGCATCAATGGCGGCCAGCATATGTATTGATAGTGGGTGGAGCGAGCCGCCTTGTACGGCCGCCCCGTCCTTTCACGACACGTAAATGCCCGCGACTTTCCAGGTGCCGTCTTCGCGCACCAGGGAGATCGTTTCGAGCGCGTCTGCGCGGTTGGCGAAATCCGTGCGAAATTTGACAATGGTGATACCCTGCGGCGAAGGCACATCGTCCTGACCGATATACTCGCGCGACAGTGTCGCACCGAGCCCTGTCTGAACTTTCTGCGCGGTATCGCTCCACAGCGTCAGCGTGTTCGCCTCCCGGAATGAAGAGGCAGTCGCTGCGTAGCTTGCTTCCCAGTCCCCGACATCGACCAATCCCAGCCAGGTGCGCGCGGCACTCTCGACTTCGGCTTCGTTGGGTGATGATTGGGCGGTCCCGCCTGTATTGTCGCTCTGAACGATAGAGGGGACGAGGAACAGAGCGGCTGCTGCAAGGGTGAGCATGACGAGAACTCCTGCAATGATCGGACGGCGAACGGGATAGCCCGCCGTTACCGCCCCATCGTCACCCGGTCGCTTGCCGGGGGCATCCCCCAAATCCTTGGATACAAGATTTTGGGGGTCGTCACCCTCGCGCTCCAGCACCAGCCGTGCCGCCTCGCGGCTGCTGGTCACTTCCAGCTTGCGCCGGGCCGCGCGCAGGCGCTCGTTGATCGTGTGAACGGAGAGCGACAGCTCGCTCGCCGCGGACTTCGCATCGTGGCCGCGCACCATCAGGCGCAGCGTTTCCTTCTCCTTGTCGGTCAGCTCGTCGTAACCGTCAGCCATGGCTCCTGACTAGGCGCGGCTCCATTCGCCGCACACCCCAAAAAAATCGTATCGGCACGGGCCCGAGCCATGTAGGGCGCGCGGCCTATGGAAATGCCCCCCTACCACCCTCCAAGAAAATACTCGGTCCGCATCGACGGACACCGCACCTCGATCAGTCTCGAACCGATGTTCTGGGAAATGCTCTGCAGCGCCGCAGCCGTGCGCGGTCAGTCGATCAATGCGCTGGTTGCCGAGATCGATGCCGAGCGTATCCGCGCGGAAACCCCGCCGGGGCTCGCCGGGGCGATCCGCATCTGGCTGGTCACATACGAAAAGAGCGGCTGGATCGCTCCAGCCGCTCCCTAGGACACTCGTCCTCTCCGATCAGTAATTCGCGGGCGGATCGCTGGCGGGGAAGCTTTCATCGCTTTCCTCGTCCGCCTGCGTCCATTTGCGGCCCGAACTGTCGCGCATCGATTCGGGACCTGCGTCGCGTACCGAGGCATTGCCCTGATTGTCGGCAAAGGCCGGTTGCGACTTGTTCTTTTCGTAATAGCGATATCCGGCATAGCCGAGGCCGCCGAGCGCCAAGAGCTTGAGTAGCATGGATTGACTCCTTCCTTGGCGACCCAACGCTTGGATCGCCGGAAAGGTCCGTCAGGCCTGCCTCAATCGTCGCCCACCCGTTCGATATCCGCGCCGACCAGCTGGAGCTTCTCCTCCAGCCGCTCATACCCGCGATCGAGGTGGTAGAGGCGGCGCACGGTCGTCTCTCCCTCCGCGGCAAGCCCCGCAATCACGAGGCTCATCGAAGCGCGCAGATCGGTGGCCATGACTTCGGCGCCGGTGAGGTTCACCGGCCCGCGCACGATCGCGGTGCGGCCCTCGGTTTCGATATCCGCGCCCATGCGCGCCAGCTCGGGCACGTGCATGAAGCGGTTTTCGAAAATCGTTTCCTTGAGCACGCTGGTACCTTCGGCGCGGGTCAGCAGGCTCATCAGCTGCGCCTGCATATCCGTAGCGAGACCGGGGAAGGGCGCGGTCGTCAGGTTGTGCGCCTTGAGCGGGCCGCTCGCCCTGATGTCGATGCCCCTCTTGTCGCTCTCGATCTCGACGCCGATATTGCGCAGCGCATGGATGGTGGAGCCCATATCGCCCGCTTCCGCGCCCTCCAGCCGCACTTCGCCGCCGGTGATCGCCGCGGCACAGGCATAGGAGCCCGCCTCGATCCGATCGGGCATCACGGCATAGGTCGCGCCGTGCAGCTTCTTTACCCCATGGACCGTCAGTTCGGAGGTGCCGATGCCTTCGATCTCCGCGCCCATCGCGACCAGCAGATTGCACAGATCGACGATCTCGGGCTCGCGCGCGGCGTTGATCAGCGTGCTCGTGCCGTTGCACAGCGCCGCCGCCATCAGCGCATTCTCGGTCGCGCCGACCGAGACGATCGGAAAGTCGAACTCCCCGCCCGGCAGCCCGCCATCGGGGGCAGTGGCCTTCACATAGCCCGCGGCCAGTTCGATATGCGCGCCGAACGCCTCCAGCGCCTTGAGGTGCAGATCGATCGGGCGGTTGCCGATCGCACAGCCGCCGGGCAGCGATACCGTCGCCTCGCCCATGCGCGCCAGCATCGGGCCGAGCACGAGGATCGAGGCGCGCATCTTGCGCACCAGTTCATAAGGCGCGACCGAACTCGTCAACCGCGTCGCTTCCAGCGTGACCACGCGTCCGAAATCCTCGGGGCGGTGCCCCTGGATCGTATGCGCCACGCCGAACTGGCCCATCAGGTGCTGGAACCCGTCGATATCGGCCAGCCGCGGCAGGTTGCGCAGCGTCAGCGGCTCTTCGGTCAGCAGGGCACAGGGAATAAGCGTGAGCGCGGCATTCTTAGCGCCCGAAATCGGGATGGTACCGGAAAGGCGATTGCCGCCGCGAATGATCAGTTTATCCATGGCGCTTCCTTAGACATGGCAGCGCCGCTGGCAAGCGTCACGCCTCCGTCGCGAAAATCCCTCATGGCAACGCTCGACATATCCTATGTCGATTGACCCTTGCCGATAGCGGACTTACCCCAAGGCCCATGACCCAGCACAAGCCCATCAAAAAAGCCGTTTTCCCCGTTGCCGGCCTCGGAACGCGCTTCCTCCCCGCGACCAAGGCGATTCCCAAGGAGCTGCTGCCGATCGTCGATCGCCCACTGATCCAGTACGCGGTGGACGAAGCGCGCGAGGCGGGGATCGAACAGATCATCTTCGTCACCGGCCGCGGCAAGACCGCCATCGTCGAACATTTCGACGTCGCCTTCGAGCTGGAAACGACGATGAGCGAGCGCGGCAAGGATCTGGGGGTGCTCGAACCCACCCGCGCGACGCCGGGCGATATCATCACCGTGCGCCAGCAGGTCCCGATGGGCCTCGGCCACGCGATCTGGTGCGCCCGCGCCATCGTCGGGGACGAACCCTTCGCCATTCTCCTGCCCGACGAGCTGATGGTGGCGCAAAAGGGCGGCGGAACCGGCTGCATGAAGCAGATGGTCGAAGCCTATAACGAAGTCGGCGGCAATCTGATCTCGGTGCTCGAAGTGCCGCAGGAAGATGTGTCGAGCTATGGCGTGATCGCGCCCGGCGCGCAGGTGAGCGACACGCTTACCGAAGTGACCGGGCTGGTCGAGAAGCCGCCGGTGGCCGAAGCGCCATCGAACAAGATCGTCTCGGGCCGCTATATCCTCCAGCCGGAAGTCATGCGCACGCTCGAAACGCAGGGCAAGGGCGCGGGCGGCGAAATCCAGCTGACCGACGCCATGGCGAAGATGATCGGCACCCAGCCCTTCCACGCCGTCACCTTTGCCGGCCGCCGCTTCGACTGCGGCAGCAAGACCGGCTTCGTCGAAGCGACGCTGGCCCTGGCGCTGGAGCGCGAAGATATGGGCGACGAAGTGCGGGCGGTGGCGGAGCGGTTGCTGGGGAGTTAAGTCAACACAACGCTCTTTTGTGTTGAAGAGCGAACTTGCTCTCTCATTCTAACTCAATCACACGGTTCCCGTGAAAGATGAAAATGTAGTTCGAAAGCGCTGGAGCGAGGATGAAACCGTCCTCGCACTGTATCTCTATTTCCAATTGTCATTCGGTCAATTGCATGCCGACAATCCAGAGATTCAGCGGCTCGCATCAACGCTAGGCCGTTCAAGTAACTCAGTAGCTATGAAGCTTTGCAATTTTGCGAGCCTAGATCCAAAGATCACAGAGAGCGGGCGCAAGGGTCTGACCGGAACTTCAAAGCTTGACCGGACTATTTACGCTGAGTTTGAGCAAAATTGGACAGGACTTGTTGAACGTGCCGAGGGCATCTGGGCCTTACATATTGAAAGCGCAGACAAACCGGAAACACAACTCAACGAAAGCCATGCTGGCTTTCGTTTCGAACCTATCAGGGAGCCTCGACAAAACGAGCGCTGGTCTCTCAGCGAATAGGGCAAGGCTTTTTTCGACGCGCGGTTCTCGCAAATTTCGAAGAAACTTGCTGTATTTCAGGCATCGCCGATGCACGGCTGCTTGTCGCTAGCCATATCAAACCTTGGAGCGAAGATGGCGCCAACCGACATAATCCGGCTAATGGGCTCTTGCTATCAGCCACGTTAGATCGAGCATTTGATCGCGGCCTCATTGCGGTCGACAACAATCAATGCATTCGGGTGTCTTTGCAATTGCGCGATAGCTCAAGCCCAGCAACGCGCGATTATTTCACGCAGTTTGAGCACAAAACCCTTCGACCAGCGACCCGTTTCGATCCCGATCCGACATTTCTCGAATGGCATTATCAGCACCGATATATCGACGCTGCCGCATCCTAAAGGCCGCGCTCAAGTTCTCGTTCGAGAATAGTAAGCTGGCGACATTTCGGGTCGCCAGTTGCCCTTAGCGGCTCGACAGGATGCAAGGAAACTAACCGGTTGCTCAGTTGCCCTGTCCTTGCCAGAAATTTCTTCCTCAATGCGAAGACCCTCAAACCTATGCCAAGCGTGGTCGTCTTCGTTAGGGCCTCCACTGAGTTCAAATAAGGCCGCATAGAGCGAAGGCACCCCAATTTGCTCTGCCACGAAGAACTCATGCCCTTCGAAACAGGCAATCAGTTCCTCACATTTGGCGGCAGTCAAAACCCCCTTGAACCATGCCGAACCAAACGATTTGTAGTTACCAGCATCGCAATACAAATAATCGAGAACGAGATAGCCGCGTGGCTCAAGGGGTTGCGTGTCATTGAAAACCATCGGACCCTTGCGTCACCCCTTCCGCATTAGCTTTAACTGCTTGGCTTAATTAGATTGAGCCCCGAAGCCCGCCAAGCGTTGCAGATATGGGCAGAACGAGCGAGGAATGGCAAGAACAAAGAGTGAATATAGTCAGGCCTAGGGCGTAATTGGCGGGGGCTGCGTAGAGAGACACAACGTGAAATCACTTCCGACAGCGCGGGAGAACTGGACTTTGCCGCGCGCTACATTCTGGAAGAGCTCGGCCTTGATCCGGCAGAGCCCGAGGCTGACTATCTCGACAGCCTCATTGCACCATTCGGCCCGAAGTTTCCCACGACCAGAGTGTTCTCCGAATTGGCCCGCAAATCTCTGCCCGGGGTGTCTGCGGCTGATTCTCCTGATGACGCGGTGCTTGCCTGGATCGAGCGCGAAGAAGCATTGTTCAAACGACTTGAACGCCGCATAGTAGCTGATCGCATCGAGAACGGTTTTCTCGAGCCTGGCGGTGCTGACGTCGAAGGTTTTATTGGCTTTTCGCTAAGCGTGCAGAACCGGCGAAAAGCGCGTGCCGGGCAGGCGCTGGAGAACCATCTCGAGGCACTGTTTGTAGCGCAGGGCATCAGATATGTCCGCGGCGCGGAAACAGAGCATCGCAACAAACCCGACTTTCTCTTTCCCGGATTAGCCGAATATGAAGATCCCGCGTTTGATGCGGCGAAGCTCACAATGCTCGGTTCGAAATCTTCCCTCAAGGATCGATGGCGGCAGGTGCTTTCCGAGGCCACCCGGATCGAAACAAAGCATCTCTTTACGCTCGAACCGGGCATTTCGGAGAACCAGACTGATGAGATGCGAGCCAAGTCTCTTCAGCTAGTCATCCCTCTCGGCCTTCACGAAACCTATCGCCAACCGCAAAGAGAATGGCTCATGAACGTCTCCGATTTCATCAGACTGGTCTCGGACAGACAGACAACCTGATTCCGCGCGGTAGGCCGGGAACCCTGCGCGCAAATGGTCGGAACGTCTAGCCTACCTCGCAAGTAGCTGATTTTCCTACATGCCAGTCACTTGCTAGCCTGCCAGCGTTCTTTCCCACCGTCGATCCCGAGAGCCCGGTTCTGCCAAGTCAATCCGCAAGCTGACATGCGGTCCGCGCAAGCCGACCTTTTTTGCGCCTGGACAGTGTAACACCCGGTCCATGTGTCAGACTTCGCGGTGCGAAGCTGAACGGTCGGTGCGCGAATCAGGCCGTCGTCAGGCCTTCTCTGCCTCTGCCTTGGCGAGGTACTCGTCGCGCAGTTCGCGCTTGTAGAGCTTGCCATTGGCCTCGCGCGGCAGTTGCGCGCGGAAGTCGAACAGCCTGGGCATCTTGATCCTGGCCAGCTGGGGGGCGAGGAAGTCGCGCAATTCGGCCTCCAGCGCCTCTCCGGCATCGGCCATGTCCACCGGCTGGACCACGGCGACCACCTGCTCGCCGAAATCGGGGCAGGGGGCGCCGATCACGGCGGCGTCCATCACCTTGTCGTGCGTGACGAGCAGGTTCTCGATCTCCTGCGGGTAGATGTTCACCCCACCCGAGATGATCATGTGGCTCTTGCGGTCGGTGAGGTAGAGATAGCCGTCCGCGTCGACATGGCCGATATCGCCGAGCGTCATCCACCCCCTAGGGTGCATGGCCTCGCGCGTCTTGGCGGGATCGTTGTGATAGGTCGGGATGAGGTCATTCTCGAAATAGAGCAACCCGTCCTGCCCTGCCGGAACCTCCTCGCCGTCCGGACCGCAGACATGGAGCTTGCCGTGGATCGCCTTGCCGACGCTGCCGGGATGGGCGAGCCAGTCCTCGGCCTTGATCAGCGTCATGCCGATGCCTTCGGACCCGGCGTAATACTCGTTGATGATCGGCCCCCACCAATCGATCATCTCGCGCTTGATCGGGACCGGACAGGGCGCAGCGGCGTGGAGCGCGCGCTGGTGGCTCGACAAATCGTATCGGGTGCGCAGTGCGGGATCGAGCTTGAGCATGCGGACGAAATGGGTCGGTACCCACTGGCTGTCGGTGATCCGGTATTTCTCGATCGTGGCAAGCGCATGCTCGGGATCGAACTTCTCCATCACCACCACCGTGCCGCCGAGCCGCTGCGCAGTGGTACACCAGCCGAGCGGGGCCGCATGGTAGAGCGGCGCGGGGGAGAGATAGACCATGCTGCCATCGGCCGGCATGCCCGCGCCCATGATCGCCAGACCCATCAGCGGGTTGGTCGCCTGGATATCGTCGTCCGCGGGCGGTGCGGGCTTCACGCCCTTGGGCCGACCGGTCGTGCCCGAGGAATAGAGCATATACTGGCCAGGTGCCTGATCCGCGATCGGTTCGGCGGGCTGCGCTGCCAGCGCCGCGTCATAGTCCTCGTCACCTGTGCCGCCGACGATCAGCAGCGGCAGGGCGGGGCACTCTTTGCGGATATCCTCGATGACCTCGGCGAACCGGGATGTGGTGAGCAGGAATTTCGCGCCCGCGTCCTTGAGGATGTAGCAGATTTCCGGCGCGGTCAGCCGGGTCGATACCGGCACCATCATCGTGCCGGCGCGCTGCGATCCCCAGACGACCTGTAGGTAATGCGAATTGTTCTCCATCAGCACCGCGAAATGGTCGCCGCGTTCCAGTCCACGCGCCCTCAGCAATTGCGCGAAGCGATTGGCGTAAGCGTCCATCTCGCCATAGGTCACGGTCTCGCCGCTGGCGGCCATGATGATGGCAGGATGGTCCGGGCGCGTCTGCGCATGGGCGATGGGGTGCATCTTGTGCCTTTCTCCTCTCCAGCGGCCCGCTTCTCGAGGAGCGGACTCGTCCAGTTTCGAGAAGAAACCTACCTAACCCTCTATTATGGGCAAGAGAAAAGGCGGCAGGATCGCTCCCACCGCCTTTTCGCGAAACCCGAAGGGTCAGACATCAGTTGTCGTCGCCGTCACCCTGGCCACCGGTGCCGGTCGCAAGGGCAAATGCCCGCTGCGCTTCCGATTCGACCATGTAGGGAACCGGGTTCACGGCCTGACCATCGATACGGACTTCGTAGTGAAGGTGCGGGCCGGTCGAACGGCCGGTCGTACCGACATAACCGATAATATCGCCCTTCTTGACGCGGCTGCCAGCCTTCACGGCGATATCCGACATATGGGCAAAGCGGGTCTGCAGGTTGGCCCCATGCTCGATCGAGACATACTTACCGTAGCTCGAGAACCATTCCGCCTTGCTCACGAAGCCGTCAGCCGTGGCATAGATCGGCGTACCGGTCGGCGCGGCGAGGTCGACACCCTTGTGGTTGCGACGACCGCCCAGCACTGGATGCGTGCGCATTCCGTAATCGCTGGTCAGCCTGGTATCGTCGAGCGGCATGCGCGAGGGCACCGAAACACGCGCCGCTGCCGGGGTCGAGCGGTCCAGATTGTCCCACTGTGCGAACAATTGCTTGAACTGCGCATCGTCACCCGCCTGAGCCGGAGCGGCCACCTTGCTCACGTCGATCACGCCGACTGCGGCGGCGGCGTTGGTTTCCTGCGCCTGGGCCGGAGCCGCGGCGATGCCGAAACCTGCCAGTACTGCGAGAACAAGCGTATTGCGCTTGGTGATCATGCTAACCCGTCCATCCGGCGCTGTATCGCGCCTGTTCGATCTATGGCGAACACAGCGTCCCGTGCCGTCTCCGCCTTTTTTGTCACTGCCGGAACCCCCCGGCGTCTCGTGAGTTTGGGTTATCGGGGAAAAAGTTAATCAGGCAATACTTGCGTAATAGTCGCGCGGCAGGCCGCCTGCGAAACGCGCTGAGTCGTTGAACGGCCCCTTCAAACCTCCTGAAAAATACGTTTGGACGAGATTCTGCCACGATTTCCGTGGGTTTTCGCCATGCGTGGCGCAGATGGCGTGAAAATGCTTGGAGCCTGCCGCGACATGACGAATTTCGTCGTCAAGGATTCGCTTCAAAATTTTCGCCCCGTTTTCATCACCTTGCGCGCGCACTCGCTCCAGAGTGGCAGGCGTGACGTCAAGCCCGCGCGCCTCCAGAACCATCGGAACGATTGCGAGCCTTGCCGCGACGTCATGCGCGGTGTCCTGCGCGGCGCCCCACAGTCCGTCGTGCACAGGCAACGCCCCGTAGGACGAGCCGAGCGAATCGAGCTTCCGGTCAATCAGCGCGAAATGCATCGCCTCGTCGGCAGCGACATCAAGGAAGTCCGAAACGAAATCCCGACCCATCGATTCGCCAAACCGCCCAGCCATATCGAGCGCCAGGTCGATCGCGACGAATTCGATATGCGCCAGCGCGTGCCAGAGCGCGATGCGGTTGCGTTCCGACCCCATCTTCCCGCGTTTGGGCATTTGCCCCGGCGGCAAAAGCTCCAGATTTGCAGGCCAGGCTGGCCAGTCCGGCATTGTTACATCGAAAACAAAGGCGAGCCGCCCCAACCGCCAGTCGCGCGCAACCCCGCGTGCAGCGAAAACCTTGGCCTTGGCATCGCCGGTCAGCAGAGCAGCGCGGATCGCGCCTGCAACAGTGCGACGCGGTGACGTCATATCGATCGCGCCGCCTCCAGCACTTCCTCCGCGTGACCCTTGACCTTCACCTTGGGCCAGACACGCAGGATCTCGCCGTCTGCTCCGACCAGGTAGGTCGACCGAACCATGCCCAGGAATGTCTTCCCGTACATCTTCTTCTCGGTCCACACACCGAGTTCATCCGACAGCCCGGCTTCCTCGGCATCGGTGGCTAGGTCGACGGTAAGATCGTGTTTGGCGATGAAGTTCTGGTGCTTTTTCGCCGAATCCTTGCTGACGCCGAGCAGGCGCACGCCCGCCTTGTCGAAGTCGCCCTTGAGCGCGGAGAAATCCTTTGCTTCGGTCGTGCAGCCGGGTGTGTTGTCCTTGGGATAGAAGAAGATCACCGCCTTCTCGCCTTCAAGGTCCGACTTGGTCACGGTGCCGCCATCGGGCGTCTCCATCGAAAAATCAGGAAAGGCATCGCCTTCGCCGTAGGTCTTGATCATTCGTCCATCTCCAGGGTTTCGCCGAAATTGTCCTGCCACGCCGCCGCGACGTCATCGCGAGCAGCGCGCAACCGCTCCATCAGGCACGTATAGTCCTCGCATCCGCTCTGCCGCGCCAGCAGCGATGCGGCGGCGGCATTGGGACGCGTAAGATCGGGTGCCAGCAGCCGCGTACCGACGAGCAGCCGGGTCATCAAGCCATGCGCATCCTCAATGGCGGCAGGCAAATGGCCCGCCTCGACCAATGCGGCAATGGCGCCACCGAGATTGGGCGTCAGCGCCGCGCGATGGCGAAGCTGGAGGAAATGCACGAGGAATTCGACGTCGACGAGCCCGCCGCGCAGCAGCTTGGCGTCAAGCGGGCCCTTCGGCTGCTTGTGTGCCGCCATCTCGCTGCGCATCTTCAGCACGTCGGCGCGCAAGCCATCGAGATCGCGCTCGCGGCAGAGGATCGACGTCACGACGTCGCCGACCTCGCTACGCGCTGCCTCGCTTCCCACAAGAACGCGCGCACGGGTGAGCGCCATATGCTCCCAGGTCCAGGCATCTTCGCGCTGGTAACGCGCGAAGCTCTCGACGCTGACCGCGAGCGGCCCCTGATTGCCCTGCGGACGCAGCCGCGTGTCGACCTCGTAGAGCGCGCCCTGTGCCGTCGGGACGCTGAGCGCGGCAGTCACACGCTGCGCAAGGCGGTTGAAATAGAGCGTCGCACCTAGCGGACGGTTCCCCTCGGATTCGCCCTCATGGGTACCCGTGAAGAGATAGATGATGTCGAGATCGGAGGCGTGGGTCAGCAGACCACCGCCGAACCGGCCCAGACCAAGAACGACAAGTTCGCTGCCCGAAATCCGCCCGTGTTTTGCCACGAACTCATCCCGCGCAGCGTCCACCGCGACCTGCAACGCCGCTTCAGCCGTACGCGAAAGGCCTGCTGCAATGGCCAAGGGATCGTGCGCCGCTTCGATCAGCTGAACGCCGAGTGCGAAGCGCGTTTCGCCCGTCACCACGCGAAGGCGGTCGAGCCGCATTTCGTAATCGTCGCCACGTTCACGTCGCGCCATTTTCGCAGCGAGCTCGTCAACGCTTCCGGGCAGGTCCAGCGCGCTGCGATCGATCAGCGCATCGAGCAGGTCGGGTCTCCGGGCGAGCTCGTCCGCCAGCGGCGGCGCGAGCGTGAGGCAATCTGCCAGCAGCGCGAACAGGCCCGGCCGCGCCTCGAGCAGCCGGAACAGATTGATCGCACTGGGCAGGCGCGAGATGAGGCTTTCCCAGCGCGCCACCGCCGCGTCCGGATCGGGAGAAGCGGCGATCGACGCCACGAGATCGGATCGGATCGCTTCGAATGCCCCAAGGGCCGCCGTGCTGCGCAGCGCCTGATATTTGCCGTCGGTCCAGCCTGCGACCCGGCCGGCAAGCTCCGCAGGCACTTCGGTGACCGCCTCTTCCTCGGCTACGACATGTGGGACGCTCTTGGGCACGGATATCCGGTCCTCGTCGAGCAGTGCGTCGAAACGTTCGGCGACCGGGCGGGCAAGATCGCGCACGTGATCGACCAGCGCCTTACCGTCGGGCAGGCCATGCAGCCGCGCGACATTGTCGAGGGCATCGCCTGCAGGCAGTGAATGCGTCTGCTTGTCGCCAACCATCTGCAACCGGTGCTCGATCACGCGCAAGCCGTCGTAGCTTTCTCCAAGCGCCTCGGCATCGCCTGTCGAAATCCGCCCGGTTTCGGCTAGCGCATCGAGCGCCGCGCGCGTCCCGCGCACACGCAGCGAAGGGTCGCGACCGCCATGGATCAGCTGGTGCGTCTGGGCGAAGAACTCGATTTCGCGGATGCCCCCGCGGCCCAGTTTGAGATTGTAGCCGGGTTCCGGGACGCGAGGACCGCGCTGTTCGTCGCGGATACGGTGCGTCAGGCGCCGCACTTCGTCGATTGCCCCGAAATCGAGACTCCGGCGCCAGACGAAGGGGCGAATGTGGTCGAGAAAGGCTTCGCCCGCGGCGATGTCGCCGGCACAGGCGCGGGCACGGATAAAGGCCGCCCGCTCCCACGCCAGCGCCGAACTTTCATAGTGCGTGATCGCCCCATCGAGCGGGATCGCCAGTGGGCTGACTTCCGAAGCCGGACGCAGGCGCAGGTCTACGCGAAAGACATATCCCTCGCTCGTCACTTCCGATAGCAACCGCACCACCTCGCGCGCATAGCGCTGCGCCGCTTCGCCGGGCTCGTCGCGCTCGCGGCCCGGCAATGTCGCGGGATCGTAGAGCAGGATCGGGTCGATATCCGAAGAATAGTTGAGCTCGCCCGCGCCATGCTTGCCTAGTGCGAGCCCGATCATTCCACCCGGTTCGGCGTCCGGTACGCGCTTGGCGATCGCTGCCTGGATTGCCGCATGCAAGGCGCGGTCGGCGAAGGCCGACAATTCGCGCATGACCTTTTCCAGATCGAACGCTCCGGCGAGGTCGCCAATCGCCAGCACCAGCGCCAGACCAAGGCGTTCGCGCCGCAGCGCGATCGCAACGTCATCGGTTTCGATCCGCTTGGCGGCGAGCAGGGCTTCGTCGCCTTCGCCTTCGGCCAGCAAACCCGCCAATTTAGGCCGACGCTCCAGCGCGCGTGCCAGAAAGGGCGCGTGCGAGCGAGCGCGCTCCAAGGCAGAGGTCCAGTCGGCAGCCATCGCCTGCTCCCTGCCGCGAGGCGCTGTGGCACGCAAGCTTGCCCTTGCGCCGCCATGCTGACAAGAAGCCCGCCGACGCGAAACGAGAAGAGAGGAAGCTCCCCATGAAACGCTTTACGATCGCCCTGGGTGCCGCGCTGCTGCTGTCCGCCTGTTCGATGGGACAGGATGCGGAAAGCGCAGATACCGCGCTCGATCTGCCCGATGTCGCGGACGGAACGCTGTCCGAAGAGACCATGAAACGCGTGACCGAGCGGCTCGCTTCGGACGAATTCGAAGGGCGCGCACCCGGCACTGCGGGTGAGGAAAAGACCGTCGCCTATCTGATCGAGGAATTCGAGAAGGCGGGGCTCGAACCGGGCAACAACGGCAGCTGGGTACAGGACGTGCCGCTGGTCGAGATTACCGGCAAGGACTTCGCCCCGCTCACGATCTCTGGAGGCGATAGCGGCGACCTGCAGCTCACCTACGGGCCCGACTGGGTCGGCACCAGCTATCGCGAGGATGTCGAAACCAGTCTGCAAGACAGCGAACTGGTCTTCGTAGGCTACGGCATCAATGCGCCCGAGAAGGGCTGGAACGATTACGAAGGTCTGGACATGACGGGTAAGACCGCCGTCATTCTCGTCAACGATCCCGATTTCGGCACCGAAACCCTCGAAGGCCCGTTCAACGGCAAGGCCATGACCTATTACGGCCGCTGGACCTACAAATATGAAGAGGCCGGGCGCCAGGGCGCGGCGGGTGCGATCATCATCCACGACACCGAACCGGCCGCCTATGGCTGGAACGTGGTCGAAAGCAGCTGGTCCGGGCCGCAGGCCTATGCGGCGCGCGGCGACAATCCGCCGCCGATGACGCAACTCAACGGCTGGGTGCAGAAGGAAAAGGCGCGCGAAATCATGGCTGCCGCTGGGCAGGACCTCGACGAGTTGATGGCCGCTGCGCGTGAGGAGGACTTCAAGGCAGTGCCCCTCGGCCTGACCGCCTCGACCAGCTTCCGCAACGATATCCGCACCTTCGCTTCCAAGAATGTCATCGGTATGCTGCCGGGCAGCGAACGGGCGGACGAATATGTCATGCACACGGCGCACTGGGACCATCTCGGTCGCTGTACGCCCGCACCCGATGGCGACGACATCTGCAACGGGGCGGTCGACAATGCCACCGGCACCGCGGCACTGGTCGCGCTGGCCGAGGCGCACGCCAAGGCCGGGCCTACCAAGCGCAGCCTTGTCTTCCTCGCGGTGACGGCGGAAGAATCGGGCCTTCTCGGGGCGGATTACTATGCTGCGAACCCGGTCTTCCCGCTCAACAAGACCGTTGGCGGGATCAATATGGACACCTTCCTGATGGCGGGCGCTGCCAAGGACGTGACCGTCGTCGGGCCGGGCAAGTCGCAGCTCGACCTGTTCCTCGACAAGGCGCTCATGAACGACGACCGTGTAACGACGCCCAATCCCAACCCCGAAGCAGGGTACTATTATCGCTCCGACCATTTCGCCTTCGCCAAGCGGGGTGTGCCGATGCTCTATCTCGATGGCGGGGAAGATCTCGTCGAAGGCGGCAGGGAAGCGGGCGCTGCGGTACAGGCTGATTATCGCGAGAAGCGCTATCACGGGCCCAAGGACGAATACGATCCGAACTGGGACTGGTCGGGTGTAATCGCCGATCTCAAGCTCTTCTATCGCATCGGTCGCATGCTGGGCGATTCGACCAGCTGGCCCAACTGGGTCGAAGGCGACGAGTTCAAGGCCACCCGCGACGAAGACTGCGCCGCCGACGGCACAGGTTGCGACGCCTGACGCCCGCCACGAAGAGGACCGATCCATGACATTCCGCATGCCGCCCGAATGGGCGCCGCAGGACTGGCTGTGGATCGGTTTCCCGCATGACGTGGAGGAATGGCCTGAAGTTCTCCCGCGTGCGCAGGAGCAGATCGCGGCTTTCGCCAATGCCGTTGCCGAAAGCGGGCAGGAAGTCCGCCTGCTGGTCCGTGACGCCGCGAACGAAGCGCGGGCGCGTCAGCTGGTGACCGGCAGCGTCAAGCTGGAGCGGCGCATCTACGGTGACGTCTGGCTGCGTGACACCGGCCCGCTGGTGCTATGCGACGGAGGGAGCAATCGCACCGCACGGCGCTTCGGCTTCAACGGCTGGGGTGGAAAGTATCTGATGGACGGCGATCAGACGGTCGGCGCGGAACTGGCAGAGGATGCCGGACTGCCGCTCGAAACAGCCGACTGGATACTTGAGGGCGGGGCGATCGACGGAGACGGCACTGGCCTCGTCGTCACGACCGAGCAGTGTCTGCTCAACCCCAACCGCAATCCGCAACTATCGTGCAATCAGATCGAGGAACGCCTGAAGCGCGATCTCGGCTTTATCCGCGTGCTCTGGCTGGGCGACGGGCTTATCAACGACCACACCGATGGCCATGTCGACAATCTGGGCCGGTTCATTGCCGCCAATACGCTATGCCTGCCGCGTGCGACGGGAAAGGGCGATCCCAATGCCGCGATTTACGCCGATGCGAAGCGGCGGGCGGAAGACGCAGGCGTGACGGTGAACGACATCCCCTCACCGGGCCTCGTCACCAGCGGCGACCGCGCGGAACCGGCGAGTTATGCCAATTTCGCGATCACCAGCCACCTGGTGGTAGTCCCGACCTTCGGCAGCCCGCATGACGAGGAAGGTGTAGCAGCCATCGCCGAACTCTTCCCTGACCGCGCCACCGTCGGGCTGCCCGGCGATGCGGTGCTGGCGGGCGGCGGCGGCTTCCACTGCGCCAGCCAGCAAATGCCATCAGCCGGATGGCGGCCTTAACCTTTCGTTAGGGATTGCAGCGGAGAATGGAGGCATGGCCAAGGCTATCGCTCTAACCCGCATGCATATCGCCCCGCTTCCGGTGGCGGACATCGCGCGCGCGCTGATCGTCAGCGGTTGTGGCCTCGCGCTGGTCCTCGCCGGACCGGTGCTGCCGTTCTAGTCCTCGGGTCCAAAACTCACCAACCAAACGTCCGGCGGTACGCCAAAGCGTAACGGGAGAAGGCTTGTGCCCAATCCTGCACCGACGAATATGCGTTGCCCCTCATCCGTGATGTCACCACAAGCAAAACGCCTGCCATAGAGCGAAAATGTCGAGATCGGACCGATTAGCGGCAGGCTAATCTGACCGCAGTGCGTGTGCCCGGCAAAGACTGCAGCGAAGTTTCCGTCCAGTGACGGGATGACATCAGGGGTGTGGGTGACGAGTACCGGAACTCCGTCAGGCAAAGCCCCGAGCGCATCCATCGTTTTGGCCAGGTCTGCGTGGTCGCTGAACCCGTCGTCCATCCCCGCAATACGAAACGGACCACGCAATACTGCTTCGTTCTGAAGCATCGTGAAGCCTTGACGCTCTGCTTCTTCAACGAATGGAGTGATCCCAGCCCAGTGATCATGATTGCCCGGTACAATTACAACTCCCAGCGGCGCATCGAGATTTTGCATCGCCTCGAGGATTTCCCGAGCAGAATACAGCGCGGTCGCAACGCGCTTCTCACTGACTAGATCCCCGGAGATGACAATCAGATCAGGTCGCAATGTCATGAGATCGCTCGAAATACGGCGCAATCGCTCAGGTGGCATGTCCGGACCTGCGACGTGAATATCTGAAAGCGCGAGCACGCGCAGCGGCCGCTGGCCAACTGGCCATTTTTGTACCGTTACATGCGCTTGTCGCACCACCGGGTCGTTGAGCGAGTTGCTATAGCCGACGCCGAGGGTCACCAGCGAAGCAATCGCAACTGCCAGCAATCCCAGAATGAGGTTACGCATCGCGCGAAGAGCCTACTTCAAGTCTGGCGGCGTACCTGCGCTACTGATCATCGCTATCGCTTCGTCGAGGCTCATCACCTTCTGGTGCTGCTCGCCCAGCGTGCGGACGGCCACGGTGCCTTCTTCCGCCTCGCGCTTGCCGACCACTAGGAGGTGCGGGACCTTGGCGAGCGAGTGTTCACGGACCTTGTAGTTGATCTTCTCGTTGCGCAGGTCGCTCTCGACGCGGATGCCCGCGGCCTCCAGCTTGGCCACCGCTTCCTTGGCATAATCGTCCGCATCCGAAACGATGGTCGCAACCACCGCCTGCACGGGGGCGAGCCATACCGGCAAGCGACCTGCGAAATGTTCGATCAATATGCCGATAAAGCGCTCATAGCTGCCGAAAATCGCGCGATGGAGCATGACGGGGCGATGCTTCTCGCCATCCTCGCCGACATAGCTCGCATCGAGCCGTTCGGGCAGCACACGGTCGCCCTGGATGGTGCCGACCTGCCAGGTGCGCCCTATCGCATCGGTCAGGTGCCATTCGAGCTTGGGTGCATAGAAAGCACCTTCGCCCGGTAGTTCCTCCCAGCCATATTCAGCATTATCCATTCCGGCTTCGGCCACAGCATCGCGCAGTTCCTGCTCGGCGCGATCCCAGTCGGCATCGGAGCCGAGGCGCTTTTCAGGGCGCAGCGCCAGCTTGATTTCATATTTGAAGCCGAAATCCGAATAGACCTCGTCCGCCAGCTTGCAGAAGGCGCGGACTTCTTCGACGACCTGCTTTTCGGTGCAGAAGATATGCGCATCGTCCTGCGTAAACTGGCGCACACGCATCAGGCCATGGAGCGCGCCATGCGGTTCGTTGCGGTGGCAGCAGCCCATCTCGCCCAGCCGGATCGGCAGGTCGCGGTAGGACGTGATACCCTGCTTGAAGACCAGCACATGCGCCGGGCAGTTCATCGGCTTGATTGCCATCCAGTCGGCATCGTCCGCCACCTTCGGTGAAGCGGCGGCCGCACCGCTATCGTCCACTTCGGGGACGATATCGGGCACCGCGAACATGTTCTCGGCATATTTCCCCCAATGGCCCGACTGGGTCCATTGGCGAACATCCATCAACTGCGGCGTCTTGATCTCGCGATAGCCACCGCCATCCATCTTGCGGCGCATATAGGCTTCGAGTTCGCGCCAGATGCGGTAGCCCTTGGGATGCCAGAAGACGCTGCCATGCGCTTCTTCCTGCAGGTGGAACAGGTCCATCTCGCGCCCGAGCTTGCGATGGTCGCGCTTGGCGGCTTCCTCCAACCGCATGAGATGCGCGTTGAGCTGCTTCTTGTTGAGCCATCCCGTGCCGTAGATGCGCGTCAATTGCGCGTTCTTCTGGTCACCGCGCCAATAGGCACCGGCGACACGCATAAGCTTGAAGGCCTGCGGGTCGAGCTTGCCCGTGCTGGCGAGATGCGGGCCCCGGCACATGTCGAGCCAGTCATCACCCGACCAATAGACCGTCAGTTCCTCGTTCTCGGGTAATTCCTTCGCCCATTCGGCCTTGAAGACTTCGCCTTCGGCTTCCCACTTGTCGATCAGTTGCTGTCGACTCCAGACCTCGCGGCGCAGCGGCTTGTCGGCCTTGATGATGCGCCGCATTTCCTCCTCGATGGCGGGAAGATCGTCCATGCTAAACGGGTCGCGGCTCTCGGGCGCCTTCACGTCGTAATAGAAGCCATCGTCCGTCGCCGGGCCGAAGGTGATCTGCGTGCCGGGCCACAGTGCCTGCACCGCTTCTGCGAGCACATGCGCGAAATCGTGGCGCGCCAGTTCCAACGCATCTTCCTCGTCGCGCGAGGTGACCAGGGCCAGCTCGGCATCGCCTTCGAAGGGCCGGTTGATATCGCGTAATTCCCCGTCGACGCGCGCGGCGATCGCCGCCTTGGCGAGGCCCGGGCCGATTGCGGCCGCCACATCGGCGGGCGTCGACCCGGCTTCCATTTCGCGCACCGAACCGTCGGGCAAGCTAATCTTGAGCAATTCCGTCATCGTCTCATCCGTTTCGTTGCCGCGCCCATGGCACAGTAGCGCGCGCGCTTGAAGCAGCGTTTGGCTGAACTTCGCGATTTCGGGAGGAAACGCCCACCGCCCGAAACCGGGCGGCGGCGGATCGCTTAACGCGCGACCGACCGCACCCGGAAGCCCGGGGTGGTGGTAGTCGTGGTCGTGAAGCGCCGACGCGTCATGGCTGTGCAGATAGCGACGAAGGGTTAAGTTCTCAACCCACGTCGAGCATGTGGCTGCCCGCAAGCGTCGTCACGCGCTTGGTCGCATTCACACCCGCGCCTTTTTCGCGAACGGTGGCCACAAAGCGGAATTCACACGCGGCGCTACCGGGCGTCAGTTCGACCGCCATGTAGCCGCGCCGCGAACCGTCCATCCATTTGAGCTGGCGGTTATGCGCTACAGTGGCGCGTTCGAGGTCGGAGGTCGGCAGATAGGACGCGTAGCTTTCGAGCCCCGGCGATGTCACACCCTGCACGCCGAACTCGACGCCGACCTTCTCGCCCGCATGGTCGAGATCGAAGGCCCAGGCATTGTGCGTATCGCCTGCCAGGCTCACGATATTGGCATTTGCTTCGAGCGCGGCCTTGAACACACGCTCGCGCGCGGCCGGATAGCCATCCCAGGCATCCATGTTGAGCGGCAGTTCGGCACGGCTTGCCATGGCGCCAGCCAGGATCCGCTGGCGGACATAGTCCGGCAGGTCGCCGGGCAGTCCGTCGGCAAGGCCGGGTGCAGTGGCAAGATTGCCCATCAGCACCTGTTGCACGAGCACTTGCCAAGGCTTGCCCGCGCCGACCGATCGTTTGAGCCCATCCGACAGCCATGCCTGCTGCTTCATGCCGAGCATCTCGCGACCGGTATCGCGATAGCCGCCCTCACGAAAAGCGATCAGTGCGGCCATGGCATCTTCGGGAGAGGTCTTGCCCGAAAGGATATCGCCATAGGAAAACTGTTCGGCGCGCGCGGTCAGCCGCGTTTCGAGGCGGAACAGCGTGGCCAGATCGCCCACTTCGTAGGCCGCCCATGGTTCGTCGGAAACAGGCATCCATTCGCGATAGGCCTTCATCGCCGCCGCCTTGCGCACCGACCACTCGCCTTCGGCATCGCTCTGGTGGTTCTGCGCCCCGCCTGCCCACGAATCGTTCGCGCTTTCATGATCGTCCCAACCGGCGATCATCGGGTAGAGCTGATGCAGACGGCGCAGGTCAGGATCGCGGCGATAGGTCGCATAGCGTAACCGGTAGTCGGCGAGGCTGACGAGTTCGCTGGCGGGACACAGGACGCGCCCCGGCGCAGCTTCCTCGTTCGAGGGATAGGTGCCCGGTCCGTATTCGTAGAAATAGTCGCCCAGATGCAGCGCGCAGTCGAAATCGCCATCGGCAGCGGCATGCGCATAGGCGTTGAACCACCCGAAACCGAGGTTCGAGCAGGAAAAAACCGCCATCCGGAACTTCTCAGTCGCGCCGACCGGCAGCGTTCTGGTCCGCCCAATGTCCGAATGCGAACCATCGGGCGCGGTAAAGCGGAAATAATACCAGCGCGCCGGCTCAAGCCCCTCGGCCCAGCCCTTGCAGCACCAGTCGTTGTCAGCGCTGGCGGTAACCGTCCCGCCGGAAGACGGGCGCGCGAAATCCAGTGATTGGCTCAACTCGAATTCGAGCGGGGTATCCTGACTGCCGACATAGCGCGTCCATACAAGAACGCGCCCTGCCCCCGGCTCGCCACTCGCCACGCCGTGGGTGAAACCTCTTGCCGAGCCCTGCGCCGCCAGTGGCGCTCCGGCAGCACCCAGCCCGAGCAAGCCCCCCTTGAGCAGGGTGCGGCGGTCGAGCGCGGGCATTCGCGCGGCAGCAGGCGGTTCGGTAGCGATCATGACGTTCTCCTCACTCGCCTTCTGCCTGCGCCCGATGACCTTGCGGTGACAAGCAAAATAGGGAGGTCGGAAAGCAACCGCGTCAAAATGGAAAGTGTTCTTGACAATTGTCGAATCGCATGACAAATACGCTTTACATCAAGAAAAGGAGATTTGTCATGACCCAGATACAGAAAGCCCTCGCCCTTGCCACGGCGATGATCGCTGTTGCCGTCCTCGCGGTGTTCGGTGTCATTCCCGAGCGGATCGCCCAGTTCGCACCCTTCGCACTGCTCGCGCTGTTCCCCACCGCCTGGATGGGCCGCGGTCGCTGCCGGGCCAAGGAAGCCTGAACCATGGCCGTCTGCTGGACCCCCGCAGCCAAGCGCTACACGCGCCGGCTTGCGGTGCTGATGGCGATCTATCTCGTCACGCTCTTCACCGCCGTATGGCTATTCCGCCACGACCAGGTCAGCGCCCCGCTGGCCTGGCCGCTGGCCATTGCCCCGGCGATCCCGGTCATCGGCGTTTTCTGGGCGGTCATGCGCTTCATTGTCGAAGAGAAGGACGAGTTCATTCGCCTGCTCATCGTAAGGCAGTGCCTGGTTGCCACCGGCTTCTGCCTGACCATCATGACAGTCTGGGAATTCCTCCAGAACTTCGAGCTCGTTCCGCCGGGCAATGGCGGCTTCGGCGCGGCGTTCTTCTGGTTCATGGGGCTGGGCGTAGGCGCAATCTACAACAAGCTGACCATGGGCACGGCAGGAACCTGGTCGTGAAGAACCGCCTCAAGGTGCTGCGGGCCGAACGCGACTGGAGCCAGCAGGAACTTGCCGCGCGGCTCGAAGTTTCCCGCCAGAGCGTCAACGCCATCGAGACCGGGCGCTACGACCCATCGCTCCCGCTCGCCTTCCGCATCGCCGACATTTTCGAACTGGCGATTGAAGAGATCTTCCTGCGCGAAGAGTAGGCACCCTGATTGACACAGTCCCTTCGATCCCCGACCAAGTGCAACGGGATCGAAGGGGTTTCTATTTATGCACGGGTCGCATGATGCAGAGGGCGCGGACAGCGCCTTTGTTTTCGAAGGGAACTGGAAGGATTTCGCCAGGATCGCCTTCCCCAATCTTCTGCTGACAATCGTTACGCTCGGCATCTACCGCTTCTGGGCGACGGCGCGCGAACGACGCTATCTGTGGTCACGGACGAAATTCGTCGACGAGCATCTCGAATGGGCCGGTACCGGGATGGAACTGTTCCTCGGCTTCGTGATGGTCTTCGTTCTGTTCGGCGTGCCCTATTTCGGGCTGACCTTCGTTGCTCAGGCGCTGATCGCGCGCGGATATGAGGCCATTGGCGCAGGTCTGGGTTTCGTGGCCCTTCTCTCGATCTTCTATCTCGGCGGCGTCGCCCGTTTTCGCGCTCTGCGATACCGCCTCTCGCGCAGCCGCTGGCGCGGCATCCGTGGCGGGAGCGACCATGGCGGCTTCGTCTTCGGCCTGTCCTATATGTGGAAGAACCTCGTCGGCTGGATCCCTCTCGGGCTGCTGGTGCCCTGGTCGATGACCAGCCTGTGGAACGAGCGCTGGAGCAAGATGAGTTTCGGGCCCTACCAATTCGAAGCCGATGCAGATTCAGGCAATGTCTTCGCCCGCTTCCTGCTGTTCTATCTCGCGCCTTTCGTGATGTTTATCGGCATGCTGATCATGGGCGGAATGGGCATGCTGGCCGGTTATGGCCTTGGCGGCGAGGATGGCATGGCGATCGGCGGCATCGTCGGTTTGATCGGTATCGTCCTGTTCTTTTACCTCGGCCTGGGCCTCATTGCGGTGGCCTTTTACGCCAAATTCTACCGCGAGGTGGTCGGCTCGACCCGGTGGCACGATCTGCATTTCAGCTTCGAGGCTTCGACGATGGACTGGGTCAAGCTGCTGGTGGTCGATGCGCTGCTGGTAGTGCTTACCTTTGGGATTGGCTTCATCTTCCTGTCCTACCGTCACTGGAAATTCTTCATGACGCATCTCGAGGCAGGTGGCGAAATTCTGCTCGACGAACTGACCCAGTCGGAAACGAAGACCGCCAAACACGGCGAAGGCCTGCTCGACGCCTTCGACATGGGCGCGATCTGAACCGATGGAAGACGCCTTCCAGGTTGCGGCCGAATGGTACGACGGCACGAATGCGGTCCGCCATTCGGGCGAGCTGAGCTGGGATGGGCGCGGCGGATTTTCGCTGGCGGCATCGACCTCGCATATCGAATTCGATGCCAGCGATCTGCGCTTCGGTGAAACGCGACCGGGCCGCATCCTCTACCGCCGCGAGAGCATGCCGGACTTCCGGCTGATCCTGCCAGAGGATATACCGCCCGGACTTGCCGCGCAGCTTCCGGCCAAAAGCGACTATGGCGCCTGGATTGACAGGCTAGGCCTCGGCAAGGCGGCCGCGATCTTCGCCGTCGCCAGCGCGGCGGCGGTTGCGCTGTTCATGACTGCCCCGGACTGGCTCGGCCCCCGCATCCCGGCGAGCTGGGAACGCAATATCGGAGATGCCATGGTCGGCGATTTCGGCGGCCGCATCTGCCATACGCCAGCGGGCGATGCAGCGCTCGCCAAGCTGCTCGCCAAAGTCGACCCGGCAGAAGAAAAAGTGCGCGCGGGCGTCGCCAATATGGACATGATAAACGCGGTCGCCTTGCCCGGCGGGCAGGTGCTGTTGTTCGACGGGCTGGTGCAGCAGGCCGACAGCCCCGAGGAACTGGCGGGCGTGCTCGGCCATGAGGTCGGCCATGTGCGCGAGCGCCATGTAATGACCGCGCTGCTCCGCCAGTTTGGCCTCTCCATCCTGCTTGCAGGTGCGGATTCGGGAACAACCAATAGCATCTTCGGTCTCGCTTCGATGGGCTATTCGCGCGATGCCGAACGCGAGGCGGACGAATATGCCAGGGCCCGTATGGCGGCCAGCAATATCTCGCCTCTCGGTGCGGCCGGCTTCTTCGAGCGGATGGCCAAGCAGCATGGTGACACCGAAGACGCGCCGGCGCTTCTCGGCTGGCTGGCGAGCCACCCTTCCTCGGGCGAACGCGCAAAAGCCTATCGCAATGCCGCGAAGAAGGGCGCGAACTATCCGCCTGTGCTGACCGACGCGGAATTCGCAGCGCTCAAGTCGATGTGCCGGGAGGATCCGGACGTCGAGGAGTTCGATTTCTTCTGAGCCTTGCAATCGCCTGTCCCCACGTGAACAGCGTACACGCATGAGCGATACCGAGTTTCACACCATGCCCGACGGGCGACGCATCGCGTTCCGCTTCTCGGCAGGCACCGGCCCGGCACTGGTTTTCCTGCCCGGCTATATGTCCGACATGGCAGGCGGCAAGGCGACCGCGCTTTTCGAATGGGCCAAGGCACGCGGACAGGCCTGCCTGTTGCTCGACTATTCGGGTTGCGGCGAGAGCGACGGGAATTTTGCCGACGGAACTCTCACGCGCTGGCGCGACGAGGTGCTGGCATTGATCGATGCGAAGCTGGATGGGCCGACCGTCGTCATTGGATCCTCGATGGGCGGGTGGCTGATGCTGCTAGTGGGGATGGCGCTGGGGACCAGGCTCGCTGGTATAGTCGGCATCGCATCCGCACCGGACTTCACCGAATGGGGCCGATCCGATGCAGACAAGAGAAAACTGACAGCGGGGCACGCGGTTTACGACGACAACCCCTATGGCCCCGAGCCGACGCCGCTGCATCCCGGCTTTTTCGCCGACGGGCAGGCCCAATTGCTACTGGGCGGTGAAATCCCGATCGATGCGCGGGTGCGCCTGATCCACGGTCAGCGCGATGCCGATGTGCCGTGGGATATCAGCATGCGCCTCGCCGCGGCACTTCGTTCGGACGACATACAGGTCACGCTGATAAAGGACGGCGACCATCGGCTGTCGCGCGAGCAGGATATCGCCCTGCTGCTGCGCACGATCGACGCGCTTTCGAAAGGTCCCGCATGATTGCCTCCGCCCTCGCCCTGTTCGTGATGCAGGTCGGCCCCGCTCCGTCCACGACCGCCTTCCCCGACCTGCCGGAGGAATTGCGCGATCGCTCGAAGCGAGAGAACGGCGAAGCGGCGCCGAATACGGCAGGTACGTCCGGCGGCAAGCTCGCCGAATGCGTCACGCTGGCAGCCGGGGATCCCGAAGCGGCCAGCGACATGGCGCAGACCTGGCGCGAAACCGCCGATAGCCAGTTCGAACTGGCGCAATCGGCCCATTGCCTCGGCCTCGCGCTGGTTAGGCTCGACGATTTCGAAGGGGCCCAGCGCGCCTTCGATCTCGCTGCTGGGGAGGTGCCGGATGGCGCCCCCGCTTACCAGGCCAGACTATCGGCCATGTCGGGTAATGCCGCCATGGCACAGGGCAAGCCTGCCATCGCTGAACTCGCCTTCGCTCGCGCAACAAGCTACGCTGCTGCGGCGGGCGACACAGCGCTTTCGGCAAGCGTCTCGGTCGATCGGGCGCGGGCGCTGGTCGCGCTGGGCCGCAACGACGAGGCCGTTACGGCGCTGGCCGACGCGCGCAGTAGCGATCCGGCGAATGCGCGCGCCTGGCTGCTCTCCGCCACGCTTTCGCGGCGGCTCGAACGGCTTGGGGAAGCGAGTGAACAGATCACGCAGGCGGCACTCCTGGCACCGCAGGATCCGGCTGTAGGGCTTGAGGCAGGTGTAATCGCCGCTCTTTCGGGGCGCGAGGAAGAGGCTCGCCGTAGCTTCGAATCGGTCCTGCTGGTGGCCCCTGACAGCGACGAGGCCAATCGTGCGCGTGGTTATCTGGAGCAACTCAACTCGTGACCGATTTTTCGGTCCTCGACCTTGTCCCGGTCCGCGAAGGCGACACGCTCGGACACGCATTCGAAGCTGCGACAACGCTTGCGCGCGCCGCCGAAAAGGCAGGCTGCAAGCGCTTCTGGGTGGCCGAGCACCACGCCATGGAGGGCATTGCGGGCGGGGCAACCTCGGTCGTGCTCGCCCATATCGGCAATGCCACCTCATCCATTCGTATTGGATCGGGCGGGATCATGTTGCCCAATCACACGCCGTTCCAGATAGCCGAACAGTTCGGCACGCTCGACGCCCTGTTTCCGGGCCGCGTCGACCTCAGCCTAGGACGTGCGCCCGGTGCCGGACCGGAGCTTCAGCGCGCGCTGCGCAAGGATCTGCACCGCGCTGCCGAAATGTTTCCGCAGGACGTGGTCGAACTGATAGCCCTGATGGCCGGCGAGACCGCTATCCATCCGACCCCCGGTCTCGGGGCGAAGCCCGAGTTCTGGATGCTGGGATCGAGCCTGTTCGGTGCGCAACTGGCCGCCAAACTGGGCATGCCCTATGCTTTCGCCAGCCATTTCGCGCCCGACCATCTCGACACCGCGCTCGCGCTCTACCGGCGCGATTTCCAGCCGTCCGAAGCCTGGGAAAAGCCGCATGTCATGGCGGCCATGAACCTCTTCGTCGCCGAGACCGAGGATGAGGCGGAATATCTCGCCACCTCGCAATTGCAGGCTTTCGTCGCGCTGCGCACAGGCACGCCAGGCAGGTTGCCGCCGCCCGTTCGCGGCTACCGCGACAGCCTGCCCGTGCAGGCTCAGGCCATGCTCGCCCATATTGGTCAGGCGAGCGCTATCGGCACGCCGCAGCAGGCAGCCGAGGCCGTGCGCGCCTTTATCCGTCGTACCGGGGCCGATGAAGTGATTTTCGGTGGCAGCATGTACGATCCGCAGGCGCGCGTGCGGTCGCTCGAATTCGCAATGGACGCGCTCAAGGCTTAGGCTTGCCGTAGCGGAAGGGCGAACGGGCGCATCGCGCGCATACGATTGCCGAATTGCGCTCACAGCACCTTGCGAGCGGTCGCCAAGAGGCCTAGGCGCGGCGCGCAGGTCGTGGCGCACACGACTCGGATATTTCGCGGCGCGGAAACGATCATGCGCCGCCAGAAGAGAGGCCCCTCATGGGTTCGAAGACTGCTGCACTCCCCAAGAAGCTCCAGAACGCGATATCCGAAAGGATGCGCCTCTCGCTGCTGACCGGCGATACGCCGTTCGACAAGGCCCGCCTGTCCGAGGCCGCGAAACTGATCGGCACGCTGGCGGCGGAACGTACCTTCGGTCGCTCGTCCATGGCGATCGAGAGCGTAAGCGACGAGCGTCGGCTTACCCGCATCGCGATCATCAATGACGACATGCCCTTCCTCGTCGATTCGGTCGCCGCTACGATCGCATCGCTGGGCCTGTCGATCGACCGGCTCGTCCATCCCGTTATCCCGGTCGAGCGGGACGCCAAAGGCAAGCTGACAGGCATTCCCGATGGCGATCCCGAGGACGCCTATTGGGAATCGATGATCTATATCGAGGCGGCGCGGGTCGACGCGAAGACGCGGCGCCAACTGCAAGAAAGCCTTAAGGAAACGCTTGCCGATGTGCGGGCGGCAGTCACCGACTGGCCCAAGCTGCAGAACGCCATGTCCAAGGATGCCAAGCGGATTTGCAAGGGCGACGCCGAGGGCGCAGACCTGCTGGACTGGCTCAATTCGGGCATGCTGACACAGTTGGGGCATGTGACCCGCCTGCGCGACGGACGGCAGGAGGATATCCTCGGCATCTGTCGCAAGAGCACGAACGAAGTTCTTGCCGAAGCCTCCTACCAGCGCGCGTTCGACTGGTTCGACAATAGCAAGGACCAGCGCCGTCCGCTGATCATCAAAGCCAACCATCTCAGCAACGTTCATCGCCGCGTCCCGCTCGATCTGTTCATTGTGCCGATCGAAGAAGGCGGCAAAACGGTCGCGCTTTCCGTCCATGCCGGTGTGTGGACCAGCGCTGCACTGGCCGCTCCGCCGCGCAGCGTGCCGCGCCTGCGCCGTCAACTCGACGCCTTGCGCGAGCGCCACGGCTTCGACGATGCCGGCCACGCGGGCAAGGCGCTGGTGCATGCACTGACGACGCTCCCGCATGACCTGCTGATCGGGTTCTCGGAAGAAGACGTCGAGCGCGTCGCGACGACGATGATGAGCCTCGTCGACCGGCCGCGTCCACGCCTCGCGCTGGTCGAGGCCCCACTGGCACGCCATCTCTTCGCCTTCGTCTGGCTGCCGCGGGACATGGTCGCAACGCAGGTCCGGCTCGAGATCCAGGCCCTGCTCGAGGAAGCGGCGGCCGGACGCCTTCTCGACTGGAGCCTGGAAGTCGAAGGCGGCAATCTCGCCACCCTCCGCTTCGTCTTCGATATCCGCGATGGCGACCACGGGCCCGATGAAGCGAAGCTCGAAGAGCAGATGCAGACGCTGCTGCGCGGCTGGAGCGAAGCGGTCGAAGCCGAACTCGCCACCATCGAAGAACCGAGCCGCGCGGCCGGCCTTGCCATGCGTTTCGCCGAACATTTCCCGACCGGCTTTCGCGGTCGCTTCGGTCCGCACGAAGCCGCTCTCGACATCGCCCGCCTGCACAATCTGGGTGCCAGCGCCGAAAGCGAGGAAGTGGTGCGCGGCGCACGCCTGTGTTTCGGCGAGATGGAAACCGAGGGGCGCCTGCGCCTCAAGCTCTACCAATCCGAAGGCAGCCTGCCGCTTTCCGAAGGTGTTCCCGCGCTGGAGGATTTCGGCTTCTACGTTCGATCCGAAATGCCCACCGTCCTCGACGAAGGGCGGCTGGGAACGGTCCACGATTTCCTGCTCGATCTTAAGCCCGGCGCGGACCCCAAAGCGCTGATCGACCGCTCCGACGCGATCGAGGAAGCCATCGCCGCCGTGCTCAATGGCGAGGCGGAGAACGATCCTTTCAACCGGCTGGTGCCGGAAGCTGGCCTGTCCGCTCGCGAGGCCAACTGGCTGCGCGCTTTTTATCGCTATCTGCGCCAGGCGGGCATGAGCTTCACGATCTACACAGTGGTGGACGCGCTGGCCGCCGCCCCCGACGTGACCCGCGCGCTGATGGCCTTGTTCACCGCGCGCCACGATCCCGAATTCGGCAGCGGCCGCGAAACGGCGATCGAGGAAGCGCGCGCCGCGATCAAGCGCGGGCTCGCCAAGGTCAAGGCGATCAATGACGACCGCCTGCTGCGCCTCTATAATGCGCTGATCGACGCGATTCTGCGCACCAATGTCTTTGCGCCCGCTGCAAGCGAAGCGCTGGCCTTCAAGATCGATTCGGCCAAGATCCCGAACCTGCCCAAGCCGGTCCCCTATCGCGAAATCTTCGTCTATTCGCGCCGCGTAGAGGGCATCCATCTGCGTGCAGGCCCGGTCGCGCGCGGTGGCCTGCGCTGGTCCGACCGACGCGACGACTTCCGCACCGAAATCCTCGGCCTGATGAAGGCGCAGCGGGTGAAGAACGCGGTGATTGTGCCAACCGGTGCGAAGGGCGGCTTCTATCCTAAGCAGCTACCCAACCCAGCCATCGACCGCGAAGGTTGGGCCGCAGAGGGGCGCGGCAGCTATGAGGCCTTCATTCGCACGCTGCTGTCGGTCACCGACAATATCGTCGGTGAGAAGGTCGTCCATCCGGCGAACGTGGTCATCACCGATGGTGAGGATCCCTATTTCGTAGTCGCGGCCGACAAGGGCACCGCGACTTTCTCCGATGTTGCCAACGCCATCGCAGAATCGCGAGACTTCTGGCTCGACGACGCCTTCGCCAGCGGTGGCTCTAAGGGTTACGACCACAAGGCCATGGGCATCACTGCCCGGGGTGCCTGGGTCAGCGTGCAGCGCCATTTCCTCGAAATGGGCGTCGATGTACAAAGCGAAAGCATCGAAGTCGTCGGATGCGGCGACATGTCGGGCGACGTGTTCGGCAATGGCATGCTGCTGTCGAAGGCGGTCAAGCTGGTCGCCGCCTTCGACCACCGCCACATCTTCCTCGACCCCAATCCCGATCCAGCAGCGAGCTGGAAGGAAAGAAAGCGCCTGTTCGACCTGCCGCGATCGAGCTGGGAAGATTACGACAGCAAACTGATTTCCAAGGGCGGCGGCGTATTCCCGCGCGACACCAAGAGCATCAAGCTATCGAAGGCGATGCAGGCCAAGCTGGGCATTGAGCAGTCGGATATCGAACCCGAGGCCCTGATCTCGGCGATCCTCAGGGCACCGGTCGATCTGATCTGGTTCGGTGGTATCGGCACCTACATAAAGGCCAGCCACGAGAACAACGTGCAGGTCGGCGACCCGGCCAATGATGCGCTGCGCGTCGATGCTGCAAACGTGCAGGCCAAGGTCATCGGCGAGGGTGCCAATCTTGGCATCACCCAGGCCGCCCGCATCGAATTTTCGCTGCATGGCGGGCGCTGCAACACCGACTTCATCGACAATTCAGCAGGCGTCGATTGCTCGGACAACGAGGTGAATATCAAGATCGCTCTGGCCGCTGCCAAGCGTTCGGGCAAGCTGAGCGAACCCAAGCGCGTGGCGCTGCTCGAATCCATGACCGACGAGGTTGCCGAGATCGTTCTCGAGGACAATCGCCTGCAGGCGCTGGCTTTGTCGATCGCCGAGCAGGGCGGCGCAGGCGCAGTGCCGCCGCAACTGCGACTGATCGAAGCGTTGGAAGATCGCGGCGCGCTCGACCGGCAGACCGAAGGACTTGCCTCGAGCGAAGCGCTCGGGCGCAGGACAGCAGACGGCATCGGCCTGACTCGCCCCGAACTTGCAGTGCTGCTGTCTTCGACCAAGCTGGTGCTGCAGGACGCCATCGAACAGAGCAGCCTGCCCGACGATCCCAGCGTAGCCGACCTGCTGGTGGATTATTTCCCGTCGGCCATGCGCAAGAAATTCAAGGCGCAGATCGAAGGACACCAGCTGCGCCGCGAGATCATCGCCACGGCGCTCGCCAACCGCTTCGTCAACCGCATGGGCTTCGTCCATCCCTTCGAATTGTCCGAAGAGGAAGGCGTCGGTCTAGCCGACGTGACCGCCTCCTTCGTCGTCGCGGACAGGCTGTTCAGGGCCGGCGAATTATGGGCTGAACTCGAAACCGCGGCCATGCCCGAGGATGTCCGGATCTACCTCTTCCGTCATACTGCTGGCGCCCTGCGCAGTCAGATGGCGGACATGATCCGCGTAGGTGCCAGCACCACGGCACCGAGCGAACTCATCGCCAGCCTGCAGGACCGCGTGAACAAGCTCATGACCGGGTCGGAAGAACTGCTGACCGAGGCATCGATCCGGCAGTCCGATAAGCTTCGCGCGGAATTCGTCGATATGGGTGCGCCGGAGAAGCTCGCGGCGCGCGTCACCCATTTGTACGACATGGACGGCGCGGTAGGTCTGGCCTCGCTCTCACGCAGCGCGGAGATCGATGTGCGCGCCCTGACGGCTGCCTTTACCGACCTTGGCGAACGCATCGGGCTCGACTGGGCGCAGAGCACATCGGCGATGATGAACCCGTCGGATGTATGGGAGCGCCTGCTTGTCGCAGGCCTTTCGCGCGACTTCCAGCAGATGCGGCTCGAATTCCTGCGACGGCTTTCGCGGCGCAAAGGAGCAAAGAAGGACCCGCTCGGGACCGTGGCCGCATGGGCGCAGGAACACGCCGGCGCGATCCGCCAGTTCCGCACCATGGTCGGGCGGGCGCAGGCGCAGGGCGAAGTTGCCCCGGCCACGCTGGCGCAGGTTGCCAGCATGGCGCGCAACCTGCTTGCTCGATAGGACTGCGCTTGACCGGTCGGCGTTTTCACGTCAGCCAGCGCAACTATGGAACATTATGATGCTGTCATCGTAGGATCGGGGCACGGCGGGGCACAGGCTGCGATCGCGCTGCGCCAGAACGGCCATGAGGGCTCGATCCTCATGGTCAGCCGCGACCGCAATCCGCCCTACGAGCGCCCCCCGCTCTCCAAGGAATATCTCGCCGACGAAAAACCGTTCGAGCGCATCCAGATCCGTCCGGAGAAATTCTGGGCCGACAAGGATATCGAGTTGCGACTGGGGCGGAACGTCAACGAGGTCGATCCGGTCGCGCACGAGCTGGTGCTGTCGGACGACACGCGGATCACCTATCGCAAGCTGATCTGGGCCGCTGGCGGTGATGCGCGGCGGTTATCCTGCCCCGGCTGCGACCTTTCGGGCATTCATTACATCCGCACACGCCGCGATGTCGACGCACTCAAAGATGAACTCGGCACCGGCGGCAAGCGCGCCGTCATCATCGGCGCAGGCTATATCGGGCTCGAGGCCGCGGCCGTGCTGCGCAAGCTCGGCTGCGAGGTGACCGTGGTCGAAATGCTCGACCGCGTGCTGGCGCGGGTAGCCGGGCCGGAATTGTCCGAGTTCTACGCTGCCTATCATCGCGACCAGGGGGTCGATCTGCGGCTGTCGACCGGCGTTGAAGCCATTCAGGGTGAGGATGGACGTGTCAGCGCCGTACTCACCGACAGCGGCGAGACGATCGCCTGCGACGTGATCGTGGCGGGCATCGGCATCGTCCCTTCGGTGGGCCCGTTGATCGCCGCCGGCGCCGCAGGATCGAGCGGGGTCGATGTCGACACATTCTGTCGCACCACGCTGGACGACATCTACGCCATTGGCGACTGCGCGGCGCACGCGAACCCCTATGCCGACAACAAGGTCATCCGCGTGGAATCGGTTCAGAACGCGAATGACATGGCGACCGTCGCCGCAAAGGCGATCATGGGCGACAAGCAGGATTACGATGCCGTGCCATGGTTCTGGTCGAACCAGTACGATCTGCGGCTGCAGACCGTCGGCATATCCATAGGGCATGACCAGACGGTGTTGCGCGGCGATCCGGCGGACAAGAAATTCAGCGTGGTCTACCTGCGCGAAGGGCACATCATCGCGCTCGACTGCGTCAACAACACCAAAGACTATGTTCAGGGGCGCAAGCTGGTGATGGACCGGGTGGAGATCGATCCCGATCTGCTCGCCGATGACTCGGTTCCACTCAAGGAAATGCGCTGAGCCGCGCCAGCGCCCATTCGGCGGCTTCGGCAACGGCAGGGTCGCTGTCAGAACACAGGTGACGCACTGCGGGGGCGAGCGCTCCGGAGCCGCTATTGCCCGCCGCATAAAGACAGTTCCGCACGAAGCGATCGCGCCCGATCCGCTTGATCGGCGAGCCGGAGAAGAACTGCCTAAACCCGGCATCGTCGAACTGAAGGAAGGCCGCGAGGTCGGGCGCCGTCAGTTCCTTACGCGGGGCGAGTTTAAGGTGCCTATGCGCGGCATCGGCGAACTTGTTCCACGGGCACACCGCCAGACAATCGTCGCAACCGTAAATGCGATTGCCCAACGCCTCGCGGAATTCCTCCGCGATCGGCCCCTTATGCTCGATGGTGAGGTAGGAAATGCAGCGGCGCGCATCCAACACGTAGGGTTGAGGAAACGCATCGGTCGGGCAGGCATCCTGGCAGGCGTGGCAGCTCCCGCAGCGATCCTTGCCTGCCGCGTCGGCTGCGAACTCCAGCGTCGAATAGATCGCACCAAGGAATAGCCAGCTGCCGTGATCGCGGCTTACGAGATTGGTGTGCTTGCCCTGCCAGCCGATCCCGGCCGCCTCGCCCAGCGGCTTTTCCATCACCGGCGCGGTGTCGACGAAGACCTTGAGCTCGCTTTCGGGTGCGCGCTCGATCAGCCACCGTGCCAGCGCCTTCAGCGCCTTCTTCACGACATCGTGATAGTCGCGCCCCTGCGCATAGACCGAGATCCGCGCCTTCTCCGGCTCGCCCTCCAACGTCAGCGGATCGCCATCGGGCGCATAGCTCATGCCGAGCGCGATGACGCTCTTCGCTTCCGGCCACAGCCCATGCGGTGAGGCCCGCTGGACCTTGCGCGCCTCCATCCACTCCATCGAGCCATGGCGACCCTGCCCGAGGAACTCCTCCAGTCGAGCGGCACGCTCTGGATCGGGCGCAGCCGAGGTGAAACCGCAGGCGACGAAGCCCAGCCGCACCGCCTCTGCGCGCAAATCCGCCTGCAATTCCGCATTAACCACGCTTGCGTGTGCTCCCGTTCACTGCCAGCCGTTAGCCATGCGCCCATGCTTACCGAGACAGGCACCATGACGCGACCCCTGGCCAACGGCCATCGCCCGCTCGCTATCGAGGCGCGCGGGCTGGTCAAGCGCTTCGACGACACGCTGGCGGTGGACGGGGTGGACATTTCCGTACCCGAAGGCGCGATCTACGGCATTCTCGGGCCCAATGGCGCGGGCAAGACCACGACGCTGCGCATGCTGCTGGGCATCATCGACCCCGACGAAGGCGTGCGCCGCGTGTTCGGCAACGATCGCCCGCACGAGGTCGCCAAGCTGATCGGCTACCTACCCGAGGAACGCGGTCTCTACCCGGCGATGAAATGCGACGAAGCGATCGCTTTCATGGGCGCGCTGCGCGGCCTGCCGCTGGACCAAGGCAAGGCGCGTGGGCGCGAACTGCTGGAAAATCACGGCCTCGGCTATGCCGTCGACCGGCAGATCCGCCAGCTGTCCAAGGGCATGGCACAGACCGTGCAATTGCTCGGCACACTGGTCCACCGACCGAGGCTGGTCGTATTTGACGAGCCGTTCAGCGGTCTCGACGCAATCAACCAGGGCAAACTCGAAGCGATGATCCGCGAGCTGGCGCGGCAAGGGACGACGGTGATCTTCTCGACCCATGTCATCCACCATGCCGAGCGGCTGTGCGACGAGGTGGCGATCATCGCCGGGGGCAAAGTACCCTATGCCGGGTCGGTCGATATCGCGCGCGACCGCATTTCAGCGCAGGTCCGGCTGGAAACGCGCACCAGCGAGGGTGCCTGGCGCAGCGCCCTGCCCGACGATGCGCGCCACGACGCCAAATCCGATGGCAGCCATTTCTGGTATTTCCCGGTGCCCGACACCGGCATCGAGGCCCTGCTCAAGCGCCTGATCGATGGCGAAGCCGGTATCCTGTCGCTGTCGATCGAGCGCGCCGGACTGCACGACGCCTTCGTCGAAATTGCCGGTGAAGCCGCCGCACGCGCGCTCGATGAAGACAATGCGGAGGGGGCTGCGCGATGAGCGATACCACCCGTCTCTCGCTGTTCGAGGCCGCGCGCGTCGTTGCCCGGCGCGATTTCCACGCGATCCTGTTCAGCCGCGCGTTCTTCTTCTTCCTGCTCGGCCCGCTGTTTCCGATCATCGTCGGTGCCCTGGCAGGGGGCATTGGCGGGCAGGTCCAACGCGACGTCACCGTCAACACCGTCGCCTTCGCCATGTCGGCCGGGGACAACGCCGCGATTGCCGCGGTAAGCAACCGGGTAGGCGGGACGATCGAGGACATGCCCGAAATCGCCATGATTCCACCCGAGACCACGAAAGCGGCCGATTTTTCCCCTGCGGCACTGCTGCGTGAATCGAACTATTCGGTGGTCGTGACGGGCGGTCTGGAGCGGCCGGTCATCACCGGCCCGCACCCGCAGATCCACCGCTGGGACGGGACCATATCGCTGCTCGCCGCCATGGCCAGCGGTGCGGCCCCGACGGAGCTGCCCGCGATTGCCGAACAACCGATCGAAGCGACCGCCGCCGCCACCCGCTCGGACCGGATACGCACCGCGCAGGCAGGCCAATTGCTGCTGTTCCTGCTGATGATGCTCCTGGCAGGCATGGTGCTCTCCAACCTCGTCGAGGAGAAGGCGAACAAGGTGATCGAGGTCCTGGCAGCCGCGATCCCGATGGATGCGGTGTTTCTCGGCAAACTGTTCGCCATGCTGGGCGTCAGCTTCGTCGGTATCGCCGTATGGGCGGCAGCGGGCGGGACTATCGGCCTGCTTGCTGGCAACGCGCTGCCACAATTGCCCGAACCCGCGCTCGGCTGGCCACTCTTCATCACCTTCGGTATCGTCTATTTCGCCATGGGTTATCTCCTGCTGGGCTCGCTCTTCCTGACCATCGGCGGAATGGCGGCCACGGTACGCGAGGTGCAGACCATGTCGATGCCGATTACCATGGCCCAGTTGCTGGTATTTTTCCTCGCCGCTTCCTCGATCACCAGCCCGGGTTCGCCAATGGAGCTGCTCGCTGCGGTATTCCCGCTATCCTCGCCCTTCGCCATGCTCGCCCGCGCAGCGCAGTCCGAAGCGCTCTGGCCGCACGCGCTGGCGCTCGTGTGGCAGGCTGTGTGCGTTGTCCTGTTCGTGCGCATAGGGGCGATGATCTTCCGTCGGCGTGTGATGAAATCGGGTAAGGGCGGACGCATTGCCAAGGCCGACAAGGGCATGCTCAACCTTTCCTGAGCCGGATCGAGGCGACGATCGCCCGCTCCTCTGCTGATTCGGTAGCGATTTGAAACGCACTATTGACACACCTGTCAGTTAGGGCAGGATGGCGTGTATAGTGGAGAGCGGCCGGACAGAGTCGCTCGCGCGAGGAGAGAACAATGGCCACTGCTGCAATCGAACGCCCCCAATGCCGCACTTCGCCGACTGCCTATGAAGCGTTGAAGCAGCATTTCGCGGAGCATCCCGAAGACAAACTCGACCATCCGCACAAATGGGACGTCAGCCGCAGCGACATCTATGCCGAGAATACCTGGCAGCCGATCTTCCGCGAAATGCGCGAAGCCGGACCGCTGCACTATATCCCCGAGAGCCCCTTCGGCCCGTACTGGGCGGTCGTCGGCCACAAGGCGATCCAGCATATCGAGGCGCTGCCCGACACCTTCTCGTCCAGCTGGGAGCATGGCGGAATCACCATTCTCAACCGGCTGACCGAAGAAGAGATGGCCGAGCGGGGAATCGAGGACCGTCGCGAATTGCCCATGTTCATCGCCATGGACCGCCCGCAACACACCGGCCAGCGACGCACCGTAGCGCCCAAGTTCACCCCCAGCGGCATGGCCGAGATGGAAGGCGAAATCCGCCAGCGCACCGGCGAACTGCTCGATTCGCTGCCGCGCGGTGAGGTCTTCGACTGGGTCGACAAGGTGTCGATCGAACTCACCACCGGCATGCTGGCGATCCTCTTCGGCTTCCCTTGGGAAGACCGTCGCCTGCTGACCTTCTGGTCCGACTGGTCGGGCGATACCGAGCTCGCCACGGTGCGCGATCTCGATGATATGCGCTGGGGCTTCCTCAACGAGATGGCAGCCTATTTCCAGTCGCTGTGGATCGAACGCACACATGACAAGGAGCCGGGCGACGATCTCATTTCCATGATGATCCATTCCGAGGCGATGAACCAGATGAGCCCGCAGGAATTCATGGGCAATCTCATCCTGCTGATCGTCGGCGGCAACGACACGACGCGCAATTCGATGAGCGGGATCATCTACCAGCTCGACAAAAATCCCGACCAGCGCAAGCTGTTCGAGCAGCAGCCCGCGCTGATCCCAAATGCAGTGCAGGAAATCCTGCGCATGCAGACCCCGCTCGCGCATATGCGCCGCACCTGCGTCGAAGATACCGAGGTCTTCGGCCAGCAGATCAAGGCGGGGGACAAGGTCGTCCTGTGGTACCTGTCCGCAAATCGCGACGAGGAAGTGTTCGAGAACCCCGACAAGCTCGACATCCAGCGAGAAAATGCCCGCCGCCATATCGCCTTCGGCTACGGCATCCATCGCTGCGTCGGCGCGCGGTTGGCCGAGCTGCAATTGCGCGTACTGCTGGAAGAGCTGCACAAGCGCCGCATGCGCGTTCACCTAGCTGGCGATATCGAGCGCGTTAAGGCGAATTTCGTCCACGGCTTCCGCAAGCTCGAGGTAGAGATTACCGAATTCTGAGGCCGGGCGTAACCTTTCGCCCCGTTCAAGCGTAAGTTCAGGTGTGGGGTACTATCGCTCCACGCCATGAGCCGACACGACATGACCGACCGCACACTCGACCGCCGCCGCATGCTGGGATGGATCGGTGCGTCCGCCAGCTTCGCTGCGCTGGCCGCCTGCGGCTCCGGTCGCGCGGAGGCAAAGGACTTTCCCAAGGCGCGCAGCGAAGCCGAATGGCGCCAACGGTTGACCAAGAGCGAGTTCTACGTTCTGCGCGAAGAAGGAACCGAACGACCCTATTCGTCGCCACTCAATGACGAGAAACGCAGCGGCACCTTCGTTTGCGCCGCCTGCGGCAACGCCCTTTACAGCTCGAAAGCCAAATACGATTCGAAGACCGGATGGCCGAGTTTCTGGCAGGCGATCGACAAGGGGGCGGTCGGGACCAGCACCGATTACAAGATCGGCTATCCGCGCACCGAGGTCCATTGCGCCGATTGCGGCGGGCATCTGGGGCACATATTCAATGATGGGCCGAAACCGACCGGCAAACGTCACTGCATAAACGGGACAGCGATGGATTTCAGACCCGCCTAGTGCAGGCGCCAGACGGCCGAATTCAGCCTTGGTCCTGCAACAACAGGGGGCACTGCACCTTGGCTGCCGCAACCGCAAAGTCGCGCAGCGAGAACGTATCTTCGAACACGAGGCCGTAATTGGCATCCCTGCGCCAGCGGATCTTGCAGCGGATGTCGGGGAGGTTCTCGCAACTGATCGTCACCCGCTGATCGATGGCGAAGACCTGGTCGCACTCGACCCGGGCTCCCTGTTGCGAAATGTTGAGCGTGAAGGCGTTCGCCCGGCCCGATAGCGCGGACACCGTGAGCGGTAGCATCACGTTGAGGCGCAGCGGGCGCTTCGGAAAGTTCCAGTTCTCGCGGATCAGGCGATCGACTGAGATGGGCGAGGCGAAGCGATAGCTTGCATCGAAGCCCTCTTTGCGGACCAGTTCCAGTTCATAGGATTCGCCGTTCTGCAGCACGAGCGCAATGGCCTCGTCGGTCGGCAGGGCGTGGAAGGTCCGCAGCGACACGCCGGTAGCGGAGACGTCACGGATGACGCACACGAACTCACCCTGGCCGCAAACAAGCTTTGCGGCGCGGATAAGCGAGGTGAAGCGCGGCGCGCCGCGCTGGTCGGAGGCGATCGCCGGAGCCTTGTCTTCCATGTCTAGTCCGGTGGTGTAATCCATCGTCCTTTTTCCCAGGTACGCACAGCCCGGCATTGGCTGCCATGTTTACCCTTAGATCAATCCCGCTTCGAACCACGCTAATATGCGGATAAGGGTTAATGCGGAGATAAAAAGCGGAAGACGGAAAGGTTGTGCATCGGACGGGATATGGTGCGGGTGGCGGGACTCGAACCCGCACGAGCAAAGCTCAGGGGATTTTAAGTCCCCGGCGTCTACCATTCCGCCACACCCGCCAGCACCGACGTGCCCTAGTCGCTACCCGGCGGGCGGGCAATCGCGGTTCGTGCAGCGAACGGAAATCAGTCCTGATTGAGACGCCGGCGCATATCCTTGCCGGGCTTGAAATAGGGTACGCGCTTGGCCGGGACGTCGACCGTTTCGCCCGTGCGCGGGTTGCGGCCCTTACGGGCTTCGCGTTCGCGCGTAGAGAATGCCCCGAAGCCGCGCAGTTCCACTCTCCCGCCTTCGGTCAGGCGCTGGGATATCTCTTCGAAAAAGATATCAACCACCTGTTCGACCTCTTCGGTCCGCAGTTCGGGATTGTCCTGCGCCAGGGCGGCAAGGAGTTCGGATCGGATCATGTCGTGCCTCCCGGCCCATCCGGCCGCAGCTGTTCGTTTGCCATGCGCCCCTGCGGGAAGCGCACTTTTCCGCGCGATTCCAACCGTGTGACTGTGGCAGAAGCAGGCCGGGCCTGCAAGTTGGCGATTGTAGATTTTCGCCATCGCCCTCAGACGTCGGCAAGCAGCTCGCTTGCAGAGACCCCGAGGCGTTCCATCCGCACCCGGATTTCGGGCCATTCCTCGCGCAGGAAAACCTCGCGTTCGCTCCGGCACAGGCGTTCGGCGGCACCGCGCACGACATACATGCCCACTCCGCGCTGCACCTCGACCAGGCCGTCGTTCTGGAACTGCTGATAGGCCTTGGCCACCGTCAGCGGATTGGCGCCCTGTTCGGCGGCGAGTGCGCGGACCGAAGGCAGCATGTCGCCTTCGGCATAACGGCCATCAATGATGGCGGCCGCGATCATGTCCCGCAGCTTGAGATAGACCGGCTTGGACTGGTTGCTCATCGTGTAATCCCCGCGACAGGCTGCCTCAGTGCCATAATACAGCGTGGCGCGCAAGGTTCCCGGCCACGGGCATTCATCCGGGCGCAATGCGGTCACGTGTGTAACTAATGCTTCACATAAGCGCGTGAACCGTTAGGGTGCGCGCCGATCCGACGCTCCAGCGCGTCCAAATGACAATAACGGTTCGGGATATCTCAATGAAAGACATGGCCTTGTGGAACGAGGGAGACTGGATTGTTGCGATCGCAGCAGTGATCCTGACGGCCTTCCTGGTAATCGGTGCCCTCGCAATCACACGCCCCAAGGAAGAGGTCATGGGGCATCCCAAAGGTCTCTATGTCCTGTTCTTCGCAGAGATGTGGGAGCGTTTTTCCTATTACGGAATGCGCGCCCTGCTCGTTCTCTACCTCGTCAAGCACTGGCTCTATTCCGACGGCGGTGCGAGCCTGATCTACGGTGCCTATACGAGCCTCGTCTACATCACGCCGGTGCTCGGCGGCTGGCTCGCCGACCGCTATCTCGGCCAGCGCAAGGCTGTGGCCTTCGGTGCCGTCCTGCTGACCATGGGCCATTTCTTCATGGCGTTCGAGGGAGACGGCAGCGGTTACGCCAACGATCCCACGCTGAACATCTTCTGGCTGGCGCTCGCGCTGATCATCGTCGGTTCGGGCTTCCTCAAGGCCAACATCTCGGTGATCGTCGGCCAGCTCTATCCGCGCACCGACATGCGCCGCGATTCGGCCTACACCATCTTCTATATCGGGATTAACCTCGGTGCGGCGGCTGGTACTATCATCGCCGGTTACCTTGGTGAAACGCTGGGTTGGGCCTATGGCTTCGGCGCGGCGGGTATCGGCATGCTGCTCGGCCTCGTGGTCTTCGTGCTCGGCAAGCCGCTGCTCAAGGGCCAGGGCGAACCGCCGGTCCCGGCAAAGCTCAAGGAGAAGGTGGCCGGCCTCAATCTCGAATGGTTGCTCTATCTGGTCGGTTTCGTCGGCGTCGCGATCATCTGGATGCTGATCCAGTTCCAGGAAGCGGTCGGCTGGCTGCTGCTGGTCTCCGGCATCCTGCTGCTCGGCTACGTGCTGCAACAGGCGCTCTACAAGATTGCCGACAATAGCGGGAAGGTGAGCGATGGGTCGACCAGCGGCGTCTTCTACGGCGGCGTCGGCATTCTGCTCGCGACGGCTGCGTGGATGATCATCCAGCAGGGCGCGGACACGATCGCCGCAATCGGCGGCGTGCTGGGCCTGGTGCTGGTGGTCGCCGCCTGCGTCATGGAAACCGGCAAGAGCGCCAGCGACGCGCGCGACCGTGTGTTTGCGATGATCTTCATCATCCTGCTGATGCCACTGTTCTGGGGCCTGTTCGAGCAGGCCGGCGGTTCGGTGAACCTGTTCACCGATCGCTATGTCGATCGCCAAGGCGTGCCGACCTCGCTCTTCCAGTCGATCAACCCGATCTACATCATCCTGCTGGGGCCGGTCTTCGCCGGATTGTGGCAGTTCCTCGCCAAGCGCGGCTGGGAACCGAACACCTACGCCAAGATGGGTCTCGGTATCATCCAGATGGGCCTCGCCTTCATCGTGCTGGTCTGGGGCGCGAACAACTTCAGCAGCGCCAACGAAGCTGGCACTCTGATGTTGCCGGTGCTGTTCATCTTCCTATTCTACCTGCTCTCGACGACCGGCGAACTCTGCCTGTCGCCGGTGGGGCTATCGGCGATCAACCGCCTGTCGGTCCGCCACATGGCGTCGCTGATGATGGCCGCGTTCTTCTTCGGCACGGCCGGCGGCAATTACGTCGCAGGCTTCATGGGCACGCTGATGGGCGAAGGTGGCCATGGCGGGGAGATCACCCGCGAGGGTGCGCTCGAAGTCTACTGGTCGATGGGTCTCGTCGCGGCGGGAATCGGCCTCGGCGTCGTCCTGGTGAGCCCGCTCGTGCGCAAGCTCATGCATCTCGACACGCTCAGGGACGATGACGTCGGCGACGACCTGCTCGGCCAGAGCGAAGGCCCGGGCGAAGCGCAGGGTGCCGGCATCCATCCCGAAACCCGGCCACAAGGCTGATCGGGCACGTCGTGCCAATCGGCAAAAAGCCGGTTGGCACTGACGAATGTATTTGACCGGTCGGGCCGGGGCAGCGATGCTCCGGCCTGACTGCATTGGGGGTTCCATGAAAACACACGCCTTGTTCGCCTGCGCCGCTGCGATCGCGCTAGCGGGATGTTCGACCACCGGTTCCGGCGGCAAGACCGCCTCCGCCTCGTCCGCGGACTGGACCGCGCCAGTAGGTGAAGACGGCAACGCACCCTTCCCGTCTACCTATAAGCCTTATCCTGGCAGGCCGACCGCGCTTGTCGGCGCGACGGTCTATGACGGCCGCGGCGGGCGGATCGACAACGGCACCGTCCTGTTCCGCGACGGCAAGGTGGCCGCCATCGGCGATGCCCCGCTATCGACCGAGGGCTACGACATCATCGACGGCAGCGGCAAATTCGTCACGCCCGGCGTGATCGACATCCACTCGCATCTCGGCGATTATCCGACGCCCAGCGTCGAGGCGCATTCGGACGGCAATGAAGCGACCAGCCCGATGACGCCCGAAGTCTGGGCCGAACATTCGGTCTGGCCGCAGGACCCAGGTTTCACCCGCGCGCTCGCCAATGGCGGCGTCACCAGTCTGCAGATCCTGCCCGGTTCGGCCAATCTGACCGGCGGGCGCTCGGTCACGCTCAAGAACGTCGCTTCGCGCACAGTGCAGGGGATGAAGTTCCCCGGCGCGCCTTATGGCATGAAGATGGCCTGCGGCGAGAACCCCAAGCGGGTCTATGGCGGCAAGGGTCGCATGCCGTCGACACGCATGGGCAATTTCGCGGTCAACCGGCAGATGTGGCTCGATGCGCAAGCCTATGACGGCAAGAAGCGCGATCTGGGCAAGGAGACGCTGAAGGGCGTGCTCGACGGGGAAATCCTGGTCCACAATCACTGCTACCGCGCCGACGAAATGGCGCTGGTCATGGATATGGCCAAGGAGATGGGCTACAAGGTAACGGCCTTCCACCACGCGGTCGAAGCCTACAAGATCGGTGATCTGCTGCGCGAAAACGACGTATGCAGCGCGATCTGGGCCGACTGGTACGGCTTCAAGATGGAAGCCTATGACGGCATTCTCGAAAACGCCGCCTTCCTCCAGCGCGAAGGGGCCTGCGTGGTCATCCACTCGGACGATGCCAACGGCATCCAGCGCCTCAATCAGGAAGCCGCCAAGGCGCAGGCGGCGGGCCATCGCGTGGGGATAGACATTCCCGATGCCGAAGTGGTCGGCTGGTTCACCTACAACGCAGCGAAAGCGATGGGGATCGGCGACATGACCGGCAGCCTCGAACCCGGCAAGATGGCCGACGTGGTGCTGTGGAACGGCGATCCGCTATCCGTCTATTCGCGGCCGGAAAAGGTCTGGGTCGATGGCGCACTGATGTTCGATGCAATGGACCGCAAACGGCGACCGGTGAGCGATTTCGAGCTTGGCCAGCCCGGCGAAGGAGACGTGAAATGAAGCGCGCGCTGACGATTGCCGCGAGCCTTGTCGCGCTCGCTTCCACCGCTCCCGCCATGGCGCAGGACGTCGCCATCACCAATGCGACCGTCGCCACCGGCGACGGTTCCGAACCGATCGAGGGTGCGACCGTGATCGTGCGCGGCGGCAAGGTGGTCGCCGCAGGCGCGGGCGTCGCCGTTCCGGCCGGGGTGCAGGTGATGGACGGCAGCGGCGCATGGGTCACGCCCGGCCTCTTCGCGACCGTCACCTCGCTCGGTCTGTGGGACGTCGGTGCGGTCAGCGAATCGAACGATACGCGAGCGGGCGATTCGCCCTTCAGCGCCGCGCTCGATGTGGCTCCGATCGTAAACCCCTCCTCGCAGCATATCCTCGTGCACCGCTCGGCCGGCATCACCCGCGCCGCGACCGTCACCCTACCGTCAGGCTCGATCTTCGGCGGGCAGGGCGCGATGATCGATCTCGGGGCCGATCCCGATGCCGTCAATCGCCCCCGCGCCTTCCAGATTGTGGCGCTAGGCGAATATGGCGGGCGGCTCGCCGGTGGCAGCCGCGCAGCAACCCATGCACTGCTGCGCAACGCACTGCGCGAAGCGGGCAGCTATGGCGAAGACGCGCGCATCCCCGGACGCAGTACGCGCGGCGATATCCGCACCGGCGACGACATGCCGATCGACCCGCGCATGACCGGTCGCGATACCGACCGCGCCGACGACGTACTGCTGACCCGGTTCGATGCCGCCGCGCTGGTGCCCGTCGTGCGTGGGGAACAGCCGCTCTACGTCTATGTCGAGCGCGCTTCGGACATTCGCAGCACTTTGGCGCTCACGCGTGAATTCCCGAAACTCGACCTCGTTCTGGTCGGGGCGAGCGAGGGCTGGCTGGTAGCGAGCGAAATTGCCGCAGCCGGTGTGCCGGTGATTGCAGACGGACTCGACGACCTGCCGCAGAACTTCGAGGAACTGGGCTCGACGCAAAGCAATATCGGCCGGATGGTCAAGGCGGGCGTCCGCGTGGCGATCAATGCCGCAGCGATGGAGAACCCGCGCAATCTCAACCAGTATGCCGGCAATCTCGTCGCGCTGACCCGTATCCCGGGGGCCGATGGGCTTAGCTGGGGCCAGGCCTTCGCCGCGATCAGCTCGGTGCCGGCCGCGATCAGCGGGATGGGCGGCAAGGCGGGCGTGCTGGCGCCGGGCGCGATGGGCGATCTGGTGATCTGGGACGGCGATCCGCTCGAGGTCGGCTCGGTGCCGGTGAAGGTGTTCATCGACGGCGTCGAACAGCCACTCGACAGCCATCAGAGCCGCCTGCGCGAGCGCTATCGCGATCTCGACCTGAGCGATCTGCCCAAAGCGTACGACTGGTAGGCCAAGCAGTCGGCAAGGACATGAAGGACATGCGCACCACTTTGCTCGCGCTCGGCGCTGCTGCGGCGGCGCTCGGATTCCACGCGCTGTCGGCGCAGGATACGCCGCCCGACCGTTCGCAGGACATCGCCTGGATGAGCGCCCAGCAGGCCTATCTCACCGGGCTCGATGCGAAAGGCGGGTGGCGCGTGATGCCGGGCGGGCTGCGCTGGCGCTATGTCGAGTTCAAGGGCAGCACCGAAAAGCCGAACATCGAGGATACGGTGACCGTGCATTACGCCGGGACCTTCATCGATGGCGAGACTTTCGACAGTTCGTTCGACCGGGGCGAGCCCGCCACCTTCCCTCTCGGCCGCCTGATCAAGGCCTGGCAGATGGCGGTCCCCGAAATGGGCGTGGGCGACACGATCGAGATCGCCGCGCCTGCCGACCTTGCCTATGGCGCGAGCGGCAAGGGACCGATCCCCGGCGGCGCGACGCTGCTGTTCAAGGTGCAACTGCTGGGGATCGAGGGTCGCTGAACGGTCCGGCTTGCCGCGCAACGGGGCTGTGATACTCTCCCTTTCCTGAGGGGGAGAACGCCAATGGAACCGCTGCTTTCGCTGATTGCCGGATCGCTTGCCTTCGTGGGCACCCATTTCGCTCTGTCGCATCCCTTGCGGGCACCGCTCGTCGGAGCCATGGGGGAGAACGGGTTTCGCGCGGCCTATTCGCTCGTTTCGCTCGCCACGTTCTTGTGGGCGGTGATGGCTTTCCGCGCGGTCGCCCCGGGCGGCACGCCGCTGTGGAACGGGATGGGCGATGTGATGTGGATCATCGCCACTGTGATCATGCTGTTCGCCTCGGTCCTGCTGGCGGGCAGTTTCGTGCGCAATCCGGCCCTGCCCGATCCCAATGCGGCGAAGAATGCGGCACTGCCGGTGCATGGCGTGTTCCATGTCACCCGCCATCCGATGATGTGGAGCTTCGCGCTGTGGGCGGCGGCGCATATCCTGCTGAGCCCGACCCCGCGCCAGCTCGTGCTGGCAGGCGCGCTCGGTTTCCTCGCGCTGGTCGGCGCGCATATGCAGGACCGCAAGAAGGAGGTGCTGATGGCCGAGGCGTGGGCCGATTGGGAGAGCCGCACGAGCTACTGGCCGCACCTGTCCGGCTTCGCGCGGGCGGGTGCCATCGCATGGATCGGCGGAATCGCGATCTGGCTGGCGGCAACCTACGGCCATATCCATGCCAACGGGATGCCCGCAGGCGTCTGGCGCTGGCTGGGCTGATTCGTTCAGCCTTTGGTAGTTGGAGCTGAACCGTGGACCACATGGACCACAGTCCAGGCGCTAAAAAACCCGATATCCTGC